>Ga0183097_10061_pt1 | contig 415117 bp, 389 predicted proteins | sample BioMet8_FD_128883 | JGI IMG/M metagenome (GOLD analysis project Ga0183097, IMG submission 128883) | Microbial communities from bioreactor (seeded with sewage sludge) at Lawrence Berkeley National Lab, California, USA - Biofuel... | ecosystem: Engineered > Bioreactor > Anaerobic > Unclassified ...
ACCACATCGAAATGGAAGTCAAGCTGATCACCCCCATCGCCATTGAAGAAGGCCTGCGTTTCGCTATCCGTGAAGGCGGCCACACCGTTGGTTCCGGCGCTGTTGCCAAAATCATCCAGGACTAATGGATGCATAAAGTATGAAAGAGACAAGGCCGAGGCAGACCGCTTCGGCCTTGTTTTTTCACCAAGTAAACTTAAATATTGCTTAATTATTTTTATATGTAAAAAAAATTGAAAATATTTACGAAAAAACTTGCAGTATCCGGCATTTTCATTTATACTTAACAAAGTTGGCTGTCTGCGATGAATTAAGAAGTTGCTGTTAACTAATTCAGGTAATTCTTAAGGAGTATGTCACGATCATCGAATCGGGCGACGGCCGTCCATAAGCTGTTCAGGCAGCTTTTTTCTAAGGTAAAAGAAGGAAACGCCCGGATGGGTGTATGGATGGCCTAAATGCCTAAATGTTTATACAAAAGGAGGAATTTAGGTATGAGCAAACAAAAAATTAGAATCCGGTTGAAGGCGTTTGATCACAAACTGTTGGATCAGTCTTCACAGCGTATTGTGGAAACAGCGAAGCGCACAGGTGCTTCAGTTTCAGGTCCAATCCCACTGCCGACTGACAAGGAAGTGGTGACCATCCTGAGAGCTGTCCATATATACAAGGATTCAAGGGAACAATTTGAAATGCGCACGCATAAACGTTTGATCGATATCCTTAACCCGACACCGAAGACGGTGGACGCGCTGATGCGTCTGAACCTGCCTGCTGGTGTGGACATCGAAATCAAGCTCTAATGTAAATGGCAGCCATGAATTATGATCGCACAGCGATCCAATGATCAAGGAGGAAAACATTGAAAAAAGCATTAATGGGTAAAAAAATCGGCATGACGCAGATTTTTACGGAAAATGGCACAGTCATTCCGGTAACGGTCGTCGAAGCGGGCCCCTGCACGGTCCTTCAGAAAAAGACGATTGAAAATGACGGTTACGAAGCTGTCCAGCTGGCCTTTGGCGATATCAAGGAAAAAAATGTCACCAAACCGGTCAAGGGACACTACGAAAAATTCAGCGCTGAATACAAACGCCGTATCCACGAATTCCGTCTGGATGACTGCTCCGCTTATGAACCGGGCCAGGAATTAAAGGCTGATGTGTTCGAAGCTGGCGACAAGGTTGACATTTCCGGGAAATCCAAAGGTAAAGGTTACGCCGGGGTTATCAAACGTCACGGTCAGCACAGAGGGCCTATGGCTCACGGTTCCAAATATCACAGAAGTCCTGGTTCCATGGGCGCGTCCGCTTATCCGTCCCGTGTCCCCAAGGGCAAGAACCTGCCTGGACAGATGGGTAATAAGAATGTTACTGCGCTTAATTTGGAAGTCGTTCAGGTTGATGCCGAAAACAACCTCTTGTTGATTAAAGGTGCTGTTCCGGGGCCAAGAGGCGCCGTCGTCGTAATCAAGAGCAGCGTGAAAGCCTTATAATAGAAGGAGGAAGACAAATGCCAAAGATGGACATATTAGATATAAAAGGTAATGTCGTGGGTGATGTCGAACTCAGCGAACGCGTTTTTGGGATTGAACCCAACGAAGCTGTTGTTCACGAAGTGGTCGTTGCCCAGTTGGCGAACAAACGCCAGGGGACCAAAGGTTCCAAAACCCGTGCGGAAGTTCGCGGAGGCGGAAAGAAGCCATGGCGTCAAAAGGGAACGGGCCGTGCCCGTGCCGGTACCAGCCGTTCACCCGTTTGGGTCGGCGGTGGTGTCGTGTTTGCCCCCAAAGCCCGCGATTACAGCAAAAAGGTCAACAAAAAGGTCCGCAATCTGGCCATGCGTTCAGTTTTTTCAGCCAAAGCCGCTGACAAGGAACTGCGGATCATCGATACATTGAATATGGATGCGCCCAAGACAAAGGAAATGGTCACTGTTCTGGAAGCCATCGACGCGAAAAAAGCGTTGGTTGTCACACCGGAAAAGGTGGAAGCCATCTACCGTTCAGCCCGCAATATCCCCAAGGTTGCAGCGACGACGGTCAGCGAACTCAATGTCTACGATATGCTGAAATACGATGTGCTGGTGCTCACCAAAGATGCACTGGATAAGATTGAGGAGGTATATGCATAATGAAGGATCCTCGCGATATCATCATTCGCCCCATTATTTCTGAAAGAAGTATGGACGACAGCAGCGAATATAACAAATATACGTTCAGGGTTGCCAAGACGGCCAACAAGATTGAAATCAAGAACGCCGTTGAAGAAATCTTCGATGTCACCGTCGAAAAAGTCTACACGATGAACATGAAGGGCAAAGTCAAACGCCGCGGTCGGGATGAAGGCCGCCGTCCGGATTGGAAGAAAGCCATTGTCAAATTGACGCCGGATAGCAAGAGCATCGAATTCTTTGAAGGTGTTTGATCGAGCTGAACGGACCCGATAAGCAAAATGAAAAGGAGGTTTGCGAATAATGGGTATAAAAAAATATAAACCGACGTCTCCTGGACGCCGTAATATGAGTGTGAATACTAAGGACGAGATCACCAAGAAGGAACCGGAAAAGTCCTTACTCACACCCCTTAAATCAAAGGCTGGCCGTAATGTATATGGCCGCATCACCGTTCGTCATCAGGGCGGCGGCGCCAAGAGAAAATACAGAATCATTGATTTCAAACGGAATAAGGACGGTGTTCCCGGTAAGGTTGCAGGGATTGAATACGATCCTAACCGCAGCGCCAATATCGCACTGATCCACTATTTGGACGGCGAAAAACGCTACATCCTGGCGCCCCTCCGTTTGAAGGTTGGAGACACCATCGTATCTGGCCCTGATGCCGATATCGCTGTTGGCAACTGTCTGCCGCTGGGATTCATCCCCGTTGGTACATTGGTGCACAACATTGAATTGAAAGCTGGTAAGGGTGGACAGATGGTCCGTTCCGCTGGTGCTTCAGCCCAGCTCATGGCCAAGGAAGGTGATTACGCCACACTGCGTTTGCCCTCGGGCGAAATGCGGATGGTCCGTATTGAATGCCGTGCGACCATCGGTACAGTCGGTAATCTGGATCACCAGAATGTGCGGATCGGTAAAGCCGGTCGTAAGCGCCACATGGGTATCCGCCCAACCGTTCGTGGTTCTGTCATGAACCCCAACGACCATCCCCATGGTGGTGGTGAAGGACGTGCGCCTGTCGGCCGTCCGGGACCTGTTACCCCCTGGGGTAAACCGGCACTCGGCTATAAAACGCGTAAGAAGAACAAAGCGTCAGACAAGCAGATCGTCAGACGTCGTAACGCCAAGTAATAGGAGGGTTATCAATGAGTCGATCCTTAAAGAAGGGACCTTTCGTCAGCGAAAAGCTGCTTGAAAGAATAGAAGAAATGAACGAAAAGGGAGAAAAGAAGGTTTTGAAGACATGGTCACGTTCTTCCACCATCTTTCCTCAAATGGTAGGCCATACCATCGCCGTCCACGACGGACGTAAACACGTCCCCGTGTATCTGACGGAAGACATGGTCGGACATAAGCTCGGGGAATTTGCTCCGACGCGGACGTTCCGTGGTCATGCCGGTGAAAAGAAAACAGCAATGAGATAGCCAAGGGAGGAAAAACATGGAAGCTAAAGCAACAGCAAAATTCGTCCGCGTTTCATCCAGAAAGGCTAAACTGGTTGCAGATGCCATTCGTGGGAAAAGCGTTGGAGAAGCCCTGAGCATCCTCCAGCTGACGCCGAATAAAGCCGCACGGGTCATTGAAAAAGTTGTTCTGTCAGCTTATGCCAATGCGGAAAACAACCACAACATGAACACGGATGTCTTGTACATTGATCAAATCTACGCCAATCAGGGCCCGACGATGAAACGTTATAAGGCCGGCCCTCAGGGACGTGCATTTCCTATCAAGAAAAGAACGTCACATATTACTGCTGTATTGAAAGAACAGGAATAGGGGGTAACAGATTTGGGTCAAAAAGTTAACGCGCATGGTTTTCGAGTTGGAGTCATCAAGGACTGGAACGCGAAATGGTATGCCAACGATAGAGAATTTGCAGATTGCCTGATTGAAGATAACCAAATTCGTAAATACATCAAAACGAGTCAGTTCCAGGCAGGTATCTCCAAAATCGTCATTGAAAGATTCGGCAACAAAGTTAAAATCCATATCCACACTGCGAAACCGGGCATGATCATCGGACGCGGCGGTGCCGGAATCGAAGCGCTGAGAATGGAATTGGAAAAGATGACTAAAAAGACGGTATTCATCAATATCGTCGAAGTCAAGAATATCGATATGGATGCGCAGCTTATCGCAGAAAATATCGCAGGCCAGCTGGAAAGACGTATTTCCTTCAGACGTGCGATGAAACAGGCGATGCAGCGTACGATGCGTGCGGGTGCCAAGGGCATCAAGACCGCCGTTGCAGGCCGCTTGAACGGTGCTGAAATGGCCCGCCGCGAACATTATGCACAGGGCAATGTCCCCATGCAGACACTGCGCGCTGATATTTCCTATGGTTTTTCGGAAGCCGATACAACCTATGGGAAATTGGGAATTAAAGTTTGGGTCAACAAAGGGGAAATCCTGACTGGACGCGAAGATATCCTGGCTGAAGCGGAAACAGAAGCGAACAACAAGGGTAACAAGAACAATCGTCGCAAAGCGCCCCGGACTGAAGCGCACTAAAGGAGGATGTTAAGATGTTAATGCCAAAGCGTGTGAAACGCAGAAGAGTACATAGAGGCCGCATGAAGGGGAAAGCTACCCGCGGCAATAAGGTAACCTACGGTGAATATGGCATCCAGGCTTTGGAACCGGCATGGATCACGTCCAACCAGATTGAAGCTGCCCGTGTCGCCATGACACGTTACGTCCGCCGTGGCGGCCAGGTCTGGATCAAGATCTTCCCGGACAAACCCGTTACAGCTAAACCGGCTGAAACCCGTATGGGTTCTGGTAAAGGGGCTCCTGAATACTGGGTAGCCGTGGTCAAGCCAGGACGGATCATGTTCGAAATTGCCGGTATTCCTGAAGCGACAGCCAAGGAAGCCCTCCGTTTAGCCCAGCATAAACTGCCGATCAAGACGAAAATCGTCAGCAAGGCCGAACAGGAAGTAGTAGGTGAATAAGCATGAACAAACAGATGAAGGAATTTAGAAGTTTAAATAACGCCGATTTGGAAACAAAGCTTGGAGAATTGAAGGAAGAGCTCTTTAATCTGCGTTTTCAGCATGCGACCGGCCAATTGGAAAATCCCATGCGGATCCGGGAAGTCAAGAAATCATATGCCCGTATCAAGACAATCATTACAGAACGTGAAATGTCTGGTACGCAAGCGTAGGAAGGAAGGTTTAGCTGATGGAACGTAATTATCGAAAAACGCGTATTGGCCGTGTGGTCAGCGATAAGATGGACAAGACCATCGTCGTCGCTGTCGAAACATTCGTCAAGCATCCGCTGTACAGCAAACGCGTTAAAAATACAGTCAAGTTCAAGGCCCATGATGAAAACAATGAGTGCAGTGTTGGCGATAAGGTTAAGATTATGGAAACCCGTCCCCTGAGTAAAGACAAACACTGGAGACTCGTCGAAATCGTGGAAAAAGCATTATAATCGGTGCGAATAGGAGGTATTCCAAGTGATTCAACAAGAGACTCGTTTAAAAGTCGCTGACAACACTGGGGCAAAGGAACTCTTGTGCATCCGCGTCCTGGGTGGCTCAGGCAGACGGTATGCCAATATCGGGGATGTCATTGTTTGCGCCGTTAAAAGTGCAGCTCCAGGCGGCGAAGTCAAAAAAGGTGATGTCGTGAAGGCCGTCGTCGTACGGACCAAGCGCGGTGTCCGTCGCGATGATGGCAGCTATATCAAATTCGATCAGAATGCTGCGGTCCTGATCCGGGATGATAAAAACCCAAGAGGAACCCGTATCTTTGGACCTGTAGCTAGAGAGTTAAGAGACAAAAAATACATGAAAATCGTGTCTTTGGCTCCTGAAGTACTGTAATTAGGAGGTGACCATATGGCAATTAAGATGCATGTAAAAAGAGATGATGTCGTTCAGGTGATTTCCGGCAAGGATAAAGGAAAGAGCGGCAAGGTACTGGAAGTCGACCGCAATAAAGGCCGTGTTAAAGTGGAAGGTCTGAATATCCTGACCAAGCATAAGAAACCGACCCAGGCCATGCAGCAGGGTGGCATCGTAAAAGAAGAAGGTTTTATGGATGCTTCCAATGTATTGCTTAAATGCGACAAATGCGGCAAAGGTGTCCGCACAGGCATCCAGGTAAATGCAGATGGCAAAAAAGTACGTGTTTGCAAAAAATGCGGAACGGTTTTGGATTAATAGAGGGAGCTCGTTATGACAAGAATGCAGGAAAAATACCAAAAAGAAGCCGTACCGGCTTTGATGGAAAAATTCCATTACAAGAATATCATGGAAGTACCTCAATTGGTCAAAGTCGTCGTCAACATGGGATTGGGTGATTGCAAGGATAACACCAAGCTGCTGGAAGCTGCAGTGGGTGATATGACGATCATCACAGGCCAGAAGCCGATCGTCATCAAAGCCCGCAAGTCTGTCGCTAACTTCAAGGTTCGTGAAGGCCAGAATGTCGGTGCCAAGGTAACGCTCAGAAAAGACAGAATGTATGAATTCTGTGACAAACTTTTCAACATCGCGCTTCCCCGTGTCCGCGACTTCCATGGATTGTCCAACAAATCTTTCGATGGCCGCGGCAACTATGCGTTCGGTATCAAGGAACAGCTGATCTTCCCGGAAATTGAATACGACAAGGTCGAACAAATCCGGGGTTTGGATGTGATGTTCGTTACAACGGCTAAAACGGATGAAGAAGCCCATGAGTTGATGGCTCAGCTTGGCTTGCCTTTTGAAAGATAGGAGAGATAAGAATGGCTAAGAAAGCAATGAAGGAAAAACAGCAAAGACAGCAAAAGTATTCCACCCGTGAATACAACCGTTGCCGGATTTGCGGAAGACCTCATGCTTATTTGAGAAAGTATGGGATTTGCAGAATTTGTTTTAGAGAAATGGCCTACAAGGGAGAAATCCCAGGCGTTCGCAAAGCAAGTTGGTAAGTGAATTAGAGTATCGAACAAAAAGGAGGGACTTAGCATGACAATTACTGATCCAATTGCAGATATGCTTACGAGAATCAGAAACGCCAATAATGCGGGTCATAAAACTGTTGAGATTCCAGCTTCCAACGAGAAGAAGGCGATTGCCGGAATTCTCCTGGAAGAAGGCTACATAAAGAAATCTGAAATCATTGATGATGGGAAACAGGGCGTCATCAAGATCACACTGAAGTACGGCGAAGAAAAAAGCCGCGTCATCGCAGGTTTGAAACGTATTTCAAAACCCGGCCTGCGGGTTTATGTGGGCAAGGAAGACATTCCCCAGGTCCTCAACGGACTGGGAGTCGCCATCATTTCCACATCCAAGGGTGTTGTTACAGATAAAGAAGCCAGAAGAGCCGGTGTCGGCGGCGAAGTTATCTGTTATGTCTGGTAAGCAAGGAGGAAAGCAGAATGTCTAGAGTAGGAAACGCTCCAGTTGCAATCCTTGATGGTGTCGACGTCAAATTGGACGGGCACACCATTACGGTCAAGGGTCCCAAGGGCCAGTTGACCAGAGACTTGCATCCGGACATGATCATTGAAATTGAAGACGGCAACGTGATTGTAAAACGTCCTTCAGAATCAAAATATCATAAATCACTTCACGGTCTGACCCGTGCCTTGATCGCCAACATGGTCAAAGGCGTCAAAGACGGCTTTGATAAAGCGCTGGAAATCAGCGGCGTCGGTTACCGTGCTGAAAAGAAGGGCAACAAGCTGGTCATGAACCTTGGGTACTCCCATCAGGTTGAAATGGTGGATCCCGAAGGCATCGAAACAGTGTGCGAAGGTCAGAACCGGGTTGTTGTAAAAGGAATCAGCAAGGAAGCTGTTGGGGCACATGCCGCCAATATCCGTGCAAAAAGATTGCCTGAACCTTACAAGGGACATGGTATCAAATACGCAGATGAACACATCCGTCGTAAAGTTGGTAAGACCGGCTAATAATTAGCCATGCCCGACAGGTAAGAGAAAGGAACTAACTATGATTAAGAAAATCGATAAAAACAAAGTTCGCCTGAATAAGCACACAAGAGTCCGGAAAAAGATTTCCGGTACGGCGGAACGCCCCCGTCTTTGTGTTTTCAGAAGCAACAAGAATATCTACGCCCAGATCATTGACGATGTGAAGGCCTGCACTCTCGTAGCCGCATCCACCCTTGATGCAGACATCAAGACTACCGTAACAAACGGTTCCGATAAAGAAGCGGCTAAGGCTGTGGGCAAGAACGTTGCAGAAAAAGCCCTGGCAGCTGGAATTGACAATGTCGTGTTTGACAGAGGCGGTTACATTTACACCGGTAGGGTAAAGGAACTTGCTGAAGCCGCCCGCGAAGCTGGCTTGAATTTCTAGAGAAAGAGGTCTGTTAATGAAAAAGAATCTTATTGACCCATCGGGTTTGGATCTTCAGGAAAGAGTCGTCAGCATCAACCGTGTTACCAAGGTTGTCAAGGGCGGTCGTAACTTCAGATTCAGCTGCCTGGTCGTCGTGGGCGATGGCAATGGTCTGGTCGGTTTCGGCAAAGGCAAGGCCATGGAAATTCCTGACGCCATCCGTAAGGGAACTGAATCAGCCAAGAAAAATCTGATCCGGGTGCCATTGGTTGGAACAACGATTCCTCACCAGGTGCAGGGAGAAGAAGGCGCTGGCAAGGTTTTGCTTAAACCGGCTGGAAAAGGGACTGGCGTTATCGCCGGCGGTCCTGTCCGTGCCGTGTGCGAACTGGCTGGCATTAAGGATATCCGTACAAAATCCCTGGGTTCCAATAACCCCCACAACATGGTCAACGCGACGATAGAAGGTTTATCCCGTTTGACGACCATCGAAGAAGTGGCTGCGAAGCGCGGAAAGAAACCTGAAGAAATTTTAGGTTAGGAGGAAATCATGGCTAAACAATTAAAGATCACATTAAAGAAAAGCCTGATTGGCCGGAACGAAAGACAGCGTGCGACGGTGAAGGCACTGGGGCTGAGAAAGATCGGCCATTCAGTGACCCGTGATGATACACCCCAGATCCGGGGCATGATCCACAAAGTGGATTTCATGCTTGATGTGGAAGAATTATAGGAGGGTCTGAATGAAGTTACATACATTAAGTCCTGCAAAGGGATCTAAAAAGAATACCAAGAGAAAAGGTCGTGGTACGGCTACTGGCCAGGGTAAAACTGGCGGAAGAGGCCAGGACGGACAAAAATCACGTTCAGGTGGTGGTGTACGTCTTGGGTTCGAAGGTGGCCAGATGCCTCTTGCCAGACGTCTTCCCAAACGTGGATTTTCCAACTACCCATTTAAGAAGGAATATACCATCGTCAACGTGGAAGCGCTGAATGTTTTTGACGACAACACCGTTGTCACACCTGAATTGCTCATTGAAAAAGGCATCATCCGTAAAGTGCTTTCCGGGGTTAAGATCCTCGGTGAAGGTGAATTGGAAAAAACTTTGACTGTGAGAGTGAATAAAGTCAGCAAATCCGCTGAAGAAAAAATTGTTGCTCATGGGGGGAAGGTAGAGGTGATATAAATGCTTTCTACTCTGAAGAATGCCTGGAGCGTGCCCGAGCTGAGGAAGAAAATCCTCTTCACTTTGGTACTGCTCCTGATATATCGTCTGGGATCTTTTATTCCAGTGCCTTATATCGATTCCGCTCAATTGGCAACTTTAATCAATAGTGGTGGGATTTTCGGTTTATTTGATATCATTTCTGGCGGTAACTTTGGGAACTTCACCATCTTCGCCATGGGTATCACCCCTTATATCAATGCTTCCATCATTATGAATTTGTTGGCCTTCGCTATCCCAGCTCTTGAAAACCTGCAGAAGGAAGGGGAAGAGGGACGAAAGAAAATCGCCCAGTATACCCGTTACCTGACCATCGTGCTGGCCATCATTCAGGCGCTTGGAATGAGCTTATCGTATTCTAATTTATTAGTAGAAAAAACGGCATTTACAGTTTTCGTCGTCGTCCTGGTTGTCACGGCGGGAACGACTTTCCTCATGTATCTTGGAGAAGAAATTACTGAAAATGGGATTGGCAATGGTATCTCACTGATTATCTTTATCAGTATCATTTCGCGGATTCCTTCTGCGATAGGGAACATTAGCACATATATCCAACAGGGAACAATCAACGTAGTGTCACTCATCTTGCTTATCATCTTTATCGTGGTTGCGACCATTGCGGTTGTGGCTGTGACGGAAGGACAGCGTAAGATCCCCATTCAGTATGCCAAACGTGTTGTGGGCCGGAAGATGTACGGCGGACAAAGCACCCATATTCCCCTGCGTGTGAATATGGCGGGCGTCATCCCCATCATCTTTGCCAGCTCGCTGACATTGCTACCTGCCACACTGGCCAACTTTTTCCCTAATTCAGGATTCAGCAGTTGGGTTTCCAATTATCTTGCTTGGGGAAAACCAGTAACGACAATTATCTATATTGTCCTGACGGTTGCATTTACTTATTTTTATACGGCTGTTACATTTAATCCCTTCGATATTGCAGACAATATTAAAAAGCAGGGGGGATATGTTCCCGGCATCCGTCCGGGCAAGCCGACTGTTGATTATTTTACAAGGATCATGAACCGGTTGACGCTGTTCGGTGGGATTTTCCTGGCCATCATCGCGCTGATTCCAATCATCGTTGGGAACTTTATGGGCGGCATCAGCGTCCAATTCGGTGGAACCAGCTTACTCATCGTCGTCGGTGTTGCTTTGGAAACAGTCAAGCAGCTTGAATCAGAATTGACCATGCGTAATTATCAGGGATTCTTAAAATAAGAATGGAGTGTGAAACACAATGAGAATCGTTCTATTGGGACCTCCGGGGGCCGGCAAAGGAACACAGGCGAAGAAGATCGCTGAACGTTATGCCATTCCCCATATTTCCACTGGAGATTTATTCAGAGAAAATTTAAAAAACGAAACACCTTTGGGTAAGAAGGCCAAGGCCTATATGGACGCTGGCAAACTTGTACCGGACGAATTGGTTATCGCCCTGGTGGAAGACCGGATTACCAAGGATGACTGTCAGGGAGGCTATCTGCTGGATGGTTTTCCGCGTACGGTCGCCCAGGCATCGGCTTTGTCAACTTTCAACGAAAAGCTCGGCAAGCCCTTGGATTATGTACTTAATATTGAAGTACCGGAATCCTTGCTGATAGGACGAATCGTCGGGCGGCGCGTCTGCCCGAAATGTGGCTCTTCATATCATATTGAATTTAATCCGCCGAAACAAGAAGGTATTTGCGATGTGGAAGGTGAAAAACTGATCCAGCGGGCAGACGATTCAGAAGAAACAGTCAAGACCCGTTTGGACGTTTATAATTCCCAGTCAGCACCCCTTGTGGATTACTATCATTTCAAGAAACTGTTGAAAAATATTGATGGCAACCAGAAACCGGATGCTGTGACAGCAGATATTTTCAATATTCTGGATAATGGTGTAAACTAACGATGATCAGCATAAAGAGTGAAAGCGAAATCGACAAGATGCGGGCAGCAGGGAAACTTGTTGCCCAATGTCACGAACTTATAAAAGATGCGGTTAAGCCCGGCGTTTCGACTTTGGAACTTGACAAGATGGCTGAAGCGTTTTTCAGGGACAATGGTGCGATACCGACTTTCCTCGGATATGGTGGATTCCCCAAATCAATTTGTGCATCCATCAATGAACAGGTGGTCCACGGTATTCCGGATGACCGGCGTCTGCTGGATGGGGATATCATCTCCATCGATCTGGGCGCCACGTTGGACGGTTATGTGGGCGACGCAGCCCGGACCCATGGTGTCGGGAACATTTCAGATGAAGCCAAACGGCTGATTGACGTGACCCAGGAATCTTTTTTCCAGGGAATCCAATTCGCCCGTGAAGGCTATCGTCTCTCGGATATCTCCCATGCCATCCAGGTTTATGTTGAAAAACACGGTTTTTCAGTGGTCAGGGATTATGTCGGACACGGCATCGGCCGGGAAATGCACGAGGATCCACCAATCCCCAATTACGGCAAAGCGGGTCATGGACCCCGGCTCCGTAAAGGGATGTGCCTGGCCATCGAACCGATGGTCGATGTTGGCACCTATGATGTAGATGTGCTGGATAATGATTGGACAGTCGTGACCCGGGATGGTTCCTTATCAGCTCACTATGAAAACACCATCGTCATTACGGGTGAAACAGATCCAGAAATTATGACATTGCTATAAATGGTGTAATATGAGAGAATGTGTTGTAGGTCAGATTGTAAAATCAACTGCAGGACGGGATAAGGATCGATTCATGATTGTCATCGGGCTGCTTGATGACAGCTACGCATTGATTTGCGATGGCGATGTACGCAAGCTGAATGGCCCAAAGAAGAAGAAATTGAAACACCTTGCCGTGACCAATACCGTGGTGGACGACATCGCAGAGAAGATCAAGGCGGGTAATAAAATTCAAAATGCTGAATTGCGAAAAATTCTCAGGCCTTGGAATGAAAGATCAAGCGCTGATGAAATGCAAAAGGAGGTTTAATCAGTGGGAAAGAAGGATGTCATTGAGGTAAAAGGAAAAGTAATTGAGGCTTTACCAAATACGATTTTTCTAGTAGAATTAGAAAATGGGCATCAGATAACAGCTCATATTTCCGGTAAGCTTCGGATGAATTACATACGAATTTTACCAGGCGATGAAGTCAGTTTGGAGCTTTCGCCCTACGATTTAAACCGTGGACGCATTGTGTGGCGCGGAAAAGGCAGATCATAAAGGAGAAAATTATGAAAGTCAGACCATCAGTCAAACCGATGTGCGAAAAATGCAAGATTATCAAAAGACATGGCCGTGTCATGGTTATTTGTGAAAATCCAAAGCACAAGCAGAGACAGGGCTAAGGGCATTATTTAATTAATGCAGTAAAAATAAAAGTGTGGCCGCGGCAATAACATTGTCCACGCTTATTATTATATATTGAGGTTCGGATCCTGAGGATCCGGCGGACATGGGCCAATCATCACTTCAAAGGCCCAGATCATAATACACATGATTTAGGAGGTACACACTGTATGGCAAGAATTGCCGGAGTCGACTTACCACGCGATAAGCGGGTCGAAGTTGGCTTGACTTATATTTATGGTATTGGGAGAAGCACTTCCAATAAGATTTTAGCGGAATTGAAGATTAATCCCGATACCCGTGTGAAGGATTTGACGGAAGGTGAAGTCAACGCCCTGAGAAACATCCTGGACGAAAAGTACACCGTTGAAGGTGACCTTCGCCGCGAAGTAAATCTGAACATCAAACGGTTGATCGAAATCGGATCTTACCGTGGATACAGACACCGCCGCGGATTACCGGTGCGTGGACAAAGAACCAAGACCAATGCGCGGACCCGTAAAGGTCCCAAGAAGACGGTCGGTCGTTCCAAGAAGGCAACAGTTTAGGAGGTTGAAAGTTGGCTAAAAAAGTAATTCGCTCAAAGAAAAAGAAAATCAAAAAGAATATTGAACGCGGCCAAGCTCACATTCAATCTTCTTTTAACAATACAATCGTGACGATTACCGATACCGCCGGAAATGCCCTGTCATGGGCCAGCGCCGGCGAAATGGGTTTCCGCGGTTCCAAGAAAAGCACACCATTCGCAGCGCAGATGGCAGCTGAACAAGCCGCCAAACTGGCCATCGAACATGGTTTGCGTACGGTGGAAGTCAATGTCAAGGGACCTGGTTCCGGACGTGAAGCCGCCATCCGTGCCCTGCAGGCTGCCGGCCTGGAAATCACTGTCATCCGTGACGTGACGCCGATCCCACATAATGGATGCCGTCCGCCGAAACGCAGAAGAGTCTGATTGGAGGTTAATGATATATGGCAAGATATACTGAAGCTTCATGCCGTCAATGCAGACGTGAGGGCATGAAATTGTATTTAAAAGGTGAAAGATGCTATTCGAAGGATAAATGTGCCTTTGATAAAAGACCAACTCCTCCGGGTGGTAGCCCGAAGCGCAGAGCCAAATTGTCTGAATACGGCCTGCAGCTCCGTGAAAAACAGAAGGTCAAGAGAATTTACGGCGTCCTGGAAAAACAGTTCAGCCACTATTTTGATCTGGCCGAAAAACAGAAGGGCATCACAGGGGAAAACCTGCTGAACTTACTGGAAACACGTCTGGACAATGTGGTATACCGCCTTGGTCTGGCTACTTCCAGAAAAGAAGCCCGTCAATTGGTTCTTCATGAACATTTCCTGGTCAATGGCAAAAAGGTCAATGTCGCTTCCTATCAGGTAGGCGAAGGCGATACCATTGAAGTCAAAGCGACCAGCAAAAAATCACCTAAATTTAAAGAAATCGTTGAAACGACCGAAAACAGAGCCATTGTGCCTTGGTTATCTGCCGATTTGGAAAATTTAAGTGGCAAGGTAACAGGACAACCCACCAGAGAAGATATTGACGTTGAAATTGCTGAACATCTCATCGTCGAATTGTATTCTAAGTAGGGTATTGTTTTGAGTTTCTAACCCTCACGTTATGGAATTTTGATTAAAAATAGGAGGGTCACGATTTAATGATCGAATTTGAAAAACCAATTATCGACATCGTTGATAAATCTGAAGATAATACTTACGGGAAATTCGTTGTTGAACCGCTCGAAAGAGGTTATGGTACGACTTTAGGCAATAGCTTACGGCGAATCATGTTATCTTCCCTGCCGGGGGTGGCGATTACCACCGTCAAAATTGATGGGGTACTCCACGAGTTTTCCACCATTCCCGGTATTAAAGAAGATGTCATTGAAATCCTGCTGAATCTAAAGGGTCTGTGTGCGGTTATGCACACAGACGAACCTCAGACGATTCGGATTGATGCCAAGGGCGAAGGGGAAGTAACCGCCGGTGATATCATCGCAGATGCGGATGTGGAAATCATCAATCCTGATATGCACATCTGCACCATGGCGAACGACGCGGAACTCCGTATGGAAATGCGTCTTGAAAAGGGCCGCGGCTATGTTCCTTCTGAAAAGAATAAATACCCGGGCATGCCGATTGGCACTTTGCCGATGGATTCAATTTTTTCACCTATCCGTAAGGTCATCTTCCGTGTCGAAGATACCCGCGTCGGCCAGGTTACCGATTTTGACAAATTGACGCTGGAAGTGTGGACCGATGGGACAACGTCCCCGGAAGAAGCGCTTTCCCTGTCCGCAAAGGTCATGAACGAACATTTGAATTTGTTCATCGATCTGACGGATACCGTGAGCAATGTCGAAATCATGGTTGAAAAAGAAGAAAATGAAAAAGAACGCATTCGCGAAATGTCAATTGAAGAATTGGAATTATCTGTCCGTTCGAGCAATTGCTTAAGAAGAGCGAATATTGATACAGTAGAAAAACTGACGCAGAAGACGGAAGAAGATATGATAAAGGTGCGGAATCTTGGGCGGAAATCGCTCAATGAGATCAAGCACAAATTGTCGGAAATGGGTCTGTCTTTGAGTCAGGAAGAGAAGACAAAGGAGTAATAGATGGCTGGATATAGAAAGTTAGGACGCCCAACAGACCAGAGAAAAGCCATGCTTCGTAATCTCACCACTTCTTTATTGGAATACGGGAAGATTGAAACCACTGTGACCCGTGCCAAGGAAGTCAAACGGATCGCGGACAAAATGGTCACCCTGGGTAAACGAGGCGATTTGCACGCGAGAAGACAGGCTTTGGCCTTCATCACAAAGGAAGAAGTCGTCACCCGTTTATTTGAAGAAATCGCGCCGAAATATGAAGACCGCCAAGGCGGTTACACCCGTATTTATCGCGTCGGCCCGCGCCGCGGCGATGCTGCGGAAGTGGCTGTGATTGAGTTAGTATAGTCGATTGTCAGGGGATTAGACCAGTACTGGTTTAATCCCTTTTTGCTATCTATGTGAAAATCCGAAGGTGGTGGAAATGATGGAAAAAATAATTGAAGTCAAGGATTTGAATTACGCGTATCCGGCGACGGAAGAACATGAGGCGCATGTGGCGCTGCAGGGTGTAAGCTTTTCCGTCGACAAAGGGGAATTCGTCGGGATCATTGGTCACAATGGTTCAGGAAAGTCCACCTTGTCCAAGCTGCTCAACGCGATCATCCTGCCTTCGGAGGGCGATGTCATCATCAATGGCATGAACACGAAGAATGAGGCGGATTTATGGAATATCCGCCAGACAGCAGGCATGGTTTTTCAAAATCCGGATAATCAGCTGGTGGCGACCATTGTGGAAGAAGATGTGGCATTCGGTCCGGAAAATCTGGGCGTTGCCCCGGAAGAAATCCGCAAGCGTGTGGATCGTTCCCTCGATACGGTCAATATGCTGGACTACAGACGGCAGAAGCCCCATCAATTGTCCGGCGGACAGAAGCAGCGCATCGCGATCGCAGGCATCCTGGCCATGGAACCGGAGTGTATCATCTTTGATGAACCGACGGCCATGCTGGACCCCTCGGGCCGGCAGGAAGTCATGGAAACCATCAAGAGGCTCAATGAAGAAAAGGGCATGACGGTTTTGCACATCACCCATTATATGACGGAACTCATTGACGCGGACCGGATCATCGTTTTGGATAATGGAAAAATCGTCATGGAAGGAACGCCCAAGGAGGTGTTCAGTCAGGTGGAAGGGCTGAAGGCCATCGGCCTGGATGTGCCCCAGATGACGGAGCTGGCCTTTCTTTTGCGGCAGGACGGCTATGACATTCCAAAGGATGTGCTGAAGATTGATGAAATGGCGGAAATTTTATGTCACTTGAAATAAAACATTTGGATCATATTTACTCCCAGGGAAGCCCCTTTGAATTTGTGGCGCTTAAAGACATCAATGTGACCATTGAAGACGGCGAATTCATCGGCCTGATCGGCCATACCGGTTCGGGAAAATCCACGCTGATCCAGCATTTGAACGGTCTTATCGAACCCACTGGGGGGACGGTTTACCTGGATGGACAGGATATTTTTACACAGAACAAGAAACAGCTGATCCAGACCCGGCATACTGTGGGACTGGTCTTCCAGTATCCCGAGCATCAGCTTTTTGAGGAAACCGTCGCCAGGGATGTGGCTTTTGGACCCAAAAACCTGGGTCTGCCAGAGGATGAAATTCAACGGCGGGTTCACGATTCCATCCGGATGGTCGGGCTGGACTACGATGAGGTCTCGGAAAAATCCCCCTTTGAGTTGTCCGGCGGACAGATGCGCCGGGTGGCCATCGCTGGGGTTTTGGCCATGGAACCGAAGGTTCTGATTTTGGATGAACCGACCGCCGGGCTGGATCCCCGCGGACGGGATGAGATATTGAATCAGATTGCGGCCCTTCATAGGGAAAAGGGGAATACGGTCATTCTGGTTTCCCACAGCATGGAAGATGTGGGACGTCTGGCAGACCGGATCCTGGTGATGTATCACGGGCAGAAAATGTTCTTTGATACACCGGCCAATGTTTTCGGCCATGTGGAAGAATTGGAGCGTATCGGCCTGGCGGCACCGCAGATCACCTATTTGCTCCATCGCCTGAAGTCCCAGTTTCCGGAAATACGGGATGATATCTTCACCGTGGAAGCGGCCAGGGACGAAATCAACCGGGTCTTAGGGGGGAGTCATCATGTTTAAGGATATTACCATCGGGCAGTTTTACCCCACGGATTCAGCCATTCATCGCCTGGACCCCCGGACGAAGATCATCTTTACGCTGGCTTACATCATCCTGCTCTTTGTGGTGACCAATTTATGGGGATATATCCTGGCTTTTGCCTTCCTGGTCTACGTGATCGCGGTTTCCAGGATTCCCATCAGCTACGTCGTCCGCGGCCTCAAGGGACTGGTGCTGATCATCTTGCTGACCGTTATTCTGAATATGTTCATGACGCCAGGGACGGTCATCGCCCAATGGGGCGTGCTGCAGCTCACCGCTGAAGGCCTGCGGATTTCCATTTACATGGCCATGCGCCTGATCTTCCTGGTGGCAGGGACCAGCATGATGACCCTGACCACCTCGCCCATCGACTTGACGGATGGTATGGAGTTTTGCATGAAGGGGCTGCCCTTCATCCGCCATTACGCTCACGAGCTGGCGATGATGATGTCCATCGCCCTGCGGTTCATTCCCACCTTGATGGAAGAAACGGACAAGATCATGAAGGCCCAGAAGGCCCGGGGAGCGGATTTTGAAACGGGGAATATCATTGCCCGGGCCAAGGCGCTCATTCCCGTATTGGTGCCGCTGTTCGTATCGGCGTTCCGCCGGGCGGACGAATTGGCCACGGCCATGGAAGCGCGGTGTTACCGCGGGGGAGAAAACCGGACGCGGATGAACCAGCTCCGCTTTGAAAAGCGTGACGGCATCGCCTTCTTCGTCCTGGCACTCTTAACCGCCTTGCTGATTGCCTCCCGGTTTGTCACCTGGCCCCTGCCCTTTCCCTTTGGATGAGGCCGGCTATGACAATGCGCAATATCAAGCTGACCATCAGTTACAAGGGGACGGCCTACGGCGGATGGCAGCAGCAGAAAAATGCCCGGTCCATTGAAGAAGAGCTGAAGAAGGCCATCTTCAAGACGACGGGGGAGACGGTCATCGTTTATGGAGCGGGCAGAACGGATGCTGGGGTTCATGCCCTGGCCCAGACGGCCAATTTCCGGACGGACTGCCGGATCCCGGAGGAACGTATCGCTTACGCCCTGAATGCGCGGCTTCCCCACGATATCCGGGTGACCGAAAGTGTTGAGGTACCGGATGACTTCCACAGCCGTTACAATGCTGTCGGTAAGATCTACGCCTATCATCTGTATTTGGGGCCCATTCCCAGTCCCTTTTACGACGAGTACTGCTGGCATATGCCAAGACCCATTGATTTGACTCTCATGGAGGCCCAATGTGCCTATTTGCTGGGAACCCACGATTTCAGGAGTTTCATGGCGTCGGGCAGCAGCGTAAAGACCACGGTGCGCCGGATCGAATCCATCGATTTTGAAAGGGAAGGGCCCTGGGTGACCATTACCTTCAAAGGAAATGGGTTCTTATACAACATGGTACGCATCATGGTAGGCACCCTGGTTGAAATTGGCATGGGAAAGAAGCGGGACATGGTTTCCATCGTCGCGGCCCGGGACCGCAGCTGTGCGGGTATGACGGCACCGGCCAAGGGCCTGTTTTTAAAACAAGTTTTGTATAAATAATAGTTGACAGCAGGGGCCTGTTTATAATAAAATAACGTTTGGACATTATTGTATCCGATGCCCCAGATACAGCATATAATCGTGTCCGGTAATTCCCCCACTTTTACCGGATCATCCATAATTACACTGATTGAAGGAGGACTCCGAGATGAAAGCATACGCCACAAAAATGGCTAAATCTCAGGAAATGGATCGCAAATGGTACGTCGTAGACGCCAAGGACAAGGTATTGGGTCGTTTGGCGACAGAAGTAGCTACCGTACTCAGAGGTAAGAATAAACCCTATTTCACACCCCATGTGGATTGTGGTGACTTCGTCATCATCATCAATGCAGATAAGGTGCGTTTGACCGGTAATAAATTGGATCAGAAATTGTACAAGACCTATTCAGGTCATCCCGGTGGATTGAAAGAAACCAAATACCGGATCTTCATGCAGGAAAAACCCGAACTGGCCGTTTATAAGGCAGTGCGCGGCATGGTGCCCCACAATTCCTTGGGCGACTCGGTAATGACGAAACTGCGGGTTTATGCCGGTGAAGAACATCCTCATGCGGCTCAGAAACCTGAAACATTGGAAATTTAGTGACAGGGAGGAGACGATAGCAATATGGCGAAAGTACAATATTTTGGAACAGGTAGAAGAAAAACATCGGTAGCCAGAGTGCGTTTGCTGCCTGGCGATGGCAAGTTCATCATCAATGGCCGTGATATCGATGATTATTTTGGTTTGGAAACACTGAAGATGGTCGCGCGCCAGCCTTTGGTCCTCACCAATACATTGGATGGTTTTGACGTGCTGGTCAACGTGTACGGCGGTGGATTCACCGGACAGGCCGGTGCCATCCGTCACGGTGTGGCCCGTGCTTTGCTGGAAGCGGATATCAATCTGCGTCCTGAACTTAAAAAAGCCGGTTTCCTGACCCGTGACCCCCGTATGGTTGAACGTAAGAAATACGGTCTCAAGAAAGCCCGTCGGGCGCCGCAGTTCTCGAAGCGTTAATTATACCGTTATATATGTCATTTCCAAAACCCCAGAATCTCACGGTTCCGGGGTTTTGTTGTTTCTTTATTTTGGAGAATCGGAATGGAGGCCGGATGAGAATGGCGAAGCGGAAGAAAGTTGATAACAATAAAACGGTGCGGAGAATAAAAGAAGAACAGCTTTACGATGTGGCCGTTGCTGGCGGCGGGGCATCGGGTATGGCGGCTGCCCTGATCCTGGCCAGGGAAAATCCTGCAATCAAGGTGGCCCTTCTGGAAAAAAAGGATGATCTGGGGCGCAAGCTTCGGGCAACGGGCAACGGCCGGTGCAATCTCTCCAACAGGGCCATTCCCACGGTGGATGAAACCGTCGCGTTCTTTGAGTCCATCGGAATTCCCGTCCGGGGAGATGAGTCCGGGCGGCTGTACCCCTATTCGGAGAGTGCTGCCACAGTGGTGGAGGTATTGAAGCACCGGCTGATGGTGGCGGGTGTAACCTGTTATACGGATGCTGCAGTTGAAAAAATCGACAGGACTGATGGATATTTCTCCCTGCACACGGCGTCTGGAATCTGTACAGCCTGGAAGGTCATTCTGGCCACCGGTGGCAAGGCGGGTCCATCCTACGGCTGTTCAGGGGATGGGTATGCCCTGGCCCGGTCATTCGGGCATCACATCATAAAGACCTTGCCCGTTTTGACGGGTGTCTGCTGTGATGCCTTGCCGGCGGATTTAAAGGGGGTCCGCGCCAAGGGAGAGCTGACCCTGTGGCGGGATGGAACCCGGATTTTTCAGGAAGAGGGAGAGGTCCAGTTTACAGATTATGGCGTCTCCGGTATCTGCGTCTTCAATTTGAGCCGCCATTTGCAATACGTGGGAGATGCCAGGCTTTCACCCTATACCATCGTGTTGGATCTGGCGCCGGAGCGTTCATTCCAATCTTACTTTCGGGCCTGTGCTTCGGAGCCGGGCATCAAAAACATGGCCTGCGTTGATTTTCTTTCGGGAATCGTCAAGAGGCCCCTTGCCCGGTGGATCCTGGATCAGGCGGGAATCCCGGAAGATTTGAGGTTCAATGAGTGTGATGAAGCCATGCTGTCCAAAATGGAGAGCACCTTTCATCAGATGGTCATCAGGCCTCAGAGCGTGATGGGTTTTAAAATGGCCCAGTGCACAGCGGGGGGGATTGCCGGGGAAGAGGTGGATGACAGGACCCTGGAATCCCGTATAGTCCCCGGGCTGTATTTCTGCGGCGAACTTTTAGATTACGACGGGCCTTGTGGCGGATATAACCTGGATCATGCCTGGCGAACGGGAATCCAGGCAGCAAGGTCCGCTGCCCTGGCATTATCATTGGAAGGAGGGCATCACAATGGCTAAATACCGGATTGCCAATATCAAGCTGAAACCGGGGGAGGGCTGGGAGGCTTTGCCCCCAAAAATCGAAAAAAAATGCGGCCTCCATGCCGGAAGCATTAAAGCAGAGGATGTGACCGTCATCCGGGAATCCATCGATGCCCGGGATAAAAAGAATATCCAATTGGTTTATTCCTTGGATTTCAATTGGAAGGGAAAACTGCCCGGACGAATGAGAAAACAAGTGATACCGGCACCCGATTTGACCCTGCCTGAACCGGAACCGGGTGATGAGGCGTTAAGCGGCCGGCCGGTGGTGGTGGGCTTTGGCCCCTGCGGTATTTTTGCGGCCCTCGCCCTGGCCCGGGCCGGGTACGCTCCCATCGTGGTGGAACGGGGGACGGATATGGAAAACCGCGTGGCGGATGTGGATGCTTTTTGGAAAAAGGGACAGCTCAAACCTGAATCCAATGTCTTGTTCGGAGAAGGAGGGGCCGGTACTTTTTCCGACGGCAAGCTGACGACGGGAATCAAGGATCCCCATATTCGTCAGGTCCTCACTGATTTTGTGGAGGCCGGCGCCCCGGAAGATATTTTGTACAAGCAAAAGCCCCACATCGGGACGGATGTCCTTAGAAAGGTGGTCGTCAACCTGCGCCGTGGGGTGGAAGCCGCGGGGGGAGAGGTCCGCTTTGAAACCTGTATGACAGCCATTAAGACGGATGAAGCCGGCAGGATTTACGCGGTGGAATTAAAAAACGAAAAAGGGATTTACGAGCTGGCAGCCAATGCCGTCATCCTGGCACCGGGACATTCCGCCCGGGATACCTTCCGATACCTGAATAAAACAGGGGTTCCCATGGCCCAGAAGCCCTTTTCCATCGGGGTGCGCATCGAGCATCCTCAGGCGCTCATCGACAAGGCGCAGTACGGCGATACAAAGGGACTCCCTCCGGCCGACTATAAATTGAGCTGTCACACGGAGGATGGCCGGGGTGTTTATTCTTTTTGCATGTGTCCCGGCGGGGAAGTGATTACCGCGACCACGGAAGAGGGACTGCTGTGCGTCAACGGCATGAGCAATCGGCACCGGGACAGCGCCGTCGCCAATGCCGGGATATTGGTGGATGTGCGGACATCGGATTTTGTCAGTGATGATGTGCTGGCGGGAGTCGCCTTCCAGGAAAAATGGGAGCGCCGTGCCTTTGAAGAAGGCGGCAGGCATTATGCGCCGCCCCGCTGCAGCTGGTCGGACTTCCGGGACCAAACCCTTCGGGGACAGAAGGTGGCGGCCTGTCTGCCGGATTTTGCGGTCAGTGCCCTCAAGGAGGGGATTCCCGTTTTCGGTCGCCGGATCGCGGGCTTTGACAGTGAAGACGCCCGATTGACGGCGGTTGAGACCCGCAGCTCTTCACCGATCCGGATTTTGCGCGGAGAGGATTTCCAAAGTGAAATGAAGGGCCTTTATCCCGCGGGAGAAGGGGCCGGTTACGCGGGAGGCATCACCAGTGCGGCCTGCGACGGCCTGCGGGCGGCAAGGGCCATTATCAGCCGTTTCAAACCTTGGAAATAATGTCTTTTGATTATTTCCATTGAATAATGTGATAATTACAAAATATTGAAAATAATTGAAAAAAATCTTGAGTATTGACTGATTTTGAAGTACAATTAGAAGGTAACATCAAGATGAAGAAACCATCCGGGGTTCGCCCCGGTTTTTTATTGAAGCGTTTTATCAAGTGAATTTTTATAAAAGAAAGCAGGATGTAGATGAAAGAAGAACAACCGATTATTAATATCGCGGTCATCGCCCATGTCGATGCCGGAAAATCCACGCTGGTCGACGCGTTTTTGGCACAGAGCGGTGTATTCCGCGATAATCAGGAAGTGGTTGATTGCGTCATGGACAGCAACGATCTGGAACGGGAACGGGGAATCACCATTTACTCCAAGAACTGTTCGATCATGCACGACCACATTAAAATCAATATTGTGGATACTCCGGGCCATGCGGATTTTTCTTCCGAAGTGGAACGAATCTTAAAGACCGTCGATACGGTTATCTTGCTGGTGGACTCCAGCGAAGGGCCCATGCCCCAGACCCGCTTCGTCCTTAAGAAGTCTCTGGAACAGGGTCTGTGCCCCATCCTCTTTATCAACAAGATTGATAAAAAGGACCAGCGTGCCGAAGAAGTGGTGGATGAAGTTTTCGACCTGTTTGTGGAACTCAACGCGACGGACGAACAGCTGGATTTCCCCATCCTCTACGGTGTGGCCAAGGAAGGCATCGCCAAGCGGGAACTGGACGACGACAGCACGGATTTGACACCGCTGTTTGAAACCATCGAAGACCACGTTGGCATTAAAGAAGACCGGAGCCTGGATCCCCTGCAGATGCAGATTTCCACCCTGGCTTATGACGACTATATCGGCCGTCTGGGTATCGGCCGGGTCACCACCGGGACGATTCGCGGTGGGGACAAGCTGGAAGTTGCCAAGCGGGACGGTTCCTTTGAAAAGGTCAAGGTCGGCCAGGTCTTCGTCTACAAGGGCATGTCCCGGGTGGAAGTCAAGGAAGCCAAGGCCGGCGACATCGCTGTGGTGTCCGGCATCCCGGATATCTCCATCGGGGAAACCATAGGGGAAATCGATCAGGTCCAGCCCATGGAAATGATCCGCATTGAAGAACCGACTTTGTCCATGAACTTCCTGGTCAATACCTCACCCTTTGCCGGCAAGGTGGGCAAGTTTGTGACGACCCGTCATATCAAGGCTCGTCTGGAAAAGGAATTGGAAGTCAATGTGGGGATGACGGTGGAACCCCTTCCCGATACCACGGAAGGTTACAAGGTTTCAGGCAGAGGAGAACTTCATCTGTCCATCCTGCTTGAAAACATGCGCCGTGAAGGCTACGAAGTGGCTGTTTCCAAGCCGGAAGTTATTTTCCACAAGGATGAAACGGGTCACCGCCTCGAACCTGTGGAAGAAGTGGTGGTCAATGTCCCTGACCAGTACTCCGGTACGGTGATTTCCAAATTGAACCTGCGCAAGGGTGCCATGGTGACCATGTCGGCTGAAGAAGGCTGGAGCACCTTGGAATTCCGGGTGCCGACCCGTGGCCTCTTGGGTTATCAGAGTGAGTTCATCAACGATACCCACGGTGAGGGAACCTTGGTCCGCCGTTTTGATTCCTTTGAACGGTTTTTCGGGGATATTCCCGGACGCCAGAACGGCGTGCTGATTTCCGGTGTGGGTGGTGAAACCATGGCCTACTCGCTGTTCAATTTGAGCGAACGCGGTACGCTTTTGGTGGGCCCCGGCACACCGGTGTACGAAGGCATGGTCATCGGCATCAACAACCGCAGCGATGACATGGTGGTCAATCCCATCAAGAACAAGAAGCTGACCAACACCCGTTCCTCCGGAGCGGATGAAGCCCTCAAGCTCATCGATCCCAAAATCTTTACATTGGAAGAAGCGCTGGAATTTATCGAAGAGGATGAATTGGTGGAAATCACACCCACTGATATCCGTATCCGTAAGAAGATCCTTTCCGATTTGGACCGTCGCCGGAGCCGCCGCAACTAACGACTGATATTAAACCCCGTTTCCATCCTGTCTGGGTGGAACGGGGTTATTTTATTGGCTGCGATTCTAAGATAGCTGGTTTTTTGGGGATTCATGGAGTATAATTAATGATTATGAAATATATATTAGTGCGACATACGGAAACACGGGGCAATGTGGAAAGACGTTTTAACGGACGGACTGAATCTCCTTTTACCCCAAGGGGCTTGAGGATGAATGAAATCCTGGTAGAGGAGCTGGCTGCCATACACGGTAAGCAGCCGGTTCAAAAGGTGTACGCCAGTCCCATTTCCAGGGCCCGGATCATCGGCGAAGCGGCAGCAGAAAAAATCGGCTGTCCCCTGGTGATTGACGATGGGCTGCGGGAATTTGATTTTGGCATCTTTGACGGCCTGACGGCGGAAGAAGCCATGGAGAAGGACGCCAAAACCTGGAATCTTTGGATGGCGGATTATAATTTTACCACCATACCCGGCGGGGAAAATTACAATGAGTACCATCGCCGCATCGGGCAATTTTTGGAGACACAGCAGCAGTCAGATGAAGACGGGACAGTGGCCATCGTCGCCCATGGAGGGACGGTCCACAGCCTTCTCGTCAACCTTTTGAATTTACCGTTGGACAGCAAATGGCATTTCCAGATTCCATTGGGCGGAATTGTGATGATTGACTGTCCTGAGGGGTATGGCATTTTAAAAAAGCTTTATGCCCCGGATTACGATTGATAGATGTGATTAAATAAACAAGATGGGAGAGTTGTATTTGGAAAAAGTGATGAAGGAAATAGCCATTGAATCCCCGGATCTTTTGCCGCGGATTTTTGGTGAGTACGATGAGAACATGAAATTACTGGAACAGCAGCTGGGGGTCCATGTTTTTGTCCAGGACAATGCGCTGAAGGTGCAGGGTGATGAGATCGTGGTGAATGTGGCGGTGCAGGCGATCAAGGAAATGATCCAAACCGTCCGCCGCCAGGGATCGGTCAGCAAGGATACCACCGATTATATCATTAAGCTGGCATCCAAGGGGCTGGAGGAGGCCTTTGGCAAGCTCAGCGAAGACATCATCTGCTTTACCACCCGGGGAAAGCCCATCAAGGCCAAGACTCTGGGCCAGTACCGCTATATCGAGGCCATCCGGAAAAACGACATCGTCTTTGGTATCGGGCCGGCAGGTACGGGGAAGACCTATCTGGCCATGGCCATGGCCATTACAGCCTTTAAAAACGGTGAGGTGGACCGGCTGATTCTGACCCGGCCCGCGGTGGAAGCGGGGGAAAAGCTCGGCTTCCTGCCAGGGGATCTTCAGGATAAGGTCGACCCCTACTTAAGGCCCTTGTACGACGCTTTATTTGAAATCATGGGCGGGGAAACCTTTGAGCGCAATATGGAAAAAGGACTCATCGAAGTGGCCCCCCTGGCATATATGCGGGGCCGGACCCTGGAAAACGCCTATATCATCCTGGATGAAGCCCAGAACACCACGCCGGAACAGATGAAGATGTTCCTGACCCGTTTTGGTGCGGGCTCCAAGGTCATTGTGACCGGGGATATCACCCAGATCGATCTGCCTTCGGGCAAGCGTTCCGGCCTCAAGGAGGCCCAGCGTATCCTGCGGGGTATCAAGGGTCTTGCCTTTATTCAGTTTTCACAGAATGATGTGGTGCGCCACAAATTGGTACAACGCATCATCGAAGCCTACGAGAAGGAAGACCAGAAGCGTCTGCGTCGGCTCAAACAAAATAAGAAGGAAGAACACTGATATGCTGGATATTACTTTCAACAATGAAACAGAAGAGGTTTTAAGCATGGCCCTTCTGGAAGAAATCCGTTATTATATTCAAAAGACCCTGACAGCAGAAGGGGTGGATTGGGAGCTGCTTCCCCTGGAAATCAGTCATACCCTGGTGGAACCTGCACAAATCCGGGAGCTCAATCGGGAATACCGCGGCATCGACAGGGAGACCGATGTGCTCTCCTTTCCCATGTTGAATTTTCCCGAGGACGATGACCAGCTGCAGGAAGATACGGTCATCCCCGTTTTGCTGGGGGATATCGTCATCAGTCCTGCCCAGGCCCATAAACAGGGAGATGAATACGGAACGGGGTTCGACCGTGAAATGTGTTACCTCACGGTCCATTCGGTCCTCCATCTTCTGGGATACGACCACATGGAGGAAGAAGAAAAAAAAGTCATGCGCAGCCGCGAAAAGATCATTATGGGGGATGAATAGATTGGAACGAGGAGGGGGAGCGTTATGAGGCGGTTAAGGCGCAGTTTTCATTACGCCTTTGAAGGTGTGTTTTATGTGCTCAGGACTCAGCCAAACATGAAGATTCACGCAGTCATGGGAACTCTGGCTGTGCTGATGGGTTTTTTCTTCCATGTTTCGGAGGGAGAATGGCTGGCTCTGGTCATCGTCATCGGGTTCGTCATGATTTTGGAAGTGGTGAATACGGCCATTGAGGCCCTGGTGGATCTTTATACCGAGGAGTACCATGAACTGGCCAAGGCATCCAAGGATACGGCGGCCGGTGCTGTGCTGCTCATGGCCATGGTTTCCGTCGTGGTGGGGGCCATCATCTTCCTGCCGAAGATCTGGGTCATGATCCAGGGCTGGATCGCGTGATGGCGCTGGGCGTCAGCCGGACAATAAATTAAAACGAAAGGAAGCTGCCGGACAGGAATTGTCCGGACAGAAAAATATATGAGTGAAAAGGCATTTCGTTCGGGATTCGTCGCTTTGATCGGACGGCCCAATGTGGGGAAGTCAACCCTTCTGAATCAGATCATGAAGGAGAAAATCGTCATCACATCGGCCAAGCCCCAGACGACCCGCAACAGCATCCGCTGCATCCACACGGATGAGGATTCCCAGATGATCTTCATCGACACACCGGGGGTGCACAAGCCCAAAAATCGTCTGGGAGAGTACATGTTAAAGACCATCCAGAATACATTGGTGGATGTGGACGCCATTTTGTACCTGGTGGAACCGGAAGAAACGGTGGGCCCCGGGGATAAATACATACTGGAGCAATTGGAAAAGGCACACACACCGGTCTTCTTGATCATTAACAAGATTGACACCCTGCCCAAGGAAAAACTGCTCAAGGTCATTGCCAATTACCAAGCTTATCCATTTATCGATGAAATAGTGCCGATTTCGGCCCTGACGGGGGATGGCACGGACGAGGTCCTGGGCCTGCTCAAATCAAGGCTGCCGGAGGGTCCCCAGTATTTTCCGGAGGACATGATCGTTGACCAGTCCGAACGGTTCATCGTCGGGGAAATCATCCGTGAAAAAACATTGATTCTGCTCCGGGATGAAATCCCCCACGGGATTGCTGTGGAGGTCATGGCCATGCGCAAGCGCCCCAACAAGGATCTGGTGGATATCGAAGCCACGATTTTTTGTGAAAAGAAGAGCCACAAGGGCATCGTCATCGGGAAAAAGGGAAGCATGCTCAAGCAAATCGGTTCGGCTGCCCGAAAAGACATCGAGTTTTTCCTGAAGGAGCCAGTCAATCTGCAGCTGTGGGTCAAGGTACGCCCGGAATGGCGCGAAAAGGCCTATGATTTAAAAGATCTGGGGTATTTCGAATAAGATGGCGCTCGTCAAGACAAAAGGGCTTATTATCCGGGAACAGCCGTTTCAGGACCAGGACAAGCTGCTGACGATTTTTACCGAAAAAGAGGGAAAGCAGCGGGCCATCGCCAAAGGGGTCCGCAGGCGGAAAAGCGCGCTGGTCGCCGCAACCCAATTATTCGCTTTCAGTGAGTTTGTCTATTATCCCGGCAAGAATTTTGCTTCCATCAATGAGGCGAATTTGATAGAATCCTTTTATCCCCTCCGGCAGGATGTGGGGAAGATGACCCTGTCTTCTTATCTTTTGGAATTGCTGGACGCTTTTTTTGACTTGTATCAGGGGAATCCGTCTTTTCTTAAAATGACGACCCACTGTCTTTATTACATATCAGAAAAAAAATCGACCTGTGATGAAGCGCTGGTGGCGGCCTTCCAGCTCAAGCTTTTGGAGGTCCAGGGAATCGGACCGGTGCTGGACCGCTGTGTCCGGTGCGGCAAAACGACGGATCTGACGGCTTTTTCGGTGGAAGAAAGTGGTTTTTTATGTGGGGATTGTGCCCGGGGCGGCAGGCTGCCCGAATCCCTTCGGGAAACCATGATAACCCTTCTGAATTGGCCGGTAAAAAAGACATGTTATGGGTCCTGGGATCGGAAGGAGATACTGGAAATCATGGGGCTGCTCAATCGTTACATCGTCAGCCACCTGAACCGGCGTCTTAAAAGTTATGATTTTTTTGTGAATTTAATTTAAAAGGAGGACTGAACAATGGCAAGCTGCAAAATGATTCATATGATGATACGGGTAATGGATTTGGAACGTTCCCTGAAATTTTACGATGAAGCGTTGGGGTTGAAGGAAGTCCGACGGAAGGATATGCCCCAGGGCAAATTCACCCTGGTCTATCTGGGAGACGGGAAGAGTGACTTCCAGATGGAATTGACCTACAATTACGATCCGGAAAAACCCTATGAATTGGGCAATGGCTACGGACATCTGGCGGTGGAAGTGGACAATTTGGAAGCAGTCCATCTGGAACACGAAGCCAAAGGGTATCAGGTAGGGGCCCTCAAGGGATTGGATGCCGGGGTCAGCAATTATTATTTTCTGACGGATCCCGATGGGTATCAGATTGAAGTCATGCGCAAGCATTGACAGATAATTTCAGGAGGTGAAGGGTCATGGACGGAATCATACGTGCGGAAATGGGAGATATCACGAAGGACCATGGTGTGGGAGCCATCGTCAATGCGGCTAATTGCTCATTGTTGGGTGGCGGCGGGGTAGACGGCGCCATCCATCGGGCGGCGGGGCCGGAACTGCTCAAGGCCTGCAGACCCTTGGGCGGCTGCCGGACTGGAGAGGCCAAGATTACCGGGGCCTTTAATCTGCCCTGCGATTATGTCATCCATACCCCCGGGCCCGTCTGGCACGGCGGAGGCCGGGGTGAAGCCCGGGATTTGGCGTCCTGCTACCATTCCTGCCTGTCCATCGCCCGGGATAAGGGAATCCGTCGGATCGCCTTTCCCTCCATTTCCACGGGGGTGTATGGTTATCCGGTGGATCAGGCGGCCCGTGTGGCGGTGGGAGCCATCCAGGAAGAACTGGATCGTCATCCCGGTGCCTTTGATTTAATCCTCTTTGTTTTATTCAATCAGGAAGCATATGCAGCCTATCAGAAAGCCATAGAGGATCGGGAGCTCGACTGACAATAGCAGTCTGCATGACTTGAAGTGCACGACGGAGGTTTGCCCACCTGAACCCAGGTGGGTGATTTTTTTTAGGGCAGAAAGAAGATTTTATTTGACAATATGGGCAGATTAGTGTATGATTAAGAAGTCTTAGGAAGTAGTAATTGATTTCACACATTTTTGCAAGTCATTTTTACTCCGCCAAAATGATTTACAAAAATGTGTGGTTTTTTTATGAACTCCTGGATAGTATTTATTAGGAGGTACCGAGATGAATTCAGGTACAGTTAAATGGTTTAACAACGAAAAAGGTTTTGGTTTTATTTCAAGAGAAGATGGTGACGATGTATTCGTACATTTCTCAGCAATCGTTGGTGATGGCTTCAAAACTTTGAACGAAGGACAGAGCGTCACATTCGATATCGAAGAAGGCCCAAGAGGTCTCCAGGCGAAAAACGTCGTTCCTGCTTAATGATTGATTAAAACGGGCTCTGGCTTCGGCCAGAGCTCTCTTTTTTTACTTAAACCAAAGAAAACATGTTATAATGGTTCCCTGAAAGGAAAGACATTCCACAATGTGTTGATTGGAGATGACGATATGAAAGAACATTTGTCAGCGCCAGGTCAGTTGAACCAATGGGTGACGGGCTCGGGAATCGCCCTGGAAAATGGCGAATTTACAAAGATAAAACTAAACCGGGCGGGGGACCGCATGACCGCGAAATACGGGGCAGATTCCATTGCCATCGATTTTGGCATCAAAGACCAGGCCCATGTGTACCTGCGCATCGAGTCCACGGATAACGAGGTCCTGCAGTGGTTCAAGGCCTGTGTGAGTGACGTGATGCTCCATCCTGAAAGGTATGGGGAAATGTCCGGAGAAGGCGAGGATGACGAATCGGCCTTTGATGAACCCCAGACAGAACCGGTCTACGCTTATCCGCAGAATCAGGAACCGGCAGGGAGCCAGCAGGGGAGCAGCCTCCCCCAGAGCCAGAAAACGGAAAAGGAGCAATTGCCTTTCAAGGAAAGATTCAAACGGACCTTGCCCAAAACCTGGTTCATGATCCTGATGCTCATTATTTTTCCGCCCTATGGGTTTTACCTGCTTTATCATTATAAGAAATTTGGTCTGGTGCGACGGATCCTGGTCACCATTGTGGCTGCGGCCTATTTCCTTTTCATCTGGCTGGGATTTTTAGGAGTGAACACAGGGGTCAATCAGGACAGCGTGAGCGCGTGGATTGCCGGCTTGAAGAATCAATCTTCGCAATCAGTGACCACGGCGCCCACACCGACCGTGGAGGATGGCACTGAATAAAGTCCAAACCTGAAAATCATAAAAACAAAAAATGGTTTATTAAAAAAAGTGCGTGTCACCAGGAATGGCGGCAGCGCACTTTTGTGTTTTTTGAAAAATCATGCCAGTTGTTCCAGCACGGCTTTGAGGAAATCCCAGGTCCGGGCGGTGGAAGAAATGCTCATGTGTTCATTGTCGGTGTGGATGTCCAGATTATCCGGCCCGATGGAAACAATGTCCAAATCCGGCATGGCTGCGGCAAACAGGCTGCATTCCAGCCCGCCGTGAATGGTCATCACCTTCAAATCCTTACCGAAGAGTTGATGGTAAACTTCAGACAGGGTGAGGGTCAGCGGAGAGGATTCCCGGACGGGCCAGGCGGGGTATTGGCCGGTTGTTTTGGATGATCCACCCAAATGGTCGGCCAGGGCACACAACTGGTCACAAATCTGGTCCCTGTCAAAATTGCTGGTGCTGCGGACATTGAAAATCAAGGTTGCCACACTGCGTTCCATCTCCACAATGCCCAGATTCAGCGACGTATCGACGGTACCAGGCGCCATCCGGTTCATGGATTGGACACCGTTGGGTACCATGTTCAAGGTAAACAGAATCAGGAATTCCGAGTCCGGCGCCAGTACTTCAAATTGTCTGGTTTCACCGTATGCAAGGGTGAAGGCGAGATTGGAGTCGATGGGGGAAGCCATTTTCCGGTAAATCTGCTGGAGGCGGTGGACTTCCAGATCCAATTCTTCCCTTTCGCCGGGGCCGATTAGGAGCTCTGCACGGGCAGTCTGGGGGATGGCGTTGTCCTTGATGCCGCCGTTCAGGGAGATGATGCTGAAATCAATTTTTTTGGCGATTTCATTGAGAATCTTTCCCAGAACGATGTTGGCGTTGTAACCGAACTGGCTGATGCCGTCGCCGGAATGGCCGCCGGCCAGGCCTGAAACCGTCAGGGTTGTCTGAAGGCCCCGGGCCTTGAGACGATGGAGGTTGTAGGTGACGACCACCCGGGCACCGCCGGCGCAGCCGACGGTAACGGTGCCTTCATCTTCGGAATCCAGGTTGATCATCCGCGTGGCATCGGCAATGGGGGTAAAATCCAAAGCATAGGCACCGTCCATCCCCACCTCTTCCTCGGTGGTGAACACGCAGTACAATTTGGGATGGACGATGGACGGATCATCCATGACGGCCAGGCACATGGCAATTCCGATGCCATCATCGGCGCCCAGGGTGGTCTTGTCGGCGTAAATGAAATCATCCTTGAGGACCAGCTTGAGGGGGTCTTTTTCAAAGTCGTGGGGACTGGCCGCATCCTTGACGCAGACCATGTCCAAATGACCCTGGAGAATGACCGGGCTGGCGGATTCGTGACCTTTTGTGGCAGGAATGGTAATGATCAGATTGCCCGCACCGTCGCGGATGGTTTCAAAGCCCTTTCCGGTGGCGTAGGATTCGCAGTAATCAGCCAGAGCTTTTGTATTGTAAGAACCGTGGGGAATCTGGCAAATCCGTTCAAAATGTTGGAAAACATTTTTGGGTTCAATCGCTTCAAGTAAATTTTCCATTTTATATCTCCTAAAAAGCGTGACATTTTCTTATATTTTCAATTAGTATATACAAAGAAACTTGATTATAGGTTAAAATAAATTGGGCATAACGGCGGGTATCCGACAAAATAATGGGCGACAGGCCCAAATGAAGGTATACAGACCGATGGAATGAAACACAAATGTTGAAAATATTCAAACGGTGGTTGCAAAAATAAAGCATGAGGGTTAAAATATTTAATTAATCATTTAAAATGATTTGTTAAGCAGGAGGACCAATGAGAATCGTTGTAGGGATGTCCGGCGGCGTCGATTCGTCGGTAGCGGCTTTACTGCTCAAGCAGCAGGGCCATGAAGTAATCGGGATTTTTATGAAAAACTGGGAAGAAAAGGACGAAAATGGCGTCTGCACATCCACGGAGGATTATGAAGATGTCCAGCGTGTATGTGAGACCATTGGGATTCCTTACTATACGGTTAATTTCACAAAGGAATATTATGACCATGTCTTCCAGTATTTTTTGGATGAATACGAAAGGGGCAGGACGCCCAATCCGGATGTTTTGTGCAACAAGGAAATCAAGTTCAAGTATTTTCTGGATTACGCCTTAAAGGTGGCGGGAGCGGATTATCTGGCAACCGGGCATTACGCCCAAATCGACCGTGAAGACGGCCAATGCCGGCTGCTCCGGGCAGCAGACGGGAATAAGGACCAAACCTATTTTTTGTGTCAGCTCGGTCAGGCACAGCTTGAAAAGACCCTTTTTCCCATCGGTGACCTTGAAAAAAAAGAAGTGCGCCGGATCGCGGAGGAAAATAACCTGATCACCGCGGAAAAAAAAGATTCCACCGGGATTTGTTTTATCGGCGAACGGAATTTCACCCAATTTCTGAGCCAGTACCTGCCGGCCAAGCCCGGACTCATCAAGGACTTGCAGGGCAATGTCAAGGGCCGGCACGAAGGCCTCATGTACTATACTCTCGGCCAGCGCCGGGGCTTGGGGATTGGCGGCCAGGGGACGGGAGAACCGTGGTTCGTCGTCAGAAAGGATTTAAAAGAAAATGTGCTGTACGTGGTCCAGGGCGATAAGGATCCCGCCTTGTACTCCAAATCCCTTGAGGCAACGGATATGAGCTGGGTCTCCGGGGAAGAGCCGGAAGAAAAGGAATTCCACTGCACGGCCAAATTCCGGTATCGCCAGCCCGATCAGGGAGTGACGGTCCACGTCGGTCCGGAAGGATCGCTTCACATCGATTTTGATCAGCCCCAGAGGGCCGTGACGCCGGGACAGGAAGTGGTTTTGTACAATGGGAATGCCTGCCTGGGCGGCGCGACCATCGATGCCATTGAAATGATCTGAATGATGATGGGATGGCGATTTTAATCGGCAGGTGCCTATCTGGATCGGCCAGGCAGAAGGGATTGAATAAAATGAAAAAGAAGATGACATGGATATTGACAGCCGCAATGATTTTTGGGTTGTGCATTTTGGGCGGCTGCGGCGGTGGCAACAAGACCGCATTAGCCGGGAGCAGCTTTAAGGAGAAGATGGAGTCTGCTGGCTACACCGTAACACAAATCACCAATGAGGCTGTGCTGGGAAATGATCTGACAGAATACTACACCGCTACCAACAGCAATCATTCCACCTCAATCCGCTTTATGGTGGCCAAGGATGCAGACAGCGCCAAGAAGCACTTTGATGATGATCAAAAGGGTTACGACAGCTACAAGCCATCGGATACCAAAGACGAGTCCGGCGGAAATTACAATCTGTACACCGCTTCGGTGGACTCCCAGTATACTTACGTGTACCTGCTCCGGGTCGACAACACGTATCTGTCGGCCATTACGGACAAAAATATGAAGGATGATTTATCCAAGATCTTAAGCAGTTTGGGGTATTAATAAACAAGCGGCCATCTCCTATTTTTGGGAAATGGCCGCTTGTTTATTATTTGACGCCGTCGCATTACTCCATGGCGATCAGATTGATTTTAAAGATGTCCGTATTTTTTTTGATCTCAGCCACGATGTCATCAATGCTTCCGGTCATATCCGCGCCGTCCAGGGTGATGATGACGATGGCGGCGTGATTGATGGGGATATCCTGATGGATGGTGATGATGCTGGTCTGGAAAGCACTTAAAATGGCCAGGACCTGGGACAGGATGCCCGGGGTATCAGACAGGGTGATGGAAAGGGTGAACTTCCGTCCGAACTCTTCAGAAGGCATGAAGATGCTGTCTTTGTATTTGTAATAGGTGCTTCGGCTGATTCCGACTTGCTTGACGGCCTGGCTGACGGACGTGCATCGGGATGATTCCAGCAAAATCCGCGCCTCAAGCACTTTTTCAAAGTAATCGGGCAGAATCTTTTTGCTGACAATCAAATAATCCTTAATCATGACGATCCTCCGGGATTTCATTAATCTGCATGCCTGTATGGTTGGGCTCCAGCTCCATGAATTGCCATGCCGGTTCGATGGAGTGAATGAAAGCGCCCATGTTTTTCTTAAAGGCGCTGGCCTTGTCTGCGGTGGTGATGCAGAGGATGGTTGGCCCGGCCCCGCTGATGCAGCTTCCGATGGCGCCAAGGGATTGGGCCTTGGAACAGACGGCATCGTAGGATCGGATCATGGATTTCCGGTAAGGCTGGTGGAGCTTGTCATCCATGCTGATGGCCAGCACATCCGGGCGTCCCTCCGTCAGGGCCAGGTACGTCATGGTGGCCCGGGAAACGTTAAAGACGCCGTCCTTGTGGTCAATCCGCTTGGGGAGGACCTTTCGGGCTTCCTTGGTCGGAAGGTTGAAATCCGGAATGGCGGCAAAAAAGCGGAACCCGGGATCAACCTCCTTTTTGATGAACACATTCTCGTGATGGGTGCCGATGGAACACACCAGCCCGCCGAACATGGCAGGGGAGATATTGTCCGGATGCCCCTCCATATCGACGGCCATGTTGAAAATCTCCTCAGTGGCCAGCGGTGAACCGCTCATCCGGTTGGCCGCGGACAGGCCCGCCACGATGCAGGTGGCGGAGCTTCCCAGCCCCCGGCTGACAGGCACGCCGATGTCCGTGTGGATGTAAATCCCCTTGGGATGGCGGCCGATGCGGTCATAAACCTGATTCATCGCTTTGTACACCAGGTTGGACTTGCCCTGATACCGGCGCTTGACGCCGCGGATGGTCAGCTTTCCATCGTTTTTTTCCTGGAACGTGAAGGTGTTGTAGAGGTTGAAGGCCATGCCGAAAGCGTCGAAGCCCGGACCGATGTTGGCAGAGGTAGCAGGTACTTTGACCTCGATCATCTGGACGGCCCCCTCTCCTGGATGAATTCCTGGATGCATTGGGGCATGCCGGCCTTTTCACAGGTCTTGTCATGGCGGTTCGCTTTTTTATTCAGGTCCTTCAATGGTCCGGGAATCGGGACGCCGGTTTCATGGCTCAAGGCCTTTAAAACGTCGTAATCACTGAGCCCGGCGGGGATGGAATCAAAGATGCTTTCATAAACCGCGTGGCCGAATTTATAAGGGCTGGCCGTCGACAGGATGATGGCCGGGGTCCGGTCACCGGTTTCCGCGAGGTAGTTGTCGTAAACCTTGCTCGCCACAGCGGTGTGGGGATCCATGAGATAATCGTAGTTTTCATAAAGGGACTTGATGGCGGCGGCAGTGTCCTTTTCATCGGCATAGCCTCCGTAGAACAGGGCATCGGCCCTTTCCTTCATGGCCGGGGGGATGGTGTAGCGTCCTTCCTTTGACAGCTGCGCCATTAACTGGGCGATGAGGGCCGTATCCCCGTCCGCGAGGTCGAAGAGCAGCCGTTCCAAATTGCTGGAAATCAGGATGTCCATGGACGGTGATATGGTTTTGTAAAAAGGACGGTTGCGGTCGTACCGGCCATCTGACAAAAAGTCGGTGAGGACGTTGTTGGCGTTGGAAGCGCAAATGAAGCGGTTCACCGGCAGACCGATCAGTGAAGCGTAATATCCGGCCAGGATGTTGCCGAAATTACCCGTGGGCACCACAAAGTTGACCGGATCCCCCAAGGTGATACGCTGCTGTCTGACAAGTTGGTAATAGCTGTAAAAATAATAGACGATTTGGGGCAGCAGGCGTCCGATGTTGATGGAATTGGCGGAACTGAGCTGGTATCCATGGGCTTCAAGGGTGTCGTTGAAGGCTTTGTCGCCAAAGATTATTTTGACGCCGTTCTGGGTATCGTCAAAATTGCCATTGACGCCGACAACAGCGGTGTTGGCCCCCTCCTGGGTCAGCATCTGTTTTTCCTGGATGGTGCTGACGCCATCCTTGGGGTAATAAACCATGATGTTGATTCCCGGAACATCGGCGAAGCCTGCCAGGGCGGCCTTGCCCGTATCGCCGGAGGTGGCGGTGAGGATGAGAATCTCCCTGCGGATGGACTGGATGGCCATGGATGTGGTCATTAAATGGGGGAGGATCGTCAGAGCCATGTCTTTGAAGGCGCAGGTGGGTCCGTGGTACAGTTCGAGAAAAGATCGGTTTCCCACCGTTTTAACGCAAACTGGCTCTTTTTCTTCAAATTTTCCTGAATAATAGGCCCGTGAAACGCAGCGGTGAATCTGTTCAGGGGTAAAATCGTCCAAAAATTCAGAGAAGATGGCTTCGGCCAGGTCGCCGTATTTCATGTTGGCGTATTGCTTGAGATCGAGATGGATGTCGTGAATAAAAGAGGGGACGAATAAACCGCCGTCCGCTGCAAGTCCCGCGATGATTCCCTGTGAAGCTGAGATGTTTTTTTGGCCTCCGCGGGTGCTGATGTATTTTTCTTTCATGGTTCCTCCAATTTCTGATTGAATATTCAATACCTATATGATAAAATGTTTTTCACTGAAAAACAAGTGCTTTCTTCAGAATACTTCCAATTATTGAAAAAAGCGCGTGAATAATCAAGTAAGAGAGGTAATCGTATTGAACATCGCGTTATTAGGTTTCGGAACCATTGGGACCGGTGTTTATGAACTCATAAACCTGAATAAGGGTCGTTTTGCAGACAACCTGGATGAACCGGTAGCCATAACGAAGATTTTGGACAAGGATCCATACAAAAAGGTGGACCCCTCAGATAAAGTGTGCCAGATCGTGACGGATCCGGCCCTCATCATGGATGACCCGGATATCAAAATCGTCATCTCCCTTTTGGGTGGGATGGATTTTGAGTACAAGATGATCAAAATGTCGCTGGAACACGGCAAGCACGTGGTGACCGCCAGCAAAGCCGTCATTTCCGAGTATTTTCAGGAATTGATCGGCATCGCCAAAGAAAAAAATGTCATCCTGCGCTACGAGGCTGCGGTGGGCGGCGGCATCCCCATCATCGCGTCCCTGAAGGAAGAGCTCAAGATCAACCGCATCAATGAAATCAAGGGAATCCTCAACGGGACCACCAATTTCATCCTGTCGAACATGACAGAAAAGGGTGCGGATTTTGGGGAAACCCTGAAGCTGGCCCAGAGCATCGGTTTTGCCGAAGCGGATCCCACTGCGGATATCGGCGGATACGACGTGTCCAGAAAGCTGGCCATCTTGTCCACGCTGGCCTACGGCGGAGTGATCCGTGACGAGGACATCAAGAAGCGGGGCCTTTCCGATGTCAGTGCCATCGACATTGAAATGGCCGGTGACATGGGCTATATCGTCAAATACCTGGGCGATTCCCGGCTGGTCGACGGCCATAAGGTCTACACCACTGTCGAACCGGTCCTGTTCCCCAAGGAATCCCTGATGAGCAATGTCAATTCAGAATTCAACATCATCTCCATCAAGGGGGATATCATCGGCGAGCTGCAGTTTTACGGCAAGGGTGCCGGTAAGGATGCCACGGCCAACGCTGTGGCCGGCGATGCCCTCTATATCATCAAGTGCATGGAAGAAGGCACTTATCCCACCTATCTGCCCATGGAAAAGGAACTGGAAAAATGCGGCAACGCCGGGTTCAAGGGCCATTATTACCTGCGGGTCAATCTGAGTGATGATCTTCAGAAAGACAACGATGAGCTCAAATACATCATGGATATCATGGATCAGGTCAAGGGAAGAAGCCATATCATCATCAGCGGCAAGAGCTTGTTCTTCGTCACTGGAGTGGTTCAGGCAGATGAATTTGACGCCTTGATTGAAAAAATAAAGAAGCAGACAGACGATTTGTTTTATGCCAGAATTTACGATTAAGAGGGTACGATGAAGGATTTGCTTGTTCAAAAATACGGAGGCACCAGTGTCGGCACGGTGGAAAAGATCAAGCGGGTAGCCCGCCGAATCGTCCAGCAGGTCGACCAGGGCAAGAAAATGGTCGTCGTGGTATCGGCGATGGGGAAATCAACCGATGAGTTGGTTGATCTGGCACTGAGCATCAACCCCAATCCCCCAAGCCGTGAAATGGACGTCCTTCTGGCGACAGGAGAACAGGTTTCCATCGCTCTGCTGGCCATGGCCATTGAAACCATTGGCTACAGGGTCATTTCTTTGACAGGGGCCCAATGCGGCATAAAAACTTCCGATGTCCATAAACGGGCCCGGATTTCCGGCATTGACACCAAGAGGCTTGAAAGGGAGCTGGAAGAAAATCAGGTCGTCATCGTGGCGGGGTTCCAGGGCGTGGATAAGCATCATGAAATTACGACCCTGGGCCGGGGAGGCTCGGATACCAGTGCGGTTGCGCTGGCAGCGGCCCTCCACGCTGATTGCTGTGAGATATATACTGACGTCGATGGGGTTTACGATGCCGATCCGCGCATTGTGAAAGATGCCAAAAAAATCGATGAGATTTCCTATCAGGAAGTTTTGGAAATGGCCAGTCTGGGGGCTGGTGTGCTCCATCCCCGTTCGGTGGAGCTGGCGGAAAAATACAAGCTGCCGCTGATTGTGCGGTCCAGCTATAACTATAACGAAGGAACAATTATCAAGGAGGATGTAAAAATGGAAAAAGTTTTGGTGAGAGGGATCGCCCTCGATGAAAATATAGCGAAAATCACAATTCTGGAAGTGCCGGATAAGCCGGGAATCGCCTTCCGTTTGTTTTCGGCGTTGGCAGCGGCCAATATCCATGTGGATATGATCGTCCAGAATGTCAACCGCCGTTCGGTCAACGATATTTCTTTCACCGTCAATGTGGATGAACTGCAGGAAGCCGTGGAGGTATCCCAGAAATTTGCCTTTGAAGTCAACGCCCAGAAGGTTGAATTCGATCAGGGAATTGCTAAATTGTCGGTTGTGGGCACAGGCATCGTCGCCAACGCAGAAATCGCCAGCAAGCTTTTTGAAGCCCTCTACGAATTGGGAATTAACATCCAGACCATTAGTACCTCAGAAATTAAAATCAGCTGTCTGATCGATAAAGAACGTGCCAAAGAAGCCATGGTCCATATCCACAAAAAGTTTGAAATGTAAGATTATTGGAACGCCGGAAACCCTGATAAACAGGACGTTTCCGGCGTTTTATATTTTTTGAGTTTCCAACTTTGTCCCTCATTTTGCCCCTTATAGCTATTGTTAATGAAATGTCAAAGTCAAAATATACATGTATTTTGAAGCGGAGGCCGGCTTCGTCCTGGATCTTGTTCATCGCCGTCCGGATTGATCCAAGCAGGAGATAATAACCCAGGCGGTTGGCAAAAATCAGATTCAGATCCGCATATTTGTTTTGCAGCCGCATCTTCTTTTTCAATTCTTTATTGTGCAGGGACTGCAGATAGGGCATCAGGAACTTGGAGAAGGGGATGATCCGGTTGCTGGCCTTCGTCTTCGGTGTGACAATCTGGTTCTCATATTTTCCCGTTGATTGGTTCTTCTGGTATCCCAGGGTCTTGCTGTTCCGGATTTCGCAGGTGTCCAGATTGATGTCTTCCCAGGCGAGGGCCAGTAGCTCGCCAATCCAGGCACCGGTATTGAGAGCGGTGAGGAATAGAGGTTCATAGGTGGTGCCACGGATTGCCACCAAAAACGCCGCCTGCTCCGTTTTTGTCAACGGAGCAGTGCCATCATCCACATCTGAAGGTTTCTAAAGGGTAATGGAGCGGCTAAAGTCGGCAATGATTTTCTTTTGCGTGTAGGCATACCGGATGCAGGGGCTGATGAGCTTGCGGACGGAACTGACGATGTAGTTATCATACCGGCTGTAATACCCGCTGACGGTTCCGCGCTTTTTGTTGATGACATGGACATTGTCAATCCAGGCCTTCATATAATCGCTGAACCGGACATTGTCCGTCAGGACGCCGTGGTCCAGATCCCGGGTGAGGGCCTTGATTTTTTCCTCAAGTTCGTCAATCCTCCTTGCATAAATGTCCCACGGCTTCCGGAGATTGGTATGTCTGAGCCGATAAGAGTAATAGGTATTGCCATTCTTGACTTTTGTTTTGAACCGGGTGCGTGCCATGACGGCTCCTTTCTGGGCTCATCAATGCGGCGGCCGTCATCGGCAGCTGGAAGTCCAAATTACGGGAAAGCCCCCAGTAAGTGGCGTTACTGGGGGCTTTTTTCGTCCTGATATGCATCAGGCGCTATACAATATAATGCGGATGGACGTTTATCATCTGCTTTTATTACAGCATTGGGATAACTTATAGCACTGGGATAATCACTATTCAAGATACGGGATATAAGGATTCATAAACTCTATGCTGCATGGTCATAATCAATAATGGAAACTGTCAGCTCCGTTGAAATGCGCTGGATCCCATTCAAAATGGATTCAATTCTTTTGGCAACGGTGGTGGAATAGTATTCTTCACCGCATTGCTCACACTTTTCACAGGGAACGTTTTTAATGATGACGACGTAGTTTTCGATTTTTTCAATATAGTCTGTGACGGCGGGCTTTAATTTGCCTTTGCAGAATACACACATCATGAATCCTCCTTTCGTGTTTTTAAATCAGCTTCCCAAACATCCGGACTTGGCCAGTAGGCCGTGATGGCGTATATGTCTTTTCCATCACAGCCTACAACGATATGGAGTGCTTTGCCGCTGGCAGATACGCCGAGAATCAGGCAGCTCGGAATCGGGTAATCATCGGGGTAATCTTCAATGATGCTTCCTGTTTGAATGCACTGGATATAATCGTCAATTGTGATATGTCTTTCTCGAAGTCTCTTCATGGCATGTTGGGACCATTTGATCCGGTCGTCCTGGCATAAGGCCATGAGCCATTCCATGGTTATTTTCATTTCACATCTCCCTGGAAGGCAATGGCCTTGCCGATAATGCGCACGGATTTGGATTCGTTCGGATTAGATAGGGTGATGATCTTGACCTGATAATCCGGGTTTTCCGGGCGAAGCTGGATGACGCCAGGGACGTTCTTGTCGATGCGTTTAAGGGTGGCTTCGTCCCCGATGATGACAGCGGCTATTTCGCCATTTTCGACGTCAGGCTGCTTTCGGATAAAGACGATATCTCCATCGTGGATTCTGGCGCCGACCATGGAGTCGCCCTTGGCCCGCAAGCAGAAGTCAGCTTGGATATCGGCGCCGGCTTCCAAGTAGCTCCCAAAGTGTTCGTCCGCGAAGATGGGTTCGTCGCAGGCAATTTCGCCCAACAGGGGGAACTTACGGGTTTCGATAGGGTAGAGATTTTTAACAGTGGATAGATTGGAAGATGGTTCTCTAGGAGAAATTTTCACAGATTGATCTCCGAGCATATTAAAGGCTTCATCAAAGGGAACCCCGAGTGCAGTTGCAACTTTATTAATTGTATCAATTGATGGTACGATTGGTTCTCCGGTTCTTGGATTTTTGTTTTTCTCGAGCATTGAAATGTATCCTTTGCTTAATCCACTTTTTTTTGAGAAGTCATCCATGCTCATTGAGTTTTCGTCTCTGTATTTTTTTACAATTTGGCCTAAGTTCATCTGGAATCCTCTCTTTCGTTTAATATACTATACAACGATATTTGAGAAAAGTCAAGAGACTGTTTAATGCACTTGACATGATTTGTTTATCCTATTAAACAATAAAGATGTTTATAGAATAAATAGCCACAAATGTCACCCAAAATCAAATAATAAGTTGACATTTATACCCCGTACCTCTATAATTTGTTTCATGTGGAGGTGAGTATCATGGGGACAAAAGAAAAACTGCTCACGTTGTTTGAAAACAACAAGGGCATTTATTTTTCCGGGGAAGAGATTGCGGAAAAGCTGGCCGTTTCCCGGAATGCCATATGGAAAGCCGTTAACGGGCTGCGGGCAGAAGGGTATGAAATCAACGCCATCAAAAACAAAGGATACTGTCTTTCTGTGGCGTCGGATATCCTCTCCGCCCAGGGAATCCAGAAATATCTTGAACCCATCAGCTCCCAGTTGAAGCTGACGGTGTTGTCCTCGGCCGAGTCAACCAATACCCTCCTGCGAGGTAAAGCGGTAAAGGGTGCGCCAGAGGGCAGCTGCGTTGTCGCCAACAGTCAGACCCACGGAAGGGGACGGGTGGGGCGTTGTTTCTTTTCTCCTGTGGATACCGGCATTTATTTAAGCCTATTGCTTCGACCAAGCCAATGTTCGCCTCAGGAGGCGGCTGGACTGACGACGATGGCTGCTGTCGCCATGTGCGAGGCCATCGAGTCGGTGTCCAACGAAACGGCCTGGATCAAGTGGGTCAATGACATCTACGTAAGGGGCAAAAAGGTCAGCGGCATCCTCACAGAGGCTTCCTTCAGCCTGGAGAGCGGTTTTCTGGATTATGCGGTCCTCGGTGCCGGCATCAATGTTTATCCGCCCAAAGACGGTTTTCCTGATGAAATCAAAGGGATTGCCGGAGTGGTTTTTGATGAACCGCAGAATGACGGAAAAAACCGGCTGACTGCGGCATTCTTGAACAGCTTCATGAAATACTATGCGTCCCGGGGTGACGCGGATTACGCAGGCCCTTATCGCAGCCGCAGCTTCATCATTGGAAAAAAGGTCGGGGTTTTGTCTTCAACGGGAACGAAAGAGGCCACCGCCCTTGATGTCGATGAGAACTGCCGGTTGATTATCAAATATGAAGACGGTCTGACAGAGTGCCTGGCCTGTGGCGAAGTATCCCTGGATTTAAAGAATTGACTTGATAATGAGCACAAAGGAGTTGATCAGTTGAGCAGCGGAAAAACAAAGAAAATGGTTTTATGTGCCATGTTTGTGGCGTTGATTGCCGTGGGGGCCTTCATTAAAATTCCAATCCCCGTGGTTCCCTTTACCCTTCAGTTTTTGTTCACCATGTTGGCGGGGCTCTTGCTTGGCGGGAAATGGGGGGCTGTATCTGTCGGCGTTTATATCATCCTGGGGCTTATGGGCCTTCCCATCTTTGCCCAGGGCGGCGGAATCGGCTACGTATTCCAGCCGAGTTTCGGCTATATCATCGGCTTTGCCGTGGGAGCCTGGGTTACGGGGTGGATGGCCAACCACAGCGAAAAACCGGGCTATCAACGCCTGCTGGCAGCCAACTTTACGGGGCTTGCCATCGTGTATTTCTTTGGCATGGCCTATTATTACCTGATCAGCCGGTTCTATCTGGGCAATCCCATCGGACTGTGGCCCTTGTTTTTGTACTGTTTCATCCTGGCGGTTCCAGGAGATATTGCGCTCTGCATCGTCGGAGCCTTTTTGGGGAAACGGCTGATTCCCCTAGTCCATTCAGAAAGGATATGACACATTATGATCGATATTGAAGCCCTGGGTGGTGCAGTCCTCGGGGGAAAGTCCATTACCCGTCTGGAGGCCATCGCCCTTTACGATGCCCCCTTGGAACCGTTGTGCCGCAAGGCCGATGAAATTCGCAGGCATTTCTGTGCCGATGGATTTGACCTCTGCACCATCATCAATGGAAAAAGCGGCCGGTGTTCGGAAAACTGCCGGTTTTGTGCCCAGTCAGCTTTTTATCACACGGAGGCTGCGGATTATCCCCTGCTCTCAGCTGATGAAATCACGGCCCAGGCCAAGCGCAATGGCGAGCAGGGGGTGCTGCGGTACTCCATTGTCACCTCGGGGAAACGGCTGTCCGATGGGGAGGTGGAGCTGATGTGCCAGGCGGTTCGAAAAATCCGGGAGGAAACGGCGATTTCCGTATGCATTTCCTTCGGACTTCTCAATCAGGAACAGTATGAAAAACTGAAAGAGGCCGGCGTCACCAGAGTCCACAACAATCTGGAAACCTCCCGTCGTTTTTTCCCAAGCATCTGTACCACCCACACCTACGATGAAAAGATCCAGGCCATCCGCGCTGCCCAGGCCGCCAGCCTTTCCGTTTGCAGCGGTGGGATCATGGGCCTCGGGGAGACGCCAGAGGATCGGATTGACCTGGCGCTGACCCTCCGGGAGCTTGGGGTAAAAAGCGTGCCGGTCAACATGCTCAATCCCATTCCTGGAACGCCCTTGGAGCACAATGCCCGATTGGGCCGTGAGGATATGCGCCGCATCGTCGCGGTGTTCCGATTCATTCTTCCAGATGCTTCCATCCGACTTGCTGGAGGGCGGGGACTGCTGCCCGATAAGGGGAGAAGCTGCTTTTTATCCGGAGCCAATGCGGCCATTTCAGGTGATATGCTGACGACGGCGGGGATAACGGTCAAAACGGACAAGGCTCTTTTGGCTGAAATGGGCTATGCGGTGAGGCGCGATCATGAGTAAGGGATTATTCATAACAGGAACCGGCACCGATGTGGGGAAGACCTATGTGGCCGGCCTGATCCTGAAGAAGCTCAAAGAAAACGGCCTCTGCGCCGCTTATTATAAGGCGGCCATGAGCGGCAATGACAGAAGGCTGGACGGCACCCTCATTCCGGGCGATGCCCGGCATGTGAAGGATGTGTCCGGCATCGACCAGCCACTAGAGGAAATGTGTCCCTACGTGTACGAATACGCCGTATCTCCCCATCTGGCCTCCCGGCTGGAGGGCCATCCCGTTCGGCTGGAAGGGGTCCTTCAGGGGTTTGAATCGGTTTGTTCCAGGTACGATTATGTCACGATGGAAGGCTCCGGCGGTATCCTCTGCCCGCTGTGCTTTGACGAGGCGGTGCTCAATCTGCCCGACGTCATCAGGGCCTGCGGCCTTGGCAGTGTGATCGTCGCAGACGCTGGACTGGGGACCATCAATGACGTGGGCCTGACAGCCTATTACATGAAAGATCAGGAACTCCCTTTGAAGGGCATTATTTTTAATCATTTCAAGCCCGGGAATCTTCTGCACGCGGATAATTTGAAAATGTGTGAAGCCTTGACAGGGACGAAGGTCGTCGCCTGCGTCCAGGATGGCGATACGGAGCTGGCTATTTCGACCGGACTGTTAAAATCGTTGTATGAATAATAGGAGATGAACGATGATCTGGTACCCCTACGAGCAAATGAAAACCATGCAGGCACCCTATGAGATCGTGGACGCCGAGGGCGTCTACCTGTACACCCGGGATCAGCAACTGATTGATTCCATCTCTTCCTGGTGGAGCGTCATCCACGGCTACAAGCACCCTGCGCTTAACGAGGCCATCCTTTCCCAGACACAGAAATTTGCCCACGTGATGCTGGGCGGGCTGACCCATGAGCCGGTCCGGAAGCTTTCGGACAAGCTCCAGGCCTACCTCCCCGGTGATTTGGACTACAGCTTCTTTTCCGACTCCGGCAGCGTAGCCGTGGAAGTTGCCTTGAAAATGGCCCTGCAGTACTTCATGAATCGCGGGGAAGAGCAGCGCACCATGGTACTGGCCCTGGAACACGCCTATCATGGGGACACCTTCAAAGCCATGGAGGTTGGTGACGACGAGGATTACCACTTCGTTTTGAATGCTTATGGTCCCAGCCGGCATGTGGTGCATATACCGACGGAAATAGAAGCTCTGGAGCAGGCTTTTTATAAGAACCATGACCGTCTGAACGCTTTTATCGTGGAGCCCCTGCTCCAGGGGGCCGGAGGTATGCGGATGTACGATATAGCCTTCCTCAGGAGGGCCCGGGAACTCTGCGACCAATACGGGGTCCTGCTGATTTTTGACGAAGTCGCCACCGGCTTCGGTCGGACCGGCAACCGCTTCGTGGCAGATCTGGTTCTGCCGGACATCCTCGTCCTGGGGAAAGCCCTGACCGGCGGGTATTTGGGACACGCTGTTACTGTGGCCAACCATCAAGTGTTTGACGGATTTTACGACGATTGTCCGGAGCACGCCCTCATGCACGGTCCGACCTTCATGGGGAACGCCCTGGCCTGCAGCGTGGCCCTTAAATCCATCGAGCTGTTTGAAACCCAGGAATATTTGTCAAAAATACAACGCATCGAGGCCATCACCCGGCGGGAAATGGCAGACTTCTCCGATCCTCGAATCAGGGAGGTGCGGATCATGGGCGCCTGTGTCTGTATCGAGGTCAAAGATTCCGCCGTGCTTGAGGGCTACCAGGCCTTCGCCTATGATCGCGGTGTGTTCAGCCGTCCCTTTTTAAACTATCTGTACGCCATGGTGCCCTATGTGATTCAGGAAGAAGAATTGGTAAAAGTATTGGACACCATGAAAGCCTGGTTTTCCAGGTGAAAGGCAATCGACATTGGCACTGGGCAGCCGCAGGGCTGGGATGACAAATGATACAAAAAATAAAAGGCCGCCCTTGGGTAAGCCGCTGAAAAGCGGCGTTTCCTGGGGGCGGCCATATTGTTGTCAGAATTTATTTGGCATGCTCGTATTCAGCGTAGGCGGTTTTGGCAGCCTGGTATTTTTCTGTCAAAGTACCGTAACGGAAACGCAAGTAGGCCAAAATTTCAGTTTTGCCGGATGTATGGGGAAAAGCGGCATCATTGGCCATGTCTCGGGCCAGCGAGCCGGCAATCCCCTGATTTTCCAAATAAGTTAAAGCCATCCATTCTTTAAAATCAGGGTGCGCTTCCATGGGTCAATCAAGCTTATCCGCTTCATCCACATAATCATTTTGCAGAGCACTTTGACGGGAAGCTTCCTTCTTGAATTTATCCACTTCTTTTACAGCCTTCCGGATGGGCGTCAGGGTTCCGGCGCCGCCGACGCAGCCGCCTGGGCAGGCCATCCCTTCCAGAAGGTAGCCATCCCGTTTTCCGGCACGGGCCATTTTCAACATCTTTTGACATTCCTTCAGGCCTTCGGCACGGTCGACCTTCATCTCGACTTCGGGATAGAGCTCGTGGACCGTCTGGGCGATGGCATCGGCAACGCCTCCGGCAACGGAATAGCCCCGGCCCACCGAGCTGGCATCGTCCATGGGGCTTTCGTTTTCGATATTACCAAATTCAACGCCCTTGGCAACAAACATCCCCATGAGTTCTTCGAAAGTGATGACGAAATCCACATCACTGCGCACCGTCCGGCGGGAGGCCTCCAGCTTCTTGGCCGCGCAGGGTCCGATAAAGACGATGCGGGCGTTGGGCCGTTCCTTCTTGACGAGCCGGGCTGTGGCCACCATGGGCGTCAGTTCCCCCGAAATATACTGGGCCAGATCGGGGAAGCAGGTCTTGGCCATGACGGACCAGGATGGGCAGCAGGAAGTCCCGATGAAGGGATCGTCACCGTGAATAACCTTATTGTAATAATGGTGCGCTTCCTCAATGGCACCCAAATCGGCGCCGAGAGCCACTTCCACAGCATCGCTGAAGCCCAGTTCCTTCAAAGCGTCCTTGAATTTTTCTGGCGTTGCCAGAGGGCCGAACTGACCCACAAAGGCAGGAGCCACGGCGGCGATGATTTCATCCCCCCGCTTGATGGACTGGATGAGCTGGAAGATCTGGGTCTTGTCGGCAATGGCCCCAAAGGGACAGCTGACCAGGCACATGCCGCAGGAAACGCATTTATCGTAATTGATCTTGGCGCGGCCCATTTCATCGCTTTCGATGGCATTGACGCCGCAGGCAGCCGCACAGGGACGATCGTACTGGATGATGGCACCGTAGGGACAAGCTTCCTTGCACCGCCCGCATTTAATGCATTTTTCCTTGTCGATGAAGGAGCGGCCGTTTTTAATTTCGATGGCTTTGACGGGGCAGACGGAGGTACAGGGATGGGCCAGGCAGCCGCGGCAATTCCCCGTTACTTCCAAAGCTTTCGTTTCACAGGCATCGCAGGCAAAGGGAATCACGTTGATCAGCGGCGGTTCGTACACTTTTTCTGCAATGGCGCTTTCGTTGACCCCCTTGGAAATAGGGGAAGGGCGGTCGACCGGATAAAGGGACAGGCCGATGGCCAGACGAAGCCGTTCACCGATGATGGCACGTTCTTTAAAAACGGAATCACGGTAGCGGGGCAGTTCTCCCGGGATGATTTCATAAGGAATCTCCTCAATCCGATGGGCATAATCCACATCATCTTCATAGGCCATTTTTGCGACGGCGGCAAAGACCTGCCGTCTGAGTTTTGTCAATGGGGTGTAAATTCCTCTCACATGAGCCTCCTTAAATTATGCATTCGTTAGTTTCATAATGTATGACATAACGGTTTCCATATTGGCGTTGGTGATCACCGTGTCTCCAATTTGGACGACAGGTGATTGCTTGCCGTGGTTGGGGAGACCGATGCATTTGACTGGATTGATGACCATTTCGCAGTCGATGTTCGTAATATCTTTGATATCGTTCAGGCTTTCGATTGAATCGATGATATCCATCGCACCCTGCATGACACAGGCCGAACACACACACACATTAATTTCAAGTTTCTCCATGGTAATCCCCCTTAATTTTTAAAACTGTGGATGGGTGCGGGAATCTTTCCGCCCCGATTGATGAAGATTGAACTGTCGTTGGGATTAACGGCCATGATGGGAGCCGTCCCAAATAACCCGCCGAATTCCGCCTCTTCGCCGATGCCCTTTCCGTATACAGGCACCAATCGCACAGCCGTCGTTTTGTTGTTCACCATCCCGATGGCCGCTTCATCCGCAATGATGGCTGAAATGGTGGAAGCCGGTGTATCCCCAGGAATGGCGATCATATCCAGCCCCACAGAGCAGACACAGGTCATGGCTTCCAGCTTTTCCAGAGAGATGGCGCCGATTCGGGCAGATTCGATCATCCCCGCGTCTTCGCTGACCGGGATGAAGGCGCCGCTCAAACCGCCGACGGAAGTGGATGCCATGATGCCGCCTTTTTTTACGGCGTCGTTGAGCATGGCCAGGGCGGCCGTGGTGCCGTGGGCGCCGCAGTGTTCTAGACCCATTTCCTCCAAAATACGGGCGACGCTGTCGCCAACCTCAGGGGTTGGGGCCAGGGAAAGATCCAGGATGCCGAAGGGCACGTTGAGGCGTTTGGCCACGGTGCTGCCCACCAGCTGGCCGGCCCGGGTGATTTTGAAGGCGGTTTTCTTGATGATTTCCGCCATTTCGTCAAAGGAGGCATCCTGGTGCTTTTCCAGGGCAACCTTGACCACACCGGGGCCGCTGACGCCGACGTGAAGCACCGTATCGGGCTGTCCGACCCCATGGAAGGCACCGGCCATAAAAGGATTATCCTCCACTGCATTGCAGAAAATGACCAGCTTGGTGCAGCCGATGGAGTCCTGGGTGCGGGTCAAAGAGGCCGTCTGCTTGATGGTTTCACCCATCATCCGCACAGCGTCCATGTTGATTCCGGCCTTGGTGGAGCCCAAATTGATGGACGAGCAGACCCGGTCCGTTGCGGCCAAGGCTTCGGGGATGGAATTGATCAAGCGCAGATCACCCCGGGTAAAGCCCTTGGGGACCAGGGCAGAGAAACCGCCGATGAAATTGACGCCGACGGTCTTTGCCGCTTCGTCAAGGGTCTTGGCGAAATCCACGTAATCTGTGTCTGAACTGGCTCCGGCAATCAGCGCCATCGGGGTAACGGAAATCCGTTTGTTGACGATGGGGATGCCGAATTCCGTTTCAATCCGTTCGCTTTGAGAGACCAGTTTCTCCGCCGTCCGGGTGATTTTATCGTATATTTTTTTCCGGCAATGCTTGCCATCGGAATCGATGCAGTCCAGCAGGGAGATGCCCATGGTCACCGTCCGGATATCCAGATTTTCTTTGTCGATCATCTGGACCGTTTCAATGATGTCTTTGAATACAGCCATTTAGCGCTCCTTAAATTGAATGCATGGCATTGAAGATATCTTCATGCTGGATACGGATGGACATGCCGATCGTCTTGCTCAGGGCGTCCAGGCTTTCCTTCAAATCGGTGAAATCACATGTGATATTGGATAAATCAACGAGCATGATCATAGAGAAAATACCCTGCATGATGGTTTGGCTGATGTCTTCAATATTGGCATTATTTTCGGATAGGATTTTGGAAACATTGTAGATGATTCCGGTGCGGTCATTTCCAATAACCGTTACGACAGCTCTCATAAAATAAACTCCTTTGCAGCTTTTGATAGTGTGTTAAGATAATATTAAAACAAACCGGCTGACAAAACAAGAAAAAGACACAGAAAAAAGTAAAATATATGGAGAAAAAGATGTGGTGTTTCAAATCACTTGAAGTTTTGTGGGACAAATCAGAGCCCATTTGCAGGAAAAAATAATGATTATCTTGCATTTGTATTTCAAAATGATGTAAATTTTACTTGATAAAATTTTGTACTGAAAATAGAAAAGGACTTGATGAAAATATTTTCAAATGGCATAATTAAGGGGAAAACAAGATTTTTTAAAAATCTAAAAAAGAATGATTTTTTGTCTTGTATTATAGAAATGGATAGGCTATAATTAAATCGACCCAGCGGGAACAAAAACGAACAGGTTTTTTCATGAGATAGGAGCAAAATATTGACAGATGATAAACTCAGAATCAGTAAAGAACTTGTTGATTTACAAAGGCTGGTCGTTCCGGAAATTGGTTCCTTAATTGAGTTGCGGTATAACATTTTATCGACAATCAAAAGTGAAGAGCCCATTGGAAGACGTAACCTGGCTTTTGTATTGGACATGAGTGAAAGACAGATTCGCAATGAAATTGATTTTTTACAAAGTCAGAAGCTGGTTAAAGTCGAAAGACAAGGCGTTGTTCTGACTGGAACGGGTAAAAAGATCATTATCCAGTTGAAGCGCATGCTCTATACCTATAATGGGTTGGAACAATTGGAACGGGAATTGGAAGAGAAGCTCAAGCTTAAAAAAGCAATCGTTTCGCCAGGGGACATCGATATGAATTATCAGGTCCTCAACTTCATGGGACGTTCTGCTGCGTCGTATATCCTGTCTGTCATGAAATACAAGGATGTCTTGGCCTTGACAGGGGGAGCCAGTACGGCGGCAGTGGCTGAACAGATGAAGGAATCCATTTATCCGGACGTTTACGTCATTCCAGCCCGCGGAGGGATTGGCAAGAGCCATTCCACCCAGGCGAACAATGTTGTCGCGGAAATGGGCCTGAAACTCCATGCCAACTATGAATTGCTCCATCTGCCGGACAATATTGACAACCGGCTGTTGGATGCCCTCAAGGATTACCCGGAAATCAAGCGGGTTTTCGACAAAATGGAAAACATTGATGTTTTCGTCTTTGGAATCGGACGCGCGGATGTACTGGCGGATTGGCGGAATATGGCCTTCGCCAAGAAACAGAAGATCATCGATGACGGCGCGGTTGGCGAGGCCTTCGGTCATTATTTTGACATCAACGGCAACGTGGTATCGCCCTCCAGCACTATCGGAGTGAGCATTGACAATTACAGGGAAATCCCCCATGCGATTGGAGTGGCAGGCGGGATGTCCAAGGCGGATGCCATCATCGGCGTTGCGAGAGTCAAACCAAACATGGTTTTAATTACGGATGAAAGTGCAGCAAAAGAAATCATCCGTAGGTTAAATAAATAGTATTTTATTATAAGGAGGCAGATGAAATGTCTGTAAAAGTTGCAATTAATGGTTTTGGTAGAATTGGTCGTTTGGCATTCAGACAAATGTTTAGCGCAGAAGGATATGAAGTTGTTGCAATCAACGATTTGACAAGCCCCAAAATGCTCGCACACCTGCTGAAATACGATTCAGCTCAAGGTACTTACGCATTGGCAGACAAGGTTGAAGCCAAAGAATCATCCATCGTCGTCGACGGAAAAGAAATCAAAATCTATGCGGAAGCAGATCCCACCAAATTGCCTTGGGGTGAAATCGGCGTAGACGTCGTTCTGGAATGTACAGGCTTCTTCGCTTCAAAAGACAAAGCATCTGCCCATATCCAGGCTGGCGCAAAGAAAGTCGTCATTTCCGCTCCTGCTGGAAAAGACCTGCCGACAATCGTGTTCAGCGTCAACGAAAACACCCTGACAAAGGAAGATACCGTTATTTCCGCCGCTTCCTGCACAACCAACTGCCTGGCACCAATGGCTGATTCCCTGAACAAATTGGCAAAGATCAAAAAAGGTTATATGACCACGATCCATGCTTACACAGGCGATCAGATGACATTGGATGGACCGCAGAGAAAAGGCGATCTGAGAAGAGCTCGTGCTGCTGCCGTCAATATCGTTCCTAACACTACTGGTGCTGCAAAGGCAATCGGCCTGGTTATTCCTGAACTCAATGGCGTTCTGGATGGCTGCGCACAGCGTGTTCCCGTTCCCACAGGTTCCCTGACACAGTTAGTCGCCATCGTCGACGGTAAAGTTTCCGCTGATGATGTCAACGCTGCTATGAAGGCTGCTGCTTCTGCTTCCTTCGGTTATACAGAAGAAGAACTGGTTTCCTCCGATATCGTTGGGATCAGCTTCGGTTCCTTGTTCGATGCAACTCAGACCAACGTCATGGATATGGGCGACGGCACCACATTGGTAAAATGCGTTGCATGGTATGACAATGAAAACTCATACACAAGCCAGATGGTCAGAACCATCAAATACTTCGCTGAATTAGGCTAAGTTCAACCGCGGAATTTAAAATCTGCCCCTGATTTGGTAGGTTTGAATAATAGGGGTCGTATTAACGGCCCCTGTTTTTTTTACAGGAGGATAATAACATGAAAAAAACTGTAAAGGATATTGATTTAAAGGGCAAAAAAGTGTTAATGCGTGCAGATTTCAACGTGCCGCTCAATGCTGATCTCCAGATTACAGACGATACCCGTATCCAGGCTGCGCTGCCGACCATCAAATACATTTTGGATCAAGGCGCTTCACTGATTTTGATGTCCCATCTCGGCCGTCCGAAGAACGAACCCGATCCGAAATTCTCTTTGGCTCCTGTGGCAAAAAGATTATCCGAAGTGCTGGGATTGGATGTCATCTTCAACGATGACGGCGAAGTGGTCGGCCAGGTGACCAAGGACGCCGCGGCTGCCTTGAAGCCGGGTCAGGTCCTGCTCCTGCAGAATACCCGTTTCAGACCGGAAGAAAAGAAGAACGATGATACCTTCTCCAAGGAATTGGCCAGCTTGGGCGATGTCTTTGTGGATGACGCCTTTGGTTCCTGCCATCGCGCCCATGCCTCCACAGCCGGTGTCACCAAATACTTGCCGGCGGTTTCCGGTTTCCTGATCCAGAAGGAACTCGACTTTATCGGCGGAGCCCTGGAAGATCCCAAACGTCCCTTTGTCGCCATTTTGGGCGGGGCAAAGGTTTCGGATAAAATCGGCGTCATCACCAATTTGCTGGAAAAGGTTGATACCCTGATCATCGGCGGCGGGATGGCCTATACCTTCCTGAAGGCTGAAGGCTATGAAATCGGGAAATCTCTGCTGGAAGAAGACAAGATCGATCTGGCCAAGGAACTCATTGTCAAAGCCAAGGATAAGGGCGTCAAATTCCTGCTTCCCACAGATGTCGTGATTGCACCGGAATTCAAGGCGGATTCCCCGGCAACCAACGTAGCCATTGATGCGATCCCCGCGGATCAGATGGGGCTGGATGTTGGGGTAGCGACCCAGGCCGCTTTTGCTGACGCCATTAAAGATGCCAAGACCGTCATCTGGAATGGACCGATGGGTGTATTCGAATTCCCTGAATTTGCCAAAGGAACCATCGCAGTGGCCAAAGCCATGGCAGAATCCGACGCGATCACCATCATCGGCGGCGGCGATTCCGCAGCAGCGGTCAAGCAGCTTGGTTTTGCAGACAAGATGAGCCATATTTCCACAGGCGGCGGCGCTTCCCTGGAATTCATGGAAGGCAAAGTGTTGCCAGGCATCGATGTCCTGCAGGATAAATAATTATAGTCAGCTTATTTAAATTTTACTGTACAGAGAGATACAGAGAAAGATACAGATAGAGGAGATAATCGATTATGTCAAGAAGACCCGTTATTGCTGGAAACTGGAAAATGAACAAGAATGTTGAAGAAACCAAGGCGCTGATCACGGAATTGCTGCCCTTGGTCAAGGATGCAGAAGCGGAAACCGTCTTTTGCCCGCCTTTCATCGATCTGCCGGCCGCTGTTGAACTGGCAAAAGGTTCCAATGTAGGGATTGGCGCTCAGAACATGTTCTACGAAGAAAAAGGTGCGTACACTGGGGAAGTTTCCGGTGAAATGCTTAAAGATTTAGGTGTGGAATACGTCATCCTGGGCCATTCAGAACGCCGCCAATACTTCGGTGAAACGGACGAAGGCGTCAACAAAAAGGCCATCAAGGCTTTGTCCTTGGGACTGATCCCCATCGTATGTTGTGGTGAAACCCTGGAAGAACGGGAAAGCGGCAACGCTGAAAAAGTGGTCGTGGACGAAATTAAAAATGGCCTGAAGGACATCGACGATGTCACTAAAGTCATTGTGGCCTATGAACCCATCTGGGCCATCGGCACAGGCAAAACCGCATCCAAGGAAGAAGCGGATGAAGCTTGCGGCTGGGTCCGCAAGACCATTGAAGCGATGTACGGAAAAGATGCCGCGGAAGCAACCCGCGTCCAGTACGGTGGCAGTGTCAAACCGGCTAATGTAGCTGAACTCATGGCTATGGAAAACATTGACGGCGCTTTGGTTGGCGGCGCCAGCTTGACCGCTGATTTTTCAAAAATCGTTAAATTTTAATTTAAAGTCATTATAAATTAATAGCCAAAACGATCAGGTAGCGTTATAATGAACGGGAGATAAGGAGCAGCTTACTTGTCTCCCGTTATGTTTCTATGAAACGATAAGATCGGAAATGGCTTTTATGGTTGTTTTGATAAAGGAGGTTTGTGTTGAAAGGTAATTTAACAGCTCTGATTATTTTAGATGGGTACGGTTTTACGGAAATCGAAGAAGGGAATGCCGTCCTGGCTGCCCATTCTCCCAACTTGGACGCGTTCTGCAGCCAATATCCCCATACATTGATTGGTGCATCGGGGATGGAAGTTGGTTTGCCGGATGGACAGATGGGTAACTCGGAAGTCGGGCATTTGAATCTGGGTGCCGGCCGCATCGTCTACCAGGAATTAACCCGTATCACCAAGGATATCCAGGATGGTCCTTTTTTTGAAAACCCGGAATTTCTGGCGGGTATTGAAAACTGCAAGAAAAATGGTACGGCGCTTCATTTGATGGGGCTGCTCTCAGATGGTGGGGTCCACAGCCACATCACCCATTTATTCGCGCTCCTGGAATTGGCCAAAAGAAAAGGTCTGGAAAAAGTATACGTCCATTGCCTGATGGATGGCCGGGATACCTCTCCCACCAGCGGCAAGGGCTTCGTCCAGGAACTGGAAGATAAAATGAAGGAAATCGGCGTGGGAGAAATCGCCACGATCGATGGCCGCTACTACGCGATGGACCGTGACAACCGCTGGGAACGGGTGGTCAAGGCCTACGATGCCATGGTCCTCGGCAAAGGGGATACGGCCGCAACGGCGGCGGAATGCATGGAAAATACCTATGCCAAGGATGTAACGGATGAATTCATCGTACCCTGTGTCATCAATCCGGAAAAGGATAAGACAATCAAGGAAAATGATACGATCATCTTCTTCAACTTCCGGCCTGACCGGGCCCGCGAATTGACCCGTGCCTTCATCGACCCGGATTTTGCGGAATTTGAACGGGGAAGAGGTTACTTCCCGGTTTACATGATTTCCATGACCCGCTACGATGCCAGCTTCACCAACATCCACATCGCCTTCAAGCCTCAGGTCATTTCCAATACCCTGGGTGAATACCTGAGCGAAAAGGGTGTGCCCCAGCTGCGGATCGCCGAAACGGAAAAGTATGCCCACGTGACTTATTTCTTCAATGGCGGGATTGAAAAGCAGTACGATGGGGAAGATCGGATCCTGGTTCCTTCACCCAAGGTACCGACCTATGACCTCCAGCCTGAAATGAGCGCTTATATCGTTACGGACAAAGTGCTGGAAGCCATCGAATCGGACAAGTACAAGGTCATCATCCTGAACTTTGCCAATTGCGATATGGTCGGTCATACTGGAATCATGGAAGCGGCTGAAAAAGCGGTGGAAGCGGTGGACACCTGTGCAGATAAGGTGATCAAGGCCATTTTGGCCAAGGGCGGCAACGTCATTCTGACTGCCGATCACGGAAACGCCGAAAAGATGATCGATTATGAAACCAAGAAACCCTGGACGGCCCATACGACCAATCCGGTCAAATGTGTCATTGCCGGAGTTGGGGATGTGAAGCTCCGTTCCGGCGGAAGATTGGCGGACCTTTCACCGACGATTTTGGATTTGCTGAACATGGAAGTGCCGGCTGAAATGACCGGAAAGTCCATGATTGAAGAATAAGTTTTTGGTTGGACAATTGAGAGAAAAGTCAGAGGAATGAAAATTCACTCTGACTTTTTTCACAAGCAGTGTATGGGGGAAGGGGATGGACCCGTCTCCATCCATTCAGTATTAGTAATAAAACAGGAAAAATTGGTCAAATAAAAACAGCTTTTAATGTTACATTATAATTTTGCTATCAATAATGATAAAATTTGCATTTTTTGTTTGAATTTGCAATTTAATGTGATAATATAAGAGAGCTACATCTATCTAAATGTTTAAGGAGGAAAATAATGACGACTTTTATGATTGTGCTGATGATTCTTTCAAGCTTTGCACTAATCATCAGTATTTTGTTGTCTCCCGCTAAGACCCAGGGCATGGGAGCAATCGAAGGTGGCGCACAAACTTTGTTCGGCAAGAAGAAGGCTAGAGGGATTTACGCTGTCTTGGAAAAGATCACGATTGGTTCGGCTGTCGTGTTCATGTTGTCTGCATTTGTTTACTCAATTTTGAGTTGATAAATAAATTTTTTCAAGGAGGAATTTGTTAAAAATGAGTTTATGGATTGCTCCACTCGTTGGAGTGCTGGCGCTGTTAACAGCGCTTTTCTATGCTGCCCGCGTCAACAAAGTTGAAGAAGGTACAGATAGAATGAAAGAAATCGCTTCATTTATCCACGAGGGGGCCATGGCTTTCCTGACACGTGAATATAAGATGATGGCGATTTTTGCAGCTGTGTTATTTATCGTACTCTGCGTTACGCCCGGATTGGGCTGGCAGACAGCAGTTGCTTTTATTGTTGGTGCTTTATTCTCCATCTTAGCGGGTTATTTCGGTATGCAGGTTGCCACAAAGGCCAATGTGCGTACAGCCAATGCAGCTAAGGAAACGGGAATGAACAAGGCTTTGTCCACTGCTTTTTCCGGTGGGGCTGTAATGGGAATGTGTGTTGTTGGTTTGGGATTATTTGGTCTTTCTATCGTATATATGATTTTCCAGAGCACAACCATCATTACAGGTTTCAGCTTAGGTGCTTCTTCCATCGCGCTGTTCGGCCGTGTCGGCGGCGGGATCTACACCAAAGCGGCGGATGTCGGTGCCGATCTTGTCGGTAAGGTTGAAGCCGGTATTCCGGAAGATGACCCCCGTAACCCGGCTGTTATTGCGGATAACGTGGGGGATAATGTCGGTGATGTCGCTGGTATGGGCGCTGACTTGTTCGAATCCTATGTCGGTTCCATCGTTTCATCCATGACGCTGGGCGCAGTCCTGCTGTCTGGACAAAAGGGCATCATTTTCCCGATGGCCGTTGCCGCTTTGGGGATTGTCGCATCCATTATCGGGACATTCTTCGTTCGCGGCAAGGAAGGCGGAAACCCGCAAAAGGCCTTGAACATGGGGACTTACGTATCAGGCGCTATCCTGATCGTCGGTTCATATTTCCTGTCCACATCCATTTTGAACAGCTGGTATCCTTTCCTGGCCATCATCGCAGGTTTGATTGTCGGTTTAGCCATTGGCTCGCTGACAGAATACTACACTTCAGAAAAATACAAACCGGTCCAGCATATTGCTGAACAGTCGGAAACCGGATCAGCTACAACCATCATCTCCGGTTTGGCAGTTGGTATGAAATCCACAGGATTCCCATTGCTGGGGATCGCCCTGGCCATCTTCATCGCTTACTGGGCTGGCAATCAGTTCATGGCAGATGGCGGCGGCCTGTTCGGGATCGCCATGGCGGCTGTGGGGATGCTTTCAACCTGCGGTATGACCATCGCGGTTGATGCCTATGGTCCCATTGCGGATAACGCCGGTGGGATTGCCGAAATGTCAGACCTGCCGGAAAGCGTCCGTGACATCACGGATCAGCTGGATGCCGTCGGTAATACCACAGCAGCCATAGGCAAGGGTTTTGCCATTGGTTCTGCTGCTTTGACCGCACTGGCCCTTTTTGCTTCCTACTCCCAGGCAGCGCATTTGACGACTGTCAGTCTACTCGATCCATTGGTCATCATCGGCTTATTGATCGGCGGGATGCTGCCATTCATTTTCTCTGCTTTGACGATGGAAGCCGTTGGCGATGCGGCCAATCAGATGATTGAAGAAGTCCGCCGCCAGTTCAAGGCTATGCCGGGAATCATGGAAGGGAAGGATAAGCCGGATTACGCGAAATGCGTGGATATTTCCACAGCGGCCGCTCTGAAAAAGATGATCGTTCCTGGTCTTCTCGCCATTGTGGCACCGCTGCTTACAGGAATCGTCCTCGGAGCTCAGGCTCTGGGCGGATTGCTGGCTGGTTCACTGGTAACTGGGGTTGTTATGGCTATCATGATGGCCAATGCCGGTGGTGCATGGGATAACGCCAAGAAATACATCGAAGGCGGGGCCCACGGTGGAAAAGGTTCACCGGCCCATAAGGCTGCAGTCGTTGGGGATACGGTAGGGGATCCGTTCAAAGATACCTCTGGTCCGTCCATGAATATTTTGATCAAATTGATGACGATTGTCGCTTTGGTTTTCGCTCCGATCTTTATGGGAATGTAAATCATCAAACCCCGGGGAAATTTCTTCGGGGTTTTTTATTTTTTGAGCACAGCATTGGATAAGAGGCGTGTATGACATTGAAAAAAGGGATTAAACGAATTAAAACGACCATCGCGAAAAATTCGGCCTATTCTGATGACGAGGTGAAGGAAATCTTTTTATCCGTCTTCGTCACAAAGTATTTACGGGATAATGACCGGATGATGTGGAAAGGGACGGAGGGACAGCAGACCAGGTGCCTGCTCTTTACCCTGCGTAAAATGATGGAAAAATGGAAGGGAAGGCCTTTGACAGAGGAGGAGGATTGGGGAATCGGCCGGCCAATCGTGGTGTCGGAAGAGCTCCGCCACGATATGGATGCTTTTGTGGAAGGGCCTGCTTTCTTCAAGGGAGCCGGTTCTTCGATTATTGGTGAGACCTTCGCTTCGATTTTTCCTTTGGAGGACCGAAAAAAACGCGGGGTGTTTTATACGCCGCCCGATATGGCCCGGTTTATGGTGGAAATGGACGGCCTCCAATGGCGGGAGGGGAAGGTTCTGGATCCGGCCTGCGGAAGCGGGGTGCTGCTCAGTGCCGCCTACGATGCCATGAGACATAATGATACACACCGTCATGTTTTGCAGCGCCTTTGGGGTGTGGACCTCGACCCCTATGCGGTCAGGATTACCCGGCTCGTTTTGATGCTGAAGGGCGACCGGTACCTTTATCCGCCGAACATCCGTTGTCAGGACAGCCTTTGGGGGCTGGACAGCTGGCTGGGGAAATTTGACTGCGTTTTGGCCAATCCGCCGTATATGGGTCACAAATTCATTCCCGCGGATTACATGGAGCGGCTGCGGAAAGCCTACGGCCAGGTTTATGGCGATAAGGGCGATCTGTCCTATTGCTTTTTCATGCGGGCGGATCAACTGTTAAAAGAGGATGGGGAAATGGTTTTCCTCACTTCCCGTTACTTTTTGGAGGCGTTGAATGGCAAGGGGCTTCGCAATTATTTGGCAGAAAATTTTTCTGTTTGTTCCGTGGTGGATTGCAACGGATGGCGGCCCATCAATAGCGTGGGAATCGATCCGGTCATCCTGCATCTGAAAAAAGTGAAGACGGCGGCTCAAATCAATGTGCAGAAATGCCAGACCATTCCCACGGCATCGGCGTATAAGAAAAAGGGGTTGGCACAAATCTGCGAACTGGAAGAGAAGTATTTCCTAAATTATTGTGTGGATTCCCAGGCGCTTTCCGAAAAGCCATGGAAACTCATCCATCCGAAGGCAAAGGCCGTTCTGGAAAAAATCAATGAAAAAACAAAGATAATGCTGGATGACGTGGCTGAATCCTTCCAGGGGGTTATCACGGGGCGCGATGGAGTGTTTGTCATGACCGAGGAAAAGGCAAGGGCCCGCAGCATCCCGGCCCGGTACCTCCAACCTTGGATTAAAAACAGTCAGGTCAGGGATTTCCAGATTGGGGATCCGACATTGAGATTGCTAAAACCGGACAATGTGGAGGACCTGTCCCTGGAACCGGATCTGGTTCAATACCTCACACCCTTTAAGGAAAAGCTGAAGGGCAGGCGGGAGTACCAATCGGGCAGGATAAAGTGGTACGGCCTTCAGTGGCCGCGCAGGGAAGAAGCCTTTGAAGGGAGCAAGATCGTTTTCCCGTACAAGGCGGAAAAAAACCGGTTTGCCCTTGATGAGAGGGGATGTTATTTCAGTGCGGATATTTATGGACTGGTTTCTGAGGTGATTCCTTTAAAAGCGTTGGTTGTGCTGCTCAACTCATCACTTTATGAATTCTATTACAAAACCTTCGCAAAAAAATTGGGAGGTTATTTGTACGAATATTACCCCCATTCCCTCATGCAATTAAAAATGCCTGAGTCCGATTCGGGTATTTATTGTCAACTTGAAAACCTCTATGATATAATTATCTATTCAAAGGGAACAGATTATTCCGGAAGGAGAAGGGCCGACTGTCTTCTTTTTGATTTCTTTGATTTGAGTGAAGAAGAGCGTCGTTTCGTCGGCACATTGAATGGAAAACAAACAAGGTAATTTTTTTGAAATAGCTTACGATAAAAAGGAAAAAACGGAAGGACCATTGGCTTCGAGAATGCGTCCGACCAGACTTGAAGATTTTCAGGGACAGCGCCATATTGTGGGAAAGGGGAAGATGCTCAATCGTCTGATCCTGGCCGACCGGCTTTCTTCCGTGATTTTTTACGGTCCCCCCGGTACGGGAAAGACGACCCTGGCCCGCATCATCGCCCTGCAGACAAAAGCCGATTTCCACGTGCTGAACGCGGTGACTTCCGGTAAGAAGGATATTGAAGAGGTCATTCAGACGGCCCGGCAAAACGCATCGGTTTACGATAAGAAGACCATCCTGTTCATTGATGAAATCCATCGCTTCAACAAGGCCCAGCAGGACGCCCTTCTGCCCAGTGTGGAACAGGGACTCATCGTACTGATTGGTGCGACCACAGAAAATCCTTATTTTGAAATCAATCCGGCCCTTTTATCCCGCTCGACCATCTTTGAATTCAAACCGCTGACCCAAAAGGATATCATGGCGGTTTTGCAGAGGGCCTTGGCGGACAAGGACCGGGGCTACGGTTATATGAAGATTGAACTCACAGATGAAGCGGCCGACCATTGGTGCAGCGTGGCCAATGGGGATGTGCGCAAGGCCCTCAATGCCCTGGAGCTGGCGGTGCAGACCGTGGATAAAAACGCCGACGGCGTCATCCCAATCAATTTGGAGGTGGCCCAGGAGTGCATCCAGGCCAAAGCCCTCCAATACGACAAAAAAGGGGACAATCACTACGATACGATTTCCGCTTTCATCAAAAGCATCCGCGGATCGGATCCCGATGCTGCCTTGTTCTGGATGGCCAAGATGCTGGAGGCGGGGGAGGATCCCCGTATTATCGCCAGAAGGCTGGTGATTTCAGCGTCGGAGGACATCGGCAACGCCGAGCCCATGGCGCTGGTGGTGGCTGTGGCCGCGGCCAGGGCGGTGGAAATGATCGGCCTGCCTGAGGCCCGCATCAACTTATCCCAGGCAGCGGCATTTCTGGCATCCTGCCCCAAAAGCAACGCGTGTATCGAGGGGATCAGCAAGGCTCAGCAGGCCGTAAGAACAGAATCAAGCGGCTTGGTGCCTGAGCATTTGCGGGATGCCCATTATCAGGGCAGCGCCAAGCTGGGACGGGGGATCGAGTACAAATATCCCCACGCTTATCCCGGCAATTACGTCGATCAGCAGTATTTGCCCGATGATATCAAGGACAGAATCTTTTACTGTCCCACCGGCAATGGAAGAGAATTGGAACTTGGACGCTATCTTAATCGGACCAAACGCAGGGAAAAGAATCAAAAAACTGGAGGAAATAATTTTGAAGATTAATGAAATTTACAGTGGATTCCAACTGATCCACGAAGAATATATTGAAGGAATCAGGGGAACGGCCCGGATGTTCAGACACCTCCGGACCAAGGCGCCATTGCTTTATATATCCAATGATGACAGCAACAAGGTTTTTCAGATCGCATTTCGGACGCCTTCGAAAAACAGCACAGGAGTAGCCCATATCATCGAACATTCCGTTTTGTGCGGATCCCGGAAATACCCGGTTAAGGAGCCCTTTGTGGAATTGGTCAAGGGTTCCCTCAACACCTTCCTGAACGCCATGACCTACCCGGATAAAACGGTCTACCCCATCGCCAGCACCAACGACAAGGATTTTATGAATCTGATGGATGTATACCTGGATGCGGTCTTTTATCCGGATATCGAAAAAAAGCCGGAGATTTTCAAGCAGGAGGGCTGGCATTACCATCTGGAAGATGTGAAGGACGACCTAACTTACAACGGTGTTGTTTACAATGAAATGAAGGGAGCCTATTCCAACCCTGAGGAAATCTTGAGCAAGGAGCTGTTCCAGACCCTTTTTCCCGATAACATATATGGAGAAGAGTCGGGGGGATTTCCGCCGAACATCCCGGATCTGACTTACGAAGCCTTCCTGGATTTCCACCGCAAATATTATCACCCGTCCAACTCGTACATTTATTTGTACGGTGACGGCGATGTGCTGGCCCATTTGGAATATCTGGACCACAACTACCTTTCCCATTTTGACTACCGGGAAGTGGACAGCCATATCGACAACCAGCCAGCTTTTGACGCCATGAGGGAAAGCGAAGTGGATTATCCGATTTCCGGGGAAGAAGATCTGTCGGACAAGGATTATCTGGCTCTGGGGTACGTCCTCGGCCATGACTTAAGATACAATGATTTAATGGCCTTTGACATCATGATCCATATTTTGCTCAGTGCCAACTCGTCGCCGCTGAAAAAAGCCCTTTTGGATTTGAATATCTGCAAGGAGGTGGATTATTCTTTTTCAAGCTCCCTCAAGCAGCCCTATTTTACCATCGTGTTGAAAAATACCGACAAAAAGTACAAGGGTTTGTTCCGCAAAACCGTGGTGGACAGTCTGGAAGAATTGGTGAAGACGGGTCTGAATCCCAAGGATGTGGAAGCCGGCATCAACCACACGGAATTTATTTTGAAGGAAGAGGATTTTGGTACCTATCCCCGGGGCCTGATGTACGGTCTCGAAATGATGGATACCTGGCTTTACGATGGCAATCCGCTGGATCATCTTAAATACAGCAGCGCCATCCAGTCCATTCGGGACGCCAGCTCCAACCGGGGCTTTGAGGCACTCATCGAGCGGTATCTGATCCAGAATACCCATTGCGCCCTGGTTTCAGCCTCACCAGATCCCAGCTTGGCGGAAAAAAATGATGCCACATTGAAGGATAAGCTGAAGCGCCACAAGGACAGCCTGGATGCTGAACAGCTTCAGGCATTGGTGGAGGATACCCAAAATCTGGAAGCCTACCAAAGCAGCGAGGATTCGCCGGAGGCACTGGCGACCATTCCCGTCCTTTCCCTGGATGAAATCGGCAAAAAGGCGAAAAAACTGGATGTGCAGGAAGAAACCATCAATGGAAAAAAATTGCTGTGGCATCCCCTGGAAACCAACGGGGTGGTCCATGTGCGCTTGTTCTTTGATACCCGGACTTTGCCCCAGGAGGAATTAAAATACCTGGCCCTTATCAACAAGCTGCTCGGACAGTTGAGCACGGAGCATTTGTCCGATGAAGCACTGAATCAGGAAATCGAGATTTACACCGGCGGCATCGGAACCAGCATGGAATCTTACGATAATGTCAAGGTGATCGATGATTATCAAAGCATGTTCATCGTAAAGGGCAAGGCCATGGGGGAAAACATCGATAAACTCATGGAATTGATGGGTGAGATCATCCTTCATACCCGGTTCAATGAAAAATCCCTGGTGGAAAATGTCATCAGCGAAGAACGTACATCCAAGGAGATGTCCTATTTAACGGCGGGGCATACGGCGGCCATCCACCGGCTCCAGTCCTATTATTCCCAGGCGGCGTGTGCCTTCCAGGAAGTTGGCGGATTGGATTTCTTCCGCTTCATGGCCGATTTGGACGACCATTTCGACACGGCTTTTGATGAGCTGGCGGTCCATATGGCAGATGTCTGCAGGCGTCTTTTTGTCAAGGATCATCTGATCGTCAGCCTGGGCTGTGATGAAGACTTGAAGGATAAGGCCCTGAAGGCCATTAGCCATTTGATCGATCAGCTGAATGAGGCCGGAGGCGCGCTGAACACTTACCGCTTTACGCCAACCCTGAAAAATGAAGGGATCATGACGGCGGCGGAAATCAATTATGTGGCCAAGGGATACAATTACAAATCCCTGGGGTATGAATACCGCGGATCGGCCTTCGTATTGAAGACCCTGCTGTCCATGGATTATTTATGGAACCGGATCCGGGTCAAGGGCGGTGCCTACGGCGCATCCTTTGGCGTGGGACGGACGGGGGATCTGGCTTTTTCCTCCTACCGGGATCCCAAGCTCGGTGAGACCCTGTCGGCGTACGATCACGTGGGGGATTACCTCAGACAATTGGATATCTCCCAGCGGGAACTGGAAAAATACATCATCGGATCCATTTCTTCCAGGGATGTGCCGCTGACGGCCCGGCTCATGATCAACGTCGGGGATTCCATGTTCTTCTCAGGATTGACCCAGGACGTGGTCCAAAGCGAACGGGATCAGATTCTGTCGACAACGGTTGATGATTTGAAAAACCATGCGGATATGATTGATGCCGCCATGGCAGAAAACTGTTTCTGTGTCATCGGCAATGAAGAAGCAATCCATAAAAGCGAGGAGTTATTCAATGAAACAACGTATATTCGTAAGTAAGGGCATTGGCCGCTGTCTGGCCAGTTTGGCGGTCCTGGTTCTGGTCTTTGGCGTCAGCCTGACCCAGAGGGCCTTTGCGGCCATGCCGGTTTTCAATTCAGATGAAGCCGTCTATCTGGTGGAACAGAGCAGCGGCGAAGTGATGACTGCCCAAAATGAAGATGCGAAAATCTACCCGGCCAGCACCACCAAGCTGATGACAGCCCTGGTGGCGATGGATTATGTGGGGGACAAGCTGGATGACAAGGTAACCGTGGGTGATGAAATCTCACTGGCTGAAAGCGACAGCTCATCGGCCAATCTGGTTGCCGGCGAAACCTATACCTGGAAGGAAATGCTGTACGGCATGCTCATCCCCTCAGGGAATGACGCGGCCCTGACCATCGCGGTCAATGTGGCGAAAATCCAGACGGGCAATAAGAATCTTGACAATCAGACGGCCATCCAGGATTTTGTGAAACTGATGAACGACAAAGCGTCCTCCTTCGGGCTGACCTCCACCCATTTCGTCAACCCCCATGGGCTTCAGGACGGCGATCATTACACCACGGCCAAGGAACTGTACGTCATCGCCCAGAAGGCGGTGGCCAACCAGACCATTGCAGAAATCGTGAAGACGCCCATTCACAGCGTCACCCTGGCGGATGGGACGACGAAGAAGTGGATCAACACCAATTACCTGCTTTTTGATGACGCTTCCGCGGCCCAGGCTACCGGGACCACCTTCCAGGATGGCGTCAGCGGGGATCCCTACTATACATCCCTGGCCACGGGCATAAAAACCGGGCATACCGATGAAGCGGGGCAGTGCCTGGTCTTCTCCTCCAAGGACAACGACAAGGTCATGCTGGGGGTCATCATGAAGGGTGCGGACAAGGATACGGTCTTCAGCCAGGCGGATGACGCCATCAATTCACTGAGCTCGGATTACGGACGTCTGACGTGGACCGACGACACAGGGGTCATCCAAAGTGTGCACATCAAGGAAGGGCACATTTTCGATGGACGCAAATTATCTTTGAAGACCGATGGGTCGGCCAGCTCCATGGTCCTCACATCGGAAAAGAACAATTACAAGACGGAAATCAATCTGGATACCAACAGCTTTGACAAGGTGGATGACAATACCTACCGGATTCTGGCGTCGGTCACAGAGGGCCAGCAGATCGGCACCCTGGATGTCCAGAGGGACGGCAAGACCGTGCGGCAGATCCCCATTTTGGCGGGAAATCAGATGCACACGCGCAACTTTGTGGATTACCTGATGTTCTTCCTCTTTATCGTCGTGGTTGTGATGGTAGGACTGTTCATCTATGCCAGGGTTGTGGCCAATCAACGGAAGACGGAACGAAAAAGAAGACGCAGGAAACACATATGATGCCTTTACCTGAATTGTTGGCCCCGGCGGGGGATACGGCAGGAATCATCGCGGCCGTCAACGCCGGAGCCGATGCGGTATATTTTGGCGGAAGGATACAAAACGCGCGGCGAAGGGCCGCCAATTTAAGCGATGAGGAAATACGCCATGCCGTCAGGTTGTGCCATCAGAATGGGGTCAAGACCTACGTGACACTGAATACCTTGATAAAGGATGAGGAGTGGGATGAAACCGTCGATTACCTCTGCGTTTTGGAAAGCGCCGGAATCGATGGGTTGATCGTCCAGGATCCGGGCCTCATTTACTACCTGACCCAATATCATCCGGAACTCCCCCTGCAAACCAGTACCCAGGCATCGGTGTGCGGGCTGGAGGGCGTCCGTTTTTTTGAGGCGCTCGGTTTCAAGCGGGTGGTGCTCCCCAGGGAGATGCCCCTGGGGGAAGCGCGGAAAATAAACGATCAGGTCAATGTGGAATTGAAGATTTTTTGCCATGGGGCCCTGTGCTACGCCCGCTCCGGTCAGTGCCTGCTCAGCAGTCTGATCGGCGGGCGAAGCGGGAACCGCGGCTGGTGCGCCCAGCCCTGCCGGAAGCAGTACACCCTGTGTGACGATCAGAATAAGGTCCTGAACAAGGGGTATTTGTTGTCTATGAAGGATCTCAACACCATGGACCATTTGGATGAGATCGCCGATGCAGGCATGGCAGCGCTGAAGATTGAGGGGCGGTTAAAAAGCCCCGGCTATATCTATACTGTGACAAAGGCCTACCGGGAACGGCTGGACGCTTTGGCCAATCCTTCGAAGACCCTTTCCATAACAGACGGTCAAGTGGCACAAAGCTTTAACCGGGATTTCACGCCGGGCTTGTTGTTCCTGGAAGAAAATATCATTAATTCAACGGTTGGAAAGAACCGGGGAATTTTTATTGGAAAAGTGGACCGGTGGGTCCGGCATAAATTGTGGATTGACCTGAAGGATTCGGTGAAATTGGCCGTGGGAGATGGCCTGGCCTTTGGCGAGGATTCCCGGAATGGCATCCGGGTTGACCGGGTGGCATACGACCGCGGGTTTGCCGTGGTGCCCTGTCGTTTTTCCATTCCCGAGGGAACGCCGGTTTTTCGCAACCGGGATGAAAGGGAGATCGGGCGTATCGAGGCTTTGGCCGCGGCGCCCCTGTCCTATGAAAAAGAAGCGCTGGATCTGTCCCTGACTTTGGAGCGGGACAAAGACATTGGATTTGAAGCGGCGGCGGAAGGCCGATGCTGGCGCGGAACGGTTCCCGTCAGGCCTGAAACGGCCCAAAATAAACCCTTGACCGATGAACTGGTGCGGGAGCAGCTCAGCCGGCTGGGGGACACGGACTATCGGCTGAATGATTTGAAGCTGTCCATGGATGATCAGCTGTTCCTGACCCGGGGCCAGCTCAACGAAGTGCGTCGCCGCATCATTGAAAAAGGGGAAGACGTCAGGACGGAAGCCCGTCCTGTTGAAAAGTCCCCGTCCAGAGCAGAAAAGGGGTTGGGGGCAGAGACCCCATCACCCCGTGTGTCCGCCGAAATCGTCGGGCTTCCCAAAATTGGGAAGTACCTGGATTTGGATGTGGATGAATGGGTTTTGCCCTTGGACAACCCGGAACAATTGGCAGAGATGGCTGCGGCCGTCGAGATGGTCAGGGAGAGGGGCAAGTCAGTTGTGCTGGCCTTTCCCAATGTCATGAATACGGATCTGACGGAGGATTTCAGAGAATCCCTGGCCGGCATCTGCGACCTCCACGCCGATGGGTACCTGATCCGGAATTTCGAGGCCCTCAGGTTATTGAAGGATGAGCCCCAGCCCCTGGAAGGGGACGACAGCCTGCATTTATTTAATCGTATGGCCGCAATGGCTTTTAAAGCCTGGGGATTGACCACTGGGGTGCTGTCCCAGGAATTGGATGGAGCGGCGGTAAAGACCTTGATAACCCAAGGGGATTTGGGCTGCGTTTTGAAGGTTTACGGCCATCAGGAGGCCATGGTCTCGGATAACTGCGTCCTGGACTGTCGGAATAAGCATTGTGAAAATTGCAGGGAATCCCGGATATTCTATCTCCAGGATGAACAGGGCGGCCGTTTTCCGGTAAGGCGGGATGCCAATGGCATCACACACATTTACAACGGGGACAAGCTGTTTTTAAAGGCCGAGCTGCGGGATTTAAACGGACTGGAGAAGATCCGGCTGAGCTTGCTGGATGAGTCACCGGACGAGGTCGCAGCCGTCATTGAAGGTTATCGATGCAATTTGAAATGGGATGAAGAAAAGATCGAGCAGTATTATCATGGAAGATACACGAAAGGAAACTATCATCGAGGAGTTAAATAAATGAATCAAAGAAGTCTGAGGGTATTGGAATACCCCAAGATTATCGACAGGCTGATGGCCTGTTGCATTACCGATGGTGGGAAAGGGTTGGCAGGGGCATTGGAGCCCTTTGTCCACCGGGAACAAATTGACCGGGAATTGAAGCTCACGGCAGAAGCCCTTGACATGACCATGCGCAATGGCCAGGCCCCCCTGGCGGCCCTGGGCGATACCAAGGATCTGGTCCATCGGGCGGTCATCGGATCCATGCTGTCCATGGGAGAGCTTTTGGAAATCGCGGGCATGCTCCGGGTCACCCGGGATATGGAGAATTACTATTACGAGGATGTCCACCCGGAGGATATCCAGGTTTTAAAGAATTATTTTGAATCCCTGGATCCCTGCCTGGATCTGGAGGAAGAGATCAGCCGGAAGATTTTGACATCGGAGGAAATGGCCGACAATGCCTCCCGGAGATTGGCAGAAATCCGGCGGGAAATCATGCTGAAGAATGGCCGGATCACCGAAAAGCTCAACGCGATCATCGGCTCCAGCGCCAATGAAAAGTACCTGCAGGATCGGATCGTGACCATTCGCAATAATCGTTATGTGGTGCCAGTGAAGCAGGAATACCGCAGTCAGATTCCAGGCATCATTTTGGACCGTTCATCCAGCGGGGCGACGGTTTTTGTGGAACCCATGTCCGTTGTGGAACTGAACAACGATCTGAAGTTGCTGGCGACGGAAGAAGAAAAGGAAGTCACGCGGATCCTTCGGGAGCTGTCGGATAAGGTGGCAGCTTATAAAGAGGTGCTGATCAACGACAATGCCCTGTTGGGAGAACTGGACTTCATTTTTGCCAAGGGAAAGCTCGGCATCCAGATGGATGGGGTCCGGGTGGCATTGGATGATGCCGACGGCCCCATGCACTTCCTGAGGGCCCGCCATCCGCTGCTGGATGTCAAAAAGGCGGTGGCCTCGGACATCACCATGGAATCCGGGACGGATACCATCGTCATCACCGGACCCAACACCGGGGGGAAGACCGTAACCTTGAAAACCATTGGGCTGCTGACGCTGATGGTCCAGTCCGGTCTTTTTGTACCGGTCCGGGAAAAAAGCCGGACCCGGGTGTACCAGGAAATTTTTGCGGATATCGGCGATGAACAGAGCATCGAACAGAATCTGTCCACCTTTTCCGCCCACATGAAAAATATTGTGGAGATCATGGGCAGGGCCGACGATCAATCGCTGGTCTTGTTCGATGAATTGGGCGCGGGGACGGATCCCACCGAAGGCGCGGCCCTGGCCATCGCGCTCCTGGACAATCTCCACCGCCGCCATGCGGTGACAGTGGCCACCACCCATTACAGTGAATTGAAGGAATACGCGTTGATGACCCCGGGAATCATGAATGCCTCGGTGGAATTTGATGTCCAAACCCTGCGGCCGACCTTCCGGCTGATCATGGGCATTCCCGGAAAATCCAACGCCTTTGAAATAGCCACCCGCCTGGGATTGTCGCTTCCCATTATTGAAAGCGCCAAGAGCCATGTGACCAAGGAATCTGTGCGGTTTGAGGAAACCCTGGAAAAAATTGAAGAGAAACGCAGCGAGCTGGAGCAGGTTTTGGCCGAGACGCGGGAGCGGGAAGCGGAAATCGAACGGGTCCGGCACACGCTGGAAGAAGACCAGGCAGCCAACGAGGCAAGGTGCCGGAGGATGATCGAGGAGGCTCAGGCCCAATCCAGGCAGATTGTGGAGGATACCGAAAAGAAAACCGAGGCCATTTATCAGAAAATCCGGCTGATCCAGGAATCCACTAAGTCGGGAGCCATCGACAACAAGGACCTGGAAGCCCTCCGAAAGGAAATGAAGGATCACGCCAAAAAAGTGAGCCGGAAATACCATCGCGGTAGCCGGAAACCTTCCGGGGCGGCCAGGGATATTCCATTGGAGGTGGGTACCGCCGTTTATCTGGATAACCTGAATAAAGAAGGGGAAATTCTGGAACTATCGGACCGCGATTCCAAAGTCATCGTCCAGGTCGGACCCATGAAGATCAAGGTGGACCGCAAGGATATCACCCCCAAGGAGAAATCCCGGCCAAACGAAGGCTACCGGCCCCGCAAAATGGGACAGGGCATTAAAGGCACCGATCGCCACGTCATGAATGCAAGGCTGGATTTGCGGGGACGGACGGCGGAGGAAGCCCTGTTCCTCGTGGAAAAGCTGGTTTCCGATGCGGTGGTCTCCGGCACCCACGAGCTCCAGGTCATTCATGGAAAGGGAACGGGTAAGCTCAGACAGGTCATCCAGGATTATTTAAAGGATAACCCCCTGGTTTCCGAATACCGGTATGGTGCTCCCAACGAAGGGGGAACCGGTGTTACAATTATAAAAATGTAAATTTTAGTTGTAAACTTAAGATTTTTTGTTTATAATGAATCCAATTGTAAGTTTATGAAATGATAGGAGTTAAAAAAGCCCATGAACAATGATGAAATCACGAAGCGCATCCAGCATGCAGGGTTAAGAGCAACTCCGCAGCGTATCCAGCTGTTGAAGCTCTTGAATGGAACCAAATGTCATCCATCGGCTGAGACCTTGATGAACATGGCCAGGGAAAAAGGCATTTCCATGTCCATTGGAACCATATACAATGCTTTGGAAAGTTTTGAAGAAAAGGGACTGATCCGCCGCGTCCATGATCAGGATGAAATCATGCGCTACGATGCGGATACTTCTTTTCATATCCATTTGATTGATGAAGAAAAGCACGAAATCAAGGATATTTTTGATGATGAATTGGAAAGACTGATCAAAAGGCGTCTGGCTGATAAGATTCCCGCTGGCTACAACATGGATCATCTGGATATCTCCCTCTACAACTAGGGAAATCCGTCGTCAGGCAATACCATTACAACAGATAGGAGAGACAAATGGCAGATAAGAATCCGAAAGTACAGATCAAGATGGTGGATGGAGGAATCATCACGGTGGAATTGTATCCCGATGTGGCACCCATCACAGTGGACAATTTTTTGAAATTGGTCAATGAAGGCTTTTATGATGGACTTATTTTTCATCGGGTCATTCCTGGCTTTATGATTCAAGGCGGATGTCCTGACGGAACGGGAATGGGCGGCCCTGGCTACAACATCAAGGGTGAATTCGCGTCCAATGGCGTGGCCAATGGCTTGAAGCACGACAGAGGCGTCATTTCCATGGCCCGGAGCCAGATGCCCGATTCGGCGGGTTCCCAGTTCTTCATCATGGTGAAAAAGGCTCCCCATCTGGATGGCGATTATGCGGCCTTCGGCCAGGTACTGGAAGGAATGGATGTTGTGGATGCCATTGTTTCTGCCCAGAGGGATCGTTGGGATAAGCCCGTGAACGATCAGAGGATGGAAACCGTGACGATTATCGACGAAGGAGTGTGATCCCATGGCTCGTTATTGTCCCAAGTGCTACGTCGGCGTTGATGCCGATGATGCGGTCTGTCCAAATTGCGGAACGGTTTTAAAGCCCGAGGCAGTTCAGGCCGCCAATCCTGTTTCAGATGCCGCTTCGGAAGATATTCCGGGAAAAGACGGTGAAGCGGGAGAAATCCACACAGAGGAACTGGGCGGGACAGCGAATGATGGAGGGAATCAGGATGAACCGGCCACCATTCAGACAGACAGTGTCCAGAACCAGGCGAAAGCGGAGGAAAGGGCACCAGTCCAGCCGCCCAATGCGATAAAACCGGTAAAGAAATCGGAGGTTCATGAAGCGGCCGGAACCGGGAATGCCAATGGGAAAAAGCAGAAAGAGCCTGTGGAAGCCAAGGTCATGGGCTTGGGTGAATGGGTGGTTACCGTTTTGCTCGCGAGCATCCCCATCGTCAATATCATCATGCTGATCATCTGGAGCTGTACGGAAGAAACGGATCCCAACAAGAAGAATTACGCCCGGGCTAAACTGATTTGGGTGGGCGTCAGCATCTTGATTTCCCTGCTCTGCATGGGCGCTGTTTTTGCATTTGTCGCTCAAATCTTCCACGGAATGTATTCGCCGGGATACAGTAATTTTTATAACTTTTAAAGACTGAGGTCATGGCTTTCGCCATGGCCTTTTATTATTATGGTGGTTTGCATTGCAAAAGTACCGGCTATCGTATAAAATAATACAGTAAAGCAAACACAGACAGGAGGATAAAATGAATATTGATTTAAAAGGCAGAAGCCTGCTGACACTGCAGGATTTCACGCCTGATGAAATAAGATATTTGATCGACTACGCGGCAGCCTTGAAAAAGAAAAAGAAGGAAGGGCGGATCGGCCAGCTGATGGCAGGGAAGAACATCGTCCTTATTTTTGAGAAAACATCGACCCGGACGCGGTGCGCCTTTGAGGTGGCCGCTTACGATGAAGGGGCCAGCGTCACCTTCCTGACCAACAGCCAGATGGGCAAAAAGGAATCCATTGCGGACACGGCCAAGGTACTGGGTCGGTTTTACGACGGCATCGAATTCCGGGGCTTCAAACAGGAAACGGTGGAAGATTTGGCCGAGTACTCCGGGATTCCGGTGTGGAACGGCCTGACGGATACCTACCATCCCACCCAGATTTTGGCGGATATGCTGACTATCAAGGAAAATTTTGGTGAGCTCAAGGGCCGGAAGCTGGCCTACATCGGCGACGCGCGCAACAACATGGGTAATTCCCTGATGATTGGCTGTGCCAAGCTGGGCATGCACTTTGCGGCGGTGGCTCCCGTACCCCTGTTCCCCAATGGGGAGCTGGTTGAAAAAATGAGGAGCCTGTGTGAAACCACGGGGGGGAGCATCACCATCACCGATGACATCAAGGAAGGGGTGCGGGGCGCCGATGCCCTGTATACCGATGTGTGGGTTTCCATGGGAGAAGAAGCCAGGATGGAAGAACGGATCCAGCTCCTCAGACCCTACCAGGTCAACCAGGCCATGGTCAATGCCACGGAAAACCCCGATGTGATCTTCCTCCATTGCCTGCCTTCCTTCCACGACGATCAAACCGTCGTCGGGAAGAATGTCAAAGAAAAATATGGTTTGGAAGCCATGGAAGTGACCGATGAGGTTTTCCAGGCGGATTATTCCAAGGTTTTTGATGAAGCCGAAAATCGGATGCACACCATTAAAGCCGTTATGTGTGCGTCCCTGGCCAATACGCAGAACGACAAAAATGGCAGGCCCATTGTCTACTGATGGGGGAAAGGGAGAATAAATGATCATTAAAGGTATTTCCGAGCTTCAGAATGGAACCGACGTCCGCGGCATCGCCGTGGACAGCGTCAAGGATGAACCGGTCAATCTGACGAGCAATATCGTCATGAAAATCGCCTACGCCTTTTCCCTCTGGCTTCAGCAGAAGACGGGGAAGGAAAAGCTGACCCTGGCCGTCGGCCGCGACAGTCGGATCACCGGTCCGGATTTCGTCCAGGCTACGTGCCTGAGTTTCATCTGCACCGGCAATACGGTGTACGACTGCGGGCTTGCCACAACCCCTTCCATGTTCATGACCACGGTGGATCCGGAAATGAACTGTGACGGGGCCGTCATGATCACCGCCAGCCATTTGCCCTCCAACCGCAATGGGATGAAATTCTTCACTCGGGAAGGCGGCGTGGAAAAGGAAGAGCTGACCGAGATCCTCGCATTGGCAGAAACGGTGGAAACCGCCTTTGGACAGGGGGGCCAGCGCATCGCCCACAATTTCTTACAGGTTTATGCGGCCAACATCGTCGGCATCATCCGGGAAAAAACCAGGATGGAACGGCCCATGGAAGGGGCCCACATCGTTGTGGACGCGGGCAACGGCGCCGGGGGCTTTTTTGTCAAGGATGTCCTGGAGGTTTTGGGTGCCAATACCGAAGGCAGCCAGTTCCTGAACCCGGACGGGAATTTCCCCAACCATATCCCCAATCCGGAAGATAAGGACGCCATGGCCTCGGCCCGTCAGGCCGTGCTGGACAACCAGGCGGACATGGGAATCATCTTTGACACGGACGTGGACCGCGCCGCCGTCATCGATGAAAAGGGCCAGCCCATCAACCGCAACGGCTTCATCGCCTTCATCGCCCATATGCTCTTGACAGAATACCCGGGGACCACCATCGTGACCGACTCCGTCACCTCCACAGGCCTGACGGAATACATTGAAGCCCTAGGAGGCAAACATCACCGCTTCAAACGGGGCTACAAAAATGTCATCAACGAAGCCAAGCGCCTCAACGCAGAAGGGGTGGAAACCCATTTGGCCATGGAAACCAGCGGCCATGGCGCCATCAAGGAAAATTATTTCCTCGACGATGGGGCTTATCTGGTCACCATGGCGCTGATCCAGTACACGACCCTGCATCACGAAGGAAAACCGCTGTCGGATTTCCTTTCCGCGCTGAAGGAACCGGCCGAATCCACGGAGGTCCGTTTTAAAATTACCGAAGAGGACTTTAAGGCTTACGGCCAGTCGGTTTTGGACGATTTTGCTGCCTTTGCCAAGGAACAGCCGGGATGGACGATCGTTTCCCCCAACTATGAGGGCGTCCGGGTGGCCTGTGACCCATCGGCGGGGAACGGCTGGTGCCTGCTGCGCCTGTCCCTCCACGAACCGGTGATGCCTCTGAACATCGAATCCGATGATGAAGATGGCTGTGAAAAGATCAAGGCCGTCATCGATACCTTTATTGCGAAGTATGACGGGTTAAAATAATATAAATTCAAAAAAGCAGTTGCCGTCCAAATCGGGGGCAACTGCTTTTTAAAGTAAGCGCAAAATAAAACAGTAACTATCAATTCACCTCAAAAACTGAGATAATACTTCCAGAAGAAAATCAAGTGATTCAAACACTTGAAAAACTTGAAATGGAGGTATCATGGATCCAATCACACAGACCAAAAACCAATATCGTCTGGAGGAATGGCAGGCTATCATTAAAGGGCAGCGTGCCAGCGGAGAAAGTATCCGGACCTACTGTCAGAACAACGGCATCAAGGAAGCCAGTTACTACTATTGGCTCAAGAAAATCCGGAGGGCAGCCATGGGAGAAAAAGGCGGGGCCACCACCTTCGTTCCTGTCACCTTGGACAACGCCAATGAAACGGTGTCGCACCCGGCTGCGTCTACCGCTGGCATCCTCATCCAGACGCGGGAGGCCACCATCACGATCCGGGATGGCGCCTCCCCGGAAACCATCCAGGCCGTTCTGAAGGTTATGACCACGTCATGTTGGGGGATATCACCCGGGCGGACAAGATCTACATCGCCTGTGGATATACCGACATGCGCAAGGCCATCGACGGGCTTGCCGCCATCGTCCGGGAAAACTTCCACATGAACCCCATGGAAAACAACCTTTTCCTCTTTTGTGGGAAAAGGCGGGATCGCCTCAAGGCCTTGTACTGGGAAGGAGACGGTTTTATCCTGCTCTATAAGAGGTTGGAAGATGGTCGGTTCCAATGGCCCATGGAAGCCGACGACGTGAAAGACATCACCCCCCAGGAATTCCGGTGGCTGATGGAAGGCCTCTCCATCCACCAGCCCAGGGCCGTGCGAAAGTTAAATCCGAATCGGAAGAACCTTCAATAAAAAAACAAACATGAAATGCCAGAAACAAAGGCGTCCGGGCTACCCAACTCCTGTGTCAAATGGTATAATAAGGCCATCAAACACACAGGGGATTTTTTAATGACAGACGCAAACCGGAATGTCCGGCTTAAGAAAGAAAATGAACAACTGATGGCTGATAACGAACGCCTGATCCAGGAAAACAAGGCCCTCCAGAAAGAACTTAAAAAACTGGGACCGGAACTGATGCGCCTGTCCGACCAGATCGCCACCTTGACCCGGAAGCTTTACGGGAGGCAGACCGAAAGGACGGAAGCCGTCATCGATAAGGACCAGGTCACCTTCCTCTTCGACGAAGCCGAGACAGAGGGAGACCCCAAAGCCAAGGAACCCGCCTTGGATGAAGCCATCGCCGGCTATACCCGCAGGAAGAAGCAGAAGGGCAGGCGGGAAGCCGACCTGTCCGCCTTCCCCCATCAGAAGGTCATCCACCAGCTCGCCGACAGCGACCGTTTTTGCAACCGGTGTGGCACCCTGATGCAGCGTATCGGGGAGACCTTCGTCCGCAGCGAGCTCGTCTACGTCCCGCCCCGGCTCTACGTCAAGGATCATTATCAGGAAAGCTACGAATGCCTGGCCTGCCGGAAGCTGGAGAGACCCCATATCGAGAAGGCCCCGCTGCCGGATCCCGTCATCAGCCATTCCTTCGCCGCCCCATCCACCGTTGCCTGGGCCATGTACCAGAAATACGTCAACGCCATGCCCCTGTACCGTCAGGAAAAGGAATGGGAAGCCCTGGGCATCCCAATATCCAGGGCCACCCTGGCCAACTGGATGATCCTCACGGCCAGGGACCACCTCATCCCCCTGAAGGACCGGATGGCCCGGACCATGAAGCAGGAGGAGGTCCTTCATGCCGATGAGACCCCGGTACAGGTCATGGGGGAAGACGGCCGGAGCAACACCGCCACCTCCTACATGTGGCTGTACGCCACCGGGGAGCACAGTGACCATCCCATCCGGATCTTCGATTACCGGCCCGGACGGGGCGGGAAATACCCGAGGGCCTTCCTCAAAGGCTTCAAGGGTTACCTCCACACCGATGCCTACGCCGGCTACGACCAGGTTCCGGACATCACCCGCTGCCTGTGCTTCGCCCATCTGAGGCGGAACTTCATCGACGCCCTGCCGAAGGACAAGGCCAAGCGGAAGGGAACCCTCAGCGAACAGGCCATCACCTACTGCAATGCCTTGTTCGCCGCAGAACGGGAGATGAAGGAACTGTCCGATGAGGAACGTCGCCGGAAGCGGCTGGAACAGGAAAAGCCCATCCTGGAAGAATTCTGGGGCTGGCTTGAAAAAACAGAACCAACCGTCCTGCCCAAAAGTGCCCTTGGACAGGCTGTTTCCTATGCCCTGAAGCACAAGGAAGGGTTCATGGCCTATCTGGAAGACGGGAGGTGCTCCCTGTCCAACAACCTGGCGGAAAACGCCATCCGGCCCTTCACAATTGGCCGGAAGAACTGGCTGTTCAGTGCGTCCCCCAAGGGGGCCGAGGCCAGTGCGGCGATTTATTCCATCATCGAAACGGCGAAGGCTAATGGTCTGGACCCATATCTCTATCTGGAATACCTTTTTGAACATCTTCCAGGCCTGCCGATCAACCGGCGGCCGGAGCTGCTGGACCGGCTGATGCCATGGATGCCGAAGATTCAGGAAGCGTGTGGCAAAGGAAAAAGCAGGAACTCGATTTGCGAATGAGGCAATCGGGATCCTGCTTTTTTATTGTTTACTGTTTTATTTTGCGCTTACTATGTCTCTATGATAAACCCTTTCCGGCAAAATTCAATTCACAGAAAATCCGCCACGTAAAAGGACGTTACAGTCCGGTCAAACTGTAACGTCCCGTTTCATTTTGTTCTTTTTGTCCACCGATCCCGCCTATTCCGGCGACACCATGGACAGGTCATTGAGGTATTCCCCCAGGCGCTGGGGCATGGCCTCCACCAGCATGGCGGCCATTTTTTCCGGCTCCAGAGTCATGCCCTTTTGGGCCCAGGCCATGGTTTGATCCATGGAACCGTGACAGTAGAATTCCAGCAAAAAGGCGATGTCGTCCGGCAGGGGCCCGGCGCTGTTGCTTTCGGCGATGGCTGTGTAAAAGGCCAGGATGCACCGGTAGTCGTAGGCTAACAGGGAATTGTAGTCCCCCGATGAAAAGGCCGAGATAAAGAAGGCCTTGTCCTCCCGCATGAAGGTAAATTTCTTCTCCAGCCCCTCCTGCAGAGTCATGCTTTTGCCCATCTGATAAATGGTCTTCTGGACGATGATGTCGAAATACCAGGTCACCAGCTCGTACTTATCCCTGAAATACCGGTAAAAGGTCTGGCGGGTCGTGCCGCAGTGCTCCGCTATCTGGCTGACCGTGATCTTATCCAGCGCCTCGTCCTTCATCAATTCTTTAATGGAATCCGCAAAAACAAATTTTGCCCGATCCTGAAAATTCATGCACACACCCCCCTAATTTTTTTCCTTTTTGACCACTTCACTCATGTTCCCCACGTCCAAGAACCATATCGGCAATTCCTTCCACATCAATCACGGGACTGAGTTCCAGGATCCAGTGAGGTTTTTTATAACCGTAAACCCGGGCAACGATCTGCTTGTCAAAATAGTCCTGGATTTCCGACGCCATCAATGTGCCGCCCTCAGCCGTTTTAAAACTATTGGCCACATACCCTACCGATATGGGCTCACCGTCGAGATTCAATCCTATCGCAACGAGAATGGCGTCGGGATCAAATGTATTGTCTGGTTCCTTTATTAGCACGACAGTTTGTCCCGGTGTAAGGGCCTCAGGCCCCAATTTATAAAACATTCCCGCCACAGTGACCCGGCAGGTATCCGGGGGAAGTTGCCGTCCCATTTCCAAGGCCTGAGCGATCATCGTCCTTACCTGATCCTCGGTATAAAACTTCATTCCATTTCCCTTCTTTCAACTTGGTAGATTAATAAGAATATCATACCTCTAAAGTCATTAAAATGAATTAATACGTCTTCCAGCAACATAGTATTGACTGCTTCAAGAGTTCAAGTATATGATTTTTTCTTGTATGTTTTCCCTTACGAATCATCAATTGCTTTTCACTCAACAAGATCCTCCTTTAGTGGTTTATTATCTTTATTGTAGCTTTCATGATCTTACCGCTATTCTTTATAATAAATCTTCCTCCGACCGCAAGCCCAGTTAAACCAATTGCTGCAACAGGAGATCCATATTTATTAATACAATTGGAACAAAGCCCAAACTTTTCTCCGCCTACTAGCGTTTTATGGCAAGCCCAGCATTTCTTTTCTTCACTCATCTTTAATATCCTCTATGGAAACAACGTACATTTCCCTTTCCTGTAATAATCTCCCACTTCTTATATTTTCATCGATATCCTTCTTGAGTTTATACCAAAAATCGCAATTATCATTGTCATATGAATAATACATGTGCATGAGCAAAGCTGCAGATTGATTTTTTGCATTAACCGCACGATCTGCAAAATCTGTCATCCCTCTCTGGTATTTTTCCAATAACTCCATTGAACTCTCATGTTCTCCAAGATAATCGAGAACATGCATTTGAATCCCTACATATTTTGTAAATAGTTGCAGATCCTGCGCAATATATTCCATATAACGGTTTATTCGACCCATTCCCCTAAATATTGGGAATCTGGTTAACTTCGCGAGATGCTTAACACTTGTCTCCATATCACAAGACAAAGCATTTATTGCCGCTATCAGTTCTTTTGATGCTTCGTGCAACATCTTGCTGCGTTCTTCAATAGTTCCTGCATTCTGTGCTCTCAAAACAAAATCACGTGCATTTAGAAAAGGTTGATAAATATTATTATTACGCTCCATATCCACAAGATAGTTCAAGGTCTCTTGTATATCATCAAGTTTTGCGGATATCTGCCGCATCTGAACTTGACTTGCTATGCTTCTTGACATTTCCATGGTATCGGGTGTATTAAGAACCTTCTTTAAGGTTACATCTTTTACCCTGACTCCCTCTTCATCCAAAACAACAGCTCGTACATTTCCTTCAACTTGTTTTGATTCTCCAAGAGTATATGTTCCTTTTTTTATTTTTGACTTTATGTCATTCGGTAAACTATCAAAGTCAGGAAGATACCCATATTTCCCTTTAAAGACAACCTCTGCACCGTGTACAAACTCATTAATAATTTGAAGATCCGCTATGGGGATATCTTCAATAAATTCCGTCGATGCCTTAGTGCATAGCTCAGTAGATAGTTGTTCGATATAAAGCCCAAAGAAATCGCTCATCGATGTGATATCATTATCATACTTATCTTGATCGGTTACCAAAATTGACAATTCTTTTAGCTGTGTTTCAATACTATCTCCAGTTCTCGTTACAACCTTATTCTCATCCATATACGCACGATCATTCCTTTTCTTAATTTCGGAGCCAAATTAGGTCTTCTACCCTGCTCATGTAAAGACAGAACTCATGGCCAATGACATTACCAGTCATATAATGAGTGCTCGTTTGTCAACCACCTAAATCATACCCCGTTTTCTTCAAGAGAAAACGTCATATCCTCACCTTTATATCTTGCTTCCCCAATCATATCCATAGCTTTATTTCATCACCTTCTGCATCAACGCCTCATACCCATCTACCACATCGTAGGTTACCCGGTCAGAGCTGATGGCTTTAAAATGCTCTCTGGCACAGTGAATTTTGGCCTTTTCCACTTCCCTCAACTGCATGGAAGACATGGATCCCTTTGTCTCCGCCACAAAATAAATATGTTTTACGCTTCCTTCTTTAAAAGCAATGGCCCAGTCGGGGTTATAATGGCCCACCGGCGTATTGATATAAAAGCCACCCGGCAATTTTACATATACCTCCACCACCTGGCTGGTATCCAATTCCTGAGCAAAATGCCGCTCATTGGTGGAATCATAAATGAGATAATCGTACAAGTGATGCTTCACCACCATGGCATTTTCATCCAATCTTCCCTTCAGTGTGGGTTCGGTAAAGAGATCCATGGTGTGCACTTGATTTAACTTATCGTAGGTGATGTGTTCAATGATAACCGTAGCCTTTTCTTCGTTGATTAACTCCGCAGCCTTCAGGATAAACTCTTCTGGGTTGTTCTTAAACTGATTAAACACCACCGCTTCAATTCCCGTTAGAATGCACGCCACCGTCCGGCGCGTCAAGCCCGTCAACTCCACTATTTTCCCGATCAAATCGTACTTAACCCTGCTGTTTGTTTCCGCCGACGCATTATAGGCACCACCCGCCTCCTTGGAAAAAGCGGTTCCAGCAATCAATGCTTCCTTGGATTTAATTTCCTTCATGGTCCCAGTTTCCACTTTTATGTAAATCTTTGACACCTTTAATTTGGCATTTAAAGCTTTGATGGCTTTATCCACCAATTCTTCTGTATCAAAATTTACCACATAAAAGGACCTCTGGCTGATGCGGCTCCACAGGGCTTTAAATGCCTGACTGGCCAGTTTTTCCTCATCCACCTGCAATTCCACGTTGCCCGTCCGGCCATCCACAATGGGAATGGACCGGCTGTCGTAAACTGTATCAATCAAGGCGATCACATCCTGGGCGTAATCCTGCACTTGTTCATCCAGAACAATCTGCCCGTTTTTCTTATCCTCAAAATATCGTTCCGTCAACGCGCCGTGTTTAACATAGTGTTCCATTACCAGGCTGTCGTAAATATCCTGTGCTAAAGCCTCATGGATCACCAAGTTTTCCCCAGCGGCACTCTGAACCCGATGCCCATTGAACAAATCCGGAGATACCTTGCGCGGCCGGTTCGCCACGGCCTGAGCAATTTCATCCTGCAGGCCTTCGGCAAAACTTTTGTAGCTTTCACTGGCAATAACCGTCAGCCCATTGATTTTCTGAACATCATCAGCCAGTGCACTGGCATCCATGCGTTCGCCGTCCTGATTAACGCACAAGCGCAGACCGCGGCCCACCTCTTGACGCTTGCGCACCTCGCTTCCGCTTTGCTTTAGCGTGCAAATCTGAAAAACATTGGGGTTATCCCACCCCTCCCGCAAAGCCGAGTGGGAGAATATAAAGCGCACCGGTTCTCGGCGGTCCAACAGTCTTTCCTTGTCTTTCATAATCAAATCGTAGGCATCTGTATCATCCGATGTATCTTCCTGACGGCGGTTGATTTTTCCATCGATCATGTGGTTTTTCTTATCGATGGAGAAATATCCGGCGTGGGTGCGCGATGCCTCAATCCCATCCAAATAGGTCATGTAAGCCTCATCCCCCACGCGGCGCTGGACGGAAGACACTGCTTCGGTGTATTCTTCCTCAAACATCTTGGCGTAAGGGCCTCCCACATCCTGACCCGTTTCATCGTACTCTTTGTATTTAGCTACTTCATCAATAAAGAACAAGCTTAGCACCTTAATTCCCCGGGAGAAAAGCTCACGCTCCTTTTCTAAATGAGACAAAATAGTCTCCCGAATCTGAATCCGCCTAATCTGCTCCTCATTGACCTGACCGATTACTTCTCCGGCAGTCAGCCGGGTCCCATTGACAAATTCCAGACTGCTGTCCCGCCCATCGATGGCTTTAACCGTATAACCGTTTTGGTACTCTTCCATATCATTGGAATTCTCAAATAGATTATACCCTTCCCCAACAGTTCGCATCACCTTGCGAATCCGTGAGGTTCCGCGATAATCAAATTGGATGGTCGCCGTCGGGTTCTCTTTGGACCGATTGATGCTCTCCAAATAAACATAGCCATTTGTCGCCGTACTGCCAACTTCCGAAATACCCTTGACCGTGATCTTTTTGACCAGCTTTTTATTGTAGGCATCAATGGCGTCCAACCTATAAATCAGGTTATAATACTCCTTGGGCGTGGCCGAATACCGCAGAGTAAATAAGGCATTAAATTCCTTCAGACGCGTCTTGGTCTGTTTGCCTTCCACGGATTGGGGCTCATCGATAATCACAATGGGATTGGTTTTGGCGATAATGTCAATGGGCCGCCGGCTGCGGAATTCATCCAGCTTCATGTAAATGCGCCGGGCATCCTTCCCCCGGGCGTTAAAGGCCTGGGCGTTGATGATCATCACATGGATGGCACTGTCCGAGGCGAAGCGGTCGATGGCGGTCAGTTCCTTGGAATTGTAAATGAAATACCGGATTTTTTTACCGTATTCCTCAGCGAAATGGTCCTCTGTCACCTGAAAGGTCTTATACACCCCTTCCCGAATGGCGATGCTCGGCACCACCACAATGAACTTGCACCAACCGTACCTGGCGTTGAGCTCGTACATGGTTTTAATATATGTGTAAGTCTTGCCGACGCCGGTTTCCATTTCAATAGTCAGATTGTACCGCCCTTCCAGACGCTCTGAGGGGCGCATGAGCTGGCCCTGTTGGATTTTCCGGATATTGGCCAGAATCTGGTCGTCATCCAGTTCCGCCACAATGGGGTGATTGTTCCAACCACTGTAGTCCAGTCCCGCTTCCACTTGGGGACCGCCTTGGGAGAAGCCCTGATCAATCAGATATGTCGGTGTGAGGAAGGGCTGGCCGGCAAAGACATCACACACTGCCTTGGCTGCTTCTGCCTGGAATTTTTGATGCTTGAATTGAAGTTTCATTTTTTGTCCCTTTCCTTTTGCACCTGTTCTTCCAGTTCCAACAGATATTTATCGTAATCTGACATAAAAAGCCTGTCTTGGATAACGCGATACTTCTCAAATTCCGTTTCTGCGTGGGCTTTCGCAATGGCCGCTGTAATTTTGCCTGCATCGTGTAAAACAGCCTGATCGTCCGCCTGAAGGAAAATATCGATGCGTCTGGCCCAGTCTTCCATGGTCATGGGGATATGGCGTCTTGCACGGTTTTCCGCCAAATCCAGATAAGCGGAAACAATGAGCTCCAAAGAAATCATTTCATCTTCAGTCAAATAATTTTTGGCCACTGAAACGTCACTTTTTTGAATTTTTCCGTCAGGCCCATCCTTCCAGGTCGTCAACCCCATATTTGGCTTATCCGCATCCGCCCTCTCCACAATCAATTCTGCCGCTGTGTGCTGATGGACCGCATAATGCATCTTATTCTGAACCTTTGCGAAGAAATCCTTCGTTATTTTGGCATTTTTATCGTAATCCAATGCGGTGGCATAAATATCCGTAAGCTTTTGATAAAATCTGCGCTCTGAAAGCCGGATTTCCCGGATTTTTTCCAGCTGCTCATCGAAATACTTTTCTGTCAATACGCTGCCACCGTTTTTCAGACGTTCCTCATCCATGGCCCAGCCTTTGATGGTATACTGCTCCACGATTTGATTGGCCCAGACGCGAAAGCGGACTGCCCGCTGGTTATTGACCTTAAAGCCCACAGCGATAATCATCTGGAGGTTGTAATGATTTGTGTTATAATTTTTGCCATCTTCTGCAGTTATCCGAAATTTTCGGATAACTGAATCTTCATCCAGCTCAGAATCGCTGAAAATCTTTTTAATATGATAATTGATGGTTCGTACATCCACAGCATACAGCGCAGCCATCATCTTTTGCGTAATCCAAATACTCTCATCCTGATAGCGAACCTCAAAGCTATCCGGATTGTCCCCAGCTGATGCCACGTAGGTCAGGTATTCTGCCGCCGAACTGCGGACTGTCACTTCCTCTTTTTTCTTCTTCGCCATGCCCGTCTCCTAAATCACTTTGACCCGGGTATTGGGTGCCAACAATTTAAAGATTTCTTCCACATTGATTTTTTCCGGACTGGAAGCGAAGCCCGCATCCCGGAAGACAGCGCGCAAAGGCTTTCTCCCCGCGATGGCCCGCACCACGCCTTCCGGCACCTTTTTATCAAAGCAGGCGATCAAATCCCCGTCATTGTAAGTGTGCACGGTGCAGCCGTCCAAGGTTTCCGTGGTATAGGGCAAATTAAGGGGCAGTCCCCAGGAGAGGAGGCAGCCAAAGAGCAAATCCCGGTCCGTGCGGTCCTCTTTAATATTATCTTCCAGACCTGCCAGCATCTGTTGGTCATAATCCTGGGCACTGTAGTACACATCCTTCATGTTGGTATCACCAAGTTTAAGTACACGGAATCCGATGTCTGGCACTGTTTTTGTTTCGCCATCTGCGGTAACCTGGGCGTTTGCTTCCTCAATTTCTGTTTTAATCTTGTTACCCGCCCGGCGGATGCGTTCTTTGCCGATTTCGCAGATGTTTTTATAGCCTGCCTTGTAGGCTTCGGACTGCTCATCACAGGCCTCAGGGAGCTGGACCATGATAAACTTGCGGTGGCCGCCGTCCTCGGCGTTGAGCTGCATCACAGCGTGGGCGGTGGTAGCTGAGCCGGAGAAAAAGTCAAAGACGAGAGAGTCCGGTTCACTAGCAATACGTAGCATCTCTATTATATACGGAATAGGTTTGGGTGTATCAAAAATTATTTTTGAAAATATTTTTTTTATTTCATCAGATGCATTCGCAGCATTTGAAACATTATCCCATAGAGTTTCAGGTATCTTTCCCTTATTTTCATTTATAAACATTTTTCTATAAACTTTATCCCCATGTATTATTAATTTATTTTCTATATCAAGTTTTTTCAAATTATCTCGACTTAATAACCATAGTCTTTCCGAAAAATATTGTCCACTTTGACTCTTATAATCATATCTCACTCCACCTTGCGTTCCTCTTGCCCAACATCCCAGTACTCGATAAGGGCCCCGATAATCATTATCTGGATTTCGATAAGCTTTTTGAGTTTCCAAATCTAATGGTAAATAATTAGTGGTAAAACAATTTTTATTTTTTGCATATACAATTAGATACTCATGTGATTTACTAAACCATTTTGCGGAATTATCGCGTCCTCTTTTGCGCTTCCAAATAATATTGGCAACAAAATTACTTGTTCCAAATATTTGATTGCAAATTTCTTTAATATTTGTCTGTTCGTTATCATCAATCGAAATAAAAATAACCCCATCATCACTAAGCATCATACTAGCCAATTTCAAGCGGGGATACATCATAGAACACCAATCCGAATGGAATCGAGGATTGCTATCAGCATTTTCTTTAAAATTTTTATTTTCTTCATCATCAAATAAACCGATTTGCTCATCATAGTCTTCTTGATTCATTTCAAAGCGGTCATTATATATAAAATCATGCCCAGTATTATAAGGCGGATCAATGTAAATCATCTTCACCTTCCCCAGATAGCTCTCCTGAAGCAGCTTCAGCACATCCAGATTATCCCCTTCAATATAGAGATTTTCCGTGGAATCCCAATTGACACTTTCATCCACACAGGGACGCAGGGTTTTGCGGATCGGCCTGGTGGCTTCCACCATGGACGCTTTTTTGCCCACCCAGGTAAACTCGTAGGCTTCGTCCCCTTCCAGCACATCGGAGGACAAAAGCTGACGCAGGGTTTCAAAATTGATGGCCTTTTTAATCCGCTCGTCAGCACCTCGAGCTTCGGTAATAGCCTCAGGGAAAAGTTCACCAATTTTTTCGATGTTTTGTACGGTGATGTCAGGTGTTTCCATTTTAAGTTTGTCCATTCTGCTTCTCCATTTTCTATTTCAAATCAAATTGATTTTATATTAACGCGTCCCGCTTCTTCCGCAGCTCTTTTAATACGGCATTCAGTTCCACCTGCCGGTTAAACTGCTTTTCATTATACACTTTCTTTTCCATCTGGCCTATTTCTTTTTCCAGCTTTTTCTTTTGGGCTTCAAGGGCCAGTTCTTCGTCCAAGGTGCGCCCTGGAAAGGTGTGAATGCCGGCTACCTGCTCCACCAAACTTCTCCATACCTGATCCAAATCCAGCCCGTCAAGGGTGACATGGAGGTCTTCCAGATTCGTCCAATCCCCCATCACTAACCCATTTTGGTCGATGGCCAGCCGGTAACAGCCGTCCGCTTCCAGCACCATAAGCAACTTTTGTTTGAACAATCGGGCTGCGGTTTCAATGCTCCGTGCACTGAAGTTTTTCGTCCGCAGATTGATGAGCATGACGAAAATGGCCGATACTTGCTTTCCTTCTTTTAAATTGAGGGAATGGGAAGAAATCTCATGGACCAGGGTCAGTCGGCTGATTTCCGAATCAAAGGCCCTGCGCCGCCTCGGACTCAGGGTGGCGGCAAAATGCTCGAACACTTTGGTCTTGGGGATCATTTTTTTAATAGCGGTGGCTTCCGGCAAATCAAGCATGGCCTTCCTCCTCTTTGATTACAAGAAAACAGATCAGTTCAAAATCGTCCAGCCCGGTAATTACATTGTCCAGAAAACTGATGGTTTTTCCTCCCAAAAAGCTGTCAATTTCGCTTTCCTCTTTCACATCAATGATGGAGGTGATTGCCTGGGAAAGCAGGTCTGAGTAAGCGGTCATCTTCCGGCCATTGCGGGTTTCTTTATTGAATATCTGGCAAAGTGAGTCATTGGGCTGGGTTTTCCCTTTGCAGATTAAGCGCATTTTATCCAGCATCTCCTTGGGGGACAGGTGATCACAGATAATCTGTCCTTTCTCAGAAATATATACCATGTAAAACGGATGGAGACGGTTTTGATTGTCAATGTTGACGCCGCCGTTTAAGTTTTTCAAGATGTAAATCACTCCGGCAGGGGCATCTTCACTGGCAGGTACAACAGCACTCATACCAAAGGGAGTGCTGTCCAAATCGCCGTGGGTTTTGATGTAGTCCAGCAAATCCAGGCGAAATTCATTGAGACCTAAATCCAGGATTGAGATGCCGCTGCCCATGTCCTCGATATCTACCACTTCTTCCTGGAGTCGCTTAAGCTGCTGTTTTCGATATTCTAAATCCCCGGTTTCCTCGACGTTGAGCAGATCATCATCTCCTGTAGCGGTCATAACTGTCATTCGAATGCGATTTTCTACCCGGGCTTTTAAATTAATATACTCATCCAGGGATAAATCCGGCCAAAAATTGACAAGCTGAATGACCTGGTTATGGCTGCCAATACGATCAATCCGGCCAAAGCGCTGGATGATACGCACCGGGTTCCAGTGAATATCATAATTGATACAGTAGTCGCAGTCCTGAAGGTTTTGCCCTTCGGATATACAGTCCGTCGCAATGAGGATGTCAATATCCGGGGCCTTTTTGGGCATGAGCAAAGCACGGTCTTTGGAGACTGGAGAAAAGCAGGTCAGAACATTGTTCAAAGACGCCTGGAACCGGGGCAGGGTGGTTTTGCCATCCACATTTCCCGTAACCATGGCAGTATTTAGCCCGAATTCGGCTTTCATGTAGGCACTAACCTGAGCGTACAGATATTCTGCTGTGTCAGAGAAGGCCGTAAAAATCAGGACCTTTTTATTTCCCGGGTTAATGGGCTGTTCCTGTTTGGTTTTGAGCTGGTTTAAAAGGGTCTGAAGTTTGGTATCGTGCTCCGGTGTGATGTCTGCTGCCATGTCGATGAGCAGTCTGAGGGTTTCTTCATCTTTTTTCAGGTATTCCTCCCACCGGATATAATCCATGTCAGCCAGGTCGATTTTTATTTTACGGCCCACGGCAAAGTCGTCGTTGTTGAGGTCGTCGGTATCCAGGTCTTCCATTTCGTCCACTTCGGTTAAATCAACGGAAGCACGACCGCTATGCTTAAATTTTTCAATGGCCGCCAAGGTTTCACTAATTAACAACGCGATGCGCTCCAGAGTCAGGCTAAAGGCATAGACGCTGCTTTCCAATCGCTTGAGCAGGTTAATGCGCATGAGGCTTTGGATACCCTGCTCCCGTCCGCTTATAGTCAAGCCTTTTTCAAGGTCGCTGTCCAGATATTTGTCCAGACGGCTGGCCTGAATAAATTCACTGGGACGGTATATTTTCAAATTGAGTAGAAGCAATTGTTCAAATATTTCGTTATAACTGATGGCTCCGGTCAGATCCGTTAGTCCCGGACGCTTGGAGATGGGCTTCAGCCGGGTAGGAAATTGACCAATGGCTTCGGTATTATAATATTTTTGAATATGCTTACGAGACCGAGCGATGGTGACGCTGTCCAACAGTTCAAAGAAATCATAGTCCAAAGACTTGAGAAGGTTATTTGTTGTCCGCTGTTCAACGGGAAGTTCACTCCAATTATTAAAGGCTTTTTGAGCCTGCTTGAAAATACTGTCCACGCTGATGGTAGTGTCAAGCTGATCGTTGATGATATCTGGATTGCCCTCATAGGCCAAAGCTAACTGATTTTTTAAATCATTAAAACGGTTGTTCACCGGTGTGGCTGAAAGCATAAGCACTTTGGTTTTGATTCCCGCACGGATCACCCGATTAAGGAGACGGATATAACGATTTTCCTTCTCATTGCCTTCATCATCTGTGGATGTAGCCCCTCCATTGCGGAAGTTATGGCTTTCATCGATAACCACCAGATCGTAATTTTCCCAATTTAAGCGGCTCAAATCCATCCCATTGGACTGCCCGCCGTCCCGGGATAAATCTGTGTGAAACAGGACATCATAGCGCAAACGGTCCCCAGCAATGGGATTATTAACGTAATTGCTTTTGTAAGTATTCCAATTATCCGCCAATTTTTTGGGGCACAATACCAAAACGGATTTATTCCGGTTTTCATAATATTTGATGACCGACAAGGCGGTAAAGGTCTTCCCCAATCCAACGCTGTCCGCCAAAATGCAGCCATTGTATTTTTCCAGCTTGTTGATAATGGCCAAGGCTGCATCCTTTTGAAAATCGTAGAGCATTCCCCAAATTGCGCTATTTTTAAATCCGGTGGCTTCGTTGGGAAGAACATCCTCGGTTACGTCTTCCAGAAATTCATTAAAAATATTATACAATGTCAGGAAATAAATAAATTCAGGGCTATTTTCTTTATAGGCCGTGGTAATATTGTCAATGACCACGCTGGTCACATCCTGAAGTTTTTCCTTATCCTGCCAAACACTATTGAATGTTTGTATATAGGCCTTTGTCGCCGGTGCCTCCATTCTAGTAACCAGATTAAAGCTGTTATTCCCCCGCTCACAACCAATATCCACTGTGGTAAAACCATTAATGGGCAAATAAGTCAGCTCTTCCCTGCCATTTTCAATAGTGATAAAATTACCCATGTTTTGACCAGATACGTTGGATTTAAAGGTGACTTTTTTTCTGATCCAATCGGCACATTCTTTGGCAATGGCTTTTTGTGTCAGCTCATTGCGCAGTTTAACTTCAAATTCTGTCCCGTACAGACTGCGCTCCCGACCCAAGCGGGGAATATAAAACTCCCGTTTTTGTTTAGGTGCCTTTTCTGTAACAAAGGTCGGCGAAGTGAAAACAAAACGCAGCTCGTCGATGGCATTCAACTGTGCTTTTAACTCCTGAAAGGCATAAATTGAGAAGCAGGAAGCCATAATGGAAAGCCGGCACCCCGGTGTTATGGAATCCTCCAGATCGTCCCGAACGATGTTTGTAATATTATCAAAAACTTCCATAGTCTCTCCTTTGACTGTCACGCCAAACACTTCTTCGCATAATACAACCGCTTTTATTATTATAACGCTCTTTCACCCTCTTTGCAACCGACTTACATCAGTGCAAAAAACAGCACGTGTTTTTCAGGAAAAGTCCACCCTGGTCAAGACGGTCAGCGAAAAAAAACGATGCAGCATGGCCACATCGTCCTAAAATTACTGTTCTATCTTTTAAGTTTGATTTTGTCGTAATACTTCAATCTCTGGATTGGTATTTTACAGATTATCGCCGTTTAGCCAAGCAATAATATTTTTCTTTTTCCATAAAGCCCCCTTTTACCAGGGGCTTACTTCCCGGCAAACAAAACCTTAATATAATCCTTCATGTACGCCGGCAGATCCGGCGGACGTCTGGCGGAGATAATGTTGCCGTCAACCACCGAAGGTTCGTCCACCCAGGTGGCTCCGGCGTTGGTCATATCATCCCGGATGCCCGGGGTGCTGGTGACGGTCTTTCCCTTGAGGATGCCCGCGGAAATCAGGACCCAGCCCGCATGGCAGATTTCTCCCACAGGCTTTCCCGCTTCGTATATATCCCGGACAAGGTTTAATACCACGTCGTCCCGGCGCAGTTTGTCCGGTGCCCAGCCTCCCGGCACCAGGATGCCATCGTAATCGGCAGCGTCCACATCGCCGAAAGCGTAGTCCGATTCACAGGGGACGCCGTACTTGCCGTGATAGGTATGATGGGCTTCCCAGCCGACCACATCCACCTGGCAGTCCTCTTCCCTCAGCCGGTGGACCGGGTACCACAGTTCCAAATCTTCAAAATCCTCGCTGATCAGCGCGATGATGCGTTTGCTCATAATATCGATCCTTTCTTTATAAAACGTGTCCGGACAAGCCGGCCGTCCGCCCCGCTTGCCCGCATATATCTGAATTCCACTTATGCTGCGGCCCTCAGCGCAGGATGCCCCGCACCTGGTCGATGTTGTCCAGTCCTTCGTCCTCACAGTATTTTTCCAGGCCATCGATGATGTCCATGGCCGCCGTGGGTGTGACGAAGTTCATGGTGCCCACCTGAACACAGGTGGCGCCGATCATGATGAACTCCAGGGCGTCCCGCCAGCTGGTGATGCCGCCCAGGGCCATCACCGGGATGTCCACGGAGTTGACCACCTGATGGGTCATGCGCAGGGCGATGGGCTTGACCGCCGGGCCGGACAGGCCGGCGTACACATTGTCAAAGACAATGGCCTTTTTCCGGGTATCCACCGCCATGGCCTGGATGGTGTTGATCAGGCTGATGCCCGTGGCACCTCCCTCTTCGCAGGCCCTGGCCACCGCGGCGATATCCGGGGCGTTGGGGGTCAGCTTGACCACCACCGGGTGATCCGACGCCGCCACGACCTTCTGGGTCAGCTCCCCGGCCAGGCCGGGATCCATGCCGAAGGCCATACCGCCGCAGGCCACGTTGGGGCAGGAAATGTTCAGCTCGATGAGCTGGACCGGAATGGCGTTGAGCTTTTTGATGGCCGTCAGGTAAGTGCCTTCATCGGCACCGCCTACGTTGACCACCGTCACCGTGCCAATCCCCGCCAGGTGGGGCCATTCATCGGCGATGAAGGCGTCCACTCCCGGGTTTTCCAAGCCGACGGAATTCATAATCCCCGAGGGACTTTCCCAGATGCGGATGCCCGGATTGCCCACCCGGGGTTCCAGGGTCAGGCCCTTGGTGCACAGGCCCCCCAGTCGTTCCAAATCGTAATAGGTTTCAAACTCCCGTCCGAAGCCAAAGGTCCCGGAGGCTGTCAGCACGGGGTTTTTGAAGGTGATGCCGCCAAAATTGGTTTTAAGCCGTTCACTCATGGATCAGCACCTCCCTGTCAAACACCGGCCCGTCCTTACAGACCTTCTTCCGTCCCTCGGCCGTGTCGATGCCGCAGCCCAGGCACACGCCCATGCCGCAGGCCATGCGGGTTTCCAATGACAGGTACAGCGGATTTTTGTCCGGTACCACGTTGGACAGGCTGCGCATCATGAGATCCGGCCCGCAGGCGATGACGCTTTCCCCGCGCTTGATTTCCACCTTGCCGGTGATGATGCCGCCGATATCCACGATGACCTCGTCGGCGATGGCTTCAAAGGCCTCGGCCCGGTAAGCTTCGTCCCGGTAGCCCAGGTATACCCGCAGCTTCTTCCGGGGATTGGCTTCCTTGAATTTCCGGCAGGCAAAGTACAGGGGGGCGCAGCCGATGCCGCCGCCCACCGCCACCAGATTGGTGTCCAAATCGGGAAAGCCGTTGCCGTAGGGGCCTTCCAGGGTGATGTTGCTCTTGGGATCCAGCTCGGACAGGATCTGGGTTCCCCGCCCTACCACCTGGTAGAGCAGGGTCACCACCCCGTCGCTGTAATTGTGGACGGAGATAGGCCGGGACAGCAGAGGATCCAGTTCCCAGGCCCGGACCATGAAGAACTGGCCGGGGGCGACCAGGCCTTCCCAGGCTACATCCATCATGTAGATGCCCCGGGACAGGCTTTTATTGGAAAGGACTATAGCCATCTGAGTATGTCCTCCTTCATCGCCGCCGTCCGGCCCCGGATGTCGTCCACAAAGTCCGGTCCGTCGGAATTGCCGTTCTTGCCGCAGAGGATGCCCCGGGAGGAATTGATCACCGCACAGCGGGAACGCTTGAAGATTTCTGCGATGTCCTTGCCCGTGCCGCCCTGGGCGCCGTAGCCCGGAACCAGGAAAAAGGTCGAGGGGCAGCGTTTCTGCAGGGCTTCAAATTCTTCGGGGTAGGTCAAGCCCACCACCGCACCGACAGCGGAAAATCCGGACTTGCCCACGGTATCCGCTCCCCATTTGGTGATCCGGTCCGCCACCGCTTCGTAGAGCATGCGGCCGTCCTCCAGCTTCTTTTCCTGGAAATCCCGGGAAGAGGGGTTGGAGGTGTGGAGGAGCACGAAGATACCCTTGTCCTTGTTTTTTAAGAAGGGGTAATAGGGCGAAACCGCGTCTTCCCCCATATAGGCGTTGACGGTGAGCAGATCCACCTCAAAATCCCCTTCAAAATGACCCAGGGCGTACTGGGACGCCGTGGAGGAGATATCCCCGCGCTTGCAGTCGCCGATGACGATTTTGCCCTGATTCCGGACGTACTGGACGGTCCGGGCGTAGGCTGCCATGCCCTGGAGTCCCAGGGCCTCGTAGCAGGCCACCTGGACCTTGTAGCATCCGGCCAGATCCGCCGTGGCGTCCACCACGTGCTGATTGAACACGGCGATCTTTTCGCCTATGCTCCAGTCCTTCTGCAGGATGCAGTCCGGCAGAAATTCGGGCTTGGTATCCAGCCCCACACACACCGGGCTTTCCAGCGCCGCGTTATACAAACGATCCATGATCATAAACGATTTTTCCTCCCTTCATGGTCCAAAGCACCGCTCCCGTCAGCCAGTCGCCGCCGAAGGGCGTATTCTGGCTCTTGGAAACAAAGGCCTTGGGGTCAATCTGCCACCGGAGGTCCGGATCCACCAGGACCAGGTCCGCCGGATACTTGTCCGCCACCAGGCCGGCCTTCAGGCCCAGCCGTTTGGCCGGCGCTTCGCTCATCATCTGGCTCAGGCGGACCAGGGGAATCCCCGCCGTCCTGAACACCGTGTGATACATGGCGAAGGCCGTTTCAAAATTGTTGATTCCCGGAGAACCAGCAATCTTGTCCGCCGCCGAATGGGGGGCGTGGTCCGTGCCGCAGGTGTCGATGTCCCCATTGCGGGCTCCCTCGATCAGTGCCATCCGGTCCGTCCGACTGCGGAAAGGCGGATGGACCCGGTAGGACATGGCCGACGCGTACAGATGGTGGGGCGTCACCTCGCAGGTGATGTCCAGCCCCTCCCTTTTCGCCGCCGCGATGGCGTCCAGGGTGGCTTTCTTGCTGATGTGGCAGACGTGGAGATGTCCGCCGTTTTCCCGCAGCAGGCCGATATCCCGGACCACCGTTTCCGTCTCCGGCTCACAATGGGTGGCCACCAGGAAGCCCTGCTCCTGGGAAGCCGTCAAGGCACGGGCCATGGTATCCCCGTTGTCGATGTTGCGCCCGTCGTTGGAAAAGATCGGGGTCAGGGCGTGCAGCGCCTCAAAATCCACCAGATCCCCGTCGGAAAAGTTCCTGGTCACCGTAGCCACCTGGATCAGATCCGCCAGTCCCAGCTCCCCGGCCCGCTTCAGATTGTCGGCCAGCAGCGCCGCATTATCCATGACCGGACTGGTATTTCCCATGGCCACCACCGTGGTAAATCCGCCTTTAATAGCGGCGTGAAGGCCGCTGGACAGATCTTCCTTCCAGGTCAGCCCCGGGTCCCGGAGATGGCAGTGGGTGTCGATGAATCCCGGCATGAGGACGCGGCCGCAGCCCTCGATTACCCGGTCGTAAGCTGCCTGGACCCGTCCTGATTCCTTGTAAACCTTCCGTATCTTGTTATCTTCGATCATCACCTTGCCGGGCCGGCTGCCGGTGCCGTCCACGATGGTGATATTTTTAATCAATGTCCGCATATTACCTGTTACCTCCCGTCAGGCGCCGTCACTCTTCGATGAACTGGGTGTAGGCGTCGCAGTACTCACAGCGATAAATCTTCTTTTCCTCATCCACCAGATAAAAATGGATCTTGTCCACCTTTTCGTACTGGGTGATGCACCGGGGGTTCTTGCATTTCATGATGCCCACCACTTCCCGGGGCAGGGTCAGATTGAGCTTGCTGGTGACCTCGCCCTCGTGGACGAAGTTGATGGTGACATTGGGATCGATGAGTCCCAGCACATCCATGTCCAGCTCCACATCCGTTTCAATCTTGAGCATGTCCTTCTTGCCCATCTTCTTGCTGGGGATGTTGTTGAGCAGCACCACCGGGTCGTCGATGCGGTCCAGGTGGAGTTCCTTGTAAATCCGGAAACCGTGACCCGCCTCAATGTGGTCGATGACGATGCCTTTCTTTAATTGGGATACGTTGATCATTTTTATGCCACCCCCAGAAGTTTTGAAATCAGCGCCATGCGCACGTACATACCGTATTTGGCCTGTTTGAAATACACTGCCCGGGGATCGTCGTCCACTTCCACGGCGATTTCATTCACCCTCGGCAGGGGATGCATGACGATCATGTCCTTTTTGGCGTGGGCCATCTTCTTGTTGTCCAGGATGTACACATCCTTCAACCGGACGTACTCTTCCTCACTGACGAAGCGTTCCCGCTGGACCCGGCTCATGTAGAGGATGTCCAGGTCACCGATGACGTCATCCAGGCTGTCCGTTTCCACGTAGCTCCCCTCGGGCAGCATGGACAGGAAATATTCCGGCATGCGCAGCTCCCTGGGGGAGATGAAGACGAATTTGACATCGTCGTACCGGTTCATGGTCTTGACCAGGGAGTGGATGGTACGGCCGAAGAGCAAATCGCCGCAGACTCCCACGGTCTGGCCCGAGCAGGTTCCCAGCTCGTGGCGGATGGTCAGCAGGTCCGTCAGGGTCTGGGTGGGATGCTCGTGGCCGCCGTCCCCGGCGTTGATGATGGGCATGCCCGGCACCGCCTGGGATACCAGGCGCGCCGTCCCTTCCCTGGGATGGCGGATGACGCCGATGTCGGCGTAGCAGGAGATCACCCGCGCTGTGTCCGCCAGAGTTTCTCCCTTGGATACCGACGAATTGGCCGGGTTGTCAAAGCCGATCACCCGTCCTCCCAGACGCATCATGGCCGATTCAAAACTGAAACGGGTCCGGGTAGAGGGTTCATAAAAAAGGCTGGCCAATAACTTGCCCTTGCAAATATCCATAAAGTCATCCTGATTTGCAATGATCTGATCAGCCAGCTCGAAAATCGATTCTAATTCCTCAATTGTAAAATCCCCGGGTTCGATTAAGTGCCTTCCTTTTAGCATTTAGGCCTCCTTTTAATGCTTTCTCAATTGTGATTCCACCAATGATTGTTTTCTTTCTAACATATTATTTTATGTTATTCCGGCCCTTTAGTCAACGGTAGGCGGCCAATTATTCCCAAGAAATCCATTATTCCGGATAAAATTCCTCCAAATTCAAACTTACGGCTTCCTTAACACTTTTCTGTGGTAAAGACTATTTAAAGGTTGCAGGCATATTATAACCATTGAGAGAGTTATCTCCCCTTTTTCTTTTCATTCCTAATTATACAAAAGGCATCCATGGAAATGGATGTCTTTTGCATTTAAGCTTTGTCATTAAGAATCTCCCTTTTACAGGAAACAAACAGCTATCTGTGATATGATACGGATACTAAATATGAGGAGGAATGATTGTTATGAAGGACGTGTTCACAGAAGGGCTGGGTAACCTGCTCAATGGCCTGTCCGACATCCTGCCCAAGGACGATCCGGATCTTCGGATACTCACCGGCAAAGCCAAGTTGTCTGATTTGGAACGGCAAAGCGAAGAGATCTACATCGAAATTGGCAAGGAAGCCATTGAAAGGGACGGCGACGCTTACGGCAACAAGACCGACTCCCTGAAGGAAATCCTGTCCAAAATGGCCGACATCCAAAAAGACATCGACGATGCCCGTGACCAGCGCCAGCAGCGCTGCGGCGACGTGGCCAAGGCTTTATTCAACAAATGCCCCAAATGCGGGAAGATCAACCCGGATAACGCGAAATTCTGCGCTGATTGCGGCACGCGTCTCAAGGACGAACCCGCCAAGCCGGTATGCCCCCGTTGTGGCCGTGAATATCCCGAAGGGACTAAATTCTGCTCAGAATGCGGCACTCGGTTGGCCTAACCTAAAATGATTTGAACAAATTAAGATACTTTTTTGTTTTTTTGTAAAAAGTGTAGATTTTTTGTAAAAATGATGTTACTATTGTTTGCGTATTAAAAAGTGCTTAATTTCATACATTGTTTAGGAAGGTGTAAAAAGAATCATGAACGAAACTATTCCCCGGCGCAAACGAATTGGAAGAATCAAAACTGACTTATGGAAGATTCCGGGAATCGGCGAATTGGTCGAACCTTCTTTGGTCCGGCTGGGCTATCGGACGATCAAGTCCCTGAGGGATGTGGATCCCGAAAGCCTCTATGAAAAAGAATGCCTCGTCTGCGGCCATCATGTGGACCGCCGGCTTTTGTACCGGTATCGCTGCGCCGTTTACTTTGCGAACAATCCGAGCCATCCAGACCCTGAAAAGCTGGAACCGGATTATTGGAAGGATTGATTCACCTTATTAATGGAGACCCCATTTGAGGATAGTTTTTAAAAGTAAAATCAGATAGAATAAGAGGACGCTTCCGCGACGGAGCGTCCTCTTTTTTTCCCGACTCTATTTTTTTGTCAGTTTGACGGTCACTCCCTGGTATTTCACATTGAGCAGGCCCTGATCGTCTACCGAATACCCCAGGGACACGTCCTTCTTTAAATCCGGCGACGAAATGGTCACCTTGTCCGCCGTCTGGGTATAGGTGCCGTTGTAGTGTTTTTCACTTTGCTTGGGCATCCTGTAGGTCACTGAACCCGTGCCGTCAGCATTCAGGGTGATCGATCCCGAAACCTGGCCGACAGCCTGGACGATGGATTTGTTATTGTCCTTCTCAAAAACCCAGGTCCCCGTCAGGCTGGCCATGGCCACCGACGTTGACGGCTGGGCCTGGGAACCGGAAGATGACGCACTGCCTGTTTTTTGGGTGCCGCACCCCACGGCCATCCAGCAGGCCGCCAGAATCAAGACCAGTAAAACGCCAAATCTTTTTTTCATATCCGCCTCCTGTCGTTAAACATCAAAACTTGAACAGCGCCTTACAGTTGGCGAAGGTGGCCGCTTCCACCGCCTCCACCGTCAATCCTTTGATCTCCGCCACCTTTTCCGCCACGTAGCGGGTATAGGCCGGTTCATTGCGGGTTCCCCGGAAGGGGACGGGTGTCAGATAGGGGGAATCGGTCTCGATGAGCAGCCGGTCTATGGGCACGTAGGCCACCACGTCCGGTGCCTTCCGGGAATTCTTAAAAGTCAGCGGTCCGCCGATGGATAGTGTCATCCCCAGATTGAGGATTTCCCGGGCCATCTCCACCGATCCGCTGTAGCTGTGGAAGACCCCGCTGGTCTCCCGGTTCATGCAGGCCTTCACCATGTCCAGGGTGTCGCCGTGGGCCTCCCGGTCGTGGATGATGATGGGCAGCCCCCATTCTCCGGCCAGCCCCATTTGCTCTTCAAAGACCTTTTTCTGCAAATCCCTGGGGGCTCCGTCGTCGTAATGATAATCCAGCCCGATTTCCCCAATGGCCAGGGTCTTCGGCCGGTCGCACCAGTCCTTCATCATGGGCCGGTGGATGGCCGGATCGTAGGCCGCGCAATCCGACGGATGGAATCCCACCGCCGCGTAAACCAGATCGTAGGTCTCGCTGAGGGCCACGGCGCGCTGGCTGGTGGGTTCATCGCATCCCGGATTGAGGATGAAGGTCATTCCCGCGGCCCTGGCCCGGTCAATGACCCCATCCACTTCCCCTGCGTATTGTTCATCGTCCAAATGGGCGTGTGAATCTGTGAGCATCCCCATTTTTATGTCCTCCTGAATTCTGTTAAACTATTTAAAACTTTTTATTTATTGTACCATACTCAATCCTTAATTTCTTCTACTATGCAGGATATTTCATTTATGTTAAAATAGACAAGAATCTTTTAGACAGGAGTGATACTTTGACCATTTCGACAAAAAAAGCGTGTTACACCGCCCTTATGATGGCGGTGACCTTCATCATGATCATGATCGTGCGCATCCCCATCCCCAACGGGTACATCCATCTGGGCGACTGCGCTGTCTTTTTAAGCGGCTATATCCTCGGTCCGGTTTTCGGCCCCCTGGCGGCCATCATCGGTGCCTGCTCCGCCGACTATTTCTCCGGATTCGCCGTCTACATCATCCCCACGGCCATCGCCAAGGGATCCATGGCCTGGCTGACAGCCTGGGCCCTCCAGCGGAACATCGACCGAAAAATCAAGATCGGCATCATGGTCTTCGCCAGCGTCATCATGACCTTCGTGTATTACCTTTCGGAGCTCATCATGTACGGCAACGCCTACTCTCCCCTGGTGAACATCCCTTTTAATTTCGGACAGGCCCTGGTGGGCATGGTCGTCGCCCTGCTGCTGTTCAAGCCTCTGGCCAAATTCAAACTGACAGATTAACCGCCTCTGCGGCGTAAAAAGACACCCTCGTCAAGGGGAGGAAGTAACGACGAGGGTGTCTTTTTATAGTGTGTGTGATTTCAATCTATCAGCTTATCTGCTGACGAAGTAATTGCTTGTGCTTCCCGGTGCTGCCCCGTCCTTGGCGACCAGTACGATCTGGATGCCTTCCAGGCGATAGGCAAACCCGGCGGAACCGGATTGCTGTCCGTTCTTGGCCCAGCCCATCCAGCCGATGTTCTGGCAGTGGACACGGTAGTACACGTCGTAATGGTTGGCCATTTCACCAGTTAACTGGATCTGGATGGCTTCCAGACGGAGTGCGCGGCCTGAAGTCCCGCTCATGGCGTCGTCAGCTTTCCATTCGTTTTCCCAGCCGATGTTCTGGATATGGGTCCGATAGGTGATGCCGCCGCTGTAATTGGCGTTTTCCAATTTGACGTTGATGCCTTCCAGGCGGAGGGCCTGGCCAGTTGTTCCACTGACATCGCCGTTTTCAACATAAGACTGCCAACCGACATTTTGGACGTGGGTCCGGTATGCCACACTGGCTGAAGTGTCCTGGCTGTCTGTCTGGGTATTGGTGAGGGTTTTTTTGCTGCTCGCGTAATTCCCTGCCTGCCAGCTGCCGCTCTGGGCGCTGCCGCTGCCATTGCTGGCGAATTTGTAATAACGGTAACCGACCTGTCCGTTGCCCGCGGGGTACAGACCGTAGATGTATGCTGAATCGCTGTAATACTGGCCCTTTTCGGAAGAAGAGAGGCTGTAGGCGTCACTGGACGCATTGTTGGTGGTGTCGAGGGCCTTGATGGTCGAGCCCTGGCTGTAGAACAGGCTGCCGTTTACCGACTGGACACCGGCCAGGTGGGTTCCGCTGGCCACGACGGATGCGCCGTTGCCGGAGAAATCGGTCCGGGTCAGATTCTGATCGTTGGCTGTGTACCAGCCGTCATTGTAATAATCCTGGGTATCGTTGCTCGTCCGGGGCATGTTCGCGTATTGATCGGAGTTTGCTGTCATGCCGGAGGAATCCCAATTGCTGTGACCGGTGGCGCCGATGCCGGCGTCTGTCAGCAGGAAGTTGCTGTAGGAAATAAAACCGTCTTCGTTCTGACCGTTGATCAGGGGATCATCCCAGGTGACATCCACATGGAACCAGCTGCCGTTTAATTTGACCATGTTCCACGCGTGGTTCATCGTGGTGCTGGTGACCTTGAAGGAGGGGATGCCTTCTTCTGTCAAAAGCAGGTTGTAGGCTTCTGCGTAGCTGTTGCACACGCCTTTGCCGTTGACCAGAACGCCGTAAGCTTTGTAGGAGTCATTGGGAACGGGATTGCTGGTGTCATAGGCTGCGTGGAGGATCAGGTAATCGTGGAGGGCCAGGGCCTTTTCTTCAGCGCTCATGGAAGAATCCACGGACTGGAGGGCCGTGTCCACAGCCGATTTCAGTGCCGAATAACGGGCATCAAAGGTTGCTTTGCTTTCGCCATTGTAATTGAAGCTGATGGAAAGCACATTGTTGTTGCTGGGGTTGTAAGTATAGTAGTAATTCAGTGAGTATACCGAATAATTGAGGATCGGGTCGGTGTTCAGTGCAGACTGGACGACGGTCCCAATCTGATCAACCGTCACACCCATGCCGTTCAAATCGACGGTGGCTGTGTGGTTGACGATGGCATTGTAGATGCGGGATGCCGGTGAATCGGTGGATTCGGTGGAGATGGTTCCTTCCCCGTTTTCAACCGACTGGGCATGTTCAATGCTGTCCGGATACACATTGGCGGTACTCGTATCGCCATCCTGCAGAACGGCCACATTGTCTGACTGGGCTGAAGCTTCTTCCGCGTAAACGCCGGAAGGCATTCCCATGACGACCATTCCAAAAACCAATAAACCGATAATGATAAATCCAAATCTCCTTAATGCGACTCTCATCGTATTTTTCCTTTCCGCCCAAGTCTACCGAATAAAAAAAGATTTGTAAGAAATACAAATCTTTAGGTCTACTCATCGAAGGATCAATGGGCAACTGGCTGGCGTATCCTTACTTACCAAGGACTTAGCCCCTAAAGCTTTGCGTCACGGCCTTTCAACCGCTTTGCCTAATATTAAATTTTCCGACCGGGAACTTCTTTGGGATTCTTTTAATAAAAAAAGATTTGCCCGCGTGACGCAAACAAATCTTTAAGTCTCATTGGACGACAACTCCATTCTGGAGATGCTGGCAACTGGCTGGCGTTCCTTTCGGATTAGCCCCTAAAGCTTTGCGTCACAATTTTTCAATTGCTTTGCCTATTCTTTTGTCTACAGATATTATACAACAATTCTAAACTAAGATACAAGCTCTTTTTTTAAATAATTGTAATTCTTTAATAATTCCTTTATATTTAATTATCCCGGACGATGATAAAGCCTTCCGCGGTTTCATAAAAGCGTTTCCCCGGTTCAGCATCCATCAATTCCACATACACTTCCGCGTTTTCCCGGATTCCCTGGATTTCCTCCTCGGTCAGTTTCCGCACCGCCTTGGCCGGACTGCCGAAAATCAGATACCCTTCGGGGAATTCCTTATTCTGTGTCACCAGGGATCCCGCACCCACAATACAGTCTTTGGCGATCTTGGCGCCATTCAGCACGGTGCTGCCCATGCCGATGAGCACATTATCGTCAATGTCGCAGCCGTGGATGGTGCAGTTGTGGCCGATGGTCACGCCGTCCCCGATGATGGTGGGGATGCCCGCGTCCACGTGGACCACGCAGCCGTCCTGGATATTGGTGCCTTCACCCACCGTCACCGGGGATTCATCCCCGCGGATGACGGCCTGGTACCACAGGCTGCTGTTGTTGCCCATGCGCACGTCCCCGACGATGTCCGCGCTGGAGGCGATGAAGATCTTCTTCCCCGATCCCTTCCAGCTGCTGCCGGAAGCGCCGTGGCCCGTCCATCCTTCCGACAGGGGCTCCAGTGCCGCTTTCAGGGCCTTGTTTTCTTTCAGGCGGCCCTTGATGTCAGCCTTGATCTCATTGTCCGGGGACGCCTTTTTCCAGGAAGGCCCTTCCTCCCGGGCCGGTTCGTCCTCTGCCGGGCATGCCGCCCCAGGGGCTTCCGCGCTTTCCGCTTTATCGGAAGGCTTCCAGCCCATTTCCTCTGCGCCTTCCTTCTGGGTACCGGACTGATCGATCTTCTGCCAGTTCCCCTTGGGCAGATCCTCGTCTTCTTCTTTCTTGTTGAAGCGGGTATAGCTGTAGCCTTCATCCCCTTCCTTCAGGGGATTGACCACGTGGGCGTTGCCGCCGTAGGTCGCCACGCTCTGTTCGTGTTCCACCTGGCCGATGGGCTCATCGTCCTTGTATTCCCCGGAAACCGTGACCTTGAAGCCCTTTCCCATATGGACGTCATTGTCGTCATCCAATGGAAGGCGGCGGGGCTTGGGAATGTCCACCAGGCTCTTCTGGCTGAGCTGGCGCCTGACCAGATGATCGATGGCATCACAGACGCCCTCAAAATCCGAATCGATTTCCCGGTAAGTGTAAGAAGCATGGATCAGGCCCATTTCCCGGAAGGCATCGCCCTTTTTCCCGGAAACGCCCCCTGCCGAATCCGAAAAATGCCGGAATTTTTCCAGTTCCACCGCCAGCCCCGCTGAGGGGCAGACAAAAATAAAATGGTCCACATCGGCCATGATGCTCCGCTGGAAATTTTCCGGGTAGCTGCTCAGATAGTCATCCCAAAGTCTTTTTTCCTGGGCTGAGGCTTTCGTTTCAAAATCTTCTATGGTCGGATTGTCAAAATCCTGTTGCTTACCGTACGGCATAAAAACCCTCCACTGATGTGTCATTCGTAACGCAAATGTTCTCTCGTATTATAGTAACACCTCAACGGCCGAAGAGAAAGCAGTTTATTGGCGAATTCCTGTAACTTTTGACTCCCGGGCCAGACACTTCTCAAATTCCTCCGGCGGCATGGGCCGCCCGAAATAAAAGCCCTGGACCTGATCCCCGTAGATCTTCTTGACGAAGGCAAGCTGTTCCGCCGTCTCCACCCCCTCCACGATGACCGGCATGTCCAGATTGTGAGCCATGGTCACGATGGAGGCCAGCAGCTTTCCGCTCTTGCCCTCTTCCTCCAGATCCCGCATGAAGCGCATATCGATTTTGAGCACGTCGACGGTCAGATCCTTCAGGATGTTCAGGGAGGAGTAGCCGCTGCCAAAATCGTCCATCAAGAGGGGAAAGCCCGCCCCCTTCAGTTCCTTCAAGGTATTGTCGAAGAGCACCGGATTTTCAGCGTAGGCGGACTCCGTCACTTCAATTTCAAACTGGCTGGGCGTCAATCCGTATTGGCCGACCATCTCCACGATCTGAGCGCACAATTTATTGTTGTACAAATGGATCCGGGACATATTGACCGATACTGGCAGCACAGGCAGTCCCTGCTCCTTCCATCGCTTCATGCAGCGGCAGGTTTCTTCCCACACAAAGGTGTCCAGCTTGACGATGAAGCCGTTCTTTTCAAAAACCGGGATGAAATCCCCTGGGGAAATCAATCCCTCCTGGGGACTGTTCCATCGGACCAGGGCCTCGGACCCCGTCATCCGTTTATTGTAGGGATCGAACTTCGGTTGGAAATAAACCACGAACTCGTGATGCTCCAACGCCCTTTCCATGCCGTTGATGATGTGCTGTTCCCGCAGCATGGTCTGGCGCTGGTCATCGTCGTAAATGGCGATGTGGGTGATGTCGCTGCCCTTCACCTCATCCGAGGCCAGATGGGCCCGGTCGCACATCAGGTTGACCGACGTATCCCGCTCCCCTTCCCGGATGGGAAAGACCCCGCAGCGCAGGATGATGTTGAAATCCAGGGGATAACCGGACAGCAGGCCCGGATAGATTTCCAGGAAGCGTTCCTTCCCCTCGAGGTCCCAGGGCAGCAGCATGAAGAAATCATCCCCGTCAAAATGGGCGACGATGGATTCCCGGCCAAAGGCCGCCTTCAGCTTTTTCCCGATGGCCACCAGCAGGGCATCCCCTTCCTCCAGCCCGAAAAGCTCATTGATGACCTTGAACCGGTCGATGTCGAAGGAAATGACCGCATAATCCGTCTTTGGCCGCCTGTCCAGGCAGCGCCTGGCCTTATCGTAAAAAGCCTTTTTATTGTACAGCCCCGTCAGGCCGTCCCGTTCCACCTGCTCCCTGAGGGTATCGGATTCCGCCTGGAGCACCCTGGCCGCCCGCTGGTGCTTGGCGTTACTGCCCAGGACGAGGGTAAGGGTGATGGCCGCCAGGACGAAGACCGCAAAGGTGTAGCGGTATTTGTACAGGAAATCCGCCACCGTGTACTGGTACGCCGTGGACGTGGTATTGTCCACCACAATGCCGTCGATCTCAGCATCACCGATGTTCTCGATGCTCTTGTTGATGACGGAGTACAGCTGATTGTCAAGGGAGGCCTTGCCGAGCATGGCCAGCTCATCATCATAGCTGATGGTGGCGATGACCCCCAGGGACTCATAATGGGGATTTTGCAGGAAATAATTGCACAGGTAGTTTCCCAATACCGCCATGTCCGCTTTCCCGTTGACCACCTTATTGAGGGCCTCCGACGGGGTATCCGCAGCAATCAGCTCATTCTCCGGATAAGTGGAGACCAGCATGTCATGGATTAATTGGTTGCTCTTCAGGTAGGCCACGCTGTGGGCCTCTGACAGATTGATCTTATTGTTGCGCCGTCCCACCGCCACCACATTGCGGGAAAACAGGGATTCCGTCAAAACCACCTGGCTGTCCTGCATGTAGGTTTGGGAGCGGTCCACCCCCAGGATGAAATCGCATTTGTTCTGGGCCAGGGCCTGTTCCGGCGACAAATCGTCGGACAGAGTAGCGTAGCGGAATTTCAGCCCGCTCTTCTTGGCGATGGCATCGGCGATATCCACCAGGATGCCGGAGTAATTCCCCGCGATATCGCTGTCGGAAATAGGGTTCAAATCGCGGTAGATCCCCACCGTATAAGTGGGGCAGGTGCTGATGTAAGCCGCGTCAGCCCAGGTAAAGGCCGGCGACGATGAAAAAGCGGTCTGATGGTAGTATTTGCGGTAAAGCTCACCCTCCAGATAATTCTTGTTGGATTTGATCTGGTACATGGCCTGGTTAAGGGGGTCCATGATCTCCTTTTTACCCTTGCCCGTGATGCAGTAATAGGGATCCGACCCGAACTGGCCAACGGCCTTAAGGTCATTTTTGTATTCCAGGGATCCCTCCACAATCATGTCGACCTTTTTATCCTCCAGAGCCTTCACCAGATCCGCATCGTTGTAATAAACCGGCGTGTAGGTGAACCCATTGGCCCTGGCGTATTCGGCAAAGGCATCATTCTGATAATAGCCGTTGATCATCCCCACCTTCTTATCGTTCATGGCCTGATAATCATTGTAATAGATGGAATGGTCGTCGGGTCTGACGTAGAGGATGGTCGATTCCGTTCCCATGGAGTACCTGCAATAATCGTAGCTCTTGGCCCTCTCCTCGGTGTACTGGGCGCTGCAGACCAGGTCGATCTCTCCTGTCTTCAGTTTTTCCAGGGACTCGGTCCAGGTACAGGGGACGTATTGGTATTTCCAGTCCGTGTAATTGGCGATCTCATTGAGATAAGCCACACAGTACCCGGTATAGGAGCCATCCTTCTGAGCCTCGATGAAATTGGTGAATTCCGAGTATCCAACCTTTACAGTCCGGGGTGCCGCCATGATCCGATCCGGCAGGAGGATGAGCCACAATAAACAAATCAGGCCAATGGCCATTAATTTGGAGTACCGTCTTATTCGTATCATCCACAGCACCTCCCTTCCAAGCCCTTTCGGCTTTCGATTTACTCGCCAAGTTTATTTTAGCATACGTAGAATGTACGTCAATCAATGCTTATAATACATTTTAAAGAAACAAATGGAAAAATTTGCGCCTATTAAACTATAAAAAAAGGAGCGCCGAGCGCTCCTCCTGAATAAATGCATTTTATTGAATTTAATTTTCCTTGTTGCTTCGGCGCCAGATCTTCATCTTATCCGCCGCTTCGATGAGCTCATCCCGGAACTCCGGATGGGCGATGGAAATGATGGCTTCTGCCCGCTGCCAGGCTGACATGCCCTTGATGTTGACCATGCCGTATTCCGTCACCAGGTACTGGGTGTTGGCCCGGGTATCCGTCACCGTGGAGCCATCCGCCAGGGTAGGACGGATGCGGGAATGACGCACGCCCTTCTTGTCCATGAAGGAGGACGAACAGCAGATGAAGCTCTTGCCGCCCTTGGATTTGTAGGCTCCCAGCACGAAGTCGAGCTGGCCGCCGGCACCGGAAATCTGCTTGACCCCTGCCGATTCCGCGTTGATCTGACCGAAGAGGTCCAGGTCCACCGTATTGTTGATGGAGATGAAGTTATCCAGGGCCGCGATGGTGTCAATTTCGTTGACATAGCTCACCGGGGCGCACATGCATTCCGGATTGTCATCCAGGAAATCGTAGAGCTTCTTGGTCCCCGCGCCAAAGGCGTAGGTCTGCTTGCCGGGGTTGATGTTCTTCTTGCGGCCGTTGATCTTGCCCAGCCGGGTCAGATCCACAAAGGCATCCACGTACATTTCCGTATGGACCCCCAGATCCTTCAGATCCGATTCCCCGATCATCTGGCCGACGGTATTGGGCATGCCGCCGATGCCCAGCTGCAGGCAGGCGCCGTTGGGAATTTCCGGCACAATGAGCTTGGCCACGGCGATATCCACATCCGAGGGAGCACCGCCGCCGCCCATTTCCGCAATGGCCGGGTTTTCACCCTCCACGATCATGTCCACCTGGGAAATGTGGACCGCTTCCCGGAAGCCGCCCAGGCAGCGGGGCATGCTTTCGTTGACTTCAACGATGACCACCTTGGCCGTTTCCACCACGTCCATCATGTGGGAAGCGTTGGGGCCGAAATTGAAATACCCGTGTTTGTCCATGGGTGCCACCTGGAACATGGCCACATCCGGCGGATTGGGGTTATCCTGATAATAACGGGGCAGTTCCGAATAACGCACCGGGGCGTAATACACAAAGCCCTTGGCCACCGCGTGGCGTTCGAAGCCTGACATATGCCATGAGTTCCAGGTAAAGTGGTCCTTGGCATCTTCAATGTCAAAAATGCGGGGCTGTTTCATCAAAATCCCGCCGCGGATATTTAAATCCGTCAATTCAGGCATGCGTTTGACCAGGGCCGCGTCCAGGGCGTCCACGGTGGCGCAGGTCCAGCCGTAATCGATCCAATCGCCGGATTTGATCACCTTGACCGCTTCGTCAGCCGTCGTCAGCTTATCGGCGTACTCCTTCAAATAACTCATAATATCCCTCCTAAATAATACCTGTTAAAAACTTATCAAAACTTATAATTGATTTTATCACGCATGGGGTTCCGGGTCAAGGTCTTAAGGGACAAAAAGCGCCCGCTTCCCGCGGGCGCCAATGATTCTGCGGAGGATCCTCCGCTTTGATGCGCTTGTATTAAGGTTGTCCTAAATAAAGATGTATTTGCAGATGAACAGGATGGTCAGAACGACCATCAGAGCCGATACCTTTTCCTTTTTGCCGGCCAGCAGGTTAAGGATCGTGTAGGAGATGATCCCCACGCAGATGCCGTCGGAGATGCTGTACATCAAAGGCATGGCTGCCAGGCACAGGAATGCCGGGATCCCTTCGGTCAGCTCGGTGAACTCGATGTGGACCACAGACTGCATCATGAGGAAGCCGACGATGACCAGGGCCGGAGCCGTGGCAAAGGAAGGAATGGCCAGGAAGATGGGCGACAGGAACAGGGCGACTACGAAGAGGATGGCTACGGTCAGACTGGTCAGCCCGGTACGGCCCCCTTCTTCAATCCCGATGCTGCTTTCCACGTAGGTCGTCGTGGTGGATGTCCCCAGCACGGCCCCCACAGAGGTGGCGATGGCGTCAGCCAGCAGGGCGCCCTTGATCTTGGGCAGCTTGCCGTTTTCGTCCAGGTAGCCGGCGCGGATGCTGCAGCCGGTCAGGGTTCCCAGGGTATCAAAGATATCCACAAAGAGGAAGGCGAACATGACCGCCAGGAAATCCAGGGAAAAGGCCTGGGAAAAGTCAAACTTCATGAATGTGGGTCCGATGCCGCTGAAGGTGATGCCCCTGGAGAAGTCGGGAATCAGGGAGTACATGCTCAGGGAAGGATCCGGCACGTACAATCCGGCCAGCTGGCAGACGATGCCCACAGCCCAGGTGCCCAGGATGCCGAAGAGGATGCCCCCCTTGACGCCCTTGATCATCAGGAACGCGGTGAAGAGGATTCCCAGGATGGCAAGGACCACCGTCAGCCCCACCGTCGGCGAGGTCTGGGTCTTCCACGAATAAATGGACACCAGGGTCGCCTGGTTGGCCACGACGATGTTGGCGTCTTTAAAACCGATAAAACCGATGAAAAGGCCGATCCCGGAGGTAATGGCCAGGCGGAGGGTCTGGGGGATGGCGTTGAAGATGGCTTCACGCACATTGGTCAGGCTTAGGATAATAAAGATGATACCTTCGATAAAAACAGCCGCCAATGCCATTTGCCAGGAGTACCCCATCTTAATGACAACCGTGTAGGCAAAATACGCGTTGAGCCCCATCCCAGGTGCCAGGGCAAAGGGATAATTGGTGAGCAGGCACATCATCAGCGTACCAAAGGCCGAAGCCAGAGCCGTCGCTGTAAAGATGGCGCCCTTGTCCATACCCGTCGCGCTCAGAATCGTTGGATTGACGGCGAGGATATAGGCCATACCCATGAAGGTGGTCAAGCCCGCCATCAATTCCGTCTTCATTGAGGTCTTAAACTCGCTGAAGTGAAAGATTTTTTCCAGTTTTTCTTCCATTGTAACATCCTTTCTGTTAAGAATAAGTTAAGCTTACCAAAAAACGACGGGAATTACAATAGGCTTAAGGCTCCCAAACTTAATTTTTACATAAAATTTACATCTGCGAACGGGTTTCAAGAAAAAACCCCTGTGCCTACGCACAGGGGTCTGTATAAGGGTCAGGAGGGGCTTACGCTTCCTTCGCCATTTCTTTCTTTAAAGATTCTGTCAGAGCCGGGATGATCTTCAGGGCATCGCCAACGATGCCGAAATCAGCGGCTGAGAAAATAGGTGCGGTTTCGTCCTTGTTGATCGCGATGATCAGGTCGGATTCTTCCATACCGGCCAGATGCTGGATGGCGCCGGAGATCCCGCAGGCGATGTACAGGTTCGGACGGACGGTCTGTCCCGTCTGACCGACCTGACGGTCCTTGGGTTCCCAGCCGTTGTCCACGCAGGGACGTGAGCAGGAGATGGTCCCGCCCAGCACGTCGGCCAGATCTTCCAGAAGCTTGAAGTTTTCCGGGCAGCCCATGCCACGTCCGCCGGATACCAGCACTTTGGCATCCTGGATGTTCATCTTTTCGGATACGGCTTTGACGATGTCCTGGATTTCCACGTTGACATGATCTTTCAGGTCAGCGATGTTTTCGTTGATGACTTCAGCCTTGGCAGCTTTGTCGATAGGGGCTTTCTGCATGACGCCGGGGCGCACGGTGGACATCTGCGGACGGTGATCCGGGCACAGGATGGTGGCCATGACGTTGCCGCCGAAGGCCGGACGGGTCATCATCAGGCCCTTGTCTTCGGGGTTGATTTCCAGCTTGGTGCAGTCAGCGGTCAGACCGGTATGCACACGGGCGGACACGCGGGGGGCCATATCACGGCCGATGGCGGTTGCGCCGAAGAGGCAGATTTCCGGTTTGTATTTATTGACGATTTCCACGAAAGCGTGGACGTAAGGTTCGGTCGTGTAGGTTTCCAGTACGGGATCATCGACGACGATGACTCTGTCCGCACCGTGCTGTGCCAGGAGTTCCGGCATGTTGGCGACCTTGGAGCCGAGGAGGACGGCGGTGACGTCGGTCCCGATATCGGCTGCCAGTTCTTTGCCCTTTCCAATCAGTTCGTAGGAAACGGGCGTGATGACATTATCTACCTGTTGTACAAATGTAAAGACACCTTTATAATCTTGGATACTCATTCTTATTCACCCTTTCCCATTATATAATGAATTTTTCTTTCATCTTGTCCACGATGTAATCCGCGGCGGCCTGGGGGCTGTCGGGGGTTACGAGGGTCCCTGGCTGTTTCAGGGCCTTCGGGAAGGATTTGAAGACGCGGGTCGGTGATCCGGCCAGACCGATGTTGTCTGTATCCACATCGATGTCTTTCAGCGTCCAAACTTTGACTTCCTGGGTCCGATAAGCGTCGAAGACGCCGCCGGGGGTCATATAACGGGGGGTATTCATTTCGCCAAGGGCGGTGATCAGGCAGGGCATTTTGACCTTGAGCATGTGGTAGCGGTCTTCGTATTGTCTCTTGACGATGACGTAGTCCCCTTCCACTTTGATTTCCTGAGCATAGCTGATGTTGGGCAGTCCCAGATGTTCAGCGATCTGGGGACCGACCTGGGCGGTATCGCCATCAATGGCCTGACGGCCGGTGATGATGAGGTCGTAGTCGAGCATGTTGACGGCTGCGGCGACGGTTGTGGAGGTGGCCCATGTATCGGCGCCACCAAAGGCACGGTCGGTTACCAGGATGGCTTCGTCAGCTCCCATGGCCAGGGCTTCACGCAGCACTTCGTCAGCTTGGGGAGGTCCCATGGAGACGACGGCCACATGGGCACCGTTCTGATCTTTGATCTGCAGAGCGGCTTCCAGCCCGGCTTTATCATCAGGATTCATGATGCTGGGCACGCCTTCACGAATCAATGTTCCTTTTACCGGATCCAGTTTGACTTCGTTGGTATTCGGCACTTGTTTGACACATACTACTATATTCACGTGTTTTTCCTCCTGTCTTATCTAAGAACAGATCCTGCGATGACCATGCGCTGTACTTCGCTGGTTCCTTCGTAGATTTCTGTGATCTTCGCATCGCGCATCATCCGTTCAACCGGATAATCACGGGTGTAGCCGTAGCCTCCGAGCAGCTGGACGCACTTGGTCGTGACGGCCATGGCGGTTTCAGCGGCAAACAGTTTGGCTGTTGCGGCTTCCACGGAGAAGACTTTCTGGGTATCCTTGGCGATGGCGGCTCTGTAGACCAGGTTACGGGCTGCTTCAATCTGGACGTACATATCAGCCAGCTGGAACTGGGTATTCTGGAATTTTGAAAGGGCGCGGCCGAACTGCTTACGTTCTTTGACGTATTCAACCGTTTCATCAAAAGCACCCTGGGCCAGACCCAGTGCCTGGGCAGCGATCCCGATACGGCCGCCATCCAGGGTCTTCATGGCCAGGCCGAAGCCCTTGCCTTCCTTACCGAGGAGGTTTTCCTTGGGGATGATGCAGTCTTCAAAGATCAGTTCTGTGGTGGATGATCCACGGATCCCCATCTTCTTTTCTTTGGCGCCAACGGAGAAGCCCGGTGCGTCAGCGGGGACGATGAACGCGGAAATCCCATGGGTTCCCTTGCTCTTGTCAGTCATGGCCATGATGATGTAGCTGTCGGCATAACCACCGTTGGTGATGAAGATCTTGGTCCCATTCAGGATATAGTTGTCTCCATCCAACACAGCCTTTGTCTGCTGGCCAGCGGCATCGGTCCCGGCACCAGGTTCGGTCAGACCGAAGGCACCAACAGCCTTGCCGGACGCCAGGGGACGGCCGTATTTTTCCTTCTGTTCTTCTGTCCCGAATTTGAAGATGGGATCTGCTCCTAAGGAAGTGTGTCCGGAGATGATGACGCCGGTGGTTCCGCATACGCGGGACATTTCTTCCACGGCCAGGATGTAGGCCAGGGTATCACAGCCCTGTCCGCCATATTCCTTGGCGAAGGGGATGCCCAAAAACCCATTTTTCTTCATCTTCTCGACCGTTTCCACCGGGAAGCGTTCTTCTTCGTCAACTTCCTGTGCAAGAGGTTTTACTTCTGTTTCCGCGAACTCCCTGTAGAGTGTGCGGAGCATTTCATGTTCTTTGCTCAGTTTGAAATCCATACTGTTCCTCCTAAAAATTTCAATAAGCGCCCTTAATGAAAAGGGCGCGTTTTGACTAAATATTATTTGCTGTAATCGTAGAAGCCACGGCCGGTCTTCATGCCAAGGGCGCCGCCGCGAACCATTTTGCGCAGCAGGGGAGCGGGAGCATATTTGTCAGAACCGGTTTCCGCCTGGAGGACTTCCATAACGGCCAGTACGATATCCAAACCGATCAAGTCAGCCAGGGCCAGAGGTCCCATGGGGTGGTTGGCACCCAATTTCATGGCTGTATCGATGTCTGATGCAGAAGCGGTGCCCGCTGCAAAAACTTCGATGCCTTCATTGATCATTGGAACCAGGATACGGTTGACCACGAAACCAGCGGCTTCGTTGACCTGTACAGGTGTTTTGCCGATTTCCGTCGCAATGGCTTTGATTCTATCGACGGTTTCCGGTTTGGTGTTGTAGCCGGCGATGACTTCGACCAGCTTCATGACCGGAACGGGATTGAAGAAGTGCATGCCGATGACATCGCGGCCAACGCCTGCACCAATTTCTGTGATAGAAAGTGAAGAAGTATTGGAAGCAAAAATACATTCAGGTTTGCACATCTTGTCCAGAGCCTGGAACAATTCGTGTTTCATTTCCATCTGTTCCAAAACAGCTTCGACAACCAGATCGCAGTCCGCGACGATGTCTCTCAAACCAGTGGTGATCTTGCCAAGGATTTCTTCCTTCTTGGCTTCTTCCATTTTGCCTTTTTTGACCATGCGGGCTAAATTCTTTTCGATTTTAGCTTTCCCGCCATCGGCAAATTCCTGTTTGATATCACAAAGCATGACTTCATAGCCATCTGTCTGGGCAAAAACCTGAGCAATACCGGAACCCATTGTACCGGCACCAATAACGCCAACTTTCATAATATACCTCCTGAGTATTTGAATTCTCTTTAAAGGGGCCTTACGGCCCCTCCATGTTTTTTATCAGAATCGCTGTCTTGTTAAAACCGGATTACTTATTCTGGAAAGGTTCGTGTTTCCGTTTTTCCAGGAAAGCAGCCATGCCTTCTTTTTGGTCAGCCGTTTCAAAGCAGCCGCCAAAGTGCTTGCATTCCACATCGATGGCTTCATCCATGGTCACTTCAATGCCTTCGTTCATCGCAGCCTTGGAATTGCGGACGGCGATGGGTGCATTCTTGGCAATCTTGCCAGCCAGCTTCTTGGCGGCATCCATAAGATCCGCAGCCGGGTAAACGGCATTGACCAGACCCCATTTAAGCGCTTCTTCCGCCTTGATGTTGGTGCAGGCATAAATCATTTCCTTGGCCTTGCCAACGGGGATGCGGCGCATCAGACGCTGGGTTCCGCCGAAGCCGGGGGTGATCCCCAAGCCGGTTTCCGGCTGGCCGAACAGCGCGTTTTCCGAAGCCAGACGGATGTCACAGCTCATGGACAATTCGCAGCCGCCGCCCAAAGCGAATCCGTTAACCGCCGCGATGACGGGAATCGGTAAGGTTTCAATCTTTCTGAACAGCAGGTTGCCCTTTCTTGCGAAGGCTTCCCCTTCTGCAATGCTGTCTTCTGCCATTTCAGCGATATCCGCACCAGCCACAAAGGATTTTTCCCCGGAGCCAGTGATGATCAGGCAGCGGATGGCGTCGTAATCCACGGCGTCCACAACGGCTTCCAAATCATCCAGGACCTGGCTGTTCAGTGCGTTCAATGCCTTGGGACGATCGATGGTGATGATACCGACCATGCCTTCTGCTTCATATTTTACAAATCCCATTTTCTCACTCTTTCAATAATACGCAGATGTAATCCGATTATTTGATGTTTTCAACGATGGTTGCAACACCCATGCCACCGCCGACACACAGTGATGCAAGACCCTTGTCAACACCGCGTTTCTTCATTTCGTAAATCAATGTGACCAGGATACGGGCACCGGAGCATCCTACGGGATGGCCCAGAGCAATAGCCCCACCATTGACGTTGACTTTTTCTTCAGGAACCTCCAGTGTCTGGACAACCGCGCATGACTGTGCAGCAAAGGCTTCATTGTATTCGAACAGGTCGATGTCATCAACGCTCATGCCTGTCTTCTTGAATACTTTCTGTGTTGCGTAGATCGGGCCGACACCCATGATGGAAGGATCCACACCAGCGGATGCGCCGGCGATGAATTTAACCAGCGGTTTGACGCCCAGTTCTTTGGCTTTTTCAGCGCTCATGACGACCAGTGCGGCAGCACCGTCATTGATACCAGAAGCGTTGGCGGCTGTAACAGTCCCGTCTTTCTTGAAAGCCGGACGGAGTTTGCCGATGCCTTCTGCGGTCACGCCTCTTCTCGGATGTTCGTCAACTTTGAATTCAACTTCTTGTTTTTTAACTTTTACCGGTACAGGCACGATTTCGTCTTCGAAACGGCCGGAGTCGATGGCTGCGATGGCTTTCGCCTGGCTCTTTGCAGCAAATTCATCCTGCATTTCACGGGTGATGTGCCATTGTTCAGCAACATTTTCAGCCGTGATGCCCATGTGATAGTGACCAAAGGTATCTTCCAGACCATCGTTGATCATGGTATCCAGGAATTGGCCAGGTCCCATTCTGTAGCCGTAACGGCCTTGGGGAACCACATAAGGAGCACGGGTCATGCTTTCCATACCACCAACGACCAGGACTTCGGCGTCGCCGGCTTCGATCATGTCTGCAGCCAGGTTCACACACTTCAAACCGGAACCACACAGGTTGTTCAGTGTCAGGGCAGGAACTTCAACAGGAATTCCAGCGTAGACAGCGGCCTGACGGGCAACACTCTGGCCTTGTCCGGCCTGGAGCACGCAGCCCATGAGGACTTCGTCAACATCTTCCGGTTTGATGCCGGCGCGTTTGATGGCTTCTTTGATGACGATGGTACCCAGATCAACAACCGGTGTATCCTTCAATGCACCACCCATTGTTCCGATAGCCGTACGGCATGCACTTGCAATTACGATTTCTTTTGCCATAATTTTCCCTCCATTTTTCACAATCGTGTGAATTTTTTATAATTTGTCCAGATCATCATCAACGATCACTATGACCATCTGATTAATCATCTGTTAAATATATAACAATCATAGCACATTTCCAGAGATTGTCAAGAAGATAACAAAATATTATCCTATCTGCAAAGGTTTTACGGTATTAAAAACATCATATATTTATTTTTTCTGAAATTTTTTGATATTTTTTTCACATAATTACATCAATCGTGATAATACCGTTTTTTATTATAGACGCTGCACCTTTTGAATACATTAAAAAAAAATGATTTTACGGGATGATTCGCAATTAATGTTCAACTTATTTTTTAAGGTGTGCTTTAATATTTTTTTCTTCCATTGCAGGATGTCCCCGGTGAAATGCGTACATCCGGCTTCCGAGCTGTCCAGCTTCAGCGTCAGATCCTTGGCCTTCATCAGCGGGTCGATGGTCTCCCTGACGCTGGCCGTGTAAGCTGCCAATGACATCGGCCTTTCAGCCGGGGTGATCTCACCCTGGTTGATCTGATCCAGGTCCAGGATGTCATTGATCATCCCCAGGAGGTATTTCCCCGAGGAATTTATCTGCTCGAAATCCTGCTGCCGCCGACGCCCTGGGACACCTGGGAAAAAGCCAGGGTTTGTTCCCTTTCTTCCGTCCTGGCGACCCCGCCCAACAAATCGATCTGCCCATTTTCGAGCATGGCCAGACAATCCTTCCAGGAAGCCTTGACGAATTCGTACTGCCAGCCGGTGTATTGGCCAATGGCCTTGAGATAATCGTAATCGAATCCCGAGGGATTGCCGGACTCATCCACATCGTTCAGTCCGTCCACCTGATACCAGCCGACGCGGATCACCTTCGCCGGGGATTCGGCGCACTGAACCGGCGCTGCCCCTGAAAAAACCACTGCCACTGCCAAAACGACGACCCACTGCCTGCATATCCTATGATGCCGCCAGATTTTCATCGCAATCACCTTTCCATTTTCAAACCGAGAATTTCCTATCTTCTTTATTATAGGCTATTTGAGTTTATAAGCCAATAACCTTTACAATTTTTTTGTTAATTTAACAAAACCGTGGTACAATGGGCTAAAATACGATTAGGCGGGCCCTTGACCGGCAAAAGATTAAAAAAAGATTAAACCCTTCATCACAGCTTGACACTTTTTCCATTCGCGGGTATAATGCATAAAGATTTTTAATTAAAATATTTTAACTAAATATTTTTATTGATTGCATATTTTATGAATTTGTGAGGAGAATTTACCGATGAATTTTGAAGAAGTGAAGAACATTATTGTGGAAACCCTGAATTGTGACGCCGATGCCGTCGTCATGGAAGCCAGCCTCCAGGAAGATCTGGAAGCGGATAGCCTGGACGCCGTGGAATTGGCCATGGCTCTGGAAGAAACCTTCGGGGTCACCATCGACGACGATAAGCTCAGCGAAATGAAGACCGTCGGCGATATTTACAATTATCTGAACGAACACGTCGCGTAATTTTTCGCGAAATTCCAAACCGGCTCCGGCCGGTTTCCTTTTGGGTTTTTATGAAAATAATTGTAAATATTGATAATATGTAAATATAGTCAAGCATTCAAATATGAAGGAGAGCGAGTATGGATATACAGGAAATGATGAAGCTGATGGATCATTTTGATGCCAGCCAATCGGTTTGTTTAAAGGTCACCGAGGGCAATTTGAGCATTACATTAAAAAAGGCAGGGGCTTATCCTCCTAAAACCATGCCCGCCGTGGCCGCCCCTCTCGCCGCCGTGGCCCAGCCAGCCCAAACCGATGCCACTTCGGTTTCTATGGAAGCCCCGGCCGCGGAAGCCAAGGCGGAGGCGCCAGAGGGCGTGACCATCAACGCGCCCCTGGTCGGCACCTTTTACCACGCATCCTCACCGGAATCCGAGCCTTTCATCGCCATCGGGCAGGAAATCAAGAAGGGACAGACCATCGGCCTCATCGAAGCCATGAAGATGATGAGCGAGGTTCCCGCCCCCTTTGACTGCGTCATCGAGGAAATCCTGGTGGAAAACGGCGCTTTGGCCGCCTACGATGAACCCCTCGTACGGGTCCGGGAGCTGTAAGCCATGTTCAGACGAATCCTCATTGCCAACCGCGGGGAAATAGCCCTGCGCATCATCCGGACCTGCCGGGAGCTGGAGATTGAAACGGTGGCGGTGTACTCCACCGCCGACGCCGACGCCCTCCACGTCCAGATGGCCACCCAGGCGGTCTGTGTGGGCCCGCCGGCGGCGGCCAAAAGCTATCTCAACACCGACGCCCTGCTCCAGGTGGCCTTGTCCACCCGGTGTGACGCCATTCATCCGGGCTACGGCTTTCTTTCAGAAAACGCCGATTTTGCCAACGCCTGTGCCGCCAACGCCATCCAGTTCATCGGCCCCTCCGGCGACGTGATCCGGAAGATGGGCAGCAAATCCGCCGCCCGCTCCCTGATGAAATCCGGCGGTGTGCCGGTGGTCCCGGGCAGCGACGGCTCGGTGGACGCCGGCCACGCGGAGGCGGTGGCGGACACCATCGGCTACCCGGTGCTCATCAAGGCCAGCGCCGGCGGCGGCGGGAGGGGCATGCGCCGGGTGTACGACCCCGCTGACCTGTCCTCCCTCTTCGCCGAAGCCCAGTCGGAAGCCCGGTCCTGCTTCGGGGACGACGAGATGTACATGGAAAAGCTCGTCCAGAACCCCCATCACATCGAGTTCCAGATCATGGCGGATTCCTGGGGCAATGTGGTCCACTGCGGTGAGCGGGACTGCTCCATCCAGCGCAAGAACCAGAAGCTCATGGAGGAAAGCCCGTCCAGGCTCCTGACCCCGCAGCTGCGGGAGGAAATGGGCCAGGCCGCGGTCAATGCTGCCAAGGCGGCCAAATACGAGGGTGCCGGCACCATCGAGTTCGTCATGGACGACGATGGCCATTACTATTTCATCGAGATGAATACCCGGATCCAGGTGGAACACCCGGTGACGGAAATGGTCTGCGGCATCGACCTGGTCCGGGAACAGATCCGGGTGGCCGCCGGCCTGCCCCTTTCCTTTAAACAAAAGGATGTCCGCCAGCGGGGCTGGGCCATCGAGTGCCGGATCAACGCCGAGGATCCCTCGGCGGGCTTCCGCCCCTCGCCGGGCAGGACCGAATTCCTCCATTTTCCCGGAGGCTGCGGCGTCCGGGTGGACTCGGCCCTGTATTCCGGCTACGCCACCAGCCCCTATTACGACAGCATGGTGGCCAAGGTCATCGTCCACGGCGGCACCCGGCTGGAGGCCATCCGACGCATGCGCCGGGCTTTGGAGGAAATGGTCATCGAGGGCTACCCCACCACCTCGGAGCTGTGCTACCTGATCCTCCACCACCCGGCCTTCGTCCGGGGACGGTACGACACCAGCTTCCTGGAAACGGAGCTGGACGAGCTCATGCTCTGGAACCAGGTGGGGGCGGGACTGCCCGCCATGGAGGTTAAATCGTGAATCCACTTTTTCAAAAACGACGGGATAAAATCTTCAATTTAAAGGCCATGCGGGAAAGCCGCAGCGTGACCACCATGCCCGACGCCATGCCGGTCCAGCAGAAGACCGTCACCTGCCCGGTGTGCGGCCACGCCCTGACGGTGGAGGAAATGGCCAGCACCAGCCACGTGTGCCGGTGCGGCTACCACTTCCCCATCGGCGCCCATTACCGGCTGTCCTTGATCATGGATCCCGGCAGCTTCCGGGAAACCGGCACCGGCATCCAGGCCCGGAACTGGCTGAATTTCCCCGGCTACCCCGACAAGCTGGCCGCCCAGAAGGAAAAATCCGGCTCCGACGAGGCGGTGGTCACCGTCCGGGGACGGATCGGCGGTTTTCCCGCCGTGGTGGCCGTCATGGACACCCGGTTCTTCATGGGCAGCATGGGCACGGCGGTGGGTGAGCGCATCACCCAGGCCATCGTCACCGCCACCCGGAAGAAATGGCCGCTGATCCTGTTCTGCGGCAGCGGCGGCGCCCGGATGCAGGAGGGCATCATGAGCCTCATGCAGATGGCCAAGACCAGCGCGGCCTTGGAGCGCTTCTCGGAAAAGGGAGGGCTGTGCATCACCTGCCTGACCCACCCCACCACCGGCGGCGTCACCGCCAGCTTCGCCATGCTGGGGGACATCACCCTGGCCGAGCCCGACGCCCTCATCGGCTTCGCCGGGCCCCGGGTCATCGAGCAGACCATCGGCAAGACCCTCCCCGAGGGCTTCCAGCGCAGCGAGTTCCAGATGGACCACGGCTTTGTGGACGCCATCGTGGACCGCGGTGACATGAAGAACACCCTGGTCCAGCTCCTGCGTCTCCACGGCTTTAAAAAATCATCCTGAGGAAGGCCATGCCATGATACAAATAGAAGAAATCGAAAAGAAGATCGACGCCCTGGACGCGGAAATCGCCGCCATCGGCCAGCCCGTCACCCCGGCGGACACCCTGGCCCTCAAGCAGGCCCGGCGCAACAGGAAGGAGCTGCTGAACCTGTGCGCCTCCCCCTCCGCCGCCGACCGGGTCTGGCTGGCCCGCCATCCCGGACGGCCCGGGGTAGTGGATTACGTGGACGCCCTGTTTACCAACTTTTTTGAACAGCGGGGCGACCGGCTTTTCAGAGAAGACCCGGCCATTTACGGCGGCGTCGCCCTGTACAAGGACGAGCCGGTGACCGTCATCGGCACCCGCAAGGGCCGGGACCTGGACGAAAATCTCAAGTGCCACTTCGGCATGCCCTGTCCCGAGGGCTACCGCAAGGCCCTGCGGCTCATGAAGGCCGCGGAAAAGTTCAAGCGCCCCATCATCACCTTCATCGATACCCCCGGGGCCTACCCGGGGATGGAGGCGGAGGCCGGCGGCCAGGGCCGGGCCATCGCGGAAAACCTGGCGGTGATGAGCCGCCTGGAGGTCCCGGTCATCGCCGTGTTCACCGGCGAAGGGGGCAGCGGCGGCGCCCTGGCCCTGGGGGTGGCCAACCGGGTCATCATGCTGGAAAACGCCGTGTACTCCATCCTGAGTCCCGAGGGCTTTGCCAGCATCCTGTGGAAGGACGCCTCCCGCAGCGCTGAGGCCTGTGAGGTGATGAAGCTCACCGCCGATGACCTGATGGCATTGGAGGTGGCCGACGCGGTGCTGCCCGAACCCCTAGGCGGCGCCCACCGCAACCCCCGGGCCGTGTACGACGAGCTGGACCTGCTGCTCTCCCAGGAGCTCAAGTCCCTGTCCCGGCTCAGCGGCACCGAGCTGGCTGCCAGACGGTACCGCAAATTCAGAAGCTTCGGCAGAGGTTAAACATGAACGGAATCGGAATCATCTCCACCGGGAGGGCCCTCCCGGAAAAAATCGTCACCAACGACGACTACGCCCGCACCCTGGACACCAGCGACGCCTGGATCCGGGAACGAACGGGCATCGGCAGCCGGCACATCGTCGGCGGCAGCGAGTCCGGTGAAAGCCTGGCCACGGCGGCGGGGCGGCTGGCCCTGGAGCGCAGCGGCATCCCGCCGGAGCGCATCGGCGCCTGCATCGTGGCCACCGTGGGGCCGGACACCATCTCCCCAACCACGGCCAACCGGGTGGCGGCCAATCTGGGCCTGTCCGAGGACATCCCCAGCTTCGACTTAAGCGCGGCCTGCTCGGGCTTCCTCTACAGCCTGCGGGTGGCCCAGGGCCTCATCGCGGACAGCGACCGGCCCTACGCCCTGGTCATCGGCTGCGAGCTGTTGAGCCGGGCTTTGGACTTTACCGACCGCAGCACCTGCGTCCTCTTCGGCGACGGCGCCGGGGCGGTGGTCATCGCCGCCGATTCCCAGGCGGAATTCTATTCCACCCTAGGCTCCCGGGCCGACGAGCTGGCCATCCGGGTCCCCGGCCCTTCGGCCACCGGGGAGTACATCACCATGGACGGCCGTCGGGTCTTCCGCTTCGCCGTGAAGATCATCCCCCAGACCATCCGGAACATCCTGGCCCAGTCGGGCCGGACCCTGGAGGACGTGGACTGGGTGGTCTGCCACCAGGCCAACAAGCGGATCATCGACCACGCGGTCAAAACCCTCAAGGCCGACCCCGGCCAATTCTACCAGAACATGGACCATTTCGGCAACACCAGCGCCGCCAGCATCCCCCTGGCCCTGGACGAGATGGCTGAAAAGGGCCTGCTCCAGCCGGGCATGACCCTGATGCTTGTGGGCTTCGGCGGCGGCCTGACCTGGGGCGGCGCCATGATCACCTACCAATAATAATTCAACGGCGCGCCCCCTCGGGGCACGCACTTTCACATAAGGACAACCGATGAAAAAAATCAACGAACTCTTACACACCCAGTATCCCTTCATCCAGGGCGGCATGGCCAACATCGCCACCGGGGAATTCGCCGCGGCGTCTTCCAATGCCGGCGCCCTGGGGCTCATCGCCTCCGGCGGCATGGACGCCGAAGCCATCCGGGCGGAGGTCCGCCAATGCCGGGCCCTGACGGACAAGCCCTTCGGCGTCAACATCATGCTCATGAATCCCGACGCCGACGCCATCGCCCGCATGGTCATTGAGGAAAAGATTCCGGTGGTCACCACCGGCGCCGGCAACCCCGGCAAGTACATGGCCGCCTGGAAGGAAGCGGGCATCATTGTGATTCCTGTGGTGTCCTCGGCCATTCTGGCCAAGCGCCTGGCGGAAACCGGCGCCGACGCCCTGGTGGCGGAAGGCACCGAAAGCGGCGGCCACGTGGGGGACATCACCACCATGGCCCTGGTGCCCCAGGTGGTGGACGCCGTGGACATCCCGGTCATCGCCGCCGGAGGCATCGCCGACGGCCGGGGAGTGGCCGCGGCCTACGCCCTGGGCGCCTCGGGCATCCAGCTGGGCACCGTCCTGCTGGCCAGCGACGAATGCCCCATCCACCCCAACTACAAGCAGGCCATCCTCAAGGCCCGGGACCGCAGCACCGTGGTCACCGGCAAAAGCGTGGGCGCCCCGGTGCGCATCATCAAGAACCGGATGGCCAAGGCCTACCTGCAGAAGGAAGCCGCCGGCGCCGACCGGATGGAGCTGGAAAAATTCACCCTGGGCAGCCTGCGCAAGGCGGTGCAGGAGGGCGATACCGACAACGGCAGCCTGATGGCCGGCCAGATCAGCGGACTGGTCCATGAAATCCGGCCCCTGGCCGAAATCTTCCGCTCCCTGGACGCCGAAGCCCGGGAAGTCATTATGAAACTGGAGTCCCAGATATGATCCAAATTAAAGGAAAGACCCTGGATTTTCCATTGATCCAGGGCGGCATGGGGGTGGGCATCTCCCTGGGAAGCCTGGCGGGAGCCGTGGCGGCCCAGGGGTGCATGGGCGTCATCAGCACCATCAACCCCGGCTACGGTGAATTTGATTTTTACGACGACCCTGCTGCCGCCAACCGCCGGGCCCTGACCCGGGAAATCCGCCACGCCAGGGTCATCGCCGGCGGACGGGGCATGGTGGCCATCAACGCCATGGTGGCCACCACCAGCTATGAGGACTGCATCAAAACCGCCGTGGAGGCGGGGGTGGACGCCATCATCTCCGGCGCCGGCCTCCCCAGCAAGCTGCCGGGTCTGGTGAAAGACGCGGACGTGGCCCTGGCCCCCATCGTCTCCAGCGGGCGGGCAGCGGCCCTGATCTGCCGGCTGTGGCAGCGCCACCACGGCGTCACGCCGGACTTCATCGTCATCGAAGGTCCCCAGGCCGGCGGCCATCTGGGCTTCGACCGGGCTTCGGTATTAAGCGGCGAAGCCCCAACCCTGGCCCAGATTCTCCCCGATGTGCTGGAAGCCATTGTGCCGGCGGAGCAGCAGGCCGGGCGGGCCATCCCCGTCTTCGTGGCCGGCGGCGTCTTCTCGGGTAAGGACCTGGCCTATTACCAAAATCTGGGAGCCGCCGGGGTGCAGATTGCCACCCGGTTCATCGCCACCGAGGAGTGCGACGCCAGCCAGGCCTTTAAGGACCAGATCATCGCCGCCAAGGCGGACGACGCGGTCATCGTCCAGAGCCCGGTGGGAATGCCCGGACGGGCCCTCAACACGGCCCTGGTCCAGGCGGTGGCGGCGGGCCAGACCTTCCCCGCCCAAAAATGCATCCGCTGCCTGGTGCCCTGCAATCCGGCCAAGACGCCCTACTGCATCAGCCAGGCCCTCATCGCAGCGGTCCAGGGGGACGCGGAAAAGGGACTGTTCTTCTGCGGCTCCAATGTGGGACGCATCACCGCCATGACCACCGTCCCCAAATTGATTGAGGAAATCAAAACCGAATGGAGGCAATTCTCATGACCATCGCCTTTTTATACGCCGGCCAGGGCAGCCAGCACGTGGGCATGGGCGCCGATCTTTATAAGAAGTATCCCGCCTTTGCCAAAGTTTTTGACAACACCTCCCTGCCCTTCGATTTGAAGGAGCTGTGTTTTGAAGGACCCGAGGAAAAGCTGGCCCAGACGGCTTACACCCAGCCCGCCATGGTGGCCTTCGCCATCGGGGTAACGGATGTATTGGCTGAGGCGGGCATCCGTCCGGATTACGCCGCCGGCCTTTCCCTGGGAGAATACTCGGCCCTGTACGCCGCCGGTGTCTTCGACGCCGCCACGGCCATCGATCTGGTGGCCTTCCGGGGCCGTGCCATGGCCGAAGCCAGCGCCGGTCTGGATGTGGCCATGGCCGCCGTCCTGGGACTGGACCGGGAAATCCTGGCTGGTCTCTGCACCCAGGCTTCAGCCAACGGCAATGGCATCGTGGAAATCGCCAATTACAACTGCCCGGGACAGCTCGTGATCTCCGGGGAACGCCAGGCGGTGGAAGCGGCCAGCCTTTCAGCCAGGGAAGCCGGTGCCAAGCGCTGCGTCCCCCTCAAGGTCAGCGGCCCCTTCCACACCCGGCTCATGAAGCCCGCCGGGGACGCCCTGGCGGCCCATTTTGAGACGGTCGCCTTCAAGCCCATGGAAATCCCCGTGATTTTCAATTGCCTGGGTGATGAAAAGGCCCCGGGGGACACCATCCCCCATCTGCTGGAACGCCAGGTCCAGAGCAGTGTCTTCATGGAAGACACCATCCGCTGCCTGGCGGACAAGGGCGTGGACACCTTCATCGAAATCGGGCCGGGCAAGGCCCTGTCGGGGTTCGTCCGCAAGACCCTGAAGGGGGTCAAGCCCATCGCCATTGAAACCGCCGAGGATATTGAAAAGCTGAAGATGCTGTTGGGATGATGCGGGCGGACAAGCATGGACAAACACGGGTCCGGTGTCCGCGGGGTTCATACAACCCAACCGTCAGTCACCGCGGACAGAAAAGCACTGTTCGCGGATATCTATTGTATTCAAACTTAGGAGCGAAGGAATATGGAAAATACGAAACGCGCCGCCGTGGTTACCGGCGGCAGCCGGGGCATCGGGCGGGCCATCTGCCTTGCCCTGGCCGATAAAGGCATGGATGTAGCGGTCAATTACGCCGGCAATGAGGCGGCGGCCCAGGAAACGGTGGCTGCCTGCAAGGCCAGGGGCGTCAACGCCATCGCCGTCAAGGGCGATGTGTCCGACGGAGCGGCGGCAGCCGCCCTGATGGATATAGCCAAGGAAGCCTTCGACCGCATCGACGTGCTGGTGTGCAACGCCGGCATCACCCGGGACGGGCTGATCATGCGCCTGTCCGAGGAGGATTTTGACGCGGTGGTCGACACCAATTTAAAGGGCACCTTCCTGTGCATGAAAGCCGTGTCCAAGATCATGATGAAGCAGCGCTACGGGCGCATCGTCACCCTGAGCTCGGTGGTGGGCCTGCGGGGCAACGCCGGGCAGACCAATTACGCGGCCAGCAAGGCGGGCATCGTCGGGCTGACCAAATCCATGGCCAAGGAACTGGCCAGCCGGGGCATCACTGCCAACGCCGTGGCCCCGGGCTTCATCGAAACGGACATGACGGCGGCGCTGACCGACGCCCAGAAAAAGGAAGCCGCCAAGGATATCCCCGCGGGCCGTCTGGGCCAGCCGGAGGATGTGGCGGAAACCGTGGCCTTTCTGGCCGATGAAAAAGCCGCCTACATCACCGGACAGGTGCTCTGCGTGGACGGCGGCATGGCGGTTTGATTTTGGGGGTTGAACCCAATATAATAAAGAACATATAAAAAGGTACAGGTATAAATATGACGACAAAAGAAATACGGCGCGTGGTGATTACGGGCATGGGCACGGTGAACCCCATCGGCAACTCCGTGGCGGAAAGCTGGGAAGCGGCCAAGGCCGGGACCTGCGGCATCGGCCCCATCACCCTCTTCGATACGGAAAACCATCAGGTCAAAATCGCCGGGGAGGTCAAGGGTCTGGACATCAACGCCCACATCCCCAAGAAGGAATCCCGGAAGATGGACCGCTTCACCCAGCTGGCGATGATCGCCGCGGCGGAAGCCATGGAAAACAGCGGTCTGGACATGGAAAAGGAAGACGCCTCCCGCTGCGGCGTCATGGTGGCCAGCGGCATCGGCGGCCTGGGCACCATCGCGGAACAGGAGGACCGGGGCGTGGCCAAGGGCTTCGACCGGGTCTCCCCCTTCTTCGTGCCCATGAGCATCATCAACATGGCGGCGGGCCAGATTGCCATCGCCTACGGCCTCAAGGGCATGTGCTCCAGCGTGGTCACGGCCTGCGCCTCGGCCAACAACGCCATCGGTGACAGCTTCCGCCAGATCCGGGACGGCTACATCGACGTCATGGTCACCGGTGGTACTGAAAGCTGCATCACCCCCCTGGGCATCGGCGGCTTCACCAGCATGAAGGCCCTGACCAAGGAAAGCGACCCCAGCCGGGCCTCCATCCCCTTTGACGCCGACCGCTCGGGCTTCGTCATGGGCGAAGGCGCCGGGATCCTGGTTCTGGAGGAACGGCAGCACGCCCTGGACCGGGGCGCGGTGATTTACGGCGAAGTGGTGGGCTACGGCGCCACCTGCGACGCCTACCACATCACCGCTCCCGACCCCACCGGCGCCGGCGGAGCCTCCGCCATGGCCATGGCCGTGGCCGACGCGGGCATCGCGCTGGAGGATGTGGGCTACATCAACGCCCACGGCACCAGCACCCCCCTCAACGACGCCGGGGAAACATCGGCGGTAAAAACCGTCTTCGGCGGCCACGCCCGCAATCTCCTGATGAGCAGCACCAAGAGCATGACCGGCCACCTCCTCGGCGCCTCCGGTGCCATCGAGGCCATCTTCACCGTCAAGGCCCTGGAAGACCAGTTCGTGCCCCCCACCATCGGCTACAAAAATCCCGACCCGGCCTGCGACCTGGACTGCGTACCCAACGAGGGACGCCCTGCGGCCATCACCTACGCCCTGAGCAACAACCTGGGCTTCGGCGGCCACAACGCCGTGGTGTTATTCAAGAAAGGGGATGCGTAAAATGGCCCATGTTTTGGAATCATCGGATATCCAGAAGATCCTGCCCCACCGCTATCCCTTCCTGCTGGTGGACCGGATCACCGACTACGAAGCAGGAAAATTCGCCAAGGGCATCAAGTGCGTCTCCGCCAACGAGATGCAGTTCATGGGCCATTTTCCCGGCCAACCGGTGATGCCCGGGGTGCTTATGGTGGAGGCCCTGGCCCAGGTGGGGGCCATCGCCCTGCTGTCCATGCCGGAAAACGCCGGCAAGCTGGCCCTCTTCGGCGGCATCAAGAACGCCCGGTTCAAGGCCCAGGTGGTCCCCGGGGACGTGCTGGAAATGGAAACCGAGCTCACCTCCATGCGCGGCCCGGTGGGCACCGGCATGGGCGTGGCCCGGGTCAACGGGAAGATCGCCTGCAAGGCGGAAATCACCTTCGCGGTGATTGAGAAGGCGTGATGCTGCGGAGGCGCTGATGCGCGGGGCAAAAGTCAATTGACGCGGCATGGCACTTCATTTGCAGAATTCACATCGGGACCGGCAAGCCGGTGCTCCGTTGTCAGGAACCGGGCTTGCGAAATTTTTGTCCCGGCATCCAGCAACATCACCCATACAGGCAGGTACCGCGATGTATAGGGCAAAAATTTTGCGTTCTGCCCGGTTCATGACAGCGGCAAGCACCCTTGCCGGGATCCGCCGGTGAATGGCGCAAATGAAGGGCCATGCCCCATCGCCTACCCCTGCTCCAGGTTCTAATCAGCCGCTTCTCCATCATCACCCACATGGCAAATATGGAAATACCATACACAGAAATGCTCTAGGTCCTGATCAGCCGCTTCTCCGTCATCACCCACTGCACCGGCAGGTCGTGGGGCTCCACGGGGATATCCGGACGGATAAAGGCCTCCCGGACCAGGCCCACCGTCACCGGATGGCGCAGGTCCTTGAGGAAACGGTCGTAGTAGCCGCCGCCGTAGCCCAGGCGGTAGCCCTGTTCATTGAAAGCCATTCCCGGCACCAGGATCAGGTCGATGGTCTCAGGGTCGGCGATCACCGGACACCGGGCGCTGGGCTCCATGATGCCGTAGTAGCCCTTTTCCAGGTCCCGGCCCACATCCCGGATCACCGTGGGCGCCATGCGGCGGCCCTTGGCCTTGCACACCGGCAGGGCCACCCGCTTGCCCTCCAGCAGGGCCGTGCGGATCAGCCGCCGGGTGTCGATCTCCGTGTCAAAGCTGGCCACCAGCATGACGGTCCTGGCCTGGCGGTAGCCCAGCCACACCGAAAGCCGGTCGACGATCAGCCCATTGATTTCAGGCGAATAAATGGCCGCCCTTTTTTGCAGGACGGCCTTTCGCAGGATATCTTTATCCATGATTTGATTTCGATCCATCGGATTACTTTTTGGTGATGACTTCCTTGTTGCCCATGAAGTGGCGCAGCTTTTCCGGAATGGCGATGGAGCCGTCTTCGTTCTGGCAGTTTTCCAGCACCGCCGCCAGGGTCCGGCCCACAGCCAGCCCTGAGCCGTTCAGGGTGTGGACGAACTGGGTGTGCTTGGTGATGGGGTCGCGATAGCGGATGTTGGCCCGGCGGGCCTGATAATCCTCGAAGTTGGAGCAGGAGGAGATTTCCACATAACGGCCGTAGCTCGGCATCCACACTTCGATGTCGTAGGTCTTGGCAGCGGAAAAACCGATGTCCCCGGTGCACAGCTCCACCACGCGGTAGGGGATCCCCAGCTCCTGGAGGATGGCTTCAGCGTCATTGGTCAGGCTTTCCAGCTCGTCGTAGGAATGGTCCGGATTGGCGAATTTCACCATTTCCACCTTGTCGAACTGGTGGTTGCGGATCAGCCCCCGGGTATCCCGGCCCGCTGAACCCGCTTCTTCCCGGAAGCAGGGGGTGTAGGCCGTGTACTTGATGGGCAGGTCGCGGATTTCCAGGATTTCATCCCGGAAGATATTGGTTACCGGCACCTCCGCCGTGGGCACCAGGAAGAAATCTTCCCGTTCCAGATGGAAGGCGTCTTCTTCAAATTTGGGCAGCTGGCCCGTGCCCGTCATGCTGGCGCGGTTGACCATGAACGGGGGTGAGATTTCTGTATACCCCTGGCTGCTGGTGTGGACGTGGAGCATGAAGTTGATCAGCGCCCGTTCCAGTCTGGCGCCGTCGCCCTTGAACATGGAGAACCGGGCCCCGGTGATCTTGGCAGCCCGTTCAAAATCCAGGATATCCAGATCCGTCCCCAAATCCCAGTGGGCCTTGGGTTCGAAATCGAATTGGCGGGGTTCGCCCCACTTGCGGACTTCCCGGTTTTCACTGTCGTCCAGCCCCACTTTGATATCCGGGTTGGGGACGTTGGGCAGGTACAGCAGTTCCTTGCGCAGCTCCGCGTCCACCGCCGACAGGGCTTCATCGTCGGCCTTGATGGCATTGGAGACTTCCTTCATTTCCGTAAACAGGGGCTGCAGGTCTTCCCCGGCCATCTTCCGTTTGGGGATTTCCTTGGAGACCGCGTTCTTTTGGGCCTTCAGGGTTTCCACCCGGCTCAGGATCTCCCGGCGCTTGGCATCCAGTTCCAGTACTTTATCCACCGAAAAGGAACCGCCGCGGCTGTTGAGGGCTTTGACGATTGCTTCCGGATTTTCTCGAATCCGTTTGACATCTAACATATTATCTCTCCTCTGTATTGTATTGACCTTGAAAGATTCTTAGTTGCTTTTATCATATCACAAAAGGAACACCCCCGCAATATTTCCCGGGCCATCCTTCCTTTTTACTGAAAAAAGCCCGGCCATTTTTATCCGGACAGTGCCGAAAGATAACCGGACAGAAAAACCAAAATGTAATTCAAAAACACCGTCCCCATTTTGACCCCGCGTAAAAAGACTGTTATAATAGAAGTTATCATTTAAGAATGGAGTTCACCATGTTCGAAAAAGCCTTTGGTGATATTTACACCAAGTTCAAACTCAATTTTTACAAGGAAGTCTCTTCCCGTTCCCAAAAGCAAAGCGACAGCCTGACCGCCATGGAGACCTTCTGCATGGAGACCATCATGGCCCTGGGCGCCCCCACGGTCAATGAGTTCGCCCAGTTCCTGGAAATCTCCTCCCCCAACGCCACCTACAAGATCAACCACCTGGTAAAGAAGGGCTACCTGATCAAAAAACGCTCCGAGGACGACAAACGGGAGTACCATCTGTACGTCACCCCCAAATACATGGTCTATTACAACAACACCAACCGCTATTTCCAGAAGGTGATGGGCCGCATCGGCGAACGCTTCACCCCCGAGGAGCTGGACCGCTTTAACACCTACCTCACCATCATCAAGGACGAGCTCATGACCGATGTGCCCGACCCCGACGAGGAGATGATCGAGGAATTGGTGTAGCTTTGCCTTCCTTCCCCCTTTATTATTTAAGCGCTGCAATCAGCTCCGCGTAAACCCCGCAGGCGGTGACGATCTGATCCACCGCGCAGTGTTCGTCCCGCATGTGGGCCAGCTTGTACTCCCCGGGCCCGAATCCGATGGTGGGGACGCCCATGGCCACCGGCGTGATGGCATTGGTGCCGAAATCCCAGAAATCAAATTTTTCAGGAGCCGCTCCCGTCGCCGCCTGGTAAGCGCCGCACAGGGCCTTGGTCAGGGGTTCATCCATACCGATCTTCCAGGGATCGTGCATGGGCTCATACACCAGCTCCGCGCCATTCCAGCTGGTATGGATCAGGGTCCCCACCTCCCAATCCGCGTCGATGCCGTCGATGAGCGCTGCCATTTCTTCCTTCACCCCGTCCAGGGTTTCGCCCAGGGCCAGCCGGCGGTCCAGGTAGATGCTGCAGGCGCTGGGAATCGCGTTGAGGGACGCGCTTTCACAGGAGATATCCGAAAGCACCACCGTCCCGTGGGGGCCTTCCTTTTCCGACAGGCGGGCGTTGAGGGCTTCTACCCGGCGGATGATTTCAGCCATAAGGTACACAGCGTTGACACCCTTTTCCGGTGCAGAGCCATGGGCGGATACCCCGTGGGTGGTCACCCGCATCTGGGCCTTTCCCTTGTGGCCCAGGGTGATCACATTACCGCTGGGTTCACAGATGACGCAGTAATCCGGTTTGAGCGCCATGTCCGCGTAAAATTTCTGAAGGTTCACGCCGTCGCAGTATTCCTCGCACACGGACCCGGTCACGTAGACGGTCTTGCCTTCCAGCAGGCCTTCCTGCTTTGCCAGGGCCGCCGCGTAGACGCTGGCGCACAGGGCGGACTTCATATCCACCGAACCCCGGCCCCACAGCACCCCGTCGACGATGCGCCCTTCAAAGGGCGGCACCTGCCACAGGTCGGCGTCGTTGACCTCCACCGTGTCCATGTGGGAATCAAAGTGGATGACCGTCGGGCCATTTCCAACCCGGCCCACCACATTGCCTGTCTGGTCGATGAAGACCTCATCGTAATCCAGCGTCTTCATTTCCTCCACGATCCGGTTGGCGAAGGGCCCTTCCTGGTCCGAATAGCTTTGGAGCCGCACCGCATCCCTGGCAAAAGCGATCAATCCATCCTTTTGTTCCTGATTCAACAATCTCATTATGATAGGCCTCCCTGTTTTCAATCTGTCTGTTTAATCATTATACCGTTATTTTGATGCGAACCGTATATTTTTTTCCCTGACTGCCTGTTTTTATTTTGAGCAGAGAACCAAAAAATCCGGCTTCCCCATCGTTTTGGAGAAGCCGGTATTTTTTTAACGTGAATTGATTTACGCCAGTGCCGCCGTGATGATGGCCATGGAATAAACTTCCTGGGCGTTGCAGCCACGGGACAGGTCGTTGATGGGCGCGTTGAGGCCGCAGAGGATGGGGCCGTAGGCGTCAAACTGACCCAGACGCTGGGCGATCTTGTAGCCGATGTTGCCGGCGTTGATGTCCGGGAAGATGAAGGTGTTGGCCTGACCGGCCACGTCCCCGCCGATGCTCTTGGTCCCTGCCACCTTGGAAGACACCGCCGCGTCGAACTGGAGCTCGCCGTCGATCTTCAGATCCGGTGCCGCTGCCTTGGCCTTTTCCGCCGCGTTTCTCATCTTGTCCACGCTGTCGCCCTTGCCGGAACCCCGGCTGGAGTAGCTCAGGTAAGCCACCCGGGGATCGATACCGAAGATCTTGGCGCATTTGGCCACTTCGATGCCGATTTCCACCAGGTCGTCTTCGCTGGGGTCGATGTTGATGGCGCAGTCCCCCATGGCGTAAACGGTGTTTTCACCGGAAGCCACCGGACGGACCAGGATAAAGCAGGATGACACGATCTTGTTATCCGGCTTGGTCTTGATGATCTGCAGGGCCGGACGGACAGTGTCCGCGGTGGAGTAGGTGGCTCCGCCGAGGAGGGCGTCAGCCACGCCCATCTTCACCAGCATGGTGCCGAAGTAATTGCCATGGCGCAGCATCGGGATGGCCTTTTCCGGGGTCATGCCCTTGGACTTGCGGATTTCACAGAACATTTCCACCATTTCGTCGAAACGGTCATAATCCTCGGGGTCGATGATTTCCGCGCCGCGGATGTTGAAGCCATATTCTTCCGCCGCCTTCTGGACTTCTTCCGGATTCCCTACCAGGACCGGTGCCAGGAAGGTCCCTGCCAGCAGGCGGGACGCCGCTTCCAGAATACGGGCATCCGTGCCTTCGGTAAAGACGATTTTTTTCGGATTTTCCCTCAGTATATTAATTAATGAACCAAAACCACTTTCCATGTTTCTTCCTCCTAAGAACTTTTCAATATAAATACAATAACGCCGTGGAACGACGCGGCTTTCAATCCCTCTCACAACCGCTTTTTCCACAAAAAATCAGAGCTGTCATTCCTCACTGTTTACAGTATAACGCAATGGGAAAATCTTGTAAATAATTGGCAAATAATTATCAATCTTTTTTCAATCACAAAGCAAAATACATCAGAAAGACAACAGAAAACTTTCAAAAACACGGGACAAGGCCCTGCCGGCCTGGTTTTTACCGGGCACAGCAGGGTCCCGCCCTGTCATCGTCACTTGGCCACGGAGCTGAGCTGGGCCAGAACCTGGCCGAGCTGGCTGAGCTTGGCGCCGTAGGTCGCCCAGTCCCCGGCCTTCTGGGCGTCGGTGGCTTCCTGGTACAATTGATTGGCCTGGGCCGCCAGGTCCGCCGCGCTGGCAGAGCCGCTGGCCGCCGCCGTCTGACCGCCGCCGGACACCCCGGTATCGCCGCTGAACACCTTGCCCAGGGCATCCCCCAGGGTGTCGGCCATGACGATGCTGTTCTGGTAGCTGACGATGACCTTCTTGACCTCCGGCAGGTTGTTCTGACCGGCGCTGGCCTGGATGTAAACCGGCTCCACGTAGATCAGCCCCTGCTCGATGGGGATGGTCATCAGATTGCCCCGGAGCACCTTGGACCCCTGCTGGCCCAAAAGGGTGAGCTGGGGACTGATGGTGGTATCCTGGTCGATGCGCTGTTCGATCTGCATGGGCCCGTAAACCAGCTCCTGCTTGGGGAACTGGTACAGCAGCAGCTGGCCGTAGTCGTCACCGTCGGAAACCCCCGCCAGCCAGGCGATCATGTTGTCCTTGTTGCTGGGTGTGAAGGTCTTGGTGAGCATGAACTCGGTCTGCCGGTCGGGCAGCTTCATGATGATGTAGTTGGATTCGATCTCCACCTCGTCCTTGCTGGAGCCGAAGAACTGCTTGGCCGCGTCCCACTTGTCTTCTTTATTATAAAAGACCTGGGGATTGGTCATGTGGTAGGTGGCGTAAATCCCCGCCTGGACATCGAAGAGGGTCTTGGAGTAGCGGATATGGGCCTTGAGCCCCTTGGGCATCTCACTCATGTCCTTGACGAAGCCCGGGAAGATCTTGCCGTAGGTCTCCAGGATGGGCTCGTTGTCCACCTTATAGAAGGTCACATCGCCGTTGTAGGCGTCCACCACCACCTTCACCGGGTTCTTGATGTAGTTGTGACCCTGGCTGTCGTAGGGCTGGGAGTAGGGGTACTTGTCGCTTTTCACAAAGGCGTCGGCGATCCAGTACTGCTTGCCGTCCACCACCGCCATGTAGGGATCGTCATCGTAATCCAGGAAGGGGGCGATGGTCTTGATCCGGTCCATGACGTTGCGGTGGATGATGATCTTGCTGCCGCTGGAAATTTCCGAGGTCAGCAGCATTTCCGGCGATCCCGTGTGCAGGGCGAAGGCCAGACGGTTGATGAAGGACAGGTCGATGCCCGCCTTGCCGCTGTAGGTGGTCTCCTTGTTGTTGTCCCCCTGGGGGTAGTCGAATTCCTTGCTGGATCCCCCTACCACGCAGTAATCGTAATTGCCCTCGCCGAAGTAGATCCGGGGCTCGGTCACCTTGAGGCTGGCCACCGAGCTGGTGGGCGGGATGTCCTTGACCGTCAGCTCCGGCTGGCCCACGCTGTTGGTCTTGTTCACCGGGGACATGGCCACGCCGAAGCCGTGGGTGTACTTGAGGTGCTGGTTGACCCAGGTCTTGGCGTCGTCGGACAGGGCCGTGTTGTCCATTTCCCGGGCGCCCAGGAACACCTGGGTGTAGGTGCCGTCCAGGGTGTAGCGGTCCACATCCACATCGTCGAACTTGTAGTAGTTGCGGATGCCCTGGAGGGAATTGTACATCTCCTTGGTGGGGGCCCGGTCATTGATGGGGATGTTGCTCACCGTGGTGTTGTTGGCCTTGATATCCTCCGCCGTGATCTTCTGGGTGGGGGAATACTCCTTGACCACCACGTTGTTCAGGCCGTAGGCCGAACGGGTGGCGGCGATGTTCTTATCGATGTACTTGGATTCCTGGGTGTACTGGTTGGGCACCACCACGGCGTACTCGTACCCCGCCTGGACCAGGGCCCCGACCACCAGGACGGCCACCAGGATCACCGGACCCAGGGCCAGCTTCTTGTAGGGAACCCTCTTCTTGCCGCCGATGAAAGAAAGCACGGACAGCACCACGCACAGGGCGATTTCCACGACGATGAATTTCTGGCCCACCGCCATGTCCGATGCGCCGGCGCCGTAGACCATGCCCGAGCCGCCGTAGACCAGCTCCAGCAGGGCGACCACCCGGCCCAGGGCCATCATCAGGAAGAACACCCCCAGGAAGACGCCGATCTGGCGCACGGCCACATCCAGGTAGGAGGATCCCAGCTCCCGGAGCAGGATGCCCACATCCTCCGGCCGCTGGATCTGGTAGGAGTCGTAGTCGCTCTCCCGGTACAGCACGTAGAAGGAGTAGATGAGGGTCAGGGCCACGATGGCCACAAAGACGCTGACGACCACGCCGAACACCGCCTTGAACAGGGGCAGGTTGAAGAAATAGAAGGACAGATCCAGGCCGTAAAGCGGATCGGTCTGGCCGAAGCCCGAGCTGTTGGTGGCCAGAAGCAACTCGTTCCAGACACCCCCTGCCACCCGCTGGGTGATCAGGAAGGAGACGATGACGGTGACCCCCCAGGCGATCTGCTTTTCCCGTTTGGTGGAAATCCGTCCCGTCATGTCCAGGCGCCTTTCGGTGATGCCCTTGAGGTAGCTCAGGTACATGTGGAGCAGGAACAGCAGCAGGACGAACACCGGCACGCCGATTTCCAGCTTGGTCACCAGCTCCTTGAAGAAGATGTTCAGGTAGCCCATCTCCGCAAACCACAGGTAATTGACATAAAATTCATTGATCGCCGACAGTACGATCATGATGGCGACGATCGCCACCACGACGATGACGGCCGTCCGTCGTTTCTTATTCATCGCGTAACCCTCCCTTTCCAGAGTCATACTTGGATACCATGGTAATATGGTTCCATTGTACACGATGGCGGCCCATTTGAAAACCACCGCCCACAAAAAAACAGGCCTTGCTTAAAGGCCTGCCTTTCTCAGTCGTCGATCCGCACGTACTTGGAGATATACCGTTCCTGTTCCTCGTCCTTGGGGGTCATAATGGTCTTGCTCATGAGCACGTCCCGGAACTCGCAGTCGGTCATCTTGGCGGACTGCATGTTGGTCTGATAAAACTCGCACTTGGAAAAGACCACCCGGTCCAGATTGGCGTTTTTAAAATTGACGAAGGCCAGATTGCAGCGGATGAAGTGGATGCCCGAAAGGTCCGCTCCCTCAAAATCCGCCTTTTGCAGGTCCACATTGACAAAATCGTGGGTGCGCAGGTCACGGTCTGTAAAATCAGCCTTGGCGCCGCCTTCACCCCTTACCCATTTTTCGTGATCGCTCACTATTTTATTAAAAGCTCTGTCGTCCAGCATGTGTCGTCCTCCTTATTTCGGTACCTTCAATCCATATCCCGTCCTAAGGTCTGCCTTGGCCATTGTATCGCGGTATGAATCGTTTTACTATAAAAAAATATACCACAGCGCAGGCTTTTTTTCAAGCCGTATCGCCGATGTATTGAAATAAAAAACGCTCCGCCTGTCCGAAGACGGCGGAGCGAAAGTTTTGCAGGAAATGAGGAACAGTAATGGTTTTTATTATATGCAAAACTTTTTATCGGTTTTTGAGGTTCATCTGCCGGCCGGAAGGCTGGCTGCCGCGCCGGTGCGCGGACTATTGGGCCTTGATCTTCCTGGCTTCTTCGATCATCACCGGCAGCACCTTCAAGGCGTTGCCCACGATGCCCACATTGGCCACGGAGAAGATGGGTGCATCTTCATCCTTGTTGATGGCGACGATGTAGTCGGAGCCGGTGATCCCGGACAGATGCTGGGTGGCACCGGAAATGCCGCAGGCGATGTACAGCTTGGGGGCGACGATCTTGCCGGACTGGCCGACCTGATGGTTGCGGGGGACCCAGCCGTCTTCGATGGCGGGACGGGTCGCACCGACCACGCCGCCCAGCACTTCGGCCAGCTCTTCGACCAGCTTGAAGTTTTCCGCTGAGCCCATGCCCCGGCCGCCGGAAACGATGATTTCCGCGTCTTCCAGGTTGACGGCTTCGGTGATTTCCTTGACGCTTTCCTTGATGGTCGCCTTGATGGCGTCATCGGCCACGGTGATGGTTTCCGCCACCACTTCGCCGGCCTCCGCGTCTTCCAGCTTCTTGAAGGCGCCGGAGCGGAGGGTCGCGATCTGGGGACGGGCATCGGCGATGACCATGTCCGTCAGGATGGTGCCGCTGTAGAGCGGGCAGGTGAAGACGATGTTGCCGCCGTCGTCCAGGGCCGTGGCCACCACGTCGGAGGCACAGCCGGTCTGGAGGGCCGCCGCCAATTTGGGAGCGATGTCCTTGCCGTCCTGGGTCCCGCCGATGAACACGGCTTCGGGTTTTTCTTTTTCAATGAGCTGGGCCAACACGTCGGCATAGGCGTCCAGGTTGTAGTCCGCGTAAGCGGCGTCGTCCACGGCGATGACCTTGTCAGCGCCCAGCCCGGCGACCTTGGCCGCCGCGTCGCCGATGCCGGAGCCGATCACCGCTGCGATGACCTGGCCGTCCTTCTGATCGGCGATGGCACGGGCGGGAGCCAGGATTTCAGTGCTGACCTTGACCGGCGCGCCCTCTGCCACTTCGATGTATACGAGAATGTTTTTGGTTTCTGTTTTCGTCATGATGCGCCTCCTAACCAAGGACCTTGGCGTCCGCCATCATGGCCATGGCCTTCAGCGCGGATTCTTCGTCGGTTTCTTCCTGGATCTTCACGCCCGCCGCTTTCTTGGGCGGTTCGTAAACCTTCACGGAGACGATCTTCGCTCCCGCTTCCCCCACCGCATCAGCGTCCGTCAAAATGCCCGCGTCCATGACGTTGATCGGCTTTTTCCGGGCCGCCATCTTGTTCTTGATGGTGGGGTACCGGGGATCGTAATCCGGCTTGGCCACGGTGAGTACGCAGGGCAGCGCGGTTTCCACCGTGCGGTAGCCCTCTTCGGTTTCCTGCTTGGCCACGGCCTTGCCGTCCGCCGTTTCAATGGCGATGACATTGGTGATGACCCCGGTTCCCAGCTGGGCTGCCAGCTGGATGCCCGTCTGGCCCAGAGCCGCGTCGGTGGCTTCCTTGCCGGTGAAGATCAGGTCGAATTTCCCCTTTTCTTCTTCCAGCTTGGCGATGGCGTCCTTGAGGATCAGGGCGATCCCCTGGGGATCCGATCCGTCAAAGGCCGCGTCGCTGGCCAGGTAGGCGTAGGTGCCGCCCACGGCCAGGCAGTTCTTCAGGGAGTTCTTGGCTTCGTCGGGACCCACGCACAGCACGGTGATTTCGCTGCCGTCGTTCATGGATTCGGTGAGCCGGGCCGCCATTTCCAGGGCGTAGGTATCGAAGGCGTTGACCACCTTCGTTATTTTTTCGATGGCCGGTTTCCCGTCGACGCCCATGGCGACTTCGACGGAATCATCGGGCACCTGTTTGATGCATAAAAGTATGTTCATATATACTCCTCGATTATCAGTTATCTTCCAATGGTATTGTTGGCGGTGACGATGTGGAGGATTTCGTTGGAGCCTTCGAAGATCTGGAAGATCTTGGCGTCGCGCATGAGTTTTTCCACAGGGTATTCACGGCTGTAGCCGTAGCCGCCGAACATCTGGACCGCTTCGGTGGTGATTTCCATGGCGCGGTCGGAGGCAAAGCATTTGGCAATGGCTGATTCCTTGGTGTAAGGCAGACCCATATCCATCAGGGTCAGGGCGTGGGCCACCATCTGGCGGGCCGCTTCAATCTTGATGGCCATATCCGCCACCTTGAACTGCATGGCCTGGAATTTGATGACCGGTTTGCCGAACTGGACCCGTTCCTTACAGTAAGCGATGGCTTCTTCCATGGCGCGCTGGGCGATGCCGGTGGAGACGCAGCCCATCCAGGTCCGGGCCTGGTCCAGGGTCTTCATGGCGATGCCGAAGCCCTTGCCTTCGCCGCCCAGCAGGTTTTCTGCGGGGACGCGGCAGTCTTCCAGGACCACGTCACAGGTGTTGGAGGTACGGATGCCCATCTTGTCTTCTTCGTGTCCGGTGGACAGACCCGGTGTGCCCTTTTCCACCAGGAACATGGACATGCCCTTGACGCCCTTGGATTTGTCGGTCAGGGCGGTGATGCAGTAGAAATCAGCGACGCCGCCATTGGTGATGAAGCACTTGCGGCCGTTGAGGACGTATTCGTCCCCGTCTTTTTTTGCGGTGGTGGTACCGGCTGCGGGGTCGGAGCCTGCGCCGGGTTCAGTCAGTGCGAAGGCGCCGAAGCCGCCGTTGACGATGATTTCGCAGACGCGTTTCTTCTGGTCTTCGTTGCCGGCGATGAGCACGGGCTTGGTTCCCAGGCCGCTGGCGGAAATGGTGGTGGCAAAGCCGGCGTCGGCCTTGGCCATTTCTTCCATCAGGGCTGCCACATCCACGCGGGAGAGGCCGGGTCCGCCGTATTCTTCGGGGATTTCCAGAGCCTGCAGGCCCATTTCGATGGCCTTGTCGTAGATTTCCTTGGGCCATTCGCCGGTTTTGTCGTATTCTTTACACTGTTCTTTTACTTCATTTTCGCAAAAATCTTTAACGTCCAATAATAAGTCTTGTGCTTCTTCTGAGATTAAATAAGCCATTGTTTTTTCCTCCAAGAATTTTGAATGGTTGTATGTGAAAATTTATTTCAATTAATTTAATTCGTAGCAAACCTTGCCGGGGTTCAGGATCATGTTGGGGTCGAAGACTTCCTTGATGCCCTTCATGATGCGCATGTTCACCGGACCGACGAAGTCCTTCAGGTATTCCATCTTGCCGCAGCCGATGCCGTGTTCACCGGAGATCAGGCCGCCCAGTTCCGTCGCCTTGGCGTAAACTTTCTTCATGAAGTCTTCCACCTGGGCGTTGAATTCCGCTTCTTCCATGTCGTTGCTGCAGGTGTAGACGTGGAGATTGCCGTCGCCGGCGTGACCGAAGCTCTTGATGGTGAAGCCGTGGTCTTCCTTCAAAGACTTGGCGTAGGTCAGGAAATCCGGGATCTTGGTCACAGGAACCACGACGTCGCATTCATCCAGCAGGGTGGTGTTGGCTTCAATGGCTTCCAGCAGGGCGCTTCTCACAGCCCAGGCGTCGCGCATGAGCTGGGGCGTATCGGCGACCAGCACATCGATGGCGCCGTTTTCCAGCACGACTTCCGATGCCGCTTCGATGATGTCCATGAGCTGTTCTTCATCGTTGCCGTCGAAGGTGGCCAGGACGTAGGCGTTGATTTCCTTGCCTTCCATCTGTTTGGGGTAAACTTCCTTGCCCAGGAATTTTTCGGTGTCTTCCACCACATCCCGTTCCATGAATTCCAGGGCCTGGGGTGACAGGTGATGCTTGAAGAATTGGGGCACCGTGGCGATGGCGTCTTCCAGTTTTTCGTAAGGCACGATCATGCTGATGGTGGCTTCGGGGTGGGCGATGATCTTCAGGGTCATTTCCGTGATGATGCCCAGGGTTCCTTCGGAGCCGATCATCAGGTTGAGGAGGCTGTAGCCGGAGCTGGTCTTGGAGACGGTGGCGCCTTCGGTGACCACTTCACCGGTGGGAAGGACGACGGTGATTTCCCGCACGTAATCCCGGGTGGTGCCGTACTTGACAGCGCGCATGCCGCCGGCGTTGGTGGAAACATTGCCGCCCAGGGTCGCCAGCTTTTCGCCGGGATCCGGGGGATACATCATGCCTTGCTTTTCGCAGTCAGCAGCCAAATCCTGAAGCAGCACACCGGGCTGTACCTTGACCACGAAATTATCCATATCGTATTCCAGGATCTTGTTCATCTTGGTGGTAGAGAGCATGACCCCGCCGAGGAGGGCGACCGGTCCGCCGGTCAGGGCAGTACGGGCACCACTGGGTGTCACTGGAATCTTGTTGTCATTACAGATTTTCATAACCGCGGCGACTTCTTCTGTGGATGTCGCTTCAACGAGCACGTCCGGCATGGCCTTGCCGTAAATGGACATTTCGTCGTGGCTGTAATCTTCATTGATCTGTTCGCCAACGAGCACATGGCCCGGTGCCGCCGCTTTGATCGCTTCGATGATTTCCGGAGTGACCTTGTTATACTGATATGAACTCATAAACTGTTCCTCCTTAAATAATTGGTATGCGTTCACTGCTTTCAGACCCCTCTGTCCGCAATTGGTAATTGGTCTGACCATTGATTCTATTATAAAACGTCACTCATGAAATTGCAAGTCTTTTTTCCATTCTTTGACCATTTTGCCATGAAATTATTATTCTTTAAAGGAATACACCCCCATCACGCCGAAAGCCGCGCCGGGAATTTCCCGGACACGGCTTTCGGCGTGATCAATGATAATAAGGGGTGTCATAAAAATGTGAATAAGCGTTATAAACCGAAGGCCGCGATGATCATGGGCCCGAAGAAGTACACCACGATGCCGATGATGACCACATAGCCGGCGCAGTACTTCATGGCCGAGGTCAGGATCTTGCCTTCCTCGCCCACCAGGCCCGTGGCCGAGGTGGCGACGGCGATACTCTGGGGGGAGATCATCTTCCCTGCCGTGGCACCGGCCATGTTGGCCGCCGCGATCCAGAAGGGATTGGCGCCGATGCCCTTGGCCGCCTCCACCTGGAGCTGGCCGAAAAGCACGTTGGACGAGGTGTCGGAACCGGTGATGAAGGTTCCCAGGGCGCCGATGATGGGCGCGATCAGCGGATAGAAGGAGCCCGTGGCGGCCACCAGCGCCGTGGCGATGGCCAGGGTCATGCCACTGTAGCCCATGACCTTGGCCAGGCCGACGATGGAGCACACGGTGATCAGGGTCTTGACCATCTGCTTGGCCGTCTTGCCCAGGATGGTCATGATCTCACCGATCTTCAAGCCCTGGCACAGGCCGCCCAGGATGGTGGCGATGATGATCAGGGTCCCGGGGGTGGAGATCCAGGAGAAGGTGTAGGGCTTGGCGCCGTGGCCCGTGTAGATGGGCACCGAGGTCTTGACCAGGCTCAGGGCGTGGTTGACCGGCGGCACCAGGGCGGAGCACAGCATGACCAGGAGGAAGACGAAGATGAAGGGCAGCCAGGCCCGGACCCCTTCCTTCAGGGAGATCTGATTGGCGGGATCCGCCGTTTCCCCCTTGCTGTAGAACTTCTTAGCCACCAGCACCGTCACCCCCAGGCAGACCAGGGAGCCGATGATGGCCGGCAGCTCCGCGCCGAGGAACTTGGACACGAAGACCTGGGGCAGGGCGAAGGCCAGCCCGGAAAGCAGGGTGATGCCGAAGACGCCCTTGATGGACTTGAGTCCCTTGCCCCCGGCCAGGGAGACCAGGATGAAAGGGATGATGAGGATGAGCAAGAACAACTGGATGGACACGGTGAAGGACAGGTGCATGACATCCAGCTTGGACACCTGGGCCAGGGTGATGACCGGCAGGCCGATGGCGCCGAAGGCCGTGGGCGTGGTGTTGGCAATGAGGCACATGACCGCCGCCGCGATGGGGTTGAAGCCCAGGGCCGCCATGATGCCGGCGGGGATGGCCACCGCCGTGCCGAAGCCCGCGATGGCTTCCAGGAAGCCGCCGAAGCCCCAGGCCAGGATCAGCACCAGGATCCGCTTGTCCGAGGACACGCCGGTCATCATGGTCTTGATCTTTTCCATGCTGCCGGAGTACACCGTCAGATTATAGGTAAACACCGCCGCGATGATGATGTAGACGATGGGCCACATCCCCATGACGATGCCTTCCAGGGCACCGGTGAAGGTGTCCAGGGGCGTCACATTCCCCGCCCCGGCCGAACCGCCGGCGATCAGGGACAGCACCACCGTCACACCCAGACCGATGGAGCAGGCGATGTGCCCGGGCATTTTGAGGACGCCCAGGGCCACCACCAGCCAGACAATGGGGATCAATGCGAAAATCAGAAGTAAAGTATTCATGTTTCCTCTCTCCGGGAGGCGGCGTGAAAACCGCCTCCGTCATGAAATTGTAATGTCAGTCGCCGTTTTCTAAAGCTCGCAAACCTTCATGGGGTTTAAGATGTTGGCCGGGTCAAAGGCCTTCTTGATACCCACCATCAGATCCATTTCGTAGGCGCCGTAATCTTCCTTCAGGTAGCCCTTCTTGGCGTAGCCGATGCCGTGTTCCCCGGAGACGCAGCCATCGAATTCAAAGGCCTTGGCGTACATTTTTTCAAAGGCCGAATCCAGGGTGCGCTTCCAGGTCAGGTCGTCCATTTCATCCCGGCAGATGTACAGATGCAGGTTGCCGTCGCCGGCATGGCCGAAGCTGGGGATGCGGATGCCCATTTCCTTTTCCAAGTCGTGGCTGAAGTTGATGTAATCCGCCACCCGGTTCCGGGGGACCACCACATCGCATTCGTCCATTTCCGGCGTGGAGGCCTTGATGGCTTCCAGGAAGGCCCCCCGGGCGCTCCACACCGAGTCCTTGCGTTCGTCCGTATCCACGATGAACACGTCCGTCGCCCCTTCCCGAAGGCAGAGCTCTGCCACTTCCTTGTATTCCCCTTCCACCTGTTCCCGGGAGTTGCCGTCGAAGGTCAGCAGGATATAGGCCGGGCTCTTGGTATCCGGGAATTTCTTGCCCAGGAATTCTTCGGCGAAGAGGATGGTCGGCCGTTCCATGAACTCGATGGCCGTGGGGATGTGCTTGGACTTGATGATGGTCGGCACCACCGCCGCCGCGGCCGAGAAGGAATCGAAGGGAACCAGCAGGCTTACCGTCTTCTGGGGCAGGGGCAGGAGCTTGAGCACCGCCTTGGTGATGACGCACAGGGTGCCTTCGGAACCGATGACCAGATCCTTCAGGGCGTAGCCCGAGCTGTTCTTGACGATCTTGCCTCCCAGCTCCAGGACCTCGCCGTCGGGCATGACCACCGTCAGGCCCCGGACGTAATCCCGGGTGACGCCGTACTTCACCGCCCGCATGCCGCCGGCGTTGGTGGAGATGTTCCCCGCGATGGTCGCCGACTTTTCACCAGGATCCGGCGGGTAGAACAGGTCGTTTTCTTCCACATACTTGGACAGCTCCATGAGGAGCACCCCGGGTTCCACCGTCACCGTCAGGTTTTCCGTATCCAGCTCCAGGATGTGGTTCATCAGCGTGGTTTCCAGCATGATGCCGCCGCACACCGGCACGCAGGAGCCCACCAGGCCCGTGCCCGAGCCCCGGACCACCACCGGGATGTTGTGGCTGTGGGCGTACTTCATGATGGTGGAAACTTCTTCGGTGGAGACCACCTGGATCACGATGTCCGGGTAATGGCTGATGGTGCCCATTTCATCGTGGCAGTAATCCTCGTGGATTTCCTTGCCGAAGAAAACCCGCTTGCGGTCGATATTTTCCAGAACGAATGCCAGATCCTGTTCGTCAAATTTTTTGTATTCCATCTTACATGGCCTCCTGTTCCAAGGTTTGGTTGTGCTCCGTCTTCTTCACCAGCTCCATGAGCTGGGGCACGATTTCGTAAATATCCCCGACGATGCCGCAGTGGGCGATGTTGAAGATGGACGCCCCCGGATCGTTGTTCACCGCCACGATGTAGTCCGAGTTCTGCATCCCCGCCGCAAACTGCACCGAGCCGGAAACCCCCAGGGTGATGATGATCTTGGGCTTGACCGTCCGGCCGGACAGGCCGATCTGCCGGCGCGGGTCGAACCAGCCGTTTTCCACGTTGGGACGGGTGCAGGCCATTTCCGCTCCGATGGCATCGGCGAATTCCCGGACCATTTCCAGGTCCCCTTCGCTCTTGACGCCGCGGCCCACGGCCACAATCACGTCCGCTTCCGAAATATCGATGCCCTTTTCCTTTTTGATGATCTGCTTGATCTGGATGACGCCGTTGTATTTGGCGTCCTCCATGGCCATGGTCACCACTTCACCGGAGGCCTCTTCCGTGCGTTCCGGCGCCGTGAAGATCTTATACCGCACGGTGCAGAACTGGGGCCGGTTGTTTTCCGTGACGATCTGGGCCATGATGTTGCCGCCGAAGGCCGGCCGGATCTGGACCAGGTCCGTGTTTTCCTTCATTTCCAGGATGGTGCAGTCCGCCGTGAGGCCGGTGCGGAACCGGGCCGCCACCCGGGGCGCCAGGGAACGGCCCGCGTTGGTGGCCCCCACCAGGATGGAGGAGGGCTTGACCTTTTCGATGAAGTCCGAGAAGGCGTTGGCGTAGGGTCCCATGACGAAATGCTTGAGCCGTTCGTCATCGTAGACGAAGACCTTGTCCACGCCGTAGTGGAGCAGCTCTTCGGCCTTGGCTTCCACATTGTGGCCGATAAACAGGGCGTACACCGGGTGGTGGATCACCGCCGCCAGCTCCCGGGCCTTGCCGATGAGCTCCAGGGTCACCGGGTGGATGGCCCCTTCCACGTGGTCCACGTACACGGCGATGCCCTTGTAGGCATCCTTGTCCACCTTTTCCACGACCTTGTCCTCTTCCAGGGTCACATAGCCTTCCGGCCCCTTGCGCAGGCAGAGCTTGCACATCTTGCAGGCCGCGGTGACATCCAGCTTTTCATCCTCGAAGCTGAAGGCGCCGAAGGGGCAGATGTCGTTGAACTGTTCGAATATTTCCCGGCCGCAGTCGGACTTGACGATTTTGATTCCTGCCATTTTCTCTCTCCTCTATCCTCTAAATATACTTCTGTTCAACCAGAATATCGTACAGCACGGTGGTCATTTCCTTGGCGGTGCCTTCGTGCATCACCTTTTCCGTGTTGGCCTCCGGCGGGAAGATCCGTTCCACCGAGGTGGCGGAGCCGGACAGGCCGTAGTGTTTTTCGTCGGTGTCGTACATATCCTTCAGGGTCAGCATCTGGATTTCCACCTTGCTGCCCAGGTCCAGCTTCCGTTTGAAGGAAGGGAGCCGCGGTGTGAAGATGTCCTTGTCCACGGTGATCAGGCACGGGAAGGGCACCATCTGGATTTCCAGGGAGTTTTCCATGTTCATTTCGATGGTCATGGCCTTTTCGTCAATCTCGTCGATCTTGCAGATGTTGGTCACGTGGGGGATCCCCAGGTATTCCGCCATTTCCGGTCCCACCTGGGCCGTGTCGCCATCGGTGGTCTGCTTGCCGCAGATGATCAGGTCGAAGCCCCCCAGCTTCTTGGCCCCCTGGGCCAGGGTGTAGCTGGTGGCCAGCACATCCGCCCCGCCGAACTTGCGGTCGGTGAGCAGGCAGCCGGCGTCGGCGCCCATGTAAAAGGACTCTTCCAGGACTTCCTTGGTCTGGGGCGGCCCCATGGAAATGGTGGTGATGGTCCCACCCAGTTTTTCCCGGATGCGGAAAGCCGTCTCCAGCGCGAACAGATCGTAGGGGTTCATTTTGGACTCCACACCGTCGCGGATTAACACACCTGTCACCGGATCCACATTAACATTGGTGGTTCCCGGAACCTGTTTGATACAAACCAGAATCTTCATAGCACATCGCCCTCCTGTTTAGTGGTCTGACCACTTGATGGGTATAAGTATATAGAGGTCTGACCAATTTGTCAAGTAAAAGATTAAAATTTTCCACGTTAACTTCTTGACAATATGTTAAACTAAAGCTAATCTTTGTATAACGTAGGAAGCGCGCAGGGGGCAATGCGCATTTTAGAAATGGAGAGAAGCATGAACAGCGAAAACAGCACGACATTCCGGGACATTTCCCGAAAAAGGGTATATTTGGAAATCATGGACCAGATTATGGAAAAAATCCAGAGGAAGGAAATCCGTCCCGGGGACCGTCTGCCTCCGGAAAGACAGTGGGCCGAGGAACTGGGGGTATCCCGGGCCACGGTGCGGGAGGCCATCCGCTCCATGGAGATGATCGGTCTGGTTTCCTGCCGCCAGGGCGAGGGCAATTTCATCAACGACGACTTCAGCTATGCCATGGCCCAGCCCATGACGATCTCCTTCTGGCTCAGCGACGGCGGGACCCAGGATGTCCACGAATTCCGGCAGTGCCTGGAGATCGAGTCCGCCAAGCTGGCGGCCAAACGGGCCACCCGGGAGCAGATCAAGGGGCTGGCGGCCATCAACCGGCGCATGTCCCTGGAAAGCGACGAGGCGGAGGGCGCCATGCTGGACAAGGCCTTCCACCACGAAATCGCCGTGATTGCGGACAACAGCCTGATCCGCAACGCCCTGAGCTCGGTGACCCTGCTCATCGATACGGTGATCCGGGAGACCCGCACGGCCATCCTCACCCAGCAGAAGGATTTCGAGGCCATCGTGTTCCAGCACGAGCGCATCATCGAGGCCATTTCCTACAAGAACCCGGACCTGGCGGCCAAGCGCATGCTGGAGCACATGCTCTACGTGGAGGATTTCATCAAGATTCTGGAACGCAGCCGCCTGCCGGAGGAAGAAATGGACGCGGAGGGGACCCCCAGCATAACGAAAGAATGACGAAATTTTATAGCAGCATTGCAGAATTTGCCTAGTTCATTTTATGTAAAGGTCTGACCACCAGCGAAAATTTCCACCTGACAAGCGGGATTGTCCATTGCTTGTAAAGGTTACAGTGCTATCATATGAAGTGAAAATATTATTATTCAGAGGGAGAGTTATTATGGCAAATCGATTCATCTTAAATGAGACTTCTTATCATGGCGCTGGTGCGATTCAGGAAATCGCAACTGAAGCAAAGGCACGCGGCTTTAAGAAAGCCCTGGTATGCTCTGACGCAGATCTGGTTAAATTTGGTGTGACCCAGAAGGTTCTGGACGTTCTCGACGCGGCTGAACTGGCCTATGCTGTCTTCTCAGACATCAAACCCAATCCGACCATCCAGAACGTACAAGCCAGCGTACAGGCTTTCAAGGATGCTGAAGCTGATTATATCATCGCCATCGGTGGGGGGTCTTCCATGGATACCGCCAAAGCCACCGGTATCATCATCGCCAATCCGGAATTCGCGGATGTCCGCAGCCTGGAAGGCGTCGCCGACACGAAGAATAAGGCCGTGCCGATCTTCGCCGTTCCGACCACAGCCGGCACCGCCGCTGAAGTCACCATCAACTACGTCATCACCGACGTGGAAAATACCCGTAAGATGGTCTGTGTCGACACCAATGACATTCCAGTCGTTGCTTTCGTCGATCCTGACATGATGAGCAGCATGCCCAAGGGCCTGACCGCTTCCACCGGTATGGATGCTTTGACCCATGCCATCGAAGGCTACACCACCTTGGGTGCCTGGGAACTGTCTGACATGTTCCATCTGAAAGCCATCGAAATCATCGCACGCAGCCTGCGCGGCGCTGTGGAAAACACGCCGGAAGGCCGTGAAGATATGGCTCTTGGCCAATACGTGGCTGGCATGGGCTTCTCCAACGTCGGTCTGGGCATCGTCCACTCCATGGCTCATACCCTGGGTGCTAAATACGACACACCCCACGGTATCGCCAACGCGATCATCCTGCCCACCGTCATGGAATTCAATGCTGCTGAAACCGGCGAAAAATATCGTGAAATCGCACGGGCCATGGGCGTTGAAGGCGTCGATGACATGAGCCAGGAAGAATACCGCAAAGCCGCTGTGGACGCTGTCAAACAGCTGTCTGCCGATGTAGGGATCCCCGCGGACCTCAAGGCCATCGTCAAGGAAGAAGATCTGGACTTCCTGTCCGAATCCGCCATGGCTGATGCCTGCTGCCCGGGTAACCCGAGAACACCGACCCTGGAAGAAATCAAAGCTTTGTTCCAGAGTCTGCTCTAAATTTAAAACGGAATTATGAAAAGGGACCGCCGATGGCGGTCCTTTTTTAAACACTTTATTGTTTTTTACTTGTCAGCATCTTCTCCACTTGTCGGTCGAAATCCGATACGATTTTCTGTTTTTTGTTAAACGCGTCATATTCGGATCTGGCTTTTTCATCGGCCTGCTTTTTCGATATCCGCCCCTTATCTTTGAGAATTTCATATCGTCTGAAGGCGAGGAATTCATTGACACTGGCCGCAAATTCTGACATGGTAAATGTATTTTCCCGCTCGATCAAATCCTCGATATAATCAAAGTACCCAGTCACTGCGCGTTCCAGCCGTCTTATTTCTTTTTCGGTCAGATAATTTTTGGCTACCGTCACATCGCTTTTTAGAATCCTTCCATCCGGTGAATTCTTCCAGGTCGTCAGGCCCATGTGTTCTTTTTCCCTGTCCGCTCCGGCATGGATGATTTCCGGAGCTGTTTTGCCCGTAATCGCATAATGAAACTTATTTTGGACCATGGCATAAAAAGCCTTTGTTTCTTCTGCGTGGCTGTCGTAATCGATGCTGCATTCCGCGAAGATATCGGTAATCTGCTGCCAGATCCGCCTTTCGCTGGCCCGGATGGAACGGACCCTTTCCAGCAATTCGCGGAAATAGTCTTTTCCAAAGGCGGTTTGCCCTTGTTTAAGGCGTTCGTCGTCCATGACGAAGCCCTTCGTCATGTATTCTTTTAATACACTCGTCGCCCAAATCCTGAAGTTCGTCGCTTTCTTGGAATTGACGCGGTATCCAACTGAAATGATGGCATCGAGGTTATAAAATCTTTGTTTCCGCTTGACCTGCCTGGTCCCTTCCGTTTGAACCACCGAGAATTCCTCGGCAGTTGAAGCTTCAATCAGCTCTCCCTCGGAAAATATGTTCTTCAAGTGCAGAGATATATTATCCGTACTGCAGTCAAACAGCTTCGCCATGGCTTTTTGCGTCAGCCAAATGGTCTCATCCTTTACCACCGCATTGACCGAGATGGCTTCTTCCGGCAATTCATAAATTAAAAATTCCAGTTCTTTGTTCATTCTTCAATCCTTTATTCATTTACATTTTGAATAGTATACCATAGTTCCCCATGTTTTTTGAATGAAAGAAAGGACGGCCCCGCAAAAAATGGACGCAAAAAGCAGAGGGCATGAATAGTACCCTCCACCTCTTTTCAAGTTATGATGTCAAATATTCCGTCCTTATTTGTCGACAATCACGGCGATGCCGTTGGGGATGACGGTGATTTTGGCGCCGGCTCCCTTGAGTTCCTTGGCCTTGGCCACGGCGGCGTCGATGTCCGGGGCGTAGATCATCTTCATTTCTTCGATGGTCTGCTGCATTTCCGGACGGCTGACGTAGATGACCGGGTGGTGCATGAGAATCCGGGCCTGGATCTGGTATTCCCACTGGTCGGGCTGGGTTTCGTCCTGGGGCACCTTGAGGATTTCTTCCATGAGAGCCGCCGGGGATTCACAGTTCTTCAGGGCGTTGTAGAAGCCTTCGCCGCCGGTGCCGTCGGCACATTCGGCGCAGAGGATGATGACCCCGCCTTCCTTGGCGGTGGCTTCCGCCGCGGTCATGCTCTTGACGCACTGGTACATATTCTGGTCCAGGGGGGCCCCGCCGTTGCTGGTGATGACGATATCCGCGGGGATGGCGTCGACCTTGCAGTAGCCCTTTAAGAAGGCGCAGCCCGCTTCGTGGGCGGCAAAGGGATCGCCGGCGTAGGCCGCAACGACCTTCTTGTCTTCGTCGATGACCACGTTGACGATGTAGGACAGATCGGCCTGCTTGGCGGCGGCGATCATGTCCTTGTGGATGGGGTTGCCTTCCAGGATGCCCGTGCGGGAGAATTCACTGTCGATGAAGGCGGAGCAGTGGTTGCCCATGACGGTGACCCGGTCGGACACGCCGGGGAGCACGCTCTTGCGCCCGCCGGAGAAGCCCGCGAAGAAGTGGGGTTCGATGAAGCCTTCGGACACCAGCAGGTCGGCTTCAGCCGCCACCTTGTCGATGATCAGGTCAGCTCCCGAGGGCAGGACGCCGATCTTGACGTTGGACGCCGCGTTGGCGGAATCGTGAACGACGATCTTTTCTTCGTCGACGATCTTATCCCCCAGCTTGGCCCGCAGTTCCTTGTCGTCGGTCAGGCGGTGGAAGCCGGTGGCCACCAGCAGGGTGATGGCGATGTCCGGGTTGCCTTCCCGCAGCTCTTCCAGCATGAAGGGGATGATGTGCTTGCTGGGAACCGGCCGGGTGTGGTCGCTGATGATGATGGTGGCCGTCTTCTTGCCCACGGCCATGTCCCGCAGGTAGATCCCGCCGAAGGGGTCGGCCATGGCGGCCCGGACGATGGAATCTTCCGATCCTTCTGCTTTCAAATCCCCGATGTGGGATGTGAGGACACCCGCCACCTGTTCGTCAGGCAAATCCAAATTCAGCTTCGTGCTGCCGTAGGGAATTGTGAATTTCATAGTAAACCTCCCAATGTTTGGCCAGTGGTCTGACCTATTATGGCTTTATTATACTCCCCTGTAAGGATTTCATCAACCACTTTTTTCAAAAAAAGAAGCCCTTAAGGGCTTCCATTTTCAGATGAAGGTGTAACCGGCGGCCTTGTACATGCGGTTGATCAGAGCCAGGGTTTCGTTGGTCAGGGTCACATCCTCGGCGAAGATATGGGTGATGCCCATGTCGTCGAAGGTGCGCAGGTTGGCGAAGAGGTTGTGGCTCATCTGCTCCGGATCCTCCCGGCTGCCCATGGAGACGATGAGGCCCTTGTCGTAGTGGTCCAGGGTTTCGTCGAAGGCCAGGACGGCGGGCTTGTCCCCTTCCCCCAGCTTCTTCATGGCGGCCTTGATCTTGGCGGCCTTTTCGGCGTCGGTACCCCGGGCGATGACCATCTGGCCGTGGGGGGCGTAGTGCTTGTACTTCATCCCCGGGGACCGGACGGTCTTGGGGATGACGTTGTGGGTGATGTTGGGGGACACGTCCACCTCCCCGATGACCCCCCGGATATCGTCCACGGTGATGCCCCCCGGGCGCAGGACCGTGGGGGGCTGGCTGGTCATGTCGATGACCGTGGACTCCAGGCCCACATCGGCGTCCTCGGCGATGAGGATCACATCCACCTTGTCCAGCATGTCCTCCAGGACGTGCTGCCCCTTGGTGGGGCTGGGACGGCCGGAGATGTTGGCCGAGGGGGCGGCGATGGGCACCCCGGCGGCGGTGATGAGCCGTCTGGCGTACTCGTTGGAGGGGTAGCGGATGGCCACGGTGGAAAGCCCCGCCGTCACCTCATCGGGAATCAGGGGGGACCGGCGCATGATCATGGTCAGGGGGCCGGGCCAAAAGGCTTCCATGAGCTGATGGGCGGCTTCGGGCACCTCCTCCACCAGGGGCGTCACCTCGGACTGGTGGGCGATATGGACGATGAGGGGGTTGTCCCCCGGCCGTCCCTTGGCCAGGAAGATCTTCTTGACCGCCTGGGCGTCCAGGGCGTTGGCCCCCAGGCCGTACACCGTTTCCGTTGGAAAGACCACGGTGCCGCCTTCGCGGATGACCTGCCCCGCCCGGGTCAGGCCTTCCACCGGGTCGTCCTTGATCAAATCGAATAATTCTGTATTCATTATGTCACTTCCTTCCGGGCTGGAAAAACTATTGGTCGCTCCCGTCCTCCGAGGCGTTTTCCGCTTCGGCTTCGTCCAGGAGGCGCTGCTTCATATCCCACAGCTTTTTGGACAAATCCACATGGTACACGTGGGGGTTGACCATGCGCTTGAAGGTGGGCCACAGGGTCTTCTTTTCTTCCACCAGGTGCTGCTGGATATCCCGGATGGCGGGCTTTTCGTAAACCAGCTCCCCGTCCACGAAGATGGGCTCCAGGATTTCCTTGATGTAAAAGTCGGTGATGGTGCGGCGCTTCCAGGTGTGCATGGGGTGGAAGATGGTCAGGGGCCTGGTTTCGTCGATGACCTCGTCCGCCAGGCACAGCAGGTCCGCCAGGGCCATGTGGTTGCTCCTGCCGTAGATCCGCACGATCTTCTTGTACCCCGGGTTGGTGATCTTCCAGGGGTCGTTGGAGATCTTGAGCTTGGGCCTGCCGTCGATTTCCGCCATCTTGTACACGCCCCCCAGGGCCGGGCAGTCATAAGCGGTGATGAGCTTGGTGCCGATGCCCCAGGAATTGATCTGGGCGCCCTGGATTTTCAGGTCCTTGATCAGGTATTCGTCCAGGTCCGAGGAGGCGACGATGACGGCGTCGGTGAAGCCGGCGTCATCCAGCATCTTCCGGGCTTCGGCGGTGAGGTAGGCCAGATCGCCGGAGTCGATGCGGATGCCGTACTGGCCGGTGATGCGCCCGTCGGCCTTGCAGTCGGCAAAGACCTTGATGGCGTTGGGCATGCCCTGTTCCAGGGTGTTGTAGGTATCCACCAGGAGCACGGCGTTCTGGGGGTTATATTTGACGAAGCGGTAGAAGGCCTCCAGCTCCGAATCGTAGCTCAAGACGAAGCTGTGGGACATGGTGCCCATGGAGGGCCGGTCCAGCATGGCTTCGGTTTCCACCACCGAGGTGCCGGCGCAGCCGCCGATGACCGCCGCCCGGGCGCCGAAGTACCCGGCTTCCGTGCCGTGGGCCCGGCGCAGGCCGAATTCCATGATGGGGTCGCCCTTGGCTTCCTCCACGATGCGGGAGGCCTTGGTGGCGATGAGGGTCTGGTGGTTGACAATGGCCAGGATGGTGGTTTCCACCAGCTGGGCCTGGATCAGGGGCGCCTTGACCCGGATGATGGGTTCAAAGGGGAAGATCACGGTGCCTTCGGGCACGGCGTAGATCTCTCCGGTAAATTTAAAACTTCGCATGTAATCCAGGTAGCCCTGGGAAAATTCCGGGTGGTTCTTGTGGAGCAGGGCGATGTCATCGTCGGTGAAGGCCAGGTTGGCCACGTAGTCGATGACCTGCTCCAGCCCCGCCGCCACGGTGTAGCCGCCGCCGAAGGGGTTGTTTCGGATGAACACATCGAATACGGCGACTTCATCCTGTTTGCCGTCGTTGTAATACACATTGCCCATACTCATCTGGTACAGATCCGTCGCCAGTTGGAGCTTTCTTTCAAATTGCATAGCTTATCTTTTATCTCCTAAAATTATTGCGGCCATTCATTCACAGCCGCTGCCCGCGGGGCTGGCCGCTTCCGGGGCGTCCGCGTCCCCGCAGAGGGTGTCGTAATGGCTCCCCCGTCCGCCCGCAACGCCGTCGTAGAAGTGCCAGGTGTCCCGGCCCTCCCGCTTGGCCACGTACATGGCCCGGTCGGCGTTCCTGTAAAGTTCTTCGTAGGTCCGCCCGTCCTTGGGGGCGATGGCCGCGCCCACGCTCATGGTGATGGGGCTCCCGTCGGGCAGGCAGATCTTGTGCAGGCCGATCATGCTGTCCGACACCCGCCGGGTCACATCGTCGGGGTCGGCGAATTCCTTCATGTAGACCACGAATTCATCGCCGCCGATGCGCCCCACCTGGTCCGATACCCGGAAGGACTCCTTGAGGGTGTTGGCCACCTTGACCAGCACCTCGTCCCCGACCATGTGGCCGTGGGTGTCGTTGACCTGCTTGAAGTTGTCGATGTCGTAAAGCAGGAAGGCGTTGTGGCTTTCCGACTGGGCCGAGGACATGCCCAGGCGCATGGCGATCTCATCCCGGGTGGCGCTCTTGTTGAGGACCTGGGTCAGGGGGTCCAGCATGGCCGTGGTGCGCAGGGCGCTGACCCGCTGCTTTTCTTCCTCGGTGTCCTTGAGGATCCCCAGGATGTAGCGGATCTCCCCGTCGTCCCCTTCAAAGCCCACCAGCCAGATGCGTCCCCAGCGGTAGCTGTCCCCCCTGTGGAAGTGGAACTCGTCCTGGGCGAAGGCCTCGCCTCCCTGGACCTGCATGACCATGCCGATGAAGGACAGGCGCTCGGGCTCGTCCACCAGCTCCCCTTCCTCGAAAAGGGCGATGGTGGGCTCGTAGCCCATGGTGTCCTTCCAGTTGGTCGATGCCCGCAGGCGCCCTTCCTGGATGTCCCACTGGAAGTACAGCACGTCCATGGTCTCCATGAGGATGCGCAGGCGCAGATTTTCCATCTGTTCATCCCGCTGCTCTTCCCCTTCCGGCTCCTCCGCCGCCTCCTGGGGAGGCTCAGCCCCGGCCCGGAGCAGGATGAAGAAGGGGACCAGGGTCACCGGAACGGTCCAAAGGATCCGGAGGTCCTCAAGGACCAGGGCCAGGACGGCGATGGCCGCCAGGACCAGTCCCTCCCCAAGGACGAGTCCCTTCCTGCTGTGGTTGGATGTATTCATTTCTTCCTCCGATGGCGGTGCTGCCACCGCTGCCGCCCGCTTCTGTGATTCAGACACTCTCTCCTGTCTTGTGATCCCGCCCGCTCTCCCTGCGGACTTTTTAAAATGGCGGAATCATTCCACCATAATGGTTTAATTATATCACCTTTCAAGCGGCCATTCCAAGCCCTTTACAAAAAATACTGTGCCGGAACCCGCGAATTTCCATTCTGCCGGTCCGGCACAGCATTTGTTATCGTTTTTTCATCATTTGGCCTGGAAGCTGCCTCCCTGGAGGGCCACATTGGAGTTGTCGGCGTACTTGGCGGTCATGGTCCCTTTCTGGAAGGTCTGGGTCTTGGTGTCGTAGCGCAGCACGTCCACCTGGGCGTTGGCGTCGGCGCTGGTCAGGGCCCGTTCGCACCAGTAGATGCTGTAGCCGTAGGTGTCGCCGTTGTATTCATCCCCCTGGGCGTTGGGAGCGATGGTCCAGGCGTAGCTCTTCTGGAAATCCTCTGCGGAGATGCCCAGGAGGCTGGCCAGCTCCTTGTTCACGTTGCGGCCGGTGACCTGGTCGGCGGAGCTGATGCTCACGTCCTTTTTGTAACGGTCCCCCGCCAGGCCGCCGGTGCCGTAGAAGAAGGCGCGCAGGGTGCCGTTCTTCTTGACATCGTCCTCCTTGGCGATGAGGGCGGCGATCTTCTGGGAGCAAGTGGTAAGCTTGTCCGATGCCGAGGCGCTGCCCGACGCCGCAGTGGCCGAGGGGGCCGCGGTGGCAGTGACGCTGGTGTCCGCGCTGGTGTCGTTGAGGCCCTTGCCGATATCCCACCCCATGCGCCCGGCGACGACGGGCAGGAGCAGGGCGATGACCAGGGCGATGATGCACACGGCTCCCAGGATGTAGGCGCCGCGGAGACTCAGGGATTTCTGGGGCTTGGGCGGATCCGGCTGATTCTGGGTGCCGGTGGGTTGGTTTTGGGCATTTTGATCTCGGTTCAATGGAATTCTTCCTTTGGATTTAATGGTTTTTTAAGATTAGTCAAAAGTGACCGACAGCCTGGGGGCCAATGGGCTTTTGGATGCCCATCCGCCCGCTTGGGCTGTGGGGATTATTATACCACTTGAGGGGGTGGGATTCAATGGGTCAGGACCATTGTTCCATCAAAACGGGACGAGGCCGAAAAGGTCATCCCGATGTTGGCCGTGACATAGGCGGCCATGTTCCCCGGAAAGCAGTCTGGCGTTGGTACCGGTGACATAGATAAATTCTATTTTCATCAGTTATAACTGATAAAGATATTAATCTATTATTTTTTATAAGTTACAACTGTCAAAAATGATCACTGCCCATTTCATTGAACGTCGATCATCCGGATGCCCTATTAAAAAATCCTATCCGAATTGCTTATTTCCAATGCAGAAAGCATTCAAACTTTTGAACAAAAATGGAAGGAATTATAAACAATTTTGTTTGGACTTTTAAACCATGCAATAAGCCATAGGTAAAAGGGTTCAAAGACCCGCCTCCTTGTTCCTGTTCTTCAGCTCCACCTTGGTTACGGAAATCCCATGGTTTAACAGTAAAACCGAATCTCACCATAATAGTCTTTCCATTTGCTGATAATCTCAAAGGATCTGGCTTCAATAACATCCATGATATCATTCAATTCGTTCGGAGCAATTTGCGAATTATTATTACAAAGCAAACAACGGCCTGCATTAGTAATCCACACTTTTGTGGCGTTTCCATTGGGCTTCCCCTTTGAAATATGAACATGAACCGGTTCAATGGGTTCTCCTTCATTGGCCCAAAAATAAATCAACCAGCCACCGATTTTAAAAATTCGAGGCATGACCCAGCCCCCCTTGTCTGGCAAAACGGATGATCAAATGCGCGGTAGAACGAAGAAATTCATCGTATCGATCGATATCTGCTTTTGAAAAACCTTCCACATCCCGCCATTTGTATTCTGGCAAAGTACACCAGGCCGATTCGAAGCCGCCTTCAATCGGCTTTTCAAAATAGACATCGACATGTTCACCATCTGGGGCCATACCGGAATGGACCACTTCGGTATCATCATCCAACTGCATAAATGGGTACATCATCGGCTCCACCTCCTCCCTTGGTTATCCCTATTATACAAGCTTTCCTTCCATTTTTCAATCAGCACGGGACTGGCTGTAATTTTTCTGTTGCTTTCTAATCCTATCATCACCCCAATCCTCCCAACACCTGAAAATCCCCGATATCAGACCCGCCTCCTCGTTTCTGTTCTTCATCTCCACCGCATGGAGCAGGCACAGCCCATGGCAGCGCACACAGCCAACGCTTATCCCGGATGCCCTTTTAAAAAAATCCGATGCCCCGGCAGAAGGATTTTCTGCCAGCAGCATCGGATCGTGATTCGATTGATCAATTCTCGTTACTTCGTGCCAAATTTGTCCATCGCGCCGCCGTCCATTTCTATTTTGACTTAGCGGTTCTTCCGGCGCCTGATGGCGGCGACGGTGATGAGGCCGGCACAGAGGATGAGGGCCGCGGCGGCTGGCACCGCGCCGTCATTGTGGGTGACGCCAGTGGCCGCGTTGGTGCTGGCCGTGGTGGCCGTCGTCGCCGTGGTGGATGTGGCGGTAGTGGTGGTCACCGTGGTGGCCGACGAGGAGCTGGTCGTCGTCGTGGTTTTGGCGGTGGTCACTGTGGTGGCAGAGGTGGCCGTCGTCGCTGTTGTGGCTGTGGTGGCTGTAGTGGCCGTGGTGCTGGCCGATGGCGTGGCCGCAGCCGCCACCGTCAGGGTGAAGGTCTTTTCCGCGTACAGCCCCGCCGTATCCGTAGCCACAGCGGTAAAGGTATAGGTTCCTGCCGTCGTCGGCGTCCCGGAAACCACGCCGGTCTTGGTGTTCAAGCTCAGCCAGTCCGGCCAGCTCCCGGATTTGGACCAGGTCACCAGCTTGCTGCTCTTGGCCGTGAGGGTGGTGGTATAGGTGCTGCCCACTGTCCCTTCAGCCAGGGTGGTGTCCGTGGTGATGGCCGGCCCATCCACCGTCAGCACAAAGCCGCTGATGGCCTTGACGCTGGTGTTCGCGGAATCGGTGGCCTGGAGGAAGAAGATGTAATTTCCCGCCTCCGTTGGCGTGCCGTACAGAACGCCGGTGGTGCTGTCCAGGGTGATCCCCGCAGGCAGGCTGCCCGAGAGCAGGCTCCAGGTAACAGAGCTGGACCCGCTGACCGCCATGGTCTGCTTGTACACCGTGTTGACCTTGGCGCCGGGCAGGGGCGAGGTGGTGGTGATGGCCAGGGTGGCGTTCACCGTCAGGGTGTAGCTCTTTTCCGCCCAAGCCCCGTTGCCGTCGGTCAGGCGCACGGTGAAGGTGTAGGACCCCGCCGTGGTGGGCGTGCCGGAAAGCTTGCCCGTGGCCTTGCCCAGGGTGATGCCGTCGGGCAGGGTCCCGTCGGTAACGGTCCAGTACAGGGTGGAGGAGCCGTCGCTGCTCCCCTCCAGGGTCTGGCTGAAGGCCGAACCCACCTTGCCGGTGGTCATGGTGCTGGTGGTGATGACCGGTCCCTGCACGGTGATGGTGAAGGAGCCAATAGCCGATACCGCGGCATCATCGCCGCTGACCGCCTTCAGGAAGAAGGTGGAGGTTCCCTTGGTGGTGGGGGTGCCGTAAATGGTCCCCGCCGAATCCAATGCCAGGCCGTCGGGCAGGGTGCCGGAAAGCACGCTCCAGGTGGCCTTGTCCGCCCCCCGGACCGACAGGCTCTGATTGTAGGCGCTGCGGAGCTGGGCACTGGCCAGGGTGGAGCCGGTGGTGATGCCGAAGGTGGCGCTCACCGTCAGCGTATAGGTCTTTTCAGTTGCATTTTTCGTCGTGGAATCCGTCGCTTTGATCGTAATCCGGTAAGTCCCGTACTGGGAAGTGGTACCTGAAAGGACTCCCGCCGACGACAGGGAAAGTCCCGTGGGCAATGTTCCGCTGGAAATCGACCAGATCAGCCCCGTGGGCGTGCCCGCCATGGTATAGCTGTTGGCCACACCGGTGGTCCAGGACGGCAATGCTGTCGTCGTGATGGAAGGTCCGCTTACCACAATGGTAAAGGACTTGATGGCCACCGCATATGCATCGTCCGCACTGGCCGCCTTGACAAAGAACACATAGGTTCCGGCGATGGTTGGTGTGCCGTAAATGGTTCCCGACGAATCCAAGGTGAGGCCATCAGGCAAGGCACCCGATACCAGACTCCAGGTAATATTGCCGGCACCGCTGGCAAGGAGAATCTGCTTGTACGCTGTATTGGTGGTGGCAGCCGGAAGTGTTGAATCCGTCGTGATACCGATAGCCGTTCCGATGGTCACGCTAAAAGCTTTTTCAACCCATGCACCGGATCCATCCGTCGCACGAACCGTAATGGCAAAGCTTCCTGTAGTCGTGGTGGTTCCCGTAAACTGTCCATCTGTTTTTAAAGAAATCCCAGTCGGCAATGTACCACTCGACACCGTCCAGGTCAAAGTTGGTTTGGCAGAATTGCTGCTTCCCGCCAGTTGGGCTGTATAGTCCGTCCCAACCGTCCCTGATTCAAGAGCCGTCGTCGTGATTTCAGGCCCGGTGATATTGAAGATATATTCCACGTTTGTCGTCGTTCCCGAGGCCGTCTTTTGCATCCATACATGGGATGTTCCTTTTTCCGTCGGTGTCCCCGTAATCACATAACTGCTGCTCATCGATAGGCCTGCGGGCAAAGAACCCGAAGCAATGGTCCAAGTATACCCACTTGGGAACGTATAAGGCTCAAATGCATCATTCAATAATCCAGTAACCGTGGTCGCTGTATCCTGAGTCGCAATCCCCGATGCACCCGAAGCCGAATTCCCCGCACTTGTACCTGCTGTGCTTCCCATGCTGGCCGTATTCGCTGTAAACAAAGAGGCCAGGCTGAAAGGCGCCGCCATGGCAGAAGGAGCCGTCGAAGGCGCCGCCACCGTGGGCTGGGCGTCATCCGCCGTGGGAGCCGCAGCAGAGGGGACGGCTTCAGCATCCGACGATGGCTGGCCAGCTGAAGGGACCGCCGTAGCAGACGGATCCGCCGTGGCCGAAGGCGCAGTAAAAAGCGGTGCAAAGGCCTTGCCCACTGTGGGGGCCGCAGTCCCGGGCGCCGTAACAGACGGCGCAGCCGCCGATGGCGCCGCCGTCACACTGGGCGCCGCCACCGTGGGGAACAACACCGACGTGATGGGGGCCAGAATGGAAGCCGGGGCCGTCGGGCTTGAAGCCGGGGGAGACGGCACCGCAGCCGTCGCCGATGGAGCCGTTCCAGAGGGCGCCAAAGCCGAAGGACTGGCGGAAGCTGCCGCCGCAGCCGAAGGCTTCGCCGTCCCCGATGGAGCCGCCGTCACCGAAGGGCCGGCCCCATTGGAATCATCAGCCGCCGCCATCGCCAGCTGGGCCGCCGAAGGCGACAGAACCGGTGTCAGCGCAGGCGTCGGCGTCGCCGCCGGTGTGGGCGTCAGCCGGGACAGCTCATAGCCGCTGGCCAGCAGGCTCTGGGAAAAGCTGGAAAAGGGCGAAACCGTCGCCGTCGGTGCCTCAGCGGAAGCGTTCTCCGTCCCATCCTGGGCAGATGGCCCTGATTGGCCCGAATTCGCCGTCTGAGCCGATTGAACGGCCGTGCCATACACTGATGGGTTTTTCGCCTTAACCTGGCTGGAATCGGCCGTTGTCTGGCCATAAGCGCCATTGGTTCCGCCGTACCCCACCGACAGGGTGCCCCCCGTCACGTTGACCGCGATGCAAAAGGCCAGGGCCAGAGTCACCACGACCCCGCCGATGGTCCATCCCGCCCGGCCCGTCAGCCGGTGTCCGCTCTTCTTAAGCGTGTGCTGCGATTTCTGTTTCATCCTCTATCTCCCCTGTTCCATTCCATAAAATCAGCCCGATTACAGAACTTTTAATTGGTTTCATTATACCACGCTTCCCCTTGGGATTCAATGGAAAAAAGCGGAACTCGCCCTGCCCCGCCAGCCCTCCCACGGCCAGTCCTCCTCCGATTATACCCGCCCCAGCCGCTGTACCGCCCGCGGAAGACACACAAACCCAGCGCTGTCCATCGGACAATCAAGGGGAGCCACTAAACCATAATATAGAGATACGTCTTCTATAGTCTATATATAATCAGAAACTTATCGGATTTTGATCAACGGGTGGATCAAATCGGGCGGACGGGAGGGGGTCCGTGAGCCATTATAGGCGGACGCCTTTCGAGGAGTTATCCACAGGGTTATCAACACCCCCTGATTTGTCCGTGCTGTGCGGACAGATATCGCCTTCCTCTGGAAGCCGCCCTAAGCCCCCATCATCACCTGAAAACCTCCCTTAACCCTTGCTTCCCCATCTGGAAATCCATGCCAAAACCTGCTATAATAAATGTATCAAAGATTTACCTGAGGGAGGGACGCCCATGGCTACGAAAATACCACAATTCATACAAGAACGCTGGCAAAATCTAACCCCTAGCGATGACTTTGTATTTTCCAAGATGATGCGCAACAAAGCCATCTGTAAAGGGCTGATTGAAACCCTGCTTGGCTTCGAAATCGACCGAATTGAATACCCCGAGGAACAAAAATCCATTGACATCGCCATGGATGCCAAAAGCGTCCGGCTGGATGTGTACGTGAAGGATGGTAAAGATACGGTATATAATATCGAAATGCAGACATCCCAACAGAGTTATCTGCCAAAAAGAAGCCGTTACTATCAGGGAATGATTGATTTAAATCTCATCGAGAAGGGTGAGTTATACGATAAACTCAACACCAGCTACGTCATCTTCATCTGTACCTTTGATCCATTTGGAAAAGGCCGGCACATTTATCATTTTGAAAACCGCTGTATCGATGATCCAGAAATGGCCCTTGGCGATGAAACACACAAATGCTTCTTCAATACCCGCGGTACAGATGTTATTGATCAAAAGCTGGATCAAGTCCTTACCTTTCTGGAAACAGCCCTACCCGGAAATGACGACAATCCACTGATTGAAGCCATGGCAACAGAATTAAAGCGCATCAAATCCAATAGTGAATGGAGGACAGAGTATATGAACCTGTATTTACGTGATAAAGAAAAATATCAGGAAGGTGTATTGGCAGAGCGTGCCCTTGCCAATCAAGAATTACAAGCTGAACGGGAACGCGCAAATAGAGAACTGCAAGCTGAACGAGAACGCGCTGACCAAAGACTAAATAATACATTGCAAAGCATCGCATCCAAATTTCACATCAGCGTAGAAGAACTTCTCGACCAGCAACCCCACAACAACACACCAAAAGCCTGACGGCCTTTCCCTTTGACAAACACACCATCCACTTACCGCCGGTCTCCATTGCAATCAGCCCGGGGCCGGCGGTCATTTCCTGTCACCTTCCAAGTCGGAGGCCGGTTCCGCCGTTACCTGAAAATCCTCGATATCCGCCCCGCCGCCCTGTTCCTGTTCTTTAACGCCACCACTTGGAACATGCACAGCGCATGGCCGTCCCTCCCTTTCAATCCATTCTGTCCGGCGAGAATGCTCCTTACTCATCTCAACCGCAACATTACTCAATTTTGAGTAATGTCATTTTTACAAAGCGCCAAAGGTTCAACACCTGTTCCCCATTTCCCAAAAATGGAAAGCAACAGACCGCCAACCCCGGCGGTACTGCGCACGGGACTGACGGTCTGTTCTTCTGTCAATTTTCAATCACACGGTCCGGCTCCGCCATTCAAAGCGGACATCCCGGTTGGCGGTATCCTGCCGGTCCGACCCCGTCAGGGCCGGGGGCACGGGCATGCCAATCTGCATCAGCTTAATGGCCGCCTGCCGGGTTTCGTCTGTTTGTTCCATCCGCTCGAGCTGGATGGATTCTTGTGTTTGATTCATGGCTGTAAATTCCCAGGGTGTGAGCATAGGGACCTCCTTTTCGTCACAATCATGCCAAATCTCACCCGTTGAAACCCGTTTCGTGCGAGCCAACCGGCGATATCTTTATCGCTGCCAAATATGACATCATCTGGTCTGTTGATTAAATCATTATCAATTTTACCATTTCAGCGCTGCTTTGTCGATTAATAGTAAGCGCAAAATAAACACCACACCAAAAACAGAATCCCGATTGATTCATTCGCAAATCGTGTTTCTGCCTTTTCCCTTGCTACAAGCTTCCTGGGTTTTCAGCATCCATGGCATCAGGCGGTCCAGCAGCTCCGCCTCCGCCAGCAGCTCCGCCTCCGGTTGAGCGGCAAACCTGGGAGATCTTCAAAAGGGTATTTCAGATAGCGATACAGCGCCAGGCCATTGGCCTTCGACGTCTCAATGATGGAATAAATCGCCTCGCCAGCCTCCGCCCCTCGTCCGTTTTCACTTATTGCTTCGCCTGGCGCTTACGCTGCTGTGCCGGCTAATAATACCACTGTTTGCAGATACGGTCTTATAAAAGCCGGAAGTTCCTGGCGAGTCTTCCGGCGATTGACTGCGGTTAGATTAATTATTGACGAGTACCCATTCGCTTGACAATGGTGGTGGGCCATTACTTGGCGTGCTTCCTGTATATTTCCATTTTTTCTTGTTATAAACCACGATAGTGTCTGTAGCATAATGACAATTATTATTATAGGCCAGATCACCGCTTGATGCGCTGGCAATTACTGTCCAACATTCCTTGTATAAATACCCAGTTGGCTTTTCAATATTAGTCATATTATTCTCTTTAAAACATCTGTATACATAATCTCCATGAATTACCACATCTCCCTCTTGATAAGTAGTATTGGGGTCAAACGCAGCATAACTCATCCCATCGCTATCGTGCTTTGAACACTTCAGCGTAATACGCGCGGGGTCGTTCTCGATTTGGACCACGGAGTATCCTCCGCCGGATGGGCACATATTTTCCAGGGTGGCGGTGTCACCATAACTCTTTTTTACTGCGGCCAGGGCCAGGGCGGTGGCCGCAGTTTCGTCGATTACGGCGCCATCAGGATAGGCGGCGACGTATTCGGCAGTGTATCCCCGGGTGATGGTACCCCGGATGCTGATGCATTCTTTTTCCCGGGCGTCGGCGATGAAGCCGAGCATGGCGGGGATGGTGAAGGCGGCCAGAATAGCCAGGATCACCAGGACTACGATGATTTCGACGAGGGTGAAGCCGGCTCGCCGAGCTTGCTTCGTGTTGGCGTTCATCTTTCTCACCTCGACTTTGTGGGCTGGAAGGCGGGTTGGGCCTTGCAGCTTTTTAATTCAGTTTGCTTTATAAGTTTTGCGGATTATGGTTTGACTAGCTAACATTTTTATTCGTATTCACACATTTATAAACAGTATTATTATCCACGTATGAAATCTCTTTGAAATTTGTTGCCGCATTTACTGTACATGGTCTCAAGGGGAATCCTACCAATCCGACCCACCAAGGGCCGGGGATACAGATATTACGATCAGCATGAACTTGATAGCCGCCTGCCGGGTTTCGTCTGTTTGTTCCATCCGCTCGAGCTGGATGGATTCTTGTGAAAGGAATTTTTTTCCATGCCGCATTTTTTTACTCATATTTTTTATTTGTAGCTGCCATCCACACTGCATGTAATATCGATTGAGCGGTAATCAGTACTGAAAGTAATGGTATAAGTCCCTTTGTTCGGGCACGCATCACTAAATGTGTAAATTCCATCTGTCTTGTATGTGCTTGAATTGTAAACCGCCGCACTTCCCTTTTCCCTCATGACTTTGTATAAAAGTTTAGCACAATTTTTTTTGTAGTCTTCCGTTAAAGTACCAGGTGTTTCAATCCCATTATCTACAAAGGCTTCCACATAAGAATTGGCGATATCTTTCTCAATGGCCCGACAATTTTTCTGATTGGCATCTGTAATGAAACCATTAAGGGAAGGAATGGTCATTGCAGCTAAAATAGCAAGAATAACTAAAACCACAACTACCTCAATCATGGTCATGCCTGCTTCTCGTCTTAATGGATGCCACCTCATTATCCATCCCCTCCTTTTCCAAAATTTATGCTAATTTGCGACTTTAACCCAACTGCTTCCCGTAATTTCCGATTTGACAGCATCCCATGTTTTTGCTGAAAAATCATAGCTTGTCGTTTTATTAAAATACCAATAGCCATCATCCGGATTATATATCATCTGTGCGGCAGTATCCGTACCACTTTTTGATAGATAAACGATGGCTAATCCCGAACTCGAATTAAGATAAACTTGCATTTTTAATTTTTTATCAGTATTTTTTATGTAACTATCAAATCCATTTGCTTTTGCATTTGTCGCATTGATAACTGTCGTTGTAAAGCTGGGAGCAACCGGCCAATAATTAATTATATCATCTGTCATATTGAATGTTAAGTCCAACCCATCCGGATTATAGTATTTCTGAGCAATATACCTTCTAAAATATTCGTTACTTACGCCAGAAGCAACTCCTGTATATGTTTGATAGTCACTTGGATATGTCGATGGACTCGCATTTACACTGTTCCATAAATTCACCATCAAATTATACATGGCAAGGGGATTATCGTTGGCATTGTCATACTGGGACGCGGTGTTGTAATAAACCGTCGGGTTATCTGAAACACTTCCAGACGTCTCAATGACATGATTTCCAGAACTTAAATTAACATTTTTTACAGTCTCCGTTTTTGTGTACAATTCCTCATTATTTTTACTGACTTTTATTGTCAATTCTAAAATCGTATTATTCTGCTTTTTCACGGAATAGGAAAGTGAATAACCATTATAATAATCCGTTTCTGATGAACCAAGAACATTTGAATTGTTTTTCATCAAATGACCTGCCTCGTTTATCCTAATATTATTACTCAAACCCGTCGGGGCCGTTCCTCCCGAATAAACAATATCCATCTCTGTCGCATAGGTAAAGGCCCGTTTGCAGTATTTAAAGGCACTGTCTCCAATGGATTTCGCCGCATTCTTTGCTTCCGTCTGGGTATACATGCGGGTTCCAAAAAAGAACACATTGCCTGCAACAGCCAATACGATTCCCAATATGACCAGGGTCACCGTTATTTCAATCAGCGTAAACCCCTTGTTCTCCTTGCATTTTTCTTTTATTCTTTCAACTTTGAGGCAGTGCATTCCGTTCATATTGGTACACCTCCCAAGTGTCATTAAATAGGCCGTAATCGTCGCTATCCGATGGGACTCCTCTGGCTGGGTAACCACTTAATATAGTGTGTTCTTTGCCATTATCATCCTTATAAACTTTCAAAGTTCCTTGTGTATTTTTTATATTCAAAACATTACTATCATAGCCATAAACCAAAATATCCGGATAAACATTATTAACTTTCGGAGTCACTGTTTCTACAACAGGTTTAATAGTTGCTGATTTATCTCCATAAATATAAACTGGATATGGTGAGACAACAGTACCAGCGCTGCCAGTACTATCCGAATTCGATTTTAACTGAAGTTTCGAACCAGATTTCAAATATATATATATTTCCGGTCCATAATAACATTTCCATTGTTCATTCGTAACCGGATTTCCCCCTGTATCCCAAAACCATGCTTGTGAATTATTTGAAGTCCCCGAATTACTACTTCCTGTTTTATCGTGATAATCCATTCCTGACAAAACCAAAGTATCTCTTTCTTCCACATAAATAAAGATGGCCTTCACTTCTCTTAATTGGTCTTTTGTTACACAAAGTTTGGTACTTACACTCTGTTTGTTAAAATTTTGTGCCCCATATGTTGTTCCGTTTCCAGCCGTTTTATAAACCGCTACATCTAAGTTAGAATTTGTAGCATAGGCTCCGTCAGTTGACTCACCTACAACAAATTGATTATTCCACTTATTATTTTGAAATGCTTGTGTCGGGTATTTCGCCAAATCCACCGCCCAACTCTCCGATGGCCAGGCATTGCTGGTATGAAGGGCCCGCTTGCCCCACAGGGTGACCTGGTCCCGGGTATCTCCCAGCTGGGTTCCGCTTTCTGTCCCAGCGGTGGCTGTCAATTTGACCATGCCTTTGCAGATGGAACCCGTGACGTTACAGGCATTCATCTCGGTGGAATTACTGAAGATATCATTACTGGCTGTATTAAAGGAAACACTTTTTCCCCCATTAATCAAATTGGCATGCAAATAATTATAAGTTGTTTTTGAATCATCATCCGTATACCCGCTCAGGTTCTTCAGAATGGCATCCACGGCCGAACGGGCTGTAAAATAACTTTCCTGAAGTTCATCGTTTTTCAGGCTGCGGTTATTCATGGAAAGGGCCACCCAGCCAAGGGACAGGCCAAGGATCAGGAAGATGACCGAGATGACCAGGACCCAGATTAAAGCGGAGCCTTTCTGACTATTCTTTCTTTTCATTTGGTCTCCTTTCCTACCTTCCTGTTAATCAGTAAACACAATACCCATTTCAATTAATTGACTTGAAACAACAGAATAAGTTGTTTTGTATGAATTTACAAATGTGGTGTACGTTAAATCATCATAAGCAGCCTTTAAAATATCGGTTCCACTCGGAATAATATAGTAACCTGCAGGCAAAATCTTTGTTTGAGGTGCAGGCGAATTGTTTTTATCATTATAACAAGTAACTGAAGTAGTCAGTTGCAGTCCATTTTTTAAATATAAAATTACATTAGATGCTCCTTTATAACCATTTAAAGTTAGTTTATTTGCACTTCGAAATTCTGTTGGAGAATTATAAACTGTATTAACTGTAATTTTCACAGGATTCGAATCATTAGAATCATCTCCTTCTCCGATATACATGAATAAAATATTATAATTTATAATACCATCTTCTCCAGAACCACTAAATAAAAAAGGAGTTGAATTAACAAAAAATAATTCTTGTAAATATTCATTATCATCATTTATATCATGTCCACTTATTATAAACTGCTGTGTAGTAACACCTATATGCAATTTACCATATGTATTATCATATGTATTAGACCAAGAACCGAAATTCCAAGTTTGAATAATTCCTGCTGGTGTGAATAATTCCTTACTAATGGTCTTATCTGGACTAAAATAAGCCACTTTAGTTGACGTTGGCACACTAACGTTTTTTTCACTTGTAATTCCCGGTACCGGCAACGTTGGTTGCTGCAACGCCGCACTAGAAAACGCATCAAACAATGCCAATGACCGGTCATTGGTTTTATAATCGTAATCATAAAACGATCCCGGTATTGTATAGGATGTTGTTCCATTTGCTAATTTGAGTGTGATGGAATTTGTCAAACCTGTCACAGGAGTTAATCCAGTCTTGTCTTGTTTCTTCAATTGTTCATAAATCGTGTTTAATCCATTTGTATTACTCTCTGTCGCATTTTGCACCTGATTGGCGTTATTCATCACCTTCAGCGCGCCGCTCATCCCATAAGCCAGGATCGTAAACACACTGACAAACAACACCAGCGCCACCGTCACCTCAATCAGCGTCATGCCCCGATTATCCCCAACCTTCATCATTATTTTCTTCATCATAACCCGGCACCTCCCCGTCGATGGGATTTCCGAGGCCCCGTGTGTTTCACGGCTGCCCCTTATTTTTATAATTCGATCCGTTTTCACATAATCACCCCGGGCCAATGGCCGTCACATTTTTCTAATTGACAGCCTTTCTTAATCAAACAAATCATCTTTTGCTTGATTAGCCCCACCCGTTAATCAAGCAAATCGCCATTTTCTTGAATAACGGCTCTCGTTAATCAAAGAAAAGGGCATTTCCTTGATTAACGGAAGACTATTCTTATTCGAATACGCGGATATAATCTCTTAAAATAAATATCCGATTCCTTCGCTTACCTGTTATTTCTTCAATGATGTGGTCATTCTGCAATGTTTTGACACAGGTATTAATGGTTTGGACACTTAATTCACAAAGGCTACACAGCTCATTGACTGAAATGACCGGTTCTTTATACATGGCGCGTAATACCTTACCTAAACTTTCTGTCGATCCTCTTTTTTTCATCAAATAATCCCGATAGAAATTAACCTGGTCAACAGCACCTTTAAATTTCACTCGTGCGGAACGTGCCGTTTCTATGGATGCCCGAAGGAAAAACTTAATCCACCCAATCATATCATTGTTAAGACGGACATTTTGTAAGCGATCATAATACTCCTGGCGATTCCGTTCAAAATAATCACTTATGTAGAAGCATGGCGCCTGTAATTCTTTTTTTGAAAGCAAATATAAAGGAACCGTTAATCTGCCAATACGCCCATTACCATCCAAAAAAGGATGAATGGATTCTAATTGATAATGAATCATGGCAATTTTAACCAGCTCCGGCATTCCCTCCACCAGATTCATAAACTTATCCAAATCGCCCATGAGTTCTGGCATATCAATCATCGAAGGGGGCACATAAACCGCATTAGACGGCATGGTTCCGCCAATAAAATTTTGTGACCTTCGAAACTCACCCGGTGTTTTATGTTCGCCGCGGACTCCTTGCAAAAGGATGGCATGCATTTCGCAGAGCAATCGGCTTGTAAATGGAAAACCATCGTTCAGAATCCGTGTTATCCCATAATTCATAGCTTCCACATAATTACTGATTTCCTGGACGTCGTCCCGTTTTTCCGGCTGAACATCTTCCACACCCATCATATCTTCCTGAATGCTGGTCTTTGTACCTTCTATCCGGTTCGATTTATTGGCTTCTACCCGGATATGCATTTTTATATAGATATCAATATCCGGTATCATTTCAGAATAAATATTCAAGCCTCCCAGCTCTTTATTTGCTTGGGCCAGAAGGAAATTCAATTCACCATCTTCCCATGTCCACTGATTATTGATTGTGGTAGGAATAAATGACTTGAAATCACCTTGATCCCGATATCTTCCTGATTGATAATCTTCCAAATGTTTTAATTTCTTCATTTTTACTTTCTTATTTAAGGAATCTTACTGGGTCGCGGCGTTGCCATTGGTCCCGCTGTAGGCCATGTACACGTTCAGGGTCACGCTCCCCTTGTTGTCGGTGGTGGTATTGGAATACTTCATCACCTGGATTTCCGGGTGGGCGTTGGCGGTATCCAGCAGGGTCAGGAAGGCGGCCTCGCTGCCGGTATAGGTCACGGTGACGGTGGCGTAGGTGATGCCCACGTTGCCGGACTGGTCCGAGGAGGTGCTGGTGCTGCTGTTGCTGTTGGACGTGCTGCTGGAGCCGTTGGATATATCCGAGCTGCTGGAGCTGGAGCTGGAGCTGCTTCCTGAGGAGCTGCTGCCCGATGAACTGCTGGAGCTTCCGGAGGAGGAGCTGCTGGAGCTGCTGCCGCTGGAACTGGAGCTGCCCGAGGCGCTGCTGCCCGACGAGCTGCCGCTGGCCGAAGCCCCAAAGGTGGGCAGGGTGCCCACGGTGACGCTGTCGATGGACAGGCTCACCGGGGTCAGGCCCTGGCTGGACACGAAGGTGGTCACCAGGGTGTCAATCTGGGCCTTATTCAGGATCGCCGAATAGGCCGCCTGCTTGGTCACCAGGTTGTTCTGGGTGGCGGTGAGCAGGGACTGGTTGGATTTGAGCGAGGCGATGGCCATTTCCACGTTCTGCTGCTGTTCCTCGGCCTGGCTGACCTCGTCCATCTTGTTCTGCAGGCCGCTGAGCTGGGGAAAGATCACCAGGAACAGCGCCGCCATGACCAGGAGGAACATGCCCAGCAGGTAGAGCAGGGTCTTTTCCCGCTTGGAAAAGTCGTAATTGAGGGCCGGGAATTTCTCCTTCAGCTCTTCCATCAGGGGCTTCTGCTCGGCCTTGACCATGGCCCGTTCTTCCTTCTTCTTTTCTTTAAGGGACTGCTTCTGCTGGCGCTTCAGGGCCTGTTGCTGCTGCTTTTCGGTCTTGGCCAGGGCGCGCTGGTTCTTGATCCCTTCAATGGGTTTCTTTTTTGCTGGGGGTTTGCCGATCATCAGGACCCCCCTTTCAGGACGGCGGTATAGCTGAAGTCGTAGGTCGCGGCCGCCGTGGTGGTGGCAGTGGTGCTCACCGTGGTGCTGGTGGTGGTTCCCGTGGAGCCGCCGGAATAGGTGTACCCCTGGTATTCCACCGAGGAAAACAGCCCGGAATTGATCAGGTTGTTGAGGTACACGGCGCCCTGGTAGGCGTTGCTGGCGCTGGCCGTCACCTCCATGCTGCCGGTGGAGGCGTCGTAACTCAGGGTCTTGACGGTGACGCCGTCACCGGAGGAGATGATCTGGGTCATCTTGTCCGAGTTGACCCCCGGATAGCTGGCGATGGCCGAGTCGTTGGCCGTGTAGGCGGCCAGCTGGCTCTGCACCGAGGTCAGGGTGTTCTGGACCTGCTGGGCCTTGGCGTAATTGGCCGCGTTGGTGGCGTCGTTGACGTAATCATTGGCGATGTTGATGCGCCGCTGGAGGAGCAGGTTGGCCACGGTAAAGCCGATGAAGGCGATGACCATCACGGCCACGATGGCCAGTGGCGGGATCAGCGCCTTGTTCTTTAAATTGATGCCGCTCTTGGCCTTGCCGCCCTTGGTGAAGGCCTTGAGCAGGTCGATGGCGTCCTTGGTTTCAAAGAGGGCCGCGGCGGGGATGAACCCCGCATCCAGGTAGAACTCCTCGTCAGACTTGGGGTTCTGGTGGATGTTGTCGGTGGTGGGAAGGAGGCTGGTGGCCACTTCCATGCCATCGGAATAGGCGTTGATGCTCTGGATCTCCTTGTCCGTCACCCCGGAAAAGAAGGCCCGGTTGAAATCGTAGGGCGATTTCTAGCTCTTGTGGAACTGGAGCAGGGAGCTGAGCTTGCCCATGACCTCCATGGTGAAGGCCTCGCTCTCCCGTTCCGCTACGATGCGCGCCTGGCTGGAAAAGATGTAACGGCCGTTTTCAAACAGGGCGTAAAGCAGGTTGCTGCCGTCCATGCCGAAAAGGGCGAAGGTCTGGCCCGCGTAATCCGGCGTGTGGTCCACGTAGTCCACAATGGCGGACAAGGCCGTGTCGATGCTCCGCAGCTTGATGCCCGCCCGGTCGAACAGGTGCTTGAAGGAGGCGATGACATCCCGCTCCATGGCCACGGCGAACATGTTGGTGCCGCCCTCTTGGCCGGCGGTGCCCTTGTAGTCCATGACCAGCTTCTCGAAATTGGCCGAGTCCTCGAACTCGTGCCGGCAGACCTCTTCCAGCTCCGAGGGCTTTAACTTGGGCACGGGCAGGCTCTTGTTGATGGCCAGACTGGTGTTGATGATCAGCCGGACGTTCTTGAAGGCCACGTGGTACTCGTCCGCCGCCCGTTCCAGGGCGTCGTAGAGCAGATCCTCGTTGGTGATGACGCCGTTGATGAGCCCGCTGCCGTTGAGGGGCACGGTGATAAAATCCTTCACCGTCAGCCCGTTCTTCTTGAGCTCTCCCTGGAGGATCTGGAGCTGGCTGTTGGCAAAGTATATGCTTGTCTGTATCATGCTGTCTTATCCTCCGATGTTTTGATATAAGGTCATGATGGGCATCATGACCGAAAGCATGACGCTCCCGATAATGAAGGCCATGAAGATGATCATGATGGGCTCGATGAAGGTGACCAGCCGCTGGATCGCCATTTCGGACTCGTAATCGTAGGAGTCGGAGATGGAGATGAGCATGGAGTCCAGATTCCCGGATTCCTCCCCGATGAACACCGTGGAGATGAGCTTGCCGTCGAAGCCGTCGATAATGTTCAGGGCATCGGACAGGGTCCCGCCGGTGCGAACCCTGTTTTCCGCCTCGGGGAACTGGCTGGTGATGTATTCATTGCCCACGATCCGACTGCCGATGTCCATGGCGCGGATCATGGAGAGCCCGCTGCTGTACAGGGAGCTCAGGGTCCTGGCAAAGCGGGCCGTATACACGATGCCCATGAGCTTGCCCACCTTGGGCAGATGGAGCTTGAACCGGTCGAACTTCACCCGGATGGAGGGCACCTGAAGCAGGGCCCGCACCCCGAAGAAGATGCCTGCCATGACGATGAGCACCCAGATCCAGTTCACCGTCAGAAACCCGGAGATGTTGATCATGATCTGGGTGATGACGGGCAGGGTGATGCCGTTGAACAGCTCGAAGAACTGGGGCAGGATCACCGTGAAAATCAGCATGACCACCGCGATGGTGACCACCAGCAGGATGACGGGGTACACCATGGCGTTGCGGATCTTGGTGTGGAGCCGGTATTCCTTTTCGTAATACACGGCCATCTTCAGGGCTGTTTCCGCCATCTGCCCGGATTCCTCCCCGGCCCGGAACATGTTGATAATGAGCATGGGAAAAGAACCCTTGGTCTGTTCCATCGCCCGGGACAGGGTGACCCCCTGCTGGACGGACCTGTACAAATTTTCGTACACGGTTTTGACCTTGGGTTTGATATTCCGCTCCCGCATGATGCCCAGGGCGCGGATCACCGTGATCCCTGCGTCCTGCATGCTGTATATTTCCCGGGAAAAGTCTGAAAGCTCCATGTCCTTCATCTTGTAGACCGTCTTCTGCACGTCCACTTCCCGGCTGCTGATCAGGAATTGATCCTGTTCCCGCAGATGTTTCCTCAATGTGTTTACGTCCGGCGCCTCAAATGTACCTGTCACCGTTTGGGACGCCAGATTTTTCGCGCGATATCGATAAGTCGCCATCCCAAATTTCTCCATTCACATCTTGATTTCTTTTTCCCAATTTCCCGTTTGCCATCACGCCAGTCCGAAGATTCCCAGATACCAGGCGATGATGGACGCGCCCCAAAGCTGGGACACGGCGATGCCGATGGCCAGGTAGGGCCCGAAGGCCATTTCCTTTTCACCGGTCTTTTTAATCATTTTGACGATGCCGACGATGCCTCCCAGCACCACGCCGATGAAGGCTGCCAGCAGGGTTCCCTGCCAGCCCAGGAGGAAGCCGGCCACGGCCATGAGCTTGATGTCCCCCATGCCGAAGGCTCCCAGGGCCACAGCCAGAACCAGCAGCGGCACCGCAATCACGAACACCCCGATGACCCGGCTGATGAGGTCCGGCGGGCTCTGGAGGAACGCCGCCGCCACCGCCGGAACGATGAGGGCGATGACCAGCCCGTTGGGGATGATCATGTGGTCGAAGTCGATGAACACCACCGCAATGAGGATGGCTTCCGTACAGAAGGCCACCGCCGCCATGGGGGTGTACCCGAAGCGCCACACCGCCGCCAGCGCGGCCAGGCCGCCCAGCAGCTCCACCGCCGGGTAGCGCACCGGGATGGGCGCGCCGCAGCGGCGGCATTTCCCCCGCAGGAACAGCCAGGAGAACAGCGGAACGTTGTCATAAGCCGCGATGGGTGCCTTGCACTGGGGGCAGAAGGACCGCCCCTTGGCGATGGAGATGCCCAGGGGCACCCGGTAGATCACCACATTCAAAAAGCTGCCTATGCACAGGCCGAATACGAAGACGAAAGCATTGATGATAAAATAGGCCATTTCCAGCGTCATTTCCTGATCCCCTCCGGTGTGGGTGTGGCCAGGGGGGCCTCACTGCCATTGATAAGGACCTTATCCCCCGGGTTCAAACGCACCGTATCGCCGTCCTTTTCAAAATAGATGGCGTCGATGGTGCCGTTTTTGTCGTAATCGAAAATCGTGAGCTTGGTCACGCCGTCAAACATCTCGTCGCTGGCCACGTACTTGCGGATATCCTCGGCATCGGGGATGGTGTACGGATGGTCAGCGGTGGCCTCGGCCACCTTTTCCGTGGCCACGGCCTGGGCGGCGATGTAAAAGGCCCTGGCGTTGGTCACCATGGCCTGCTTCTTGGCCTGGCCGATCATCCCGATGTACCCGGGGATGATGAGGACCGCCAGCAGGGCGACGATGACGATGACGCAGACCATTTCGATCATATTGTAGCCCCGTTCATCCGAGGTCATTTTTCCCAGCCAGCACTGTGCCATGGCCCCCCACTCCCTTTCCAATGTTGTCTCCCGATTAACTCGTACTCATTATAGCACATCCCGGATGGACATCCCAATACAGAACTGCCTTTTTGAGGAAAAAAATTGCGGTCCTGCCCATCGTGTTTAAGAATTGTTCCATGGGACATAATATTTTTATGGAACGCACGGATTCATGCGCTAAAAAAGCCCCCATAAAGGGGGCTGATCATGCCGTATTCTGTTATGCGCCCAGGTCCTCCACCACCAGCACCCGGGGCCCCGCAGGGGCCGCCGGACGGGCCGGGGGAACCGGGGCCGGAGCCGCTTTTTTTCCGTCCCGTTCCTCAAAGAACTTCAGAGCGACCTTGGGGAACAGCGCGTAGCTGAGGACATCCTCCTCGCTCTTGGCCACGCCCTTGAGCTCTGCCCGGAGCTTGTCCATTTCCGGGGGCAGATCGTCCGCCGGACGGTGGGTGATCACTGGCGCGTCGCCGATGGCCATCCTGCGCACCTCCTCGTTGACCTCGCCGGGGAGCCGGCCGTATTCCCCGCGGAGCAGGGCCTTGGCCTCCTGGGGGAACATCTTGTAGCGCCCGGCCAGCACGTTCATCACCGCCTGGGTGCCGACGATCTGGCTGCTGGGGGTCACCAGGGGCGGGTAGCCGAAGTCCTTGCGCACCCGGGGCACTTCCTTCAGCACCTCGTCAAACTTGTCCTCCTGCCCCGCCTGCTTGAGCTGGGAAATCAGGTTGGACAGCATGCCTCCGGGCACCTGGTAGGTCAGGGTGTTGGTATCCACCCGGAGCACCTTGGGGTCCAATTCCCCTTCCCTCTGCAGGGTGTCCGCCACGGTGCGGAAGTAGGCCGCCGCCTTGGAGAGCACCGCCAGGTCCAGCCCCGTATCCAGGTCCGTCCCCTTGAGGGTGGCCACCAGGGATTCAGTGGCGGGCTGGGAGGTGCCGTCGGCCATGGGGCTCAGGGCGCAGTCCACGATGTCCACCCCGGCCTGGGCGGCCATGAGGTAGGTCATGTCCCCGGTGCCCGTGGTGTTGTGGGTGTGGAGATGGATGGGCACATCCACCCCCGCCTTGAGCCGCTTCACCAGGCTGGCCGCCTCGTAGGGCAAGAGCAGATTGGCCATGTCCTTGATACAGATGGTATCCGCCCCCATCTGGGCCAGCTCCTGGGCCAGCTTCACAAAATAATCCTCGTTGTGCACCGGGCTCAGGGTGTAGCTGATGGCCGCCTCGCAGTGGCCGCCGTATTTCTTGGTGGCCCGGATGGCGGTTTCCAGGTTGCGGGTATCGTTGAGGGCGTCAAAGGTCCGGATGATGTCGATGCCGTTTTCGATGGATTTGGCCACGAAGGTCTCCACCACGTCGTCGGCGTAATGCCGGTAGCCCAGCACGTTCTGGCCCCGGAGCAGCATCTGCAGCCTGGTATTGGGCAGGTGGCGTCTGAGCTGGCGCAGCCGTTCCCAGGGGTCTTCCCCCAGGAAGCGCATGCAGGCGTCAAAGGTCGCCCCGCCCCAGCATTCCAGGGACCAGTATCCCACCGCGTCCAGGAGCTCGCACCCCGGGAGCATTTCGTTGATCGTCATCCGCGTGGCCGCCTGGGATTGGTGGGCGTCCCGCAGGATGGTATCGGTAATCTTCAAACCCATAGAATTCCTCCTTCTGTCAGCCGAACAGGGCGATGAGCACCCCGGCGGCGATGGCCGTGCCGATGACCCCGGCCACATTGGGGCCCATGGCGTGCATGAGCAGGAAGTTGGTCGGATCGGCTTCGCTTCCCACATTCTGGGAGACCCGGGCGGCCATGGGCACGGCGGAAACGCCGGCCGAGCCGATGAGCGGGTTGATCTTTTCCTTTAAGAACAGGTTCATGAACTTGGCCAGCAAGACCCCGCCGGCGGTGCCGAACCCGAAGGCCACCACCCCCATGCACACGATCAAAAGGGTCCGGGGCTGGAGGAAGGTGTTGGCCGTCGCCGTCGCCCCCACCGAGATCCCCAGGAAGATGACCACGATGTTCATGAGCTCATTCTGCACGGTTTTGGAAAGCCGTTCCACCACGCCGCTGACCTGGAGCAGGTTGCCCAGCATCAGGCAGCCGATGAGGGGTGCCACCGAAGGCACCAGCAGAGCCACGAAGATGGTCACCACGAAGGGGAAGATCATCTTTTCCGTGTGGGACACGGGGCGCAGCTCGGTCATCTTGATCTTGCGCTCCGACTCGGTGGTCAGGGCCTTCATGATGGGGGGCTGGATCACCGGCACCAGGGCCATGTAGCAGTAGGCCGCGATGGCGATGGGCCCCAGGAGCTCCGGCGCCAGCTTGGACGACACGAAGATGGCCGTGGGGCCGTCGGCGCCGCCGATGATGCCGATGGCGCCGCCCTGGGCCTGGGTGAACACCCCGGAGGCCGCGCAGCCCAGATAGGTGGTAAAGATCCCCAGCTGGGCCGCCGCCCCCAGGAGCAGGCTCTTGGGATTGGCGATGAGGGGCCCGAAGTCCGTCATCGCCCCGACGCCCACAAAGATCAGGCAGGGGTAGATCTCCAGCTTGACCCCGATGTACAGCACGTCGATGAGGCCGATGGTCACGGGCTTCCCCGTCACCGCCGAAGCCGCCCCGCCGAAGGCCGCCCAGTCGATGGTGCTTCCGGCGAACAGTTCCTCGTGGAAGATGTTGCCCCCGGGCAGGTTGGACAGCAGCACCCCGAAGGCGATGGGCAGCAGCAGCAAGGGTTCGTAATTCTTGACGATGGCCAGCCAGGCCAGCAGCATGGCGATCCCCAGCATGATGAGGTTGCGCCAGTCCGCCGCCAGCAAAGCGAAGCCCGTCTGATTGATGAAATTTACAATGGCATCCATAAGCTTATCCTCTCCCGGACGCTTACGCGATCACGCAGAGCAGGGTGCCGGAATCCACCGTCGAGCCCTCGCTGACGGTCAGACCCGTCACCACGCCGTCCACCGGCGCCACGATCTCGTTTTCCATCTTCATGGCTTCCAGCACCACCACCGGCTGGCCGCGCTTGACCGGCGTGCCGTTGGGCGCCTTGACGCTCAGGATGGTCCCCGGCATGGGGGCCTTTACCGGTTCCCCGGCGCCCGTAGGCTGGGCCGCTGGCGCTGCCGGCGCTGCCGGAGCCTCTGCCCGGGGGGCTGCCTGGCTGGCCGCCACCGCCCCGTCATCCATGGGCTCCACCGCCACCTCGTACTCCGTCCCGTTCACAATCACACGATAATTCTTCATCACATCATTCCTCCAATCCTGAATTCAACCCCGGCGTTTGATGGATACGATGCGTATCCCCGCCGCGTCTGTTCCGCTTTCCTCGGCAATGGCCGCCGCAATGGCCGCCGCCAGCTCACCCCGGTTGGGGATGGCCGCCCCGGCACCTGCCGGAAGGGCCTCAGGCCGGGCCGCCGGCTGCTCCGGCGCCGCCGGATTCCGTGCCGCTTTTTTGGCCTCCACCGAACCCACGATGGCGCTCATGGCCTTGCATAAAAACACGATGATGATCAGCCCGATAAACACCGTGCCCATCCCCATGAGGACCACAAATCCGTTTGACATTCAATCGACCCCCTTTAATCTTTTTCAATATGTTAAGATTTTAACACTGTTTCCAAAAAAGGCAAGATAATATCTTGTCCTCTTTTCCGGGGTCGGAAAATTTTTTCGACAAAAAAACCGCAAAAACCGCATAATTCAGCCATTTCTAGGCGATGGACCAATTTTGTCCCGATGTGACAAAATTGTCGAACTGTCGCCACAGGCTTAACAATCCCCGCAAAAAGGACAAAATATTACCCTTTTAAGCTTTCACTTTTTTGAGGCAAAAAAATAAAACGTCTGATTTCCCTTTCCCATCGGGCAAATCAGGCGTTAATTCCCTCTATTTAGATCTTACGCTTTGTTTATAAACACTGAATCCCGTGACCTGCCACTCCCGCAGGCCTTAAACCATGGCAGCGATGCTGCCGACACCGAAAGACGTCTTCTTCTGGGCGCCCTTGAATTCTTCCGCGCCGATCCCGCACATGGGGCAATACCAGCCATCCGGCAGATCCCTCAGAGCCGTTCCCGGCGCAATGCCGTTTTCCGGATCTCCAGCTGCTGAATCAAAGGTATAACCACACAGAGGGCATTCGTAGTCTTTCATTTTGCGTACCTCCCGCCACCAATGTAAACACTGGTGTTGTTTCATTAATAAATTTACATAATGATAAACCCATTTTACAAAGTTTGCAAGAAAGAAATATTTTTTGACGTCCCTTTACTTAAGGTAATTTCCACCCTGCATTAAGCATCACTCATGTTTTCCTTCCCCGGTGGGGTTCACATGGATCATGCAGTGCTTCATGGTGGGGTAAGCGGCCTCCAGCTCATCGTGGACATCCTCTGCCACGGCATGGGCCTCCTTGAGGCGCATCGCCCCGTCCATTGCGATTTCCAGGTCCACGTAGAAGCAGGCGCCGAAGGTGCGGGTGCGCAGATCGTCGATGCCCTGGACCTTGGGATGGGCCAGGACCATCTGGCGGATCCCCGCCGTGGTGGCATCATCCACTGAGGAATCCAGCATGCGGCTGATGCTGTCCTTGCCGATATCCACCGCCACCTTGACGATGAGCACGGCGATGACCACCGCCGCGATGGGGTCCAGAATCGGGAAGCCCAAGCGGGCTCCGGCGATACCCACCAGGGACCCCACCGAGGAGATGGCGTCGGACCGGTGATGCCAGGCGTCCGCCTTCAGAGCCGAGGAATTGATCTTCTTGGCCGCCCCGATGGTGTACCAGTACATCCACTCCTTGACCAGGATGGAGGTCACCGCCGCGACGAGGGCCAGGATCCCCGGCGCCTGGATGGGCGTGCTGTTCATGTTGATGATCTTGACGATGCCGGTGTAGCCGATGGCCGCCCCGGTGACCATGAGGATGGCCGACAGGATGATTCCCGCCACGCACTCCATGCGGTCGTGGCCGTAGGGGTGCTCCTTGTCCTTGGCCTGGCTGGAGATGTTGACCCCGGCGATGACGATAAAGGTGGCCAGCACGTCCGAGGCCGAGTGCACGGCATCGGAAACCATGGCCCCGGAGTGGGCGATGATCCCGGCCGCCAGCTTGAAGGCGGTGAGCAGCACGTTGACCACGATGGACACCGTGGAGACGCGCATGGCGATCCGGTGGTTGGCCCGGACCAGCTCGCTGTTGGCGTCGTCCCGGGCGGTGCTGCCGGTTGTTTGACTTAAATTCATATTTTTCACTTCCATTTCAGATGCAGACATTTCAGTCATTCCCATTAGTGTAAGGCTCCTTTCCGTGTTAGTCAAGGCTAATCGTCCGGGTTAGCCTCCGCAATTTTTCGTAGGTGTGAAATTTCCTCGCCGTAACCCGTCATATCCGGTTGGGGGGTTTCCAGGAAGAAGGGCAGGTGGCGCAATGCCGGGTGGGTGACGATGGCCTCGAAGGCGGGCCAGCCCAGGCTGCCTTCGCCCAGGCGGGCGTGGCGGTCCTTGTGGCTGCCGAAGGGGGTCATGCTGTCATTGAGGTGGATGGCCTTGAGGCGGTCCAGGCCCACGGTGCGGTCGAAGTGATCCAGCACGGCGTCCAGGTCCCCGGCCAGGTCATACCCGGCGGAGAAAACGTGGCAGGTATCCAGGCAGACCCCCAGATGCTGGGGATGGGCCGCTCCGCCGATGATGGCCGAAAGCTCCTCAAAATCCCGGCCCACCTCGCTGCCCTTGCCCGCCATGGCTTCCAGCAGGACCACCGTGGTCATATCCGGCGTCATGACGGCGTTGAGGGTATCCAGGATCAGGCCGATGCCCGCTTCCGCCCCCTGGCCCACATGGCTGCCGGGGTGGAAATTGTACAGGGAGCAGGGCAGCTGCTCCAGCCGGGCCAGGTCTTCCCCGAAAGCCCGCCGGGCGAAATCCCGGGTATCCGGGGAAGCCGAGGCCATGTTCAGGGTGTAGGGCGCGTGGGCCAGCAGGGGCCCGAAATCGTGGGCCGCCATCACCTGCTCCATGGCCGCCACATCAGCGGGGTCCAGGGCCTTGGCGTTGCCGCCCCGGGGATTGCGGGTGAAAAATTGAAAGGTATTCGCCCCCACCGCCACCGCCTGGCGCGCCGCGTGGGCGTAGCCCTTGGCGATGGAGATGTGGGGACCGATGATCAGTGACATAACGTTGCCTCTTTCCTATAGATGCTGGTCCGGTGTCCCCGGATACGGATACAGCCCAATAGTCAGCACCGCGGACAGGAAAGCACTGTTCGCGGTGATTCCTCTGATGCTGTATCCGTATCCAAGGACACCAGACGCGGTAGATTGATTCATAGATTAAAACGATTCTATTTTAACATAAATGGCGGTTTGCGTCAAATGGGCCCGTTTGAGATAAAAAAAGGCCGGGACATTCCCGGTCTTCGGTGTGGCGTTCTTATTTGGCTGTGGTTTCGTTGTCGCTGTGGAGCTGGGGCAGGGCTTCCATGGCGGCTTTGAGGAGCAGGGTCAGGATGCGGCCCTTTTCCGGAATATACACGATGCCGGCGGACAGCTTGATAGGGGATGTGAGGTGCATCTCCTCTTCCGCAGCCCGGGCCCGATCCTTGATGTGGTTCACGGTCTTTTCCACCGCTGCCTTGTCCTCCGCGTCCCGGATCAGGGTGGTGAACATGGTCCCCGAGTAGCGGCCCACCACGTCGCTGCCCCGCAGGTTTTCGGCGATGAGCCGCCCCACGGCGCGCAGCACCCGGTTGCCCACGTCGAAGCCCATGGTTTCGTCGATGGCGTCCAGGCCTTCCAGGCGGAAGGAGATCAGGGCCTTGCGGCTCTTGTCTTCCTTGTCCTCGATGATGTGCTTGATGGTCAGGTCCGTGGAAACCCGGTCCAGGATCCCCGTCACCTTGTCCATCTGGAGCAGGGCCGTCTGGTGCAGGTCGTCGGGGGCCAGCTCCACCCGTCCCACCATGTGGAAGGCCTTGTTCTGGCCGATGGTCACCGGCCGGTAATAGGCCCGGCACCAGTGATAGTCACCGTCATCGCCCTTGAGCAGGAAGTCCACGTTGTCCCCGGAACGGTTGCCCTTAAGGGCGTTGCTGAATTCCCGGATGGTGCTGCTGTGGACGTACCGCGTGCTGGGCAGGCTTTCCAGAAAATATTCCATGTTGCGCTCCTTGGGCGTGCCGTCGGGCGTCAGATGGACGAAGAACATGGTGTCCTTGAGGACATCGTAGTCGTAACACATGCTGTTGGTGTATTTGGCCAGGGTCTGGTACCGCTCTTCCTGGGCGCTCTGGATTCCCGCCCGTGCCTGGGCCTTGGCCAGGTCGATGAAGGCAAGGCCCACCCGGACCCGGCCATCCTCCCCGGCTTCCATGGACCAGCTCCGGGCGTCGATCCATACCACCCGGCCGTCATCCAGGGAGACCCGGCAGATTTCTTCCCCGGCCTCGCCCTGGGCGCTGGCCCGCAGCATGGCCATCACCTGGGGCAGGTCCCCGGGGTAGAACCACCCGAAGAAGGTATCCCCCAGCTCCGCCTCCGTCACGTCGGCGCAGCCGAAGAATTCATCGTACCAATGATTGCGGTATACCGGTAAAAAATGCCCATCCTCTTCCTGGACAAAAAAAATCACAGCGCATGGCATGGCATTTAAAATGTCATTTTCTGTATGTGCCCCGTGTTTGATAGCCTGCTCTTCATTCGCTGTCATGCAGTTTCCTCCTGTGCGTATGGATTCTCAAATCTTTTTCCAAGTATATATTAACACATGAAATCTTTTAACACAAGTGAAAACGAGAGGATTTTGTGAGTGAGAGATTTTTATCTGGCGATTCTACTATTAATAATGAACAAACGAGGTATTTCTCAGAAAAAAATTCACTTTGCCTACGACAATCGTACGAGGATTCTTTCCGGGTATAATCATTGTATTTCTTATATTATACAATATCAAAAACATTCACATTGCCAATCGGAAGGATACCCAGAAACAACTCTCTCTTTTTTACAGTACTCAATATAAAGGGTTATTTGTATCCAAGATAGATAACCAATTTTCTCAAAACTGTTTAAATCTCCCTTTGTCACCCCAAACCTTTCTGTTTCCTTTAAATTTTCAAAGTATTTTCAATAAAACCTTGAAATAACCTTGGAAGGGTGCTAGAATAAGTCAGAAGTTAATTATAAGGTAATTTAAAGGTTCCGATTACATTCAGCATTCCATTCAAACAGAAAGAAAAGTGAGGCATTATGGTCGTTAATACAATTTACATCTTATTGTTCGCTTTGGGCGTGCCCTTCTTCGCCTACGGACTGTACTACCTGTTCATCGGCTTCCTGGGATTCAGGAAACACAACAAATTCCCCCAGGTCGCCCCGAAGAATCGTTTCGCCGCCGTCATCGCGGCCCGGAACGAAGGCGTGGTCATCGGCAATCTGATTGACACGTTGAAATCCCAGAATTATCCGGAAGAACTCCTCGATGTGTACGTGCTCCCCAACAACTGCACGGACAACACTGAAGAAGTGTCCCTGGAACACGGCGCCAAGGTCTTCCACTGTTCATCCAAAGTCCACTCCAAGGGTGCGGCCCTGGAAGAATTCTTCGACGATACCTTCGCCAACAACGATGTGTACGATGCCTTCTGCATTTTCGACGCCGACAACCTGGTGGACCCGGGCTTCTTCATCGCCATGAACAACGCCATGTGCTCCGGCGAAACCATCGCCCAGGGTTACCGCGACAGCAAGAACCCTGCCGATTCCTGGATTTCCGGCTGCCAGTCCATCTTCTACTGGACCCTCAACCGTTTCCTGAATCTGGCCCGTTATTCCGTCGGCATGTCCGCCGCCCTCAACGGCACGGGCTTCATGGTCGCAGCCAGCATCCTCAAGGACGGCGGCTTCCGCACCTTCAGCCTGACAGAAGATATCGAATTTACCACCCAGTCCATCATGAAGGGCCACCGGGTAGCGTGGGTACCGGAAGCGCTGACCTACGACGAACACCCCATCGACTTCAACACCTCCTGGAAACAGCGCAAGCGCTGGTCCACCGGCACCATCCAGTGCTTCAGCCACTACGCGCCGCTGCTGTGGCAGCAGTTCAAGGAAACCAAGAACTGGTGTGACCTGGATATGATCCTCTACCTCTTCGCACCGCTGGAACAGATTTTAACGGCGCTGTACAGCGTCAGCACCTTCGTCGTCCTGTGCCTGCTCTATGTGAACACCCAGGTATGGTCCGATGCCCTGACCTTCGCCCTGGTCTTCAGCGGCGGCGGCGTACTGCTCAGCTTCCTGTACACGGCCTTCGTTGTCAAGCTGGAACACCACAAGATCAAACAGATCAAGGGAGCCTCCTTCTTCTCATTCTGGTTCTTCCTGTTCTCATGGGTGTTCATCAACATCCTGTGTATTTTCAAGCCCATCACTACCTGGGAACCGATTGAACATACACAGAGCGTCAACCTGGCCCAGCTGCGCCGGATTGAAGATTAACCGGAACCGAATCATAAATAGATCAAACAACCGAATCAAATACCGAATCAAAAAAATGTATGAAACGAATTCAGCCCGGCCGCTTCTCAATGAAGCGGCCGGGCCTTTTGTTGTTCCTTATATCCTATTGTATCCTATTGTCTGTCTCTGCGCTCCACAAAGGCCTTTGCCTGTGAAGCGCTTTTACAGGAAGGGCCTACATATCCGGATGGGCTTCCAGGTACTGGCGGATGAGCTCCAGATCCTCTTCGTCGATGATGATTTCCGAATCCCCGCTGTCCAGCATGACTTCTTCGGGAAGGACATTTACCGCAGCCCGTTCCTGATTGACCACATTGCCGGCCACGTACTGCTGATTCTCCTGTTTTTCCCGTTCTTCCCGCTCGTTGAGCACCTTTTCCCGCTGGTTGAGGTTGGCTTCGATCTTGTCCAGATCGTCGATTCTCAGGTTGATCTGCTGGGATAAACGGATCAGGTCGTCCAGGACGCCGTCCACCAGGGATTGCTTGTCCATGATGTTTTTGAGTTTTTCCCGTATGACCTCGCCGGTTTGAAGGATTTCCGCGTTGGAAGTGACCGGTCCCAGATTGGCCAGCTCTTCACGGAAGGCATCCACATCACTTTTGAATTTTTGGGATTGCACTGAATCATCTCCAATATCTGAAACCAAGGTGCCAAGCCGTTCTTCCAGCCTGCTGAAATCACCGGTTTTGGGTTCTTCGTCCTCTTCGAAAAGGGACTCTTCATCCGATGCTGCCGGAACCGTCCCGGAGGGCTGATCTCCGTCGGGCATGATTTCCTCATCCTCGAAGAAGGTCATTTCCGGTTTTTCTGCCAGGGGTTCGATGGTGCTGAAGGTCACCGGCTCCTTGACGCTTTCCTCGTGCTCTGACCCGGGCGTTTCCCCGGCCTTTTCTTCCGGCTCATCTACCACCTCTTCAAAGAGGTCATCCAATTCATCGCCGCCGGTCATTTCTTCGGCCGGCATGGTGCCAGCCGCTGCGTCTTCCTTGGCCTCTTCAACCGGCAATTCGTCTGGAGCCGTCTTGGCTTTCTTTCCGTCATCAAAACCCAATCCGTCAAAGGCGATGCCGTCATCTTCTTCTGCCTCTTCATTTTCCATGGGGGCGGAAGCGGGATTCCAGCCGGATGTATAATCCATGCTCTTTCGGATCACATCCGCGTCTTCCCGGTCAGCCTGATCCAGATCGTAAAAGGCATCCTCATCGCCAAACCGGTCTTCAGGCATTTCCCCATGTCCTTCCAAAAATCCCTGGCTGCCGGCTTCGTCCCCCGACAGGGTATTGAAAATATCGTCCATGGCGTCATCATCTTCGTTGAAATGGCCCCGGCGGGATTGGCCGAGCCATTGTTTCTGCTCGCGCCGGTCAGATTTTTTTCCTTTGGCACTTCCGTGCTTCTTCTTCCAAATCAAATGGCTGATGATGATCACGACCAGGTCCGCTCCGGCTGTCACCAGAAGCATCCGGGACGATATGCCGAAGGCCATCAGGTAGTCGATGACGATGATGGCGAAATCCGCCAGCAGGATGAAGAATCCCGCGGCGATGACGCCCTTGGCCGCCTTGGTCAGGTCACCCAGGGCCATGACCAGTATCTTTACTCCAATAAAAAACAATGAGATGACCGCCAGATCCTTGGTCACATCCATATTCATCACCTTGAACGCCAAGATGACGCCGAACGTGGACAAAAGGACGGCGATACAGTCAAATATCAACAACAATTCCAATCGTTCATTTTTATCTGCCATACAATTACTCCTCAATTCCTTCCTGTTTTATATTTGGTCATTCTGAACCGGTGATTCCTGGGGCCCAGACATGACCTCCGCCAGGGCTTTCGACAAATCGTCGGTTCCATCATAAGCCGCCGCGATCTCCCGCATCCGGGCGTACTCCATGGCGAGGGTTCTTTCGCGCTCCGCCACCATGTCCTCCCGCTGTCTGAGCATCGCAAATACTTCCTTCAGCTCGACAAGCATGTGCCGCAAGTCCTCCTCACGCTCATCCAATTCCCTTAATTTCTGGTTGATTGTGTCCAGATCCTTCCCGTCGGCGGAATCGTTCCTGGCCCTCTTTCCCCGGTCGTTGGAACGCCCATCGATCATGCGATTGATTTTCCGGTCCTTGATGCGCATTTTTTCTTCAATCTCTGTGCTTTGACCCTGGTTTTCCGGTCGATCCGATATCATTGCCCGCTTCCTTTCTTATTCATAAATCCAATTAATTCATTGGTCGAAGAATAATCCATGTCTTTTTATTATAGCAGAACCCGCCTTAAATGTATAATATCTTTATAAAAAAGTGGGACCTATTTACGATTTCCTGCTGTAAATATGGTATAATATGTAAAATATTGTATATGTGCGGACCGACATCCTGTTTTTCAACCCTGGACCGCTATTGACATTATGAATAAGTGAGAGGTTTGATTATTTGGATTATTCAAAAGAGAGATTAAAAGAAAAACAGCGCCTGGAAAAATTAAAACCCAATAAAGGGGATTACCGGAATTCCTCCCAGGCGCCCGGTGGTAAAACGCCTCTCGGCGGCCAGCGGGTCAAGACCTCCGGCACGCCGCAGCCCCGCCAGAGCGGAACCTCCGCCCAGCCTGCAAGCCACAGCCGTCCGGCCTCACAACGGCGTCCGGCCAGCAGCGGACAGCGCTACAACACACCGCCCCAATCTTCATCCGGCGGCGGCAGGACGGCCAACGGGGGCGATGCCCGGGTCCAATCCCAACGTCCTCCCGCTTCCAGCGGACAGCGGTACAACGGCCAGCGGGCCTCCGCATCCAGTGGCCAGCGGTACAACGGCCAGCGGGCTTCCGCCTCCGGTGTCCAGCGGGCCAGCTCCCAGCGGGATCCCGGCGCCGTTTCCAGGCGCCAGCCTGTCACTGCCGGCGGCCCCCCCGCCCCTCCCCAAAAGCGGAGAAAGGGTATCGGTGCCGGCATCCGGCGGTTTTTGATCGGGCTGGTCATCATCGTGGTGGCCGCGGTCGCGGTGGGCCTGTGGATGCTCACCAACAACCTGAACCCGAACATCGCGTCCGAGGCATCCAAGTACAACATCAGCAGCGAGGCCGCCTCCGTGGCCCAAAGCCACCGCATCGTCAACATCGTTATCTTCGGCACCGACGGCCGGGCGGATGTGGACGGTGAACGGTCGGACTCCACCATGATTGCTTCCCTGGACTTTGAACACGGCAGCATCAAGATTTCCTCCCTCATGCGGGACACCTACGTCAGCATCCCCGGCAACGGCTTTGACAAGCTCAACGCCGCCTATTCTTTGGGTGGGGCGGACCTGGCCCTTCAGACCATCAACCAGAACTTCGACACGGCCATCACGGACTACGTATCGGTGAACTTCGAGTGCATGGTGGAAATGGTCAACGCCGTGGGCGGCGTCAACGTGGACATCTCCTCGGACGACGAGCTGTACTGGCTCAACCAGTACCTCATGGACGTCAACGACAAGGTCGGCTCCGCATCCCCGGATGTGGCCGGCACCGGCACCCAGCTTCTGGATGGCAGCCAGGCCTTGGCCTACTGCCGCATCCGCTACATCGGCAACGGCGATTTTGACCGGACCCAGCGCCAGCGGACGGTCTTCGAACAGGTCCTCAACAAGGCCATGGCCCTGAACCCCATCCAGCAGTACAATCTGCTCCAGAAGATCATGCCCTACGTCAAGACCTCCATGGACACCAACGAAATCCTCAAATACGCGGCCAACGTGGCCCTCATGCGGAACCGGACCATCCAGCAGAAGCAGATTCCCACAGATGAGTACGTGCAGACCGGTGACCTGGACGGCGTATCCTACGTCTTCCCGGTGACCCTGGACGACAACATCAAGGCCCTGTACAATTTCATCTACCAGATTGATTACACGCCGTCCACCGACGCCCAGTACATCAGTAAAAAAATCCAGAATGTGTGGCAATACTAATTTATGAATAAGCTCAAAAACTTCATCCATTCCGACCTGTTCGCCGAAATCTTCCGTTTCGGCGTCACAGGCGGCGTTTGTTTCCTGATCGACTACGGCACGCTGTACGCCCTGACGGAATTCGCAGGCATCAATTACCTGTGGTCCTCGGGCATCAGCTTCACCCTGTCGGTCATCGTCAACTATTTCATCTGCGTCAAATGGGTCTTCAAGGGAGCCGGCAAGCAGGACACCCAGTCCGCCGTCATCTTCATCGGATCCAGCGTGGTGGGGCTGGGCATCAACCAGTTCCTCATGTGGTTCTTCGTGGAAAAGCTGGGCATCTACTACATGATCGCCAAAATCTTTGCCACCCTCATCGTCATGGTGTGGAACTACATCATGAAGCGCAAGGCTGTGACCAAAAACGCGTAAAAAAAAATACCGGCAGCAAGATGACAAATCGTCTTGCTGCCGGTATTTTTATGTTTTCTCGTCTCAATGATTAATCTGAAAGCTTGTGGATGAACAGGCCGCTGCGCAGCTTGGGCTCGAACCAGGTGGACTTGGGCGGCATGAGCAGCCCGGCGTCGGCGATGGCCATGAGCTCGGCGATGGAGGTGGGATACAGGCTGAAGGCCAGCTTCATGTCGTCCCCCGCCCGGCGTTCCAGTTCGCCCAGGCCCCGGATGCCGCCGACGAAGTCGATACGGCTGTCCGTCCGGGGATCGGCGATGCCCAGGATGGGGGCCAGCAGGTTGTTCTGCAGGATGGCCACGTCCAGGCTTGCCACGGGATCCGCCGGATCGTAGCTGCCTTCCCGGGCGGTAAGCTTGTACCACACGCCGTCCAGGTACATGCCGAAGGTTCCCTTTTCCGCGGGACCGAAAGCCCTTTCGCCCACGGCTTCCACGGCAAAGTCCTTGTCCAGGGCCTTGAGGTAATCTTCCGCGGACAGGCCGTTCAAATCGGCCACGACCCGGTTATAATCCAGGATCTTGAGCTGATTGTCTGGGAAAAGCACGGACAGGAAGTAATTGAATTCCTCGTCCCCGGTGTAATCCGGGTGCTGTTCCCTGCGCATCTGGCCGACCTTGACGGCGGATGCCGCCCGGTGGTGGCCGTCGGCGATGTACAGGCTGTCCACGCCCTTAAAAGCGCCTTCCAGCCCGGCGATGGCCGCAGTGTCGGCGATGACCCACACCCGGTGACGGATGCCGTCCTCCGACGTGAAGTCGTAAACCGGGGCTTCCTTTTTAACCTGATCGATGGCGGCGTCGATGGCCGCCTGGCTGCGATAGGTCAAGAAGATGGGGCCGGTGTTGGCGTCGCAGGCGTCCACGTGGTGGATGCGGTCCGCTTCCTTGTCCGCCCGGGTGAGCTCGTGCTTCTTGATGGTGCCGTCCAGGTACTCGTCGATGGCCGTACAGGCCACCAGGCCGGTCTGGCTGCGGCCGTCCATGGTCAACTCGTACAGGTACAGGCAGGGCGCCTCATCCTGGAAGATGGCCCGGCGGTCAAACAGCCGCTGGAGGTTCACCGCCGCCTTGGCGTAGACGCAGGGGTCGTAAATCGGCGTCCGGGGATCCAGGGTGGTTTCCGGACGGTCCACCCGCAGGAAGGAATCGTACTTCCCACGGACCTCGGCCCGGGCTTCGGCCCGGTTGTACACGTCGTAGGGAAGGGCCGCCACGTCGGCGGCCTTTTCCGGATAAGGGCGAATGGCTTTAAACGCTCTGATCGTTGCCATGGGCACCCCTATTTGATGAAACGGACACGGGTGACGCCGTCGATGCCGCACAGGTCGTTCTTGACCTTTTCATTGACATCGCTGTCCACGTCGATCATCGTGTACGCGTATTTTCCTTTGTTCTTATTGGTCATATCGGAAATATTGATATTGTCCTTCGCCAGAATGGCCGTAATCTGCCCGATCATATTGGGAATGTTCTTATGGGCGACAGTGATGCGGTGGGCACTGCTGCATTCACCCATATTGCAGTCGGGATAATTGACGGAATTGACGATGTTCCCGTTTTCCAGGAACTGGCGCATGGAATCCACAGCCATGGTCGCGCAGTTTTCTTCGCTTTCCGGTGTGGAGGCACCCAGATGGGGAACGTTGATGGCGTTCTTCATCTTCATGGTTTCTTCACTGGGGAAGTCGCACACGTAAGCGGCTAAGCGGTCTTCTTCCAGGGCCTTGGCCAGGGCTTCGTTGTCGATGAGGCCGCCCCGGGCAAAGTTCATCAGACGCAGCTCGGGCTTGCACACTGCCAGCAGATCCGCGTTGACGTAATTCTTGGTTTCTTCCATATAGGGAATGTGGATGGAGATATAGTCACAATTTTTAAAGATGGCTTCCAGGCTGGAGGACCGTTTTACTTTTCTGCTTAACCCCCAGGCGTGTTTGATGGAGATGAAGGGGTCGAAACCATAAACCTTCATGCCAAAATCCACAGCCATGTTGGCCACGAGCACCCCGATGGCGCCCAGGCCGATCACGCCCATTTTCTTGCCGTACAATTCAGGCCCTGCAAAAGCTTTCTTACCCTTTTCCACAGCGGCGGCCACATCGCCGTCCTGATCCTTGAGGGACTTGGCCCATTCGATGCCGTCCACCACCTTACGGGAGGAAATCAGCATCCCCATGGCCACCAATTCCTTGACGGCATTGGCGTTGGCCCCGGGTGAATTACAGACGACGATCCCTTCTTCGGAGCAGCGTTCCAGGGGGATGTTGTTCACCCCGGCGCCGGCGCGGCCGATGAATTTAAGGGATTCCGGGAATTCCATGTCGTGCATCTTGGCGCTGCGCACCAGGATGGCATCGGGATTCTGGACGTCATCGGCGACGATGTATTCGTCCGTTAATTCTTTCAAACCTTTTTTGGAAATGTTGTTCAGGGTCTTGATATTATAACTCATTTTTGTTTATTTACCTTTCATTCATGCCGCAGCAAATCTGGCCAACTTCGAAACTCCCCAGTCTTTGACTGCGCGCGTAATGTCGGCCGGCGATCCGGCCATGGTGCCAAAACGTGATGTCGAAAATACGAACGGGCTTATTTGTTTTCCATTTCGAACTTCTTCATGAAGTCGATGAGGGCCTGTACGCCAGCTTCCGGCATGGCGTTGTAGATGGATGCGCGCATCCCGCCGACGGTCCGGTGACCCTTGAGGTTTTCCAGGCCCGCCGCCTTGGCTTCCTTGACGAACTTGGCATCCAGATCCTTGTCTCCCGTTACAAAAGGAACGTTCATGAGGGAACGGTCTTCGGCCACGACGGTGCCCTTGAACATGCTGCTGTTGTCCAGGAAATCGTACAGCTTGGCCGCCTTGGCCTTGTTGATGGCTTCCATGGCCGGCACGCCGCCCATCTTCTTGACCCACTGGTAAACCAGGCCGCAGATGTAGATGCTGTAGCATGGCGGGGTATTGAAGCAGGAATCGTTGTCCGCGTGGGTCTGGTAATTGAGCATGGTCGGGGTGATGTCCATGGCGTTGCCGATCAGGTCCTTGCGAATGATCACGGCGCACACGCCGGCAGGTCCCATGTTCTTCTGGGCTCCGGCGAAGATCAGGCCGAATTTGGACACGTCGTACACTTCCGACAGGATATTGGAAGACATATCCGCGATCAAAGGCACATTGCCGTTCTGGGGCAGGTTGTCCGGACGGAACCGCGTCCCGTAGATGGTGTTGTTGACGCAGATGTACAGGTAATCGGCATCGGCACGCATCATGTCCGGTGTGATCTTGGGGATATAGGTAAAGGTCTTGTCAGCTGAAGACGCGATGGCCTTGGCGTCACCGTAGCGCACCGCTTCCTGATAAGCCTTCTTGGCCCAGTTTCCGGTCAGGATGTAATCCGATTTGTGATTCTTGTTCATCAGGTTCAGGGCCACCATGGCGAACTGCATGGAACCGCCCCCCTGCAGGAACAGGATTTCATAATCATCCGGTACACCCATCAGTTCCTTGTAATCCGCTTTGGTTCTGGCCAAAATGTCCGCGAAAGCCGCCGAGCGATGGCTCATTTCCATGACGGACATTCCCGCGTCGCCATAGTTGACCATTTCACTGGCCGCTTTTTCGAGTACTTCTACCGGCAAAGCAGATGGGCCGGCAGAGAAATTGTAAACTCTTTCCACAATACTTCCTCCTAAAATTTTTTACCGTAATGACGGCACTTTCAATTATAGTAGAATGATGTTTTTTTTTCAATCACCCAAGCTGAAAATTTTTACATCAACCCTTTTCAAATTGATCTTTTTTCCAATAAAAAGCCGGCCCCGCAGAGTATTCCATTCTGCCGGGCCGGCCGCCTGTCATTTCCAGATTAATTTGAATCCAGGGTCACCGTCGTCTTGTCCGGGGAAACGGACTTGACCTGGCCCTTGGGGGTCTTGACCTGGACCAGCACGTCGTAGGTGCCCTTGGTCTTGCCGTTCAAATCCACCCAGGCACTCAGGTCCTTGGTGTCGATGTCCTTAAGCTCCGAGGCCGTCCCCTGGAGGGTCACGAAGACCGAGCTGTCCTGGACCTTGGTGACCTTGAGGTCCGCAGGCACGTTCTGCTTGTCGATGGTATCGATGGTATAGCTCTTTTCAATCAGAGCCTCCACCGTGGCCGTGGCCGAAACCTTGCTGTCACTGCCCATGAGGGTGATGCCGTCGGGGACCTTGATCTGCACATCCCCCGTCACACTGGCCGTGGCCCCTGCCACTCCCAGGGCCGAGGTGCTCAGCTCCGACACGGCATCCAGGCTTTCCTGCTTGCCGCCGATGGTCACCGTGGTGGGCGTGACCTTCACCCCCGTCACCTTATAACCGCTGGACACATCCCCCACGGTTTTGGGGGCGGTCACCGTCACCGTCTTGGTATTGCCCACGACGAGGTTCGCCCGGACCACCCGGGGAGCGCATTCCACGCCGGCCACCACATTGCCGCCGCTGTCCACCGCCGACACATCCAGATACTGGGTCGTATCCGCCGTGATGCCCTGGACGTTGGCCACCGCTGTGATCTTCGCGACCTTGGCCAGTTTGTCCGTGTCGCCGGTCACCTTGACCTTTTCCGCCGACGTCGCCGAAATGACAGACAGGTTGCCGTCGGGCTTGCCGCTGGTGGTCACCGACACATCCTGTTCCTTATCCTCGTACTTTTCCACCTGGATCTGCAGAGCCTCGGGCCGGATTTCGTCCAGGCCGATGGAATTGGGCAGGCCCTTGATGACGACCTTGGGCGTATACGTCCCCGCCGACGTGGCATCCTGGAGATCGGCCTCCGCGGTAATCTTGGACAGGTCGATGGATTCCATATTCTTTTCCGTCCCCTTGACCTTCAGGTTGACGTAGTAATTCTTTTCTTCACTTAAAACCAGGCCATTTTCCTTCAGGGTGTCCGTATTGGTCAGGGTGACGGGAATATCCTTGAGGTCCTGGGTCACCAGGTCGATGGATGTCCCGTTGACGTAGACCCACAGGACGATGGCCAGGGTTATGGCGATACAGATGCGGAATACCTTTTCCCTTCTGGGATTCTTATTCGTCTTTATCATGCTTCTTCCCCCAGAATATCAGTTTGTTTTTGTCATTGCTGTCGCCATCCGACTCGTCATCATCCTTGGTGAAATGATCCGCCAGAAGCAGCTCCAGATCCTCCATGGTGAGGTCCCGGGTAAGGCCGCCCCGCTCCGCGTAGGAGACGATGCCCGTTTCCTCGGAGACGATGATGGTGATGGCGTCGGACTGCTCGGAGATGCCGATGCCCGAACGGTGCCGCGTCCCCAGCTCGCTGCTCAGGGTACGGTTGTCCGTCAGGGGCAGCAGGCAGCCCGCCGCCCGGATCTTGCCCGTCCATAAATTGACGATGACCGCTCCGTCGTGGAGGGGCCGGTTGGGCGTGAAAATATTTTCCAGGATTTCAGCGGAAATATCGGCGTTGAGCTCGATGCCCGTGGACACGATGTCGTTGAGCCCCGTATTGAGCTCACACACGATGAGGGCGCCGATCTTGGCCTGGGCCAGATCCCGCACGGCACGGGAGATCTGGGAGATGTGCCGCAGCACCTGATTCTTGTCTGAACGGCGCATGTAGCGGTCGAACATCTTGTTGTTGCCCAGCTGTTCCAGGGCCGAACGCAGCTCCGGCTGGAACACCACCACGAAGATGATGAAGGCCCAGGTGAACATACTGGTCAGAATGTAGTACAGGGTCGTAAAACCGAGCCAGGAGCAGAACGGAATCAGGACCAGGATGAAGATGATGCCCTTGACCACCTGCTCCGCCTGGGTGCCCCGTATCCACATTAAAATTTTATAGATGATATATGCGATGATCGCCACCTCGATCACCGCGCTGACGGTGACCCGTGACTGGATGTATACCCATAATTCGTTCATTATTCTTTCAATGCTTTCCTATTTTTTTCTTTAATTATACACCATCTTCGTGGCAAAACCCATGGTCATAAATCAGAATTTGCAAACTTTACAACTTTACATTTTACTTTACATTTTATTGACATTTAAAAATTAGATCCTCTGGAAATTATTATCGAATCTTTTTCCAAAAAAAGCTTTACAAAATGTGTAAACCGTTTTATAATGGACACATAGAAGGACGGAGGAAGATCAGCGTGATAACCGGATCGGCAACCTCAACCCAGCAGTGGATTCACCGCCAAAAGCGCCGTCGAGCGTCTACCAACGGATGTCCATCAGGCGGATAAACAGGGCCATCCAACCAGTGCTATCCACACCAAAACTGACCATCACGTCCAAATCCAAGGAAAGGGGTGAGACCACCAGAAATGAATAGTGCAGAATTTCGGTAAGGCCAGCGGGTCCCGTCAAAGGGAATCGCTGGTCTTGATTATTTTTTGACCTTTCCCCTTTCTTTTCACGGCTTTAAATCATACCATCCTTCCATTAAAAAAAAATGAAAAAAAGCCGCACAGGGCGGCTTGATTAAGAATGTTATTTGAATGGATGCAGCATAAAGGCTTATTCGAAGGCGACCATGAGTTCGCCGGCTTCCACCTTCTGGCCTTCGGTCACGTAAATGCTCTTGACCTTGCCGGCTTCTGCCGCGACGATTTCGGTTTCCATCTTCATGGCTTCCACCACGACCAATGGCTGGTTTTCCTTGACTTCGTCCCCTTCGTTGACCAGCACCTTGAGGACGGTGCCCGGGATGCTGGAGCCGACCTGCTTCTTATCCTTGGGATCGGCCTTGAGCATGGTGTTCTTGGTCCGCGAAGCAGTGGAGGAACGGTCTTCCACCTCGATCTGGCGGCGGAAGCCGTCGATTTCGAAGGTCAATGTCCGTTCGCCGTTTTCGTCCAAATCGCCGATGGACACCAGACGGACCATGTAGCGCTTGCCGTCGGTCACTTCCACCTCGGTCATTTCCCCTTCACGCAGGCCGTGGAAGAAGACATGGCTTTCCATGCGCATCAGATCGCCGTAATCCCGCTGGAACTTGATGTAGTCCTTGTATACCTTGGGGTACATGGCCGCGCTGATGACCTGGCGGCCGGAAAGGTCCATGTCAAATTCATCTTTATAATCCTTGCGGATGGCGTCAAAATCCTCGTCGGGAAGCAGGGTGCCGGGGCGCACGGTGATGGGTTCCGTCCCCTTGAGGACGATATTCTGGAGCTCCTTGTTGAAGCCCCCCACAGGCTGGCCGATCATCCCCTTGAAGAAATCCACCACGGAATTGGGGAATGCCAGGTCCTTGCCCTTTTCATAAATGTTTTCCGCCGTCAAATCGTTCTGGACCATGAAGATGGCCAGATCGCCGTTGACCTTGGAGGACGGCGTCACCTTGACGATGTCGCCCAGCAGCTGGTTGGCCACCTTGTACATGTCCTTGACTTCCTTGAACTTGTGGCCCAGGCCGAAGCTTTCCACCTGGCCCTTGAGGTTGGAGTACTGGCCGCCGGGGATTTCCAGATCGTAGATTTCCGTGCTGCCGGTCTTCAGTCCCGATTCAAACTTGCTGTAAACGGGACGGACGTCCGCCCAGTAATCGGAAAGCTGCTGGAGATCTTCCTCGTTCATGCCCGTATCGTGGGACGAATGGGCCAGAGCCGCCACGATGGAGTTCAGGTTGGGCTGGGAGGTCAGGCCGCTCATGCCGCCCAGGGCTGCGTCCACGATGTCCGCACCGCCGATGGCCGCCATGATGGCTGCCGCCACGCCGTTGCCCGCCGTGTCGTGGGTATGGAAGCGCACGGGGATCTTGACCTCTTCCTTCAGGGCCCGGATCAGGTTGCGGGCCGCCACAGGCTTGCACAGGGCGGACATGTCCTTGATGGCCAGGATGTGGGCCCCGGTCTTTTCGATTTCCCGAGCCATCTTCACGTAATAGTCCAGGTTGTACTTGGTCTTGCTGGTATCCAGGATATCGCCGGTGTAGCACATGGCCACTTCCGCCACCTTGCCGGTCTTCAGGACCTCTTCAATGGACACCTTCATGCCGTCCATCCAGTTCAGGGAGTCGAAAATCCGGAAGATGTCGATGCCAGACCGGGCCGCCTGCTGGATGAATTCACGGATGACGTTGTCGGGATAATTCTTGTAGCCCACGGCGTTGGCACCCCGCAGGAGCATCTGGAAGCAGATGTTGGGGATGCGTTCCCGCAGCTCATCCAGCCGCCGCCAGGGGGATTCCTTGAGGAAGTTGTAGGCCACATCGAAGGTCGCGCCGCCCCACATTTCCAGGGCGAACAGGTCCTGGCCCAGATAGGCCGTTTCCTGGGCGATCTTGATCATGTCCCGGCTGCGCACCCGGGTGGCCACCAGGGACTGATGGGCATCCCGCATGGTAGTATCCCCGATGAGGAGCTTCTTCTGGTTGAGGGCCCATTTGGCCAGGCCGTCCGGTCCCTTTTCGTCCAGGATCTGCTTGGTCCCCCGCAGGTTTTCAATCTTATTCGGAATCACCGGAACCTCTGGTTCCCTGAATTCCGGCTTGACCCCGTAGGTTTCGTTGACCACCACGTCGCCGATGTAGCGGATGGCGTCGTAGGCCGGGCTGTTTTCCTTGGAAATATCAAAGAGCTCCGGATGATCGTCGATGAATTTGGTATCGCACTGGCCGGCCCGGAACAGGGGATGTTCCAGCACGTTGATCAGGAAGTCCTTGTTGGTTTCCACCCCGACCACCACCGTTTCCTTCAGGGCACGGAGGGCCTTGCGGCGGGTATCCTCAAAGGAGCGGCCGTAGGAGGTGCTCTTGAACAGCAGGCTGTCGTAATAGGGCGTGATCACCGAGCCGGTGAAGCCGTTGCCCCCGTCCAGACGGATCCCGGGGCCGCTGGCCGTCCGGTACATGTCGATGCGGCCGGTGTCCGGCATGAAGTGGAGCTTGGGATTTTCCGTGGTCACCCGGCACTGGATGGCGTAACCCCGGGTGGCGATGTCCGCCTGGCTCTTGATGTTGATTTCGTCCGAATCCAGAGCATAGCCTTCTGCCACCAGGATCTGGGCCTGGACCAGGTCGATGCCCGTCACCAGTTCCGTGACCGTGTGTTCCACCTGGATCCGCGGATTCATTTCGATGAAATAGTGGTTGCCATGCTTGTCCACCAGGAATTCGATGGTCCCGGCACTGCGGTAATGGACGGCCTGGGCCAGCTTGATGGCATCGGCGCAGATGGCCTGACGCTTTTCTTCCGGCAGGAACAAAGACGGCGTGAATTCGATGACCTTCTGATGGCGTCTCTGGATGGAGCAGTCCCTTTCAAAGAGATGGACCACGTTACCGTAGGAATCGCCCAGGACCTGGACTTCCACGTGTTTGGGTTCTTCCAGATATTTTTCCACGAAGATCGTGCCGTCGCCAAAGGCCTTGGTGGCTTCACTGACCGCCGAATGGTATTCCTTGAGGAGGTCCTTTTCCTCACGGACGATACGCATCCCCCGGCCGCCGCCGCCGGCCGCCGCCTTGAGGATGATAGGATATCCCGCCACCTTGGCGTATTCAATGGCTTCCGCGTCGGAGGTGATGGGCTTTTCCACCCCGGGAATGGTGGGAACCTCGACGGATTTGGCCAGCAGCTTGGACTGGATCTTATCCCCCATCTGTTCCATCATTTCATGGGTGGGTCCGATGAATTCGATGCCCGCTTCATGGCACTTGCGCACGAAGATCGGATTTTCAGACAAAAATCCATAACCCGGATGGATGGCATCCACATCCTTTTCCAGAGCCAGGGCGATGATCTTGTCCATATCCAGGTAAGCCTGGACAGGCCCTGTCGTCCCCGTGATCAGATACGCCTCATCAGCCTTGCTTCGGAAGAGGGACATTTTATCTTCCTGGGCGTATATGGCCACTGCCCGGATGCCCAGCTCATGACAGGCACGGATGACCCGGATGGCGATTTCCCCCCGGTTGGCAACCAGGACTTTTTTAATTTTTTTCATTACAGCTCCTTTCAACTTCTCAATACATACAGTATACAAAACATCAATCAAAAAAAATAAGATAGATATTTATTCACCATTATAAAATACCCCTTTAATATTTAAAAGGGGTATTTTTAATTTTCTCACGATATTTTTTTGCGTTAATGGTTTTCTTTTCGCAGCCATTCCGTATGCTCTTCCTGAAGCTGCTTACTTTGGTCCATAATATACTGAAGGAACGCCTTATAGCGCCCTTTGTAAGCCTTATTCCTTATTCGGGTAACATTTTTATTAATGACCTCTTTTTCCCTTTCAGGAACGTATATTTTTTCATTATTATTGAATTTATATTCCGCGATTTTCAGGGCGCAATCCAGTCGTTGTTCGTAAAGTGCGGCCATTTGTGCGTCAATCTCGTCTATTTTCTGTCTGATATCTTCCATCTGTCTTCCTCACAGGGACAAATCCAAAATGCATAAAGCCGTGACCGCTTCCACCACCGGCGCCGCCCGGAGGACGATGCAGGGATCGTGGCGGCCCTGGATGGCGATGACCGTATCCTCCCGGCGGGCCATATCCACCGTTTCCTGTTCCTGGGCGATGGAGGGCGTCGGCTTGAAGGCCACCCGGAAGACCAGGGGCATGCCGTTGGTGATGCCGCCGTTGATCCCCCCGTTGTGATTGGTCCGGGTCCGCACCGCGTCCCCGTCCATGAAAAAGCTGTCGTTGGCCTGGGAGCCGCGCATCCCCGTCATGTCAAAGCCCGTGCCGAATTCCACGCCCTTGACCGCCGGGATGGCGAAGAGCAACGCCGACAGGCTGCTCTCCACCGATTCAAACAGGGGATTGCCCATGCCGCCGGGCAGTCCCGTCACAAATCCCTCGATGATGCCCCCCACCGAGTCCTGTGCCGCCCGGGCCTGGCTGATTTCCTCCAGCATGGCCGTTTTCAGGTCGCCGTTATAGAGCGGAAAGGTTTCATCCTCAAAGGCCATGTCCGGGTACGCTTCCGACGGCAGATGCTTTTCATCCCACACGGGTCCGATGGCCACGATCCGGCTGCCGATCCGCGCCCTCGGATAGGTGGCCGCCAGCACCTGCCTGGCCACCGCCCCGGCGAAGACCATGGGCGCCGTCAGACGGCCGGAAAAATGGCCGCCGCCCCGGTAATCCTGATAACCGCCGTAGCGCAGCCACCCGCTGTAATCCGCGTGGCCCGGGCGCATCTTGTCCTTGGTCCGGCTGTAATCCCTGGACTGGGTATTCCCGTTGCGGATGATCCCCGCCAAGGGCGTCCCCGTGGTCCTCCCTTCAAAAAAGCCGCTGACGATTTCCACCTCATCCGCTTCCTTCCGGGGTGTGGCCAGGGCCTTTCCCCGGGAACTCCGCCGGTCCATCTCCTGGGCGATGGCCGCCAGATCCAAGGGAATGCCCGACGGCAGGCCGTCGATCACCGCCCCGATGGCCGCGCCGTGGGATTCGCCAAAAACCGACAGCTTCAGCCGGTTGCCCCAATTTGAACTCATTGGATGTTGCCTCCCATCTTTTCAAAATCCCGCCAAAAATCCGGATAGGATTTTCTAACGCAGTCCGGCCGGTCCAGAACGACCGGTCCCTTACAGGCCATGGTGGCCACCGCCACAGCCATGGCCACCCGGTGGTCGTTGTAGCTGTCCACCTGGCCGCCGGTCAGTTCCGGAACGCCCCGGACGGTCAGCCCCTCCGGTTCCTCGGTGATGTCCGCCCCCAGGGTTCCCAGCACGTCCGCCATGGCCGCCAGCCGGTCCGATTCCTTCAGACGCAGCCGCCCGGCGTTGACGATATGGGTTTCTCCCTGAGCCAGCGCCGCCATCACCGTGAGGATGGGCACCAGGTCCGGGCATTGGGAAACGTCCATGGTGATGCCCTTCAGCGCCGATGGCCGCACCCGGAATCCGCCGTCCACTGATTCGATGTCGCCGCCCATTTCCCGGATGAAATCCACGATGGCCCGGTCCCCCTGGGCGGAATCCGCCGCCAGGTCCAGGCAGTCCATGCCCCGGCCCAAAACACCGGCGGCCATCCAAAAGGCCGCCTGGGAATAATCCCCCTCGACCCGGAGATTTCCCGGGCAATAGCGCTGGCCGCCTTTGATTTTGAAGCACGTGTAGCCGTCGTTGTCCACCGCCACGCCGAAATGTTTCATGACGTCCAGGGTGATGTCCACGTAAGGCCGGGACTCCATGGGGCTGGTCATGACGATTTCCGAATCTCCGGCAAGCAGGGGCAGGGCCAGAAGCAGCCCCGTCACGAACTGGGAGGACACGTCCCCGGGCAGCTCGAAGCGCCCGGCGGAAAGACGGCCTTCCAGGGTCAGGGGCAGGGCCTTGCCCGGTTCCTCGCAGGTCCAGCGGATGCCCTGCTCATCAAATATTTTGAGATAGGGCGCCATGGGCCGCTCCGCCAGCCGTCCCCTGCCGATGAGGCGGACGCCCCGGGCATCCAAAGCCGCCAGGGGCGCCAGAAAGCGCAGGGTGGAGCCGGACTCGTTGCAGTCGATGGTCTGGCTGCCACCATGGACCTCGCCGGTACCCGTTACGGTCAGCGTCCAGCGGCCATTCCCCTCCGGCACTCGGGTGATTCCGGCCCCCAGGGCCGTCATGGCCTGGCAGGTCGCGGTGATATCTTCCGATAATAAAAGATTACGGATGGTGCTTGTGCCCGGCGCCAGCGCCGCGCAAATCACCATCCGATGACTGACACTTTTTGAAGGGGGGATCTTGATGCTTCCCCCCAGTTTTTCAGGCGTAATTGTAAGTTTTTCCATGCAGTCCGCCGATCACATGAAAAGCTGGATGGCCTTGTCCTTGTGGACACGGACGATCTCCGCCGATCCGATGGTCGGCATCACGCACACGTTGAGGATATCCCCCTCGAACTTCTTGTCGTTTTTAAGAATCTCCTTGACCTTTTCCATATCCATTTCCGGCAGCTCCGTGGGCAGGCCGTAGGTATCCAGGATCACCCCCAGGTTGTTCAGGTCCTCTGCCGGGGTGATGCCCTCGCGGTTGGACATCCGGGTGATGTTGTACATGCCGATGGCCACCGCCTCGCCGTGGGTATAGGTTCCATAGCCGAAATAGGTCTCGATGACGTGGCCGATGGTGTGGCCAAAGTTGAGGATCCGGCGGATGCCCGATTCCCGTTCGTCCTCTTCCACCACGTTACGCTTGATCTGCAGGCACTTGGTGATGATGTCCTCCATGTCCTCCATCAGATCCTCCTGATACTGGTAGCCCATGAGGCGGATGAACAGCTTGGACGAGCTGATGCACCCGTACTTGACCACCTCGCCCATGCCGTCCATCAGGAAGTGGTCATCCAGGGTTCCGAGGAAAGAGGGGTCCACCAGGACCGCCCGGGCCGGATAAAAGGCCCCCACCAGATTTTTGCCCACATTGAGGTCCACGCCGGTCTTGTCCCCCACGCTGCTGTCCACCTGGGCCAGCAGGGAGGTGGGGACCTGGAAGTAGTCGATGCCCCGCAGGTAGGTGGCCGCCGCAAAGCCGGCGATGTCCCCCACCACGCCGCCGCCCACGGCGACGATGGCGTCTGCCCGGGTGACGCCGTATTCCGACAGGTTATAATAAATATTTTCAACCGTCGCCAGATTCTTGGAGACCTCCCCGGGTTCGATGACGATGCCGTACACATTGCCGCCGAAGGATTTGAGCTGCTTCTTGACCAGCCCCATGTAAATCTTGCCGACGTTTTTGTCGGTAATCACCACCAGATTCCGGTAGCTTCCGAACAAATGGTCCATTTCGAACAAATGATCCTTGAGGCCGCTTTCGATGTAAATTTCGGTTTCGTGTTTTATTTCTGTGGAACAAGTTAATTTTTTCATTGTATGATCCGATTCCTCTTTCTCAATCTTTATTCTATTTTAATGCAATCAGGCAACTATTTCAACTCTAAGTGAAGTAAAAACTTGCAAATCCTTTACCTATCCTGTATCATAGAACTTAATAGATTACATCATTTCAATTGTGTATTGTATTGTGTACAAAGGAGTCCCCCCATGAAAAAAGCCAAGAAAAACAAAAAAGAAAAAACTGAACCCCAGGAAAAAAAGAATGCCGCCCAGATGGTCCAGGATGTCCAGGATCTGACGACCCTGTTCGCCCAGAGTGCCGAACACTACACCGCCCTTTTCAACGCGCCCTTCGTCCTGCCCGACGGAACGGCCCTCCATCCATCGGAAATCCGGATCCTCATGCTCATTGACGATCATAGGGAGGAAAATGTCACCTTGACCCTTTTGGCCAGGGAAACGGGCAACAGCAAGAGCGCCGTGTCCAAGCCCATCCGCCGCCTGTGCGACAAAGAGCTGCTGGCAAAAAAGCCCATGCCCGGCAACGGCAGGGAAAATTTGCTGAACCTCACCGCCAAGGGCCAGGAAGCCCTGGACAGCACCCGCAGCCAGCTGACCCAGCGCCTCCAGGCCTTTGACGCCATCGAAACCCAATTCAAGCCCAAGGAGATCAAGGCCATCGCCAAATTTCTGGAAAGCATCCTCGCTCTTTAATTTTATTTATGACTTGAATGCCATAATCACTTCACACGGATTCCGGCAGAAATACCGGCAATCCGTTTTTTATTTTTGCTTAAGTCCTGGAAATGGGGCTTGACATTTGTATTAATATGATAATACAATAAGACAAGAAAACAAAAAAGAACGTTAGTCTGAAAAAGGAGTCTCTCATGAACTTTAAAATTGGAAAAAAAGAACCGAAACCCGCTACCTCCGCCTCATCGTCATCGGCTCCAGCCGTACCCAAAAAGCGCCTGAGCAAGAAAAAGATCATTTTGATCGTCCTCATCGTCCTGGCCGCGGCCATTGGCGGCTGTGTGGCCTACGGCGCTTATCAGGCTCAGAATGCTGCCGTCACGGTCAAGACCCAGAAATTGTCCAAGGGGAATTTAAAACGCACCGTTTCCGCCGACGGCCAGGTGGTCAGCCCCTACACGGAACAGGTCAGCAATTCCAGCGCCGTGCCCATCTACAGCGTGGACGTGGCCCTGGGCAATTACGTGACCCAGGGGGACCGTCTGGCGACCCTCTATTCCAAGGATGAAAACAAATGGAGTTACGTGACTGCCACCACCTCGGGTACCATCACCGCCATCAGCGCCGTGGTCGGCGCCCCGGCCAACGGCGTCCTGTTCACCATCCAGCGGACGGATAACCTGCGCATCAACATGCAGATCAAGGAAGCAAACATTAACACCATCACCGGCGGCATGGCCGTCAACATCACCAGCGACGCCACAGGCAGCCGGATTTATGCGGGTACGGTTCAGAGCATCGCCCCCACCTCCAGCAGCACCTCGACGGGGTCGGACTCAGGGACCACATCCTCGTCCTCCGCATCCTCCGCGGCCAGCAGCGCCAGCACCGGCAAGGCCACCTTCAACGCCGTCGTATCCATCGACAGCCCCCAGGACGGCCTGCACATCGGCATGAAGACCAAGCAGGAAGTGGTGGTGGAGGAAAAGACCGACGCCCTCAACGTCCCCTTTGACGCGGTGGTCAAGGACGGTCAGGGCAACAATCAGATTTTCATCGTCCAAAAGGACGCTGACGGCAAAATGACGGCCAAGGCTGTCCCCGTGACCCTGGGCATCCAAACCGACTCAGTGGTTGCGGTCACGGGCACCGATTTGTCAGAGGGCCAGGAATACATCACCAATCCTTCGGGAATCACCGACGGCCAGTCCGTCACCACGGAGGACGCCCAGACATCCGCTGCCGCAGAAAGGGCGTGATCCTTTGAGCGAAAACACCATCACGATGCGGAACATCGTCAAAAAATACTATATCGGGACTCCCAACGAGCTGGAAGTCCTCCACGGCATCAACCTGGAGGTGGCAGCCGGGGAATTCGTGGCCATCGTCGGGGCCTCGGGGTCGGGGAAATCCACGCTGATGAACATCATCGGCGCCCTGGACCGTCCCACCAGCGGCCATTACGAGCTGGACGGCCTGCCCATGGACACGGTTCCGGACAAGGAGCTTTCCCGAATCCGGAACCAGAAGATCGGCTTCGTCTTCCAGTCCTTCAACCTGATTTCCCGTTCCACGGCGCTTAACAATGTGGAGCTGCCCATGCTCTACGCCCAGGTTCCCAGTAAGGAACGGCGGGAGCGGGCCCAGTCTCTGCTGGAGCTGGTAGGCATGGCGGACCGTTCCAGCCACCGGCCCAACGAGCTGTCCGGCGGCCAAAACCAGCGGGTAGCCATCGCCCGGGCCATGGCCAACGATCCGGCCATCATCCTGGCCGACGAGCCCACCGGCGCCCTGGACAGCCGGACCGGCCGGCTGGTTATGGATATCTTTCACAAGCTCCACCAGGAACAGGGGAAGACCATCATCCTGATCACCCACAACGGCGAGCTGGCTGAGGAGACCGAACGGATCATCACATTGAAGGACGGTCACATCACCGGTTCGTCCGGCACCACCGGTCCGAAGGAGGTGCTCCATGAACCTGCGTGAAAACATCATCCTGGCTGTTGAAGGCCTGCAGCACAACAAGATGCGGGCCCTGCTGACCATGCTGGGCATCATCATCGGCATTGCCTCGGTCATCACCATCGCCTCGGTGGGCAGCGCCGTCTCCCGGTCCTTCACGGTTTCCCTGAACAAGATCGGCGGCAAGACCATCGCAGCCTACGTGAGCCAGCGGGACGTGGACGGCAACGCCACCATGTCCGGCAGTGACCTGATCACAGAGGACATGGTGACCCAGTTCCGCGGACGCTTCGCCAATGAGATCAAATCCATCGGGATTTCCTCAACGGTGGGCACCGGCACCCTGGACGATTTACAAAAGACTCAGGTCAAGATTTCCGGGGCCAACGGGGACAACCTGGCCATCCAGAACCAGAACCTGACCGCCGGACGCAACCTGACCAGTGACGATATCGTCAATGAACGGCGGGTGACCGTGATTCCCGAAGCCCTGAGCCAGTCCTATTTCGGCCGGGACGACGCCGTGGGCGAAACCTTGACCCTCAATTACAAGGACTCGGTTTACCGGCTCAAGGTCGTCGGCGTCTACACCAAGGATACCAGCAGCATGAACATGAACTCCGGCGGATCGAACAACCCGGAAATCTACCTGCCCGTATCCCTGGCCAACATCCTGTCCGGCACCACCACCCAGGGCTACAGCTCCATGACCATCATCGCCTATTCCGAGGTGGACTCGGATGCCCTGAGCAAATCCATCAGCAGCTGGTTCGACAACCATTATTACAGCAACAACACGGATTTCACTGTCAAAACGGAAAACATGGATAAATTCACTGGGGAAATCACCTCCATGCTCGGCACCCTGTCCCTGGCCATCGGCCTGATTGCCGGCATCTCCCTGCTGGTGGGGGGCATCGGCGTCATGAACATCATGCTGGTGTCGGTGACGGAGCGCACCCGGGAGATCGGCATCCGCAAGGCTCTGGGAGCCAGCAACAGCGACATCCGCGTCCAGTTCATCGTGGAGTCCATCATCATCTGCATCATCGGCGGCGCCATCGGTGTGGTGTTCGGGGGCATCTTCGGTGCCATCGCCGGCATCTTCATCAAGATGGCGGTCTATCCCACCCTGCCTTCCATCATCATCGCTGTGGCCTTCTCCATGGCCATCGGCGTGTTCTTCGGCTATTACCCGGCCAACCGGGCGGCCAAGATGAACCCCATCGATGCCCTGCGGTACGAATAGTTCAATTTGCATTCCATCAAAAAAAGACGGCCTATGCCGTCTTTTTTGATGGATTTATAAATCCCCCTTACGATATCCGTTTGGCAATGACCGCCAGCCGCCCGTCGGCAAAGATGCCTTCTTCCGTACAGGTGGACAGGGTGAGCATTTCATCCCCCGGGCTGACCGTCTGGCCGGTATTGACCTCGCTTTTGGCGATGAGATTCTGATAATAGGCCATGAATTCCGCTTCACTGGTGAAATCCGGCCGCCGGTAATCCACATCGGCTTCCACCCGGAAAACAGCCACGATTTGCCACTTCCCGTTGCCCCCCAGCTCTGCCGGCCGGTCGTACTCGATGATGGAATGGCCGGCATAGAAGGTCGAATCCTCCACGTAATTGTGCAAGTCGTCGAACATGACGTGGATGTGGCCGCCCACGTTGAAGATGCTGTGGCCGTAAACCACCGAGTTCCGGCTCCGCGGACTCCACACATAATCCTTGTCCAGGAAGGGCGTTCCCCGCTGGTCCGTGCCACCGTCAAAGGACTCGTTGAGATACCGGCTGTTGTCGCTGGTCTGCACCACCGGCGTATCCACCGAGGTGCCGTCGATCTTCAGCCAGCCCACGGTGTCCGGGTTGATGGCCCGCAGCTTGTCCCAGTCGATGCCGTCGCTGGTCTGCACCTGCATCTTCAAAACCGGCACGTTGTTGGGAAAGAATTCCTTGTACAGCAGATACCCCGCCGTCGCCAGCAGGGCGATAACCAGCAGGATCACCAGGACATCCACGATGGTGATCTTTTTTTTCTTCTTCAGCTCTTTTTCTTTAATTCCTTTAACCAATCCTCACACCCCCACGTATTCAAGTAACTGCCCGTACGTTTCAAAAACGCCCACGGCGTCCGTTGCCGCAAGCTCCGCCATGGACCCATTGCCCCAGGTCACGGCGGCACCGTCGATGCCCACGGCATCCGCTCCCTGGATATCCGTACAGCGGTCGCCGATCATCAGTACCCCGCTTTTTTCCTGCGGCGTATCCAGGCCGAAGCGCCGCAGGTAGGTCTCGATGATGGCCACCTTGCTGCCGCACCCCGCCGCCGGGTCGGGGTTGTAGCCCACCACCCGGTCATCGGTCACGCCAATGCGTCCCCGCTCCACGATGGCGGAAGCGCTTGGCTGCCCCTTGTTGGTGCAGACCCCCACGGTGATGCCCGCCTCCTGGAGCCGGGCGATGGCTCCCGCGGTCCCCGGGAAAAAAGGGTCCGTGAACATGCGTCCGTGTTCCATGTATTCTTCCAGATAATAATCCCGGCCCCTCATGGCCGTCTCCCTGTCGTAACCGAAATCCGTCATGAAGACCTGCTCCAGCGGCGGCCCGATATAAGGCTCGATCACCTCGATTTTGGGATGGGGATACCCCAGCTTTTCCAGGGCGTACTCAAAGGACCGCCAGAACCCCATTTTGGAATTGAGCAGCGTCCCATCCAGATCAAACAGCAAATGACGGTATTTCCCGTCGTCCTTTCTTTCCACTTGCAAACCTCCCACAGCAGATGTCCCTCGTCTGTCTCTTCTTTGTTATCATTATAACATATTATATCTATTATACAAACAGCAGAACGTATATCGGAATCTTTTACAATATTTTTACGCCCATCGGCTATTAATTCCTGTTTTAAAACGCGATTTTATACTATAATTAAAGAAACAGCAAGCTATCTACCGAAAGGACTTTTTTATGAACGACAAAATACATGCCACTATCCTCGACACCATCGGCAACACGCCCATGGTCCGCATCAACCACCTCTGCCCCAATCCCAACGTGGAAATGCTGGCCAAGGTGGAAGGATTCAATCCCACCGGCAGCATCAAGGACCGGATTGCCCTGAAGATGATTGAACAGGCTGAAGACGAGGGCCGCCTGAAAAAGGGAAAGACCATCATCGAGCCCACCTCCGGCAACACGGGCATCGGTCTGGCCATGATCGGCACCATCAAGGGCTACGATGTGGAAATCGTCATGAGTGAGGCCGTTTCCATCGAGCGGCGCAAGATGATCCAGGCCTTCGGGGCCAAGGTGACCCTCACCGACCCCTCCCAGGGCACCGACGGCGCCATCCGCAAGGTGCGGGAGCTGCTGGCTTCCTACCCGAACAAGTATTTCAACCCCAACCAGTTTGACAACAAGTACAACAAGCTGGCCCACTACGCCACCACCGCCCAGGAAATCTGGGATCAGACCGACGGCCGGGTCACCCACATGGTCTCTTCCCTGGGGACCTCGGGCACCATCATGGGCATCGGCATGGGCCTGCGGACCCACAACCCTGACGTCAAGATCATCGAAGCCCAGCCCGTGGTCGGCCACTACATCCAGGGCCTGAAGAACATGGAGGAAGCCATCGTTCCCGGCCTCTACGACCCCGACGCCATCGACGAGCACATCATGATCGAGTCGGAAATCGCCTTTGAGTACGCCAGACGCATCGTCAAGGAAGAGGGCATCTTCGTGGGCATGAGCAGCGGCGCCGCCATGGTAGCCGCCGTGGAGGTGGCCAGGAAGATCGACTCGGGCTGCATCGTCATCATCTTCCCCGACAGAGGGGAAAAATACCTGAGCACCGATCTATTCAACATTGGTTAAGCCGGGCGGATTTCCCTTTTAATTTTCCATAAAACGTGATACAATTAGCCAAAAATAAGAAACCAAACAGGAGGAAACAATTATGGTCATCGTCATCGTCATTGTTGCCATCGTGGCTGTACTCGCCATCTGGATGGTCAGCATGCACAACGGCCTGGTCCAGCTTAAGAACCAGGTGGAAGAAGCCTTTTCAACCATGGATGTCTATCTGAAGAAACGCTACGATCTGATTCCCAACCTGGTGGAAACCGTCAAGGGGTACGCCAAGCACGAATCGGAAACCCTGGAAAAGGTCGTGGCCGCACGGAACACGGCCATGGGCACCAGCCCGACGGACCTGAATGCCAAGATCCAGAATGAAAGTGCGCTGAACAACAGCCTGCGCAGCCTGTTCGCCGTGGCAGAAGCCTATCCGGATTTAAAGGCCAACAGCAATTTCGTCAACCTGCAGAACCAGCTACAGGGCGTGGAAGAAGATATCGCCAACGCCCGGAAGTACTACAACGCCACTGTCCGGAATTTGAACAATAAGGTGGAGATGTTCCCGTCGTCCCTGGTGGCCGGCATGTTCAATTTCACCAAACAGCCTTATTTCGAAATTGAATCAGCGGAAGAACGGCAGAACGTCAAAGTGGAATTCTAATCTTTTTCCACCGGCGATCATTTACCGGCTGCGCCCTGCAGCCGGTCATTTCCCATTTGCGAGGTTCAACATGAAAAAACGGATCCTCTCCTCTCTCCTGGCCGTCATCCTATTGTGCATCCTCTTTCCGGGGGCAGTTTTTGCCGATGAGGGCGGCTACACCACACCGTCCTATGACGTTGCTATCCAGGTAAACGAAGATCATAGCTACAATATCACAGAAACCATCAGCGTCAATTTCACCGAGGACCGCCACGGCATCTACCGCTACGTCCCCCGCAGCGGCACCTATTACCGGGAAATCAACAGCACCCCGACAAAGACGCCCTATGTGGCCAAAGTCACCAACGTCAGCGTGGAGGGCTACAATTTTACAACAAACACCAACAGCGACAGCTTCACCATCAAAATCGGCGACGCCGACTCCACGGTCACCGGTCCCCAGACCTACAAGCTTTCCTACACCTGGGATCCCGGTGACGACGGCCTGACGGATTTTGACGACATGTACTACAACGTGCTGCCCTACGACTGGCCCACGGCCATCGACAGTGCCCATTTCACCATCACCATGCCCAAATCCTTCGACGCGTCCCAGCTCAACCTCTACGCCGGGGATTACGGTGCCATCAACGGCAATGGCGTCACTTATTCGGTGAGCGGCAATACCATCACCGGACAGACCACCCAGGCCCTGAAAGCTGGCGAGGGCGTCACCGTGAACCTGCGTCTGCCCGAGGGCTATTACGTGGGGGCCCGGAAGCCTTTCTCCGCCATGCCCTTTACCTGGGGCGCTGCGCTGATCAGCATCGTCGGTGGCCTCGTGCTCTTCTTCCTGTTCGGACGGGATCACAAACCCGTGGCCCCCATCAGCTTTTATCCGCCCCACGGCTTTACGCCAGCGGAGGTCGGCACCATCCTCAAGGGAACGACGTCCAACCAGGACGTGCTGTCCATGATCATGTACCTGGCGGATCAGGGCTACCTGACCATCGACCAGACCGGTAAATCCGACTTCACCTTCCGCAAGCTCAAGGAGCTTCCCGGTGACGCGCCAGCTTTTGAAAAACGCATCTTCCGGGGACTGTTCAAGGGGAAGAAGGAGGAATCCACCTCCGAATCACTGAAGGACGATTTTTACAAGGCTGTCGACGCCTGCAAGGAGCTGTTGGATACCCATTTCAGCTCCGCAGCAAACCGGCTGTTCACCAATACCTCCCTCAACGCCAAAAACGGCACTTTCGGACTCGCCTTCCTGAACATCCTGGTTCTGGCCACAACCATTTCCTATGCGGAAAAACTCAGCATCATCGTGTCAGACATCGGGATCAACCTGATCATGTGCGCCATCCCATTCTGCGGCTTTTTCTTCCTTGTCAGCAGTTTCTTTGGAAGCACCCGCATCGAATCTGGCGGCAAGAAGGTCATGCGGTATCTCTTCGCCGTCATCGCCCTGATCATCGCTATCCCCATCGTCCTGATGATTTCTGACAGCGCCTTTGACAGCCTGCTGCCCGGAACCGTCGCCTTCCTGGCGGCCTTCATCCTCCTCTTCCTTTACCAGAAGATGGAAAAACGAACGGATCAGGGCAACACCTGGCTCGGCGAGATCCAAGGCTTCAAGACCTTCATCAAAACGGCGGAGGCTGATCGGATCAAGGTGCTGGTGGATGAAAATCCCAGTTATTTCTTCAACATCCTGCCCTATGCCTACGTTTTAGGCGTCACCGACAGGTGGGCGAAGAAATTTGAAAATCTGGCCATCCAGCCGCCATCCTGGTACAGTCCCTACGGCAACTACGACATGTTCAACGCCATCTGGTTCACCAACACCATGAACCACAGCATGCGCGCCATGGGCTCGGATATGATCCACGTGCCCAGCGGCTCCGGAAGCGGCGGCTTCGGCGGCGGTGGCTTCGGCGGTGGCGGCGGCTTCGGCGGCGGCGGCGGCGGCGGTGGCGGCGGTGGCAGCTGGTAAGCCTGCCGGCCATCACCATCACCCAAACATTAGAAAAGAGGAAACTATATGCCAAAAAAACATCATTGCGCTGTTTGTGGAAAAGAATTGGGCTTCAACCGCTACAGCATCCCCCAATCGGGATGCGACGTCTGCTCCGACTGCTTTCGAAAAGCCGGCGGCAAACGGGCCGGTCTGGAAACCATTGAAGATATAAGGGAACACCTGGGACTAAACGCCGATGGAACACCGAAATCGGAACCCCAGGCCGCTCCGGCACCAGCGCCCGCTGCGGCCCCTGCCACCGCTGCTGCACCCCAGCAGGCTGCCCCGGAACCCGCAGAGGAGCCCAAAGCCCCTCCAGTCCAAGGCGGAAGCGGCATGCCGGCCCTCCACCCCAAGGACCGCAACGTCCACGCGGTCATGGTCAGCACCGAGTGCCCCACCGGCAGCGAAGGCGACGCCCTTTATACCCGCCGCCTCAATGAAATCCTGACTGCCATGCAGGACCAGGGCTATGAAATCGCCGGCGTCACCTTCAGCCCCATTCCCGGCGGCGCCAAAACCCTTATCCTATACAAATAAAGGATCTGCAGGCGATGGTCCGCCTTCCAGCGGGGCCATCGGCCCAAAAAAGTAAAGCCAGCCGGGTGCTGCCCGGCTGGCTTTGTTCATTTCCTCAACCATTTTCCCTGAAGGGCCCTGGAGCCCTATTCTTCTGCTTCAACGACTTCTGCATCCGGCGCGTTCTTGATCACGCTGTTGATGCCGTTTTTACAGCTTTCCTTGGTCTTGTAGCCCTCTGATGTGGCGATGACCCGGCCATTGGTCGCTTTCAGACGAAAACGGAACTCTCCTGCCTTGTCTTCGAAAATCTGGAATTTCGGACATTTCATTGGAATATACTTTTCAATGGTCTGATCTTCCACATGAACCTTCTGAACCACATTCTTGATGCTTTTGATCCCATCCATCGCCGACCCCACCTTGGCATAGACCTCGGATGAAGCGATGGTTTCGTGATTGGCCGCCTTTAAATCAAATTTAAAGCCTGTCTTGACTTTTTTGATAACAAATTTACCCGCCATGTCACTCTCTTACCCTTTCTAATGTATTTGCCGGATGGAATAACACCCTCCGACGCTTTAGTTAAATTATAGCACGTTTTCGGCTATTTGGCACCCGCCAATTCATATTTCCTTTTCAGTCTTTCAGCACGAAATACTGTTCGTACCACACAAGGAAGGTGTAAATGGTCCAGACCTTGCGCCAGTTGTCGGAATGGCCGCCCACGTAGTCGTCAAAGATGGCGTTGATGGCCTCCACGTTGAAGAACTGGGCCGCCATGTCGCTGTTGAATTTGGCCCTCACATCCTGGTTGTAGCGGTCGTCGGCCATCCAGATGCGGATGGGCACCACGAAACCCAGCTTCTTGCGGAAGGCGATTTCCTCCGGCAGGACCTTGGCCGCCGCCGTGCGGAAGGCCACCTTGTTCTGGGTTTCGGTGACTTTATATTTGGACGGCAGGCGGGAGGCGATATCGAAGATGCGGGTATCCGTCAGGGGCATGCGGATTTCCAGCCCTGCCGCCGTGCTCATCTTGTCCACGTTGAGGTAAATATCCCCTTCCAGCCAGATCTGGATGTCCACGTCGGACATCTTGGTCAGGGGATCCAGGCCCTCGGTATCTTCGTAAATGTCCTTCACCAGGTTGATGGGCACCACGCCGTCGTAATACTTCTTTAAAATCTGCTTCTTTTCATCTTCCTTCATGATGTTGGTATTGCCCACGTAGAAGGTCTTCAGATTGTCGCCGTAGCGTTCTGCGTTGCGGTACATGTTGTACCCGCCGAAGAACTCATCGGAGCCTTCCCCGGAATAACACAGCCTGGTGTGCTTGGCCGTGGCCTGGCATCCCAGGGCAAAGGCGATGGCGGAGGCGTCTCCCAGGGGCTGTTCCATGTTGTACATGACCCAGGGCACGATGTCAAAGTATTCCTGGGGATGGATTACGCAACGGGAGAATCCCCGGCCCAGCAGGGCCGCCGTCTTTTCAGCCAGACGGGACTCGTCAAAGCGCTCTTCATCGTAGGCGCAGGAATCCGTCATCCCGGCGTCGGACATGGCCAGCACGTAGGAAGAATCCACCCCGCCGGATAAAAAGGAATCGGCGGATTCATCGGCAGTCTTGACCTCGGGCATGATGGCTTTCAGGGTCGTGTGGATTTCATCGGCCCAGTCTTCCAGGGATTTGCTGTCGTCGGGATGGAACTCCGGCTTCCAGTACCGGGTGATGGTGAGCTTCCCGTCCTTCCAGATCAAATAACGCCCCGGCATGAGCTTCTTGACCCCCTTGAAAAAGGTGTCTTCCCCCGCCACGTAGGTCAGGGTCAGGTACAGCTGGAGCATTTCCTGATTGAGCTCCTTCACAAAACCCGGTTGTTCCATGATGGCCCGGATGGTCACTCCGTACAGCAGCCGGCCGTCTTCCGTCACGTAATAGTAAAAGGGCTTGGTCCCGAACTGGTCCCGCAGGCAGAAAAGCTGCCGGGCCTCGTCATCCCACAGGGCGAAGGCAAACATGCCGTGGAGGTGGTCCGCCATGGCGGTGCCCCATGCCTTGTATGCCGCCGCCAGAATGGCCGGCTCCCGTTCCTCCCGGGTCAGGGACGCGTCCACGCCAAGTTCACCGCAGAGCGCCTCCCAGTTTCGGATATGTCCTTTATACGCCTTAATCTCGATCATCTTATCCCTCACTTGATCATTAGAATTTTCCCGCGGACCCTCAATCCCGCAGGGGATGGGTTAAGTATATCATAGGTTGGGCCCGATAGCGAAAAAAAAGCAGACGGCAATCGTCTGCTTAAAATTCAATATGGAGCCTTTGAGCAGATTCGAACTGCTGACCCCCACCTTACCACGGTGGTGCTCTACCGACTGAGCTACAAAGGCATGTATTAAGATGGTGGGAAGAGATGGATTCGAACCATCGTAGACTTAGTCAACGGATTTACAGTCCGCCCCCTTTAGCCACTCGGGCATCTTCCCGTTATCGCCGCTGTTTGAAACAGCTTCTATATAATACTTGATTATGCCCGGGAAGTCAAGCCTTTCCCTGCATTTTTTTGTGATTTTTTTCTGTTATTTACCCCGCCGCATATTTTCCAGCTCATCCCGGACGGTATCGTCCATGTGGTCGGAAATCCGGTTCTGCCCCGCTGACATCTGCTGGACCCGGCGCTGCTTCTCGCTGTCGATCCGGGCCTGCTCCATTTCATCCAAAAGCTCCCGGGAGGACATGCGCTGGGCACCGCAGGCCAAAATCATCTGCTGGACGGTGTAGTCCGAGGTCACCACCTGGACCTGGGTCCCATTGTACCGGCGTTTCTCCTGGGTATGGCCCCGCAGGTCATAGACCTTGCGCTCGATGTAGGAATCGGCGGTCTGATCCTTCCCCGTAAAGACGATGGAAATGCCATTGCGGGTCAGCTCCCGGTTTTCCGCCTCCTCCTGGGCGTAGGCGTCGAAGACCAGGATGGTCCGGCACCCGCGGTAGCCGCTGTAATCCGCCAGGCGGTGGATGAGATGCTCCCGCCCGGCTTCCAGATCCAGCTCTTCGATTTGTTTTTTCTCTGCCCAATGATGGAGGACGTTGTACCCGTCCACGATCAGTACTGTCTTCATTTCCGTTTCCTCCGGCCCCCGCGGCGGCGCGGCCGCGGTTTTAATGGCGCTGTTTCGCCGCTTCCGCCAGAATGATGGACGCCGCCGCGGAAGCGTTGAACGAATCGATGTCCCCGTACAGAGGAATCGACGTGGTGAAATCACATTCTTTTTTGATTTTGGGGCTGACGCCCTTGCCTTCACTGCCGATGACGATGGCCAGCTTGCCCTTCATATCGTTCTTGTAATAGGGCACGCCGTCCATATCCGCCGCCATAATCCAGAAGCCCCGCTTCTTCAGGTCCTCGATGCACTGGCTCAAATTGCCGGTCTTGACCAGGGGCGTGTAGCTCATGGCCCCGGAGGACGCCTTGACGGACACGGCGGTCACACTGGCGGACCGGCGTTTGGGGAAGATGACGCCGTGGGCTCCGCAGAGGTTGGCGCTGCGGACGATGGCCCCGAAGTTGTGGGGGTCGGTGATGTGGTCCAGGATGACCACCAGGGGTTCTTCCCCCTTGGAGGCCGCCAGGGCCAGCACGTCTTCCACGGTGCGGAAGGGGAAGGGCGCCATCATGGCGGCGATGCCCTGGTGGGGCTCGTCACCGGCCATGTTTTCCAGCTTGACCCGTTCCACGGTCTGGACCACCAGGCCCCGCGTCCGGGCCTTGTCAGCCAGATCACCGAGCACGTGGTCCTTGTTGTCCTTTAATATAAAGAGCTTGTCCACCTGCTGGCCCGAACGCAGGGCCTCGCTCACCGGGTTCTTCCCGACGATGATGTAACCCGCGTCGTCATCGGCGGGCATCTGTTCCCGCTGGGGACCGCCGGGCTTTTGGCCGCGGATCTGGGATTCGCGGGACTGCTGCCCCCGAGTCTGGAATCCGCGGGGCTGCTGGCCACGGGGCTTTTTTTTATCGAATTTGTTCATTTTACTCCTTTTTATCGGGCCTTCATTCCTACAGTTTTTGTGCGGTTAGGGCCTCTTTAAGCCTTTTTGGTTAAGATGGAACCTGTCAATTTTTTTAGAAAGGTCCACAATCATGAAAAGTTTTCTTATTTATCTGCTGGCCATGAACCTCATCGCCATGGCGGCCATGGGTATCGACAAGTTCAAGGCCCGCCACGATGCCTGGCGGATTCCCGAGGCGACGCTGATGCTGCTGGCGGCCCTCGGCGGATCAGTGGGGGCCATTTTGGGCATGACCGCCTTCCACCACAAGACCAGGCACCTCAAATTCACCCTGGGTTTGCCGGTAATCCTCATTCTTCAGCTTCTGGCGCTGTACTACCTCCGGCAATGGCTTCCCTTTGCCCTTTTCTAGGGGGCAGGGGGCCGAAATACTGGTACAGGTAGGTCTTGAGCATGCTGTTGTACAGCTTGCGGTTCTTGGTGGCTTTTTTGCCGAAGCACTCCTCAAAGTCCTGATACGCGGTGAGGATGAAGAAGGACCAGTCCGTCAGCCCCGCAAAGGCCACGCCCATGTCCCGGTACAATACCCGGACACCGGCTTCGTCGCTGAGGCGTTCGCCGTAGGGGGGATTGGTCACCACCACGCCGAAACGGCGCTGGGTTTCGATCTTCTGCACCGGCAGCCGCTGGAAGGCCACGTAATCCGTCACCCCGGCGTGTTCGGCGTTGATCCGGGCCTGCTTCAGGGCCGCGGGATCGATGTCCGAGCCCAGGCAGCGGAAGGTCTTATCGTTGATGGCGGCTTCCGCCTCCTGCCGCGCCTGTCTCCACAAATCCGCGCCCACAGCGTCCCATTTTTCCGCGGCAAAATGCCGTCTGAGTCCCGGTGCCATGTTCTTGCCGATCATGGCCGCCTCGATGACGATGGTGCCGGAGCCGCACAGGGGATCCAAAAAGAACCGGTGGGGCTGCCAATGGGATAATTTTACCAGAGCCGCCGCCATGGTTTCCTTAAGGGGCGCTCCGCCCGCATACTTCCGATATCCCCGCTTGTTGAGCCCCGATCCGCTGGTATCGATGGACAGGGTGACCTCGTCCTTTAAAATCTGGATGTGGATGGGATAAGCCGCCCCGTCCTCCGCAAACCATTTGACGCCGCAAACCTCCTTCAGCCGTTCCACCACGGCTTTCTTGACGATGCGCTGGCCGTCGGACTTGCTGAACAGGGTGGATTTGACCGAGGTGATCTTGGCAGCGGGAAAGCTGCCGTCCACCGGAATCCAATCCTCCCAGGGCAGGGCCTTGGTGGCCACAAAGAGCTCGTCGAAGGTGACGGCCTTGAAGACACCCATTTCCAAAAGCACCCGGTCCGCGCAGCGCAGCCACAAATTGGCCCGGGGGATGGCGTCCACGCCACCAGAAAAATGGACCCGGCCATTTTCAACCCGGTCCACTTCATATCCCAAATCTGTTATTTCCCTTTTAACGACGCTTTCCAGTCCGAAAGCCGTCGTCGCGATTAATCTGACCATCTTACTCCTTATCGAAGCCCTTGATGGCCTCGTCCCGTCCGTAGACCATGAATCCCGCGTAGCCCTGTTCCTCACAGGTGCTGATCTGCTTACCCAGCTTCTTCTTCTGGGCGATGAGGTTGACCTGATATCCCTGGTCCCGGAAGCCGTCGGCAAAGGCGATGACCTCCGCCATGTCGTCCTCTGCCCCGTGGAACAGAGCGATGCGTTTCACTTCCCCGGCCTGGGCCGCAGCGTCTTCCATGAGGATGCCCACGATGCGTTCGAAGCCGATGGAGAACCCGACGGCAGGCACCGACTGCTTGCTGTACTTGCCGATCATGTTGTCGTAGCGGCCGCCCCCAGCGATGGAGGAGCCGTAGGTACCGTAGCGCACCTCGAAGACCTGGCCGGTGTAGTAGCCCATGCCCCGGATCAGGGTGAAGTCAAACTCGATGGTGTATCGGCCGGCAGCCATCTTGTCCACGGTGGCAATCACCCGGCGCAGGTCCGCCACAGCCTGGGCGTCGTCCACCTTGTCCCCGATGTTATCCAGGGTGACGGTGGCCACCTCGTCCACGAAGGCGGACACCATGGCTTCGTCGTAGCCCTTTTCCACCAGCTCGGCTTTGACGCCGTCGGTTCCGATCTTGTCGGCCTTGTCCAGGGAGATGCACACGGACCCCACATCTTCCGCCTTGAAGCCCGCGGCGGCGATGAAGGAGGTCAGCAGCTTGCGGTCATTGACCTTGATGACGAAGCCCTCGAAGCCGATGGCCATCAGGGCTTTGGAGGTGGTGGTGATGAGTTCCATCTCCGCCGCCACCGTGGGGTCCCCGATGATGTCGATGTCGCACTGCTTGAAGGAGCGGAACCGGCCCTTCTGGGGGCGTTCCGCCCGGAACACGTTGCCGATCTGGATGGCCTTGAAGGGCATTTCCAGCTGCTCCGCGTTGTTGGAGTAAAACCGGGACAGGGGCAGGGTCAAGTCGTACCGCAGCCCCATGTCGCACAGATCGTTCACCGTGCTGTCTTTGTCAATTTTCAACCGTTCACCCCGTTTAAGGATGGTGAACAGCATCTTCAGATTGTCGCCGCCCTCGCTGCCCAGCAGGAGATGGATGTTTTCCAGGGCCGGCGTCTCAATCCGTGAGAAGCCGTGGGCGCGGTAGATGGCCAGGATGGCCTGTTCCAGCCGGTCCCGGACGACCATCTCATCGGGCAGGATGTCTCTGGCCCCCCGCACCGGCTTGGCGCTGATTTTTTCCGTTTTGCCCATAATTACACCAGCACGATCCGGCGGTAGGTCTTCTTGCCCTTTTTCACCACGAAATCGCCCCCCGCAAAATCATCGGCAGTGTAGACGGTCTTGATGTCCGTAACCTTCTGTCCCTTGACGGCGATGCCGCTCTGCTGGACCAGACGGCGGCCTTCGCTGCGGGTGGGGACGATGCCCGTGTCCGCCAGCAGGGCCAGGATTTCAATGCCATCCGCCACCTTGTCCGCCGCGATTTCCACCGTGGGGATGTCGGCTTCCGCCGCGTTCTTGGCTGAGAAGGCCTTGCGGGCCGCGTCCTGGGCCTTTTTGGCTTCTTCCTCGCCGTGGATGGCCTTGGTCACTTCAAAGGCCAGCACTTCTTTGGCGTGGTTGATCTTCTGCCCTTCCAGGGAACCCAGTTCCCGCACCTCTTCCATGGGCAGGAAGGTCAGCAGGGCCAGACACTTCTGGACATCGGCGTCGGCCACGTTGCGCCAGTACTGGTAAAAGTCGTAGGGCGAGGTCTTGTCCGGATCCAGCCACAGGGCGCCCTTGGCGGTCTTGCCCATCTTGATGCCTTCACTGGTGGTCAAAAGGGAGAAGGTCATGCCGTAGGCGTCCTGGGCGTCCTTCTTGCGGATCAGCTCGATGCCGGCGATGATATTGGACCACTGGTCGTTGCCGCCGAATTCCATCTTGCAGCCGTATTTCTGGTGGAGCATGTAAAAATCGTAGGCCTGGAGCAGCATGTAGTTGAATTCCAGGAAGGTCAGGCCCTTTTCCATGCGGTTCTTGTAGCATTCCGCCGTCAGCATGCGGTTGACAGAGAAGTGGGCTCCCACATCCCGCAGGAAGTTGATGTAATTGAGGTTCAAAAGCCAGTCGGCGTTGTTGACCATCAGGGCCTTGTCGTCTTCAAAGGTCAGGAATTTTTCAAAGATCTTCTTGAATTTTTCCGCGTTTTCCGCGATCCGTTCCTGGGTCATGACCTGGCGCATGTCCGAACGGCCCGAGGGGTCTCCGATCATGGTGGTGCCGCCGCCGATGACGGCGATGGGACGGTGGCCGTAATGCTGCATGTGGGCCATGACCATGATTTGGATGAAATGGCCGATGTGCAGGCTGTCCGCCGTCGGGTCAAAGCCGATATAAAAAGTGACCTTTTCGTTGGCCAGCATCCTCTTGATCTCTTCCTCATGGGTACATTGTTCGATGTAACCCCGTTCCATTAAAACGTCGTAAACATTCTTCATTGTGTTCCTCCAAATAGATTATTCATCCACTTCCGCCCCATCCCTGGGATCAGTGGGTAATGGTAAGGCTTTGGTTTTCTGCTTTTCCTCCTTGCGGCGCATCCATTCGTTGATGAATACCCGGATCACCGCCCCCACGGGAATGGCCACAAACATCCCGAAGGGTCCCAGGATGCTGCCGCCGATCATGACGGAGACCAGCACCCAGAAAGGATTGAGCTCCACGATATGCCCCAGGACGTTGGGTCCCAGGACGTTGCCGTCAAACTGCTGGACGATGAGGTTCCAGATGGCCACCTCCAGCGCCAGCATGGGATTGTACATCAAAGTCAGCAGGATCCCCGGCACCGACCCGACGATGGGCCCGAAATAGGGAATGACGTTGGTCACCCCGACGATGAGCCCGATGAGGGGCGCGTACTGCACGTGGAGCACCACCAGACCCAGGTACATCAGGAATCCGATGAAGGCCGAGGTCAGGATCTTGCCGGCGAAATAGCGGTAAAAGATATTGTCGATGGTTTTAACCACCCAGTTGAAGCCGTCGTAAACGGCCGGCCGCATGATGTTGCGGTTGAAGCGGTCGCACTGCCGTCCGATGTTTTCCTTGTCGAGCATCAGGTAAAAGCCCGAGAAGATCACAGCGATGGCGGAAATGATGATGGATACCGTGTTCTTGACCACAGACATGGCGATATTGCCGAGGGTCTGGGAGGTATTCAGCTGCTGTCCAAACTCGTCGCCCATTGTGGGATGTTCGCGCCACCGGCAAGTCTGGGAGGTATTCAGCTGCTGTCCAAACAGGGCGGATATGATATCCCCCACGGACATTTCCTTGGCATTCTCAAGCTGGCCATGGACGCTGGCCGCCGCGTCCTGGAAAGGCCCTGGCTGGCTGGCGGTTTGCGTGAGGAAGCCCTGGAGCTGGTTGATGTAATTGGGAAGGTCCTTGCTCAAATTCCGCACCGAATCCACCATGGACGGAATGAGCACCTTCAAAAATCCCACGATGCACAGGATGGTGATGGCGTAGATGATGATGACGCCCAGAAACCGGATGGCCCGGGGATGCTTTTCCGCCCCCTTGATCCGGTACAGCAGCTTCCGCTCGATCCAATACATGGGCCTGAACAGGAAATAAGCCACGACGCTCCCGATGAGGATGGGCAGGACGACCCCAAACAGATACTGGATGCCGATGCCCAAATTGATGAGGATCGCCGTGAAATTATCCAAGAATTTATAAAATACAAGGATGCAAAGAATGCAAAGGAGGATGGCTTTCAGGCTGGGCCCGTTGCCTCCGCTTTTCTTCTTAAACTCTTTTCTTAGTTGAAAGTGCAGTGAAATCACCCCTCTTTTCCATAGTCTCTTAATCTTATCATTTAAAGAACAATTTTGAAACTCTTTCTTTTAAAAAAAAGCCTGTAATGATATACTTTAAAAAAAAGAAAGGATCATACCACGCATTCATGCTTATATACCTTATTATTATCGGCATCTGCATCGGCGTTGACCAGTTCATGAAGCTTCTGGCCGTGGATTACCTCGCGGCGGTCACCACCGTGCCCATCATCCCCAACGTGTTCCATCTGACCTACGTGGAAAATGACGGCGCCGCCTTCAGCCTTTTTTCAGGGCAGCAGACCTTCCTGATCGTCATCACCTTCATCTTTCTGGCCGGCCTGTGCTACGTATTGTACGCCCTGCCCAAAAACATGCGCTACTTCCGCCTCAACCTGGCCTTCGCCCTGATCATCTCCGGCGCCACCGGCAATCTGATCGACCGGCTCCGCTTCCATCACGTGGTGGATTTTTTCGACTTCCGCCTCATCGGCTTCGCCATCTTCAACCTGGCGGATGTTTTCGTGGTGGTGGGCTGCGCCATCGTCGTCATCGAAATCCTGAGGAATCGCTTCCCCGATTTGAAATCCAGCTGAATCCGTCCAAAAAAGCCGTCCGGCAATTCCCAAGGGGATGCCCGACGGCTTCTTCATTATTTTAAAACTGCCACCATATCCTTCTCCGTAATCTTGATATGACGTGCGGCGTACTGGCCCGCTTCATCCGGATGGTGTCCGGCGATGTTGTCGATGATGGCCTGATGCTGGCCGGTAAGGGGCTTCTTGTTGTCCACGTTGTGGACGTATTCCACGCGGATCCGCTGCATTTGCTCCCGCAGGGTGTGGATCATCTGGCGCAGCCTTTCGTTGCGGCAGGCTTTATAGAGGATCTCGTGGAAGGCGATGTCGTAGTCGATGATGCCCTCTTCGTCGTTATTTAACACCGAGTCCTCGAATTTCTGGTTGTTCTCCCGCATTGCGGCAATTTCTTCCTCGGTGGCGTTTTCCGCCGCCAGCTCAGCCACCAGGGATTCCAGCGCCCCGCGGATCTGCATCATCTCCTGCAGATCCTTGATGGACATGGGCGTGACGTAGGCTCCCTTGCGCGGAATCATCTTGACCAGCCCTTCCAGCTCCAGCTTCCGGATGGATTCCCGCACAGGGGTCCGGCTGACCCCCAGTTCCTTGGCCAGCTGGACCTCCATCAGACGCTCGCCGGGCTTCAAATCCCCCTGGACGATGGCGTTGCGGATGGTCTCAAAGACGATTTCCCGCAGTGACTTGCATGAATTGGCATCCAATGTGAGCTTGTTCCGTGTCGTATCCTGTTCTTTATCCATATTATCCTCTATCTGATCTCTGCCACAAAGGTGACATTTTTTCCATTATCGTAAGCCTGCCGGCACCGGCTGGCCTCTTCTGCCGTCCTGAAATACCCAATGACCGTGGACCCGCTGCCGCTCATCACTGAAAAGAGGGCCCCCTGGTCCAGCAGGGAATCCCGGATGGCTCCCACCGCCGGATAAGCTTCAAACACCATGGGCTCGAAGACGTTGGCTGCCTTGCGGATTACCGCCTGTTCATCACCTTGCCGGATGGCCTGGACCAGGCCGTCCATGTCGGGATGAGCCGCGATGCCCCGTTCATCCATCCGGGCAAAGGCCCAGGGGGTGGAAATGGCCACGGGGGGCTTGACTCCCAGCACCGCGAAGGATGGAAAATTATCCAGGGGCGTGATCACGTCCCCGATGCCTTCCACCAGCGCCGGCCTGTTGAAGCAGCAATAGGGGATGTCCGCCCCGATGCCCGCTCCAAAGGCCGTCAGCTCTTCCAACGGCAGCTCCAGGCCCCACAGCCGGTTCAGTCCCATCAGGGCCGCTGCCCCGTCGGCGCTTCCCCCGGCCAGTCCGGCCTGGGCGGGGATGGCTTTTTTCAAAATCATCCGGGCCCCAGCATGAACGCCGTAACGTTTTTTAAGCGCCAGGGCGATTCTCATCACCAGGTTGGACGCGTCCGACGGGATTCCCGGGGTATCGCATTCAAAAAATAAATCATCCGCCGGCTCCAGGATAAGCTTATCCTCCAGATCGACGCTGAAATTGATCATCCGCATCAGATGGTAGCCATCCTCCCGGATTCCCGTGATATCCAAAGCCATGTTCACCTTTGCTGGTGCCTCCACCCTCAAACCGTCCATGTAGCCTCCTCGCTGTTTTTAGTACATTGTATACATCCAATTATATCATACAAAATTAATTTTACAACACTGTAAATCCAGGATTCTGTACAAAATTATTCTAATGCTCTTATTGAAAATTTCATACATAATAAATTTTACACCCCTGTAAATTTGAATTTTAATGTATAATAAACATAAATCAATCTTCAGGACAGGCCGATAATGCTCCGCGTCCATTGTTCCCGGATCCCAATACGGCATCAGAGGAATCACCGCGAACAGTGCTTTCCTGCCTCGCTTCGCTCAGTGTATTACGGCCCAAAGGGCCTGACACCAAGGCCTAAAAGTGCAAAGCAGTTTGCACTTTCTTAACGGCCTTTACGCGGTGCTGACTATTGGGCCGTATTGGGAACCGGGGACTGTGGACCAGCAAAACGTAAGGCATGTCCGACACAAATAAAATTTAAGGAGTGACTTTTATGGGCATCTCTTTTGCCAACGACTGGGAAGAACCCCTGCAGGAAGAATTTAAAAAGGATTATTACCGCAAGCTGCACCAGTTTTTAATTACGGAGTACCGCAGCCGCACCATTTATCCGAACATGTACGACATCTTCAATGCCTTCCACTACACCTCCTACTCCGGGACCAAGGTGTGCATCATCGGCCAGGACCCCTACCACGGCCCAGGCCAGGCCCACGGCCTGTCCTTCTCCGTCAAGCCGGAGGTGAAGATTCCGCCATCCCTGCAAAATATCTACAAGGAACTCCACGACGATCTGGGCTGCCCCATCCCCAGCCACGGCTACCTCAAGCACTGGACGGACGAAGGGGTGCTGCTCCTCAATGCCGTACTCACCGTGCGGGCCGGCCAGGCCGCATCCCACCGGGGCATGGGCTGGGAGGAATTCACGGACCAGGTCATCCGGCTCCTCAATCTGCGGGAGGACCCGGTGGTCTTCATCCTGTGGGGATCCTTCGCCCAATCCAAAATCCCCATGATCACCGGTCCCCAGCATTTCATCATCAAATCCCCCCATCCCAGCCCCCTTTCGGCCAGCCGGGGATTTTTCGGGAGCAAGCCCTTCTCCCGGACCAACGACTTTTTACGGAGCATCGGCAAGGAGCCTGTGGACTGGGCCATTCCGCCGCTGCCTAAGACCAAATAACCATGGAGGCCAACATCCTCTTCGCCATCCAGAGCCTGCGTTCGCCCTTCTGCGACCTCCTCTTCCGGGGATTCACCTACCTGGGGGATGGCGGCATCTTCTGGATCGTGGTGTCCGTGATCTTCCTCACAAAAAAAGAGACCCGGTACGTGGGTCTCACCATGCTCATCGCGGCCGCCATCAGCGGCGCCGTGGCCCAGCTCCTATGCAAGCCGCTGTTCAACCGCACCCGGCCCTACATCGTGTACAAACAGCCCATCCTCATCCCTCCGCCCCGGGGGACGTCCTTCCCTTCCGGCCACACCGCGGTGGCCTTTGCCGTGGCTTGGACGTATTTTGTCCTGTACCGGAACCGGAAACGCTGGGTGTTCCTGGCCGTCGCCGCCGGCATCGCCTTTTCCAGGATGTACCTCTTCGTCCATTACCCCAGCGATGTGGCGGTGGGGATTGGGGTGGGCATCGCCATGAGCTACGCCGCCCGCGGCCTGATGGACCGGCTCCTCGCCCACCATCCGGCGTCCTGGACCTGGCTGGACGGCGTGGCCCGGCCGGCACCGGCAATACCGGAGGGCGCCGTAGCCAAGGACTGAAGCCTGTCAGTCCCCCATTTTTTTCAGCACGTCCATCTTGAAATGCCAGGCCGTGCGGATGATGTCCTCCACGTCGGTGTAAACCGGCTGCCAGCCCAGCTCCGATTTGGCCTTGTCGCTGCTGGCGATGGAGACGGCGATGTCCCCAGGACGGCGGGGCGTCACTTCCATGGGAATGGGCTCCCCGGTGACCCGTCGGGCGGCTTCAATCATTTCCAGGACGGAAAAGCCCTGGCCGTTGCCCAGGTTGAACACGCCGCTTTTGCCTTCCATCAGCCGGTTGATGCCCAGGATATGGGCGTCCACCAGGTCCACCACGTGGATGAAGTCCCGGATGCCCGTGCCGTCCTTGGTGTCGTAGTCGTCACCGAAGACGCCGATGTGATCCCGTTCCCCGGCGGCCACCTCCAGGATGATGGGGATGAGGGCCGTATTGTTCTTCAGGGCCTGGCCGATGGGGTATTTTTCATGGGCGCCGGCCACATTGAAGTAGCGGAAGACGCAGTAATTGAGGCCGTAGGCCCGGTGGGCGTCCTTTAAGATCTGTTCCACCATGGCCTTGGACCAGCCGTAGGGACTGATGGGGGCCACGGGCTCCTGCTCCGTCACCGGGACGGTTTCCGTATTTCCGTAGACGGCGGCGGTGGAGGAGAAGATGATCTTGTCCACGCCGTGACGCCTCATGGCTTCGAGCACGGAAATGGTGCCGTAGACGTTGTTGTCATAATACTTCAGGGGATCGGCTTCACTTTCTGCCACGACGATGTTGGCCGCGAACTGCATGACCGCGTCGATGGCCTCCGCCTCAAAGAGGGCGTCCAGCGCCGATGGATCCCGCATATCCCCGACGACGAGCCGCGCCCGGCCGTCCACCGCCCAGCGGTGGCCATTGCTCAGATTGTCCAGTACCACCACGTCAAAGCCCTTGTCCAATAGCTGGACCACCGCGTGGCTGCCGATGTAGCCCGCGCCGCCTGTAACCAATACTTTCATTTGTTCTCCTATCCGTCCTGTGTTGGAATTGTGTATTTGACTCATTATTTTAATATTATAGCATAAAGCTTTTGCTTTCGTTTCTTTTTACCTGTATAATTGACGAGGTGAAAAAAATGTTCAAGAAAATAATCCGAAATCAACGCATCATGGGGGCCCTGCTTCTGGCTGCCCTGACCGTATACCTAATCGTTCATATCCTGGTTCTGAATAAGAGGATCCCCTATTCCCAGCTTTGGGGCCGGGCGGTCACCGGCTCCGATTCCCTGGAAATGGCCGAGGGCTTCGCCATCTTCTTCATCCTCGTCTTCATGGCCGGCGTCGCCCTGATGGTCTGGTCCAACACGCCTTCCTTTTTCAAGCGCTTCAGGGGAAAGGAAACCCAGCGGCGTCTGCTCACCGGGCTGGGCAACGCCATCGGGTACTGCATGGCCGCTTACATGTTTTTATGTGTCATCGGTTATCTGCGGGCCAACGTGCTGTCCTTAAAAATCATCATGTCTTTGGTCTGCCTGGCCTTCGGCCTGTGGGTCCTCTGGGTCCTGCGGCTGGGCAAGGCGCTGGCCCGGCGGCGCCGTCAGCGGATGGCGGCCCGACGCAAACAAAGGAGGTCTTCCCAATGAATCTGCCCACAGCCCTGGTGCTCATCGCCTTGATCGTCATCCTCGCCCTGGTGGGGCGTTATCTGGTCCGCCAGCGCAAAAACCGCTGCGGCTCCGGCTGTGCCGGCTGCCCCTACGCCCGGAACTGTGCCCAGCCCCGCAGGCGTACAGACAAAAAATCCCGATAAAAAAGCAAAGGCGCCCTGAAAAGCGTCTTTGCTTTTTTCGCATTTCAAATTCACTGTCGTTTATAACAGGGTGATGGAATAGCTGGCCGAAAATTCATCACCGGCCTCCACCTGGGTGATCCCCGGTTTTTTCGAAAGATCCCCCGTGAATCCGGCGTCATCGGTCCGGCCGATCCAGGGCTCCAGGCACACGAAGGGCGCTCCCTCCACGGACCAGATGCCGAAGTTGGGGAATCCCGGGGCATCCATCCGTACTAGGGGCTCGCCGTCATTTTTGTACAGGGCCACCGTCTCGATCTGACCGCCATCAAAGATCAGCGCGTCCTTGGCAAAGAGCTCGTCGGACAGGGCCAGCCTGTGATCGTCCAGTTCCATGACGAAGGTGTTGTCCGGCAGGGGATTGCCTTCACCGGGATCGATGAGGGTATAGGTCAGCTGGGTCTTATCCGGAAATTCCAGGTAATAGTTCTTTTTATCCAGGGCATTTTTGAGCAGGGCGAAGGCCGGGTGGCCGCCGATGGTGAAATACATGGGCCCGGTCCCCGTATTTTTGACCTGCCATTCCACGACGATGCGATCTCCCTCCAGACGGTGGGTCACCGTCAGCATGAAGGGAAAGGGGTAGCTTTCCATGGTGGCGTCGTCATCCACAAGCTGGTGGACCAGGCGATCCCCGCTCTGCTCCACACAGGTGAAAATGCGGTCACGGGCGAAACCGTGCTGGGACGTTGGATAGACATGGCCATCAAAACGGTATTCATTGTGATAATTCGTCCCCACGTTGGGAAACAGGATGGGCGCACGACGCTTCCAATACCGGGGATCCCCCCGCCATAAGGCGCTGCGCTTCCGTTCCTTGTCCCAGATTGTCTGGGGCTCGGCTCCCACGTCGGATATTTCCAACTGCATGCGATCATTTTCAATTAATCGTATTTCATCCATCATTCCGTTCCTCCCGTTTTGTTATTCTTATTTTACCCAAAAACGACAAAAATTTCAATTTCCATTTGAAAGATGCCTTAATTTTCAGCCAGATAAGGGTCCATATTCAGGATTTCTGCTATAATCATAAAATATCAACCCGCAGTCAGGAGGCCTCCCATGCCCGTTAAAAAGACAGCATTCGCAATTTTCAAAAAAATAATCCACATCCTGCTCTGGTTGGCCGGTTTCTGCCTGGTCCTCCTGGCCATCCGCGGCTTCGTCCAGCCCCTCATCCGCCAGGCGACGACGTCCACCGACGCCATCTGCGAAACAGAAAAGGTCACCCTGGGCGGTGTCGACCAGCAGATTTTTGTGGAAGCCCGGGATGCCGGCGCCCCCATCCTGATCATGCTCCACGGCGGTCCCCAGTCCCCGCTACTGTTCGGCGAGGGCTACCGGGGCTTTTATCCCGAGCTGACCAGCCATTTCATCACCGTCTTCTGGGATCAGTACGGTTCCGGCGCCAACGGCAGCGCAGACGCCACCAATGTCCGCCTGTCGGACCAGATCACCATGCTCTGCGACCTGATCACCGCCCTGCACCAAACCTACCCAAACCGGCCCCTGTACCTTTTCGGCTATTCCAATGGCAGCATCCTCTCCGTGGAAGCGGCGATGCGCGTGCCGGACCAGATCCAGGGCATCGTCAATTTTGAACAGGTGACCAGCTCCGCCGACGCCAAGGCCAACGCCGCGGCCATCCTGACATCGGAGCAGCCCGAGCTGTTCAGTCCTTCCTCCACGGCAGGAGCCCTGGCCTCAGAGGACTACCACTCCCTGACTGCCTTCGAGACCCAGATCACCCTGCGGACCAATTCCCTGCTGGACTGGGAGAATCCCCTGGACGATCTGCGGATGATTAGCGCCTTCCTCTACGTCCTCCTGTCCCCGGACTACTCCCTCCGGGACCTGTTCTGGGCGTATTACGGCAACCTCTCCGGCGATTCCAGCTTTCCCGCCCTCCGGGAGGATCTCTACGAGGTGGACGCCCTGCCCGCCCTCAAGGCCATCCAGGTCCCCACCACCATCATCCAGACCCGCAGCGATATCTACGCCACCCCGGAAGACATGGCAGAAATCGCCCAGGCCAACCCCGCCATCACCTACATCCCGGCTGACGGCGCCCATCTTCCCACCAACGGTGACTTTGAGCTGATTGAAGATACCTTAATCAAACTGTCCACCGCGTCGTCTGTCCCCGGATCCTGATACGGCATCAGAGGAATCACCGCGAACAGCGCTTTCCTGTCCGCGGTGTTGACTATTGGGCCGTATCAGGAACTGGGGACAGACGACCAGCATGAGGACGTACAAAGGCCTGATTCATCACTGAATCAGGCCCGTTTTATTTTACTTTATTTCTGTACTTTATTTCTGATAGAAGGCGTTGTCCGTGCTTCCCGGTGCCGCGCCGCCCTTGGCCACCAGCACGATCTGGATGCCCTCCAGCCGGTAGGAATAACCGGCGCTGCCGGCACTGCCGCCATTTTCCGCCCAGCCCGGCCAGCCGAAATTCTGGCAGTGGACCCGGTAGTACACGTCGTAATGATCGGCCATTTCACCCGTCAGCTTGATCTGGATGGCTTCCAGGCGCTTGCTCTCACCCTGGGTGCCGCTCAGGGCCCCATTGCTGCGCCAATCCTGCCAGCCGTAATCCTGGACGTGGGTGATGTACTGGATGCCCCCTTCGTAATCGGCGTTGTTCAGATAAACCTTGATGGCCTCCAGCCGTTTGGATTCCCCCACGGTACCGCTGGTGGCCCCGTCATTGACCAGTTCCTGCCAGCCGTAATCCTGAACGTGGGTCTGGTACTGGACCATGGGGTGGCGATAGGCGTTGTCCGTACTTCCCGGCGCCGCGCCGCCTTTGGCGACCAGCACGATCTGGATGCCCTCCAGCCGGTAGGCATAGCCGGAGGTCCCGGCCTTTTCACCATTCTTGGCCCAGCCCATCCAGCCGAAATTCTGGGCGTGGACCCGGTAATACACATCGTAATAATTGGCGATGTCCCCGCTCAGGCTGATCTGGATGGCCTCCAGCCGTTTGGATTCGCCCTGGGTACCGCTCATGGCCCCGTCGTAACGCCAGCCCTGCCAGCCGTAATCCTGGATATGGGTCTGATACTGGATGCTGCCGCTGTATTCCGAGCCGTTGAGCTTGATCTGGATGGCTTCCAGCCGCTTGCTCTGTCCCTCGGTGCCGCTGAGGGCACCGTTGGCTACATAATTTTGCCAGCCCACATCCTGGACGTGGGTCTGGTAAGTTATGCCAGTGGTGATTTTATAATCCAGGATCTGGGTGACCACCGTGCCGCCATTATCCTTCAAATACACCTTCAAGGTATAGGCTCCGGTTTTGCCCGGCGTCCACGCCGTCGTATTGGTCTGGCTGTAATCCTTCAGAGTGGTTTCCGTTCCGTCAAGGGTCACTGTGAATTTATACTGATAAGGGGTGACGCCGTCCCGGCCCGCCGCCGTCAGGTTGACTGTGGTGCCCAGAGGCTGGCCGCTGGCCGCATCCGACGTAAAGGACGCGACGCTTACGGGTCCGATCACCGTATAGGTAAAGCTCCGGGTATCCGTCGCCCCCACACTGTCCGATGCTGTCACCGTCACCGTGTAGGTTCCCGATTCCGCGGGGGTCCAGGCAAAGGTGCTGCTGTTGCCGCTGGCTGTCACCGTGCCGTCCTTTGTGGCCGTATAAACGTAGGCGTAGGGTTCACTGCCATTGGCCGCGCTGGCCGTAAAGTTCACCGTTTTGCCAAGGGTCAGGCTGCCTTCGCTCACGTCCGCGCTGGCGGTCAGCTTCAGGTCATTCACCACCAGGGCCTTGTCAATCTGGACCAGTCCGTAGCCGAACTGGGTGTCATAACCCGAGGACCCCAGATCAACCGTGTTGTTTTCAATGAGGGAGGTGACCTGGGCCGCCGTCAAATTGGAATTCTGTGCCAGGATCATAGCCGCTTCCCCGGCGACCACCGGGCTAGAAAAAGAGGTTCCCGAACCCGTTGAATAAGCATTGTTAAGCCCCGTCAGCCCCAGCGCTTCCCCGGGAGCCACCACATCCACCTTGTCGTTGACGTTGGAATAGGTCGAATGGGCGTTGGTACTGCCCACGGAACCCACGGCAATCACGCCGTCGAAGGCTGCCGGATAATCGTAATAAAGGGACGAGCCTTCGTTGCCCGCAGCCGCCACCAGAATCTTTCCTTTGGAGACCAGTGTGGCCACAGGTTCCTTCATGGCCTCCACCGCCGCCTTGACAGACGTATAGGTGGAACTGTTTGGATTGAGCTGTATGCCAAAGGACATATTGACGACCTTGATGGAATCATCGTTGGCCACGTCCTTCATGGCTGCCACCACATAGGATGCACTGAGGTTCTTATCCCCGGAGTAGGCTCCGCCACAGCGATAGGGTACAATGGATACATTGGTGGTCCCGGTGATGCCGGCAATGCCGATGCCGTTGTTAGCCGTCGCCGCAATGGTGCCGGATACTTCTGTGCCATGCCCGGACAAATCATTGCCTGCGTAGGCGGGCTTATCCGCCCCATACAAATCCTTGACGCTTTCCACCCGGCCTGCCAGGTCCGGATGGAACGGGCTGCTGCCGCTGTCGATTACCGCCACCCGGACGGCACTGCTGTTGTTTATGCTATTCCACGCGCTGTCATTCCCCGTGTTGTAATACAGGTAGCTGGTCAGGGAGGGATCGTTGGGCAGGCTCCCCTGAATGGGGATGCTGATGTCCTGGAACACCGATTCCACGCTGTCGTTCTGACGGATCTGATCCATCAGGGCGCCCTTATCCTGTCCGGATTCGGGACGCACCACATCCACACTGTCTGTCAGGGTCGTGGCCTGGGCCACCTGGTCCGTCGTCAGATTGAGGTTCGCGATATTGTCGCTTCCTCCATCCTTGTACACGATGACCACCCGGTCACTCACCGGCGCGCTGGCCGCTACATCCGGCAGGGATTCCGTACTGAGTATGGCGCCCTCCCCGCCGCCTGTACCATTTGTCGAATCGTTTCCATTTCCTTGCCCGTTCTGTGCTAAAACACAAGTGGAAAAAAGGAGACTCAACACCAATACCATCAAAAAAAGGAAAGGTATTCTCTTCTTCATCATAATATTTATCCACCTCATTTTTATAATGATATCATTATACCTTATTTCCGCACTTTACGGAATAGAATTGTGGCAATTTAAGCTTCAATGCCCGGGTCCGGTGCCCTTGGATCCTGACGCTGGGTCATCACACCGGCAATCTTTTTCTTGACACTGGCTGCCAAATAAAGTATAGTGGGAGTTGCAGGGGCGCCTTAACGGCTGAGATGCGAACGCGCAGCACCCTTAGTACTTGATCCGGACAATACCGGCGTAAGGAGGCATTTTTAAATGTTGAATTTCTTTGTAACCCCCAATGGGGACGGCAGCTTTGCCCTTTCCACCGCAGGCTATGTGGTCACCGCCATCGTGGTCTTCGCTCTGTTAATTTTTGTATCGACCATGGCCGACCGCCAGCAGCAGCACAAAATCGACGCCAAAAGATTATCTTTTGCGTCTGTGGCCATCGCCCTGGCCATCGTGACGTCCTTCATCAAGGTCGTCCATCTGCCCATGGGCGGCTCCATCACCCTGTTCTCCATGTTCTTCATCACCCTCATCGGGTATTGGTACGGCCCCGCCTTCGGAATCCTGGCCGGTGTGGCCTACGGCCTGCTCCAGCTCATCGTGGACCCTTATATTTTAAGCGTCCCCCAGCTTTTGATCGACTACCCTTTTTCCTTTGGTGCCCTGGGGCTTTCCGGCTTCTTCTCCCAAAAGAAGCACGGGCTGATCAAGGGTTATCTGACGGGCATCGCCGGGCGGTATTTCTTCGCCGTCATCTCCGGAGCAGTCTTCTTCGGCATGTACGCCGCGGATTTCAACATGTCTCCCTTGACCTACTCCCTGGCCTATAACGGGATTTACATCGGCGCCGAAGGGGCCATCACCGTCGTCGTGCTGCTCATTCCCGCCGTGTCCAAGGCGTTGGGGCAGATCAAAGCCCAGGCTGTGGCATAGGAACACCCATCCTTCGCAAACCAAAGAGGAGCATTCCCGGCAATGGGGATGCTCCTCTTTTTGTCCCGGCAGACCCTCACGGTCACACCAGCGTATGGGCCTTGGTCAGTGTCAGCTTCACGTCCGCGATCCGATCCGCCAGGTCGTGATTGTGTGTCGCGATGATGATCAGCCGTTCCGGGGATTTGACGCTTTCGATGAAGGCCTCCACCCACTGCTGGCCCTCCTCATCCAATCCGCTGAGGGGCTCATCCAGAATCAGGACCCGGGGCTCCATGGCCAGCACCGCCGCCAGGGCCACGCGCTTTTTCTCCCCGCCGCTCAAATTAAAGGGGGCCCGGGTGCGCAGCTCTGACAAATGAAGGGTACCGATATACTTTTCCACCCGTTGCTGTATTTCTTTTTCCTCCAGTCCCAATTGATTCAGGCCAAAGGCAATCTCATCCTCCACGCTTCGGGTGAAGAGCTGGATTTCCGAATTCTGGAAGATGAAGCCGATCTGCTTGTGGAAGTTTTTGGCGTATTCAGCCCTTTTCATTTTTTTGGCCGTGATTTCTTCGCCATCAAAGAGGAACCGCCCCGTCGTGGGGAAATCGAGTCCGTTCAAAATCCGGAACAGGGTGGATTTTCCGCTGCCGTTGGGTCCCTGGATCACGTAGCACTTTCCCATCTCCATCCGGCAATTAACCCCATCCAGGGCCTTTTGTCCCTGATAGGCAAAGCTGACATTTTTAAGTTCGATCATCCGATCATCATTCCTTCCGTATAGATAAAAAACGCGATGAGCACCGGGACCAGAGCCAGGTACAGCCAATCCGTCCCCCCGGCCCTGCGCCGGTTGTAGCTTTTGTACTCGCCGTCAAAGCAGCGGCAGGCCATGGCTTCCGCCGTTTCCTGGGAAATCCGCTGGGATTTTAAAAAGGTGGTCCCGATGACGCCGCCGGCCTGGGAATTTTTCCAATGGGTCTTCCCCACCGATCGCAGGGCCACTGCCTCCAGGATGGCGTTGCTGTAACGCCCCAGGATGACCAGGAACCGCACGGTCATGTCCAAAGTAAAAACGAAAAGCTGAGGAGCGTGGAGTGCCCGGAAGGCATCGGTCATTTCCTTCCACACCACTGTCTGGTTGAGGATGGCCAAAATCAGCACCGATTCAAAAACCTTCATCTCCACCGTCCCCAGGGTACGGGGATGGCCCATGAACACCGCGGGCAGGAGGAACAGCCCGGTAACGAGCAAAATCGGGATGACGGTCCGCACCACCTGGGCGATGGCCGCCGGCCGCATGAAGGCCAGGCGCAGGAGCTCCACCGCGATGACGGCGATGACGAAAACGGCGTTCCGGGACAGGGCGCAGAGCAGAATGCACAAAAAAGCCACGGCCAGACGGAAGGCAGGAAGGACCCGCGAAGACTTCGTCTGGCCGTCACTTTCCAAAATACGGGATATCACCCGCATCAGCTGGACGTTCATGACTGGGAAGCCGCCCCGGATTTTCCACCGACAAGGGACAGCAGCTTGAACAGGATGATGAGCAGGGCCACGCCGATGACGGCGGACAGCACGTACCCCATCCACCCCGGCATCCCGGCGATGGCGTAATCCGGCATCATGGATTCAAAGCTGATGCCCGAGGTCATTCCCGCCGGCACGAAGCCCGCGCCCGTTCCGGCGATTTCATCCACGCCCCATTCCCCCCAGGCCGTTCCTTCCGCCAGAAGACCCAGAGGCGTCAGGACGATCATCGCCGCCAGCAGCCCCTTCAGCGCTGTGGACGACGTTTGGCTCCGGTCGGCTTGGAGGCCGAATTCCGGCGCCGCCTTCTTCACAAAGGCCAGCACCGCCACCGTAAAGATGACCTCCGCCAGACCGAAGACCGTCAGGTGTCCCAGCATCATGGCCGGAATGGATGCGGCCAGACCGTAGGGACAGTACAGGGCGTTGCCCGCTGCGTCGTGGAACAGCAGGGGCTGGATGCCGAACTCGATGGCCGCGCACAGCGCCGCCGCGTTGATGCCCACATAAGAGCCCACCGCCGCACCGATGATCTCCCTTCTTTCTCCCTTGACCAACCGGGTTACCAGTCGGGCAGCCGCATATCCCACGAAGGGCAGCACGAAGGCCATGTTGAAGCAATTGGCGCCAAAGCTCAAGACCCCGCCATCCCCAAAAATCAGCGCCTGCAAGAGCAGGGCGACAGTCACCGATATACAGGCCGCGTAGGGCCCCAGCAGCACAGCGATCAGGGTCCCCCCCACCGCGTGGCCAGTGGTGCCGCCCGGCAGCGGGATGTTGAACATCATGGACAGGAAGGAAAAGGCCGCGCCGACCCCCAGCATGGGCAACTTTTCCCTGGGAATTTCTTCCTTGACTTTTTTGATGGATACGGCCCACACCGGCACCATGGCCACGGCCAGGACGGCGCAGGTTTGGGGACTCAGATAATTATCGGGTATGTGCATGGTCAATCCTCCTCCGATTTTGACGATTTGAATTTTGTTTACACATTGAAGCCTGAACGTAAAAAAGATGCCTTGCTTTCCTCCATGGGAAACAACGCATCTTCATTATGCTATTCTTTATCTATTTATTATTGAAATACATTCATTAATCATTTGACCGCATCCATTTCAATGGACGGTCACAGCTTCATGCTGGATGGCCCGGACGGGCCGGAAGTCTTCTTAACTTGCTTCTATTATACAATATCGTCGTAAAGTTGACAATTCTTTTTTGTCCAAATATCACAAATCCAAAAACGAAAAAATATGGACTTGAAAAAATAATGACAACGGGATATAATTAAAGCATAAAAGGCACTGCCTCAGATGGCGGTTGCCCCAGATTTTATAGCTGAAGAACCGCTACTTTATCAGGGTATGGCGGTTCTTTCTTCTTGTCAATTCCATTTCTACTTCCTTATCGTATTTCCGGTTCATTCTGGACCATTGGTAATTTACCAGCAGCCCCAGACCGACAAACAGACAATAAAGTATCAGGATTATCAAATCAGAATCCCCTTTCTAGGGGACAACCGCCACCGCTTCGTTAAGACAGTGCCTGACCCAATTATACAATTTGCCCGGGTAACCGTCAATCTAATTCACCTGATGTGGAGATGCGGGACAAAATCCTCCCTCGGGGTTCAAATCCCTTTATAAACTACAAAAACTACCGGTTAAAATCTAACCAGTAGCTTTACTTTCAAAATGGCGGAGAGGAAGGGATTCGAACTTTTGATAGTGAATATATATTCATATTATACATTATTATATTGTTTTATCCCCTCAATCTACCGTCCATTTTATTCGTTTTTATACATAGATTGTTATTTTATTCTTTTCTCTAAGGGGTAAGTTAAGGGGTAAGCACTCTGCTGATTGGACCAACCAAAGAGCATAGGGACAAATGAAAATAAAAAAATTTTCATGGGGGGGGAGGTTACCCTCCCATGGATGAAGCAGCACCCCAGCGGCATAGGGCTTTTTTTCTTTTAACCACATAAAAAACCGTACTTATCAAAAGTCTACAAATAAAATAGGCTTTTAAGCACGGTCGCAATGGTCGTGAAGGTTCTTCCTACCAAATCTCATAAAAAAGGGGGCGGAAGCATACGCCCCAGCCCTCTTTGTTCTTCTAATCGCGTGATAATGCTTCCTTCACCTCGGTTTCATTAAGAAAGTTTTCAATGACGCGGTGAAAATCTCCTCCAAAGTATGGACCGGCCCAACGAATTGAAACGCGCGATTCAAGTCGCAGAGGGGATGTGAATGAATTACTTACAAACCGTGTATTCTCGTGAATATGGTTCTCCCATTTACTCAGTGCTTCTTCAGCGTCCTTGACCTTGCTTTCATATTCAGCTTGGATTGGGAGCATGGCCTTAATTATCTCACCCATACGCTGTTCATAATCAGCGGCCAACTTATTTTCATACTCAAATACTGAATCGACTGTTTTATCGCTCTCGGCCTCTGAAACGAAGGCTTTACTGTTAATCTGGCTGCGGCGTGCGGCATACATTTCATCGGCAACCTTTGCCTTTTCAATCTTTCCTGTTGCTTCCTCATAACCCTTTAAATCTGATTTTTCTGAACATGCTTTGCGGTCCTGGCTGAATTTTTCAATATCTTGCTTTATCTTTTCGATACTGCTGTCGATGTCTTCCAGTGCCTGCTTATTATCTTCCAGCATCTTGCCCATCCGGTCATTAAGTTTTTTAATAAAATCGTCCATTGATTACTCCTTTATCCTGTTATCTATTAAAAAAGGTGCTCTTCCATAAACTCGCCAAATATTTCAGCCGTCGTTGCTACAGGATTCTCAGGCATATTTCCATCACTTTTAACAACTGGGGCTGTTTCTGCCTGCCATCCAAAATGGCTTTTAATGACGGCTGCGTGCGCTTCAAGCTCTTCCCTCGTGGCTCCTCTAAGCAATTCAACCGGAACCCCGGTTTCCTGTGATACTTTCGCTACATCCTGGATTATTCTATATGCTTCCTGTTCTTTTGTGCTGCCCATATTCGTTACCTCCTGTTGATAATCGGTCTGTTAAACACAGGAACATCTTTAAGAATCTTGATGTCTTCTTCGGATTGCTGATTACCCTTTCCCATGATTTCGATCAACTCCTCAATTTGTTTAATACAATTCGCCAAATACGCGATATCTCCTTCTGTTGGGGCAATCCCGGTCCTGAATCCACTTTCTGTCTGCTTCAGTGTTTCCAGGACATTTCCAAGGATATGTGAAAACAGAGAATAATTTTCACGAATATCGTTTATGAAATACTCACAGCTATTCAGCAAAGACTTGGCTATCTGCCGGCTTACCAAATCATCCAGAATTACGCTGTTTAACGCCTCCTCAGGATCTGGTGATCTCATGGCCTTTTTAATGTCTTCCATCATTTTCAAATATTCGCTTTTCTCCATCGTTTCAAGCGTTACTTTCGATGGGTCATAGCGTTCAAATAATTTCATTGTCTGCCTTCTTTCTTTGCAAACTTCATACCCTGGCCAAATCCGAATAAAAAGGAATTGTAGGATAATTCCCAGCTCCCATTGCTATTTTTGATGAGCAAATTTATATCGTCGGCTCTTGCCTCCAGACAGTTTCTTTTTCCGTCTGTCTTCTCCTTAACCTGCTTAACTGCTTTCATAACATCTCTGCTCATGGCTTCCTCCTTCAGACTTCTATTTTCAAGCTTCCGCTAGTAACCATCGCAGCTCCCAAGCCGAAACCATACTCAAAACACAGCAGCTCATCCACCGCGATGAAATCTGTAACCAGGTCTTCAATCGCCCTGGCGTCGCTTTCGCTACACGCGGACTTAATCTTTTCGGAAAGTCTTCCCCTGGATGAACTCGTTGCCCTTGTATAGGCATCAAAATCCATCTCCAATACTTCGTCCAACATCCTTCTAAAATTCTTATCTGAAATCTTCTTGTTAATTTCCATGATTGCTCCTTGTGAATTTATTTCGCCAGCATCCGATCGCACAGGTCGATGACCTCATCAAGCTTTTTTGTGATGTCGTCCAGGTAATAAGAAATCATATCAACTTTCATTTGTGAATACAGGTTGTTATAGGCAATTTCCAAAACCCTGGTCGCGTCCTCGCCTCGTCTTATTTTCCGTTCGGTTGTTTCCAAATCTGACAAGGTTTCGTCGACATAATTGCAAATTTCATAATTATCTTCGTTATTCATAGTTCCCTTTCTTATTGCGTACTTGCTGATTTTCCGTTCCAAACTTTCCAACCCCTCACGCACGGTGTAAATCCCCTGTTTTAGCGGGTCTCACGTGCTTGTGGCCCCCTCAAGCACGAGGCCACCGTGCTTGTTGATTTCCTCCGTGCTTGTGGGGGGCCTCAGGCTCGGCAAAGCCGCTTAAATACTAGGTTTGCATCGTGCTTGTGGGTTTATTTTTTTGCATAGAGAGTCCCACCCTTGATATAAAATATATTTTAGGTTTGAACCCTTCACTTCTATATTTAATTTGGCCTTCATTCTTTAAGGCTGATTTCGCGTTTCTCATGGCATTTTTCGAAAGCCCCATGGCATTGGCAAGTCCATCAAGCTCTTTAACTTCCATCTCGCCATCCTGAAGACTGTCCAGAATAAAATCCCTAGCTTCGTCTCGCGCTGGGGCCTGCTTCGTCGTGAATGTCTCTTCCAAAACAAAATCACGATCCTTCTTGACACTGGTTCCGTAAAACCTTACGATTTCATCGTCCAGGGTATAAAGCACGGTTTCCGCTGTCATGCTGTAATTGGATTTTTCATGGCTCAGATACCGGATGTCATTTTCTTCTGTTTCTCCGGCCAGGATAACCGATCTGGATATATCCCAAATGTCCGCACTGTCTGCAATCCGCTTTCTTCCCCAGACGCCCGCCATCTTGTTTGAATGTTCCACAATCAAGAAGGTGGCTCCGTACTTTTCACCAAAGCCTACCAGCGGGGCCAGGCAGCCACGCATTGCGTTTCTATAAGCCATGTTGATATTGGGCGGGATAAAAGCTTGAATCGGATCAAAGATTACAAGCGCCGGCCGATATCGTTCGATCAAGCGTTCCAAGAAATGATTGTTGAATTTGACTTTCTGGAATCGGTCGTCGGCAATATCAATAGAAAAAATATTTTCCAGCCTTGCACCATTTTTTCGCAGCCTCCGCTTTAAGGTATATTCGAAACTGTCTTCCGCACTGAAAAACAAGACTCTTTGTGGATCGGCCTTGTATGGAGCCGGCGGAAACTGCCCATTTAATAGAAAAGGCTTTGTCCCAGCGCTGATAGCTGCCGCGATTGAACACCAGACAGTTGTCTTTCCGCTGCCGCCATTTCCCGCCAATGACGTGATCTGATAGCGTGGAATATACCCTTCCACCAACCATTCAGGATCCTTTTCTTCTGCCGTGATCATAGGGGTCAGATCAAGATTATCCATATCATCCGAGTCAAGCGGGGTAACTATTCCATCCACTATTTTCGTTTTAATTTGCTGTTCATTATTGCATTGGATATCTGGTCGTGATAATATATTAATTAAAGAAGTGGCTGATTCAATCACGTCGTAACCGAATGAATGCTTATTTCCTCCAATGGGTTCATTCCAAAACGACGGTTTAAAATTACAGTATGAAAAAATGGTATTAATTAGGCTGACATCCGTGTCATCCATAACCAGGGCGATATCCGAGCACATTTTCACGCATGCGGTTCGGATTTCGTCTTTTTTCATGCCGCCTTCGTCAATCGTGTCGTGGCTGTTGTATCGGTCCAGGATTTCCCTGTAATCCTCATTTTCCTGGCATGCAAAAACAAACCGTTCATAGTATCCCATTGGGTTAGGAAGCAGAGTCATTTCAGCCTTTTCAATGGCCGCATCCGCTTCAGTCAAAACCTGTTCCGTCAAATTTCCTTGTTGCGCTTCATTCCTCGTTGTCATCATTACCCCTTATCGCGATGTTTTTTCATTATTTGCCCGGCATCGCCCCCAATCGCTTGATTTAAAGCTATCACCATTTTCCATCATCACCGACTCTGCCATCGTCCATGTTCGCCCATGCGTTGGCTGTCCGGGTGGCTTCGTCATGAATAAAAGATTCGAACTCAGCCACCGGAATTAATATGCGGTTCCCAACCTTGATCTTTGGAAAGTCCGCCCGCCCCGCCAGCTGGTAGGCCATGGACTTGCTAATCCCCAACGCCTGGGCCATCTGGGGCACTGAGTAGGTCAGCCGATGGACCTCTACAACTGGTTTCATGATTCCACCTCTTCCTGAAGTTCAAGAACTACGTTCATAATCTTGCATAATCCATCCTGTTGATCAAGAAATGATTGCGCCTGTTGGTAGAAATGATCTTCCCGCGCTTCATCTTCCTTGATGGACAAGGACAATAATTCATGCCTTATAACATCCTCAATCTGGTTTAATGCCTGTTTTGCAGTCATCGTCAGCCCTCCTTTTCTTTTCCTGGGTCGTAACTACAATCTGAAACAATTTCCACTGGATCAACTCCCAACGCATTGGCAATCTTTCCAACGGTTGAAGGTTTTGTCCCCTTTCTGAATCTTCCACGCTTAAGTGTATCCATACCAATTCCCGCTTTTTCAGCAAGTTGCTTTTTGTCCATGCACTTTCTGGCCATTGCCAAATTAAGCTTTGCATCATCCAATAACATTAATATACCTCCATTCATCTGTATTTACTCTATGATAATACCACCTATCGTCTGTACTGTCAATATTAATTTATTTAAAGATTGCCGTTTGGATGTATTTCGTGTATACTAAAATAAAAACAAGGTGATAATATGGGATTAGCAGAGAATATAAAAAAATACAGAAAAAAAGCTGGACTTACCCAAGCCCAATTAGCTGAAAAAGTGGGTATTAATATAAACACATTACAGCGATATGAATATGGCGAACGCGAACCAACAACCAGCACTATTTTTAAAATTTCAAACATCTTACACGTTTCTGTGGCAAATTTATACGATATGGTTGATTCTGGTATAGTGATCGTGCATAAAACAAGAGAGAGTTTTGAAGAAGAAGAAAAGATAACAGTTCCATTTCTTAAGTTAAATAAACGTGGACGCGAAGAGGCGGTTCATCGCGTGGAAGAACTAACAAAAGTTCCAGAGTACCAACGCGCCTCAGCAGATCCAGATGCATGGAAGGACTGTGACACGCAATCAGATTAACGCCTCTTTCCGTTTGAAAATCCAAGCGGGCCGCATACCCTCCGCCCATCAACTGGGGACCCGGCGGCATAGCGCCAATATCCCCCCGATAATATTTTTTTTAAATATAAAAATTGGATGAGACAATGCGCCACCACTTTCAGACCTTCGCCACATTCCCGTCCTGGCTGTCAAAGCCTGCATGGTGGCATCCCTGCCCATTCAGAAAGAAAAGGGCTTAAAATCGATTTTCAGGGCACAAGAAATACAAAGACCCCAACCATCTTAAACAGACGGCCAGGGCCTTGCAATTACAACCCAAACGGGCTATAATATGGGTAACGGATGAGTGCCCCGCCTTCGGCGGCTGCCTCGTGTTTTATGAAATGCTACCCGGACTTTCCAAATCGCACGGGTAGCTTTTTTATTGCCTTACTTTCGATCCGAAAGAAGCAACGCTACAAGGGTACCAAAGGTCAACATTAACATCAACGCTTCATAAACACTCATAGCATCACCCCCAATCCCAAACGGATTGAGGCAGCTACCCGGCGGGGCACTCGTGCATATTATACCAGCCGGAAGCAAAAAAGAAAAGCCCTGAATCAGGGAGGAAGGATACCACCATGCCACGAAAGAAAGAAGGACGCGCCGCCCAGGGCGCCGGAAATATCCGGAAGCGTGCCAACGGAACCTGGGAAGCCCGCTACACTCTAGGACGCGATCCAGGAACCGGAAAGCAGATAAGAAAAAGTATCTACGGCAAGACCCAGGGGGAAGTCCGGAAGAAGCTGGCCGCCATCACCGTGGGTCTGGATGAAGGCACTTATCAGGACCCAAAGAAAATGACCGTGGCCCAATGGCTGGAAATATGGCAGGCCGATTACCTGGGCGGCGTCCAGGTTCAGACGGTCACGGCCTACCGGAGCATCACAAAAAACCATCTGATACCGGCTTTCGGCGCTGTGCTCCTTCAAAAGCTGCAGCCCCACCAGGTCCAGCGGTTTTATAACCACCTGGCCGTGGATCACGCGCCAAAGACCGTCCGGAATATCTATGGCGTCCTTCACCGGGCCCTTGAAAAGGCCGTGGACCTGAAATACATCAAGACGAACCCGTCGGACGCGGACTTGTGCATCCTGCCAAAGAAGCAGAAATACGAAATCCACCCGCTGGATCATGACCAAATCCCCGTATTCCTGGAAGCCGCCGCGGACGATCCATACCGTGACCTTTACGCCCTGGACCTGTTCACGGGCTTACGGTCCTCTGAGCTTGTCGGCCTGACCTGGGACTGCATCGACTTCCAGAAGGGCACCATATACATTCACAGGCAGCTTTTATGCCTGAAGGGCGGTTACGCCTGGGGACTACCCAAACACGGAAAGAAGCGCACCCTGTCCCCCGCCGGCCTGGTAATGGATCACCTCCACACCATCCGCACAAAGCAATTGGAAGCGCGGCTGGCAGCTGGTACCGCATGGATGAACGATGAAGACTTTGTCTTTACCAACGCGCGGGGTGGCCACTTCATCCAGGAAACGGTCAGGAAGCATTTTAAGGCCATCGCCAAGGCCATTGACCTGCCGGATCAGCGCCTCCATGATCTGCGCCATTCTTACGCCGTGGCCAGCCTGGAAGCCGGCGACGATATCAAGACCTTGTCCGAAAACCTGGGCCATCATTCCGTGGCTTTCACCCTTGATGTATACGGCCATTACACCGACTCCATGCGAAAGAAAAGCAGCGAGCGAATGAATGATTATATCGCGGAAACTCTCAATGGAAAGCTGTAAGGGGTAAGTTAAGGGGTAAGTACCTTATTCATGGCATTAAAAAAAGCCCCAAAACCCGCATGTTTAGGGACTTTCCACTTTTTCAATGATGGCGGAGAGGAAGGGATTCGAACCCTTGATACGCTTATGTACGTATACACACTTTCCAGGCGTGCTCCTTCAACCAGCTCAGACACCTCTCCATCTGCGCCGCTCTCTTACGAACGATGCTATTCAATTGTCACACAGTTAATAATTATAAAGATTCATCCTCTATTTGTCAAGAATATTTAAATGGATTTCCAATAAATTTTTTACCCAAAATTGTGCATTGGTCCCTTTTCCGCTCACCATCCCCCCTCATCCTGCTGACTTTGCATAAAGACCGCACAAAATCAAGAAAAACTTATGTTTCTGTGTTAGAATAATGAGAAAAGGAGCAAGACCATGTTGGCCATTATGGGATCCATCGACAGCATAAAAACGTATCTCCTTGGCTTTGGCTCGTGGACGCCCGTCGTCTTCTTCGCGATCCAAATCGCCCAGGTCTTCATCGCGCCCATCCCCGGCGGAATCATCACCCTGATCGGCGGCACGCTTTTCGGCGGACTATGGGGATCCCTGATGAGCTGCATCGCCATCCTCATCGGATCCTGGTGTGCCTTCATGCTGGCCCGCAAGCTGGGACGTCCCTTCGTCCTGCGCTTCGGGGACACCAAATGGATTGCCAAAATCGAAGCCCTGGATGAGGGCAAGCTCAACGCCGTGCTGTTTCTGATCTTCATCATCCCCGGCTTTCCCGACGACCTGCTGTGCTTCGTCGCCGGGCTGACCAAGATGCCCCTGCGGACCTACATCGCCCTGTGCATCGTCGGGCGGTTCCCGGGGCTCATCGTCACCACCCTCATCGGTGCTGGCATCATGGAGAACAACCCGGTGCATCTGGCCATCCTCACCGGCGCCTACTGCCTGGTCTCGGCCATCCTGTTCCTGCTCCGACACAAGCTGGAAGATTTTATCAACCAGCACCGTTCGACCCCCGCCCAGGCGGACACGGCTGCTGGTTCACCCCATACCCAACCAACCACCCCGAAAGAAAGGAAGAAAGCATCATGAGAATACTCATCGACGGCGATGCCACCCCGCGCAGCGCCCGCAACATCTGTGAAGAAATTGGCAGGCAATTCAACATCCCCATCAAGGTCATTTCCGAAATCGACCGGGAATTCACCGACGACGGCTCGGATTTTGAGGAATTGGAGGAACACGACTACCAGATCGCGTCCATGGCCGACTCCACGGACATCGTCGTCACCCTGGATTACACCCTGGCCTCCCAGATTTACGAACGGGTCCTGGCCGCCATCAACCCCAAGGGCTTTGTGTACAGCGCCGCCAACATGGACGAGCTTCTGTACCAGCGCTACATGGATACCAAGAAGCACCAGCAGGGCACCGGCCCCAAGATCGGCAAGCGCTCCATGGAAGAGGATCAGGCCTTTACGGCCCTGCTTCTGGACCTGGTGGCCCCCATTTCCAAACAGATTTAAATCAATCCCCCACTCCCAGCTCGGTGTTTTCCACCAGCACCCGGAGCTGGGGGTCTTTTTTATAATGGGCCAGCCGCTCCTGGAACCATCCCAGAAGCGCGGCGTCCGGGCGCACCGCCGTGGAATTGGTGTTGAAGATGTTGATGTAGACCACGTCAAAATGGGCCTTGGCGATGGCCACATCCCGCTCAAACTGCTCCGTGCTCTGCCCCTCCATGCCGAAGAGCAGGCAGCACTCGTCAAAGATTCCGGCAATGTCCTCCGGCGCCACGCCCTTGCCCACGCCCTTGTCCAGCACGTCCTCCCGGTAATCCTCATCGAAGGTTTCGATGCCGATGCGCGGGTGGAGGGCGATGCCCTCTCGGGCCAGACGGGTCTTCAGCTCCGCCACCCGGTCGTGGAAGCGCCAGTGGCTTTCCATGTGCAGATGGCGGATGCCTTTTTCCAGGCACAGCTCCTCGATCCGTTTTCGGGTGACGACCGGCAGTTCGAAATAGGAGCCGGAATTCAGGGCCACCAGCCGGCCGAATTCCCCGGTGACCTGGTCCAGGACCCGGTCGTTGATGGGGACGGACAGCTCGTCGGGGCCGGCGTCCAGATGGTAATCGCAGAAGGCGCAGCGCTTCCAGAAGCAGCCCCGGCCCATGAGCAGGACGATTTCCTGGCCGTCCTCCGCCAGGCGGCTGTACCGTCTTTCAAAGGGCATCATTGGATGTCCAGGGCCTTCCGCCATGCATCTTCCTTAAAGCCCACCAGGACCTTGTCCGGGAAGATGAGCAGGGGCCGCTTGACCAGCATGCCGTTGGTGGCCAGCAGCTCCGCCATGGCCTCCGCGTCCATGGTCCCCACCTTGTCCTTGAGCTCCAGGCCGCGGTAAACCTGGCCGCTGGTGTTGAAAAAGCGCTTGGGTTCGCCGTCAAAGCGGTCCATGAGCTGCAGGATCTCCAGGGATTTCAAGGGCTCTTCCACAATGTGCCGGGCCTGGTAGCGGATGCCGTGGTCGTCCAGGAACTGTCTGGCCTTCCGGCAGGTGGAGCACTTGGGGTAGTGGACGAAGATCGGCACATCCACCGACAGGTCGTCCCAATCGTAATTCTGGCGCAGATCGTCGGTCAGGTGATGGTTGTCCCCCACGTAATCCACGGCGATGGCCCCATCCTCTCCAAAGGTGAACTTGCTGACGGCCACGTTGTCCAGCACCCATTCCCGCATTTCATCCGCGGGGATGCCCTGGGTGAAGTTGAGCCAGGTCTGGATGGAAAATCCGTGGGACACCATGGCGATGGTCTTGCCGGGATTTTCCCGCGCGATGCGGCAGATGGCGCTGGATACCCGATTGTAGACCTCCGCCCCCGATTCCCCGTCGGGGAACCGCCAGGTTCCGGGATGTTCGTTGAAGGCCGTCATAAATTCCGGCCACAGGACGTTGCACTGGCGGAAGGGCAGACCCTCCATCACCCCGCCGTCAATTTCGGTGATGTCCGGTTCCTCCAGAATGGGCACGGAATCCTTCCGGTCCCCCAGGAGCAGCTCCAGGGTGTGACGGGCCCGGATCAGAGGGCTGGTCACGGCGAGATCGATGGGGATATCCTTGAAATAATCCTCCAGCAGGGCGCCCTGCCGGATGCCCAGCTCGTTGAGGGGCGCGTCCAGGGATCCCTGAAAGCACATTTTTTCATTATAATAAGTGGTGCCGTGACGCACCAGATAAAGAGTCGTGTTTTTTTCTTCCTGCATTAACATTTTCTTCTTTCTTTACTTTTATTGAAATTTACTCTTTTAAATTATAGCATTTACAATTAATGGCTGCAATGTATCATCCTGTCGTATTTTGTGTTATAATAATGTCAATCATTTGATGAGAGTGGAGGGTAAACACATGAATATCTCACAAGTCGCCAAGCTGGCCGGCGTGTCACCGGCCACGGTCTCCCGCTATTTAAACGACGGGTATGTCAGCGCCGAGAAAAAGGCCGCCATCAAAAAAGTCATTGAAGAAACCGGTTATTCCCCTCTTGCCTCCGCTCAAAGCCTGCGCCAACGCAAGAACAAGGTCATCGGCGTCATCGTCCCCAAAATCAGCTCGGAATCCATCAGCCGCATCGTGGACGGCATTTCCGCCGGCCTGCGGGATTCGGGCTACCACATCTTCCTGGGCAACACCAACAATTCCGTGGGGGCGGAGCTGGATTACCTGGAGCTCTTCCAGCACAACTTCGTGGACGGCGTCATCCTCATCGCCACGGAGCTGACACCCAAGCACAAGCGCTTCATGAAGCATTACCGCAAGCCGGTGGTTGTCCTGGGCCAGTACACCGACCTGGTATCCTGCGTCTACCACGACGATGAGGGCGGCGCCCAGGCGGCGGTGTCCCACCTTTTGGACCAGGGCTGCCAGCGCATCGGCTTCCTGGGCGTCTTTGCCGCCGACGAGGCCGCCGGCACCGCCCGGCACATCGGCTACCGGCGGGCCCTGGAAAGCCACGGCATCCAGGAGGACCCGGATCTGTTTGTGGAAGTGGATTTCTCCATCACCGACGGCTACCGAGGCGCCCAGGACCTTTTAAACGCGGGCAAGCCCTTTGACGGGCTCTTCTGCGCCACGGACAACATCGCCATCGGCGCCATGAACTGCCTGCGGTTCAACGGCTTCACCATCCCCGGCGACGTCCGGGTGGCCGGCGTGGGGGATTCCATGGTGTCCAAGGCCATCATCCCCTCCCTGACCTCCATCCACTACTACTACAAGACCAGCGGCATCGAGGCGGCGGGCATCATGCTGGATGTGCTGGAGCGGGGCCAGGTGGTCAACAAGCAGCTCCGCCTGGGCTACGAGCTGTGCGAGCGGGAAAGCACCTACTAAGTTCAATACCATTTTCACGAGGCACCTGTCAGGGTGTCTTTTTTTATGCGCAGCGGCATCTTAACACGATTTTAACACCATCCCCCTGTTCCCTAACCCCATCCTTTCACCATCTCCTGTATAATACAGCCACAACAACAAAGGAGGTACAGACCATGACCATCGTCGTCGGCTTCATCGGTGCTGTCGCTGTCTCGGTTTTGATTTATCTGGCAACTTTATTACTCAGGGGGGATGAATGATGAACGCTCTGATCCAATACATTTTATATCTGGTCCTGCTCGTTTTGCTGGCCATTCCGCTTGGAACTTACATCAGCAAGGTCATGGGCGGTGAAAAAGTCTTTTTATCCCGGCTCCTTGTCCCTGTGGAAAACGGGATCTACCGCCTGCTCCGTCTGGAAAAGGACGAAGACATGGGCTGGAAGAAATACGCCCGGTGCGTGCTGACCTTCAGCGCGGTGTGCCTGGCGGCGCTCCTGGCCATCCTCATGCTCCAGGGCGTGCTGCCCCTCAATCCCCAGGGCGTCAAGGGCATGGGCTGGGACTTGGCCCTTAACACGGCGGTCAGCTTCGTGACCAACACCAACTGGCAGGCCTATTCCGGCGGCCAGTCCCTGAGTTATTTCTCCCAGGCCATGGGCCTGGCGGTGCAGAACTTTATCTCACCGGCGGTGGGCATGGCGGTGCTCTTTGCCCTGATCCGCGGATTCTTCCGGACCCGGGCCGCCGGCCTCGGCTCCTTCTGGGTGGATATCACCCGGGGAATACTCTACGTGCTGCTTCCCCTGTCCCTGGTCCTGTCTGTCGCCCTGGTGTCCCAAGGGGTGATGCAGAACCTGAACCCCTGCCAGACCGTGGATCTGGTGGAACCCATCACCCTGTCGGACGGCACCACCGTCACCCAGGAAATGGTGCCCATGGGACCCCAGGCCAGCCAGGTTGCCATCAAGCAGCTCGGGACCAACGGCGGCGGCTACAACGGCACCAACTCCGCCAGCCCCCTGGAAAATCCCACGCCATTTTCCAATCTGCTGGAGATGCTGTCCATCCTGCTGATTCCCGCAGCCCTGTGCTTCGCCTTCGGCCGGAGCATCGAGGATAAGAAGCAGGGACGGGCGGTGTTCATCGCCATGTTCCTGGTGCTGGTCATCGCCCTGGGGGTCATCGCCGCCAGCGAACAGGCCGGGACGCCCCAGCTGGCCCAGAGCGGCGTGAACATCACCGCCGTCCAGCAGGCCGGCGGCAACATGGAGGGCAAGGAAACCCGGTTTGGCATCGCCGCGTCGGCCACATGGGCAGCCTTCACCACCGCCGCCTCCAACGGCTCGGTCAACGCCATGCTGGACAGCTTCACCCCTCTGGGCGGCATGATGGCCATGCTCCTCATGCAGCTGGGGGAAGTGATCTTCGGCGGCATCGGCTGCGGCCTCTACGGCATGCTGGGCTTCGTCATCTTCACGGTGTTCATCGCCGGGCTCATGGTGGGCCGGACGCCGGAATACCTGGGCAAGAAGATCGAGCCCTTTGAGATGAAGATGGCCGTGCTGGTCTGCCTGGCCACCCCGGTGGCCATCCTGGCCGGCAGCGGCATCGCGGTCATGGTGCCCGGTGTCACCGCCAGCCTGACGAACACCGGCGCCCACGGCTTTTCGGAGCTCCTCTACGCCTACTCCTCCGCTGGGGGCAACAACGGCTCGGCCTTTGCGGGCCTTTCCGCCAACACCCTGTTCTTCAACCTGAGCCTGGCGGTGATCATGCTCTTCGCCCGGTTCGTGCCCATGATGGCCACCCTGGCCATCGCCGGCAGCCTGGTCCAGAAGAAAAAGGTGGCGGCCAGCGCCGGCACTCTGTCCACATCCGGCGGGCTGTTCGTATTTCTGCTCATCTTCGTGGTCCTGCTCATCGGCGCCCTGAGCTTCTTCCCGGCCCTGGCTTTGGGACCCATTGCCGAATATTTCCAGATGTTTGGTCTCTAAGGAGGATATTATGAACGAAAAAAACAAAAGCGCGCTGGCGGATCCCCAGATGGTCCGCCGGGCCATCAAGGATTCCTTCATCAAGCTTTCACCCCGTACCCAGGCCCAGAATCCGGTCATGCTGCTGGTGTACATCTCTTCAATATTGACCACCGGCCTCTTCGTGCTGAGCCTTTTCGGCATCCAGGACGCCCCTGCGGGCTTCACCGGTGCCATCGCCGTGATTCTCTGGCTCACCGTGCTCTTCGCCAACTTCGCGGAAGCCATCGCCGAAGGCCGTGGCAAGGCCCAGGCCGACTCCCTGCGGGCCTCCCGCCACGATGTGACGGCCCACAAGCTGAACGATCCGGCCGATCACGACGCCGTCACCGACGTGGCCTCCCCTTTGCTCGCCCGGGGGGATGTGTTCATCGCCCGGGCCGGGGAAACCATCCCCGCCGACGGCGAAGTCATCGAAGGCGCCGCCTCGGTGGATGAATCGGCCATCACCGGGGAATCGGCGCCGGTGATCCGGGAAGCCGGTGGCGACCGCAGCGCCGTCACCGGCGGCACCACGGTGCTTTCCGACTGGCTGGTGGTCCGGGTGACCCAGGACGCCGGCAAGAGCTTCATCGACCAGATGATCGCCATGGTGGAAGGGGCCGCCCGGAAGAAGACCCCCAACGAAATCGCCCTGCAGATCTTCCTGATCGCCCTGTCCATCATCTTCATCCTGGTGACCCTGGCCCTGTACACCTATTCGGCCTTTTCCGCCAGGGAAGCGGGCATTGCCAATCCCACCTCGGTAACCTCCCTGGTGGCCCTGCTGGTGTGCCTGGCCCCCACCACCATCGGCGCCCTGCTTTCCGCCATCGGCATCGCCGGCATGAGCCGCCTCAACCAGGCCAACGTGCTGGCCATGAGCGGCCGGGCCATTGAAGCGGCCGGCGACGTGGATGTCCTGCTATTGGACAAGACCGGCACCATCACCCTGGGCAACCGCCAGGCCAGTGAATTCATCCCCGTGGACGGCTGCACCGAAGCAGAGCTGGCCGACGCCGCCCAGCTTTCCTCCCTGGCGGACGAAACCCCCGAGGGCCGCAGCATCGTGGTCCTGGCCAAGGAAAAGTACGGCCTGCGCGGCCGGGAAGTGGGGCAGGGCCGGCTGCGGTTCGTCCCCTTCACCGCCGCCACCCGCATGAGCGGCGTGGACCTGCCCGACGGTGAAATCCGCAAGGGCGCGGCGGAAGCGGTCCGGGATTACGTGGAGGCCGCGGGCTTCCAGTACTCCGAACAATGCCGGGAAGCGGTGGACGCCATTTCCCACAAGGGCGGCACGCCCCTGGTGGTGGCCAAAAACCACCGGATCCTCGGCGTCATTTATTTAAAGGACATTATCAAGGACGGCGTCAAGGAACGGTTTGCCGACATGCGCAAGATGGGCATCAAGACCATCATGATCACCGGGGACAACCCGGTGACGGCGGCAGCCATTGCAGCGGAAGCCGGCGTGGATGACTTCCTGGCCGAAGCCAAGCCGGAGGGCAAGCTGGAAATGATCCGGGATTACCAGTCCCGGGGCCACCTGGTCGCCATGACCGGCGACGGCACCAACGACGCCCCGGCCCTGGCCCAGGCCGACGTGGCCGTGGCCATGAACAGCGGCACCCAGGCGGCCAAGGAAGCGGGCAACATGGTGGATCTGGACTCTTCCCCCACCAAGCTCATCGACATCGTGCGCATCGGCAAGCAGCTGCTCATGACCCGGGGCTCCCTGACCACCTTCTCCATCGCCAACGACCTGTCCAAGTATTTCGCCATCATCCCGGCCCTGTTCATGGGGCTCTACCCCGGCCTGGCGGCCCTGAACATCATGGGGCTGCACAGCGCCCAGAGCGCCATCCTGTCCGCGGTGATCTACAACGCGCTGATCATCGTCGCCCTGATCCCCCTGGCCCTCAAGGGCGTGGCCTACCGGGAAATCCCGGCGGAAGCCCTGCTGCGGCGCAATCTGCTCATTTATGGTCTGGGCGGTGTCATCCTGCCCTTTATCGCAATCAAGCTCATCGATCTGCTCATCGTGGCGATCGGCATGGCTTAAAGAGGTGTCAATCATGAAAGACGGTACATTACAGCGGGCGGGAGCGCTCCTGCTCATCTTCACCATTTTATGCGGACTGGCCTACATGCTGGCGATGACCGGCATCGCCCAGCTACTCTTTCCCTATCAGGCCAACGGCAGCCTGATCACCGTGAAGGGACACACCTACAGCACCCTGCTGGGCCAGTCCTACTCCGACGACGGCCACCTCTGGGGGCGCATCGTCAACGTGGACACCAAGACCTTCACCGACAGCCAGGGCCATGAAGTCATGACCGCCGGCCCCAGCAACTTAAGCCCCGCCAGCAGCCGGTACAAGGAGCTGGTGGCCCAACGGGTGGCCCGGATTGTGAAGGCCGACCCCAAGGCGGACACAGCCTCCATCCCCGAAGACCTGGTCACCTGCTCGGGCAGCGGCCTGGATCCGGATATCTCCCCCGCCGCCGCTGACTATCAGGTGCCGCGCATCGCCGCCGCCACGGGCCGCTCACCGGGCCAGGTCCGGGCCATCATCCAGAAATACACCACCGGCCGATTCCTTGGACTCTTCGGCGAACCCCGGGTCAATGTCCTGGAGGTCAATCTGGCCCTGGACGGCATCCTCTGATTCCGCCCCTATCCATCCTGCTGAAATCCCACCCTTTCCGGCCGATTGTGTTATAATGAAGGAAACCAAAAGGAGGCTCCCATGGAACAACGTCCGCGTCCCGAAGCTTTGCTTGAACAATACCATTTGAATACCGACGCCCGCCAGGGCCGGCTCAAAATCTTTTTTGGGTACGCCGCCGGCGTGGGCAAGACCTACGCCATGCTGGAGGCGGCCCACCAGGTACAGGCCGCCGGCGTGGACGTGGTGGCCGGCTACGTGGAGCCCCACACCCGGCCGGACACCCTTGAGCTCCTGGACGGCCTGGAACAGCTGCCGCCCCTCAAGCTCTCCCACCGGGGGATCACCCTCCGGGAATTCGATCTGGACGCCGCCCTCCGGCGCCATCCCCGGCTCATCCTCGTGGACGAGCTGGCCCACACCAACGGCGACGGCTGCCGCCACGCCAAGCGCTACCAGGATGTGGAGGAACTGCTCCGGGCGGGCATCGACGTGTACACCACCGTCAACGTCCAGCACCTGGAAAGCCTCAACGACGTAGTCTCCGCCATCACCGGCATCACCGTCCGGGAACGGGTCCCCGACTGGATCTTCGACTCGGCAGATCAGGTGGAGGTGGTGGACATCGAGCCCGAGGCCCTGATCGCCCGCCTGCAGCAGGGCAAGATTTACCGGGAGGGCCAGGCCCAGAAGGCCCTGTCCGCCTTCTTCACCGTGAAAAACCTGGCTGCCCTGCGGGAAATCGCCCTGCGGCGCACCGCGGACCAGCTGGGGCGCATGGCCCAGAAGGTTCCCGGCAGCGCCGACGCCGGGGAGCTGATCCTGACCTGCCTGTCCCCCGCCCCGTCCAACGGCCGGGTCATCCGCACCGCCGCCCGGATGAGCGAGGCCTTTGACGGCCGGTTCGTCGCCCTGCTGGTGGAGACCTCCGGCTTTAACGACATGGAAGAATCCGCCCGCCGCCAGCTCCAGCAGAACGTCAAGCTGGCCGAGGATCTGGGCGCCCAGATCAACACGGTCTACGGCGACGACATCGCCGCCCAGATTGCAGAGTACGCCAAAATCAGCGGTGTGACCAAGATCGTCCTGGGACGGACCAACCATCGCCGCGGCTTCCTCCGGACCAACCGGAACCTGATTGACAAGCTGACGTCCCTGGCCCCCAACCTGGACATCTACATCATCCCCGACACCCAGCCCGAGTACCACCCCCACGCCAAATGGCGGGTTACCCCCCATCTGGGCACCGGCCTCCGGGATACCCTGACCGGACTGGCCAAGGGGCTGCTCCTGGTTGTCGCCGCCACCGCCATCGGCCTGGTCTTCTTCCACCTGGGCATCAGCGAACCCAACATCATCATCGTCTACCTGCTGGCCCTCATCATCGCCGCCATCTGGAGCGGTGACCGGCTGTCCGGCGCCGTCCTGTCCGTCGTCAGCGTCCTGGCCTTCAATTTCTTTTTTGCGGAACCTCGGTTCACCTTCCAGGTCTACGAGCCCAGCTACCCGGTGACCTTCGCCATCATGTTCGTCTCCTACTTCCTGGCGACCACCCTGGTGATCCGCATCCGCCAGCAGAGCCGCCAGGCGGCCCGCAAGGCCTACCGCACCGAGGTGCTCCTGGAAACCAGCCAGAAGCTCCAGACCGCCGACAGCCCCAGGGCGATCCTGGACGAAACGGCGCGGCAGCTCCAGAAGCTGCTGAACCGCCCCATCCTGTTTTACACCGCCGACGCCGAAAACCGCCTGGCGATCCCGAGCTGCTTCCCCCTGGGGGGCAGCACCTTCCCCGCCGACGGACTGACCGACAACGAAAAGGCCGTGGCCCAGTGGGTTTACCGCAACAACAAGCACGCCGGGGCCACCACCGGCACTTTGGGCAATTCCAAATGCCTGTACCTGGCAGTCCGGGGACAGAACGCCGTCTTCGCCGTCGCCGGCATTTATTTCGGCAGCGGTTCCAGGGAGCTGGACGCCTTCACAAAAAACCTGATGATCGCCATCCTCGGCGAAAGCGGCCTGGCTTTGGAAAAGCAGCAGCTCCTGGAAGCCAAAACCGCCATCGAGCTCCAGGCCCAGCAGGATCAGCTCCGGGCCAATCTGCTCCGGGCCATCTCCCACGACCTGCGCACCCCCCTGACCAGCATTTCCGGCAACGCCGGCATCCTGCTGGAAAACGGGGCCGTCCTGGACGAGGAACAGAAGCGCCGGCTTTACACCGACATCCATGACGATTCCCTGTGGCTGATCCGGCTGGTTGAAAATCTGCTGTCCATCACCCGCATCGACAACGGCAGCCTGTCCCTGGACATCCACCCCGAGCTCATCGACGACATCTTCCGGGAAGCCCTGGCCCATCTGGACCGCCACGCCAGCGAGCACACCCTCACCGTGGAGCTGGAGGATGACCTGCTCATGGCCGAGGCCGACCCCCGGCTCATCGTCCAGGTCGTCATCAACCTGGTCAACAACGCCATCGCCTACACCCCGGCGGGGTCCCACATCGTCCTCGGCGCCAGGAAATACGGCCGCCGGCTGCTCATCACCGTGGCTGACGACGGCCCCGGGGTTTCCGACGAGGCCAAGGTCCATTTGTTCGACATGTTTTACACCGCCTCCAACCCCCGGATGGACGGACGGCGGAGCCTGGGACTGGGCCTCGCCCTGTGCCGCTCCATCGTCGAGGCCCACGGCGGCACCATCCAGGTGAGGGACCACATCCCCCACGGAAGCGAATTCCGATTCACCCTTAAAGCAGCGGAGGTCAACATCCATGAATAACAATCCCAAAATCCTGATTATCGAAGACGACCGGGCGGTTTCCAACCTGATTGCCACCACCATGGAGACCCAGGATTACCAGTATCTGACGGCGGGCACCGGTGCCGACGGCCTGATGCAGGCCCTGTCCGTCCACCCCGACGTCGTCCTTCTGGACCTGGGCCTTCCCGATATGGACGGGGTCACCATCATCGAAAAGATCCGGGGCTGGAGCCGCATGCCCATCATCGTGGTCAGCGCCCGCACCGAGGACGCCGACAAGGTGGCCGCCCTGGACGCCGGCGCCGACGATTACCTGACCAAGCCCTTCAGTGTCACCGAGCTGCTGGCCCGGCTGCGGGTGGCCCTGCGCCGGGTCCGCTTCGACCAGGAAAAGCTCGGCCCCGAATCCACCGTCTACCACAACGGCTCCCTGGCCATCGACTACGCCGCCGGCACCGTCAGCCGGAATAATCAGGAAATCCACCTGACGCCCATCGAGTACAAGCTTTTGTGCCTGCTGGCCAAAAACACCGGCAAAGTCCTGACCCACAATTATATTTTGAAAGAAATCTGGGGCAATTCCCTGCCCACGGACACTCCCTCCATCCGGGTCTTCATGGCCACCCTGCGGAAGAAGATCGAGCCCGATCCCTCCCATCCCCGGTTCATCCAGACCCATATCGGCATCGGCTACCGGATGCTCCAGCAGAATTTGTGAAAGAAACCCGCTCCAATGTTCCATATCATTCTAAAAGAATCACCGAAATAACCGGTGATTTTTTTATTTCACAATTTGTTTCATAAAAACATCTTTATTTCATTTTTTCATTTGTTCGTTCATATGTTGCACCTTTTCAAAAATTTGGATAACATTTTGATACATTTCGTCAATATGGAATTAATTCCACAGGTAAAAAAGTGTTATTTTGTCAGATAATTCAAAAAAATTTCAATTTTTTGCCATTTTACCCTTGACAAAGACTTAATATGGGTTTATACTATACCCAACATAAGAAATTAATTACACATCTTATTTCACAAAAATCTTCGAAGATTTAAAAATCACTACGGCAAATAATTTATGGAACTGATACCATAAGGAGGGTAAAATGGATTATAAAAACGCTGCATCGGGTGTCATTGACGCCATCGGTGGTAAGGAAAATGTCGTATCTGCTGCTCACTGTGCAACCCGTCTTCGTCTGGTCATCGCCGACGACGATAAAGTTGATAAGAAAACCCTGGAAAACGTCGAAGGCGTCAAGGGTGTCTTCGCAGCCCAAGGCCAGCTCCAAATCATCTTTGGTACCGGCACAGTCAACAAGGTTTATGATGAATTCATCACATTAAGCGGTGTCGAAGCGGCATCCAAGGCAGAAGTCAAAGAACAAGCGGCCAAGAAAGGCAACCCATTCCAGCGGGCGATCAAAACCTTAGGTGATATCTTCGTTCCCATTATTCCCGCCATCGTTGCCAGTGGTCTTTTGATGGGCCTCATGAGCGGCTTCAGCGCTGCGTTCCCTTCCCTGGCTGACAACGGCACCTTCCAGCTGATCAGCTTGTTCGCCAACGCGGCCTTCGTCTTCCTGCCGGTCCTCATCGCCATGAGCGCCGCCAAGACCTTCGGCGGCAACCAGTACCTCGGCGCCGTCATCGGTATGATCATGATCCACACCAACCTGGTCAACGCCTGGAGCTATGTCTCCTACCTGGCCGATCCTGCCGGCAACGCCGCCATCGGTGCCCAGCTTAAAACCTACTCGGTCTGGTTTGGCCTGTACAGCGTCAACAACGTCGGTTATCAGGGTCACGTCATCCCCGTCGTCATCTCTGTCTGGTTCATGTGCTTCCTGGAAAAGAAACTCCACAAAGTGGTTCCCGAAATGTTCGACCTCTTTGTCACTCCCCTCGTCACCGTCCTGGTCACCGGTTATCTGACACTGACCATCATCGGACCTGTGTTCGCAACAGTTGAAAATGGCATCCTCGGATTCGTTACAGCCCTGATCGCCATCCCCTTCGGTATCGGTGCCTTCGCCATGGGCGCGATTTATGCCCCCACCGTCGTCCTCGGTATCCATCACATGTACAACGCTTTGGAAGCCGGCATGATCTCATCCATGGGTTATGATACCTGGATGCCCATCGCTTCCGCCGCCAACGTGGCACAGGGTGCTGCCTGCCTGGCCGTCGCTCTGAAGACCAAGAACGCCAAACTCAAAGACATGGCGCTTCCTGCTTCCCTCTCCGCTTTCCTGGGAATCACCGAACCGTCCATCTTCGGGGTTAACCTCCGCTTCATGAAGCCCTTCATCGCGGCCTGCATCGGCGGTGCCTGCGGTGCCTGCGTGTCCTCCATCCTGAAAGTCAGCTCCAACGCTTATGGGATCACCGGCCTGTTCGGATTCCTGACCACCATCGGCCACACCGGCGGATACGCCATCACCATCCTGGTCGCCTTCGTCGTCGCCTTCGCCATCTCGTGGGTGCTCAAGATCGACGAAGAAGCGTAATCCTGACAGCACCTGTTCACACCCCCATCCAACAACACTGATATTCCTCAAAGGAGTTCCTTATGGAAACATCTGATTTAATGAGCAAAGCCCTTAAAGCTGAAGCCGCCGCTGCCACTGGCAGCGACGGCTGGCGCCTTGCCTTCCACCTGATGCCGCCCATCGGATGGCTCAACGATCCCAACGGCCTGTGCCAGTGCGGATCCACCAACCACATCTTTTTCCAGTACAATCCACTGGGAATCACGCCGATGAAGCAGAATTACTGGGGACATTACGCCACCGATGATTTTGTCAATTACACCTACTACGAACCGGGCCTTTGCTGCGACGATCCCGCCGACAGCAACGGCGTCTACTCCGGAAGTGCCGTCGTCGAAAACGATCAGATCCGCGTTTACTACACCGGGAACGTCAAGCATCCCGGCAACCACGACTACACCCATACCGGTCGGGAACACAACACCATGACGGCCGTTTCCGACGACGGCATCCACTTCCACGATAAGGAAGTCCTGCTGCGCAACAGCGATTATCCCCAGGATGATACCCTGCACGTCCGCGATCCCAAGGTCTTTACCGTCAACGGCAAGGAATACATGGTCCTGGGCGCCCGCCGGAACGACGACGTGGGCGAGGTCCTGGTTTTCGGAAAGACCGGCGCCGGTCAATGGGAATTGATCAACCGTCTGACCACCCCCGATCCCTTTGGGTACATGTGGGAATGTCCGGACCTCTACACCCTGGACGGCCACACCTTCCTGTCGATCTCTCCCCAGGGCATCGAACCCAAGGGTTACCGGTACAACAACGTGTACCAGAGCGGCACCTTCCATCTCATCGGGGATTTCCGCGATGATTACGCCCTGGAAGATTTCACCGAATACGACCGCGGCTTCGATTTTTACGCCCCCCAGACCTACGAAGACAACCAGGGACGGCGGATCCTCATCGGATGGATGGGCCTGCCGGACATCCCCTACCAGAACCCGACGGCCGACCGCGGCTGGGTCCACGCATTGACCATCCCCCGGGTGCTGACCGTCAACGAAGACGGCGTCCTCTGCCAGAATCCCCTGCCGGAATTCGACAAGCTGCGCCAGTGGAAGACCACCCTGAGCTTGAACGGCCAGGAATCCGGCTGGAAGGACAGTGACTGCTTCGACGCCGTCATCACTCCGGAAAACGGCCACGCGCCCTTCTCCGTCACCATCCGCAAGGATTGCGTCCTGGATTGGGACGGCTCGGTGTTCACCCTGAGCTTCGGCCCCTCCGGCTATGGCCGGGACAGCCGCAAGGTCGAATTGGAAGCCATCACTTCCCTGCGCATCCTGTGCGACACATCCAGCATCGAGATCTTCCTCAACGACGGAAGCGATGTCTTCACTTCCCGTTTCTATCCCGATCCTGAAAATTCCGGAATCAATATCAAAGGACTTAAAGGTTCTGCCGATATCTGGACCATGAATTCTTTTTACATAACAAAGAATTAAGTATTCTGGCCTATAATAAAAGCATTACAATCTTTCTGGAGGTAACCCATGTACGATATAACGGCACTTGGCGAATTACTCATCGACTTCACACCGGATGGTGAAAACTCTGAAGGCATGCCGCGATTCGCCACAAATCCCGGCGGGGCTCCGGCCAACGTACTGGCCATGAGCGCCCGTCTCGGCGGACAATGCGCTTTCCTCGGCAAAGTAGGCCGCGACGATTTTGGCGAAATGCTCCGCCACACCTTGGAAGAATGCGACATCGACTGCCAGGGACTGGTCATGTCCCCCGAATACCCCACCACCCTGGCCTTCGTCCACCTGGACGAAACCGGCGACCGCTCCTTCAGCTTCTACCGAAAAAACTGTGCGGATACCATGTATTACACCAGTGAGCTGAACCAGAGCGTGATCCGGGATACCCACATCTTCCACTTCGGTTCGGTCTCCCTGACCGACGATCCCGTACGGACCACCACCATGACGGCAGCCGAGCTGGCCCGCCAGCAGGGCGCTGTCATCAGCTTCGACCCCAATTACCGGCCCTTCCTGTGGTCCAGTGAAAAGATGGCCATCCAGGAAATCACCCGGGCCCTGCCCCTGGCAGACATCCTCAAGGTTTCCGAGGAAGAATCGGTCATGCTCACGGGCCAGGACGACCCGGCCAAGGCCGCGGAGTGGTTCCACGAACAAGGACTATCCCTGGTGTTCATCACCCGGGGCGGCGACGGGGCCTTCTTCTCCAACGGCACTGTCCAGGGGAATGTGGACTCCTTCAACGTACGGACCATCGATACCACCGGCGCCGGCGATACCTTCTTCGGCACCTTGCTTACCCAGCTAAAAGATATGACTTTGGAAGAAATGAAAGCCCTGACAGCCGAACAGCTGATCACCATTACCCGCTACGCCAACGCGGCGGCGGCCCTGACCACCACCAAGCCTGGCGCCATTCCAGCAATGCCCCAATCACAGGACATCGAACAATTACTTTCCTAAGGAGAAAAAAATGGCTCTCAACTTTTTTAAAAAGAAAAAACAAAATACCGAATTTCCTGTAAAGGCGCCCTTCAACGGACAGATCGTCCCCCTGGAAAAGGTTCCGGATGAAGTCTTTGCCCAGAAGATTTTGGGCGATGGCGTCGCCATCATCCCCGAAGACGCCGCCACCATCACGGTGTGCGCTCCCATCGAAGGAACGGTCTCCCTGGTGGCTGACACCGGTCACGCCGTGGGTATGACCACAGCGGAAGGGGTGGAATTCCTGCTCCACTACGGTCTGGAAACCGTCGCCCTCAACGGCGATGGCTTCAAGCCCCTGGTCAGCGCCGGCAAAAAAATCAAGATCGGCGATCCCATTCTGGAAGTCGATTCCGCGGCCATGAAGGCCAAGGGCATCAACCAGATCACCATGCTCGTCATCTCCGACGCCAAGGATTATACCTATACCCTGACCACCGACTGCGATGCCCAGACCGGTGAAACACCCATCATGCAATTTACGAAGGCCTGATTCCCCCGTATTTTTCAGGCCATATTGATAGACAGATGAAGCAAATCTGCATATTTTACTCCCCTTTTAAAAGGAAGCCCCCAGCCAGACGGCCAGGGGCTTCCTTTTTTCTCATCCAATTGCCAGAGGATGGTCTTTGATAAAATCCATCACCTGCTCCCGGTCCCGGACACCGGCGGTGGCGCCGATGGCCCCCACGCAGATGGCGGCGCAGGCCGTGGCGAATACCAGGGCATCCATCAAATTCTCCCCCCAGATCAGGGAGGCGATGAACCCCGCCGCAAAGTTGTCCCCCGCGCCGGTGGTGTCCCTCACCGGCACCGGATGGGCCGGGATGTGCCAGCAGACCTCGCGGTTTTTAAAGAGGCACCCCTTCTCCCCGGTTTTCAGGATCACGTTCTTCACCCCGGCGTCCAGAAAGGTCCGGGCCATGGCCTCAAAATCCGTCTGGCCGGTATAAAAGGCCCCTTCCGTTTCGTTTGGGAACAGATAATCGATGGTCGGCAGGGCTTCCCGGATATCCGCCAGGCGGAGCGGGCTCAGGTTGCCGATCTTCATATCGGCGCAGATCACGGCGCCCGCCGCCTTTGCGTCCCGGCAGACCTGGAGGATGACCGCCGGGTCCGCGAGGGGCGCCCGGAACAGGCTGGCCAGGGACACCACCCGGGCGCCCTGGAAGCAGGCGGTGTCCGGCCGGAAGAAAGCCAGCCCGTGGGCCGGGGTGTTGACGGATTTCCGCTTGCCGTCCTCCCCCACGAAGAGGCAGGCCACCGGCGACGGCCCCTCCCCATCCCGGAGGATGGCTTCCGTGTCCACGCCGTTTTTCTCCAGCTCCGCGGTCAGGATATTTCCCGCCAGGTCCCGGCCCAGCCCGCCGTGGACCCGGGTGGGGATGCCCAGCCGGGAGAGGATCACCGACTCGTTGAAGGCGTCGCCCCCGGGAAAGACCGTCACCGAATCCGCCATGGTGACCACCCCTTCCCGGGGCGCCGCCGTCAGCCCCTTGACGATGCAGTCCAGCACCACCTGCCCCATGCAAACCACCTCTGCCCTTTTCTTCCCATTCTTCGTCATATGCCGGCTCCTTTATTCTGTAATGCATTCATTTTACCATAAAAACGCCCAACCCGCCGGACAGAAATCTTTTCCTGTCCGGCGGGTTGGGTTCATCATTTCTTCCTTTATTTCAGCTGCTCAGGCCTGGGCGGTGCGCAGGTTCCACACCCGTCTGGCCGCTTCGGCAATGGCGGTGCTGGTCAGGTTGTAGTGCTCCAACACCTCTTCCGCCTTGCCCGACTGGCCGAATTCGTCCTGGATGCCGACCTTTTCCACCGGCACGGGGACGGTTTCCGCCAGCACCTCGCACACGGCGCCAGCCAGGCCGCCGATGACGGAATGCTCTTCCGCCGTGACGATGGCCCCGGTTTCCCTGGCCGCCGCCACGATGGCGTCCCGGTCGATGGGCTTGATGGAGCCCATGTTCAGGACCCGGGCCTTGATGCCCTCTTCTGCAAGGGTCTCCGCCGCCGCCAGGGCCCGTTCCACCATGAGGCCCATGGCCATGATGGTCACATCGCTGCCTTCCCGGAGGACGGCGGCTTTTCCCACTTGGAATTGGTAACCTTCCGGCATGACCACCGGCGTGGCCAGGCGGCAGGTACGGATGTAGACCGGGCCGTCAATTTCCAGGGCCGCGTCCATCATCTGTCTCGTTTCCTCGGCGTCCGCCGGCACCAGCACCGTCATGTTCGGCAGCACCCGCATCAGGGTGATGTCCTCGATGGACTGGTGGGAGCCGCCGTCTTCCCCGACGGAAAGGCCGGCGTGGCTGCAGGCGATCTTCACATTGAGCTTGGGGTAGCAGATGCTGTTGCGGACGATCTCATAGGCCCGGCCCGCGCCGAAGATGGCGAAGGTACTGGCAAAGGGGATCTTTCCCGTGGTGGACATCCCCGCCGCCATGCCCATCATGTTGCATTCGGCGATGCCGGCGTTGATGTGGCGTTCGGGATAAGCCTTCTTGAAAAAGTCCGTCTTGGTGGCGCCGGACAAATCGGCGTCAAACACCACGATATCTTCGTTCTTTCCGCCCAGCTCCGCCAGATACCGGCCGTAAGCTTCTCTTGTTGCGATTTTTTCCATTGTTCTTTTCTCCTGTATATCTGCCGTGGCGCCGGAGAGCCGTGTCCCGCACGTCCCTCCGCCATGGCTGTGAGCTTACGCGTCCAATTCCCTCAGGGCCTGGGCGACCTGGTCCGGGCTGGGGCCCTTGCCGTGCCAGCCGGCCTGGTTTTCCATATAGGATACGCCCTTGCCCTTGACGGTCTTGCAGACCAGCACCGAAGGCTTGTCCGTGCAGGTTTCCGCCTGGTCCAGGGCCGTGCGGAGCTGTTCCAGATTGTTGCCGTCTTCCACGGTGATGACGTTCCAGCCGAAAGCGGCGAACTTTTCATCGATGGGATAGGGGCTCATGACGTCGGCCACCCGGCCGTCGATCTGGAGGCCGTTGTTGTCCACAAAGGCCGTCAGGTTGGAAAGGCCGTAATGGGCTGCGGCCATGGCCGCTTCCCACACGATGCCTTCCTGGATTTCGCCGTCGCCCAGGAGCACGTAGGTGTGCCAGGACTGGCCGCTGAGCTTGGCCCCCAGGGCCATGCCCACGGAGGAGGAAAAGCCCTGTCCCAGAGAACCGGTGGACATGTCCACCCCGGGGATGTGCTTCATGTCCGGATGGCCCTGGAGCATGGCGCCGAGCTGGCGGAGATGGCCCAGCTCCTGGCGGTCAAAGAAGCCCCTGGCCGCCAGGGTGGCGTACAGCACCGGGGCGGCGTGGCCCTTGGACAGGACGAACCGGTCCCGGTCGGCCTTTTTGGGTTCCTTTGGATCCACGTTCATCTTTTCAAAATAAAGCAGGGTCAGGATTTCCACGGCGGAGAGGGATCCGCCGGGATGGCCGGAGGATGCCTTGCCGATCATGGACACGATGTCCCTGCGGATGTTTGTCGCTGTTGCTTCCAATTTCATGGCTTCCTCCTTATTTTCCCTGGCCGTAATAGGCATTGGCACCGTGCTTGCGGTAATAATGCTTGTCCATGAGCACCTTGGGCGCCGGGGCGTCCTTGGGGTTGATCAGCTCGCAGCGGGCAGCCATCTTGGCCACCTCTTCCAGCACCACGGCGTTGTGGACCGCTTCGACGGCGTCCCTGCCCCAGGCGAAGGGGCCGTGGTTCTTGCACAGCACCGCCGGCATGGCTTCGTAATCATTGGACGCAAAGGCCGCCACGATCACCTTGCCGGTGTTGCGTTCGTAGTCTTCCATTTCTTCTGCCGTCAAGTTGCGGACACAGGGGACCTCACCGTACAGATAGTCGGCGTGGGTGGTGCCGTAGCAGGGGATGCCGCGGCCTGCCTGGGCCCAGCTCGTCGCCCAGGAGGAGTGGGTGTGGACCACGCCGCCGATGTTCGGGAAGGCCTTGTACAGCTCCACGTGGGTGTCGGTGTCCGAGGAGGGATTGTATTTTCCTTCCACCACCTTGCCTTCCAGATCCACCAGCACCATATCCTCGGGCTTCAGGGTCTCGTAGGGGACGCCGCTGGGCTTGATGGCGAAGATTCCCGCCTTCCGGTCCATGGCCGAAACGTTTCCCCAGGTAAAGGTGACCAGTTCGTATTTCGGCAGCAACATATTGGCTTCATAAGCTTCGATTTTCAGTTCTTCGAGCATTTATTCTTCCTCCAGTGTGTACATGGCCACTTCGTCGATTTCCCGGTTGGTAGCCAGGATCACATCCACACCGTCCCGGACAAAGTGGAAGACGTTGGCGGGGCCGCAGTCCCGGTCGATGACTTCCACCTGATAGCCGCTGCCGTCAAAGGTGATGGCCATGAGGTTGCGTTCGCCCTTGCGGTGGCCGACGACGAAGGCCGGCTTCCCGCACAGGTCCCCGCCGTAAATGGCGTGGGTGAATTCCGCCGGCTTTTCAAACTGCCAGACTTTGGAAAACGCGCCGTCCTTTTTCTTCCAGATGCTGATGACGTCGCCGTGGAAGGGCGACAGCACGCCCAGTTCCTTTTCCCCGTCGCCGTCCAGGTCCAGGTACACGGCGTCGCTGGCCGCTTCGCCGATAAGCGGATTGATGGTCCAGCCGCCGTCAGCGCTTGCCGGCGGGATGAACTGGTACACCCCGCTGTCAGCGGAGATGATGGCCGTCACCACGCCGTCTTCCACGCAGCGGGTGTAGCCGTGGTTCTTGAGCATGTTGTCCTTGATGCAGGTCAGCTCAAGCTGGTTGTCCCCATTGAAAGCGGACAGATCGTCGGGGAGCACCGCCGCGTACACCGCGCCGGGCTTGGTCCAGTCTTCCTTGTAGTCGTGGCCGGACTTCAGGGCACAGGCGATGAGGTAATGGACGCCGTTCCGGGTCAGGATGTCAAAGCGGTGGACGTGGGGCAGATCCACCAGGGTCTGTACGTCCCACTGGCCCTGGCCCTTGCGGGTCACCACCACGATGCGGGCTTCCTTGGAATCGTTGGGGGAATAAAACTGGTGGGTCGCCAGGAACTGGCCGTCATGGCCGGGCACCTGGACCATGGTCATGACGCCGCCGGGTTCATCCCACACCTGATCCACCTGATTGCCTTCCAAGTCGAAAAGCAGGCAGGGATCGTGTTTTTCCGCCGCCACCAGGATCCTTTCCTGGCCGCCCACCGTCAGGAGAGCGATGGCGTAGCATTTCGTCAAATTCGATATTTTCTTCTTCGTTATTTTCATGATTCCTCTTGTATATTCTCCAGCTTTCACGCCGTCATTTCCTGATGATCCAGGATATCCGCCATCCGGTCATGGGCATCGGCCAGATCCTTCTTCCATTCCGGACTGCCTGTGTACCAGAATTCCGTCACGTACTTGCGCACGCCCAGTCCCCAGGCAGCGCCGATGGCCTGGACGAAGTCCACATGCCCCGTGCCGAAGGGGATCTCCCGGAATTTTCCCGGGACGGTTTCCTTCAGGTGCATGGCTGCCAGATGGCCCCGGCCGATGGACAGATCCTCCAGCACATCGGTCTTGTAGGTCACCGCCGCGTTGGTCAGGTTGCCGATATCCGGGTAAACATTGAGGTAACTGGACCCCACCAGGGTCACGTACTTCATGGCCTTTTCCACGGTGTTCATGAATTCCGTCTCCATGGTTTCAAAGCCCAGGACCACCCCGGCCTTTTCCGCCATCTCCACGGCCTTCTTCAGGTTGGCCAGGAAGCGGCGCTTGGTGGAAACGTCCGATTCCTCGTAGTACACGTCGTAGCCCGCCAGCTGGATGATCCGGATACCCAGATCCTCCGCCAGGCCGATGGCCCTGGCCATGATTTCCATGCCCCGGGCGCACACAGCGGGGTCGCTGCTCCCCAGGGGGTACTTGCGGTGGCCGGACAAGCACATGGTCCGGATGGGCACACCGGTTTCCACCATCAGGCCCACCAGCTCCAGCCGTTCTTCCTTGGACATATTTAGACGGGCCAGCTTTTCATCCGTTTCGTCGATGCTGATCTCCACAAAATCGAAGCCCGCATCCCTGGCCGCCAGAAGCTTCTCCTTCCAGCTCAGATCCCCGGGCATGGACTTTTCGTACAGGCCCAGGGTATATGCTTTTTCCATCGTCATCACGCCGGAACCTAGGCAATGATGCCGTGTTCTTTGAGTTTTTCTTCCATTTCCTTGGCAGACATGATGTTGCGCAGGCCCACCACCTGGGTTCCCTTCTTTTCCGCGTCCTTGAACATGTTGGTGAAGTTCTGGGCACAGAGAACCACGTCGTACTGGCTGGAAGCGCTCTTGCCTTCCGACAATGCACAGTGATGCAGGGAAGCCGGTGTGATATTCGCCGCCTTCAAAACCTTCTGCAGCGTCATCTTCATCATCAAACTGGAACCCGCTCCATTTGCACAGCACACCATGAATTTCAAATTTTTATTAGCCATTTTATTTTCTCCTTGTAATGATTTTATTTTTATTTGCAATGGGCCTCCCGGATGAACCGGGAGGCGGTAATATAATCAAACTTAAGCCGCTTTTTCAGCCTTCATTTCCTTATAGGCTTCATAATCTTCCGTAATCTTGAAGTAACCTTCCTTGTCCTTGCGGTATTCCAGCTGCGGGATGATGATCAAAGCCGCCGCCACGATGATGACACCAGCGATGCTCAGGTACTTCATGACGATGGTCATCACAGGCCATACCACGGCCCAGTCCCACATGCCGAGGTATCCGCCGTAGGCTGCCATGCCGACCCAGCCGGCGATGAAGGCCGAACCGAAGACCTGGCAGATGCCGGAGAGGAAGGGCAGGATCAAGGCCGCCTTGACGCCGCCCTTTTCATTGGCGAAGATGCCGATGGTGGCATTATCGAAGAACACAGGCACGAATCCGCAGATGACCAGGGTCGGGCTCTTGAGGACGATCAAAGCGATGATGGCCAGAAGCTGTCCGGCAAAACCGGCCAGGAATCCCAGAGGCACCGCGTTGGCGGAACCAAATCCGAAGATAACCGCACAGTCCACACCAGGAATGGAGCCCGGCAGCAGCCGGTCGGCGATCCCCTGGAAGGATTGGGTCAATTCAGTAACGAAGGTCCGGACCCCCAACTGGAGGATGGCCAGGTAAACAGCGAAGTACAAACAAGTCTGGATCACATAGAAGACCATGCTGTCGTCGGCCTTCAGGAATTTCTGGGCCACCAGGTAATCCTTGCCCAGGATGCACAGGATGGCGCCGAAGAAGATGAGCATTAAGATAGCGGTACACACCATGTTTTCATTGAAGATGGACATGAAGCCGGGCAGCTCGATATCGTCGATCTTCTTGACGGCCTTGCCGTCCTTGCGTTTGCCGAAGAATTTATCCGCCAGCCAGTAATTCAGCGCCACGCCGAACATCTGCTGGTGGGCCAGGCAGAAGCCCGCGCCGTCCGTAACTTCCTGGCAGGGCTTGATGGTCAGGTTGGAGCCCACAGCCCAGTACAGGCCGAGGATCAGGGCCATGACCACGAGCATGGCCACGTTGTTGTGGATCAGGAAGGGGCAGGCGAACATGATGAGCCAGTAAGCGGTGGCCGACTGCTGCACCTGGACGTGGCCGGTGGTAAACAGGGCCCGCATCTTGGTCTGCTTACTGAAGCGCACCAGGATGATGTTGACGATGAAGGCGATGAGGAGGAGCACCATGGCTTCCCCGAATCCCTGACCGAAGACTTCCTTGACCCCGGCGGTCACCGCGTTCTGACCGAAATAGGGGTCGATGACCATGGCGTCCATATTGAACTTGTCCTTCAGACCGACGAGCACCGGGCGGAAGTTGGTGACCAGTCCGCTGGAGCCGACGGTCAGGATCAGGTAGCCGACGATGGCTTTGATCACCCCGGCCAGCACATCGTACCAGGGCTTCCTCAGCAGGATATACCCTACCATGACGATGAGGCCGATCATGAAGGCAGGCTGTTCCAGGATATTCTTGGCAAAATAATTCCAGATTGTCATTAACATTAGTCATTCCCTCTCTTTAAAGTGAATATTTGTCGTTGAGTTCGAGCAGATCTTCCGGCGTCTGGGCCTTTTGGAGATCCGCCAGCAAATCTTCATTGCACAGCATTTCCGACAGCCGGGACATGTTGTCCAGGTGCTTGTCGTGGTCGCAGGAGGCCAGGGTGAAGAACAGCGTGGCCGTCTTGTCCGGATCCTCCGGATCGAAGGTTACCGGTTCCTCCAGCTTCATGAAGCCGATGGCCGTCTTGTTGACCCCGGTGGCCCCTTCCTGGGAGTGGGGCATGGCCACTCCCGGGATGATGACGATGTACGGACCGTACTCTTCCACACACCGGATGATTTCTTCTTTATAATTGGCATCCACCGTGCCGTCCGCTTCCAGGGACTCGCAGCTCATGCGGATGGCATCCTTCCAGTCTACAGCTTTCTGGGCGAATTTATAGTGTTTTTGTTCCACAAAATCTTTTAACATGATTCTCCCCCGATTTTACAGGCAGGACCGGAACGGGATGTTCTGCGGTGCTTCGAAGCAGTCTTCAAATCCTCTCCGGTGATGATAGGCCTTTTTGTCCGCGTCCGCCGGGTAGGTGTATTTTCCGCCGACTTCCCAGAAGAAGGGATGGAACTTGTAATCCAGACGGTCCTTCTTCATATCGTACAGCACCTTGATTTCATTGACATCCGCCATGAAGTTGGTCCACACGTCGTAATGGATGGGGATGACCACCTTGCACTGGAGGGCTTCCGCCATGCGCAGGATATCGCAGGAAGTCATCTTGTCCGCCATGCCGATGGGGTTTTCACCGTAGGAGCCGAAGGCCACGTCCACATCGTAGTCCTTGCCGTGCTTGGCAAAGTAGATGGAGTAGTGGGAATCCCCGCTGTGGTAGATGTTGCCGCCGGGGGTTTTGAGCAGGTAGTTGACGGCCTTGTCGTCCATGTCCGTCGGGCACACGCCGGTGAGTTCTTCCCGGTCCGCCTGCTGGGAATCCGTCGTCACCAGGCAGGTCCGGTCGAAGGAATCCAGGGCGATGATTTCAATGTCCTTGATCTTGATGGAATCCCCAGGCTTGACGGTGATGCAGCGGTCTGCGGGAACGCCCCATTTCTGCCAGAGTTCCACGGATTTCTTGGGTCCGATGAAGGGTACCGGGATGGTCTTGCCGTTTTCGTCGGTGGTGGTCAGCCCGCTTTTGATGACGTGGGCCGCGTATTCCGCACTCATGTGATCCTGATGGTAATGGGTGGCCAGGACCGCGTCGACCTTCTTAATGGCGAAGGGATCGATGACAAAGGGGATGGCCCGCAGGTTTGGCTGCATGCTTCTGGCTCCGCACATGTTGGCCATCTGGTGGCCGACCTTCATCTTGCCGTCACCGTGGGTACGCTTGCCGTTGCCGCACCACAGGTCCACTGAGATGTTGCAGTCTTCCGGTGTCTTGATCCAGAGGCCGGTGCATCCCAGCCACCACATGGCCACGTTGCCCGGTGCCACCTTTTCTTCTTCAATTTCTTCGTTCAGCCATGTTCCCCATTCCGGGAATGTGCTCATGATCCAACCTTCCCGTGTCATATCATCAATCTTACTCATCGTATTTATCCTCCATTGGTTTTTTATTTGTTTGCGCCGGCTGTTGTTTTCCATGACCTAATCTTAGCACCTTCCGCCCGGCAATGGAAGTCCAAGTCATTTCAATTGCATTGTGCAAAATCTGCGCCATTGTGCAAACTTCCGTCAGCTACCGTGCAAAAGCTGGGCAGTCTGCCCCTTTTTCTCTTTCTCCTCCAAAAAATGAAAAAAGGACGGCACACGGGGGGTTAGCTTCCTGTCACTGTCCGGCTTGTAAAAACATTCCAGTCTCCGCTCCGCGGACAGCTTCGCTGTTCGCGTCAAGTCGACCTTGAATGTTATTTATAAGCCGGACAGTTGCACGTCACTTTTTCCAGTGCAACCATCCTATGGTTTATTCCTGATGATCTTGGATATATTTGTCCAAAAATTTGACGACCGCCGCCGCGTCGGGCAGGGCCCAGATCTTCGATGCCATGTCCTTTTCCTCGTCGGCGAACACCGTCATGATGTCCTTGAGGATGCCCAGATGCTGTTCCTGGTCCTTCATGGACAGGGTGATGATGATCTTGGCTTCGTAAAATTCTGAAAACCGCACGGGCTTCTTGAAAACCGTCATGGCCACATCCAGCTGATTGGCGCCGTCCTCGGGCTTGGCGTGGGCCAGCAGCAGCCCCTTGGCCACAAACATATAGGGGCCGTAAAAACGGAGCTGGGAGATGATGTTGTCCACGTATTTCCGATCGATGCTGCCGCATTCGATCAGGGTCTTTCCCGCAAAGCGGACCGCCTCCGTCCATCTGAACGCATCCTGGGTCAGGGTGACCCGGTCCATCTTCAGATAGTCCACCAGCCCCGCTGTCTTGGGGGCGTCCCCGCTGAAGGGATCGGAGCTGCCGCCCTTGCTTTGGGTCAGCTCCTGCTTGAAGGCCTGGAACTGTTCGGGATCCATGTACTTCGCCGCCACGTCCAGCACCTGGTTCCCCTCACTCCGGTGGGTCCACCGGGTGATGAGGTGGTTACCTAAAATCATCTTCCGGTCGTAATCCGTCAAGATGGGATGGACCACCAGGACCGGCACGATGCTCTGGATCTGGACCGTGGAGATCACCAGGTCACAGATATTCTGGATGTTGATCACATCCACCGCCGCCACCACATCCACGATGCGGGCGTCCGGCAAAATCCGGTGGATCTCCCGTCTGAGCATGTTCCCCGTGGCCACGCCGTTGACGCAGACGATGAGGATGCGCAGCTGCTCGTCCTGGTGCCGGGCGATCTTCAGGTGGGCCCCGAAATGCAGGGCCAGGTAGGCCACCTCACTGTCCGGAATGGGCAGCCCCACAAGCTGGGCCAGATACCGGCTGACCACCTTGGTGATGTCGAACAGGTTGGGGTACTCCCGCATCACGTCGTCGGACATGGGGTTACCGATCTGGATGCCGTACTGATAGCGGTACAGGGAGGTGCTGATGTGGATGAACAGGGCCCGTTCCAGCTCTTCCCGGTCTTCAAAGACCACGCAGGCCACCTTCTCAAATTCCGCCACCAGGGCCTTGGTGATCTCGTACACCTCCATGTTTTCCGGATCCTCGATGATGGGGTTTTCCGCCACCGCCACCCGGGAGCCCAGCAGATGGAGGCACAGGTAAATCTGTTCCTGCTCATCCAGCTCCCCGAAGTGCTTTTTGACCAGGGCGTACTCCCGGGTCCTTTCCACGCCGCCCTTTTTCAGGTTGCCGAATACCGGCTTTTCGCCGTCGGCTTCCATGAGGGGCATGAGGGCCGCCAGGGAGAGGAGGATCCCGTCCACGTATTCCGTCCCCAGTTCCTTTTCAATCTCCTTGAGCCGGCCCAGGTAGGTCTTGATCTCATCCCGGCTGACAAAGGGCAGGACGCCGCTGTTGAACAAGGGCATCAGGGAATTGAAGTACAGGAAGTACAGGGCTCGCACCTGGATCAAATCCCCTTCGATGCGGTAGCCCCGTTTGTTTTCGTAGGTCAAGGCCAGGTTGTATTCCTTCAGCTGGTTGACAGCGATGTGCAGGTCGTTGAAGATGGTGTTCCGGCTGACCTGGCAGCAGTCAGCCAATTGCTCGATATAAACCGGTCCGTTGTAGTGGATGATGTAGCAAATGATGATCTTGACCCTTTCCGAGGGGGAGAAGATGTAGTCCTCTTCCCCTTCCTCACCCTGCATCTGGCAGAGGATCTGTTCCTTCATCGCCACGGGAATCCGGATGCCCTTGCCCCGCACCACGCCGAATTCTTCCAGGCCGTGACCCAGAAGCCATTCATTGATCCGGCTCAAGTCATAGTATACGCTGCGCTTTGACACGCCGACTTCATCGGCAATCCGGCTAATCTTTGTGTAATCATCAGACGCCAATAATAAGCGCATAATCTTCTGACATCGGGCATTCATCGTTCCGCTGGCCATCTCCAACCTCCTGCTTTCGCTAATCTCTGTACATAATTATAAACCTTAATCCTTGGATGACGCCAGTCCAGATAATTGCACGTTAAAAAAACATTTATGCAAAAGCAAAGCCGCCCGGAATGCCTTTGCACATTCCGGACGGCCCATGGTCCATCCCAGTGGTTTACAGGATATATTTTGCCAGCGCCCGGGCCACGCCCAGGTCGTCGTTGTCCGATGTCACCCAGTCCGCCGCCGCCTTGACGTGACGGTTGCCGTTGCCCATGGCCACCGCCAGGCCGGCGTAGTTGAGCATGTCCAGGTCGTTGTCGCTGTCTCCCACGGCCATCACCTGGGAAGAGGGGATATCCAAAGCTTCGCACAGATGGCAGAGGCCGTCCCCCTTGTTGGCGGTGGGGCTGTTGATCTCCAGATTGTTCTCCGAGGACAACACGATCTTCAGATCCGTTTCCCGTTCAAGCTGTTTCTTCAGCCGTTTCTTTTCCTGGGGATGGCGGAAGAAGATGTTGAATTTCTGTACCCGCCGGCCAATCATGTAATCCAAAAAACAATCGTGGGTCGGCAGGGGCTGACGGGTCGCCCTGAAAAAGGCGTGGAACCGATCGGGCACGTTGTAATGACCCAACATCATCAGGCACCGGCTCTCCACCCGGATGCCCTCTTCCATGTAGACCTCCGTCATCAGGTCGTACTGTTCCAGGATATCCAGGACCCTGGCCACATCCTCCGGTCCGATGGGGTTTTCGTACAGGGTTTCCTGGGTGCCCAGATGGACCACCCGGGCCCCGTTGGCCGTGATGATTTCATCCACCCCGTCGATGGAGGTCACCGGCTCCGGCACCTCGCACACGTGGCGGCCGGAGCAGGGCACCACCCGGATGCCCATCTTCACGGCTGCGCGGATGGCCCTGAGGGTCGCTTCATCCGCCTTGCTGGAACCGTTGAGCACCGTTCCATCCATATCCAATGCGATCAGCTTGATTCTCTGTTTATCTTCGGGTTCCGCCAATTTCTTCACCTATCACGTATTTTTCAAGGGCCTTCGCCACGCCGAAATCGTCATTGGTCGCCGTGACCACGTCCGCCGCTTCCTTGACCGCGTCACTGGCGTTGCCCATGGCCACTGAGAGGCCGGCATAGGCCAGCATGGCCATGTCGTTGTTGCTGTCCCCCACGGCCATCACCGACTCATGGGTCAGGCCAAGGGTGTGGGCCAGGTGTTTTAGCCCATCCCCCTTATCCGCCGTCGCCGCGTTGATTTCCATGTTGGTTTCCATGGAGGTGGTGATATTGACATCGCAGCCTTCGTTGATATCCCGGTAAAGCGCTTCCTTCACTTCCGGGCTGGGACAGAACAGGTTGATCTTTTCCACATCACCGTTTTCCAGCATGTCCATGAATATTTCATGGGAACCCACCGGCAGGCAGGCCTCCCGGAACAAGCTGAAGTACACTTCCGGCACGCCGAAATCACCCAAATTGTCCAGGACCTGCTTTTCCGCGTAGGTCTTCCCGGAAAGGTACAGCTCCACCATGACATCGGCGGGGTCGATGATCCCGCGGATTTTCTTCCGCATATCCGCCGGAATGGGGTTTTCATACAGAACCCGGTTGTAGTCCGACAAATCCATGACCCTGGCCCCATTGGACGTGATGACGTAATTCAGTCCGTTCAGCGCCAGGATTTCCTTGGGCAGCTGGGAAAAAACCCGGCCGCTGCAGGGCACCACGTAGGCCCCCGCTTCCATGGCCTTTTCAATGGTGCTCCGCGTCTTCGCCGCCAGACGAACCTTGCTGTTCAATGTCGTCCCATCCATATCCAAAGCGACAAGCTTGATCTTCATTGCTTCCTCCTTGTTAAATGGTAATCCCTCATTGTAATTTTCAATCAATGTAATTTATTTTCATTATAACAGGATTTGCAAGAATTTTCAATCAAAACATTGGGAACATCTTGATTCTTTACTTCATTTCAGAATGACAGGACCGGTGTCCAGCCATCCACGATCTGTCTCATGGCGGGTTCCGCCTGGGCATCGGTGATCAAGCCGTTCACCTGTTGCCATTTGCAATAGACGAACCGGCTGGCGTTTTTGCCCTTGCTGCCGTCCGCCACCACGTAGGTCTTTTTGGCCGCGGAGATGGCGCCCTTTTTAAAGGCCGCTTCCTCGTAGGATAGGGTGGTCGGCCCTTCCATCCCCTTGAAGCCGTCCGAGCCCAGGAAGGCGAAGTCCGCGTGGATGGATGCCAGGGCGTCTTGGGACCAATTTCCCACCGCGGCCTTGCTGCTGGTGCGGATCCGCCCTCCCAGCATGAAGATCTCGTTGTCCGATTCCGCCAGAAGCCCCGCCGTGATCACCGAATTGGTGAAAACCGTAAATCCCTTGGCCAGCACCAGTTGCTTGGCGATGGCGTAGGTGGTGCTCCCCGTGTCCAGGATGATGGCGCTGCCCGCCGGCACCAGGGACAGGGCCACCGTCGCGATGGCCGCCTTTTCGTCCGAGTGCAGCCATTCCTTTTCGTCCAGGGTCCGTTCCAGCACGTCCACCTTGGCGATGGCCCCGCCGTGGTTTTTTTCCGCGATGCCTTCCTCTTCCAGATAAATGATATCCTTCCTTATGGTTTCCGTGGATACGTCAAAAAGCTGGGCCAGTTCCCCCACCTTGACGCTTCCTTCCTTTAATAGCATTTGCGCGATCCGGTTGCGCCGGTCTGCTGTCAGTGACTTTTTCATGGGTTTCCTCCTCGCCTGTTGTCCTGTTCCCATTGTACCAATAAACGCATAAATAATCAAAATCAATCACCATCAAATTATTTTGAAGTTTTTTGGATTTTTTTGGTATTTTATGCTTGACAACAACTAATCGCAATGCTATAATTTGGATATCAAGTGAATAAAACAAATATAAAGTTGGAAACATTGCGAATATGGTTTTTATAGAAAGGCGGAAACAAAATGAAAGCAAAAGCGGTACGGATGTATGGAAAAGATGATTTACGGTTGGAAGAATTTGAATTGCCCCAGATCAAGGACGACGAAGTCCTGGTCAAGGTCATGAGTGACAGCATCTGCATGTCAACCTACAAGTTGGTCAAACAGGGCAAGGCCCACAAGCGCTGCCCCCAGAATGTGGACACCAACCCGGTCATCATCGGCCACGAATTCACCGGCGTCATCGTGGAAGTCGGGGACAAATGGAAGGACCAGTTCAAGCCCGGCCAGAAATTCGCCCAGCAGCCGGCCCTGAATTACAAAGGCAAGCTGGACTCCCCCGGCTATTCCTACGAATGGTGCGGCGGCGCGACGACCTACTGCATCATGCCCCACGAAGTCATGGAGCTGGGCTGCCTGATGCCCTACGAAGGCAAGAGCTTCTACAAAGCTTCCCTGGGCGAACCCATGAGCTGCTGCATCGGCGGCTTCCACTCCAACTACCATACCAATAAACGGGATCACAGCCACGCACTGGGCACCAAGGTGGACGGCAACATCCTGATCCTCGGCGGCTGCGGCCCCATGGGGCTGGGCTGCGTGGAATACGGCCTCCACTTCGAAAACAAGCCCAAGCGCATCGTGGTGACAGACATCAACGACGACCGGGTGGCCCGGGCCAAGGAGCTGATCAAGCCCGTGGACGGCATCGACCTCCAGTTCGTCAACACGGCGGGTATGGCGGATCCCATCGAAGAGCTGATGGCCATTTCCGAAGGCCACGGCTACGACGACGTCTTCGTCATGGCCCCCATCAAGCAGGTGGCGGAAATGGGCGACAAGCTCCTGGCCTTCGACGGCTGCATGAACTTCTTCGCCGGCCCCACCAACAGCGCCTTCACCGCGGACATCAACCTGTACAACGCCCACTACACCTCCACCCACATCATGGGTACCACCGGCGGCGACAACAATGACCTCATCGAAGCCAACGAGCTGTCCGCCAAGGGCATCATTGATCCCTCGGTCATGGTCACCCACGTGGGCGGCATCGACGCCATCGCGGAAGCCACCCAGGACCTGCCCTCCATCCCCGGCGGCAAGAAGCTGACCTACACCCAGTTCGATATGCCACTGACCGCCATCGACGACTTTGAAGAAAAGGGCAAGACCGATCCCCTGTTCGCCAAGCTGGCGGCATGCTGCAAGGCCCACAACGGCCTGTGGAATGACGAAGCCGAAGCCATCCTCTTCGATCACTTCGGTATCGAATTCTAAGACCATCCCATCGCTCCCCCGCCATCCGCGGGACTCACAGGCCATTGTGGCCCTGCGGATCGCATTTTAAAAATAATATAAAAAATGAGAGGAATCTTCCAATGAAAGAGAAAGTTCAAGTTTTCGGACGCTTTTTAAGCAGCATGGTCATGCCGAATATCGGCGCCTTCATCGCCTGGGGCCTCATCGCCGCCCTGTTCATCGATACCGGCTGGATCCCCAATGCCTACCTGTCCAAGCTGGTGGATCCCATGAGCCATTACATGCTCCCCCTGCTCATCGCCTACACCGGCGGCAAGCTGGTGGGCGGCGTCCGAGGCGGCGTCACCGGTGCCATCGCCACCATGGGTGTCATCGTGGCCACAGAGGTTCCCATGTTCCTGGGTGCCATGATCATGGGTCCCTTCTCCGGCTGGATCATCAAGAACTTTGACAAAGCCATCAAAGGCAAGGTCAAGGCCGGATTTGAAATGCTGGTGGACAACTTCTCTGTGGGTATCATCGGCGGCGCCCTGGCCATCTTCTGTGTCTTCGTCTTCGCCCCGGCCATGACAGCCGCCACCGGTGCCATGGCGGCCGGCGTCCAGTTCTTCGTGGATCACCACATCCTGTTCCTGGCCAGCGTCTTCATTGAACCCGCCAAGGTCCTGTTCTTAAACAACGCCATCAACCACGGCATCCTGACGCCCCTCGGATTGGAACAGGTGGCCCAGCAGGGCAAATCCGTGTTCTTCCTGATGGAAGCCAACCCCGGCCCCGGCCTGGGCATCCTCCTGGCCTACTGTGTGGCCGGTAAGGGCACAGCCAAGGAAACGGCCCCCGGCGCCATCATCATCCACTTCTTCGGCGGCATCCACGAAATCTTCTTCCCCTACGTTTTAATGAACCCGATCCTGCTCCTGGCCACCATCGGCGGCGGCATGACGGGTATCGCAACCCTGACCCTGTTCGGCGCCGGCCTGGTGGGCCCTGCCTCCCCCGGTTCCATCATCGCCATTCTGGCCATGGTTCCCAAGAGCGGCGGCTACCTGGGTGTGCTGGCCGGTGTGGCCGCAGCCACAGCCGTTTCCTTCCTGATCGCCGTACCCCTGCTCAAGATCTTTGGCAAGGACGAGGACCTGGAAGACGCCATCGCTAAAAAAGACGCCATGAAGGCCGAATCCAAGGGTGCTGCCGTACCGGTAGCCGCCATTGAAAACCCTTCAGACATCCGCAAGATCGTGTTTGCCTGCGACGCCGGCATGGGTTCTTCCGCCATGGGCGCCACCGTCCTCCAGAAAAAACTGACCAAGGCCGGACGGGGCGACATCAAGGTCGATCACGCCTCGGTGTCCGACATCCCTTCCGACGCCCAGATTGTCGTCACCCATCAGGACCTGCGGGAACGGGCTGCCCACAGTGCACCCCAGGCCGAGCTGGTGCTCATCACCAACTTCATGAATGCCCCCCAGTACGACGAGCTGGCTGTCCGCCTGTCCGACACCGCTCCCAAGGCCGTGACCGGCGGCCAAGCCCCCGCCAGCAGCCAGGCTTCATCGGCCAAAAATGAAGGCATCCTGCCCCTGAAGAACATCCAGGTCAACTGCAAACCCATGGCCAAGGATGACGCCATCCGCAAGGCCGGCCAGATCCTGGTGGACAGCGGCTGTGTGGACCCGGCTTACATCCCCGCCATGCTGGAACGGGAAAAGACCTTTGCCACCAACATCGGCAACGGCATCGCCATCCCCCACGGCGTGGAGGAAGCCAAGGCCAACGTCAAGCGCAGCGGCATCTCGGTCCAGGTCTTCCCCGAAGGCACTCTCTGGGATGACGGCCGGAAGGTCCGCCTGGTCATCGGCATCGCCGGTGTGGGCGACGACCACCTGGACATCCTGGCCAACATCGCCACCAAGCTGGCCACGGAAGAAGCGGTGGACGCCCTGATGACCATGAGTCCCGAAGGCATCCAGCATTTCTTTACCACATCGGATTGATGATTTGACATTCGCTTTCCATGAAAAATCCCGCCTTGCAGAGCCAATGGGTCTGCAAGGCGGGATTTGATTTTGAAAAAACGTATGGCAGGACTACTTATTCGGATTGAACCGCAACAGTCCAACGGCCGTATCCTGACCCGGACTGGTCTTCCAGCCTTTAAAAGCATGATAACGGCACTGATATCGCCCGATTGAGGCATTTTGTACGTACTGACCTGTTCTTAAGTCGTAATAATCGGCGTAATAGGTATCAATTTGCGTAAAAGAAAATCCTTTCTTGGGATTCTGGTGTGTCCGGCTGTAGTTACCCATATACATGAAGGAGCTGTTGAAATTGAAACCCATGGCCCGCCATTCATCATACAGATTGGAATAACCCGCATTGCTCCTGCGGCGTTCCATTTCCTGCAGCGGCCAGCGGTTATTGGCCCGTAAATCGCTGGTATCGCAATTAAATGAAGCACTATCCACAGTATCTGCATATTTATAATCTCCGGCACTTTCCTGATAATCATAAACCGAAAAATCACTGAAGGTATTGCTGCCATAGGCTTTCTTCGTGACATAATTGTACACTTTACCGTCGCTGCGGGCATTGACCTGGTAATCTGCCGAGCCAACCATGGCGTTGATCTTCTCAATCTGGTCTTGCAGTTTCAGCGTGTCATTGTAATAGACATCGTGCTGCGTTTCAGTACTCGTGGATTTCATATAAATCATGCAAATCAGATACGCATCGTTGTATTTGGAAATTGCCGCCGCACGGAATGCCTGCTTATCTGCAAAGCTTTCCGGCTCCCAATTATACCGCAGGCTGCACAAGGTATTGAAATCCTCAAAAATCGGCTGGTCATAGCCTCCTTCGCCCAGCAGCATATTACCGAGCTCTTCCGTTTGATTCAAAACAACGTTGAACCCACTTTGACCAGTGCTGATCCCACGCCCATTGACGATATTGACGATACGCTTTGCATAAGCGTCGTAGGCTTCTTTATCCTTGTCCAAATCCAATGTCGCCAGCTTGACAATCAAACTGCCCGGGTTAGACACATCAGATCCAGGATTGTCCACATTATATACATTATCCACTGATCCGACGACAGTATCCAGATCATTGAAATTTTTCCGATATTTATCCAAATGATCTGTAGCAGTATTTTTCGCCACATTGTTTTCAAAGTTAATAATCAAGTTATTGACGCTCGTCTGAAGGTCGTTGTTCTGAGCGTGAAGCACCGCCAGCTCATCAAGAATTTCTTTGTTGGGATCGTCGGCATTAATTCCTAAAATCGCAGTGATGCCCTTCAGATAATCGCCTTTTTTGACTGCGCCGATGGCGGTTCCAATGCCACTTCCTACTTTTTTACCGTATTCGTACAATTCCTTTTTTGACGGATTTTTCGAAAGCCCACCCTGGGTTTCCAGTCCGTTTGCTTCTGCTGATTCTTCAACAAAGGCCGACGGCACCATGCTGTAGATGGTCTGGCTATAAGGCTTCCCATAGGCATCCTTCAGATTTTTAATGCAGACATTGACCCCATAGGGCATTATCATCAACTCATTGGAGTAATCTCCAAAGTTATCACCTGCAGTCGGTGCATCGATGGTTTCAGACATTCTGAAGGTAAATTCAGACTTGCCGGCATAAGACGACCCCTGATACTCATAAGAATAAATTCCCAAAGTGTCGTTCATAATGGCTATATCCCCATCTGACAGACTCACCGGCGCGCCAGAGGTATAGATTTTCGCAGTATAAAAACCAGATAAAGTTGCCGTATCCGGGTTATCCGTATTTCGTGTGATGCTGGATTTTTCCACATCCGGCGTCACGCTGACGACCACTTCTGCGTTGTCCATCAAATAAAAGGGTGCATTCAGGGTATCGCAGTTGGTGGCGTGTCCGTCGATCACCATGGTACCGCCGTCCAGTGTGCTAAACCATTGGGAGCTGTCCATACCGTCAATGGCCGCTGTTAGAATGGCATCATGGGCATTTTGAACCTGGATGGTTTGCGGCCTGAATCCAGAAATCACCGCACCGTCATAATCCTGAAAACTAAAATCCGACGCTTTGACATCTGAAGTGAATTCTGCCCGGTCAACAGTGAAATACAAAGACATAACCCCATTTTCAACTTTACATTGACTGATTGTAAAGCTTGGTTCCGGGTTCTGGGTTTGCACCGTGCATGTCACAGGGTCATGCAGGGTCGCCAGGGATTGTCCGTCAAAGAGAATCTGCCCCGGCGCATCCGAATTGGTTTTCCCCGTTAAGGTCAGCGTCATGTTTGAATCGTCAATTTTTTTAATGTCAGAAACGGTCATCCCGCTAAAGCCTTGACTTAATGTTACTTGCCCCGCGCCGTCTTTTTCAAATCCCTTTACAAAGGTATCGCCTTCGGCATGCACCGTCACGGCAACTTTATCCGCACCGGCGGCAACACTGTCCGACGACGTGATGGTAGCTACTGCGATATCCGCAGCTTCAGACGTACCGACCTTCACTGTTGCTGCCACGGTTTCTTCGTTGCCGTTGACTTTGATTTTACCCAGAACATTATAAGATGCATTCGTCGTCGTGTTCGAATCCGCCGATGCTTCTTCGGCATTCACCCGGGCGAGATTCGCCAGAGGCAGACTCCCCATTGTCAAAGCCAGGCACAGGATCAGACATAAAGAACGCTGGTTCCTCCGACCACGGTATACAAAGATGACCACACCGGCCAGAATAATAAGCAGCAGGGCAATGGCCAAAAGGCTCCCGCCGTCAACTCCTGTAGCAACCCCGGATCCCCCGGCGGCTGCCCCATCAGCTTTTGCTGTAATGGTGGATTCTACAGTTTCACCCGGTTGAATCAAATCGTAATGCTTGGCTGTTGTATTGTTTACTGCCTTGAGCCCATCCGGAAGCGATGCATCCAGCGTGACATCCTTTAGATTGGAACTTGTATTATTTTGCAGGGTGACCTTCACATCGACCGTCTCCCCAGCACGCACGTTGTCCTTACTAAAGGTTACCGTGGTAACCGGTGTGCCGTCTCCATCCTTTGCTGTTTTCTCTGCCGCCGCTACCCCCATAGTGGTGAGAAGAAGCAGGCACAATAGAATCATCAAAATCTGCCAAAAAGTTTTTACTTTCACATGTTTCATCATATACCCCTTTCCAAATACAGAATGACCGCATTCGATTCCTCTTTTTTTAAATCCTAATTCCTCTAAATTTTTCCTCCTTTGCATTTTTTTCGTATTAGCATCCGTGTGCTGGCTGAAATGTAAACATCATCACGAACATTTAATATTACTATATCATCCTTATTCCAATTTCGTCAAAGTATTTCGCAATCGGGAATATATGGGCGCAAACCGAATCCTGCCTGTACAAGCTTTTCTTTCTCCGCGGACTTCCACCATCATGTCACCGCTCCTGCCGGACTCAATCCACCATTCGTAAAAAATTTTGCACCGTTCGTTCTTTACTCTTGCATTCCATTTCACAACCCTTTACAATAAAATGCAGGTGCCCACCCATTACCGGTCAGTGGCATAAATTCACCATTTCAAGGAGAACCTGATGAAAAAATTATTGTCTGCATTACTGCTTTGTCTTCCCAGGAACTTGGCAATGACAGCGGCCTGACCGATTCCGCCCTGACGACGCCAAGTGCCAGCCCTCTCCAGGTCCAGGAAGGACAGACGGAGTACAAGGTCGGCGACACAAAAGAAATTCATTCGTCAGCATACATCGACGGCTCTGTCTTCACCGCCGAATGTGTGGCCGTGACGGATCACTGCACTCTTTGGTTCGACGCGACGCCGGGGGCCAAGTCCCACTACACCAAAGACGAAATCGCGGCCATCGCGCCGGTCCTTGAATCCCATGCTGTAACCACGATCAATACCTTTGGGGACACCAAGCGCCTCGACATGGACCAGGACGGCCGGATTGCCTTCATCTTTTATCCCTTTAAAGACAGTTACCGGACGACCGGCGGCTTTTCCACCCCCGCTAACCTCTACAAATACGATCCCGTTTCCAATTTAGATGGCAACGAAATGGATATGCTCAACGTCAACGCCTACGGCTTGTCCCCGGGGGACGGCAAGACCCCTTTCAAAACGGATGAGCCTTTAAGCATCTGCAGCCACGAATGGCAGCATCTGATCAACCAGTCCCAGACCCTGGGCAGCCAATACGGGATAACGGGCGTGGATGCCCAGTACGATACCCGCGATTATTTCTGGCTGGACGAAACCTTCGCCCAGAGCTCCATGGTGGTCAATGGTCTGGGGAATATCGCCAACCCCCTGAAGATTCCCAACTTCAACCGGTACCTGGCAGGCAACAACCACAGTCTGACGGTACCCTTTGCCTTCAAGGGGCTCTTCATTCCCCAAACCGGCGATCTGAGCAAGGGCATTTACATCAACTGGCTCCTGTTCGGACGGTATCTTTCCATCCAAACCCAGGGTTACGCCGGCGGCAGCGCCATGACCGTATCCAAGCCCACCGCCACCACCGGCACGGTGTACGACGGCACTCCCACCACCACAGCTGCGGCTCCGTCAGCCACGGGCCTTTCGGCCGCAAGCACCTCTGTCACAAGCACCTCCACCAATGCCCGCACCGGCATCGGCGCCGGCCGGCAGCAGGCCAACCTGATGGCAGCGGCCGCGTTGATCCTGGCCGCCCTGGGCATCACCGCAGCGGTGATGGCCCATCAGAAGGGCCGCCGTTAACGGCATTGCCATCAGACGAACAGCCAAATTAAACACGCATTAACCCCGGCAGCCGCTACGGCTGCCAGCCACCCCTCCATAAAAAATCCGGACATTGAAATACCCTCCAGTAGGTTTTAGATTTCAATGTCCTACTGGAGGGTGGCTTATCATCCCGTCTGCAAGGGGATGTTCCCGTAAAGGTTATTTTTTTATTCACATTGGAGCAAAGATTGGATCAGTTCCTCCGCGTCAATGGGTTTACTCAAGATATCGTAAAAATCGGCGCTGTGATCCTCAACTGACAGCATCTTATCCGCTGAAATCAGGATGATCGGCAGGTCGGGCATCTCCACGTGGAGCACGGCCGCCAGCTCCATCCCGGTCATTCCCGGCATCTCCTGGTCGGTCAATACCGCGTAGTACGTATTGGCCCGTCCCTTTTCCAAGCCCTCCAGGCCGTTTCTCACCCACTCGGTTTCAATCCCTTGTTCCTTTAAAATGTGCATCAGTATTTCTGCGCTTATTTCCGAGTCTTCACACAAAAGCACTTTTTTACCCGCAAGGGCTTCCCTGTCATAATCTGACGAATCGCCGGCCGGCATTTCCGCCAGCTGTACCCCGGAAGGCCTGTCGAAATCAATGCGGACGATGAAGGTAGTGCCTCTGTTGATCTCACTCAGGCAGTCGATGGTGCCGCCCATCAGATCCAGCAGGTTCTTGGCAATCATCAGGCCAAGGCCGCTGCCTCTTTCGTGGTTATTCTGCCTTCCCGAGGATTCCCGCTGGAAGGCCTCGTACATGTGCTTCTGAAAATCCCGGGACATGCCGATGCCATTATCCGAAATGGTGCTCGACAAAACAATTTTTCCGCCGGCCAGCGAGCAGTCCGCCTCCCAATTGACCGAGCCTCCTTCCGGCGTGTACTTCACGGCGTTTGTCAGCAGGTTCAGAAGGATTTGCTTCAGCCGGTTCCCGTCACCGGAAAGGTAGTCCACATTTTGCTGCACCCTGTGGCTGCAGGTGAAGCGCATGCGCTTCTCGTTTGATTTGATGCGGATGATGTCTTCGATATCGGAAAGCAGTTCCCTGATATCCACAGCCTCAGGCTCCAGCTGGAAATGGTTGCTTTCCAGCTTTTCCACGTCCAGCAGGTCGTCCACCATCGACAGGGTGTAGGCCGCGCAGGACCGGATTTTTTTCAGCATCGCCCTGATCTCATCCTTTCCTTCCGTTTCCACCGCGATATCCGTCAGGCCGAGGACGCCCCCCAGGGATGTCCGCATATCGTGGGAAAGGCAGGACAATAACTGGATCTTTGTTTCGTTGGCGGCGGCCGCCTCTTCCACGGCCGCCTTCAATTCGTCGCTTATTTTCTGCTCATGGCGGATGACCTTGGTAACGTCGTAGACGATGTTGTAAAGGCACGAAGGGTCATCCTGATTCCTGAAGGTATCGCAGCGTTTATACCGCACCTCGCCGTCAATGGACACCTTGTAGGTGACGTTGTACTCGTCGGTGATGATCCGGTCGCCCTCATCACAGCTGTGGACGCGCTTGCCTTCCAGGGTGCCGGTGATTCTGCCTTTGGTCTGGATGAATTTTTCAAAGTCCTCATAGGCCCAAGTGCTGATCCCCCCTGGAAATCCGCACCAGTTCCCCCTCTGGGCGAAGACCGTGCAGGTCCTTGACGGGTGATCCTGTTTCATCACATAATCACACATGCGATAATTGAGCACATTGATGATGGAAGGAAAGGGCATGGAGGACCAATTGGAATGCTTATCGTTGTGACTTTTTGAATCCATATACTCTCCTCCATTATAATACCAGTATTTAATGCCATTATACTAAAGCCTGTCAACCGTGGCAATATAAAATTTGATCATAAAGCCATCGTCTTTTGCACGATTTGACAAAAAATTGCCGTCATGTGAAATTTTGCACCATTCTTTTTTTACCATTGGGTTTTTCGCTATTGACGGCTCCTAAAAAAACAGGGCAGCCACACCAGATGAATCTTTCGTGCGGCAGTCCTGTTTGGTTTTCCAATCCTCGCTCCGATGGCGAAGCTTTTCCTTATTCTATTTTTCCCCGGTGGTGTCTGACCACTTGGCCCGGTAAATAGCCACCCCATTGGGATAGGTCACCACCAACCCGGTCTTGTTGTCCGTAAAATTCTTTTCACTGATGCCCGTCTGGGCGCCGCTGACGCCGGCTCCCATGCCGATGACCTTCTTATCGGCGGATACCAGCTGGGCGCTGCCGTATTTGCCCAGGGATGCGCCCGTGGGGTAGGCGTTGAAGGCGGAAACCTTCTTGTTGGTTTCGTCCAGCTTCATCACGAGGATCCGGTCGCTCTGGGTGATGACCAGGCTGCCGTCCGAGGCGATTTCCACATCGCTCTGGCCGCTGAATTTCTGATCGTCGCTCAGGCCGAACTGATCCTGGTTGCCCCCCAGCACCCACAGGATCTTGCCGTCGGTTCGGCTGATTTCAACGATGGCGTTGGCGTTCTTGAAGGACACGATCAGGTTCTTGTCATTGGGATCCAGCACCATGGCGTTGATGTGCAGGTAATCCTGGATATCGGCGCTGCTGTAATTGTTGCCCGCGGTGCTCATGGCGTAAAGCTCCGGATAATCGGTGCTCTTCCACTGGAAGCTGACCTTGTTGCCGTTCACTTCCTGGATGACCGCCACTGCCACGGTGGCGCCGTCACTGGCCGGTGCCAGACCCGCCGGCACGTTGGTCACCTTTTCCGTACTGTAGGACTCGGTGAGGTAGTGGTCGTCCGCCAGCATGATGAAACCGTGGCCGTCCACGGGATCCCCGGGATTCTTTGCTACGATGGCTTCATCCTTGTTGTACCGGGTGATGCCCCCCGCCTTGTTGGCGATTTCTTCCATGTTTTCATCCAGGACCACCCGCATGCCCGGATAGTAGTCGCTGATGCCCAGCTTGTCCAGATCCGGATAGGTCACGTTGTAGCTGTAGCGCACGGTGCCGTTTTCCAGCACGTGCTTCTGGAAATCCGTGAAGACCTTGCCCTTGTTGGCATCGCCGCTCAGGGCCACGTAGTAAGTGATGTTCCCGTTCTTGTCCATCTTGTACAGCACAGGCTTGTCCGCTTCCGTGACGTAGTAATGGCCGTCTGCCGCGCTCTGACCCGTAGCACGCACCTTGGGCAGCAGGGATGAGTAGGTCCTCAGGTAGATGGTCCGGGTATCCTTGCTGGAGGTCACCGTCACCGACAGGGTGTTGTTTGCCGAGATGCCGGAAATGCCGACCTTGGCCTTCCGTCCCGTCTTCAGGGTGGTTCCCTCTACCTTGATGTCCGCCCCGGCGTCTTCCAGCAGCACGAAGATATTATCACTTTCCGTCGTCAGGCAGGGCACGTCGTAGGTCTGGCCGTCCTTGTCCAGGGGAATCTCGATCTGGTAGCCATTCACCGACATGTGCAGGGTCCGGTCCTTGAGCAGGGTGACGTCCCGTCCGGAATAGGCCAAAGTGAAGCTCACAAGAATGATCAGCGCCAGGCAGGCGATCGCCGCCCCAATCATCAATTTCGTATTTTTGTTCATGCTTTCCTCCCGAGTCTAACCTTTAAAAATGCTTTAAATCAGTCTACCACATTTTGCCGGCCACCACAAGGGAAATTAAAAAAAGGCCGCTGATATTTCAGCGAACCTTTATATTTTTTTAGAGTCTCTTCTTAAGGATTTCCGCCTGTTCTTCATATCCCGGTTTTCCGAGGAGGGCGAACATGTTACGCTTGTAGTCTTCCACGCCGGGCTGGTTGAAGGGATTGACCCCCAGCAGATAGCCGCTGATGCCGCAGGCGAATTGCAAGAAGTAGAACAGCTGTCCCAGACTGTATTCATCCTGGGCAGGAATGGTGATCATCAGGTTGGGCGTATTGCCGTCGGTGTGGGCCAGCACGGTCCCCATCATGGCGTTCTTGTTGACGAAATCCATGTCCTTGCCGGCCAGGTAGTTGAGGCCGTCCAGATCCCCGTCTTCGGCTTCGATGACCACCGTGGATTTGGGTGCTTCCACCTTCAGCACGGTTTCAAACATGATGCGGGAGCCATCCTGGATGAACTGTCCCAGGGAATGGAGGTCCGTTGACAGGTCGTAGGATGCCGGGAACAAACCCTTCTGGTCCTTGCCTTCGCTTTCGCCGAAGAGCTGCTTCCACCATTCGGAGACGGAGTGGAGGCTGGGTTCGTAGTTGGCCAGGATTTCCATCTTCTTGCCCTTGCGCAGGAAGATGTTGCGCACGGCCGCGTACTGCATGGAGGGATTTTCTTCAAAGGCGTTATTCAGCACCTTTTCACGCATATCCTGGGCCCCCTTCATCAAAGCGTCCAGATCGGCGCCTGCCACGGCGATGGGCAGGAGACCCACCGGTGTGAGCACGGTGAACCGGCCGCCGACATCGTCGGGAATCACGAAGGTTTCATAGCCTTCAGCGTCGGCCATGCCCTTCAAGGCTCCCCGGGCTCTGTCGGTGGTGGCGAAGATGCGCTTGGCCGCTTCGTCCTTGCCGTACTTGGCGATGAGTTTTTCCTTGAACACACGGAAAGCGATGGCCGGTTCCGTGGTCGTCCCGGATTTGGAGATGACGTTGACGGAGAAATCCCGGTCCCCGACCACTTCCAGCAGATCGTGGAGGTAGGTGCCGCTGATGCTGTTGCCGGCGAAATAGATTTCCGGTGCGCCGGTGACATCCCGGCCGACACGGTTATAGAAATTGTGCTGCAGGAAATCAATGGCCGCCCGGGCACCCAGGTAGGAGCCGCCGATGCCGATGACGATGAGGACTTCCGAATCGCTGCGGATCTTGTCCGCCGCTTTCTTAATCCGCGCGTATTCTTCCTTGTCGTAATTGTCAGGCAGATCGATCCAGCCGAGGAAATCATTGCCTGCGCCGGTTTTGCCCACCAGGTTGGCCCGGGCATTGTTGACCAGCTTCTTCATATACTCCATTTCATGATCCCTGATCACATCCGTCACTTTGGAATAGTCAAACTTCACATTGTTCATCATCCATATCTCCTTTGATTTCTATAATTGTTGCCGTCCTTCCAATCATGATACCATCATCTCCATTGGAATTAAGTCCGGCTTTTTCCGCGTAAAAGAAATTTTTGTTCCTAGTTATTGTACCATATAAAGGTTTTCATCGTCAATGACCAATGCAAAAAACCGTCTCACACATTGGGATTGACGTAGCGGTGGCGCTGCCGGGTCTTCTTGCCCACGTTGATGGCGTGCTCCGGACAATGCTGGATGCACCCCATGCAGGATTCGCAGTGGTGGTGCCATACCGGCCGCTTGTCCCCGCCCATGGTGATGTTGTGGACGGGGCAGGCCTTGACGCATTCCCCGCAGCCGATGCAGCGCTTGTCCACCACAAAGCCCTCGTCAAAGCGGGAGAGCTGGGACATGGGCTTCTTCATGGCCAGGTAAGCGGCCATGGCCAGGGGACTCGGATGGGCACCCGACAGGCTTTCCCCCCGGCCGTGGACCACGTCGGCGATGCGGGCCGTCATCAGTTTTTCCTCTTCGAAAAGCTCCTTCTGCTTGCTCTCCGGCAGGGCGTCGTACAGGGTGATGCAGTTGCCAGGCATCTTCACCTTGAAGGCGCCGGAGAGCTTCTGGGCCCGCTTGTCCAGGATATCCGCCATGACCTTCAGACTGGCGCCGATGCTGCCGCCGTAGGTCGCCACGCCATAAATATACGGGTGGCCGTAAATCGGCACCCGTTCCAGAAAACGGGCCACCACCCGGGGCAGGCCGAAGCCGTACACGGGAAAGACGACCCCCATCTTCCGGGCGATGACCGGCTCGTTCAAGTCATAATCGGCCAGGGGCACCAGGGCGGCCTCGCTGAAAAGCTCCTGCAAATCCCTGGCAACCTGCAGGCTGTTGCCAGTCCCGCTGAAATAAAAAATCACGTGCTCCTTATTCATTGTACAAGCCTCCTCATCGTCTGGATCATTTGGCTATATTATAGCATATTCCGGATAAACTTTCCCGTACCATTTCGTAATACTTCTTCCCCACCGCCAAAACAGTCCCATCCTTTAAAAATACCTGATACCGTCCCAGACGCTTCACGTAATCCGGATTGACCAGCAGGCTTTTGTGGACCCGCAAAAAGGGCGGATGGCTGAATTGCCGCAGGGGCGCCCGGGTTTTCATGGTTCCACCGTTTATATGGACCGTGCAGAGCTTGTCCTTCACGCTGATCCAGAGGATTTCTTCGGGAAAAAAGAAATGAATGGCCCCAGATGTATCCCTGACCGGTATTTTTTCACTCTGTCTCTGACCGGCGGCCTTGAACCGGTCAAACACCATGGCCTGGGGCACAGGGGAAGGGACTTCCCGGGGATCCTCCAAAACATGGCAGGCATTGGCGTGACTGAGAAAAAGCCGGCCCTCCTGCTGCCTCCATACAAAGGTGAAATGGATCCGTGCCGACAGCACCTGGCTCCCGGACTCGGGCCCCGCGACGACCATCCGGCCATAGGTCACCCAGAGTTTTCCCTCATGGGCGAGGACCGCGTATTCCTCCTGTACCACCATCACCGGCGGCTGTTCCCCCTCCAGGGCGACTGTCTTTAAAAATTCCCCCTTTCCCGCGACATACTGGGAGGTATAATCCCCCAGCCAGACAAAATCCTCCGCCAGCAAATCCGCAAACTCCCCCATGCGGTGATCCATAAACGCGTGGATCATCTGCCTGGAGCTCTTCAGAACCTGTGTCTTTGACAAACCGTGTCCTTCCAAAAAAACGCCTCCTTATCCCCTTCAGGTTTCCCTCTTGCGACGCTCTATTCCTGTTTGCGAAATTCCTTGACGGCGCCCCGGGAAACCCGGTATATTAATATTGGAAAATTATTTTGTAAATTTTTTTCTGCCCTATTTTAATACATTACTAACGATACTGTAAAGACCAAAAGAACCAACGGTCATAAATTTTATTTGAAAGGACGAGATTCATGAAAACAAAAGTGTTGATGAAGCGGGAAAGCTTTAATGGGAGGTTTTGGACAAGCACAATCATCCTGATGATGCTGATGGGCGCCTTTATGGCCTTTGGCGGAACGGTGCGGGCGGCACAGACAACCCTGTATATCGACAAGGGGCCCATCACCATCGGGGAGAACTCGGTATCCGGCTACGACGCCAGCGGGAAGAAGATAACAACGTCCAATTCCGATGGCTACATCATCACCCAGACAGACAGCACCACCGCCAACACCGTTACCGTTACGGGCGGAACACAGGCCATTACCCTGAATGGTGTAAACATCCTCAGTCCAGCCGACAACAACGATGACAATATAATCAACGCATTCAAGCTGGAGGGCACTGCACAGGTAACCCTGACCCTGGCAGAGGGCAGTACGAACCGATTGCAAGCAGCTGATTTCCAGGCTGCTGCGCTTCGGGTACCCTCCGGAGCGCAGCTGACCGTTCAATGCGAAAAACACGCCGACGGCAAGGGCTGCGGAGCGGACGCAGGCTGCGGCAGCCTGTCCGTCTATGGTGCAGTCTGTGGATCAGGGATAGGCAGTAACAACGGAGAAAATGCGGGAACCATCACCATTGCCGGCGGTGCAATCAATGCCAGTCATGACCATGGTTATATAGGATTAGATATTGGCAGTTATAACGGCGGCACTGTCAATATTACCGGCGGTTACATAACTGGCGAAACTTCTTTTGGCTCAAACGGAATCATTACTGTCTCCGGCGGCACCGTAAAGAACTTTCTGTCAGTTGGGGATAACGGCAAAATCACAGTTTCCGGCGGAACGATTGATATGCAGGATGACTTTTGGTCCGGAATTCGCGGCGGCAATAACAGCACCATCACCATTACCGGCGGTACGATCACGGCTTGTGGATGGGGCAATGCCGGAATTATTACCGGTACCGGCGGAAACATTTCGATTTCCGGCGGCACGCTGAAGGTGCAGCAAATAAAGGGCGGCACCTTTTCAACAGGAACGGACGGCGGAGCGTGGATTACCTCTAAATGGGCTATCACATCCACCACCGACAATAGTACTTGGTCAGGCGTTTTCTTTGAATCCACCGATACCACAGCCGGGAAGGTTTATGGCACAAGCGTCACCCTGAAGCAAGATGCCACGCTTCCCTCCGGCAGCACCCTGACCATCGACGCGGGACAAACCCTGACGGTGCCCGCCGGAAAGACCCTGACCAACAACGGCACCATCACCAACAACGGTACACTGACGGTAGACGGCACCCTGAATAATTACGGCACCATTAAGCCCAAAGCGCCCACAGGCAGCGGCACGATCAAAACCCCCTCGTCCGCGGCGGTGACCTTTGCGGTCAAATCCGGCAGCAGCTACGGCTCTGATACAACCAGCGCAGCCTATGGCGATACGGTGCAGCTGAAAGCGACCCTTTCTCCGGCTAAAACAGGCGGCACGGTTTCCTTTTACCGGGGCGACGCCGAGACCGGCACCCTCCTCGGCACAGCCAGCAACGTAACCGATGGCGTCGCGACAACAGATGTCACATTGAATAACACCGGCTGGACGCCCGGCAGTCATACCATCACCGCCGTTTTCAGCGGATCGAACACGCTGTTCGGATGCAGCGGTACAGGCGGACTTACTGTCAACAAGGCAGCACTTTCACCCTCCGTAAGCATTACGGGCTGGACATACGGGTCATACAACCCAATGATAAACATCCCCAGTGTGACAGGCAATAACGGAAACGGAAACGTCACCTGGTATTACAAGTTAAATAGCGCTGGAGACAACACCTATACCACAACTGTACCCACTGACGCGGGCGATTATACCGTGAAAGCCGACATCCCGGACACGGATTTTTATCTAGGATCCACCAGCGCCACCGCTGATTTCACCATCGCTCCCAAAACCATTGGTATCGACTGGAACAATTTAAGCTTAACCTACAATGGGCAGGATCAGCTCCCCGCAGCTGCTGCCACCGGGCTAGAAAGCTCTGATCAGTGCAGCATTAACCTGACCGGTGCCGGAAAAGCCGTGGGCACTTATGCCGCTAAAGCAAGCTCACTGAGCAATGCCAACTACACGTTGCCAACTGATAAACAGAAGAGTTTCTCTATCAATCCTGCTCAAGTGACCATCACCGGGGCAGCGGCCACTGACCGCGCCTACGACGGCACCAAAAATGTGGCTGTTTCCGGTGGCTCCCTGGTCGGCGTCATAAACGGTGACACCGTCACCCTCGGCGGTACGCCCCAGGGGACCATTGAATCCGCGGACGTGGGTACAAACAAAGCTGTCACCGTGACGGGTTATACCCTGAACGGGACTGACACGGGGAATTATACCCTGACCCAGCCCACAGGGCTGACCGTCAATATTACCCAGGCAGCGCTTACTCCCTCCGTAAGCATCACGGGCTGGACATACGGGTCATACAACCAAACGGCAAACAGCCCCAGTGTGACAGGCAACACCGGAAACGGAACGGTCACCTGGTATTACAAGTTAAAAAGCGCAAGTGACGGCGACTATAAAACAGACATGCCCACTAACGTGGGCGATTATACCGTGAAGGCCGACATCGCGGCGACAACACTTTATCAAAGCGCCAGCGCCACCACTGATTTCACCATCGCTCCCAAAACCATTGGCATCAATTGGAGCAATTTAAGCTTAACCTACAACGGCCACGACCAGCTTCCCACGGCTACCGCAACTGGGCTGGCGGGCAGCGATACATGCCCCATCACTCTAAACGGAGCAGAGAAAAACGCTGGCAGCCATACTGCCACGGCAACCGGCGTGGAAAATCCCAATTACACGTTATCCGGAGAAACAAAAAAAGCCTTTATTATCACCCCTGCCGAAGTAACTGTCTCCGGTATCACCGCGTCGGATAAAATCTATGATGGGACAAACAGCGCCATAACGAATACAAGTGCGGCCACCTTGAAGGGCGTTCTTCCAGATGATACCTTGGAAATCGGCGCAATCAGCTCTTTTGCCAATAAGGACGTGGAAACTGACAAAACCGTCAATCTAACGAGTCTGGAACTCAAAGGAACTTCAGCGGAAAATTACATCCTTGCATCAACCGGACAGCAGGCGACAACAACGGCATCCATCACCGCCAGGACTCTCACCGTCATGCCGGACGGTAATCAATCCAAGATTATCGGAAGAGCCGATCCGGCACTGACCTATGGCTATGGCGGCAATGTGTCCGGAGAAACCCCTGGCTTTACCGGTACTTTAAGCCGGGCTGCCGGTGAGTCGGTGGGCAGGTACGACATTACCCAGAGCACACTGGATCTGGCGGATTCAGATACCTTCAAAGCATCCAATTACCATCTGCAGTTTACTAGCGGCGTACCGTTTACCATTACTGATAAGAAGGAACTAACTATCGGTGAGCTGTCCATTACTCTGAAGAAGGAATACGACGGCACAACAGCGGCTGCCGTGACGCCCGGCACTCTGAACGGCTTTGATGCAGGGGATGATGTGCACGTTTCTGCCACAGCACATTACGCAGACAAAAACGCCGGTACGAACAAGACCATCACGGTAACCTATACCCTGAGCGGAAATGATGCTGATAAATACATGACCCTTCCCGATACTTCGGCGGCCACCGGTGAAATCACAGTTAAAGCCTTGACGATCACCGGGGGGCAAGCCCTTGACCGGGCTTACGATGGTTCGAAATACGTGTCCGTATCCGATGGTACCTTATCTGGCATCCTGGATGGTGACACCGTCACCCTCGGCGGTACGCCTGAGGGTGTCATGGAAGATGCCGAAACAGGAACAGACAAGCCCGTTACCGTAACAGGCTACACCCTAAACGGAACCGATGCCGGCAATTATACATTATCCCAGCCGACAGGGCTGACGGTCAATATTTCAAAGGCTGATCAAGCCGCTCCGGCAGCGCCTTCCCTGGCGGCAAAAACTTACAGCAGCATCACGGTCAACGTCATAGACGGGCAGAAATACCTGTGCCAGCCAGCGACGGATGCCGCTCCTTCCGCGGACGCGAAAGGCTGGCAGGACAGCGGCAGCTTTGCCAATCTGTCTTCCGCTACAGCTTACCGGATTTACACCTTCACTCCCGGAACGGACAATCTGAATGCATCCCCTGTGTCCACACCATTGGATGTGACGACAGATGCCGAGCCGGTAAAAACCTACAGCATTACCGCCGGCAACGCCGACGACACCCTGGGGACCGTCTCTCCGTCAACCCAGACCGTGGCTGACGGAAAAGACGCGGCAGCCATTACCGCCACGCCAAAGGACGGCTGTGGGTTTGACTACTGGTCCATTAACGGCACAAGAATCGGCGATAACCAGAATCCGCTGACGCTTAAGGCCATCCATTCTGACCAAACGGTCACCGCCCACTTTATGAAGGTGGCGGTGGCGGTGACGCCCCATATCAGCTATGCGGTCAACGGCCAGGATTACGGCTGGAGTCAGGGTGCGCAGACGGACGGTGAAATTGCCGGGACCACAGGAAAAGTGCTGAAACTGGAAGCTTTCAAGGCTGAAATAAAAGATGCCCAGGGGAACGCCATCGACGGCCTGGGGATCAGCTATACCGCACATATGCAGGATGCCGGCTGGTCATCTGCCAAAGCAGACGGTGAGTCTGCCGGAATCGCCGGAGGCTCAAAACGGGTAGAAGCCATCACCATGGTGCTTACCGGTGACAGGGCGGCGGATTACGACATTTACTACCGCGTACACGTTGAAAACGTGGGATGGATGGCTTGGGCCAAAAACGGCGGCATTGCCGGCACCACTGGTTTCGGCCTTCAGGCGGAAGCCCTTCAGTCCATCCTTGTAAAGAAGGGCGAAGCACCTCCAACAGCCAGTCCGGACAATGACACGACTGACAGCGCGAAAATTGCAGAAAACATTTATACCGAAATCCACGGACAGAATTACGGCTGGGGCCAGGGATATCAACAATCCAACCAGATTACCACCGGGACTGCCGGGCTTGCGGGCAATGGTCTGAGGCTGGAAGCCCTTCGGATGAAGAGTGAGGACAACGACCTGAAGCTTACCTATCAGGTACACGTGCAGAACAAGGGCTGGATGGATGTAACCAGTGAAGGCATGACCGCCGGCACGACCGGGGAAGCCTTGCGCATGGAAGCCATCCGGATCTGGGCTTCTGGAACCAGTGCAGCCAAACATGCCGTGATTTACCGGGTCTATGTGGAAAACATGGGATGGACCGACTGGTCCTGGGATGGCGCGACCGCCGGAACCACCGGTATGAGCCGGCCCATCGAAGCCATTCAGGTTCGTGTACTGGACAAATAGTAAATTCATTTAAAACGGTAAAAAAGGGCATGGGGATGCAAACCGGCATCCCCATGCCCTCATTTCATTCATCGTCCATCCACAATCCCATCCACCGCCGCGGCGATTTCACCGGGGCTTTTTACGATGACGGACGCCCCGTCCAGTTCCCCGGGCCTGCCGTAGCCGTAGGCACAGCCGACGGACGGAAGGCCGAAGACCTCCGCCACCTCCATATCCTTGGCCCGGTCCCCCACCACGATGAAATCCTGGTTGAAATCCTGCTGGACGGTCTTGAAGATTTCCGGTTTGCCATCGAACCCGAAATCCTCGCTGCAGTAATAACCGGAAAACCACCGGTTAAGACCGAACATCTCCCGGTGGGTCTCCATGTACTCCCGCTTGCAGTTACTCAGGAAAACCAGGGCATGGCCCTTTCCCACCAAAGCGCTGAGCATGGCGGGCACGCCGGGATAAAGCCGGGCGTCCCCCCGCAGGGTCCGGTCGATCATGGCCCGGCCGATGGCGTCACTGTAGCGGCGGCGCACCGCCACCGGCAGGTCCGGGCGGAAATCCTGCCACATGTCCTCGGCCGTAAAGCCGATCCACCGGGCGATCTCCCCGTCCTTCCAGATACGGGGAGCGGCGGCGCCTTCGGTTACCATGGCTTCGTACACCTGACGGAACGCGGCACTGTACACCACCAGGGCATCGTGGAGGGTCCCGTCGTAATCCATAAGGATGGCGGCCATTATTCCAGGGTCCGGGCCAGGTTGACCATTTCGATGGCGCCCAGAGCACAATCGTATCCCTTGTTGCCCGCCTTGGTGCCGGCCCGTTCGATGGCCTGTTCGATGTTTTCCGTGGTGATGACGCCGAACATCACCGGGATGCCTGTCTGCATGGCCACCGTGGCGATGCCCTTGGACGCCTCGTTGCACACATAGTCGTAGTGGCTGGTGGCCCCCCGGATGACCGCACCCAGGCAGATGACCGCGTCGTACCGGCCGGATTCCGCCATCTTCTTGGCGATGAAAGGGATTTCAAAGGCCCCGGGCACCCAGGCCACATCGATGGCGTCCTCCGCCACGTCGTGGCGGCGCAGGCCGTCCAGGGCTCCCTCCACCAGCTTGTTCACTATAAATTCATTGAACCGTGCCGCCACGATTCCCACCTTCATGTCCTTTGCTACCAGCTTGCCTTCCAAACGATTCATTTTTTCATCCTCCTGATTTTATATTTGATCTTTATCCATTATGAACAAAACGCGATTAATGGCTGCAGGTCACCCCGGAGCTGGGGTGGCCGTAATGGGTGTAATGGCCCATCTTTTCCTGCTTGGTTTCCAGATAAAAGGCATCGTAGGCCGTGGGTTCCATCTCGATGGGCACCCGCTCGGCGATGGTCAGCTCAAAATCCTCCAGGCCTTCGATCTTCGCCGGGTTGTTGGTCAGAAGCCGCAGGGATTTGGCCCCCAGCTTCCTCAATATCTGGGCCCCGATGAAATATTCCCGCAGGTCCTCGTCAAAGCCCAGGGCCAGGTTGGCTTCCACCGTATCCATGCCCTGATCCTGGAGCTCGTAGGCCTTGAGCTTGTTGATCAGGCCGATGCCCCGGCCCTCCTGGCGCAGGTAGAGCATGATGCCCCGGCCTTCCTTTTCAATCTGGGTCATGGCCGCGGCGAACTGCTGGCCGCAGTCACACTTGACCGAGCCGAAGGCATCACCGGTGAGGCACTCCGAGTGGACCCGGCACAGCAGGTTTTCGCCGTCCCCTACCTCTCCCTTGACCAGGGCCACATGGTGCTCCCCGTTGAGGCGGTTCACGAAACCGTGGGCCACAAACTCCCCGTACTTGGTGGGCAGTCTTGTCACCGCCACCTCTTCCACCAGGTCGTCGTGGACCTTGCGGTACTGCTTGAGGTCGGCGATGGTGATGATCTTCATATCATGAGTCCGTGCCAGCGCCTTCAGCGCCGTGGTGCGCATCATGGTGCCGTCGTCGGCCATGATCTCACAGCACAGGCCGCAGGGCTTGACCCCGGCCATCCGCATGAGGTCCACGGTGGCCTCGGTGTGGCCGTCCCGCTCCAGGACGCCGCCGGCCTTGGCCACCAGAGGGAACATGTGGCCGGGACGTCTGAAATCGCCGGGCTTCGCGTCATCCGCCACGCATTGGCGGGCCGTCAGGGACCGTTCCACCGCCGAGATGCCCGTGGTGGTGTCCACGTGGTCGATGGACACGGTGAAGGCCGTCTCGTGGTTGTCCGTGTTGTAGTCCACCATCTGGGGCAGCTGGAGCCTGGCCGCCAGCTCCGCCGCCATGGGCATGCAGATGAGCCCCCGGCCCAGACGGGCCATCAGGTTGACGTTTTCCACCGTGGCGGCTTCCGCCGAGCAGATGAAATCCCCTTCATTTTCCCGATCCGCGTCGTCCGTCACCAGGACGATCTTTCCGGCGCGGATATCCGCCAATGCTTCTTCAATCGTGTTAAATCCTTCCATTTTGCATTACCTCGCTTTCTCCACTTCAAATCATGCCGGCCTTCAGCAGGGAATCCATTGTGAGACTCCCTTTTTCCGGCTCCGCCGGTCCCAGGCCCATGAGCTTTTCCACGTATTTGCCGATCATGTCGTTCTCGATATTCAGAATATCGCCCGCACCCTTGCTCCCCAGCACCGTCTGGGACAGGGTGTGGGGGATGATGGACACCGAGAAGGACGACGCCGCGACCCGGGCCACCGTCAAACTGATGCCGTCCAGGGTCACGCTTCCCTTTTCCACGATGTAGCGCATGACCGCCGGGGACGCCTCGATTTCATACCACCGGGCGTTGGCGTCCTCCCGGGTTTGGCGGATGACGCCGGTGCCGTCGATGTGTCCGGAGACGATGTGCCCGCCGAAACGGCCGTCCGCCGCCATGGCCCGTTCAAGGTTCACCGGGCTGCCTATCTTCAAACGGCCCAGGGAACTGCGGCTCAGGGTTTCCCCCATGACATCCGCCACAAAGGTCTGTCCGCGGATAGCCCGGACCGTCAAGCACACGCCGTTGGTCGCCACGCTGTCTCCCACCTTCAGATCACCGAAGATCACCCTGCCCGCCACTGTGAGCTCCGACGACCGCGCGCCCTTTCTGATTCCGGCGACGGCGCCCATTTCCTCTACAATGCCTGTGAACATCACAACACCTCCCAATCCACACGGATATCCTCTCCCACCATGGTGACGGCGGGATTTTTCAAGCGCCAGGCTTCGTCGGGCAGGGCCACGCCCAGGCCCCCCACCGGGGACGGCGCCCCCTTCCCGCCAAATATTTTCGGGGCCAGATAAATTCGCAGGGCCTGGACGATGCCGGCCCTCAGGGCGCTTTCATTGAGTCCTGCGCCCCCTTCCAGAAGCACGCTGTCGATGCCCCGCCGTCCCAGCTCCACCATCAGTGCCTTCAAATCGACGCCTCCCGGTCCGGCACCCACCGGCAGCACGGTGCACCCGGCCCGGCTCAAGGCCTCTGCCTTCGGTCCGCCGTCCTCCGCCGTGGCGATGAGGGTGGGCACCTCCCCGGCGGTTTTAACCACCTGCGCCTCCAGGGGTGTCCGAAGATGGGTGTCACAAATGATGCGCACCGGGTTGTGGCCTCCTGGCAGGCGGCAGGTCAGCAGGGGATCATCGGTCAACACCGTCCCCACCCCCACCATGATGCCCGCCAGCCGGCCCCGCAGCTCCTGGACCTGGGCCCGGGATTCCTCCCCGCTGACCCACCGGGACGCCCCGGTGCGGGTGGCGATGTGGCCGTCCGCCGTCATGGCGACCTTCATCTGCACCCAGGGCGTCCGGTGGGTGATGTAGTGGAAGAATGGCCGGTTGATGGCGTCACAGACCTCCTTCATCACACCGGCCTCCACCGCCACGCCATGGCTCCTCAGCAGGGCGATGCCGCCGCCATCCACCAGGGGGTTGGGATCCCGGGAGCCGACGACCACCCGGGCGATGCCTTTTTCCAAAATGATGTCCGTGCAGGGTGGCGTCTTCCCCGTGTGGCAGCAGGGCTCCAGGGTTACGTACAGGGTGGCCCCCCGGGGATCCGCCTCACAGTGGGCGAAGGCCATGCGCTCGGCGTGGGGACCGCCGAACCGCTCGTGATGCCCCCGGGCGATGACCCGGCCGTCCTTCACAATCACCGCTCCCACCTGGGGATTGGGATTGACGTGGCCGCCTCCTTTGATGGCCTCCTTCAGCGCCATTCCCATGTATTCTTCATCCAATGTCATGCTTAAGCCTCCTCATCGGGCGATATCCCGATAAATAAAAAGCCCCGGACCATGGTCCAGGGCGAATGGGAAACGCGGCCAGTGCCGCCGTGTTTCTGTCATTTCAAATAAAAAGGCGCCCTGGACAAAATTGCCAGGGCGCGCTGAAATGCGAAGAAACGCGGAAATTAATCCGTTTCCAACCTTCTTTCATCTTGACTCGAAGCTCGCTTTTGCTCGCTTTCACTTGTTGGTTTAAATTCGCCTGCGGCGAATTCATCCGTCCAATCCTGTCGGATTGGACTCAAGCGAAGCTCGCTCCTGCTCGCTTTCACTTGTCGGTTTAAATTTGCCTGCGGCAAATTCATCCGTTCAATCCTGTCGGATTGGACTCAAGCGAAGCTCGCTCCTGCTCGCTTCTTACAATCGGCTTTGGAATTTCACCAAATCATGCCTTTCGGCTCGTGGGCTGTACCACCGGTCGGGATTTGCACCCTGCCCTGAAGTTTATTTGATTGTATTTTTATCATAACAGCTTATCCAGGCGCTGTCAAGCCCTTATTGGCAACTTTAGGCTTATTCTGTGCTTCTGCTGGCCATTTTTCCTGAAAGCCCCCCTCCTCCTGATGGGTTTTCTTGTGCCAGACCGCATTTCGTGATACACTTAAAGCCAGAAAACGCTTCGGCTTTAGCTCAAAAGGAATTCATCATGAAAAAAATAAAACAATCAACCCTCTTAACCATCGTCGGCATCCTCGCCGTTCTGGCTTTTCTCATCATGGCGCCCCACGCGGCCACCTTCAAGGCTCTGATCCAGGCGGTCCAGAAACGGGCGGATCCTGTCACCGTATCCTACCAGATCGATGTGCCGGATTCCGGCTGGCAGCCCCTGGCCGCAAATGGCGCCACGGCTGGCAACCAGGATGACTCTTCCGCGATGACTGCCCTGCGGGTCAAGCTGGACCCCGGGAATAAGCAAATCGGCATCACATATTCCACCTACACCCAGCAGGCTGGCTGGAGCGTCTGGGCCTCCGACGGCCAGGACAGCGGAACCGCGGGCGCCCGGAATGCCCTCGAAGCCGTCCAGATCAAGCTCACCGGCCAGGACGCCGGGGACAAGGTCCTGTATTACCGGACCTACGTCAAAAACGTCGGCTGGTTGGACTGGGCCGGCAGCGGCACCTCCGCGGGGACCACCGGCACCGGCTATCCCATCGAGGCCATCGAGATCAAGGTCCTGCCCGCTGGGACCGATGCCCCTGGCAGCACCTACGAGCCCTTCCTCCAGAGTGAGGCGGGGGTCGTCCTGGAAACCAAGACCATCGCCAGCAGCCGCGTCCAGCATGAATACCAGTTCATGTTCATCGCTGACAGCCATATTGTGAGTCTTTCCGACGCGTCAACAACCGAAGTCCGGGCCGCCGAGCTGCCCCGCCAGGGGCTGTTCACCAGTGATGCCGGCATTCCCTCGGCCTCCCTGTTCTCCCGGTATGTGGACATCGCCAACACCAACAACGTGTCGGCCTTGCTCATGGGCGGGGACATCATCGACTGTCCCTCGGACGAAAACATTGGGGTGATGCGGGAGGGTTTGGGCCAATTGAAATCGCCCTACCTGTACACCGTGGGCAACCACGACTGGACCTATCTCTGGGACGCCAACGACGATGCGGCCCGGTCCAAATACATGTCCCGCCTGGATGCGTTCACCCAGGGCAACAGTGATTGTCACACCCTGGAATACCCCGACCTCACCATCGTCGCCCTGGATGACAGTTCCGGGCAATTCACCCAGGGAGCGGCGGAAGGTCTGGAAAAAGCCATCGCCCGCAGCAAGCCCACCATCGTCATGTTCCACATCCCCCTGGCCGAGTCCAGGCTCAACGCCCTATCCACCCGGGACTGGGGCAAGCCTCTGACCCTGGGCGACGGCGGTTATCCGCCCAACCAGTGGTCCCAAAAGGTCATGGACCTCATCACCGCCAGCAACAGCCCGGTCATCGCCGTCCTCGATGGCCACCTCCATTTCCTATATTCCGGGTCTGCCAGCTCCCTGGCCCCCCAGTATGTCACCGATGCCGCTTACAAGGGCCGGGCGCTCATGCTGACCATCCGTCCCCAATGAAAAATCCCGGCAGCCACAGGCAAAACCTGTTGCTGCCGGGAATCTTTTTTTATTGACCCGTCCCGCCGTCAAATCCGGTCCGCATAATCATCCTCAAAGGCGTGCTGCAACGTCCGGTACAAGAGCTCCGGATCCACGGGCTTGGCCAGATGGGCGTTCATACCCGCCGCCTTGCTCTTTTCCACGTCTTCATCAAAGGCATTGGCCGTCATGGCGATGATGGGGATGGTCCGGGCGTCCTTGCGGTTCCAATGGCGGATGTTCACCGTGGCCTGGAGCCCGTCCATCATGGGCATCCGCACATCCATGAGGATGGCGTCGTAATAGCCCGGCGGATTGGAGATGAACATTTCCATGGCCTTCAGGCCGTTCACCGCGATTTCCACCGTCACCTGCTTGTCTTCCAGCAGATATTTTGCAATTTCCGCATTGATCTGGTTGTCCTCCGCCACCAGGACCCGCTTGCCCGTAAAATCAAAGACCAGCGGGTGCTCCTTCTGCCGTTCCATGCTCCCCCGGGCTTTCTGGAACGCGGAAATCAGCGTGGATTTGAACAGGGGCTTGCTGATAAGCAGATTGGCCCCCGCCGCCTTGGCCTCGCTTTCCAGGGCCTCCCAGTCGTAGGCCGAGATGATGATGATCGTCACGTCCGGCCCCACGATCCGGCGGATCTGCCGGGTGGTCTCGATGCCGTCCATATCCGGCATCTTCCAGTCGATCAGGATGTAGTGGTAGTCACTTTTTTCCTCGTTGCGGCACTTCACCCGTTCCACCGCCTCCATGCCGGACATCACATATTCGGTGATCATGCCGATATCCTTGAGGATCGAGCTGGCCTGTTCACAGACGACCAGGTCGTCGTCCACGATGAGGGTCCGCAGCTTTTCAAAATGGTATTCAAGCTTGGGCATCCGTTCCAGGCTTTCGTCCACCGTCAGAGGCACATCGATGGTGAACTCGCTTCCCACCCCGACGATACTGCGCACCTTGATGGACCCCGCCATCAGATCCACAAAGCTCTTGGTGATGGCCAGCCCCAGCCCGGTGCCGCCGAACACCGTCGTCGTGGTGGTGTCCTGCTGCTCGAAGGGCTCAAAAATCCGTTCCATGAAATCATCGCTGATGCCGCAGCCCGTGTCGTTGATCACAAAGCGCACCTTGGCAAAATTGTCCCTCCGGGAAAGCTGACGGATTTCCAGGCTCACCTTTCCCTTATCCGTGTATTTGACCGCGTTGCCCAGAACGTTGATGAGCACCTGCTGGAGCTTCATGGCATCCCCGATGTAAGAGTCGTCCACGTCGTTGGACACCACGCATTCGTAGTCCAGACCCTTGGCCTCCGCCTGGTTGTAAATGATGTTGTTGATGCCGCTGACAAACTCCCGGAACATGAATTTCTCATTCTTGAGGAGCATCTTGCCGCTTTCAATCCGGGACATGTCCAGGATATCGTTGATCAGGGACAGCAGATACCGGGAAGACATGCCGATCTTGCTGATGCAGTCCGATACCCGCTCATCGTCGCCGATCTTCTGGGCCGCCAGGGTCGCCATGCCGATGATGGCGTTCATGGGCGTCCTGATTTCGTGGCTCATCCGGGAGAGGAAGTTGCTCTTGGCAGAGCTGGCCTGCTTGGCCGCCGTCAGGGCCACCTTGAGCTGCTCGGTCTTTTCTTCCAGCTTCCGCGCGTTTTCCCGTTCCTGCTGGAAGGCGTCGGTGATATCCCGGCGGGTCATGAGGATCCGGCTCTTTGCCTCATCCAGATAGCAGTACTGGAATTGCTTGCGGAAGAGCCTTCCCTGGTCATCCTTCATGCTCACCGCCAGGGTGTAAAGCTCAGTTTCCTCCAGACGGCGGAGCACATTGCCCAGGGACGTCCCCGCCATCACCATGTCCAAATCCTCCGGCACCACGCAGCGCAGCAGGTAATCCTTGATGTTGCCATAGTGCAGCACATCCTCGGGAATGGGGATGTTCATCTCCGGCTTCCGGTTGCGGATCTGGAAGGTGTCGTCATTGGTGTCGATGACGGCGATGTAATCAAATTCCTTCTGGGAAATCTGTTCGATAATGGCCCGCTCCGTCCGGGATTCGGTGGTGTCGATGGTATTGTCAAACAGCTCGATATCCCCCGTGCGGGGATTTTTCACCAGGGTGATGTACGCCGTCAGCCAGCGGTTCTTCCGGCCGTCGTATTTGCCGATCTCATTGTCCACCGAACAGCTGGTTTCTCCGCGATAAAAACGGTCCATGAGCTCCGTGCGGGACAGGAGGCTGATCCGTTCATCCCCGGGCTCCAGCTTCAGCAGGTGAAGGGCCTCTTCGAAGAGCTGGTCCACCGGCACATCCTTGGTCAGCTTGTCCACCAGGGGCGATGTCCCCAGGACGCTGACGACCTTATTCCGGGTCAGATTGAGATGGATGGTGTACTGGGTATGGGGATTGGCCGAGGTGATGGCCCGCAGGGTATTGTCATACCGTTCCTCCTCCAATTTTTCATCGGTGATGTCCCGCCCGATTCCATAGACCTTGACGGGTTTTCCCGTCCCATCCCTGACCACCGTACAGGTCACGTCCTCACAAAAGAGGGGGCTGTCCGGCTTCCATCGCATCCAGAACTGACCCTTCAGTGTGGCTGCGGAGCCCTCCTCCACGTCCTTGAAGAGCTGGATGACCTTCGGCCGCTCTTCTTCCACGAACACCGGCAGGATGGATTCAGGCACGTTTTTAATCCGTTCCGGCACACCCCGCTTCTTGAAGCTGCCCGAGGGGCTGACGATGGCATGGTTGAGGATGTCGTACTCCCAAACCTCGAAATTGGCCCCCTTGATGGCATTTTCATAACGGGTTTCACTTTCCTTGAGGGCCTGTTCCGCTTCCACCTGCTGGGTCAAATCGATGTAACAGGTGTACACCGTCTGGTTCCCGTCGGCGTCCGTCACCGAAACCCCTTCCCGCCGCATCCACATGTACTGGCCGGTCACCTGATTGCGGACACGGCACAGGGTCACCACATGGCCTTCTTTGAAGACCCGTTCCGTATCCATCTTCACCTGTTCCTGATCCTCTGGATGGATCCGGTCGAACATGGTTCCGTAGGTCTCCTGCTGGAGCGCCTCCATCGATAAGCCGATGAGCTCGCTGAGGTGCCGGTTGACGAAGGTCCTCTTGATTGCGCCGTCTTCCTTGATATACAGGCACAGGCCCGTCGGAATGGTGTTCAAGGTGGTCAGAAGCCGTTCCCGTTCCTGGGACAGATTTTCCTGATTGGTCTGGCTGTCGGTGATATCCGTCAGAAAAGCGGCGTACACATCCCGTCCGTACCATTGCATGGTCCGGATCTCGATGCTGTACCATTTTTTTAAATGCTTATTGTATTTTTTGACGACCGGCAGCGTCTCCCCGTCCCCCTGTTTCTCCATCTCCAGCGGGCACCAGGGGCAGACGGTATCCATCCGGCCAAAGACCTCATAACAGCGTCTTTCCCGATAATCCGCCACCTTCCAGGAATCGATGGCCGTTTGATTGATGTAGTACACTTCCCGGGTCTTCCTGTCAAAAACGTAAATGGCATTGATGGAATGATCCAGGAGGCTGGAAAAAGCGCCGGATCCCTGGGTCGTGTTTTCGATGGACGCCAGGACCACCGGATCTCCTTCCATCTCTCCCAGATAGCGGGCCCGGGTGTGCACCCAGATGAACCCGTCCGTCTTATGGTAAAGCCGGTAAGAATAATCCACATCCGTCCCGGAAGTCAGTGAACGCTTTAAAACGTCAAAGGTGCCTGGACGGTCATTTTCCAGGACGATGTTAAAATCATTTCCATGGACGAAATCCTGGTATTCCCCCATGGTCATCCCGCACATGTCCGCAATGGATTCGGAGAAAAACAGTGGGACCAGACGTTTTCCCACTAATCTGTAAATCACAGCATTCCCTGGATTGGTATGATAAATCCGCTCCAACCCATCCATTGTCACTTTCATCGGAGTACCTCCATCCCACTTGAATTGATTCCCTTTTGTAAATTTTATTGTCTCACATCACGGCAATATAGTAAAGATAGAATTGCTCCAATTTGCAGCAAAAGGCATCAAAGGCTCGAAAAGATCTGGTACAGGAATTTGAGGTTTTCTTCAGTTTCCACGTAGGCATGGCCGTGGCATTCGCCGGCAAAGGCCGGCTGTCCGCCGCGGTAGGCCAGAACCGTCATCAGAGGGACCGGCTCCCAGCCCGAGGGCTCGAGGGCCTGGGTCGAAATGCAGACGGCTTTTTCTTCCTGACGATGGTACAGCGTCCCCTCCGCGTTGGTGTGGACGTAGAGCAGCTCGCCATCCCAGATGAGCAGGTTGAGCTTGTTGCCCTCTGCCATGTCCCCGATCAGCCGGGAAACCACCGCGAATCGTTCCGACGCCTTGAGGGCCTTGCCCGCGCGCTTTGATGCCTCATTGACGGCATCCACCAGATAGAGCAGGATCCGCTCACTGTCCGTTTCTCCCCTCTGCCGGTGCAGATAGCTGTTCAAAGGATCGTAGGAAAAAATCGTCCCGTTGTGGACCAGGGTCCAGTTCCGTCCGCGGCCATCCCGCCTGGTGTAGGGATGGCAGTTCTCATACCCCACATTCCCGATGGTGGCGTACCGGATGTGGCCCAGCACCAGGTTGGTGCGGATGCCCGCCGACAGCCGGTATTTCAAATAGGGGCTGGCCGATGCCTTCACCGGCTCCTTTTCAATGTTCAAGCCATTTTCCTGATTGACCGCCAGCCCCCAGCCGTGGGGATGGGCCGCACTGTGGCTGAAAAATTCCCGTAAGCGCTGATCCTGGTTCTGGGCTTCTGCTCCGCAGAATCCATATATTTCACACATAGCTGTCACCTCTTGCCGTTTAATAGCTTTATAATACTATATGTTTGGTATGTTTTAAAGGGATTTTTTTAAAAAAGCCGCAGGAATTTCTCCCTGCGGCTGATTAACCATTGTTCTTCTTATTTCCACCCGCTTTGATTGGCCTGCTCGCGGAGCCTTTTAATGGCGCGGGTGTGGAGGTTTTCCACCGTCTTGATGGACAAACCCAGATTTTCCGCCAGCTCCCGGGGTCTGATTTCCCCGCCGTACCGCCCTTCGATGATCCGGCGCTGTCCCGCGGGCAGGCCTTCGATCCATCCGGCCAAAGCCCGCCGGCGCTCCTGGATCTCCAAATGGCCGTCCACATCGGCCCTTTCATCCTCCAGGCGCTCAGCCAGGGTCAGTCCTTCCTCATCGCGGTTCTGCGCTTCCAGGGAATCCATCTCCGGTCTCTTGCTCCGCCGGTTCAAATCCATCATGGCGTAGTACAGGGTCTTCCTCAGAAACACCGAAAAATAAACACCCCTGTCCCCGTCATAATCGTCAATGGCCTTCAGGATGGCGAGCTGCCCCTCCTGATAAGCCTCTTCCCAAAGGGAATGATCGTACACGTATTTTTTGATGGCCGTGCACACCATGGGCCGATAGGCAAGGACCACCATTTCCCTGGCGGACTGGCCGCCATCCTGGGCTTTCCTCACCCATTCCATCATTTCCTCATTCTTTTCCGTTCCTGACATTCTCAAACCCCCGCTTTATGGTTTCCATCCCTTTCGGATCTCTTTTGCCGCTCTGCTTCCGTCTAACTTCACACCAGTATGGAAATTTTGTTTTATTCACCGCCTTCTCCGATTCTATTTAAGTGGGTAGGTTTAGTATATGTCTTTATTTGTGTTTTATCAAGAGTAACATTTCGTTATAAGAGGATTATTCATCCATTTGTGGATGGAATACGCGTGACAAGTTTAATTGGCAAAAAAAATAAAACCCACTCGCTGAGGAGCAGGTTTTATCAAGACCATCCGGTCCCGGACGCCGCGGCGGCCGGGATGCTGGGATGATCGCTATTTCTATATCATTAGTCCTGGATGATTTTGGCAACAGCGCCGGAACCAACGGTGTGGCCGCCTTCACGGATAGCGAAACGCAGGCCTTCTTCAATGGCGATGGGGGTGATCAGCTTGACTTCCATTTCGATGTGGTCGCCAGGCATAACCATTTCAACGCCATCTGGCAGTTTGATGTCGCCGGTCACGTCGGTTGTTCTGAAGTAGAACTGGGGACGGTAGCCATCAAAGAATGGGGTATGACGTCCACCTTCGTCCTTGGTCAGAACGTAAACCTGAGCGGTGAAGTGGGTGTGCGGGTGGATGGAACCGGGTTTCGCCAGAACCTGACCACGTTCGATCTGTGTACGGTCGATCCCACGGAGCAGGGCGCCGATGTTGTCGCCGCAGCGGCCTTCATCCAGCTGTTTACGGAACATTTCAACCCCGGTGACGGTGGTCTTCTTGACAGGTTTGATCCCGACGATTTCCACTTCGTCCCCGATATGGACGACACCACGTTCCACACGGCCGGTAGCAACTGTACCACGGCCGGTGATGGAGAAGACGTCTTCCACAGGCATCAGGAAAGGTTTGTCCAGATCACGTTCAGGTTCGGGGATGTATTCATCCACGGCGTCCATGAGTTCCATGATCTTGTCGCCCCATTCGCCGTCTGGATCTTCCAGGGCTTTGAGGGCGGAACCGGTGATGATGGGTGTGTCATCTCCTGGGAAGTCATATTCATCCAAAAGTTCACGGATTTCCATTTCGACCAGTTCGATCAGTTCGTCATCATCAACCTGATCAACCTTGTTCAGGAATACGACGATGTAGGGAACGTTAACCTGGTGGGCCAGGAGGATATGTTCACGGGTCTGGGGCATGGGGCCGTCAGCCGCGGATACGACCAGGATGGCACCATCCATCTGAGCGGCACCGGTGATCATGTTCTTGACGTAGTCAGCATGGCCCGGGCAGTCCACATGGGCATAGTGGCGTTTTTCTGTTTCGTATTCAACGTGGGCGGTGTTGATGGTGATTCCACGTTCACGTTCTTCCGGCGCTTTATCGATGTTTTCGAAAGCGACGTATTCGCCGTTTCCTTGACGTTTGCTCAGCACCAGGGTGATGGCCGCTGTCAGGGTCGTTTTACCGTGGTCAACGTGGCCAATGGTCCCGATATTAACATGGGGTTTATTTCTTTCGAATTTTTCTTTTGCCATTATACAATCTCCTTAAAAAAATAATACAGTCTACAAATACCTTTTGTCATTATATAAAATTATATTGTTTCTTTCAAGCTATTTCTTGATTTTTTTTATTTTCCCGGAAAGTTCTTCCCCATCCTTAAGTTCCCTATCCCCATTCCATTTTTCAGCGGGCAGCTGTCTTTTGTCCAGCCGGCTTCCCACTGTCTCACGCATAAGCGTATACAGAATCGAGCAAATGGGGATGAACAGGATCATTCCCAGCACGCCCCAGGCGTTGCCACCGATGGTCACGGCCACCAAAACCCAGATGGCCGGCAGCCCCACCGATCCCCCTACCACGTGGGGATAGATCAGGTTGCCTTCGATCTGCTGAACGATGATGAACAGCACTAAGAATTCAAGCGCCTGTACCGGTGAATTGATACAGATCAGGAGGGCACCAATGACGCAGCCCACCATGGTCCCGAAAATCGGAATCAGGCTCAAAACCGCAATGAGCACCGCAACCATCACCGCATAGGGCAAACGGAACAGTGACATGGAAATGAAGAACAGGACGCCGATGATGACGGCTTCCGTACACTGGCCTGTCACAAATTTTTTGAAGACGTCGGAGGAAAGGCCGGAAATCCGGACGATACTGTCCCCGTTTTTTTCCGGAAGGTAGGCGTAAAGAAGCTTACGGATCTGGACCCCCAGCGTTTCCTTCTGAAGCAATACATAAATGGCGAAAATGAGGCCGATAAAAAAGCTGACCAATGTTCCCACCACATTGGTGGCCCAGTCAACCGTCGAGTTGAGGGCGCTCATGGCTGTCTTCTGGAGATAGGATTCAATCCCCGAGGCGATTTTTCCCCAATCAGTCGTCAGATTCTTTATGGCGCTTGCAAACCGGGGATATTGCTCGCTGATCTTGAGCGCCCAAGCCTGGAGGCCGCTGATGAATCCCGGCAGCTTGTCCCCCACACTGGAAATGGTGTCCACCATTTGGGGAAAAATCAGGAAGGACGCCACAGCAAGTATGACCGCAATGGACAGAAAAGCCAATACCAGCGACACCGGCCGCTTGATCTTTGCCACGGCCGGATGGGCTTCGGATAATTTTTGACTGAAGATCTTCTCTTCAAACAATTCCATCGGGATATTGAGGACGAAGGCAATGGCTCCCCCGATAATGAAAGGAAGGAGCAGGGTGACCGCCCCCGACAAGCCGGTTGCGATCATACCCAGATTCTGCAAACCCGTCCACACAATAAGGGTACCCAGGATCAATGCGATGATGATCTTCAAGTTGCCTTTATTAAATTCCATGGGTGAAGAACTTATTTAATAAGCACGGGCGAAATACGCCATCTTATCTGCGGGCTTCCCGCAATGGACACAGCAGCCGTCGCCGATGACTTCCTGTTCGTCGTCAAAGGGGATGCACCGGATGGAAGCACCAGTTTCATCTTTGATGGCATCTTCACAGGCCTGATCCCCACACCACATGGCCTTGACGAAGCCGGGATTGTCCGCCAGGTTTTTCTTGAACTCTTCCATGCTGGCTGCTCTGGACGTCTTGGCTTCCCGCCGTGCCAATGCCTGGTCGTAGAGATTCTGCTGGATATCGGCCAAAAGATCCGTAACCGACTGTTCGACAGTATCCAGGGATACGGAAATCTTTTCTCCGTTGTCCCGGCGGGCCAGGACGCACTGACCTTTTTCCAGATCCCGGGGTCCGATTTCCAGACGGATGGGCACGCCCTTCATTTCCCACTGGTTGAATTTCCAGCCTGGAGAGTTGTCCGAATCGTCCAATTCCACCTTGAAGGATTGGGACAGCTTGTCCTTGAGGGCATAGGCCGCATCCAGAACCCCTTCCTTGTGCTGGGCCACCGGCAGGATAACCACCTGGATCGGTGCGATCTTGGGCGGCAGGACCAGGCCATTGTCATCGCCGTGGACCATGATGAGCCCGCCGATGAGCCGGGTGGAAACACCCCAAGACGTGTGATAGGGATAAACCCGTTCGTTGTTGCGGTCCAGATAGGTGATGTCAAAGGCCTTGGTGAAGTGCTGGCCCAGATTGTGGGAGGTCCCGGACTGGAGGGCCTGGCCATCGTACATCAGGGCTTCCATGGTATAAGTGGCAGAAGCCCCGGCAAATTTTTCCTTTTCGCTCTTCTGGCCCACCACCATGGGAATGGCCATGTATTGTTCTGCCACTTCCCGGTAGATGCCCAGCATCTGCATGGTTTCTTCCTGGGCTTCCTCTGCCGTTTCATGAAGGGTGTGCCCTTCCTGCCACAGGAATTCGGAAGTTCTCAGGAAAGGACGGGTGGTTTTTTCCCAGCGGACCACGGAGCACCACTGGTTGTATTTGAAGGGCAGCTGACGGTAGGTGTTCAGCCATTTGGCGTACATACTGCAGATGATGGTTTCCGACGTGGGACGGATACACAGGGGCTCTGACAATTCCTTATTGCCACCCTTGGTGACCCAGGCCACCTCCGGAGCAAAGCCTTCCACGTGTTCCGCTTCTTTTTTGAGCATGCTTTCCGGAAACAACAGCGGGAAATACATGTTCTGGTGGCCGGTTTCCTTGAAGCGCTTGTCATAGGCCTGCTGGATGTTTTCCCAGATGGCGTAGCCGTAGGGACGGATGACCATGAAACCCTTGACCGGCGAATAGTCCGCCATTTCTGTTTTGGAAATGACATCGGTGTACCATCGCGCGAAATCAACGTCCCGGGGCGTGATGGCCTCTACTTTATTTTTGTTGTTCTTACCCATAAACTCTTATTCCTTTCATTGATCGCTTAAATTCACTCAGACCTTCAGGTCCACTTCGCTCAAATCCAAATCAGCCTGATTAGCTGCAAGGATCGGCTTAACCTCTTCCGCAATAAAATCCTCCACCTGCTGGGGTGCCCGGCCGATGTACAGCTCCGGATTGAGGATGGTGGGGATATCTTTTTCTTCAATGCCGAAGGACCCGTCCGCCACGATGCGTTCCATCAAATCGTTGGGCTTGCCTTCCACCTTCACCGTATTGCCAGCTTCCATGGAGAGCACGCGGATCTTTTCGTGGAGGTCCTGACGGTCGCCGCCGTGCTTGACCCCTTCCATAATGATGTTTTCCGTGGCCATGAAGGGCAGCTCGTTCATGATATGCTGATGGATGACCTTGGGATACACCACCAGGCCGCCGGCCACGTTGTTGGCGATGCCGATGATGGCGTCGATGGCCAGAAAGGCTTCGGGCACGGAAATACGCTTGTTAGCCGAATCGTCCAGGGTCCGTTCAAACCACTGGGTGGCCTGGGTGATGGCAGGATTGAGGGAATCCACGATCACGTAGCGGGCCAGGGAGCAGATCCGTTCAGACCGCATGGGGTTACGCTTGTAAGCCATGGCTGAAGAACCGATTTGGGTCTTTTCAAAGGGTTCCTCCACTTCCTTCAGGTGCTGGAGCAGGCGGATATCCGTGGCAAATTTGCTCAGGCTTTGGGCGATGCCCGAGAGCACGGCCAGGACCTGGGCGTCAAACTTCCGGGGATAGGTCTGTCCCGTCACCGCGTAGGTTTTGTCAAAGCCCATTTTTTCCGCCACCCGCTTGTCCACCTGTTTGACCTTTTCCTGGTCATTTTCAAAGAGATCCATGAAGCTGGCCTGGGTTCCGGTGGTTCCCTTGGCGCCGCGCATGCGCACGGTGCTGATCAGATGGGTCAGGTCCTCGTAATCCATGAGCAAATCCTGCATCCACAGGGTGGCCCTCTTCCCCACGGTGGTCAGCTGGGCTGGCTGGAAATGGGTGAAACCCAGTGTCGGCAGATCCTTGTAGGCCATGGCGAAATCCGACAGCTTGGCGATGAGATTGAGCAGGCTCTTCCGGGTGTGTTCAAGTCCCTGGGTGTAGGTGATGATGTCCGTGTTGTCCCCCACATAGGCGCTGGTGGCTCCCAGGTGGATGATGCCCTTGGCCTTGGGGCACTGGTCCCCGTAGGTGTGGACATGGGCCATGACGTCGTGGCGCAGTTTCTTTTCATACTGGGCCGCCAGCTCGTAGTCAATGTCGTCAACCTTGCTTTTGAGCTCATCGATCTGTTCGTCGGTGATGTCCAGACCCAGTTCCTGTTCGGTTTCCGCCAGGGCCACCCAAAGGCGACGCCAGGTCGAAAACTTATTGTCCGCCGAAAAAATCTGGCAGATTTCCTTTGAAGCGTATCGCTCGATGAGCGGGTTTTCGTATAAATCCTTCACTGATATTCTCCTCGTTACTCTTCTGTTCCAAAAATACGGTCTCCCGCATCTCCCAATCCCGGCACGATGTACTTCTTCTCGTTGAGGTGGTCGTCCACCGCCGCACAATAAATGGGGATTTCCGGATGGATGGCGTGGATGGCCGTCAATCCTTCGGGAGCCGCCAGAATGGAGACCACGACGATATCGTCACACCCATCGTCCTTAAGGAGCTGGATGGTGTACTCGATGGAGCCACCGGTGGCCAGCATGGGATCGATGATGATGCACTTCCCGCCCTTGATGTTCTTGGGCATTTTGTGGTAGTACGCCACCGGCTTATGGGTGACGTGATCCCGCTCTACCCCCACATTGATGATCCGCACATCCGGATAGACCGTCGTAAAGCCTTCGATCATCCCAACGCCGGCACGGAGGATGGGAACGATGGATATTTCCCCGACGTCCAAACGCTTCTGCATGGTCTTGCACAGCGGCGTCTCGATTTCCACATCCCTCATCGGGAATTCCCGGGCGACTTCATACGCTAAAAAAGTGGAAATTTCTTTGACGATTTCCCTGAATTTCCGGGTTCCCGTGCTCTTCATCCGCAAAACGGTCAAACGATCCGTAATCATCGGATTATCAATGATAAAAGTATTATTCATGGTTACCCCTTTAAATTAATATTTTCCCTTTAATTATAGCCTTTATTTCCAGAAAGAAAAGCCTCAATTCGATTAAAACCCTCTTCAATCGACGGAATGTCCGTGGTGTAGGCAAAGCGGATGAAACCATCCACGCCAAAGGCCTCGCCGGGAATGGTCACAACCTTCTGTTCCAGCAAAAGCCGTTCGGACAGCTCATAGGCCGATTTCACCCCATAATCCGGGTCTGCCAGGACCTTCCGCACATCCACAAAAATATAAAAAGTGCTGGCCGGATACAGGTAATCAAAAACCGGGATGCGGTCCAGCCTTTCCATCATGGCGTGACGGCGTTCATCAAAAATCCGGATGGTCCCCTCAATCCTGTCGCCCTGCTCCAGCAAAGCGGTAACCCCGGCGTGCTGGGTGATGGTAGACGGATGGGAGATGGTGTGTCCCTGGATCTTCTTCATCCCGTCGATGATGTCCTTGGGTCCCGCGGCGTAGCCCAGGCGCCAGCCCGTCATGGCGAAGGTCTTGGAAAACCCGTTGACCACCACCGTATGGGCCTTGATGTCTTCCCCCAGGGAGGCGATGCTCACCGTATGGTGGCCATCATAAATGAAGGCTTCGTAGATTTCATCGGAAATGACGATCAGATCATTTGCCACAATGACCTGGGCCAGGGGCCGGAGCTCTTGCTCGGTGTAAAACTGTCCCGTGGGATTGACCGGCGTGTTGAGCATGACCACCTTGGTTTGATCCGTAATGGCCGCCTCCAATTCCTCTGCGGTCATCTTGAAGCCATTTTCCGGCTGGGTATCCACAATCACCGGGACACCTCCCGCCAGCTTGACCATCTCCGTGTAACTCACCCAATAGGGCCGGGGCATGATGACCTCGTCCCCGGGATTGAGCAGCGTCTGGAGAGCCACCGACAGGCTGCTTTTGGCCCCACTGTTGACGATGATTTCCCCCACAGAATATTCAAGCCCGTTTTCCGCCTTCAGCTTTTTCGCGATGGCCTGGCGAAGGGCCAGTACACCGGCCACTGCGTCGTACTTGGTGTAGCCCGCGTCAATGGCGGCCTTGGCCCCGTCACAGATGTAAGCCGGCGTGGTGAAATCCGGCTCACCTGTGCCGAAGCGGATAACCGATTCCCCGGCCGCCTCGTAGGCGGAGGCTTTCTCCGCCATGCTCAATGTCAGCGAATCGGTGCAGTTGTAAATCTTGTCTGATAGTCTCATTTATTCTTCATCCTCGTATATCCGGTACACCCTTTCAATCCAGGTGGCCCTTCCCGTTTTTTCATCCACGTTGACGACGACCCCATTGATCTGCCAGGGCTTGTTCTTCTCGATGACGAACCGTTCCGGCTGTTTGGTGCGCATCTTCCGGATGATGATATCCTTCTCCACCCCCAAGACCCCGTTCAGGGGACCGGTCATTCCCAAATCCGTAATGAAGGCCGTCCCCCCGGGGAGCACCCGGGCATCGGCCGTCTGCACGTGGGTGTGGGTCCCGGCCACCAGGGAAGCCCGACCGTCCAGATAGTAACCGAAGGCGATTTTTTCCGAGGTGGTTTCCGCGTGGATATCCACCACGAAGACATCGGCATTGGCCGCAATTTCATCCAGCACCCGGTCCACCGCCCCAAAGGGCGAGTCCAGCTCTTCCATGAAGATCTGGCCGGACACGTTGAGCACGCAGGCCCTGATCCCCTTCCAGTCAAAAAAGCCATAGCCCCGGCCGGGGCTGTCGTCCGGGTAATTGAGGGGCCGCAGGATCTGGGGATAGGCGCCGATATAATTTACCGTATCCTTCTGCTTCCAAACGTGATTGCCCATGGTGATCACATCGATGGGAAGGGCCAGAAGCTCCTTGGCGTTCTTTTCCGTCAGGCCATTGCCCCCCGAGGCGTTTTCCCCGTTGACGATGGTCACATCCACGCCGTACTCCGCCTGGAGCTCTGCCAGATGTTCGCTCAGGACGCGGCGCCCGGGTTTGCTCACGACATCACCGATCATTAATAGTCTCATATCCGCTCCTTTTAACCATAAAAAAGGGGAAGCATTAGGCCTCCCCTTACAATCTTACTTGGCGTATTCCACAGCCCGTGTCTCACGGATCAGGTTGACCTTGACATTGCCAGGGTATTCCATTTCCGATTCGATCTTCTTGGCGATTTCCTTGGACAGCAAATGCATGCCTTCGTCATCCACCGAGTCAGGCTTGACCATGATCCGGACTTCCCGCCCGGCCTGGATGGCGTAGGATTTTTCCACCCCATCGAAGGATGAAGCGATTTTTTCCAGATCTTCCAGACGCTGGACGTAGGAGACCAGGGTTTCCCTCCGGGCTCCGGGCCGCGCCGCCGAAATGGCGTCCGCTGCCTGGACCAGCACGGCTTCAATGGTCGTGGCTTCCACATCCCCGTGGTGGGCTTCCACCGCGTGAATGACAGCCTTGTTTTCCTTGTGCTTCTTCAGCTCATTGACGCCGATTTCCACATGGTTGCCTTCAACCTCATGGTCGATGGCCTTGCCGATATCGTGGAGAAGTCCGGCCCGTTTGGCGATCTTCACATTGGCGTCCAGCTCTGCCGCCATCAGGCCGGCCAGATGGGCCACCTCGATGGAATGCTTGAGCACGTTCTGTCCGTAGCTGGTCCGGTATTTGAGCCGTCCCAGCAATTTGACGATTTCCGGATGGACATTGTGAATGCCCGTGTCGAAGCAGGCTTGTTCCCCCACTTCCTTGATTTCATTTTCCATTTCCTTCTGGGATTTCTTGACCACTTCTTCAATCCGTGCCGGATGGATCCGCCCATCCACGATGAGCTTTTCCAAAGACATCCGGGCGATTTCCCGGCGGATCGGGTCAAATCCCGAAAGGATGACCGCTTCCGGCGTATCGTCGATGATCAGATCGATGCCGGTGGCCGTTTCCAGTGCGCGGATGTTGCGGCCTTCACGGCCGATGATCCGCCCCTTCATTTCATCGTTGGGTAGATTGACCACCGAAATGGTGGATTCCGCCACATGATCTGCGGCGCAGCGCTGGATGGACTGGGCAATGATTTCGTGGGCCTTTTTATCGGCATTGGCCTTGGCTTCCGATTCAATCTGGCGCACCATCACAGCGGCGTCGGCACGGGCTTCCTTGGAAACCTCGTCGAGCAAGGTCTCCCTGGCTTCGTCCCGGGTCAGACCCGAAATCTTTTCCAACTCGGCGATCTTTTCATCGAGCATCCCATTGAGTTTTTCTTGCTTCTTATCAAGCTCTTTGCTTCGTTTTTCAAGTTTCTCTTTGGTCCGTTCAATGCCCTGGTTCTTCTTTTCGATGTTCTCTTCTTTCTGAACCAGGCGGTTTTCCATCTTCTGCAGCTCGCCACGACGCTGGCTGTTTTCCCTCTCGATGGATTCCTTCAGCTCGATCGCTTCTTCCTTTGCGTTGAATAAGATCTCTTTCTTCTTTGTTTCGCCGTCCCTTACAGCATCATTGACAATTCGCTTAGCTTCTTCTTCTGCGCTTCCGGTTTTTCCTTCCGCGACTTTCTTTCTAATCAAATAGCCGATACCGAAGGCGACGACGATACCAATCACTAAAATTACCACTAATGCGTTGATAGTCTTCACCTCCTCATTACAATATTTAACTTTAAAGACTCATTCTATAATATTGTATCCTTAATTAAAATGAGAGTCAACCAAGACCATTCACACTGCTGAATTTTTTTTATTTAAAGGTTTCATTTCCATCAGATGTAAATGATATTAACTGCTTTGTTGAGTTCTTTCATCAGATTGATCAGTTCCTCGGTGATCCGCCACTTGGATGTCAGCGCATCGGGGAAATCCGGATTCTGATGGGCGGGGTTGATGGAGTTGCCCAGGATGAAATCAATGTGGGTGGCATAGTTCACCAGCATATCCGCCAGGATGTCCGCCCCGTTGTTTTCCTGGAAGGCCTTGCTGCCCTGGCGCTCGTCGATGTACTTCCGGATGATCCGCACCGTTTCCTGGATGGTGATCACCCCTTCAGTCACCAGATCGATGGATTTCATGTGACCCACCGGCGGCACCTGTTTGGACATGGTGGACAGATCAATTTCCACCTCTTCCCCGTATTCCCGGGACACGATGTTGCTGGCGGTCCCGCCACACACCACCGTCTTGCCTTTGGCTTCATCCAGGATCTGCTTGACCATGCTGTCCTTGCTGTGATCCAGGGGCGGCCCGGAGAATAGCGTGACGTACCGGTGCTCCTCGGCCCGGATGACCACGCAGGTGGTGTCATCCCCCGGCTCGCCGTCGTACAGGTCGTTGCAGATATCGATCATCTTCATGGAGATGTCCTTGCTGGTCTTGATGGTGTCGTCGTAGGCCCTGGCCAGGAAATAATCCGCCGCTTCCTCCCACTGCCATCCGAAATCGATGAGGTTGCCCACGCCGGCGTGGATGACCCCGTCGCTGAAGAAGCCCATGATGTCCCCTTCCTGGATCTTCATCTTGGTTTCAAATATTTCCTTGCCCTTAAACTGCAGGGACTTGCGGTCCAGGTCCATGATTTCCCCATCCCGGATATATACCAAGGGCGGGTTGTCGAACTCGACGATATACACCCGCTGGGTTTCCTTGAACACCTGGACGATGGTGAAGGTGGAGTAGGCCAGCTTGCGCACCTGGCACTCCGGCAGCGTCGCTTCCAGGGTTTCCACCACATCCTTGATGGGCAGCTTTTCTTCCAGCATGGTGGCGGTGATGGTGGAGGTCATGGTGGCCAGGATGTTGGCCTTCACCCCGCTGCCCAGACCGTCGGCCAGCACGACGATGGTGCTTTCGTCGTTGATCCGCATTTCCACGTTGTCGCCGCACAGCTCTTCATTTTTCTTGTTGATGCTGTCCATGGCGATATCTAAAAACAGTGACATCATTCCACCCCGCCGTCTTCAACCGCCACGATCTTCTGGAGCTTGGTCAGGGTCACCTTGGTTTCCGCCGTGGTTTCACCCAAAAGCTCCGCTATCTGATGGGATACCCGCATCTGCTTGTCAATGACCTTCTGGGCCATATCCAGCGTATCCACCTGCATCTGGCGATAGGCGTTTTCTTTTTTTATCTCCTTGGAGATATCCACAAAAATTCCCAGGTACATGTTCTGACTGGGCAGATAGGTCAGGATTTCCATGAAATGGATGTCCCCGTAGGCGTAGTATCCCCGACCTGCGTAGGAATTGGAATCCTGGTTCTTCAGCTTGATGAAAGGACTGTAATTGAAAATCTTGTCAAAGACCTTTCCCACCACCTCCGCCCGGGAAATTTCGAAGGTCCTTTCCGCGGCGGGATTGAATTCCAGGATGTGGAAGGACTCATCCAAAACCGCGATGGCGTTGGGCGTGGACTGGATGATCAAATTGGAGATGGCCTCGTTGCGGTTGCGCATGTAGGGCAGGCACATATCCAGCTCCGCCATGCCGCAGTACACCGCCGCCGCCTTTTCCCGGCAGCTGTCGTACCCGCAGCTGCCGCAGTTGAGCTCATCGCTGGGTTTGAACTTTCCCGTCTTCCGCAGGATTTCCTCAATGGCCGATTCCGGCACCGTGTCAAAAAGATCCTTTTGTTTGGGGAGATAGGTCTTGCCCTGGGCCTTGGCTGCCTTTTCTTCGGAATATTCTCCCCGCTTATTGCCGCTGATGTACTCCTTGACCCGTTCGATGCGTTCGTATTTTACAAAAGGTGAATGGGTGTTGCCAGGGCCGTTGACGCAGCCTTCGGAACAAGCGTTCATTTCAATCCAGTAATTCTCGTGGAGACTGTCAATGTGGTCCAGGAAGTCCCGGCAATTCTTCAGTCCGTCAATCTTGATGACCCGGCGGGGGCCGGTCACATCCGAAACACTGCTCTTGGCCACACCGCCGGCCAGAGGATAAAACCGGGCGACGTCGCAGTCATCGGAATCGAATTGGCCGGGGGCACAGGCCCTCAGATTGATTCCCTTTTCCTCAAACCACTCGTCCATTTCATCGAAGGTCAGTACCGCGTCAATACAGGGTTTCCCATCCTGGCCCAGCACTTCCAGCTTCTTGGAAATACAAGGGCCCGCAAAAACTACCTTGGCCCCGGGATATTTTTCCTTCAGGAATTTGCCGTGGGCCATCATGGGTGAAACCACCGTGCTCAGGTAGGGCACCAATTTGGAATAATATTTTTCCACCAGAGTATCCACCGTGGGGCAGGAGGTGGTGATGATATGACGGGAAGGTCCAAAGTAATCCTCCCGGTATTTCTTTGACACCGCTTCAGCCCCGATGGCGGTTTCCTCGATGGCGCTGAAGCCGAGATCCCTGAGGGCGGTGATCAGCTGAAGCGGGTTCTCCATGATGAAGCTTCCCGGAAAGCTGGGGGCCAGGCTGACTGCCACCTGTTCCCCGGAATCCAGCCATTCCCGGATAGTGTCCACATCACTGGCCACCTGCTTCGCATTTTGGGGGCACACCCGGAAGCAGGTGCCGCAGCCGATGCACAAGTCCTCAACGATCTGGGCCTGGTGATCCTCTACCTTGATGGCCTTGACCGGACAATACCGGACGCATTTATAGCAATTTTTACAATTGGCTTTATTGAAATTAATGACACCCATCAATCCGCCTCCATGATCTGGTCGAACAAAGCCTCCACCCCATCGGGCTTCACCTTGTACACCACACCGTTATGCCGGACGGAAACCTTATCGCTGCAGGCATTCATGCAGAAGGATCCCTTCAGATGGACTTCATCCTCCAGTCCCCTTTCAGCAATGATCTTTTTAAAAGCCTCCACCACGTCAAAGGACCCCCTGACGTGGCAGGAAGACCCAATGCACAATTCAATCTCTTTCATAATGAACCGCTTCCTCTCTCTTAAAATCAACCAAATCCATTTTACACAATTATTTCTTTGACTCCAGCACTCCCGGCATAGGTATGGCCGCAGCGATGTACGCCCCTGCCAGCATGGGCACGATGGCATCCACCGGGAAACAGAGCATGAGCAGCATGACCACCGCCAGAGGCTTGCGCATGACAGCGCCCACCACGGAGGCCGTGGCTACAGCCACACAAAAGGCCGGATTGATCATCGGCAGCAGGGCAGCACAGCCGTATCCAAAACAAACCCCGGAAAAAATAATGGGAAAGATATTTCCTCCCCTCCACCCTGTTTCGATGCAGAAGTTGGTCATGAACAATTTGACCAGGGCCGTAGCAAAAAGCAAGGCGGCCGGTACGGCCTGCCAGCCTTCCATGACCTGCGTCATCTGGGATTCCCCGGACCACATGGTGTAGGGCAAAGCCATGGCCACACCGCCCAAAGCCACCCCGCCGATGACGCCAAGAAGGATCTTCTTATCCGCCAGGGGCCGGACCAGCCACCGGGACAGCCGCGTAAATCCCTGGAAGGCCATGCCCACCAGGGAACCTGCCACCGCAATGGGAATCATCAAAAGCCATTCGTTACGGCCGATGGTGATGCCTGTAAAGCGGCCCAATCCCATGCCGCCGCCCAAATAATGACTCAGCGCTGTAAAGACGCCGAATCCCGACAATATGGCAATGAAGTAAAATACCGTCTTGGATGTTTTGGGGATCTTACTTTCTCCCCCGGCATCCTCCACATTGTGGACACAGCCGAAGAGCGGCGCCTTGAAGATGGCACCCAAGGTCGCGGCAATTCCTACCTGAGCCAGCTCCTCCACCTCGATATAAGAGGTCTTGAACCGGTCTGCCAGCCAAAAGCAAAGCCCGGCAATGATTCCGGTCAGCCCGGCTTCCGGCCCGATGCTCCCGCCAAAAATAAGCGGCACCAAGGCGCAGACCGCAATGATAGGCAGCTTGTCGTAGGGCAGCCGTTCCCCGCCTCTGATCTTCGCCATATCCTCGGCCAAAGGACTCGGACAGGGCCCGAAATAATGCTGCAGAATCCCGACCAAACCCCCGCCACAGCCACAGACGGCCACGGTGTACCAGGGCGGAAGGCTGAGCTGGGACGGCACCCATTCCCATAGGAATGAAATGCCCAGATCCATGACCCACAGCAGGAACCAGACAACCGCGCCGACGACGATACCCAGCAGCGCGATGAACAGCCCCAACACAATATTTTTTTGGATTTGCTCCTTCATTTGGCCCCTCCTGTACATGCTATTTATAAATTATAACTTAAAAGAAGTGAAAACGCAACACAGCCGTGGATAAAATAAAAACCAAAAAAGAACCGGACAAGCGTCAAATCAGCTCGTCCGGCTCTGCCGTAAAACGGATTATTTATTTTTTTCAACCTTCGCGATATCGTTGCGATGGAAGACCCCTTCAAACTGAATCTTGTCAATTTGAGCGTACACCTTTTGACGCGCAGCCTCCCGGGTTTCCCCCAGGGCCGTCACTGCCAGCACACGGCCGCCATTGGTGACGATCTGGCCATCCTTTAACGCGGTGCCGGCGTGGAAGATTTCACAGCCCTCCACGGCATCCAGCCCGGTGATGGGGTATCCCTTCTTGTATGAACCCGGGTAGCCACCGGAAGCCAGGACCACTGTCACAGCCGCTTCTTCCTTCCATTCAATGGCACAGCTGTCCAGCTTGCCATCGATGCAGGCGTCCATGATGTCCACCAGATCGGTCTTCATCCGGGGCAGCACCACCTGGGCTTCGGGATCGCCGAAGCGCACGTTGAATTCCAGCACCTTGGGTACACCGTCCTTGATCATCAGACCGATGAACAGAACGCCCACAAAATCCATGCCGTCGGCCTTGAAGCCGTCGATAATCGGCGTCAGGATTTCACGGTTGATCCGTTCGGTCAGCACAAAATCGTCGAACAGGGCGTTGGGGGAATAATTCCCCATGCCGCCGGTATTGAGTCCCTTGTCGTCGTCGTAGGCCCGCTTATAATCCCTGGCGCTTTCCATGGGCACGATGGTCTTGCCGTCCACAAAGCATAAGATAGAAGCTTCGGTCCCCGTCAGGTATTCCTCGATGACCACTTTGTCCCCCGCGGAACCGAAGGCCTTTTCTTCCATCATCATCTTCATGGCTTCTTTGGCGGAAGCTTCGTCCTCGGGGATGACCACCCCTTTGCCCGCAGCCAGGCCATCGGCCTTGATGACCATGGGGTATCCGTAAATTCCCAGGTCTTTGACGATGTCCTCGTACGCTGTATATTCCTTATACATGGCAGTGGGGATGTGATGCCGGATCAGAAATTCCTTGGTGAAGGCCTTACTTCCTTCAAACTGGGCACATTTTTTGTTGGGCCCGAAGACGCGGATACCCTCCGCCGCCATGGCATCCGCCATGCCCATGACCAAGGGAACTTCCGGACCGATCACAACCAGATCCACGGCCTTTTCCTTGGCAAAGGCCACGCAGCCGTCAATGTCCTCCACTGAAATGGGAACGCATTCGGCGATATCCGCCATCCCGCCGTTCCCCGGCACACAGTAAATCTTGTCAACCCTGGGGCTCTGGGCAACCTTCCAGGCGATGACGTGTTCGCGGCCACCTGAGCCGACGACCATTACTTTCATTTTCGCTTCCTCCTTCTCAAATATAGAAATTTCGTCAAATGGAAAAAACCCGCTGCCGCCATTTTGGGGCAGCGGGCTGTTTATCAGGAATGTTTGAAATGACGCATGCCGGTGAAGACCATGGCGATGTCGTTGTCGTTGCAGACCTTGATGGAATCTTCATCCCGGATGGATCCGCCGGGCTGGATGATGGCCGTGATGCCGGCCTGGACCGCCACCTTGCACACATCGTCAAAGGGGAAGAAGGCATCGGATGCCATCACCGCGCCCTGGCAGCGTTCGCCGCCGTGTTCCACGCAGCTTTCCATGGGCCAGATCCGGTTGACCTGTCCGGGGCCGTTGGCGATCAGGCATTTATCCTTGGCCACCGAAATGGCATTGGACTTGGTGTCCTTAACGGCCTTCCAGGCAAAGAGCAGGTCTTCCATTTCCTTGTCCGTTGGCTTGCGGTTGGTCACCACTTCCAGTTTGTCATAGAGCTTGGTATCCCGTTCCATGACGAGCATGCCGCCCATGACCTTCTTGAGCTCATACCCTTCTTCACGGTACATGATGTCTTCCAGGACCAGCAGGCGCAGGTTCTGCTTGGCCGCCAGGATTTCCTTGGCTTCATCGGTGAAGCCGGGGGCCACGATGACTTCCAGGAAGATTTTGACCATCTGTTCCGCCGTTTCCTTATCGATGGGACGGTTGGAAGCGACGATGCCGCCAAAGATGGAGGTTGGATCCGCTTCATAAGCCTTGCGGTAGGCATCGGCAATGGTCTTGTCGCTGGCGATGCCGCAGGGATTGGCGTGCTTGACCGCTACGATGGTGGGTTCATCGGTGTATTCCTTGAGGATTTCCAGCGCACCGTTGGTATCGTTGATGTTGTTGTAGGACAGTTCCTTGCCCTGGAGCTGGGTCGCCGCCGGCAGGGTTCCCTTGTTGTCGCCGATTTCCTTGTAAAAAGCAGCGCGCTGATGGGGATTTTCGCCGTAGCGCAGTTCCTGGGCCTTTTCGTAGGTAAAGGTCACCGTGTCCTGTTCCAGCAGGTCGCCGTCCACCCGTTTGCGCAGGTAATCCGCGATCATGGTATCGTAGGAGCTGGTAGTCTGGAAGACCTTCAGGGCCAGACGGTAGCGGGTTTCGTAGGTGGTGTAGCCGTCTTTTTCAATTTCAGACAGAACCTGATCGTAATCCGCCGGGTCCACCACCACGGTCACATCGTTGAAATTCTTGGCCGCCGAACGCAGCATGGTCGGTCCGCCGATATCGATGTTTTCGATGCAGTCTTCAAAGGCCACGCCGGGCTTCATCATCGTGTTCTTGAAAGGATAAAGGTTGATGACCAGCAGGTCGATGTTTTCGATGCCCAGTTCCTTGCACTGTTTCTGATGGTCTTCATTGGCGCGGATATTCAAAATCCCGCCGTGGATCTTGGGGTGCAGGGTTTTTACCCGACCGTCCAGACATTCGGGAAATCCGGTGATATCCGACACATCCTTGGCCGGGATGCCCCCATCGCGGATGGCCTTGGCCGTTCCGCCGGTGGAGATGATTTCCCATCCCAGATCCGAAATCTTTTTCGCGAATTCGACGATTCCTGTCTTATCCGATACCGAAATCAAAGCTCTCATATCTATTTTTCCTCCAAATCCCAGGTGACCCTGGATGAATTACTTCTTACGATTCCACGCGAACATGGCGGCCATCCACCGAAACCTTACCCAAACAGATTTGGGCCACCACCCAAGGCAGCAGCTCGTGTTCCACCTCAAGCACCCGCTTCTGAATGGATTCAGGTGTATCGTCGTTGAGCACCGGCACCGTCCTTTGGGCGATGATGGGACCGGCATCGGCTTCTTCGTTGACAAAATGCACCGTGGCACCCGTCACCTTCACGCCGTAGTCGTAAACCGCCTGATGGACGTGCATGCCGTAATACCCTTCCCCGCAGAACGAGGGGATGAGCGCCGGGTGGATGTTGACGATGCGGTTGGGATAGGCTTTGACGAAATCCGCCGTGATGATGCGCATATACCCGGCCAGCACCACCAGTTCCACACCCCGGGCCTTCAGCTCCGCCACGATCCGGGCGTTGAAATCCGCCACGCCGTCACATTCTTTTTCCACGATGGCCACCGCGGGAATCCCGGCGTTCTGCGCCCGGGTCAGGGCGTAGGCGTCTTTATTGTTTGAGATGACCACGGCGATCTCGCCGGATACGCCGTGGACCTTATCGATGACTGACTGGAGGTCTGTTCCCCCTCCGGAAGCCAATACGCCAATTTTCATCATAATTGAATCTTCGCCTCTCCCCTGATCACATCACCCAAGATCACCGGGGTTTCGCCCTTGGCTTTCAGCGCCGCCACAAAGCCGTCGGCCTTATCCGCCGGCAGGGCAGCCACCAGGCCGATGCCCATGTTGAAGGTGCCGTACATATCCTTTTCGTCGATGTTCCCCAGCTTCTGCAGATAGCGGAAAATGGGCGGTGTGTCGATGACGGATTTATCCACCCGGGCACACAGGCCGTCGGGAATCATCCGGGGGATGTTTTCGTAAAAGCCGCCGCCGGTGACGTGGCTCATGCCCTTCACTCCAAAGGGCAGGATGGCGTCTTCCATGGCTTTCACGTAAATGCGCGTCGGCGTGAGCAGCGCCTCACCCAGGGTCATGCCCAGGTCGTCAGCGTAGGTATCCACCTTCAAATCGTGGTCCTTGAACACGAGCTTGCGCACCAGGGAGAATCCGTTGGAGTGGACGCCGGAAGACGGCAGGCCAACCAGCACATCTCCCTCAGAGATGCTCGCACCGGTCACCAGGTCATCCTTTTCGGCCACGCCCACGGCAAAGCCTGCCAGGTCGTAGTCCTCTACGTCGTACATATCGGGCATTTCAGCGGTTTCACCGCCGATCAGCGCCATGTTTCCCTGGACACAGCCTTCGGCCACCCCGGATACGATCTTGGCGATTTTTTCCGGATAGTTTTTGCCACAGGCGATGTAATCCAGAAAGAACAGAGGTCTCGCCCCCTGGCACAGGATATCGTTGACGCACATGGCCACACAGTCGATGCCGATGGTATCGTGCTTATCCATCATGAAGGCGATCATGAGCTTGGTTCCCACGCCGTCGGTGCCGGATACCAGCACCGGTTTTTTATAGCCTTCCGGCAGTTCGATGAGTCCGCCGAATCCTCCCAGATGGGACAGGACGTACTCGTTGAAGGTGCGCTTCACGTCGTCCTTCATGAGCCGGACGGATTCGTAGCCGGCTTCCACATCCACGCCAGCGTCTTTGTACGCATTGGTCTTCGTCATTTTGCTTCCTTTCACGTTTATTCCTTTAAAACAGGGACTTCCATGGGATAGTTGCCGTCAAAGCAGGCCCGGCAGTATTCCGTCCCGCCGCCAACCGATTCGTTGAGCCCGTCCAATGAAATGTATTCCAGGGAGTCGGCCCCCAAAATCTGACGGATTTCCTCCACGGATTTCTTGGCGCCGATCAGATACTTGCGCCTGGGCGTATCGATGCCGAAATGGCAGGTGTGGGAAACCGGCGGACTTGTCACCCGGAAATGGACTTCCTTGGCGCCGCCATCCCGCAGGATGGACACCAGCCGTTTGCTGGTGGTCCCCCGGACGATGGAGTCGTCGATGACGATGACCCGCTTGCCCTCAATGGTTTCCCGCAGAGGGTTGAGCTTAAGCCGCACCCCCTCTTCCCGCATCTTCTGATCCGGCTGAATGAAGGTCCGGCCGGAGTATTTATTCTTGATCAGTCCGATGCCATAGGGAATTCCCGATTCTTCAGCGTAGCCCACCGCCGCCGGGATGCCGGAATCCGGCACGCCGATGACCACATCTGCCTCCGTCGGACATTCCCGGGCGAGGATGCGGCCGGCAGAGTGACGGGCCTGGTAAACCGAACGGTTTTCCATGATGGAGTCGGGACGGGCAAAGTAAATCTGCTCGAAAATGCAGGCCCGCTTGCCGACCCAATTCTTCTGACCGTAGGATTTGATGCCGTTTTCGTCGACTACGACGATTTCCCCGGGATCGAGGTCCCGGATCAATTGGCCTCCCACCGCGTCGATGGCGCAGCTTTCGGAAGCCAGGATATACATGTCGTCTTTCTTTCCAAGACAGATGGGCCGGATACCGAAAGGATCCCGGACGCCGATCAGTTTGTCTTCCATGGTGATGACCAGGGCGTAGGCCCCTTTAATGATTTCCACCATCCGCTGGATGGATTCGATGACCCCGTGGCGCAGCCCCCGGGCCAGAATATCCACCATGACTTCTGTGTCGATGGTGGTTTGGAATACCACACCGCCGTCTTCCAGCATCTCACGCAGGGCCTGGTCATTGATCAGGTTGCCGTTGTGTGCCAGGGCGATGTCGCAGCTTTTGATATTGACCATCAGGGGCTGGGCGTTGGTGACGCCTCCCTCCCCTGATGTGGAGTATCGGACGTGGCCGACCCCAACATTTCCTTTGAGGTTTTTCAGGACGCCTCCCTTAAAGACGTCCGCCACCAGTCCCACATTCTTGTGGATGTTGATCTTGCCGTTACGGTTGACCGCGATACCCGCGCTTTCCTGCCCGCGGTGCTGCAGGGCGAACAGTCCATAATACAGATAAGACGAAATATTCTTCGTTTTGTCCGGGCTGTAAACACCGACAACACCGCATTCATCATGAAATTTATCAATCAATCTTTTAAACCTCCAGGTCGTTCATCCCCCCACAAATCATGCTGTCCTCTTCCACGATTCCTCGAATTTACTTAATTGTTATGCGTCGACGCGTTTGAGCATTTCCTGGTAGGCTTCCTCAATATCCCCCATGTCCTGTCTGAAACGGTCCTTATCCAATTTTTTACCTGTCTTCACATCCCAGAAACGGCAGGTATCCGGTGAGATTTCATCGGCCAGTACAATCTGTCCGTCAGACGTCTTGCCAAATTCGATTTTAAAGTCGATCAGGTTGATACCCCGTTCCAGGAAATAGGCCTTGAGTATTTCATTGATCTTCAATGTGAGCTCACGGATGCGGCCGACTTCTTCACGGGTCGCCAGCTTAAGGGCCACAGCGTAATCGTCGTTGATCAGCGGATCGTTGTAGTCATCATTTTTGTAGCTGAATTCAAAGATGGGTTCTTCCAGAACGGTTCCTTCGGGAACGCCCACGCGCTTGCTCATGGAACCGGCCGCGGTGTTGCGGATGATGACTTCCAGCGGGAAAATGGTGACCGCCTTGACCAATTGTTCATTGTCGGACAGCATCTTCACAAAATGAGTTGGAATCCCTTTTTCTTCCAGCATTTTGAACAGGACCACCGTCATCTTGTTGTTGATGACGCCTTTGCCCTGGATGGTTCCTTTTTTGGCACCATTGCCTGCGGTGGCATCGTCTTTGTATTCGATCACGTACAGGTTGGCGTCATCGGTTTTGAATACTTTTTTGGCTTTTCCTTCGTAAATCTGTTCTAATTTTTGCATTTTGCTCATCTCCTTTTAATGAATGCTTACGCTTCTTCGTGGATCATCTTGTGCAGCTTATCGTTTTTGGCTTCCACCTCGTCGTTGAGCTGGACCTTATAGGCCTTCATCTTGGCACGAAGTTCAGGGTATTTGATGGACAGCATCTGGGCTGCCAGCACCCCGGCGTTTTCAGCTCCGTTGACCGCCACCGTGGCCACAGGAACCCCTGAGGGCATCTGGACGATGGACAGCAGTGAATCCATTCCGCCCTGGAAGGACGTCTTGATGGGAATACCGATGACCGGCAGCGGTGTGATGCCGGCAATGACTCCCGGAAGATGGGCTGCCTTGCCCGCCGCCCCGATGATCAGTTCGATCCCGTTTGCTTCGGCGTTTTTGGCAAAGGCAAAAATCTTTTCCGGATTCCGGTGGGCGGAGATGACCTCCACGTCGTAGTCAATATCGAACCGTTCCAAGGTGATCAAACATTTCTTAACCACGTCGAAATCCGAATCGGATCCCATGATTACAGCAACTTTTGGCATTTTTAACTCCTTTGAGTTTTCTTATTTATTTGAAATATTGAACACCGGATTCAAAGATCTTCTGATCCTTTTCACCCGGGATATTCTTGTAAAGACCGCGGCCGATCCGTTCCGAGTGGCCCATTTTTCCGAGCACCCGGCCGTCCGCGCTGGTAATGCCTTCCACAGCCCAGGCCGAACCGTTGAGGTTGAAGGCCCCGTCCATGGTGGCATTGCCGTTAAAGTCCACATATTGGGTGGCGACCTGACCCTTTTCAATCAGGCGTTTCATCACCGCGTCGCTGGCGATGAAGCGGCCTTCCCCGTGGGACACGGGCACCCGGTATACCCCGCCAAGTTCGGCCTGGGCCAGCCAGGGCGACAGGTTGGAAACCACTTTGGTCATGGGGATGGCCGAAATGTGGCGTCCGATGGTGTTGTAGGTCAGGGTCGGCATGTCCGGCGTCAGCTCCTTGATTTCGCCGTCGGGCAGGAGCCCCAGCTTGATCAGTGCTTGGAAGCCGTTGCAGATACCCAGAACCAGGCCGTCCCGGTTGCGGATCAAATCCATCACCGCGTCGGCGATGGCCGGATTTCTGAAGACCGTGGCAATGAACTTGCCCGAACCATCAGGCTGGTCACCGGCCGAGAATCCGCCGGGGATCATGATCATCTGGGAATCCCGGATGGCATCGGCCATATCCTTGACCGAATCCTCGATATCCTGGGAGGATTGGTTCCGGAACACCACTGTCCGGGCCACAGCCCCGGCCCGTTCAAAGGCCCGGACCGAGTCGTATTCACAGTTGGTACCCGGGAAAACGGGAATGAAGACCCGGGGTGCGGCGAAATGACTGTCCGTGGAAACCACAGGACCGCCATCGCAGCGGATATTTTCCACCGGACCGTTCACCGACACATTTTCGGGATAGATATCCCACAGTGGCGCCTGCCAGTCCGCGATGAGGTCATCCAAAGCCATGGTGACGTCCTTGTACCGGATTTCCGGCGTATCGATGGTCCTCCCGATGTGTTCCCCGTCAAATTTAAGGGGTTCCGCCGCTTCCACCACGATGCTGCCGGGATCGGCGGCAAAAAGGTCTTTTTCCGTGAGCTCACCGGAAAGCTCGATGCCGATCTTATTGCCGAAGGCCATCTTGGTCAGGGCTTCCATGAGCCCCTTCTGGCCGATGGCCTTGGCGGAACGGACCAATCCCTTTTCTGCCAGGGAACGGACCTGTTTGAAGATGGTCTTGGCTGAATCGTAATCCACCAGGCCTTTTTCATCCCGTGCAAGCTTAAACAGATACAGCTCTGAGCCGGCTTCCTTGAGTTCATTGGAAATCACCCGGTCCACGGAATCTGCTGTGACGGCGAAGGAGATCAGGGTCGGCGGGACGGTCATATCTTCAAAGGTGCCGGACATGCTGTCCTTCCCGCCGATGGCGGGGATACCCATGATCTTCTGGGCTTCAAAGGCACCGAGGAGTGCCGCAAAGGGACGACCCCATTTGGCCGGATCCGTCCCCAGCCGTTCAAAATATTCCTGGAAGCTCAGGCGGGTCCTGGTGTAATCCCCACCCATGGCCACAACCTTGGCCAGGGATTCGATGACGGCACTTTCGCCGCCGTGGAAGGGACTCCATTCCGCCAGCTCCGGATTATAGCCGTAGGTCATGATGCTGCAGGTGCTGGTTTCCCCGTGTTCCACCGGAATCTTGGCCGCCATGCCGTCCTGGGGCGTCAAGGCGAATTTACCGCCGAAGGGCATGGTCACCGTGCCGGCGCCGATGGTGGCATCAAACATTTCCGCCAACCCCTTCTGACTGGCCACATTGAGGTCCTTCATCAACGCATGGGTGCGCGCCGGAATATCTCCCGTTGCCGCAAATTCCTGGGGATCCGCTGGTTCCTTGACCAGCACATCGGTAAACTGGCTGGCCCCGTTGGTGTTCAAAAAGTCACGGGAAAGGTTGAGGATTTCATCGCCCCGCCAGTTCATGCGCAGCCGCCCGGTATCCGTAACGATGGCCACCGGCGTGATTTCCAGATTTTCCGCGTTGCCCAGACGGACGAAAGCGTCCGCGTCGGTGGCAGAAACCACCACGGCCATCCGTTCCTGGGATTCAGAGATGGCCAGCTCCGTGCCATCCAGCCCTTCGTATTTTTTGGGGACCTTGTCCAGATCGATGTCCAAGCTGTCGGCCAGCTCGCCGATAGCCACCGAGACCCCGCCGGCGCCAAAGTCGTTGCACCGGGTGATCATCCTGGCCAGCTCGGGATTCCTGAACAGGCGCTGGATCTTCCGTTCTTCCACGGGATTCCCTTTTTGGACCTCCGCTCCACTTTCGTGGATGGATTCTTCCGTGTGGGCCTTGGAGGAGCCGGTGGCCCCACCGCAGCCATCCCTCCCGGTGCGCCCGCCGACCAGCAGGATCACATCCCCGGGTTCGGGGCTTTCACGACGCACATTTTCCTTGGGCACAGCAGCAATGACCGCCCCCACCTCCATGCGCTTGGCCAGGAAGCCCGGGTCGTGGACTTCGAAGACCTGGCCGGTGGCCAGACCGATCTGGTTGCCGTAGGAGCTGTAGCCCGCAGCCGCCTCCTGGGATATCTTCCGCTGGGGCAGCTTGCCCTTCAGGGTTTTTTCCACCGGTACGGTCACGTCCCCAGCTCCGGTCAGGCGCATGGCCTGATACACGTAGCTCCGTCCCGACAGAGGGTCACGGATGGCGCCGCCCAAACAGGTAGCCGCTCCCCCGAAAGGTTCGATTTCCGTCGGGTGGTTGTGGGTTTCATTCTTATACATCAGCAGCCAGTCTTCATCCCGGCCGTCGTGGTCCACGGTGATGTTGATGCTGCAGGCGTTGATTTCCTCGGATTCATCCAGGTCCGGAATGAGCCCCCTGGCCTTGATGTCCTTGGTGCCGATGACCGCCAGATCCATCAGGGTGATGGGCCGTTCCGTATCGGGGCCGTAAAGCAGGTCCCGGGTTTCGTCGTATTCTGAGAAGGCTTTTTCCACCGCTTCATTGACCGGACCCCGTTCAAAATCGATGTCCCCGATGTGGGTGGCGAAGGTCGTGTGCCGGCAATGATCGGACCAATAGGTATCGATGACGCGAAGTTCGGTCACCGAGGGATCCCGCCCTTCATCGTCCCGGAAATAATCCTGGACGAAAGCCAGATCCGCTGGACTCATGGCAAATCCCATGGCCGCGCCCAAGGCATTGCGTTCATCGTCGCTAAAATGAATAAAACCCTCTATCCTCCCAACCGGTTCCGGATCTTTGACTGCATCGGTTAAAGATGCGCGCGGTCCAAGATCCGCCTCGCGGGAATCAACAGGGTTAATCATGTACTGTTTAATTTTTTCAACGGCGTCTGAATCCAAATCTCCCTTTAAGACCACACATTTGGCAACTTTGAGTGCCGGTCTGTGACCCGCCAGAATTTGGATACACTGAGCCGCAGAATCTCCGTGCTGGTCGTACTGACCAGGAAGATACTCGATGGCGAATACTTTTTCACCTTCGGCTAATGGCAATATGTCGGTGTAGACATCATCCACATTGGGTTCGGAAAAAATGATGTTTACAACTTGTTCCATGATGTCATCGGATAAGTCTTCAATATCATAACGATATACGATGCGAATATTTTCAAGTTTTTTCAAATTGAGTATTCGTCTGAATGTCTGGGCCAAATCCACGGATTCCGTGTTGAAGCCAGGCTTCTTTTCAACAAAAAATCGTTTGATCACTGCTCTACCCACCTTTTTAGTAATGAGTTCATTTTACCCTTTTCCCCCCTTTTTTTCAATACCATTTACACTGAAAGAAATGATTTTATCCGTTAAACAGTTTCAATTTTCAAAATGTTTTCAGTCTAGACTGTAAATACTACAATCCAGAGGATTCTAAATCTTACTGGAATTGTTAATTATTTTTCCTGAAAAAGCTGATATAATGGAATTATCTAAATCCTGAGGAGGTCAATATGAAGATTATTTATCTGCATCACAGCGGTTTTATCGTGGAACTGCCCAAAAATACCATTATCTTTGATGCCATTACCAATATCCAGCCTCAATTCTTAAGAAAAGGCCGCAAAAGCTATTTCCTGGCGACCCATGTTCACAAGGATCATTTTGCCCAGCGGATTTTCTCCTACGGCACTGATTATAACTCAGAGTACATCCTGAGCGATGACATCCCCAAACGGGGCGGCAACACCATCCACTACATGGCCCCCTATCAGCACCTGGAATTCGACGATTCCAAATGCGGGCTGGTCGCCATCGACACCTTCGGTTCCACCGATGCGGGCGTCTCCTACATGGTCAAGGCCGAGGGCAAGACCATCTTCCACGCCGGCGACCTGAACTGGTGGGACTGGAATCCCAAGGAACGGCCTCAAATCAACCCCGCCGTCGAAGAAGCAGATTATAAGAACGAGCTGGACAAAATCCTCAAGCAATATCCCGCCGGCTCCATTGATGCGGCTTTTGTTCCGGTAGATTCCCGTCTGGGCTCCTCTGCCTGCAAGGCGGCCGAATATTTCATCCAGGTCATGCAGCCCAAGGTACTCATCCCCATGCATTTCTGGGACGAATACAGCATCATCCGCAACCTGGAAAATAAGGTTTTTGGTCAGGGCACCCAGATCTGCGAAATCACCAAACGCAACGAAATCATCTACGAGGACTGAGTATAACATAAAAAAAGACAGGTAGTATGCCAAAACACGGGTTTGCTGTTCGCGATCCCGTGTTTTTTCATGGGTACCTGTCTGATAATTCAATGCTTCTCCACCGTTTCCGACATTTTCTTCAATTTGGCCAGGCGATGGTAAACCGCCGATTTGCCGATGGGAGGCTCCATCATTTCCCCCAATTCCTTGATGGAAGCGTCGGGATTGTCCAGACGGAGCTGGGCCAGCTCCCGCAGATTGGGGGCAAGCCCTTCCCAGCAGCCCGAATTCTGGATCTTTCGTATGAACCGGACCTGTTCCACGGAAGCGGCCGTGGTCTTCTTCACATTGGCCAGCTCGCAGTTAACCATGCGGTTGACCCCATTGCGCATTTCCTTGACGATGCGCACATTTTCCATGTCCAGCAACGCCTTGCTGGCGCCGATCACCCCGAGAAAGGAGGTGATGCCACCGCTTTCCTTGATATGGTACACGGGCGCGCCGTTTCGCTCCCGCAGGCTGCCGCGGATATCGTAATCCTCCAAAATCTCGCCGATACTGGCCAGAAACTCCCGGCTCCGGCCAATGAGCTCCAGATTGTAGGTTTTCTGGGGATCGGCCATAAAACCCACAGCCAGAAAAACCCCGCGCACATAGCTTTTAATGAACCGCTGCCGGGATAAGAAGAAAGCCGGCACGCTGTCCGCCAAAACGGACAGCGTGCTATTCTTCTGCCTGAAAATACGGGAATCCTTGAGGGCCCGCACAGCCTGATCGGGGTCCAGGCATTCCACATGGAAGGCCCGCCGGCTGCCGAAACGCTTGTCCTTGTCGATATCCACCGAAAAGCCCTCGCCGTACAAGGCTTTGCTCAGCCGATGGATTCTTCCGGCCACCGCAGGATTTTCCGTGGTCAGAGTAAAAACCGCCCGGCCATCCCCGGTGGGCGCCACAGCTGCCGCAGAAGCCAGCATCCCAGCCAATTCAGCCCGGATACAGCCCTCGCTTTCAAGGGGCAGGCGGCATAACTCCTGTTTGACCTGTGCTGAAAAACTCATTTTCTATACCTTTCCCATCTTCGTCCACAGCCCCAAATCCATTTACCCTACAGGGAATCCTCGCCCATGTAATTGCCAAAAATCCGTTTGGCCAGCAAATCCGCATCGTGGCGGACCCGCCCCAAATCCTGGACGGCGAAATCATCGCAGATGTACCGATAATCGGGCAGGCGTTCCCCAATGGCTACCGGAGCGGAGCCGAATTTCTTGTACCGGGTCACCACCTGGGAACCCAGGTCGCTTTCATTGACCACCACGTAATCGAACAGCCTGTGCTTATGATCCTTCTGATGGGCTTCAATGGCGCGGATATGGTCTCCTTGGGTATACCCGATGGTTTCCCCGGGCTGGGTCATGATATTGCCGATGTAAAATTTTCTGGCCCTGCTCTGGAGGATGGTTTCTTCCACCCCGCCTACCAGCAAATGGGGGATCAGACTGGTGTACAGGCTGCCCGGCCCAAAGATGATGATATCCGCCTCTTTGATGGCATCCAGGGTTTCGGGCAGCGCCTCTACCTGATCCCCATCCTTAAGGGTGATGCGGGCCACAGGGGAATGCTGCTCCCTGGCTGCCTTGGGGATATTGGACTCCCCTTCGATGATGTGGCCATTCTGAAGCTCCCCGATCAAAATCATGTTTTGCAGGGTCACCGGAAACACCCTGCCGGTAATCTGGAGCACGTCCGATGTCCGCTTGACCGCGTCGTAAAAATCGGAGGTGATGCCCGCCATGGCGGCCAGAAACAGGTTGCCGAAGCTATGCCCCTTCAGACCGCCCTTCTCAAAGCGGTAATTGAACAGGGCCTGCATGACATTTTCGTCGTCGGCCAGGGCCAGGATGCAGTTACGGATATCACCAGGGGGCAGGATGCCCAAATCCTCCCGGAGCATGCCGGAACTGCCGCCGTCATCCCCCACCGTCACCACCGCGGTCAGGCGGTTGGTGTATTTTTTCAGGCCACGGAGGATGACTGACAGCCCTGTCCCTCCGCCAAAGGCGACGACCCGCGGATTTCGGACGCGCACGACGTCTTTTAAGGTGAACTCACGAATATATTCTTTTATTTCCATCACAGCGCTCCTTTCTGATGGCCAAACGACCTGCAGAAAAAGGTCAGTACGCTTCCCTGTCCTTTTCAATATCCCGATGGTTGATCCGTGTCACATACCCCTTGTTCCTGAAAGCTTCTTCCAGCAGATAGGCGAAGGTAACCGAACGGTGCTGGCCGCCGGTACAGCCAAAGGCGATTTCCACATGTTCCTTGTTCACATTTTTATAGCATGGAATGACCAGCTCGAGTAAGTCCATGATCTTGTCAAAATACTCCCTGGCCTCTGGAAAAGCCATGACATAATCCCGCACCGGCTCGTCGTTGCCCGTGAGCATCCTCAATTCCTTTTTGTAAAAGGGATTGGGTAAAAACCGTACATCAAAGACGAAGTCGGCACTCAGGGGCATCCCGTATTTAAAACCGAAGGAAGACACGTTGATCTGAATCATGTTGTCCACGTGTTCGGATTCCAACAGATTCATGATGGTCCGCTTGAGCTCGGAATTGTCCATCCTCGTGGTGTTAATGATGAAATCCGCCTCATCCCGCAGTGTCTGGAGCATGTCCCGCTCCATCTGGATGGACTGGATCAGGCTGCCGGCCCGGCCCATCAGCGGGTGCTTCCGCCGGGTGGCCTGATATCTGGACACCAAAACATCCGGATCCGCCTCCAGGAAGAGAATCTCCACACTCTTATTATTATTGCGGAAATCACTTAAAGCGGACTGAAACTGCTCGCTGAAAATATCCCCGCGGATATCCGTCACAACGGCCAGATTGTCAATTTCCGATTTTCCCGAATGGCACAAATCCACGAATGTGCGGACCAATTGAGGGGGAACGTTATCCACACAGAAAAAGCCCGCATCCTCAAGGATGTTGATTGCCTTCGACTTACCTGCGCCTGATAATCCTGTTACAATTAATGTCTTCAACGCCATTCACCTTTCACTTTCCACACTGCTTCAAAAACACAAGCCAGCTCTCTGTCGTGACCAGAAGACCTCTGGTCCGCCGGCCCCATCCTCCATGCCGGATTACGGGGCCATGTTGACGATACGCTTCACCGGCACACCGGCCAGCTCAGCGTTGTTGATTCCCTTTTCCACCTGACCCAAAGCCGATTTGCGATGGGCATCGCTGTTGATGGCGAATTTGCCGTCGTATTTCATGGCGATTTTCAGTTCTTCGGCGTTCAAATGGCTGTGTCGGGGATTGATTTCCAGAATCACATCCCGCTCCGCCGCCTTTTTGGCCACCGCATCCACATCGATGGGGCATTTATCCCCGGGATGGGTAATCATCTTTAAATCGTACTTGTCCATCATGGCCAGGTAGCACCTGGTATTGACCTCCCGGGTGCGCTTCTTCATGAAGGGAAGCACCATGGTCAGATAATTGCGTCCCATGAAACCGAAAAGATCCCCGAAGGTTTTAGGGATGAAGACGTAGTGGTAACCGGCATAAATCCAATCACAGTACTTTTTTTCTTCTTCCTGGATATCAATGGTGCCATCGGCTGAAATAACGTTGGACTCCACCGAAAGGTAGATATCGATATCGTCGTATTTGGCATTGAGTGCGTCGATTTCCGCACGCATCTTGGCAAAATTTTTCTTCCGCACCCCGTACAGCGGATGGCTGCGTCCGTGGTCAGAGATGACGATACCCGAAAGCCCGATCTCCCTGGCCCGTTCCACCATTTCTTCAATGCTGTTGAGGCCATGACTGTAAGTGGTGTGGGTGTGCATGTCAATTTTTAATTTCATGGTTCTCCAATCATAATGACTTCTGTGTGAAGCTCTACGCCGGAAGACTCCTTCACCCGGCGCTGGACCTCGGCGATCAGGGTTCTCACATCCCTGGCCGTGGCCTCACCGGTATTGATGACGAAGCCGGTGTGTTTTTCCGAAACCTGGGCCCCGCCGATGGCGAATCCCCGCAGCCCCGCGTCCTGGATGAGCTTCCCGGCAAAATACCCCTTTGGCCGCCGGAAGGTGCTGCCGGCACTGGGATAATTGAGGGGCTGCTTCTCCCTGCGCCGTCTGTTCAGATCATCCATCTTCTCTTTAATGCTATTGTAGTCCCCTGGTCTTAACCGCAAATTAACGCGAGTAACCGTCCAGGGGTTTTTCTGGATGATGCTCTGGCGATAGCCGAACTCACATTCGTCGTTGGCCAGGCTGAGGTACTTGCCTTCTTCCGTTAGGACTGTGACCGATTCGACCACGTCCTTCATCTCGCCATCATAGGCGCCGGCATTCATGACCACAGCACCGCCGATGGAGCCTGGAATGCCAGAAGCAAATTCCAAACCAGTGCGTTCCGCAGCCAAAGCTTCAAAAGCAACCTTTCTGAGCAACGCGCCTGCCTCTGCAACCACGGTATTGCGTGCCACGGTGACAGAATCCATCCCCCGGGTCTTGACGATCACCCCATGGTAACCGCCATCCCCGACCAGCAGGTTGCTGCCGTTACCCATAAGGTAAAAGGGGATTTCTTCCCTCCGGCAAAAACCGAGGACCTGACGCAGGTGTTGGTCCGTTTCAGGCAAGACCAGGAAATCGGCGGGCCCGCCAACGCGGAAAGATGTGTGATCCCGCATGAGGGTGTCCGTCAATACTGCATCGTTGCCCGCAATGCGTATGAGTTCTTGTTTAATCTCGTTTTTATCCAAGTCCATTCCTCCATTCCAATGTGTAAGCATTATATCACATTCCACCCGGGGCTAAAATAAAAAAACTCCCAAACCGGGAGTTTCTTTAAATCATCATAACACAAACCGTCCGATGACGCTTTTGACCGCCGCCCGGGGAATGGATTTATAGGGTTCGGGATCCACCGCGATGGTCCCTTCCCCACTGAGCAGCCTGCGCGGGTTGTCACAGGTCAGCTCCCCCCATTTGGCTTCCCCCACGATGGCGATGCCGGCTGCTTCGGCCTGGGGATATAAATCATACCCTTCCGTTTGATGGGCATCGCTCCCCAGGAGCTGGATCATATTTTGTTCAAGAAGAATTTTCATGGTATCCCTGGAGGCACAGTCGTAATAACCCAGAAGGCTTAAATAATTGCTCTGGATCAGGGTTCCCCTTTCCATGAACTCCAACAGGATGTTTGGATCCTCCTGGACGAAATCGTACCGTTCCGGGTGGGCGAAGAGGGTTTTGTAGCCCTTGTTGTGGAGGCGGTGCATGAAATTCTGGATTCCCAGAGCGGTTCCTCCCTGCCTGGTGGTTTCCACCAGAAAATACCTGGTGCCGTCCAGGGCGGAATAAGCCCCGGTATCCAGCCGGTTGATGAGTTCATAGTCGTAGCACAGTTCACTGCCCAGATGGAGGGTGATGGGAATCCCTTCCCGGTTGGTTTCCTCCACCAATTTATCAAAACGCGCACGGTTTTCATCCACACAAGCGGTGTAACCCTTGTATATCATGTAATGCGGGGTCAGGACGGCCTCGGAAAAACCCACCTCCACGGCACGCCGAAGCATGGCCAGGCTGTCTTCCAGATTTTGCGCCCCGTCGTCCACGCCGAAAAGCACGTGGTTATGCATATCAATCACGATTCCACCCCCTTTTTTCTATTTGATTATTATACTCCATCGGGCCAATCATTGCATTGGGATAAATAGTGGTTCTCGGATAAAAAACCGTTTCCCATTCTTTTTTCCATTTTTGATATGGGCTTTACGGTCTGGCCGCACAGGTCACGGCATAAATCCCGGCCGCCCCAGCGGCCTTCAGGGTCCTGCCGCATTCCCTCAGTGTGGAGCCGGTGGTGATGACATCATCCACCAGGATGAGCTTCTTTCCCTCGACTGCCCATGGCTCTGCCACAGAAAAAGCGCCGCGCACATTCTGTGTCCGGAATTCCCGGTCCTCCCCAACCTGATGGGGCGTGTCCACCGGACGTTCCAGCGCTGATTTCAAAACCTTCAAAACGATGCCGTGCTTTTCAAGACCATCCGCAAGGCCCATGGCCATTTCCAGGCTCTGGTTGTAACCCCGCTGGGCCAATCGGTTGGGGTTGAGGGGAACGGCTGCAATGGCATCGATCTCCCCGATCCAGGGACAGGCCGCACAATCTCCGGCCATCTGCCGGCCCACCCAGCCGGCCAATTCCCGACGGCTTTCGAATTTATAGCCCCGAACCACGTCCCGGGCCCCCTCCGTGTAACCCAGCCATGAAAAGCCGCCGTCAAAGACAGGATCCTCCTCCCGACGGCATTCACTGCAGACCGTGGTTTCTATGTCCAGCATCGGCCGTCCGCACAGGGTGCACACCCTCCCGCGGTTGACGGGTAATTCCTCCAAACACCGGCTGCACAAGAAAGCCTCAGCTGAAAACAGCACCCGGCCGCATACCGGACAGGTGCCGTTATCCACAAAAAGAAGGCGGGAAAGCCATTTTCCGCGCCAATCCTCCTTCTTTTTCATTTCTGCCCTACCATATCCTGGTACATCCTGATTCTTGGAACCAGGGCCGTCCGGCGCCGGGTGGTTTCGTTGGAATGGACCATCCGGGCAAAGTAAGGATATCCCCCAACCAGGATCAGCATTTTTTTGGCCCGGGTAACCGCCGTGTACAGGAGTTTCCGGTTCAAAAACATGGGCGGTCCTCCGGTCATGGGCATGATGACCACCGGAAACTCACTGCCCTGGCTCTTGTGAACGGTCATGGCAAAGGCATGGGTCAGCTCGTCCAGCTGGTCAAAGTCATACACGGCCACCTTGTCATCAGTAAATCGGATGGTCATGGTCTTGGCAGAGGAATCGATGCGCGTAATCAACCCGATATCTCCGTTGTAAACCCCTTCTCCCTCTTCCAAGGTATCGGCCTCTTCCCAATGAAGCTGATAATTGTTGCGGATCTGCATCACCTTATCCCCTTCCCGGAACACGGTGTTACCTGAAACCCGCTCGTTCTTACCCTCCGCCGGCGGGTTCAAGATGGCCTGGATTTCCTGGTTAAGGGCGATGACCCCGACCTGCCCTTTTTTGATGGGGGAAATCACCTGGACCTCCTTTAGCACGTCAATGCCCATGTTATCCCGGAGGCGCCAGTCCATGAGCTCCAAAATGGTATCCAGCACGGCCTTTTGCTCGGATTTGCGGATGAAGACGAAATCCGAATGGTTGTCGATGGTCGGGATCAGCCCTTCATTGATATCCCGGGCGTTGACCGAGATCATGCTTTTTTCCGACTGGCGGTAGATCTTGTTGAGGCGCACCACCGTCACGATGCCGCTTTCAATGAGATCCCCCAGCACATTCCCCGGTCCCACCGAAGGCAGCTGGTCGGCATCCCCCACGAGGATCAGCCGGGTGCCCGGGGCCAAAGCCGCCAGGAGGCTGTCCATCAATACGATATCGATCATGGAAGCCTCGTCAATGATGACAGCATCGGCCTCCAAGGGGTTGCTTTCATCCCGGTTAAAGGAAGGAAAATCGTCGTCTTCAGTATAATCGTACTCCAGAAGGCGGTGGATGGTGGTGGCCGCCTCTCCGGTGGTCTCGGTGATGCGTTTGGCCGCCCGGCCAGTGGGCGCTGCCAGCAGCACCTTGAGATTCATGGCCTTCAGGATGGTCAGCACTCCGTTGATGATGGTGGTCTTCCCCGTTCCCGGCCCACCGGTTATGATGGCGACGCCGTGGCTGATGGCTGTTTTAATGGCTTCCACCTGGCAGTCGTCCAGATGGATGGACATGGTCTTCTCGTATTCCACAATTCGTCCATCCAGATCGATCTTGGGAAGGGTCACCGCGCTGCCGATGAGCCGGACCATGGCCAGGGCCGTGTTGTCCTCCGCCTCGTAAAGGCCCATGGGATAATAGGCCGGCTGGCCATCCACCTCATCGATGTACACCTGACCGGCCAGAGCCAGTTCCCCCAGCTGGTTTTCAATCTCATCTGGTGCCACCGCCAGGATCTGCTGGCTGGTGCGGATGAGCTCTTCCTCAGTCATATAGGTATTGCCCCGGGCATAGCATTCCCGGAGGCTGTGGACGATGCCTGCCATGATGCGCTTGGGATTTTCCGCATCCACCCCCATCTGGAAGGCGATCTGATCCGCGATTTTAAAGCCGATGCCCCGCACATCCCGTACGATCCTGTACGGGTCGTCCAGCAGAACCGACACGGTATCCGCCTTGTACACGGCGTAAAGCTTCATGGCGTATGCTGAGGAAATGCCGTATTCCTGGAGACGGATCAGCACATCCCGCACTTCCCGCTGTTCCTGGTATTCTTCCAGGATGCGCTCCAGGGTCTTTTTTCCGATACCGTGGACTTGGAGCAGTTCTTCCGGATGATTGTCCAGCACATCCAGGGTCCTGGAACCAAAGGTCTGGACGATCTCCCGGGCGGTCTTCTCCCCAACCCCTGGCAGAATCCCCGATCCCAGGTAACGGATCATGCCGTCCTCGGTGGAAGGCAGATCGATGGCGTAGGTTTCCATCTGGAACTGCCCCCCGTAAACCGGGTGCTCGCGGAAATAACCGGTCATGGACAGGTACTCTCCAATGCGGGGAGATTCCATGGCACCGACCACCGTCACCATTTCACCGTCCACATCAAAATCAGCCACCGTATAACCGTTTTTTTCATTATGGAAAATCACATTTTCCAAGGATCCCTTCAATTGCTCCATGCTCTGCCTCCGCTCGCTGTTCTGTCTCTATTATACCTTAAGGTCCATTTTATTGCCAATATAAAACAAGATCCCCGGCGTCTTGCCTGGGGACCTTGTCTGTCATCATTCTGTCACCTTATTTTTTATCACAGTTTTTAATATTTGGGGACGCCGTAACCATTGATGTACGACCAATTGTACGGATAAGAGTTGGCACTGACACAGGGCGTATTCCATCCAGTATTGCCTTCAACGGTGGTGATATACCCGGTGTTGGAATCATAACTGGTCACCAGTCCCACGTGGTCCACCGTACCGTCAAAGTTCCAGTCGTAATAAATGAGATCCCCAGCCGATGGCACGTAGCCATTGCCCTGGTATTCACCCTGATTCCTGAACCAGTTCACGCCAGTGGGGCAGTAAGCGTGGTACGGGATGATATCCGATGAAACCCCCGACTGGTTGGCACACCATGAAACGAACATGGCACACCATTCCCCGTACGCAAAGCCGGAAGCGTTGAAGGTATCCTGATACCATTGACCGTACTTGGTCCAGTCATTGCTTTCTGTGTATCCCACTTCCCCCGCCGCCGTATTGACGATGGCCTGGCGGTAATCCACATGCTTATCCATGTAGGCATTGTCCGTGCTTCCCGGTGCCGCAGCCCCCTTAGCCACCAGCTTGATTTCCAGCGCCTCGATCCGCAGATCTCCTCCGGTGGTCCCGGACTGTTCGCCATTCTTGGCCCAGCCCAGCCAGCCAATATTCTGGACATACGACCTGTAGTACACATCAAAGAGCTTGGACGCCGTACCCGTCAGCTGGAATTGGACCATTTCAATCTTCTTTTGCTGGCCGGTGGTTCCAGAGACCTCGCCGTTGGAAACCCAGCCCTGCCAGCCGCCATTCACATAAGAATTATATTGGATGGATGATGAATTCAGGGAACCGGACAAACTGGCCTGGACCGCTTCCAACCTCAACCCACGGCCGGTGGTTCCTGCCATTTCACCATTGGATACCCAGCCCTGCCAGCCAACATTCTGGACATGGGCCTGATAATTCACGCTGGTGGATGCCCGGACCGATGCTCCGTTCAGATACCCATTTTCCGTGGAGCCCGGCGCTTCAGAGCCAGCGCTGCGGATAACGATCTGAACCGCTTCAATTCGGTGGCTCATGCCGGTGGTCCCGGCTGTTTCGCCGTCCTTGACCCAGCCCATCCAGCCATAGTTTTCCACATAGGCCCGGTAATACACCGTATAATTGCTGGCTGCGCTGCCCGTCAGCTTGACCTCCAGAGCTTCCATTTGAATGGCACGACCGGTCGTCCCGCTTTGTTCCCAGTCGCTGCTCCAGGACTGCCATCCCAGATTGGCCAGATGGGTCCGGTAGGTAACACCGAGATTTTCAACCCCGCTTACTGAAATGTTGATGGCTTCCGCCCTCAACCCCTGATTGGTGGTTCCGGCGATGGCGCCATCACTTACAGGATCCTGCCAGGCGATATTCTGGATGTGGGTGCGGTACTTAATGCTCGCAGTCGACTGGGTTTCCACCGTGGAAGCAGGTGTGCTGTCAGTCGACTGGGTGGTGATCGCCGAATCGCCGGACGCGGCTGTGGTATCCGATGACACAGTGGTGCTCGGTGAGGGCGTTGCTGTAACAGACGCAGACGGCTGAACCGTCGTCGTCGCGGCAGCCGCCTGGACAGTCAGTGCCGTCTGGGCCTTCAAACCGTCTGCCGTCGCCGTAATGGTGGCCGTTCCTTCCTTGACGCCAGTCACTGTGCCATCAGCGGCAACAGTGGCCACGTTCTGATCAGAGGAAGTCCAGGTGATAGCCGTGTCAGAGCTCAGAAAACCGGGCAGGGCCGCCTTTACCGTCGCGGTGCTACCCGCAGCAACGATACTGCTTGAAGCGGTTAACTGGATCCCATCGGTTTTGGCCGTGTAGCTGTTTTCCGCTGCGAAGGTTTCTGCCTTGCTTCCCGCGTTGCAGTAAATGACAGCCTTATCCGTCGCCGTATTTTTAACGGCATCCTTGTTGTCTGCCGCCAGATTGGATGCATCCAGACTGGCTGCCGTAATTCCCTTGGCGACAAAGGCAGCCTTGTCAATGGTGGCGACCGAATCCGGAATCACCACGTTGGCAATCTTCGTCACACTGCCGAAGGCATTGGCGTCGATGGCGACCACATCGTAGGTGACATCGTCCACCTTCACCTTTTCCGGGATGACGAAGGTGCCATAGGCACTGTCATCAGCCTTGTGGATTTCCTGAGCCGCCTCCACGGCGACCGTTCCGCCAGCTTTCGTTGTAACGTCTGGCGCGGCGACCAACCTATATGTATAGGCTCCTGTGGTGTCTTTGAATTCTTTGGCTTGCGCAGACGTCGAAGTTGTCGTATTGCCAGTGGCATCTGTTTCCGCTGCATAGATATTGCCACCTACGCATAAAACCAGAAAAGCACAGATCAATGCCATTACAATTCTTAATCGTCGCGCTGACTTCTGCATTTGTTCCATGAATAACCTCCTGTGATTATTAACTAAAGTAACAGAATTGTAACCATTGCGTACAATTCCAACAAATTGTTTATATTATATCATGAATTTATTTCCAAACAAAGCAAGGAAGCCATTCTTAATAGCATTTTCCAATATATGGCGTATAAAAAGCCCCCACTTGACACAATCGGTCAAAAAAACTATACTATTTACAAATATTTGGAGAAATGTGAGTGAAAAAGCAATGGCCTCTGGAAAGGTTATTGCTTTTCGTCGCATTTTCTCATAAATTATTTGATCGGAGTTACGTTTCGTATCGTTTAGTCACTTTTTAGTGATCCACTATTTTTACAAGATAAGGAGTAAACATGGCATTTTTCTACGATGAACCTTCCCGCACCTTTAATGAGTACCTGTTGATTCCCGGTTACTCATCGGCTCAATGCATTCCTTCCAACGTGGATTTAAAGACACCTTTGGTAAAATACAAGATGGGTGAAGAGCCTGCCATCTCCATGAACATCCCCATGACCTCTGCTATCATGCAATCCGTATCCGGGGAAAAGATGGCCATTGCCCTGGCGACAGAAGGCGGCATTTCTTTTATCTACGGCTCCCAATCCATCGAGGATGAAGCAGCCATGGTGGCCCGGGTAAAGGCCTACAAGGCCGGCTTCGTCCCTTCGGATTCCAACATCTCCCCTGACGGAACCATGGCGGACGTCCTGCAGTTAAAAGAAGAAACCGGACACTCCACCGTCGCCGTAACCAGCGACGGCACAGCCAATGGCCAATTCCTGGGAATCGTCACCAGCCGTGACTACCGGGTCAGCCGGATGGATCCTTCCATCAAGGTCAAGGAATTCATGACCCCCAAAGACAAGGTCGTCTCCGCGCCGGAAGGCACTACCCTGAAAGAAGCCAACGACATCATCTGGGCCAACAAGCTCAACACCCTGCCCATCATCAACAAGGATGGCACCCTGGCCTGCTTCGTCTTCCGCAAGGACTACTCGGCCCATAAGGAAAATCCTCTGGAACTTTTGGACAGCCAGAAACGCTATATCGTCGGCGCTGGCATCAACACCCGGGATTTCAAGGAACGGGTTCCCGCTCTACTGGAAGCCGGCGCTGATGTGCTGTGCATCGACTCCTCCGAAGGCTTCTCCGAATGGCAGAAGCTGACCATCGACTGGATCCGGGAAACCTACGGCGACACCGTTAAGGTCGGGGCAGGTAACGTGGTCGATAAGGAAGGCTTCCGCTATCTGGCAGAAGCTGGGGCAGACTTTGTAAAGATCGGTATCGGCGGTGGTTCCATCTGCATCACCCGGGAACAAAAGGGGATCGGACGGGGTCAGGCGACGGCGGTCATCGACGTGGCGGCTGCCCGGGATGCCTATTACAGGGAAAGCGGCGTCTACGTGCCCATTTGCTCCGATGGCGGTATCGTCTACGACCACCACATCGCCTTGGCTTTGGCCATGGGTGCCGACTTCGTCATGCTGGGCCGCTACTTCTCCCGCTTTGACGAAAGCCCCACCCGCATCGTCCAGATCAACGGCAATTACATGAAGGAATACTGGGGCGAAGGCAGCAGCCGCGCCCGCAACTGGCAGCGCTACGACATGGGCGGCGACAAGAAGCTCTCCTTCGAGGAAGGGGTTGACTCTTACGTCCCCTACGCTGGCAGCCTCCACGAAAACGTGGGCTCCACACTCTCCAAGGTTCGCTCAGCCATGTGCAACTGCGGTGCGGTAAGCATTCCTGAATTCCAGAAGAAAGCCAAACTGACGCTGGTGTCATCAACCAGTATCACTGAAGGCGGTGCCCACGACGTCATGCTCAAGGACAACGCGGTGCAGACCGTCCGGTAAACCCATCCAATGAAATAATGCGCCAATAAAAAGAGCTCACGATCCGGCAGCTTTTCCGGCTGTCAGACCGTGAGCTCTTTTGTGCTCTCTTTATTCTAATTGATTATTTCCCGCTTCCCCCTTGCGATATAGCTTTCCGATTCCCTTAGCCATCCAATCCGGCCAGAAAGCAGAAAGCATTTCCAAATCCTCCTGCCTCCTCACCTGGGTGGCAATGGTATCGGAGGTGGCACTGTCCTCATGGATGCGGTGCCCCACAAGAATTTCCGGAATGTACAGGAAAGCACCTTCCATCTTGGACAGGGACTCCCACAGCTTCCAGTCACTGTTCGTCTTCATGGTTTCATCAAAGACGATTTCCCCGGTCAGATGACGGTTGTAGGTAACCGCCGGGCAGCAGATGGGGTTGCCCAGGCTGAGGACCCGACGCCTCACCTGTGGATTCTCCGGCGCCACGGTCAAGGGCTTGAGCAACAGCTTCTTAATCTTCAGGTTACGGTTGGGACGAACGAAACGACCATCCCGGATCTCACCGTAATCAGAAAAGGCGATGAGCCCCCGGCCATTTTCCACAAACCGCGCCATGATCCGTTCCAGGTAATGGCGGGTGTACACATCGTCCTGATGGACCAGGGTCACATACCCCGTCGGAGCACAGCTCATGCCGAAATTCCAATCCCTGCCCAGTCCCCCATTTTGGTGGACCATCACAGGGATGCCATAGGTATAAGCCATACGCCGGATGTGTTCATTCTCCGTGGATGTTACCAGGATGACCTGGCTGAACAGGGTCTGATTCATCACAGACCGGATACAGGTTTCAAGATAGGGAGACTCCCCATAAGCGCAAATGACGAAGGTATGATCAATCATGTTTTTCCTCCCTTTTGTTTGTCTCTTCCAAAATGGCCACTGTTTTTTCCAAATCCCTGATCCGTTTTTCCAAAAGGGCAGCGTCCTGAATGAGCTCTTTGTTTTTTTCCTTCAAATCGCTTTCCGTCTGGCTGTTTCTGAAACAGAACATGAACAGAAACACGCAGCACAGCAAAAACAAAAGGGATGGCGCGTAATCAATCCCCACCAGATGGGCCAATATGATGATCAGCTCCGGCCACAGGCCAAAGATCAAAATGACGATGGCTCCCACCATCCACAGGATGCTTTCATTTTGAGAGATCTGGTTCTTGCGCACATTGCGGTAAATGAAGATGATAAGTACCACGGCCACCGCGCAGAAAAACAACCGCGTCGAAATACTCATTGGGCCCTCCTTTTGGACCTGCCGGTCAGGTTATCCACATAGACCATGATGATGTAATAAAACATCTTGAACATGTACTTGATGGGTTTGATGATGCCGCCGTGCATGCTTTCTCCAAATTCCCGGTTCTTCATTTGTACCGGCACCTCATCGATGGAATAGCCCTGATAAATGAGCTGGATCAGCAGGTTGGCATCGGGAAATTCAGGATAGGCGTAAATCTTGGATAAGGGAAGGAATGCATTCCGTTTGATGACCTGCAGCCCTGAGGTGGGATCTGAAATGGTTTGGCCCGTGAGCATTTTGATGATCTTGCGAAAAAGCCCCGTTCCCACCTTCCGGAAGAAAGAGTGGTGGTAGCCGGTGTTCATTAAAAACCGGCTGCCGATGACGATGTCCACATCCTTTTCCATGGCGTAGCAATACATTTTACGGGCCTCTGCTGCCAAGTGCTGGCCATCGCCGTCAAACTGGATCAGATGGTCATAGCTCTTCTGGACCGCGTACTTGAGCCCCGTCTGGATGGCGAAGGAGTACCCCAGATTCACCGGCAGGTCCAGGTAGGCCACATCGGGATGCTTCCGGACCACGTCGATGGTATCATCCTGGGAGCAGTCGTTGATTACCAAAATATCCGCCTCAGGAAAATGGGCCCGGATGTCGTCAAAGACGCCGGGCAGGTTCAAGGCCTCATTATGGGCCGGAATGATCATTAATACCGACATGCCCACCTACCTGACCTTCACATTCATCAGAATCACGCCCACCAGGATGAAGGCCAGCCCGCCCCACTGGAAAGGGCTGATCTGTTCCTTTAGGATAAAGATCGACGCGGCGATGATCAGGATATAAGACAGCCCCGTGGTCAGAGGCTGGATATAGCTCAAGTTGAAATGCTGGACGATGACGATCCACATGATGAAGCTCACCACATAGAGCACCAGCCCCAACAAGGTAGTGTAGGAAAGCTGTAAATTGAAAAACTGGCTGGAAGTCGTAAAGCTGTTGGCGTTGGCGCCGACCTTCACCAGGGTCAGCCCGCCAACCGTACAAAACAAGTAGATGATGACTGCAAGAATCATACCTTCTCCTTTCAGGAAACGTAATACCGCAGATACATGGTCACAATGGACACCACCTGGGCCAGGACGATGAAGATCACATTGTATTTCTTCATCAATTCATAAAACCAATCGCCGATATTGAACCGGTAATTGAGGATGACCCCGATCGTTGAAAATCCCAGGAATCCCACGGGAATGAAGTACCGTCCCTGGATTCCCTGGGCCACCGTACTGCCCGCAGCCTGGAGGGTGACCAGGGTCATGATGAAATAAAACACAGCAAAAAGCAGCACCACGAAGAAGAACAGCGCCAGTATCACCGACACCACCATGCGGAACAGCTTTTCAGGCTGCACCCTTTCGATGAGCCCGCACTCGTAGGGGCTGAACTCAAATAAGGAAGCGATGAGCATCCCATAATACATCGTAATGAGCCAAGGCGGCAGCGCCGTATCCAGCCAGCCCAGCTTGCCAATGAATTCTTCTGAAAACTCTGACCCGAAGGCATTGAAGGTGTTGCCGATCATCTGGAAAAAGAAATTGGGATCGGACAGAGCCGCCGTAATTTGATCAGAGGTCAGGCTGTTGCTGCTCACCGCACCGGCATAGGCAAACTTCCGGAACAGGGTGACGATGATGAATACTGCCACACTGGTCCCCACGATTTCCAGAAAGTTCTTGCGCCGTTCTTCGGAATCGGCAAATTTTTCCCTGGGGATGGCGAGGAATAAGATCACCAGCGGAAAATATACGGTCTTCATAAAGATGAGCAGGCAGCTTAGCACCAGTATCCAGGCGAATTCCCCATTGGAAAGCTCCCAATCGGGATTGAAAAACAGCCGGAGCATGTGAGCTGTAAAGAGCACGCACACCGAGGTCACCATCACATCGTAGGACAGGCTGGCCGCCTGGAACACCGCCATGGGTGTCAGGGCAACCAAAAAGAAGACATTTTTGGCCACCGGCGTCGTCTTGATGGCATAATATAAAACCAGGATGTAAAAGAGCAGGTTGAAAAGCCGCCCCATGAACAGGGTCCATAACACCGACATGTTCAGAAGGTGGGCGAAGCCCATGCCCAGAGCCTGGGGCACGTAATAGACGATGTACGCGTTGACTGTGATGTAAGTGGTCTGTTCCGCATTGTCGCTGCTGCCGGTGGTGTACACATTTCCCCAGCTGCTGATGGTTGAAAAATCAATTTTGGAATTGGCGTCAAACTGAAGTCCCCCAAAGGAATTGGCAAAGGCGAGGACCTCCGAATCCATGGTATCCATCACCGTACCGTCCTCCACGGTGGGGATGAGCTGGAGCCGGGACAGGCTGTAGCTTTTCAGAAAATGGGTCACCTCATCCGGCGCCTGGAAGGGCGGGGTCAAAAAGACAAAGAGACACCCAAAAATCAGGCACAGGATCACGAAATACCGTTCAAAGGGAAAGGTATCCTTCTGCGCCATGGCCTCGGGACTGGGCTCGTACCATTGACGCTTATCCGGCGCCTCCCGTTGGGGCTCCTTCTCCACTTGAAAAAGCGGCCCGTCTGTGGGACGGGCCTTGGTTTGATTGGTTGGGTGGGTTCCGCCTTCTGGCGGCTGGCGCCTGTTCAGACGCCGCTCCCGCTCCCGTTCGATTCTTTTATTATTAGTAGGCATTTTTAAACATCGCCGGGAAGGTCATGAAGAAAATCTTGATATCCAGCCACGGCGTCCATTTCTCAATATAATCGATGTCGCATTTGATGCGCTCCACAATCGACGTGTCGCCACGCCAGCCGTTCACCTGCGCCCAGCCGGTCAAACCCGGCCGCACGTGGTGCTTGATCATGTACTTGGGTACCTCGTCTTTGAATTTATGCACGTAATAAGGACGTTCGGGACGGGGCCCCACCACGCTCATATCCCCCTTGAGCACATTGACGAACTGGGGCAGCTCGTCGATGCTGGTCTTGCGGATGAACGCACCGAATTTGGTCTTCCTCGGATCGTTCTCCGTGGTCCACACCGTATTGCCCACCTCGGGAATATCATTGCGCATGGACCGGAACTTGTAAATATTGAATTCCTGACGGTTCATCCCCACCCGGATCTGCTTGTAAATCACCGGTCCCGGAGAGGTCACCTTGACCAGGATGGCGATGACGAGGAGGAAAGGCGAGAATACCACCAGAAAGACCAGGGAGATGATGATGTCCGCCAGCCGCTTCATAAATTTGTTCATGGGCTCATCCAGCGGGATGTACCGGGTATTGATCAGGGGAATACCGTCCAACTCATCAAAAGCGGGCCGGGATCCCTGGATCAGGTTGAAATAATCGGGGATGATCTGGGTCTTGATCCCCTGGTACTCACACTTGTCGATGACCTCATCGATGCGGCGGTAGCTGGTGTTGGGCAAGGCGATGACCACCTCGTCCACCCGGTTGTTTTCCAGGATCTCATTCATCTCCCGGGTTGTGCCCAGGATGGGGATGCCATCCTTATCCTCCTTGGGATAATAGTCATCCACATAGCCGCAAATGGCGTAGCCCAGCTGCCGGTCTCCAGTGGCCTTTTCCACGAAGGCCTGGCCCAAGGCCCCAGCTCCCACCACGATGATGTGCTTGATATTGAAGCCGTGTTCCCGCAGGCTGTGGAGGATTCGGCGGACCATCCCGCGCTCCAGGGACATGCCCACAATGGCAAAAACGTAAAACAAACCCAGCATATATCGGGAAAAATCCACGCTCCGGCTGGTGTAAAGCACAGCCAGCACGATGACGATGCCCATGGTGTTGGCCAGAATGATTTCCTGGCATTCCTTCATGAAAGGCTGTTTCCGGTAAGGACGGTACAGCCCGAAGGCCAAAAACAAAACCTCATAGGTCGGAATCAGGATGGTGACCAATCGTATGTACGAATTAAGGCGCAGGGACCGGATGCCATCGGTAAAAAAGGGCGACGCAAAACGGATGTACCACGCAAACCACAAGGTCACGCTGACCACGGCGATATCAAATAAGACTAAAAGCGCATTGAAGAAATGTTGATTGCTCTTGATCATGTTTCCTCCCTCATCATAAAATGATCCTTCTTCTCATCATCTGCCGATGCCGCCTCTCAGCGGTTGCGCAGCAATGCGATCTTTTTAAGGACCTGGGTGCCTCCCAGCACCATCCTGGCCGTCAGACCGTCGTATTTATCCTGATAATGCTTGCCGTAAAAAATCTTCATGGCATCGTAAAAGGCCTCGATGGTCTGGGGATTCTTCCGTCCCAGGCCGCTGGCCTTCTTGTAATGGGTGATGCTCACCTTGGGATAATACACCACCAGGTACCCCGCTTCCTTAATACGGTAGCACCAGTCGATATCCTCCCCATACATGAAGTAATCCTCATCCAGTGTTCCCACCAGCTCGATGACATCCCGGGAAACCATCATATACGCCCCTACCAGGCAATCCACGGAATAAATCTTATCCGGATCCAAAAAAGTCAGGTTGTAAGCGCCGACAACGGGGTTTTGGGGAAACACCCGGTCCAGACGGCTCATGTGGCACAGGCTGTTAAGGGGCGTCGGAAAGCTGCGCTTGCAGGCAACGTCCAGACGACCGTCAGGTAGCAAAACCTTGCAGCCCAGGGCCCCGATTTCCGGGTTGGCCTTCATGTAGCGCAGGGACCTGTAAAAGGTATCGGCTTCCACCACGGTGTCTGAATTGAGGAGCAGCACGTAATCCCCGGAAGCCGCTGCCATGCCGATGTTGTTGGCCTTGGAAAAGCCCAGATTGGCATCATTGAGGATGAGCCGGGTCTGGGGAAAAGCCTGCACCGCCGCCTGGGCGCTGCCATCCCCGGAAGCGTTGTCCACCAGGATGACTTCGTAGGTCCAGTCTTTCAAGTCACAGGCATAAACGGACTGGAGGCACTGACGGGTCAGTTCTTCTGTTTTGTAATTGACGATGATGATTGATAAATCCATTGAACTCCCCTATTGGCATAATGATAAATTATACCATAAGTTTTACATTTTTGTTACAACTCGAAGTGTTCCTTAATAAAGGGTAAAGGTTATCGCATTTTTTCCGAAAGATGCCGTCCCAGGTTTTCCAAAAGCCACAGCTCGATTTGTAAATAACGCAAGGTGTGGGCGGCCTTGAAGGGCGTCTTTTGAATACGGTGAAGGGTGGTCAGGCCCTCTTTCAGCCCGGCACGGTAGTCCTTGCCGTAACCCCGTTTGGTAAACACAGCCGTTTTGATGGCGAAACCGCCGATCAGGAAAGGGGCATTGACCAGAAGCTGGAGGGCCGGCATGTTCTTGTAAGCCGTATAAACATTGTTGCGGGCGGAAATGCGCACCTTGAAGGGCGAGTATTTTTCCCCGTCAGCGGTGGTGGCACTGCCGATATGGTAGCACACCGCCGAAGGCTCATACCAGTTTTCGTAGCCATAAATCAGACCCCGGTAAGAAACGTCCAAATCCTCCAGATAGGCAAAATAGGCTTCATCGAAGAGGCCGATTTCTTCAAAGACCGCCCGGCGGTAAAGGCCGGCACCAGCGCAGGTGGAAAACACCCGCTCCGGCTTCGCGTACTCCGTCACAGGCTTGCCGTCTCCCCGTTTGAAGGCCCAGCCCAACACGTGGTACTGGTCCCCCACATCGTCCAGCTTGTCCCGTTCGTAGTAGCGCACCATCCGGGAGGACACGGAAAAGATCCGTTCGCTGCGGCTGATGGCCGCAGTCAGATTATGGACGAAATCCGGTGTAACCACCACATCATTGTTGAGGAGCAGCACGTATTCCCCGCGGCTGGCCCGGATTCCCCGGTTCACCGAAGCGGCGAAACCGCGGTTGCGGCTGTTTTCCACCAAGGTGATTTCATTCTTTCGGGCGCGCAAAAGCTCCCGGCTTTTATCCTGGGAACAGTCGTCCACCACGATGATCTCGTAACGGCCGGCGTCGGTTTGCTCCTTCAGGCTGTCCAGGCAATTGTCAATATAGGCTTCCCCATTGTAATTGGGAATCACGATCGATACTTGCATTTTTTCTATTTTTTCCATGGTAATAGTGTATCCTAAACACCTTAAAGTTACAAGGAATCCCCATAAAAAAAGATTCAACCTCCAAATGAAGATTGAATCTATCCCGGCTGACCTGGTCTTTGCCCCCACACCCGCCAGCTGGAAGTTTGGCTCCAGGTTATGTCACGACTCCTTCTCTCGGTTTTATAACCGGCTGGTCTTACATCTAGGCCGCACCATGATCGTCTCCGCCTTTTGCGAAGCCTTACGTGGATCGTTTTGCCTGCGACTGGCATCGACTTTCAACCACAGACCCGGGATAAGCTTATTATATGAAAAGGCCCTTCATCTGTCAAGTAAAAAAGCCGCCGACATACCGTCGGCGGCCACCATTTCATATTGAGGATCGTACTTATTTGAGGGTTTCAATCTGATCAATCGACAGGCCAGTGATTTTCGCAATTTCTGCAATTGGATAATCACGGTCAATCATCTTGCTGGCGATCTTCAAGCGAACGTCCCGATCATTTTCAAATCGTCCTTCGGCATTGGCGTGATCCACCACCGTTTTCAAATTTGTCATTATGATTATCTCCTTTCAGCTTCCGCTTGTAATGGTCCCCGATTGTCAAATTTTCAACAATTTCGTTGACACCTCCATTATAACCGGTATTTGGTATAATTCAATGGTAAAACGCATTCATATTTTCATCACTTAAGTTTTTTGCAGTTCGTTACATCTTTGCAACTATTTACACTTCCTGGCCTTCCACAATTTTAATCATCAGGGCATTTTCCACCCGGCGGCGCTCGATTTCACAGGCAACGGCGTAGGGCTCCATCAGGGTCTTATTGAAATTGTAAGCATTGGCGTGGCAGCCGCCGCCGCAGAAATAGCGGCACCAGCACTGGGAACAGGCTTCCTTTTTGACCAGATTGGCCTGGGTAAAGGTTTCCCGCACCTCCGGACGGGTGATGCCGGCATCCACGCTGCCCATGCAGAAATCGGTATTTCCCACAAACTGATGGCAGGGATACAGGTCACCCTCTGGCGTGACCGCCACGTAATCCCGCCCGGCACCACAGCCGGACAGGCGCTTGTACACGCAGGGCCCGCCGTCCAGATCGATTTTGAAATGGAAGAACTGGTAATCCAGCCCCTTTTCCTTCCGGTTCAGGTAGTCCAGAGCCAGCTTGTCGTATTCCGGAAGGATGGTATCCAGGTCCTCTTCTAGGATGGCATAATCCATCCCCTCTTCTGCCACCACCGGCTCCACGGAAATGCTGCCGAAGCCCTGTTCCGCCAGGAAGGCCACATCCTTGGAAAAATCCAGGTTGTGCTTGGTGTAGGTTCCCCGGACGTAATAATCCTTCTTGCCTTCCCGCAAGGCAGCCATTTTTTTGATATCGTCAATAATCAAGTCATAGGAGCCTTTGTCGTTGACAGTCTTGCGCATGCGGTCGTTGACTTCCTTGCGTCCGTCCAGGCTCAGGACCACGTTGTTCATGTTTTCGTCCAGCCAGGCCATATTTTCGTCATTGAGGAGCACGCCGTTGGTGGTCATGGTGAAGTTGAAATGCTTGTGCCTGGGCCCTTCCAGGCTGCGGCCATAGGCCACCAGCTCCTTGACCACATCCAGATTCATCAGGGGTTCCCCGCCGAAGAAATCCACTTCCAGATTGAGGCGGCTGCCCGAGTGATCCACCAGAAAATCCAGGGCCTTCTTCCCCACTTCCAGGGGCATGAGGAGCTTTTCCCCGTTGAAATCCCCCTGGGATGCAAAACAGTAGGCGCATTTCAAATTACAGTCATGGGCAACGTGCAGGCACATGGCTTTGATGACGTCGTGGTTTTGGTACACGTCGGGGTCGTAGTCCCCTTCGGTGTAAAGCAAGCCGGCTTTTTCCAGCTCCCCGATTTCATCACAGCATTCTTCAATTTCCGCCGGCTTGTAGGTATCGGACCATTTGGCTATCAGGGCTTCACGGTCCAAATCCTTGTACTCATCCAAAATATCGTAGGTGAGCTTGTCCACTGTCATCAGGCTGCCGCTTTCCACATCCAGCACGATGTACAGGCCGTTCAGGTAAAATTTATGTATCATCTTTCCTCCAAAGGTTGTGTTTAATCAAAAAAACAGACAGCACTGTCTTCGCGTGGAAGCATGGCTGCCTGTGCTTGGATTCTGTGTCGCTTATTTATTCTGGCACTGTTGGTTGCCAACGGTGCAGGATGTCTTGCAGGCGGACTGACAGGAAGTCTGGCATTCGCCGCATCCCTTGTTCTTGGTGTCACAGAGGTTTCCTTTTTTGATGACTTGTACGTGTTTCATGATGATCTCCTTTTTATATTCAAATATTTGAATTATTTTTCTTCGTCTTCAGATTTTTCAGCCGCTTCATCGTCCTTGGCATCGTCGGCCACATCGGAAAATTCAGCTTCTTCCACCTTGGCGTCTGCCTCGTCCAGGGCCTTGCCCTTGGCTTCGGCCACAGCGGCTTCCGGGTCTTTTTCATCCTCGTCGTCTTCTGCATCGTTCGCGGTGATGACCTTGCCGATGGCAGCTTTTCTCAGCATGACCTTGTTGAAATCAGGCAGCAGCTCCAGTACCACATTTTCGTCATCGATGGCGGAAATAATGCCGTAGAACCCCGAGGTGGTCATGACTTCATCACCAATCTTCATTTTTTCCAGCATATCGTTCACCTTTTTCTGCTGTTTGCTTTGAGGGCGAATCAGCACGAAATACAGGAACGCGGCCAGAATAAGGACCGGCGCAAACTGAATAAATTGATTCATAAATTACTCTCCTAACTTAATCAATACCGTATTTTTGGAAAATCTCATCCTTGAGGGACAACAGCGTATCATTGCGGATGGCCTCACGGATTTTTTCCATTAATGATAGTGTAAAATATAAATTGTGATATGTCAACAGCCTGGCGCCCAATATTTCCTTACATTTTATCAAATGTCGCAAATATGCCCGGGTATGGTCCTGACAGACATAACAATCGCACTCCGGATCCAGGGTGGTAAAGTCGTCCTGGCAGTCGGCATTGCGCACCACCACCTTGCCCTGGGAGGTGAGGGCCGTACCGTTACGGGCGATACGCGTCTGGAGGACGCAGTCGAACATGTCGATGCCCCGAATGACCCCTTCAAACAGGGCATCCACCGAGCCGACCCCCATGAGGTAATGGGGCTTGTCCGCCGGCAGCAGGGGCACGGTGACATCCAGCATGTGGTACATCGTCTCCTTGGATTCCCCCACGCTGAGTCCCCCGATGGAATAGCCGGGGAAGTTGATGGCCGTGAGGTCCCGGACGCTCTGGGCACGCAGGTCCTCAAACATCCCCCCCTGGACGATGCCGAAGAGGGCCTGCTCATCCCGGCGGGTATGGGCTTCCATGCATCGTGCCGCCCAGCGGCTGGTCATCTCCATGGAGGCCTTGGTGTAATGGTAATCCGACTCCGCCGGCGCGCACTCGTCAAAGCACATCATGATGTCAGCGCCGATGACATTTTGCAGGCGAATGGATTTTTCCGGCGTCATGAAATGCCGGGAGCCATCCAGATGGGAGGAAAAGGTGACCCCCTCCTCACTGATCTTGCGCAGATCCCCCAGGGAAAAAACCTGGAAACCGCCGCTGTCGGTGAGGATGGGCCGGTCCCAATTCATAAATTTGTGCAGGCCGCCGGCCTTCTGGATGATATCCTCCCCCGGCCGCAGGTACAGATGATAGGTATTGCCCAGGATGATCTGGGCACCCAGGGATTTCAGGTCCCGGTTGTCCATGGATTTGACCGTTCCCTGGGTGCCGACGGGCATGAAGATGGGCGTCTCGATGACGCCGTGGTCCGTGGTGATGCGCCCCAGACGGGCACCGGTATGTTTTTCTTCTTTTATGACTTCGTAACGAAACATCGCCGCTCCTAATACAAAAACATGGCGTCGCCAAAGCTGAAGAAGCGGTAGCGCTCTTCAATGGCGTGCTGGTACGCCGCCAACACAGCTTCCCTATTATAAAAGGAAGAAACCAGCATGAGCAGGGTGGATTCCGGCAAATGGAAGTTGGTGATCAAAGCGTCCACCACCTGCCACCTGAAACCGGGGTAGATGAAGATGTCCGTGCTTCCGGACTCCGCCACCACAGCACCCCCGTGATTGGCCGCCACACTTTCCAGCGTGCGCACCGTGGTGGTCCCCACGGCAATGACCCGCCGCCCCTCGGCCTTGGCCCGGGTGATGGCTTCTGCCGTGGCCGCCGGCACCAGGTACCGTTCCTCGTGCATGTGATGATCCAATATGTTGTCCACCTTGACCGGGCGAAAAGTGCCAATGCCCACATGGAGGGTGACCTCCGCCGTTTCCACACCCATGGCCCGGATGTCCGAAAGGAGCTTCGGCGTGAAGTGGAGCCCCGCCGTGGGAGCCGCCGCCGAGCCGTCGTGCTCCGCGTACACCGTCTGATACCGGCTCTGATCCTTGAGGGTCTCGTGAATATAGGGCGGCAGGGGCATGGTGCCGATGGCATCCAAAATTTCCTCAAAAACCCCTTCGTAGTCAAAGTGGATGATCCGCAGCCCGCCTTCTACTGTAGTCTCGATGGTCCCGGTGAGTCCGGCGCCGAACTCCAATTGGGTTCCGGGCAGCGCCTTCTTGCCGGGTTTGACCATGGTCTCCCAGCGGTGGTCATCCAGGCGCCGCAGAAGCAGCAGCTCCACCTTGCCGCCGGTTCGCGCCCGGTGGCCGAAGATCCGCGCCGGCAGTACCTTGGTGTCGTTCATCACCAGCAAATCGCCGGGGCGCAGGTACTCCAGGATGTCGTGGAAATGCCGGTCTTCATTCTTCCCCGTCCCCCGGTCGATGGCCATAAGACGGGAAGCATCCCGCTTCGCCGCCGGTGTCTGGGCGATGAGTTCCTCCGGCAGGTCGTAATAAAAATCCTTGGTTGATAATGTGGTGCTCAATGGACCTCCTTTGTGTCGTCCTTCCCATTCAAATCCAATGCCAATTGTTCCGCGCCGTCGTCGGCGTCCGCGTCCGGGCCATCGTCATCGGTGCCGGGAATCACTGTCCAGCCGGCTCCGATCTCCCGTCCCAGAGGGGCGATGCCCAAATGCCGGCAGCCTCCGGCGGTGATGACCCGTCCCCGGGGTGTCCGGGCCAGGAATCCAAGCTGCATCAGATAGGGCTCGTACACCTCTTCAATGGTGCCCCGTTCCTCGCCGATGGTCGCCGCCAGGGTATCCAGCCCCACGGGACCGCCGTCGAATTTTTCCACAATGGCCCGGAGCATGAGCCGGTCGATTTCGTCCAGGCCCTTTTCATCCACCTCAAACAGGGACAGGGCCGTTTGGGCCGTCTCCCGGTCGATGGTGCCTCCGCCCTTGATTTCAGCGTAGTCACGGACCCGTTTCAAAAGCCGGTTGGCAATTCGCGGGGTTCCCCGGGAACGCATGGCCAGCTCCTCGGCACCGCCGTCGGACAGGGTCACCCCCAAAATCTGGGCCGACCGCCGGACGATGGTTGACAAATCCTCGGTGCCATACAGGTCCAGACGCTGGACCACCCCAAAGCGGTCCCGCAAGGGAGCCGTGAGCAGCCCCACCCGGGTGGTGGCTCCCACCAGGGTAAACCGAGGCAGCTCCAGGCGGATGCTCTTGGCTCCGGGGCCCTTGCCGATGACGATATCCAGCACAAAATCCTCCATGGCGGGGTAGAGTACTTCCTCCACTGCCCGCTGGAGGCGGTGGATCTCGTCGATGAACAGCACGTCTCCCTTTTTTAGGCTGGTCAGGATGGCCGCCAGATCCCCGGGCTTTTCAATGGCCGGGCCAGAGGTCACCCGGATGCGGGTGCCCATCTCATTGGCGATGATGCCGGCCAGGGTGGTCTTACCCAGCCCCGGCGGACCGTAAAGCAGCACGTGATCCAAAGCCTCATCCCGGTTTTTGGCCGCCTGGATGAAAATGGCCATCTGGTCCTTAACCTTATTCTGACCGATATACTCCGCCAGACTTTGAGGCCGCAGGGAGCCCTCCATCTCGATATCCGGTTCTGTAAATTGAGTTGTCACAATTCGATCTTTCACGCAATCCCCTTCCATCCCGCTTGAATCCCATCCACTGCCCCAGTGGCTGGCCACCTCAGGCCATGGTACCCGCCGCCATAAGGGCTGCCTTCAAAATATCCTCGATGGTGGACTCCGGCGTCATTACCTTTTCCACCAGGCTCGCGGCCTCGTTGTAGCTGTAGCCCAGTCCCAAAAGGCCGTTGACCGCTTCGTTGAACAGATTGTCAGTCTGACGCAGCCGGGCCGCCGCACCGGTACCCAGGGGCGCATCATCTCCCTCGTCCAGGCTCACATCCTTATATTTGTCCTTGAGCTCCAGGATCACCCGCTCCGCCGTCTTTTTCCCGATGCCTGGCGCCCGGGCGATAGCCTTGGCGTCTCCCCGGACGATGTGGCGGATCAGGTCCTGTCCCGTGAATTGGGAAAGGAGCCCCATGGCCGCCTTGGGCCCGATACCGGAAATGCCGATCAAAGTTCGGAACAGGGTTCTCTCTTCATCGGTGACAAAACCGTACAGGGTGATATCGTCCTCCCTGTACGCCGGATGGAGCAGCAGGCAAAACTCCTCGTGGAGCGGCGGCAGCTCGGCCAGGGTGTTCAGGGACACCACCACCGAATAGCCCATGCCGTTGTTGTCGATGACCACCCGGTCGGCCGTCTGGCCCTCCAGTTTTCCTTTTATGTATTCGTACACTTTAGCCTCCAAATTAACTTTTCTATTATATCAGTTATGGGTAGGGGATTCAAGCCGAAGGCATAAAGAAAAGCGGTAGATTTCCTACCGCTTCTGGTCCTCTTCAATGTCCCGCTTCCAATCGGCATCCAGACTGCTGCAGCATCGCAGCTGGCTGATGGCAGCGCCCACCACCTGGTAATTGAGCCGGGTTCCCGCAGCATCACTTTTATACGTAGCCGCCCGGTCCGCGTCAATGCCGAATCGGCCAGCCACAGCAATGGCGTTCATGTTCGCCCCAAGGAAGAGGAATTCCCAGCCCGCTTGGGCTTTGTGGCCCTCCACCAGTCGCTTTACCTTGTCATAACTGTATTCCCTGCTGGCATTCTCCAGTCCATCCGTCGTGATAACGAAAACCGTTTTTTCCGGCCGTTCATCCTCTGGATGATCCTTCTGACCCGCGTCGATTCGGCTGATGGCGCTTCCCACGGCATCCAGCAAAGCGGTACAGCCCCGCACAAAATACTCCTTGTCCGTCAGCACCGGCACCTGATTCAAGGCCACCCGGTCGTGAACCACATCCACACGGTCATCAAAGAGCAGCGTCGTGACTATAGCCTGCCCCGGTTCCTTACGCTGCTTTTCAATCATGGCGTTGTACCCACCAATGGTGTCCGACTCCAGCCCCGCCATGGATCCACTTCGGTCCAGAATAATAACCAATTCCGTTAAGTCCTTTTTCATCACAATGACCTCCTGTCGTCACTTATTTTCTAAGGTCATTATACAACGAAATCCGGCAGGACGGGTCAATCAACAGGAGACATTGACGGGCCCCAGGCCTTCACGCCCCCAGCACCTCTTCCCCATAATCGTAAAGGGCCTGATCGATAATGGACAAGTCGTACACCTGGCATTCAATGAAATACATCACAATCACATCGGCCCGGATACCCGGAGATAGGGCCAGCTCACCCCGAGCCAGAAGATCCCGTGTCTCGTCCAAATTCAGTTCCAAGACGATGGCCAAAGACAAAGCCGTTTTTTTACTGGGCCGGTAGTCACGGTTCCCCCTAATCTTAGAAAAGGTCTGGCGGGACAACCCCGCCTTTTTATAAACGGCCACATCGGACAATCCTTTGTCATCGATGCGGCGGAACAGGCTCTCCGAAAAAGTCTCCCCGACCTGGTCAACCACCTCATCCAATGACCGGGACCGGGGTGTATCTCCTTGAAAAGCTGCGTCCTCCAAAGAGCACAGACCATCCATCTTGATATGATCAAAGGGCATCGCACCGTGCAGCCCCACCGTTCCTGATAAAACTGTTTTGACGGCTGGCATCCCGTTATCCCCTTGATAATGGGATGCCAGATAAGCGTCCAATGCCTTTCTTGTTTCCACATTCCATCGCGCTGGTTGTTTCATCGCTTACTCCTTTCCAATGAACACACCATTTTTATTAACTCAATATAAATTCATCTTTTCATTCTCCAGCCACCAAAGTGTAAAGTAAGCAACCAGCCAATGCTCCTAAGGTGTTCATCACCAAATCGTCTATCTGAAACATACCTCGACTGGTAATGAGTTGAGTCACCTCGATGGCCAGGCTGCCAGCAAAACCAAGACCTCCGACACAGACAAATCGCAAAAATCCATTTCCACCATGTCGAGGAAGCACAGTGGGTAGCATCACGCCTAAAGGCATAAAGAGCAAAACATTTTCAATAAGTTCAGCCAGATAACTGGTAGTCAGGCCGATTCCCACTAAAAACTGGAGGTCCACTGCATCCTCACTACCCGGTGCCCGACTCAGTACGGTGATAAAAACAACTGCAATACTGTATACTGCTAACACGAAAACACGGAATAATTCAGATCCGCGCAAATCGCCCTCTTGTCTTGTCATTTTTTTAATAATAGCATAGGCCACACAAAATACCACCCCAAGAATTACTGCAGTGGGCAAGTACAGGATAATATACCGGATCACATCGTGATAGGCGTAGTGTGCTGCCCTGTAAATTGCGTTAAATAATCGCGTCATATTATTCCTTATTTTTATAACTTTTTAAAAAACCTCATCTTTTGATGAGGTTTTAACAAACATATTCAGGTTTTTTACGATAATCCAGCACGATGTTTTCCAACTAAAACACCAACATATTTTGAACCCAAAGACACCGTAAACAAATAAGCATACATTAATATTGGCGGCAAAGCAACACAATAAAAGTTCAAAATAATCATATTAATTCCATCAACAAATAAAAACTCACTGAACCACGAAATAGAAAAAACATATGCAAAACTAATACATAGTAATATAATAATTGAAAAAAATTGAAAAAGAATAATCCGATAAATTCCGTGGTTTTTCCAATTTCTAATAATCAATACTAAATAAAATAGCAACACAAAAAACATAATAACGCATAACAGAGTATTTATGATAGAATATAATTTAAATATTCCATTTGCAATTACATTTGAAGTCACATTAGGCACGTGTGTATTAAATTCGCTAGAAGATAAATACGAAAGATGAGTTTTTTGACTAGCAATATCGCATAAATCTGTTGAATTAGTATCACCCAATTCACTCCCAGGTACATACCCTTTTAATAGTATTGCACCTTTGTAACCTTCAATCATTAATGGAATTAATTCTATCATTTCAGAGATAGTTCTCCCTCCCGCAGAAGATAATAGTTGAATTCGATCAGATTTTTTTAAAGTTCCTTTTTTAAATGCTGCGTCTAATTCTGAATTAACACTTGCAAACATTGAATCAACTTGTTCCTCCGACTGCCAGAGATTGGTTTTTTGTAATGAAGTCCTCAATACCCATGTTAGAAAATCGCCATGTATGGGAGTATTTACAATATCATGGTTAAACCAATCTGTATGCATAACATCGTCAATTAACTCTGGATGCATTTTTAATGTTGGCGAAGCATCAAACGCTTTTTCAATTGCATCGGCTGGAGCCCAAACGATTGAATTTCTATTTTCTGATTCAATTTTATATACATTAGCAACAAATTTCCCAATTTCACCACCGTTTCGAGTCTCAATAGCATATACTCCAAAAAAATGTTTATTAATTGATTTATATGCTACGGTTGTACATGCAAAAATTAAAATTGGAATTAACAGTGCAGCCATAATACGAACATTTTTTTTTTCTTTAAAATGACACCGTATAGACTTAATTAATAGCTTAATCACACAGAAAATAACCACTAACATCAAACAAGCCAATAACCAAAGACCATCTTCTTTAATATAATATGTAAAAGAAAAAAATATCCCGCAAGCAATCAAATCAACAATTAATCTTTTATATTTTCCAAAATAAACTCTATATAATATTATAAAACAAAATGAAAATACAATAATTACAAATGGTGCAATAATAGAGTTGCGATACATACGCGTACCCAACCAACCTTCAAATGCCATTGGCATAAACAATACATACAGAAAAGCGAAACAACTTAACCATTTTTTTTGACTAATTAAAAAAAAGAAATATGCTGTTAAACAGGCAGCAAAAATCCAGACTAGTGACAAAGCAATCGGATAATTTAATTGACATATATATACGACATTAATAAACAAGGGATATCCAATGGTTTTAACTAATGAATAAATATTTGGATTCAAAAAATGCGTATTCACACGCGCATATGACATCAATAGTGCATCATCATACATTTGGGAGGATAAAAACCAAACCCCCATTTTTTCAGACAAAATGATTCTAAGAACAATCGCAATACTAATTATATAAAAATATTTAGATTGAATCATACAACGTATCTTCTCTGCCACAAAATCACCCTTATATTAGATTTTTTACCTACATATCATTACACAAATTTCCAATAAATACAACACCTTTATTTAAAATAAAAACAATATTTTCTATTCTAAATATAATTACATCCATCAAGAAATAATCACCGAGTTTTTTACACTTGCTTATGACAATCAAATTAATTTTTTATACTTATAAACAAGAATTATAGAATCACATTTAATTTTCATGCTGAAACTCTGGTACAATATTCTTAATTTCTTGGAGAATCCAATGGATATCATCTCTTTCCGTAGCATCCCGCAAAAATTTCAGTTTCTTTTCCACAGCAACCAATTCTAAACGCACGGGTTTTTCAATGAAAATACTGTCAAAAGTAGTACGATCAAAATCATCCAGATTATAAGAAAGCTCTTCGTAAAGCTTTTCTCCAGGACGCAAACCTACAAATTCGATGGGAATTTCTGTATAAGGCTCGTACCCTGCCAAGCTAATCATCTTCTCGGCCAAATCGGTAATTTTTTCCGGTTTACCCATGTCCAGCACAAAAATTTCCCCGCCTCGGGCCATACTGGCAGCTTGAAGGACCAATTGGGTAGCCTCTGGAATGGTCATAAAGAACCGTGTGATATCCTTATGGGTAACAGTCACCGGTCCTCCTCCTTCAATCTGTTTTTTAAAGATAGGGATAACCGAACCATTGGAGCCCAATACATTACCAAAGCGTACAGCTACAAATTCTGTGTCATAAGCCCGATTGTAAGCCTGAACCAGGATCTCACAGATGCGCTTGGTCGCCCCCATCACATTGGTAGGGTTAACAGCTTTGTCGGTGGAAATCTGCACAAAGCGTCGCACCCCGGCCGAAACACAAGCATCCAACACATTTTTAGTGCCGAAGACGTTATTACGTACTGCTTCTGCTGGGGTACGTTCCATGAGTGGAACATGTTTGTGCGCAGCTGCGTGGAAGACAATCTCCGGCTTATACACCGCGAAGAGATCCTTGAGCACATCGGCTTCACGGATACTGGCAATCTTGGCGGTCAAGGAGATGTCTACACCTTGAGGTTTTAAAGTAGTCTTAATGTATTTATTCAATTCCAATTCCAGATAATACAAGTCATTTTCGTTGATATCAAGGATAAAAAGTTCCTTGGGATGAAATCGCACTATCTGCCTACAGAGCTCACTGCCAATGGACCCGGCGCCTCCAGTAACCAATACACGCCTGCCTGCTATGGTCTTACTGATGGCATCTTTATCCAAGACAACCTCTTCCCTGTCAAGAAGATCCTCAATCTGCAAATCCCTCAATTTGAGTTGGGAAATATCGTAATTGAGAATATCCTCAATGGTGGGTAACATCTTAACCGGCACACCGGTCTTTTCACAGATGCGTGCAATAGCCACCCGGTCTGCCTTTAATGCGGTAGGCATGGCAATGATAATCTCTGCTACAGGATTTGATGCCACGATGTCCGGTATGTCATCTCGACCACCCATGACACGGATACCGCTGATAAGACGGTGCTGTTTGTAGGGATCGTCGTCAATGAATCCAAAAGGCCGATATCCCGAACTGTTTTGCAGCTCACGAAGCATTTTAATTCCTGCTTCACCGGCTCCAACTATAAGGGCATTGCCGCCCCCCTTCTGACTGGCGTTGTGGACCGTACGTAAAGTACGATATAAGATGCGTATACCTCCAACAAAAAACACATCAAAAATAATGTTCATCACTAAAACAGAAGTTGGAAATCGGAGGCCCAAAATGATAAAGAAGATAATAGCAACAAAGTTAGCAATACACACCGAAGCTATGATGAGCCACAACTCTTCAACGCTAGCGTATCGCCATAAAGTTTGGTACATCCGCAACAACGAAAAAACAGCAATTTTAATAAATATAGCAACCACCATATACCAACCGTATCGGGCAATGGCATCAAAAGGAATGTGCAGACTGTACACAATCCACCAAGCAAAAAAATAAGACAGAAACAGCACTAAAATGTCCATCAAAACAAGCAGTGCGATACGAATCGTTTTCTGTCTATCAGTATGATTAATTTCTTTCATTGATATTATATCTTTTCCTTTGACAATTTTTTACCCATTTCATTTCTCAAAATAATTACATTATATTATTTACGCTACAGTACATTCTCACCTCGCTTCAATAAAAATATTATACTCCATTACATTGTGATTTACAATAAACTATTTTAGAATCAAAAATAATCTTAATTTTCTAAGGGATTGATAACAATATCTCCCTTTGCCCCCAGTGAAACGGCTGGATTATCAATCATAATCCGCCGAAAATTCTTTGGACCAATTAAATCCAAAGCTATATCTAATGCTTCTGGCATTTTTTGGTATGCATGGACTCTATGAGCATCACTGGCCATAAATTGTACCATATTGTGTTTTAATAAAACCTCTGCGGTTTCCTTAGCATGTTTTCCATAAAAACCAATCAAACTCAATGCATTGATTTGAAGCAAATGGCCTCGATCCAAAAAATCAATAAGCACCCCCGGATTATCCTGGACAAAATCATATCTCTCCGGATGGGCAACAATAGTACGATAACCTTTAAGCTGAATACGGTACAAAAAATCCAAGAAATGATCTTTATCTGCATCGTGTCGCATGGTTTCTATCAAAAAAAATCCATTTCGATTAAGCGTAATGAACTCTCCGCGTTCTAAAACAGGCAACAAATCTGGCTCATAAAAAATTTCATTTCCCAAATACAACTGAATATCCACACCCTCTTCAACTAATAACTTCTTTAAGTGCTTATGAATTATTCGGTTATGATTTAGAGAAGATGTATATTGCGTGTAACTCATATAATGAGGTGTCAAAACGATTCCTTTAAACCCTATTGTTTGTGCCGCTTTAATCATGGCCAAACTCTCTTCGAACGTCCGGGAACCGTCATCAACACCATACAACACATGACAATGCATGTCGATCATTGATCCTTACCCCTAACTGTCAATCAATGATGTTGTTTTTTCATTTTCTTTTTCTGTTTTATTTCTTCTTTACTTTCTGGCCGTTTACTCTGTTGATCATAGGAATAATCGTAATAATAATAATAATAACCGCTACGTTTAGTCTGTGGCGTATTATTGGCCACAACACCAATAATGTTTCCTCCCACATTCTTTAAATTTTCCATTACCATTCGCAAATTATCACGATTTGTAACACTTAGCGCTGCAATCACAATATATCCATCTGTAACTTTTGAAAGTACAGCCGCATCTGTTACAACACCCAAAGGCGGAGCATCAATTAATACAAAATCATAAGCTGACATTAAAGTGTTAATGGTCAAAGCCATACTCCGGCTTGCCATTATTTCAGAAGGATTGGGAGGAATCGGCCCAGACGATACCAAATGAAGATTTTCTATTTCTGTTTTCTGAATGACATCATTTAACTGGGATTCACGTAATAATACATTTGTTAACCCTTTGTTATTGTGGAGACCAAACATCCGATGAAGTCTTGGCCTACGCAAATCGCCATCCATAAGGAGAACTTGTTTGCCAGTCTGGGCTAATGCCACAGCATAATTCGTTATTATCGTGGTTTTTCCCTCTGAATGTCCTGGACTTGTCACAGTGAGAACACGCATATCTTCATCGATATTTGCAAAGGTAATGTTAGTACGCATGTTTCGAAAGGCCTCAGAAATGGGATCTTTTGGAGAGCGATAAGTGATAATGCTGTTTTTCATTTATTATTTGCCCTCCTCATCCATCAATGCTTCACTATGGGGAATAACCGCCACAATGGGAATATCTCCAGCTATTTCTTTAAGCTCATCCACACTTTTTATAGTAGTATTCAAGGTTTCACGCAGAAAAATAATGAAGATGGAAATAACCAACCCCGCCAAAAGCGCAATCGCCAAATTCAGTTTCAAATTAGGCGATACTGGTGTGTTATTAACAACCGCAGTATCAACAATTTGCAAGTTATTAATTTTCATAAGTCCTGCTACATTCTCCATGAAGACCTTGGCAGTTTCGTTGGCAATCTGTGCCGCCCGATTAGCACTGGTATCCGTCACTGTAATTTCAATTAATTCAGTATCATTAACCGTCTTTACACTGATTTTATTGGCCAATTGGCTGTCCGTCATATCCAGTCCCAAGTTCGAAACAACTTTCGTCATGACACTATCACTTTTTGCTATTTCACTATATGTTCCTAATGTTGAACTATCTGACGTATTGGCATATCCCTCAGGTTTACCAACAATAAGAGTGGTGCTGCTGTCATATTTTTTACTGACAAAGAACACTGTAAATAACCCTACAATAACAATACAAGCGACAGTCAATCCTATGATGAAACGGGCATTTTCTCTCAGCAAATCCAAAATCTCTTGTAAGCTGATTTCTTTCTCTTCCATGATCCATCCTATCTTGGTCTTAGCGTATTGTGCAGATGCACTTTATTATTATAATCATTTCAGTCCATTCTGTCAACCGGCAAGGATGGTGTCTTAATCTCCCCATCATCAACTGAAGGCGGAATATCCTGGTTTGTTCCTTGCCCAACTGGCCAGATAACATCCTGATAACTGCCGTGCCGGTGATGATGATGGGACTGACTTTTGGATTTATTCACACGGCGTTGGCGGTCCATGGCGTAATACACCATAAGGCCGGCTGCCACCAAAATACTTACAATACCCATAATAATCCAGATGGTTATCATGCCACCGATACAATGCTCGGTAATCCATTGGACCGACTCAGACTGGAGACCAAAGCCTGATGCCGCATGAGTGAAGGTCAAATATAGACCTGGTATGAGGATGAGGATTCCGCTGACTAGTAAGGAGGAGCCGCACCACCAAATAGTACGTTTTCGATGACGGGGATTCAACGCCCATTGAGCCAGTACGAGTACCACTGCCGCTGCCAGGGCAATCATCTCAAAGGTAGGAACACGGCTGACCACGGAAGCGATGCGTTTTCCGATTCCGGTAGTAGTAACCAAGCTTGGATCCACTACCATCACCAAACCGTCAATGGTTTCCTGAGCCGTCAGGATGATGGCATCCACATTGCCTGCGTAGACTGTGTTGTAATCTGTACCACTAGAAGCGGCCACAGAATGCAAATAAGCTTCTAAAGATGCTCGAATCTTGGTCATATCATAGGTAGCTGTATAACTGTCCGTCTCTCCTCTGAAATACTTGATGTATTGCACTGTGGCATCCTGTCCAAAAGTTTTGAGCTGGTCGTCATTAAGGGCGTCGGTCATCACTTTGGCAGGGATATTATATAAAGTACACATTTCTGTAAGCTTACCGTCAATTTCATCAGTCAGCTTGGAAAAATACGTGGCCTGATTCAAATATTGGGAATAGGTATTGGAATTAAAGATTATCCGATCCACGAAAAAAAGGGTCTGGAATAGAATCAGTGCGAAGGTGAGAAGAAGGGCGATCAGACATTGGAGTATAAATTGTAAAGTCTTATTCATGTCAGAACCCCCAATCATGGGCTGTGCCCGAAACCAGCTTACAAGTAACGATGTAACGCTGCTGCGCATCCCCGACAAAATCAAAGGGATAGCAGGTAATCAGTGTCAACTGTTCCGTACTGGTGTGCTGGCAATAATCCATTTCCTGGGCAACATTGACGGTGACAGCACTTTCCATCTGGTAGGTATAAGTCCCCCATCCGGTGGTGACAACAACGTTGTCTCCTGCCTTTACCTGTCCCAGATTAGCGAACTGTGTGGTTCGATGTGCGTCCAAGACGATGTTGTTTCCGTCTCCCGGAAATTTGGAACCAAAATAATGACATACTCCTTTTAGAAGAATGTCTTGTGTGTCCCCTTCATATACCGGATAAAGCAAACCAATGCTATCAATTTGAATCGTTGCAAATTGTTCACCAAAAATTGGATATCCATTGCCACTTTCATTTGTTGATAAGGTAATTTTATCAGGATTCACCAAGTATACTTTTAAAGCGGAGCGTGCCAATTCAATATAAGGCTGAGCCGCAATCATGAACACAATAGCAGACAAACATAAAAGCAAGATAGGCGCCAACCAAAAGACACCCATCTTGCTTTTCGATTTAATTCTGTGATTATGCTCGGTATTCTTTAACCCGTGCTTTGAATTAATCGATTTTTTTTTCATTGCTGTAGAATCAATTAGTCAATGACATTTTTTTTGCGATATACAACAATAGTAGCTGAAGTAATCGCCAATACAGCCAAAACACCTGCTACACCAAATCCATAATTGCTGACAGCAGTATTTCCTACATAGTTTAGACCAGATGATGTACTGCCACTAGCACTATTCGGGCCCGTAACGGTACCATTTACATTAGTCGTTCCTGTACCTGCAGAAGTACCAGTAACATTAAAACCAGCAGTTACTGCGGTGTCATTGTCATAAGCTTTCAAAGTAACAATCTTACCTGATTTAGTTGCTGTACCAGAAACATTTGCGATTGCTAAAGCTCTAGTATAGTAGCTTGCTAAAACATTGAATGTAGCTGATGATGAATCATGATTAGCAATAGCTGCCTGATATGTTGGCGCTGCTTCATTAACCAAAGCAATAATTTGATCAGCTTGGTCTGAACTCAGTGTCTTACCGTATGCAGCATCTTTTTCCAAAAACTGTTCGGCAATATTAGCCAAATTTCCATCAACAGCACGAATAGCCGCGACTACTCGAGCGTTATCCGAAGATGCGGCAAAAGCAGACGAACTGAATATTAATCCAGCAATCAGCAGAACGGACAATAAAGTGCATATGCGTTTCATAGATCTCCTCCTTAAATTTAGAATGTGCATATTTACCACTAACGAAATTGTAACACTCCTACTAATTTTTGTCAAAGATTTTATAAAGTTTTTTGATTTTATTTAATTTTTTGCAGTAATACATCATTTCTATAATGATAAATATGGATGAAAAATAAAACCCCAAATCCGAACATCATCAGATTTGAGGCTTACTTTTCGATGGAGGTGCTACCCAGAATCGAACTGGGGATAGAGGTGTTGCAGACCTTTGCCTTACCGCTTGGCTATAGCACCACTAAAATGGAGCGGAAGACGAGATTTGAACTCGCGACCCTCGCCTTGGCAAGGCGATGCTCTACCACTGAGCCACTTCCGCTTAAAAAATGGTGCCCAGAGGCGGAATTGAACCACCGACACGGGGATTTTCAGTCCCCTGCTCTACCGACTGAGCTATCTGGGCAAGATGGCGACCTGGATGAGATTCGAACTCACGACCTCCAGCGTGACAGGCTGGCATTCTAACCGGCTGAACTACCAGGCCACCGAATAGAAACTTTATTGTGACTTTCAAATGGTGGTCGCTACAGGGCTCGAACCTGTGACCCCCTGCTTGTAAGGCAGGTGCTCTCCCAGCTGAGCTAAGCGACCGTACATTTTTGAGCACAGGCATTATTATACGTTAGTCCGGCCCAGTTGTCAACTGATTTTTGAAAGTTTTTTCGCCTTTTGTATGTATTTATTAACCCATCATCGCTTTTCCACCACAAACTGGACACGGTCACTTTCCGCCCCGCCTCCCATAAATGTGCCAAAGGTATAAATCTTGGGATTTTTAAACATAGGGGTCTTGAGGAGCTTGAACACATCCTCTACTTTGTAGATGTACTGGCTCTGGGTTTCCTCACAGCGTTCGTAAAGGCCGTCCTCCCTGCGGATGAAAAAGGACAGGTCGTAATCCATCCGCCCGGCTTCCAGGTCCGGCTGGTTTTCCCATACACAAAACACATCGTCCAGGTTGTAGACAAAGGTATTATCCCCCACCACATCCCTGTATTTTTCCGGCGTGTTCATGTCAAAGAGCAGAAGTCCGCCGGGCTTCAGAGCATCACAGGCGCAGAGGATGAAGTTTTCGATGGCCTTCATGTCCTTCAGGTAATTAATGCTGTCACAGCAGCAGATCACCGCGTCAAATTCCTCGCCAATGGCAAAATTGCTCATATCCCCCTTGAAGAACCGGATATTGTCCAAATTCGCCCTCTCTGCCTTTTCATCGGCGATGGTGAGCATACTTTCGGAAATATCCACTGCGGTCATGTCAAAGCCTTTTTGAGCCAATTCCAGGGTGATATTGCCCGTACCGCATCCGAACTCCAAAATAGAGTGGATGGGATTGGGCGCGTTGAGGGTCAGCCGGAAAAGGTAGTCTGCCCATTCGTGATAATCAATTTCCTTCATCAATTCGTCGTAAACCCTCGCAAAATCGTCGTACATGGTCGTTCCCCCTCGTTATGATGTTATAAATATTTTATGTGAATAACGCCCGTCGGCGCCGATGATGGCCAGATCGGCTTCCAGACCCCGGAGCAGCACCAGCTCGTCAAAATTGAAGGTACTGGTGTGGAGGCCGCTGGTATACCCTTTTTCCGGATTCGCGGTGCCCAGCCCCATGAACAGGCTCGGCCGGTATTTGCCGTAAAAGGCAAAATCCTCGGCGATCATCTGCCTTTTAAAGGGCGCCCGCGCTTTATCGTCCCCCAGCAGGGGCCAGACCTTTCGGTACAAGGCACCGTCATTGACCACCGGCGGGTACATATCGATAAATTTCACCTCCACCGACACGCCGTCCATGGCCTCGATCCCCTGGGCGATGGCGCGGATGCGCTGCTGGATGCCCTGATGGATGGCCTCGTCATAGGAACGCATGGTCCCGGTCAGGGCCACGTGGTCAGACACCACGTTCATGCGGCTGCCGCCGTTGAAGGTTCCTATGTGAATGACGCTCTCCGTCCGGGGATTCAGCCGTGTTCCGGCGATTTCCCGGATACCCAGCACCAGCTTGGACGCCGCAACGATGGCGTCGATGCCCTGGTCTGGGTTGGCGGCGTGACTGCTCTTGCCGGACACATCGATGTAGATTTCCGAGTTCATGGCGATGATAGGCCCCGGGGATGTGGCGATGACCCCCTTTTCAATAAAAGGAAATACGTGGTAGCCGAAAATGGCACCCACATGGTATTTTTCCAGGATTCCGCTTTCCGCCACGGGCTTGGCCCCGCCGGGGCCTTCCTCTGCCGGCTGGAAGATCAGCAGCACATTGCGCCGCCGGGCTTCTTTATGGTCCGCCAGGTATTTGGCCAGCAGGCACAGCATGGTCATATGGCCATCGTGGCCGCAGGCATGCATCATCCCTTCGTGGCGGGAGCGGTAAACCGTAGTCTCCGGCTCCACCACCGAAAGCCCGTCCATGTCCGCCCGGAAAGCGATGGTCTCGTCCTCGCTTCCCTCTATGCCGGGGATGAACAGCGCCACACCGGTGCCCACCACGGTTTCCGGCTCGTAACCCAGATCCCGCAGATAGGCCAAAAGCCATGCCTGGGTTTCCACTTCCTTGAAGCCCTCTTCCGGAATCTGGTGCAGCGTCCGCCGCACCCGGATGGCTTCCTCTTCATAGGCCAGCACGGATGCCGGCAGATAATTTCTTAAATTCATGATCTCCTCACTCCCGAGCTGCAATTACAGAAGGGGGTCCGTGCAGCCTGTCCATTTGTTCCAGCCGGCCACGGACACCCGTTCTATCACTAGGAATGCAGCAGCCGGTGTTCCATATACTTGTGGGCACTGCCTTCCAGCCCATCGGCCAGGGCCGGCAGCTCTGCCTTCCCGTACTTGCGCTCCAGGGTCCGGCTCAGGATGTAATCCGCCACCTCCGGGTTCTTGGGCAGCAGGCACCCGTGGCTGTAGGTGGCGAACACGTTTTTGTACCGTGCCCCCTCACAGTGGTCCTCCCCATTGTTGCCATATCCCTTGAGCACCTTGCCCATGGGGGTGAGGCCGCTGCCCAGATAGGTCTTGCCCGAGTGGTTTTCAAAACCGACCACATTGGTCCCCGGCAGCTCATCAAAGGTGAAGGCGTAATTGCCGATCATCCGCTTTTTTTCACCCTCGGTATATAAATCCAGGGCACCGATGAAATCACACTGCTCCCCGTCCCAAGTCTTGTAGTAGCGGCCCAACATCTGGTAGCCGCCGCAAATGGCCAGGAAGGTCTTGCCGTCTTCAATGGCCGCCTTGATTTCCGCGGTCTTGGCCCCTTTAAGATCCGGCAGGAGCACTTCCTGCTCGAAATCCTGGCCGCCGCCGATGAAGAACAAATCGTAATCGGCAGCCTTGAAGCCCTCGCCCACAGACGCGGTATCCACCGTTACGTCGATGCCCCGCCATTCCAGGCGCTTGCGCAGGCAGAGCACATTTCCCCGGTCGCCGTAGAGATTTAAGATATCCGGATACAAATGACAGATTTTAATTTCCATGGCAGCCTCCTATTCCCAGAAATTGCTGAAGCCGTACATCTTGCTGACCTTCACCCGCAGATCCAGCATGGCCGTGTAGGTGGGCATGATGTAAACCGGCTTATCCTGTGCCGTGCAGGTGTGCATGAGGGTCTCGTAGTCCTTGATGACCTTCATCTTTTCCTCCGGCACCCCAGCGTACTTGAAGCGCAGGGCCATATCCTCGGCCCGGACACCGGACAGGTACAAGCCGTCCAGCCGGTCGCCCATTTCGGCGATCTGCTCGAAGTCCACATCCCAGATCCAGCTCACGTCGGTGCCATCGGCGTCCCGGTCGTTGAGGCACACCACGAAGACCGACGGTTCGGTGACGTTGGTCACGAAATTGAGCACCTGGTTGCACCCCGCCGGATTCTTAACCAGGATCATGCGGACATCGGTGCCCTCGATGGTGAATTTTTCCATCCGGCCGAAGCCGCCGGCAAAATGCCCCAGAGCCCCCACGATGAGGTCCATGTCAAAGCCCAGGGCCCGTCCCACCGCGGCGGTGCCGCAGGCGTTGTAAATATTGTAGCCCCCGGGCAGGTTCACCGTGGTCTGCCAGGTTTTACCGCCCTCGGTCAGGTCCACCACCGATTTATCCGTATCCGTGGAGATGACACGGCTCACAGAAATATCCGGCGTCGGCCGGTGATAGCCGCAGACCGGACAGCGGTAGCCGCCCAAATGGCCGTAGGTCACGTAATCGTAGATGTACTCGTGCTTGCACTTGATGCAGTACGGGGCATCGGACACTTCTTCCACCCGGTTCTTGTAAATGGGAGTATCCACCCCATAGAAGATCACCGGGTTTTTCACTTCATCGGCAATGGAGGCGATGAGGGAATCGTCGGCGTTGAGACACAGGGTCGCCTTGGGGCTGTGGCTGATGCCGATCTTGATGTTGTTCAGGGTGTGGGTGACCTCACCGTAACGGTCCAGCTGATCCCGGAACACGTTGGTGACCACCACGGCCTTGGCGTCCACCAGCTGGGAGACTTCCTTAAAGGCCGCTTCATCGCACTCGATGAGGGCGTAGTCCTTGCGGGGTCGGCCCGTCACGGTGGCGTTGGTGGCGAATTCCGCCGTGATCCCTGTAATTAAGTTGGCGCCGGATTTGTTGGTGAAATAGGATACCCCGGCGTCGATGAGTACCTGCTCGATCATTCTGGCTGAAGTGGTTTTGCCATTGGTTCCCGTCACGATAACGCAGCTTACACCCTTCGACAATTCTCCTAACACATTGTGGTATAAGGCCATCGCGACCATCCCCGGAAAGTCGGTTCCTCCCCGTCCCAGGAAACGGAGGGCGCTTTTCGTCATTTTACATACTAATACGGAAAAAAATGTTCTGATTTTCATGCTGAAAATTATATCACTTATTTTCATTTTACACAATAATAAAAAGAAGGGCCTGCACAAAGCCCTTCTAAAATAATGGTAAATATGAACATTAGCGGTTTCAAACGGCCTTTCGCCCGTCCCGCCTTATGCGGTTATTTCTTTATTTGCGGTCCACGGGCCGGCGTTTTTTGATGGAACGGATGGTAACCAGCTTTTCCCCGGCGGTAATGGGGCCCATTTTTTCTGTTTGGATGGCCCGCAATGCCGGCAGATCCGGGAAAGTGACAGGCACCGCCGTGGATTTGGCGTGGGCTTCCAGATAAGGCAGATCCAGGGTGATGAGCACATCGCCTTTTTTGACCTTGTCCCCCTTCTTCAGGCTGGATTTAAAGCCCTGGCCCTTGAGATTGACCGTATCGATGCCCACGTGGATAAGCATTTCCGTCCCCCGGACGGTGCGCAGGCCCAAGGCATGCTTGGTGTCAAAAAACACCTCCACCGTGGCGTCGCAGGGCGCGATGACCTGATTGCCCGTGGGAAAGATGACCACGCCGTCTCCCAGCATGCGTTCGCTGAATACTTCATCGGGAGCTTCGGCGATGAGGGCCACCTTGCCGTCAATGGGGGCAACGATGACTTCATCGGCGTCATCTTCCCCGACCCAGCATTCCCCGGCAGTCACCCCTTCAAAATCCGGGCGCTCTGTCAGCTCGGGACGGCCGGAGGCCAGAAAAGCATCCAGACCAGCCTTCATTTCCCCAGCCCGGGGGCCAAAAATCAAAATCGGTTTGGCTTCTTCACCCAAAATGGCCGAAACGCCGCTTTTGCGCAGCAGCGTCCTGTCCATGAGGGATGGATCCGCCACTTCACAGCGAAGCCGGGTGGCACAGCCATCCACCTTCTTCATGTTGTCCAGTCCACCCAGACCCCAGACAATCATTTCCGCATTCAAAAAATCATTTTTTTCCATTTTTTCCATAATTACACCTCCCTGTAAAAAGCGCCGGTCCTCCCTCAGATCCTGCTGTGATTCCCAGCGACATTTCGTCTCATCATACGGTTTCATTTGTTATTCCCAATATAGAACAACTTCCGGTGTTTGTCAAGGAAATAAATGTCCTCCTGTTTTCACCTTTTTTTCAAAAATAAAAATTTCCTTGAGATTGCCACTTTAACGTGGTATTATCAACTAAAGATTTTGACCGGGAAAGAGTAGGAGCGTGTCGCTTCCCCAGAGAGCTGCCGGCGGTGCGAGGCAGTGAAGGCAATCGCTTTGAATACATTCCGCGAGTCGTACGCTGAACCGGAAGGCCGGGTTTCCATTTGAATTGGAATAGCCCCCCTCTCCCAAGTAGGACGCAACGGGGGCGCCCGTTACAGCGCGAGGGTATTGACGGACCCGCAGGTCCCGCGTACCCGGTGAGCGTCTGGCTGTGAGGCCGGGCGGAATTGAGGTGGTATCACGGGATTATCTCGTCCTCTTGACCGGAGGGCGTTTTTTATTGCCTGAAGGTAAAAAATCCAGGCAGTACGCCTGACAATCTGGAGGTACTATGTTCGCTAAGGTTTTATTGCTCGTTTTATTTTTCGGCGTGATGCTGGCAGTGGGTTTCTACTGCCGCAAGCACGCGACGGATGTCAATGGTTTCGTCCTGGGAGGGCGGTCCGTCGGGCCGTGGCTCACGGCTTTCTCCTACGGCACCTCTTACTTTTCGGCGGTTATCTTTGTGGGGTACGCCGGACAGTTCGGCTGGAAATACGGCATCGCCTCCACCTGGATCGGTCTGGGCAACGCCCTGATTGGTTCCATGATGGCCTGGATCATCCTCGGCCGGCGCACCCGGATCATGACCCAGCATTTTGACTCCGCCACCATGCCCCAGTTCTTCGGGGAACGCTTTGACAGCAAGTCCCTGAAGGTGGCCGCTTCCATCATCACCTTCGTCTTCATGATTCCCTACACGGCTTCCCTGTACAACGGACTTTCCCGCCTGTTCGGCATGGCCTTCAACATCGACTATACGGTATGCATCGTCGCCATGGCCATCCTCACCGCCATTTACGTCATCGCCGGCGGGTATATGGCCACTGCCGTCAATGACTTCATCCAGGGCATCATCATGATCGTTGGCATCATCGCCGTGGTGGCCGCGGTGCTCAACAACAACGGCGGCTTTACCACTGCCATCAACACCTTGGCCCAAGTGACGGATCCCAAGGTATCCACCCAGCCTGGCGTCTTCGCCTCCTTCTTTGGGCCCGACCCGCTGAACCTGTTGGGGGTCATCATCCTGACCTCCCTGGGGACCTGGGGGCTGCCCCAGATGGTAGGCAAGTTTTACGCCATTTCCGACGAACACGCCATCAACAAGGGCATGGTCATCTCCACCCTATTCGCTGTAATCATCGCCGGAGGCTCCTATTTCCTGGGCGGTTTCGGACGTCTGTACTCCTCCATCATCAACGTGAAGGCAACAGGCTATGACGCCATCATCCCCACCATGCTCACCGGCCTGCCGGACCTGCTCATCGGTATCGTGGTGATTCTGGTGCTTTCAGCTTCCATGTCCACCCTGTCGGCCCTGGTCATCGCCTCCAGCTCCACCTTGACCCTGGACCTGATCAAGGATAATGTGGTCAAGAACATGGATGAAAAACGCCAGGTCCTCACCATCCGCGTCCTCATCGTGGTCTTCATCCTGATCTCGGTAATCCTGGCCATCATCCAGTACAAGAGTTCGGTAACCTTCATCGCCCAGCTCATGGGGATCTCCTGGGGAGCTTTGGCCGGTTCCTTCCTGGCACCCTTCATGTACGGGCTGTACTCCAAGAAGGTGACCAAGGCCTCCTGCTGGTTCTCTTTCATCTTCAGCTCGGTGCTCATGATAGCCAACATGCTGTTCAAAGCCGCCTTCCCAACCTGGCTCCAGTCCCCCATCAACGCTGGTGCCTGTGCCATGGTGGTAACCCTGATCATGGTTCCGATCATCAGCCTGTTCACCAAAGCGCCTGACAAAAAGCTGGTGGATGACGCCTTTGCATCCTACGACCGCAGAGTCACCGTCTCCGTAAAAGAAGATTTGGGAGATTGAGGTTTCCCTTTTTCTCGCTGTCCGCAAACACGGCGGATGCGAATTCAAAGTCAAGCCTTTTAAATAATTGATGAATGAACGTAAAAAGAACGCCTCCCGGTTTTGTGCCGGGAGGCGTTCTCTCTATCTGTTATTTGTCTTTGGCGTTCGTTCAGCAGCTCATTTTACCGCACGTACACCGGCGTTCCCACCGGGAAGATGGCGTAAATATCCGCCATGGCATCCAATGGGGTATTCACACAGCCATGGGAGCCATTGGTCAGGTAGATGTTGCCTCCGTAACCGCTGGTCCGCCAGGTTGAATCATGGATGCCGATGTCGTTGCCCACAAAGGGCATCCAGTAATTGACCGGCGCCGCGTACCCCGGCCCGATCAGGACCGAAGGCGATTCCTTGCTGTTGACCACGAAATCACCCCGGGGCGTATCCAGACTGCCGTTGGCGGTCCCTGTGACCACCGGCGTCAATACCACCCGCTGGCCATCCACGTAGCCCGCCAGGGTCTGATTGTCAATGTCGATGCAGATGCAGGTGGGTGACAAGGGCATCCAGCCGTAATCCAGGGGAGCCGGCTTGATAATCTTGATGAAATGGCTTTCAGTGCTGCCCGGTGCCGCGGCCCCCTTGGGGACAAGCACCACATTAAAGGCTTCGATTCGGAGGCTCCCGTCCATGGTTCCGGCCCACTCGCCGTTTTTAGCCCAGCCAAGCCAGCCGTAATTTTCCACATGGGCCTGATAATACACATCGAAAAGGTTGGCGGCCATGCCGTTCAAGTTGAACTGGAAGGCCTCAACCCGTTTGCCCAGTCCCATGGTGCCGGCGACTTCATTCTGTCCCCGCCAGCCCTGCCAGCCCGTATCTTCCACGTAGGCTTGATAGGAAATGCTGGAATTGCCTGCCAGCATGCCGCTCAAATTAGCCAGGAAGGCTTCAACGCGCTTGCCCTGGCCGGTGGTTCCAGCCGTGGCGCCGTTGGCAAACCAATTCTGCCAGCCGACATCCTGCACATGGGCCTGATAATTGACCGCGGAATTCTGAAGGATCACATTGGGGTCGATGAAGGGACGGCTCGTGCTGCCAGGGGCTGCACCGCCCTTGGCCACCAGCTGGATTTCAATGGCTTCCATGCGGTAGCCCAGACCAGCCGTACCGGCGGATTCCCCGTTCTTGGCCCAATCGAGCCAGCCGTAGTTTTGCACGTGGACCCGGTAATACACATCGTATGCCGTGTTCAGCGGCGAATCCAGCTGAATCTGAATGGCTTCCAGCCGGAGGCCGCGCCCCGTGGTCCCGCTGAGATCCCCATTGGAGCTCCAGCTCTGCCACCCGATGTTCTGCACATGGGTGCGGTAGGAGATAGCCGATTCCCCAGGCAGGTTATCCGCCGGGGCAGAAATCTTGATACCTTCCAGGCGGAGGCCTTCACCGATAGTTCCAGCCGTTTCGCCATCCTTCTTTTCTGTCTGCCAGCCATAGCCCTGCACATGGGTGGTGTAATTCACCGACGCATTGGTAAAGCTGCTGGTATTGATGAAGGGACGGGCTGTTTTGCCAGGCGCCGTATCCCCCTTGTCCACGATTTGGATTTCAATGGCTTCTATCCGGTAGCCCAAGCCCTGGGTCCCGGCTTCGGCGCCATTTTTAGCCCAATCCAGCCAACCGTAGTTCTGGACATGGACCCGGTAATAAATGTCGAAATATTGGGCTTCAGTCCCCGTCAGATTGATCTTGATGGCTTCCATCCGCAGGCCTTTTCCCTCGGTCCCGGCCACGTTGCCGTTGGCCACTTCATCCTGCCAGCCAACATTCTGCACATGGGCCTGATAGCTGACACCCAGCAGGTTGGTATCCAGTCCAGTGGCGATCTTGATGCCTTCCATCTGGAGACCCTTGCCTGTGGTGCCGGCGGTCTTGCCAAGAGCCACACTATCCATCCAGCCCTTGTTCTGCACATGGGCGCTGTAACTGAAGGTCTTCTGCACATCCTTCAGGCTGATGGTCTGATTTTCACTGATGACCGTCACGGAAACGCTGGCTTTCAAGCCGTTCATATCCGCTGTCACAATGGTCTTTCCCGGGCTGACGCCGGTGATGACGCCCTTGTCATCCACCGTGGCGATTTTCGTATCGCTGCTCTTCCAGGTGACCGTATCCTTGTCACTGAAGAACGAAGGCTTGGCCGTGACAGACGCCGTCGCCGTGGTTCCGGCCGTCACCGTGTTCTTATCCACTTCAATGGTAAAGCTGTCCGTATGACAGGTAATGTTGTGGGCCGTGGCAAAGCTTTCCGCCGCGCTGCCGCTGTTGCAGTACATATCAAAGCTGTAGCTTTCTTCCACCGTAGGAGTCGCATCCACGGTCGATTGGCCGGAGGCACTGTCGATGGTGGTTTCGTTCCCCGCCAGTACGGAGGTTCCCGTCACCGTGGGCGTCACGGTCACCGTGGGCGACGGTTTGGCTTCGTCCGCCTTTACAAAGGCCGACGCGTCGATGTCCGTAATGGAATCCGGGATGACCACGGATTTAAGCGTAACGCTGCCAAGGGCATTGGGGCCGATGGCCGTCACTTCGTAGGTTTCCCCGCTGAATGTGACGGATTCAGGCAGGATGGCCACACCGTCCTTGAGGGCCGTGGCATCCACCGAAACCAAAACCGCCTTTCCAGTGGTTTCCGACAACGTATAGGTATACCCCTTCGATGTCTGAGTTGCTGTCTGCAGGCTCACCGAATCCGCTGCCAGCACCCCTCCGGCGCACAGCATGCAGATCATCATCGTCACAATGAGCAAGAGCCCTGTCTTTTGGTTATGTTTTAAATTATTCATGGCTTTCCCCCTTTTCTTATGGTTCATTATACCACGTCGCCGACAACATTTACATACCGAAATCCTAAATTCTTAAATTTTAGTGAATTTTTTTTGATTTTCTTTTAAATAACAAAATTTTATCCTCATTGTTATAAAAAAAAGAGCTTGGAATCTATCTTCCAAACCCTCACAGGCCGCACCCCATCTGAAGCGGAGCGTCCAGCCCTATATTTCCTTGTCTTCCAGAATTTCATCCCAGATATCGCCAATGCGGGTCGTCCCAAAATAATTGAGGCAGGTCGATACCGTGGGCAGATTCTTATTGGCGTCGATCTCCTTGCGGGTCGGCTTCTTGCCCAGCCGTTTGACCTCGTCCAGAAGCATCTGGGTGATGATGGACTTGGAGTAGCGGCGGCGATTGGCCGGAACCAAATCTTCTTCCTCTGCAGGAGTCTTTTTTAAAGCCGGTTTTGCCGCTTCTTCAACCGAGACCGCTGCTGCAACAGGCGCGTCAGCCGTTGTCTTCGGTTTAACCGGGGCTTCTTCCATCCCAGGCGCTGCCTTCTGAACCGGGGCCTCCATCTTTTCCGGCTTTTGAACAGCTTCCGGTTTTACTGTCTTTGGCTGTTCTTGCTGGGCTTTTGCCTCATCCGGTTTTTCTACCGGTTCCACCCGTTTGGACCCCAGGCCCGCACTTTTAATCGCCTTATCCCATTTCTTGAAATAGGCGATGAACACGTCGGACGAAGGTTCGATCATATCCTCGGGTTCAGGCCTCCGTCCCAAAACCGCTGCTGTTTCCTGTAAAATTCGCACAAGTGTCTTCTTATTATAATGTTTTGCCATTCTGCGCAATTTCCTCCAACTCTCTTCACTGTCATGTCGGGTCTATTATAGCATAAGTGACATTTTTTACAATACAAAAGATTTTTACATTCTTTTCATTAATTGCGAAATTTATACTTGCGCCTCTTTGCCGGATATGCTAGAATACTACTTGTTCGAATATTTATCCCAATGCGCCCGTAGCTCAGGTGGATAGAGCAATGGTCTCCGAAGCCATGTGCCGTGTGTTCGAATCACATCGGGCGCACCATATGTAGACAATAAACACTTCCAAGAATCAGGATATGGATTCAGGAAGTGTTTTTTATTTTTTGAAAGGCCTTTTTCCCAAAATATATTCCCAAAAACGTAGGATGAAACATAGGATATAACCTAGGAATTGGTTCCATTTCCCAAAAAGGGAACTTGAATTTTCATTCCAATTCCCCTTTTTACCACAGCGCCGGAAAAAAATTCCGGACCACCGTCATTTTTTCTTATGGATGCCGCACATGAAAAATCCATCGCAGCCATCGTCCATGGGCGAGGTGTAGGTATAGCCCTGGGCGTCCAAAACCGCGTTCTCTCTCTCTTTTAATAAAGACTGGACCTGGCGTTCATTTTCATCCGGATCCACCGTGCAGGTGGCGTACACCAGGGTGCCGCCAGGCTTCAGGTAATCCCAAGCCCGCCGCAGCAGAGCCCATTGGATCTGGCGGATGGCCTTCCGGCTGGTCTTGTCCCCCAGATAGCGGATTTCCGGCTTGCGCCGGATGATGCCCAACCCTGAGCAGGGCGCGTCCAGCAGGATCTTGTCATAGCGATTATGATCCGCCGGGATATCCGCCGTCCCGTCGCCGCACTCTGTCTGGACGATTCCGGCTCCCAGCCGTGCAGCAGCGGCCGTCACCAGCTCCAGTCGGTTGGCGTACACATCCCGGGCGATGATAATCCCCCGGTTTTCCATGAGCTGGGCCAGATGGGTGGTCTTCCCCCCCGGGGCCGCGCACATATCCAGCACGGTTTCTCCGGGCTGGGGCGCCAGGCGCTCTGCCACGGCCATGGCGCCCTGGTCCTGGACGGTAAAGGCCCCCGCTTTGTACAAGGGGGAACCGGCGATGCCATGGGCAAACTGCCGGGGATCGGTCACCCTGAGGCAATCCGGGGACAGGGTCCCGGGCCGGGTATTCACTCCTTCCCCAGCCAAAGCATCTGCCAAAGCCTGGCAGTCCATCTTCAGGGTATTGACCCGGATGAACAGTGGCGGGGTATCGTTGAGGCAGCTCAGGATTTCCGGGGCCGCCTCCCTGCCGTAAACCTCAAAATACTTGTGGACGATCCACAGAGGGATGGAATACCGCAGGGACAGGGCCTCTTTTTCGTTGTCATAGGAATTGAAATCAAAGTCAGCGGGCTTGACCGGCCGGCGCAGATAAGCCCGGAGGACGCCGTTGACGAAGCCCTTGGCCCGGGGCTGCCTCCTGCCGCACAGGTTCACCGCCTCATCCACCACGGCGTAGGGCGGAATCCGGTCCAGGAAGGCCAGCTGATACAGGGCCGAGCGCAGGATTTCCAGTACATCGGGGTCGATTTTCCGCCCGTTCTGGGTGTAGCCCTTGAGGACATCGTCCAGATACAGCCGGTTTTGCAGGGTGCCGTAGACGATGTTCAAGTACAGCCTTTCGTCCGCAGGGGTAAAAAGATGTCGGGAAAGAACCTTACGGATTTCCAGATTGGAAAAGGCTCCTTCCCGATTGACGCGCAGCAGTGTCTCCACCGCTTGTTCCCTTGGATTCATATCAGTTCCTGTTCCTCAGGGCGATCATCCTGAAAAGGTTCAGGAAGGCCACCAGACAGCTGGCCACGTAGGTCATGGCGGCGGCACTCAATACCTTGCGCACGGCCACTTCCTCTTCGGGCCGGATCAAGCTGTAGCGTTTCAGCTCTTCCACGGCCCGGTGGCTGGCGTTGAATTCCACCGGCAGGGTGATTAGATAAAAGACCACGGCCACCGAGAAAAAGATGATGCCCACATCCATGAGCAGGATGCCGAAGCTGGAGCGCGCGCCTCCCAAAATGAGGCCGATGAAGAACAGAGGCCAGGCCGCGTTGGAGGTGAAATTGCACACCGGCACGATGGCGTTGCGGAACTTCAGGGGGAAATAGCCCTGGGCGTCCTGGATGGCATGGCCCGTTTCATGGGCGGCCACCCCCACGGCAGCGATGCTTTTGCTGGCCCCCACGCCCTGGGATAAGCTCATGCTCTTGTCCCGGGGATCGTAGTGGTCCGTCAAATTGCCGCTGATGCCCTGGATCCGCACCTGGGACAGACCGTTGGCGTCCAGCAGCCGTCGAGCGGCGTCGGCGCCGGTCAGCCCATTTTCAGAGGGCACCTCGCTGTAAGTATTAAATGCGCTGCTCACCTTGGCCTGGGCGATGGCAGAAATAATCAGCCCGGGGATGAGGATGAGCCATGTCCAATCGAAAAAATACATGATTTTCTCCTTCTTCCTTTTTTTAAAATGCACATTGATTTTGAAAATGCATTATAGACCACTGGCCCATAGATTTACTTAAGTCCAAGCACCGTGCCCATGGAAATGGCGTTGCCCCTCAGGTAATCTTCAGACGCCATGCGGCGCTTGCCGGGCATCTGGATGGCTTTCAACCGGAGGATTCCGTCACCGGTCTTCACCGTCAGGCCATGTTTTTTGTCAGCGGAAAGCACCGTTCCCGGCGCCGCGTCACCGCCGCCGGGCAAAAGCTCGGGGCCGAAGCACTTCATGGTCTGGCCCTCGTACAGGGTAAAGGCCCCGGGCCAGGGATCGGTACCGTTGATCCGGCGCAGGATGGCCCGGCCGGGCTGGCTCCAGTCGATCTCGCCGGTGTGCTTATCGATCTTGTCGGCGTAGGTGGCCTTGTCGTTGTCCTGGGGCATGGGAGTAATGGTCCCCGTCACCAGAACGTCCAGGGTGGGGATCAGCAGCTTCGCCCCCAGGGCCGCCAAGGCATCGTGGTATTCACCCACAGTGGTGGTGTCGGTGATGGGCAGCCGGCCGATGGCCAGCATGTCGCCGGTATCCATCCCTGCGTCCATCTTCATGACGGTCACCCCGGATTCATCCCGCCCTTCGATGATGGCGTGATGGATGGGGGCCGCACCCCGGTATTCCGGCAGGATGGAGCCGTGGATGTTGATGCACCCCAGCCGGGGGATGTCCAGCACCTCCTGGGAGAGGATCTGGCCGTAGGCCGCCACCACAAAGAAATCGGCGTCCAGGGTCTGCAAATAAGCCACGGCGTCTGGGGTCTTGACCTTTTCCGGCTGGAACACGGGAATTCCCGCGTCCACCGCCTTCTGCTTCATGGGCAGGAAACGGACTTTTTTGCCCCGGCCGTTGGGCCGGTCGGGCTGGCATACCACACAGACCACTTCAAAATCGCTGGCAATCAGCGCTTCCAAGGCCGGCACGGCAAAATCGGTGGTCCCCATAACCACCACCTTGAGGGGGTTATTCTTCAGGATCGTCATCGGCAATCACCCGATCCAAAAAGACGATACCGTCCAGATGATCCAGCTCGTGGCAGATGGCCCGGGCCAGCAGGCCGTGGCCGGTGACTTCCTGTTCCGCCCCTTCCAGGTCGGTATAGCGGGCCACCACCATTTCCGGCCGTTCCACCTTGCCGGATTGTTCCGGAAAGCTCAGGCATGCTTCTGAATCCACCACGCTTCCCTCTCTTTTCACGATTTCCGGGTTGATCAGGGTCATGGGGCCGTCCCCCACATCGATGACCACGATGCGCTTGAGAATGCCCACCTGGGGTCCTGCCAGGCCGACGCCTTCTTTCAGGTACATGGTGTCCACCATATCCTTGGCCAGCTCCTTGATCCTGTCCGTCACTTCCGGAATGGGCCGGGCCTTTTTCTTTAAAATGGGATCGTCATTGTAACGTAAATTTCGAATTGCCATTGATACATTCCTCCTGTCCATGCTCCCCGGCGCCGCGGCCGGGGGATTTTCGCATTCATTTGATTTTTTCTATCCATAACAGCCCTGGTCCTTAAAACCGGGCTGAAATCTGTCATCAGCTGTCCGTGGGGTCCATTTCCACCGAAACCTGGCTCGCCAGGGATTCGATATGGCCGGCCTTGATGCACGCCCACAGCGTGTCCAGCACGGCCTCCTCCTGCCGGGCCTTGACCACCACCCGCCACTGGGCCTTGCCGCTGCCCGGCCGGACACCGGCGGCCGCCGGCTTGTACACGGTGTGGTCAGCGCCTCGCCAGTCCGCCTTTTCGAGCTCCCGGTAAAGAGTCCAGGCATCCCCCTTCACCCGGGCCTCCTCTTTTCCAAAAACACTGAGGAAGACCAGATGGCCGAAGGGCGGGTAGCCCATGGCCTGGCGATAGAAGCGCTCAGCTTTAAAAAAAGACTCGTCGTCCCCGGCAGCGATGGCCTTCAGGGTTCCATCCTCCGGGGTGTAGGTCTGGGCCATGGCCCGGCCCGCACTCAGAGCGAAGAAACGCCGGTAAAGCCGGTAAACCGATTCGGCGGCCCGGTAGCCCTGCTGGTTCAAATCCCCGTCGATGAGGATGGCGGCTGCCAGACCCACCTGGGGATAATCGAAGCCCTTGAGCAGTGCCCGGGTCCCGACGACCACCTGCCATCGTCCGGCGGCAATCTCCCGGTTGATCCGTAACCAATCCCCCTTGCGCCGCACCGCCTGGGCGTCCAGCCTGAGGATAGCGGTTTGGGGATAGCGTTCGGTCAGGCGCTCCCAAGCCTGATCCAGGCCGAAGCCCATGGGGCGGAACCGCCGGCTGCCGCATTGGGGGCAGGTCCGGGTCAGCTTTTCCCCGTAGCCGCAGTAGGGACAGGTCAGACGGCCGTCCCGGGTGGCCCGCAGGGATACCCCGCACCGGGGGCACTTGGCCACATGACCACAGTCCCGGCAGAAAGTGTAGGTGGCGTAGCCCAGCCGGTTGAGCATGAGGAGGACCATCTGCCCCGCCGCCAGGGATTCCTCCATGGCCTGCACCAGGGGACCGCTCATAAAATCCAGGTTGCCCCGCCGCATTTCCCCCTGCATATCCACCAGTTCCACGGCTTTTCCGGCCCCTTGGTCCGGACGGCCCACCGCCGTCACTTGGCCTTGGCCCACAGCCCAAGCCGTCTCCATACTGGGGACGGCGGCAGTCAGCACAAGGCTGGCGCCGGTTATTCGGGCATAATGCGCTGCCACCTGCTCCGTGTGGTAATGGGGAGCGGTGGCCACGGCGTAGGCCGGGTCCCCCTCCCTCTCCACCAAAATGGTCTTAAGGTTGACAAAGGGCAGAAACAGCGCCGTGGGGGTGCCCATGACCGCCCGTATCCGGCCTTCCCGGACCTGGGTGTAAAGCCGGTGCTTTTCCTGCTGGTTCATGCGTCCCTGGGCGATGGCCCCGGCGCCGCCAAAAACCGCGGAAAACCGCGCCGCGTATTTGGCGGCGATCCCGTTTTCCGGAAACAGGATCAGGGCACTGCCCCCGGCCGCCAGGGCATCAGCCGCCAGCTTCAGGGTCAGGTCAAAGCCCTCCGGCGCATCGTCCCCGATGTAAAAAAAGGCCGGTTTCCCCGGCTGTCTGCACTGTGTGTATTCCCTGTAAAGGGCAGCGGATGGCTCCGTCAGGGCCACCGGAAAGCTGCCGGCGGCGTAGACCGGCTGGTCCTCCCGGACAACCGGGCGCTCGTATTCGGCAATCCAACCCTTTTTCATCAGGTCCCGCCGGCTGGACGCCGCGTCCCCCAGGCGCTCCTTGAGCTCGTCCTCACTCACATCCCCCTGGACCAGCAGCGCTAAAATGGCCTGCATGTTCTTACCCCGGGTTTTGGCCTGCCTACCCTCTTCCGTGAGGCGGTACATCTTTTCCGGACGGATGGTGCTGCCGTCGTAGGCCGCCAATCCGCCGCCCCGCCGGACCACCTTCACCGGGTGGGTGAACAAGGCCAGCACCTCGTAAAACAGGGCGCAGCACTGTCTGCGCATCCACCGGCACAGGCGGATCTGCTCCGGCGTGAGCACCGGGTCCCGGTCGATGACCGCCGCCAGGGCCTTGAGCTCGCCGGGATAATCCGTTCCCGCGGCAATCTCCAGAACGAAGCCCTCCAGCAGCCGGTCCCCCAGACCAAAGGGCGCCACGACCCGGACGCCGGGGCGGACGGCCTCTGCCATCTCCTCAGGGATCCGGTAATCGTAGGGTTCATCCAGGCGCTTGTTGGTCTGCTTGAGAATTACCTTCGCAACCATTGGGGCCGGGCCTATTCTTCCCCGTCTTCTTCTTCCTCTTCGGCCATTTCCGCGATGGTGGGTACCGCTTCCGATTCAGCGCTTTCCGCCTGTTCGAAGAGTTCGTCGGTTTCCGCGATTTCTTCATCCGGCGTCTTTTCGTAGCGGACGATCTTCACCTCGTCATCGGCGATTTCCTGGGTGGCGATGGAGACGGGATTGTCCACGACCACCTTGACCAGGGGATCCGACCCGTCCACCAGCTCCCGGGCCCGTTTGGCCGTCGCCAGTACCAATTCGTATTTATTTTCCGCCCGGTCGATCAAATCGTTGATGGCCGGATAACGCAAGCCTCTTGCTTCATTTCCCTGATATGTTTTCATTGTTGTCCTCCGTTATTTATCCAGGATTTCGTATACCTTGTTCTTCAAACGCTCGGTCCGGCATTTTTCCGCCAGGATGATGGCTTCCACCTGTTTGGCCGCCACGTCCTTGTCGTCGTTGATGACGATGTAGCTGTAGTCGTCGGCGTTGGTCATTTCTTCATAAGCACAGCTCAAACGCATTTCCATCTGTTCGGGATCTTCCGTCCCCCGGCTGATGATGCGCCGGCGCAGCTCTTCCATGGACGGGGGCGCGATGAAGATGTAGACGCCCTTCTTGAAGTTTTCCCGCACCTTGGCGGCTCCCTGGATATCGATCTCCAAAATCACGTCGTAGCCCGTACTCAGAAGGTTGGCCACATAAGCCCGGGGGGTGCCGTAAAAATGGTCGTACACCCGGGCGTATTCCAGATAGTTGCCCTGATGGATCCGCTTGATGAATTCCTCATTGCTGATGAAGAAATAATCCACCCCGTCCTGTTCCGCCGGCTTGGGCGGATCCACCTGCTCCGGACGCGGCTTCCGGGTGGTTTCCGAAATGGAAAGCTTGATTTCCGGATTCCTTTCCCTGACGATCCGGCACACCGTGCCCTTACCTGCGCAGGACGGCCCCGAAATGACGATCAGCAGCCCCTCTTCCTTGGCAAAGAATTGTTCTTCTTCCTGACCCATGGTTATCTCCTTTTCTTATCATACATGCCCGTAAACCAAATTATTCGATGTTTTGCACCTGTTCCCGGATCTTTTCGATCTCGCTCTTCACATTGACCACGATGTTGGCGATGGCCAGGTCGTTGGATTTGGACCCGATGGTGTTGATCTCCCGGTTCATTTCCTGGACCAGGAAGTCCAGCTTGCGGCCGATGGGCTCATCGGCTTCGGCCAGCATGGTGTGCAGCCGGCCGGTGTGGCTCTTCAGCCGGGTCAGCTCCTCGGAAATGTCCAGCTTGTCCGCCATGACGGCCACCTCTGTCAGGATACGGCCCTCTTCCACGGCGGCATCCCCCAGATAACCCTCCACCTTGTTGCGGATGGACTGGCGGTAATTTTCCAGCATAGCCGGCGCCTTTTCCGCGATGTCATCGGTCATGACGCCGATGGCCTCGCAACGGGCCATCATGTCCTTCTGCATGGCCACGCCGTCCCGCTGGCGGCTGGCGTCCACCTGGGCCAGGGCCTGTTCCAGCACAGGCTTCAGCACCTGCCAGGTCTGTTCATCGTCCCCGGCATCCTCTTCCACCTCCACCACATCGGGGAAGCGGGCCACCAGGTCCAGGTTGACCTCATCGCTGATCATGGAATCCATGGTCTTGATGGCATTGAGGACCTTCAGGTACTCCCCGGCCAGTTCCTTATTAAATAAGATTGTTTTATTTTTGGCCGTCAGGGTCTTGAACTTGATGAAGACCTCCACCCGCCCACGGGCGATGGTCTGGCCCATGGTCTCCCTAATCCGCTCTTCCAGCGGATTGAGGGCCCGGGGAATCTTGATGAAATAATCCCGGTAACGATGATTGATGGTCTTGATTTCCACCGAAATATCCACGTCCTCGCTGCGGAAATCCTGACGGCCGAATCCTGTCATACTTTTCATTGCAATGCCTCCATGGCGATATCGCCTTCAAAAACAGTGACGGCGGGGCCGGTCATATGGATCCGGGTGCCGTCCACCTCGATGGTCAGCCGGCCACCGGAAAGGGTGGCTTCCACTTTGCTGCCCACCTTGCCCAGGCGGTTGAGTACCGCTACGCTGGAGCAGGTGCCGGTGCCGCAGGCCAGTGTCCTGCCCGCCCCTCGCTCCCAGGTATCCATGCGGATGTGCTCCCGGTCCAGTACCTGGGCGAAACTGATGTTGCATTTTTCCGGGAACATGGGGTGGGACTCGTAATGGGCCCCCATCCGCCCCAGGGGCACCTGGCCCAGATCATCCACCAGGATGACCATGTGGGGGTTGCCCATGGACGCGCAGCCGTAGACGTAGCGCTGGCCGTCAAAATCGGTCACCTCGCCGATCACTTCCTTTTCCCGCTTATAACACATGGGCAGACTGGCGGCATCAAAATTCACGTCCCCCATGTCCACGCGGAACCGGTCGGGGCCATCCCCTTCCGCTCCCAGGACTTCGATGCCGATGCGGCCGGCACGGGTTTCCACGTCGAAGTTCTTTCCCTCGACGATGTGATGATCCACCACGAATTTACTCAGACATCGGACCCCGTTACCGCACATCTGGGCCAGTGAGCCGTCGGAATTGTAGTAATTCATGAATACGTCGCAGGATTCCGACGATTCGACCAGGATCACCCCGTCGGCGCCAATGCCCATATGGCGATCACACAGGGCGGCAATCTGATCGGCCTGGAGCACGATTTGGCGATTCATATTGGCAACGACCACGAAATCATTGCCGGTTCCATGCATTTTCGTAAATTTCATCGTTCGTAAAGTCTCCCATTATTTATCTTACTATGATATCCAAAATTCCTTGAAAATACAACCTAAAATGATAAAATAGAAAACAATCACTTAAAAATCGGACAACACAATCATGAATGGAGAACAATATGGCATTTGACGGCATTACCACCTATCATTTAATACAGGAATTAAAATCCACGGTTCAGGAGGGCCACATCCGCAAGGTCTACCAGCCCGAAAACGACGAGATCCGCCTGACCATCAACCACGGCCGGGACAACGACGACCTGCTGCTTTCGGCCAACGCCAACAATCCCCGGGTTTACCTGACGGACAAGCGCAAGCCCAACCCCAACACGCCCCCCAGCTTCTGCATGGTGCTGCGCAAGCACATCTTAAACGGGACCATCGTGGACATCCGCCAGCACGAAAGCGACCGGGTGCTCATCTTCGACATCTCCTCCAAGAACGAATTCAACGAGCCGGTGATTAAATCCCTCATCGTGGAGGTCATGGGGCGCAACAGCAACATCATCCTGGTGCGGCCCGCCGACACCCCGGGGGATGGGCCGGTGATCATTGACTCCCTTAAGAAAGTGGGCTCGGCCTCCAACCGCTACCGCCAGATCCTGCCGGGTTTAAGCTACATCACCCCGCCGGAAAGCGGACGTCTCAACTTCTTCACCTTGGACGACGACCAGATCTTCAATCAGTGGAAGGCCGCCCAGGGCAACCAGACCTTCTCCCGGGCACTGGTCCAGAACTTCCTCGGCGTCAGCCCCGGACTGGCCCGGGAGATCTGCTACCGCGCCGGGGTGGACAGCGAGGCCACCTTCGAGGATTACACCAAAAAACAGCTGGATTACCTCTACCGCTCCCTGACAGAGGTCCGGGATGAGATCATTGCCGGGGCCAGCCCCCGGATTTACTACTTCAACCACCGGATCCAGGACTTTTCCACCCTGTCCCTCCACCACCTGGGGGAACTGACGGCGGAAAAATGCGATTCAGTCTCGTCCATGCTGGAGTCTTTTTATTACCTCAAGGATAAAAAAATCAGGTTCAGCGCCAAAAGCGCCAACCTGAAGCATCAACTGACCCAGCTTTATAAAAAGGACGCCAAAAAGCTCCAGAATCTCAACCACGACTTGCAGAAATCCGAAAAGGACGAAAAGAGCAAGTACTACGGCGACCTGATCACCGCCAACATCTACCAGATTAAAAAGGGTATGAAGTCCGTCACTGTGCCGGATTACACCGACCCGGACATGAAGCCGGTCACCATCCCCCTGAAAGTCAACGAGTCCCCCTCCCAGAACGCCCAGCGCTACTACAAGAAGTACAACAAGGCCAAGCGGGCCCAGATCCAGCTGGCAGAGCAGATTGGGATGACCAGCGAACAGGTGTACTACCTGGAAAGCCTCCTCAACGCCCTGGACCAGTCCACGGAGCTCACCGAGCTGGATGAAATCCGCCACGAGGTAGCCCATTCGGACCTGACCAAAAAGAAGGCCGGGGGCAAGGACAAGCGTCCTGTTTCCTCCAAACCCCTGCACTACCGCTCCTCCGAGGGCTTTGAGATCTTCGTGGGCAAGAACAATTACCAGAACGATGAAATCTCCACCCGGCTGGGGGTGGACGAGGACTGCTGGCTCCACGTCAAGGACATTCCCGGCTCCCACGTCCTGGTGGTGGCGGGAGGCCGCTTCATCACTGAGGCCACCCTGCTGGAGGCCGGCGCCCTGGCGGCCTGGTTCAGCAAGGCCAGGGGCAGTGAAAACGTGCCGGTGGATTACGTGGAGTACAAGTACGTGAAGAAGCCGAAGAAGGCCAAGCCGGGGATGGTGATTTTCACCAACCAGAACACCATGTATGTGACGCCCCGGCGGGAGGTCATTGACGGACTGACGGTGATTGAAGACTGACCTTTGATGGCATGGCGGCGCTTAGGAATTGATATGCGCCGTCCACCGTGGTTCGGACAAGGCATGCTTGCCACTTTCATCATCTGGGCAAAACGTGAAATTGGAGCCCTATACACCGCTTCGCGGTGCCGGGACCCCCATTTCACAAGCCCAGATGCTGAAAATGGAGCATGGGCTTGTTCGCCCCAATGTGGACTCATGCATATCAATTCCACGCTCTGCATATCATTACCCGGCAATCCGCCGGTTTTTTTATGCCCTCTTTTTTATTTCTCCCCTTTTTCCAGGAAGTCCAGCACCTGCTGGAAGGCGGCTGGTACCGGCGCAGTAAATTCCATGTATTCTTCGGTCCTCGGATGGATGAAGCCGATCTTTTCGGCGTGGAGGAGCTGGCCGGTGGTGGCAAAGGGGTTGCCCTTGATGCCGCCGTAAAGGGGATCCCCGGCGATGGGGTGGCCGATGGCCTGCATGTGCACCCGGATCTGATGGGTGCGGCCGGTTTCCAGGCGGAAGGTCATGAGGGTGTAAGGCTGCTTATAGCGGCGCTCTACAGTAAAATGGGTGATGGCATCCCGGCCCCCTTCCACGGTGGCCATGCGCACCCGGTCCCGGGGATGGCGGCCGATGGGCATGTCGATGGTGCCGGAATCGGGCTCCACCCGGCCCTTGACCAGAGCGCGGTACTGGCGGGTGATGCTGTGGGCAGCCAGCTGGCTGGCCAGGCTCTGGTGGGCCAGGTCGTTCTTGGCCACCATGAGCAGCCCCGAGGTATCCTTGTCGATGCGGTGGACGATGCCCGGCCGCAGGACGCCGTTGATGCCGGACAGATCCCGGGTGTGGTACAGCAGGGCGTTGACCAGGGTCCCGGAGCGGGTCCCCGGCGCAGGGTGGACCACCATGCCCACGGGCTTGTTGACCACCAGCACATCCCCGTCCTCATAGACGATGTCCAGGGGAATGGCCTCGGGCTCCACCTTGTAAGCCTCGGGCTCGGGGACGCATAAATAGATCAGCTCCCCTTCTTTCACATTATAGCTCGGCTTCTTGTGGGTGTGATCCACCTGGACGAAGCCGTTGGCTATGAGTTCCTTGATGTATTTTCGCGACAAATTCTCATCGATCCCGGCGCATAGCGCGTCCAGGCGACTGCCGGCTGTCTTCTCATCCACAACGATTTGATGATGGGTATCCATGGTTGTCATCCTTTCCTTTCAGGTATTCATTTTGCTTCAGCAGGCCACTCAGACATATTTTTTAACGGTGATCCGCAGATTGCCCTTCTTGGTGACGCCACCGAAGTGGTCGATGCGGGCCTTTCCCTTGCCCCGGAAGGAGATGATGTCCCCCTCCTCCAGACGGGCATCCCGATGGGCCACCTCCTCGTAATTGACCTGGACGCGGCCCTGCTTCACCGCCTCCACCACATTCTGGCGGCTCATGCCCCAGATTTTGCCCAGGACGCCGTCCACCCGGGGAGAGGCGGCCACCACGTCCAGGGTTTCAAAATGCAGGGGATAATCCCGGATGGTCTCCGGTCCGCCGAAGGCCGCCCGGATGGGCCGGCCTTTGACTTTGACGAATTCCTGCCGGATGAAAGGAGCGATGCGGGCGGCAAAGACCACCTGGACCTCGTCATCGTCCAGGCTGATATCCCCCAAACACTCCCGGGTGATGCCCAGGGCCATGAGCTCACCCAAAACATTGCGGTGGCCGTAATCTCCCTCCCTGGGGAATCGGGCCGCCATCATGGGCCATTCAAGGGCCTCCCCGTCCACGTAATCCGGGTAGACGCAGAGCATCTTCCTCCCCGCCGAGGGAAACCCGCCCCAGAAGGCGTAGGGGCACCCTGCGTGGTTCAAGATACGGGTCATCTTCTGCTGCATGGCCTCGTCGCAGAAGTCGAAAAAACGGGGCTCCCACAAATTTTCACAGGCATCCTCCACCCGGGCCAGTACGATCTCTTCTTTTTTATCCTTCATGTTTATCCTTTATGTTTTCCTTCGTGCCTTTTATCCTTCATCGGTCATCCCTTCGTCCTGTGCCGACGCCTGCCGGCATTAAACCAAAAAGCTGCCACCCCGTTTTGCCGGTGCGGCAGCCTGTTCCTACAATCAAAAAATCAATTTGATGATGAATGTGTAAAGTGGATACATCACGAATTCGATGACCAGGATGGCCGCAATCCCCGAAAAATCAAAGGCACCCACCGAGGTGAACCGGCGGAAGGGCGCCATGAGCGGTTCCGTCAGCCCGTAAATCAGCTTGATGACCGGGTTGTCCGGATTGGGATGGAACCAGCTGAGCAAGGCGTTGACCACGATCAGCCCGGTCATGATGTTAAACAGATAATTCCCCGCGATCAATAAGGTCGTTTGTAAAGAACTCATCCGTTACTCTTCTGAATCAAATTCCAAAATCGGCGGCGTGATGTAGTCCTTGTCCTTGTCTTCTTCCATTTCCGTGGAGACGGAAACCTGCTTGGGCGCAAGGATGAACACATTGTCCGCGATCTTGTTGATGGAACCTTCCAGGGCGAACACGGCGCCATTGAGGAAATCAAAGATCTTCCGTCCGTCTTCGTATTCTGTATTTTTAAGGTTGACGACGACGGTCTTGCTTTCCTTGATCTTATTAACAATGCCGGGCGCATCGTCAAAAAATTCAGGATCCAGGACCAATACGTCGGCTCCGCCTGTCAAACCAGCCACGTTGGTGCGGGGAGCGGGTTTTTTCTTGGGTGCCGAAGAAGCCGCTGCTGTATCATCCGCCGCTGCGACATCATCTTCATCGTAGTACGCATCATCTTCGAAACCATCTTCATCCGCTTCCATTCCGAAAACTTTAACGATTTTATCCTTGAATTTTTCGTTCGCCATGTTCTTACTCCTCATGTTTAAATATTTTTCTTCCGATTCGCACAATGGATGAGCCTTCTTCAACCGCGATCGGATAATCATCCGTCATACCCATTGACAAATACTTAATGTCGTTGTCACCATTCAGGTATTCTTTCTTCATTGTATCATACAATCTTTTTAATTGCTTGAATATTTTATGAATTGCCTCGGGATTTTTTGTCATGGGCCCGATGGCCATGAGGCCCTGGACATTGACGTGGGGGCAGGCTGCCGCCTCTGCCAGCACCGATTCAAACTCACCGGCCATGAAGCCGGATTTGCTGTCCTCCTCCGCCAGGTTGAACTGGAGGAGCACATCGGTAACCATGTCCTGCCTGGCACTTTCCTTTTCAATGGTATGGAGCAGCTTGAGGGAATGGACCGAATGGATCAGAAACACCTGGCCGATCAGGTATTTGACCTTGTTGGTCTGCAGATGCCCGATGAAATGCCAGCGCACCGGCCCCGTGATTTCGTCCTTCTTGGCCAGGAACTCCTGGACCTTGTTTTCCCCCAGATCGTACACGCCGGCGTCCACCACCGACTGGGTTTCCTCCACGCTGTGCTTCTTGGTGACACCCACCAGCATGACCCCGTCGGGAAGCTCCGACTGGATTTCCTTGATATTCTTTTCAATTACCGGATCCACAAAAATGCCTTCTCTCTTTTTATAATGACTTATTCTCAATCTGTCTTTACGGATATACCTTGTACACCATGTCCACGCTCAGGTCCGGGTTATCGCTGGCCTTGAGGATGGCCTTGCTGCCCTCGGTCTTGTCGACCTTGACCTCCACCTGCTTGGGGAAATAATCCTTTTCCAGCAGGGTGATGTAGGATTTATTGTTTTCCGTGGTGATGGCGCTCTTGGGCACCTTGTAGGCCGTGTAGGTCTGGACGTCCACATTGGCATTGAGGACGCTGTCCCCTGCGAAGATATTGACGTAGTCCTTGAACATGACCACGGCGATCTTGTTGTCCCCGTCCTGTTCCACGTTCACCAGGTAGGCGGAATACTTCTTGCCGTCCTTTTCCACGGAGACTTCCGGGTACTCCCAGAGGAGGTCCACCCGGCGCACCAGGAACTGATAATAGGCCGTATTCTTGCTCTTGTCCTTGGTGCCCATGTACTTCTGCTTCATGTTCATGGCATCGTCCTGGCCGGCCAGAACGTCGTCCGCCCCCATGACGAAGGCCGCGAAAAGGTGGTCGTTGTCCACGATCTTCAGGGCCGCCGCCCCGGTACGGCTGATCTTGTCCGCGTCGTCCAGGAAGCTCTTGTCCACATAGGGCAGAATGTTCTCATTGACCACCTTTTCCATGGGGCTGATGCTGGCGTACACGTAGCCCGAGGACTGCATGCCCAGCTCACCCAGGATGATGTTCCGGGACTTGCCGTCGTTGAGGGCGGACAGCTGGGCCTTTTTGGCATTCAGCTGGTCCGTGGTCATGCCCATGTACTGGGACACGTTGAGCAGGTACTGGCTCTGGGTCTGTCCCTGGGAGGTGGTCTGGTTCATGATCTTGCCCAGCCCCGTCACATTGTTTTGGATCTGGTCCACCACCGAGGACCAGTCGTCGTTGGATTTATCCGCCATAATTTTGTCGATGGTCGAGATCTGGTTGTTCAGGAAGCTCTGGCTGACCACCTTGGCCTGGCTGGTCAGAGCGGTGTAGCCATTCTGCTTGCTGCCCTCCTCCACCGTCAGGTCCGACGCGCTGAAATTATCCAGCTCGATATAATCGGTCTTCTTGAAGAAGATGATCTGTTCCTTGTACGTTTTGGTATACGTGCTTTCCGTGATCAGTCCCGATTTATTGCTGCGATAGTTGAACGCCACAATTATGACGATAATTAAAAAAAAACGACGCCAATCCCCAGCATCCGCTGCCGCTTGACTCGTCTTCGTTGTTGCCGTGATTTCTGACTCATTTGATCACCTTTATTCACTTTTATATAATAAAATGGTCTGAGTGAGAGGAATCGAACCTCCGGCCTCGTGAACCCCATTCACGCGCGCTACCAAACTGCGCCACACCCAGACAACGTAGATAATTATAGCGAATTTCTCCCGGGAATTCAAGTACTTTTTTACATAATTTAGCAGAAATAATGTGTAAATGGCAAATTTCAATAAAAAAGGACTGCCGCACTTGGAAAACCACCATGCAGCTGTCCGGCATGTGAATCACATTCAAGGTCGACTTGACGCGAACAGCGAAGCTGTCCGCGGAGCGGAGACTGGAATGTCTTCACATGCCGGACTGCGATGGGTAACTTTCCCTTCGTGCGGCAGCCCTTCAAATTTTTTAAAGTCGATCGTACATCAGCTTGAAGATATCCAGGATTTCTTCCATGGAAAAGGCGCTGCTGTCCAGGCACAGATTGTAATCTTCCATGCTGCCCCATTTGTGGTCCGTATAAAAACTGTAGTACAGACGGCGGCGCTTGTCGATCTGCTTGATGAGCTGCTGGGCCTTCTTTTCATCCACCCCATCCCGTTCCATTACGGTTGCGATCCGTTTTTTCACAGGAGCGTAGACGAAGACGTGGCGGCTGTGTTCAAAATGCTGGAGGATGAAATTGGAGCACCGTCCGACAATGATGCAGTCTTCCTTTCCCGCCAGCTCCCGGATGACTTCCGATTCCGCCCGGAACAGCACGTCATTGATGGGTGCCACCGAGGAATAACCTTTCCCCAAATTATAATCCACCGACGAATACAGCCACGGGTTGGCCCGTTTTTCGTCGAAATCTGTCAAATCTTCCCCTTTAAGCTGGGACTTCTTGGCGGCCATCCCGATCAAATCCTTGTCGTAAAAACGGATTCCCAGTTCTTCCGCCAGCTTTGTGGCAATCAAACGGCCATTGCTGCCATATTCTCTTCCTATTGTCAGTACTTTACTCATTTTAATCGCCTCCTTTGATTTTTTATATTATAGCACATCCAGAAAACTTTTTCATTAAACATTTCCAGAAAAGTATATAAAAAAGACGCGCTTGCCTGCGCGTCACGAATTTAGCTTAATCCATATTGGCTTCCAGCTTTTTGGCCTGATCCGATGTGATCAGGGCGTCGACCATTTCATCGATTTCCCCGTCCAAAAAGGCGTCCAGCTGGTGGACGGTCAGACCGATGCGATGGTCGGTGACCCGGCCCTGGGGGAAATTGTAGGTCCGGATGCGTTCGCTGCGGTCGCCGGTGCCCACCTGGCTCTTCCGGTCTTCGGCGATGGCGCTTTGCTGCTTCTGCATCTCCATCTCGTACAGCCGGGCCTTGAGGACCTTCATGGCCTTTTCCTTGTTCTTGAGCTGGGACTTTTCGTCCTGGCAGGTGACCACCAGCCCCGTGGGCTCGTGGGTCAGGCGCACCGCCGAGTCCGTGGTGTTGACGCACTGGCCGCCGTTGCCCGAGGAGCGGTACACGTCCACCCGGATGTCGTTGGGGTTCAGATCGATTTCCACATCGTCGGCTTCAGGCAGCACCGCCACGGTGGCCGTGGAGGTGTGGATGCGCCCGCCGGACTCGGTGGCCGGGATTCGCTGGACCCGGTGCACGCCGCTTTCGTACTTCAGCCGGCTGTAGGCACCCTTCCCATCGATGGAGAAGGTGATTTCCTTGATGCCCCCGATGTCCGGCATGTTGGAGTTCATGATCTCGGTCCTCCAGCCGTTGCGTTCGGCGTAGCGGGTGAACATCCGGAACAAATCCCCGGCGAACAGCGCCGCTTCCGATCCGCCAGCCCCGGCCCGGATTTCCACGATGACGTTCTTGTCGTCATTGGGGTCCTTGGGCAAAAGCAGGATCTTCATCTCATTTTCCAGGCTTTCCTTGCGCTCAGTCTGGTCGGAAATCTCCATTTCGCACATTTCCTTGAAATCCCGGTCGATGGACTTGTCCTTGAGCATCTCCTTGCTGTCCTCGATGGCCTCGGTGGCCTCCTTATACTCCTTGTAACGCTGAATGATGGGCTCGATGTGGGCGTGCTCCTTCATCAGCTCCTGCCATTTGTCCTGGTTGGCAATGATCTCCGGATCGGCGATCTGGGTGTTGAGTTGATTGTATTTATCTTCCAAAAAATCCAGTTTATCCAGCATATTCCTCTAATTCCTCTATTTTTTCTATAAAATGTTGATGGCGGTTATCAGTTGATCTTTTTATCGAAAAAGAAAACCGTCAGCGTCCCCGGCCCGGTGTGGGTGCCGATGATGGGGGCCATGGGCATGACCTCGATGTTGTCATTGTCAAAGGCCTTGCCGACCATCTTGATGAATTCATCCACCATGGGCTGGCAGGCGGCCTGGCAGATGTAAATCTGCTGCCGTTTGAAATCATAACTGTGGGAACCCATAAAGTCAATCATCTTTTTGAGCAGGCGCTTTTCGCCCCGGGCCTTGTCGATCATGCCCAGCTCACCCTTTTCGTCCACCACCAGGAAGGGGCGGATCTTCAGGGCGTTGCCCACCATGGCCGTTCCCCGGTTCAGGCGGCCGCCCCGGTACAGGTACTGCAGGTCGGACACGGTGAAGATGTGGTGGACGTGCCTGGTGCATTTGGCCGCCAGCTTGAGCAGGGATTCCATATCCGCGCCCATGGACGCCGCGGCGCCCACCTGTTCCACTAATAGGCCCAGGCCCCCCAGCACCGCCTTGGTGTCGTAGACCTCAATCTGGGCGTCGGGGTACAGCTCCAGCACATCCCGCCGGGCCAGCCGCGCCGTCTGGTAGGTTCCCGACAGGCCACTGGAAAAGCACAGGTACAAAGCTGGCTGGTTCTTCTCGGCGTAATCTTTAAAGCAGGCGAAGTAATCCGCATAGGGGATCTGGGAAGTCTTGTACACCACTCCCCTGGCCATGCTTTCGTAAATTTCTGTGGGATGGATGTCGACACCGTCCCGGTACAGCGTATCATCCTGGGTCACGTACAGCGGCAGGATTTGGATATGATATCTTTCTTTTATGGATTTGGGCATATCGCAGGCCGAATCCGTAATGATTTGAATCGTCATGGATTGAATCTTCCTATCTTTTTTAATTTTAGTTAAATTATTTTAGATTTATGATATCACAAAGTGCGCTGAGTTTCAAGGCGCATGTCCTCCGCCGCTTCCGGACAAATACGCCCTTTTGCCGTTCTAATCCGGTACCGGCACGTCGGCGAAGACTTCCTCCACCGTGGGACGGGCGTCTCCCAGGAGCACCCGGCCCTTGGCTTCCAGGTAAGAGACCAGCCGTTTGGTGTCCAGATTGATGATGAGCTCGTCGGGAACCCCTGCCAGGTCCAGGGCGTGGTCCGCGTAGGGGAAATGGCCCACATCCGTCAGAAAATGGGTGTCCGTCCCCAAAATCACCGGAATCTCCAGCTCGGCGCAGCGCTTGGCGATGGCCACGCACCGGGGAGCCGATCCCTTGCGGATGAAGAAGGAGCCGTTGTTGATCTCGATGAGCTTGCCGTGTTTTTTAGCGGCCTGGAGCACCGCCTCGTAATCCAGGTCGTACCGGGGATTGCCCAGATGGCACAGCCAGTCCACGATGGGGTTTTCAATGGCCCCCAGCACCGCCGAGGTGTTCTGTTCCCGGGTGCCGGGCTTCAGGCACAAGTCGTGGAGGGAGGCCGAGATGACCTCCAGCCGCGACAGGGACTGTCTGGGCACGTCCAGGGTGCCCTCGTAATCCATGATGTTGGCCTCGATGCCCTTGAACACCCGCACGTTGTTGATCACCGGCGGCACGATCCGGTAATTGTTGAAGTAGATCCACTGGCAGGAGGCAGGCATTTCCGGTCCGTGCTCCGTCAGGCAGATGGCCTCCAGCCCCTTCCTGGCCGCCGCCTCCGTCAGCTCAAGCAGGGTGTGGTAGGCGTGGCCGCTGGCCAGGGTATGGGTGTGGCCGTCCAAAACGTAATGTCTCAATTATCTTCATCCTTCTTTCTGCCTTCAGCGATTTCCTCATTGTGGCGGGCGATGTTGTCGCAGAAGATCTGGGCGGAGCGGAAGCCCACTTCCTTCATGCGGTTGTTGATGGCCGCCGTTTCGATGATGGCCGCCAGGTTCCGGCCGCCGGACACGGGGATGGTCACCAGGGGCACGTCCACTCCCAGGATGTTGGTGGTTTCTTCATCTAAACCCAGGCGGTCATAGGGCGAATGCTCGTTCCAGTTTTCCAGGCGGATGACCATGTCGATGGGCACCGACTGCTTAACCGACTTGGCCCCGTAGAGCATACGCACGTCGATGATACCGATGCCCCGGACTTCCATGTAATACCGCAGCATTTCCGGTGCCTGGCCCAGCAGGGTGTGGCCGTGGTGGTTGGAAATCTCCACCACGTCGTCGGCGATGAAGCTGCTCCCCCGTTTGATGAGCTCCAGGGCGGTTTCGCTCTTGCCGATGCCGCTGGCCCCGGTGATGACCACCCCGACCCCGCGGACTTCCACCAGCACGCCGTGGATCCCGGTCTTGGGCGCCGTCTTGGTGTCGATATAATCCACCAGGCGGTAGGTCAGGGACGTGGTTTTTTCCTTGCTCCGCAGCAGGGTGCGGTGGTATTTCTGGGCCACCTTTTCAAACAGATTGACCTCCGGCAGGTCCCAGCACACCACAAAGCACGGAAAATCGTAGGAGAAGAAATCGTCGATGCGCTTTTCCCGGAGACGGGGGTCCAGGCTCATCAGATAGGAGATTTCCACCTTGCCGATGATCTGGATCCGGCTGGCGTCAAAATACTCGTAATACCCGTGGAGCTGGAGCCCCGGACGGTTGATGCCGCTGTCCCACAGATTAAAATCCTCCACCTCGCAGTGGATGGTTTCCAATTCCAGCTCCTGGCAAAATTCTTTTATATTCACCACACACAGCGGTTCTTTTTCTTTTTCATTCATGAATGGCTCTCCTCAATTTTATTCATATTTTCCTCTTTATAATAAGCCGCCACAGCCTCCGCCGACTGGCGGGACATGCCGGGCACCTGGGCCAGCTCTTCTGTACCGGCAGTGCGGATGTTGTCCACGGTGCCGTAATGGCGCATCAGCGCCTCCCGGCGCTTCTTGCCGATTCCCGGGATGTTTTCCAGCTCCGACGCCAGCATATCCTTCTTGCGCAGGGTCTGGTGGTAGCCCAGGGCGAAGCGGTGGACCTCCTCGGAAATCTCGTTGAGGAAGGTCCAGATGGGGGTGCCGTACTGGATGGGGAACTCCTCGTCCCCGTAAATGACCCCCCGCAGGTGGTGATGGTCGTCCTTGACCAGGCCGCACACGGCGATATCCAGGTCCGGGTACATGGACAGGATGCTCTTCACCGCCTCCACGTGTGTCTTGCCCCCGTCGATCATGAACACCTGGGGGAAGGGCAGGAAGCTGCTCTGGCGCACAGCCTCGGTTTCCTGGCCCTCCCGGATGCCCCGTTCCACCCGGCGGAACAGCATTTCCTGCATGCTGCCGTAATCGTTGGCCCCCTCCACCGATTTGATCTTGAACCGGCGGTAGGCCTTCCGCGCCGGCTTGCCGTTCTCAAAAACCACCATGCCCCCCACGTTGTTGGTCCCTGAAATGTTGGAGATATCGAAGGCTTCCACCCGCTCGGGCACCTGATCGATGCCCAGCAGGTCCTTGAGGGAATCCAGGCGGCTCATCTTCTTTTCTTCCTTCTGGCGCTTTTCCACCAGGTACTGCCCCAGGGTCAGCTCCGCGTTCTTCTCCACCATGGTGACCATCTTGCTCTTCTTCCCCTTCTGGGGAAGGGTGAAGACCACCTTGGCCCCCCGGAGATGGGTCAGCCACTGGGCGATGCCCGGCGCTTCCTCCTCATCCAGGGCCCTGCCCAGGATGATCTCCCGGGGGATGAAGGGGCAGTCGTCGTAATACTGCTTGACGAAGGCCGTCATGATCTCTTCCTCCGAGGAATCAGCCGTGCCCTCCATGAAGGTGTGGTGGCGGCCCAGAAGCTTGCCGTCCCGCACGTTGAACACCTGGACGCAGGTCAGGTCCTCCTCCCTGTAGAAGGCGATGATATCCTGGTCCTGCTCGTTCTCGCTGATGATCTTCTGTTTTTCCACGATGTGGCGGATGCCCTCGATCTGGTCCCGTCGCACCGCCGCCGTCTCGTAGTCCATCCGGGCCGAGGCCTCCGCCATCTCCTGGGTCAGCCTGGCGATGAGCTCCTTGTCCCGGCCGTTTAAAATGGCGATGATGGCGTCCACATCCTTTCGGTAGCGGCTCTCGGACACCTTGCCCGTACACGGGGCCGTGCACTGGCCGATGTGGAAGTTCAGGCAGGGCCTCCCCCGCCGGATGCCGTAGGCCACCTTCCGGTTGCACCGGCGCAGGGGGTACACCTGCTGGATGGCCTCGATGGTCTGCTTGACCGCCGTGCTGCTGGTAAAGGGCCCGAAATACTTGCTCCCGTCCCGCTTGTGGTTGCGGGTCATGAAGATCTTGGGGTAAGGGTCCTGGACCGTCACCTTGATGTAAGGATAGCTCTTGTCATCCTTGAGCATGATGTTGTACCGGGGGCGGTGCTCCTTGATCAGGTTGCACTCCAGGATCAGGGCCTCCATCTCCGTATCCACGACCATGGTCTCGATGGATTCCACGTGGGAGACCTGGTTCACCGTCTTCAGCGGCAGATTCCTGGAGCTCTGGAAGTACTGGCGCACCCGGTTGTGGAGGTTCTTCGCCTTACCCACATAGATGATATCCCCGGCCTTGTTGCGCATGATATAAACCCCCGGCCGCTTGGGGATATTCTTCAGATTTTCGCGATCGTACATAATTATTTCCCTGAAATTTTCCCTGAAATCAAAAAAAATTCACAAAAGTCTTTGAGTCCAGCGTCTGTTTTGATATAATGATACAAATCATTTGGGAAAGGACGTGACATTCCAATGTTTGAAAACATCAAAAAAGACGGTGGCGACACGCTGATTTCCAACGGCCGGTTCGTTGTGAAGATCACCCCGAAGATTTACGATGGTGGCTACACACTGACAAAGACCGTCGAAAATGATCCACTGGAAATCGTTGAGATTCGCGACATCCGGCTTCCCCTGTCAGAAAATGAGATTCTGAAGGAAGCCAAGGCGCTTCTCAAACAATGCTACGATTCTGTGGACTTCAGCCATTATAACATACAAACGGTCTAAAGCAAACCAACCGAAGGCAACACCTTCGGTTTTCTTTATGGTAATTTATGAAATTTCCAATTTGCTGGACCCCCAAGGAGGTTACACCATTATGACGCATCAAAAACCCGCGGGCTTCATCCGTTCTTCCGGCGTGCTGCTGCACATTTCTTCCCTTCCCGGCCAGTACGGGATCGGCACCTTCGGCCGCCCGGCCATGGACTTCATCGACTTCCTGTCCACCATGGGCTGTACCTACTGGCAGACCCTGCCCTTCGGCCCCATCGACGCCTTCAACTCCCCGTACCAGAGCTTCTCCGCCTTCGCCGGCAACCCCTTCTTCATCGACCCGGAAAATCTCCGGGACCGGGGGCTCATCACCGACGACGAGCTGGCCTCTGCCCGTTGGAGCGGCTCCCCCTGGGTGACGGCCTACGACTGGCTGCGGGAAACCCGCATCCCCTTGTTCCGCCAGGCCTTCTCCCGGGCGGACGACGCCATCTTAAAGGCCATGGACGCCTTTTGCACCCAGCAGGCCCACTGGCTCCCGGATTACGCCCTGTACCAGGCCATCCTTCTGGCCAACGACGGCGCGGACTGGACCCAATGGGAGGACGAGGCCCTGAAAAACCGGGACCCCAAGGCCCTGGAAGCCGCCCGGAAGGAGCTGGCTGACGAAATCCAGTTCCAGATCTTCCTCCAGTACGCCTTCCACAAGCAGTGGCAGGCCATCAAGGAATACGCCAACAAAAAGGGCATCCAGATCATCGGGGACATGCCCATCTACGTGGCCCTGCAAAGCGCCGACGTGTGGACCAACCCCGGCTGCTTCGACCTGGACGAAAAAGGGCACCCCAACACCGTTGCCGGGGTCCCGCCGGATTATTTCTGCACCGACGGCCAGCTCTGGGGCAACCCCATCTACAACTGGGACGCCATGAAAAAGGACAACTACACCTGGTGGATTGAACGGCTCAAGCACTCCCTGTGGCTCTTCGACACCGTGCGCATCGACCACTTCCGGGCCTTCTCCGCCTACTGGTCCGTCCCCGGCGACGCCGAAACCGCCCGGGAGGGCCAATGGGTCCCCGGACCGGCCATGGACTTCTTCGACCGCGTCTTCGACGCCTTCGATTTCTCCAAGCCCCGGATCATCGCCGAAGACCTGGGGGTCCTGGACGACGGGGTCATCGAGCTCCTGGCCGACACCGGCTTCCCGGGGATGCGGGTCATGCAGTTCGCCTTCCTGGACGCCTCCGACGGCCTCCACTACCCCCACAACTACACGGCCAACACCGTGGCCTACACCGGCACCCACGACAACGACACCCTGCTGGGCTACCTGTGGGAGCTGGCACCCGGCCAGCGGGAATACGCCTTTGACTACCTGAATTACGACTGCCAGGGCGAATCCTGGCAGCAGGGCGGCGCCAAAAGCCCCGCCTGCCGGGCTTTCATCCGCTGCCTGTGGCAGAGTTCTGCCAAGCTGGCCATCGTCCCCATCCAGGACCTGTGCGGCTACGGCGGCGACACCAAGATGAACCGCCCCGGCCGGGCCGAAGGCAACTGGACCTTCCGCATCACCGACGAAAGCCTCCAGTCCATCGACACCGACTGGCTGCGGGAAATGAACCGAATTTACAAGCGACTGAGTTAAAAGAGGTTTCACTGAAAGGACCCCACTTCCCAAAAACGGGAAGTGGGGTCCTTCTGGTGAAACCTTCTTTATTTTTTGAATTATTCCGTAACCTTGTAATCACCGGCAGCCTTGAGCTCGCCGCCGTGTTCCTTGATATAGTCCACGATGGCGTTCTTGCCGATGCGGTTGACGCCGGAGTGTTCCACATCAGTGGAAGGATCCACGGGGTGGCCCAGGACCTGTTCCATCACGGCGGCTACCCGGGGACGGCAGAAGGTGCCCTGGCACCAGCCCATGCCCGCGCGGGTGCGGCGCTTGACTCCGTCGATGGTGGTCACGGGGATGCCCCGGCTCATGGCGTCGACGATGGTGGCTTCCGTCACCTGTTCACAGCGGCAGATGATCTTGTCCGGGGAGGAAGGGATGTTAATCTTGTCCTTGATGGCCTTGAAGGGCAGCAGCTCCTTCTTTTCGATGATGGGCTTGCGGTTGGGATCGTAGGCCGGATCTTCCACAAGGGCCACACCCTGATCTTTCAGGATACCCACCACCATTTCCGCGATGGCCGGTGACGAGGTCAGCCCCGGGGACTGGATGCCGGCGCAATTGATGAAGCCCTTTTCCCGGGTGGCTTCCACGATGAAATCATCGGTGGTGCTCACCGGGCGCACGCCGGTAAAACTGCGGATGAAGGTCTTGATGTCCATCTTGTCCGTGGTCAGCTGGGCTTCCTGGTAAATCTTCAGGAGCCGTTCCTCGGTGGTGGACTTGTCCACCTCGTCGTCGTTGACCGCGTCGGGGCCCAGGATCAGGTTGCCGTGATAGGTGGGCGACACCAGGATCCCCTTGCCCATCTTGGTGGGCATCTGGAAGAGCACGTTGTTCACCAGCTTGCCGGTGCCCCGGGCCATGAGCAGGTACTGGCCGCTGCGGGGGATGATTTTGAAATCATCGATGCCCATCATGGCCGACACGTCGCCGGAATTCACACCGCTGGCGTTGATCACGTAGTCCGACTTGAAGACCTTGCCGCTGTCCGTTTCCACGGCCAGGCGGCCGTCATCCAGGCGTTGGATTCCCGTCACGCCGGTTTCCAGGTACAGCTCCACCCCGTTCTTCACGGCGTTTTCCGCCATCGCGATGGCCATTTCGTAGGGCGAGCACACCCCGGCGCCCTTGCAGTACAGCGCCGCCTTGACCTCTGGATTGATGTTGGGTTCCATGGCCATGATCTGGTCGTGGTCCAGGATTTCCAGGTCGTCCAGGCCGTTGGCCAGGCCGTTGTCATACAGATCCTTGAGTTTGGGAATCTGTTCTTCCTCAAAGGCCAGCACCAGGGAGCCGATCTTTTCAAATCCGAAGTGGAGTTCCGCGTCCAATTCGTCAAATTTCTTCCTGCCTTTATAACACAAACGCCCCTTCAGCTTGGCGTGGGCTTCGGCGTATCCCCCATGGACGATGGCGGAATTGGCCTTGGTACACCCCATGGCCACGTCGTTTTCCTTTTCCAGCAATGCCACCGACAACTGATAGCGGCTCAATGAGCGGGCGATGGATGTCCCAATGATACCCGCACCGATAATGACAACATCGTATGCCATAAAATTACCCCCTATTTTTTTTAAAATCATTGTAAAATATTATACCGCCCTGAGCGCACAAATACAATGGTAAAAAAATGCTCAACGGTTATCAAGACAAAATGTTCCCCCTACTGTTCTTCCTATATTTTAATACTGTTGTTTCTTTTTTACGGACTTATCTTAAAGATTTACGCTTTTGTTACATTTTATTTACAAAATGGGGTTTTCGTGTTATAATGGACACAATCAGTAACAAGGAGGTCTTGAATGAAACATTCATCCCACCGAAGCAACAAATTTCTCATTCCATTTTACGGATTGGTCATCCCACTCTGTACCCTGCTGGCCATCTTCCTCTTTCCCTTTTCTGCCCAGGCTGCGGAAACCGTCCCCACAGGCACAGCGGCTGCGGCTCTGACCCTGACCAGCGACAAAAGCGAGGTGCCCGTGGGCTCCCAGGCCACACTGACCGTCGTCCGGCCGGATTCCATTCCCGCGGACAGCGCGGTCACCTACACCAGCTCCGACAACGCCATCGCCACGGTCAGTGACAGCGGCGTGGTCACTGCAGCGGCCAAGGGGGATGTGACCATCACGGCCGCCACCCAGGGCCTGACGGCCCAGACAACCATCAAGGTCACCGATGCAGCGGCAGCGGCATCCACCGACAGCGCGGCGGCCCTCACCACCTCGGGCATCACCACCGAAAGCCTCCAGGCGTCGATCACCTACCAAAGCCATATCCAGCTTTACGGCTGGCAGGGTGACACCCATCCGGGGGATGTCAGCGGCACCACCGGGCAGTCCCTGCAGATGGAAGCCATCAAGATCCAGACCGGCCAGGACGCCTCCCAGCTGGGGGTGCAATACCGGTCCCACGTCCAGAATGTAGGCTGGCAGGACTGGAAGGCTGACGGCGACGTCAGCGGCACCACCGGCCAGGGACTGGAAATGGAAGCCATCCAGATCAAGCTCTCCGGCGCCATGGCAGACCAGTTCGACGTGTACTACCGGGTGCATATCCGGGATTACGGCTGGCTGGACTGGGCCAAAAACGGTGAAACCGCCGGCTCCACCGGCCTGTCCTACCGCATGGAAGCCATTCAGATCCAGATTGTGGCCAAGGGCGGCGCGGCTCCCGGAGCCACCACTACCCCCTCCATGGACAGCACCGCTATCCTGAGCAGCACCCACGTCAATTACCAGAGCCATGTCCAGGACATCGGCTGGCAGGACTGGGCCGCTGACGGCGCCACCTCCGGCACCACAGGCCAGGCCAAGCGTGTGGAAGCCATGGTCGCCAACCTCGGCAGCCCCTACGGCAAGGACGTCATCTCCTACAACGCCCATGTGGAAGGCATCGGCTGGCAGGGCTGGAAGACCAGCAACCAGACGGCCGGCACCACAGGCCAGGGCCTGCGCATCGAGGCCCTGCAGTTCCAGCTCTCCGGCGCCACCGCCAAGGTTTTTGACGTGTACTACCGGGCTTATGTCCAGAACATCGGCTGGATGGGCTGGGCCAAAAACGGCGATTACGCCGGCACCACAGGCGGCAGCCTCCGGGTGGAAGCCTACGAGGTGCGGCTGGTCCAGAAGGGCGCCGCAGCTCCGGGCAGCACGGACAACGCCTACCAGTACATCGCGCCCAAGCCCGTGGCGCCAACCATCGCCAACATGGACTTCATCTGCGCGGTGGTAGCCCAGGAAGGCGGACAATCCTACGAAGGGGCTCTGGCCGTCATCTCCTGCATCATGAACCGGGCAGACATCGGATGGGGCGGCTCGGACCCGACGGCGGTCATCGTGGCTCCCTACCAATTCAGCGCCTACTCCAGCGGCGCCTACCTCAAATACGTGGGGGCGGATATGCCGGAGGTGCGCCAGGCCGTGACGGACTGCATCGTCGGCGGGGTGCGCAGCCATCCCTACCTCTCCTTCCGGAGCTACTACTGGAAGGCGGGCTGCGTCAACATCGGCGGCAATTACTACGCTTAAGCCCTGGATCAGACCCAAAGAATGATGTCAAAATAAAGCCTATAAAATGGAACAACAGAAACAAAGACGCTTGCCCCTCATATATCTGATATGCTACCCTCAAGTAGGACACTGAAATATAAAACCTACTTGGGGGTATTTCAATGTCTAGACACAGTAAGATTAATCCAAAGTCTGCTAATAAAAAGTCAAGTAAAAATTGAAAATAATTGTCAAAGAAAGTAGAGAGGGTGATTCGAAAAAAAGCATCACAAATAAGCCACCGCATACACGCCAGCCGGTGAAAAAAGTAT